>Ga0194132_10000179_pt1 | contig 125122 bp, 122 predicted proteins | sample TA2KigOf80mmetaG_FD_148612 | JGI IMG/M metagenome (GOLD analysis project Ga0194132, IMG submission 148612) | Freshwater microbial communities from Lake Tanganyika, Tanzania - TA2015054 Kigoma Offshore 80m | ecosystem: Environmental > Aquatic > Freshwater > Lake | place: Tanzania: Lake... | reverse complement strand
ATGAAGAAGCTCATCGCCTATTCCTCGGTGGCGCATATGGGTTTCGTCACCATCGGCGTGTTCACCCTCACCATGCAGGGCCTGCAAGGCGGCATCTTCCAGATGCTGTCGCACGGCATCGTGTCGGCGGCACTCTTCCTGTGCGTCGGCGTGATCTATGACCGCATGCACACCCGTGAGATCGCCGCCTTCGGCGGGCTCGTCGCCCGCATGCCCCTCTATGCGTTCTGCTTCATGGTGTTCACGCTCGCCAATGTCGGGCTGCCCGGCACCAGCGGCTTCGTCGGCGAGTTCCTGGCGCTCACCGGCGCCTTCCGCGTCAATACCTGGGTCGCCTTCCTCGCCACTACCGGGATCATCCTGTCCGCGGCCTATGCGCTTTGGCTCTATCGCCGCGTCATTTTCGGCGTTCTGGAAAAGCCGGGGCTCCGGTTGATCAAGGATCTGACCTGGCGTGAGGCCGTAGTGATGACCCCGCTCGTGCTGCTCACCATTCTTTTCGGTTTCTACCCGGCGCCGCTGCTCGATGCATCGTCTGCTTCGGTCGAAGCGCTGATCCGGAATTACGAGGCAAGCCTTGCCGCGGCCGAACAGGCGCGGTTCGCGCTGCTGCCATAAAGGACGTTTCTCGTGCCCGCAGATCTCAACCTCGAAGCCGCATCGCCTGAGCTGACCCTGGCCATCGGCGCCATGGCGCTGCTCATGCTCGGCGTCTTCATGAAGCGCGAGCGTGGCGAGCTGATCCTCTGGCTGTCGGTCCTGCTGCTCGCTTTCGCCGGCGTGCTGGTGGCCCAGGGCTCGGGAACGGTGACGCTGTTCAACGGCAGCTTCATCGTCGATGCATACGCGCGCATGATGAAGCTGCTGGTGCTTGCCGGCGCTGGCATCGCGCTGGTCATGTCGGTGGAATATTGGCGCGATCGGGGAGGGCTGAAATTCGAATTCCCCATCCTCGTGCTGTTCGCCACCACCGGCATGTTGATGATGATCTCGGCCAACGACCTGATCGCGCTCTATGTCGGCCTCGAGCTGCAGAGTCTTGCGCTCTATGTCGTGGCCGCGTTCAGGCGCGATTCAGCCCGCTCGGCCGAAGCCGGCCTCAAATATTTCGTCCTCGGCGCGCTCGCCTCCGGCATGCTGCTTTACGGCGCATCACTCATCTATGGCTTCACCGGCACGACCGAGTTCGTGAAGATCGCCGCCGCGGTGCAGCCCTCGGGCGTAAGTCTCGGATTGATCTTCGGTCTCGTGTTTCTCATGGCCGGTTTCGCCTTCAAGATCTCGGCCGTGCCGTTCCATATGTGGACGCCAGACGTCTACGAGGGTGCGCCGACCCCCGTCACCGCCTTCTTCGCCGCCGCGCCCAAGCTTGCCGCCATGGCGTTGACCGTGCGCGTACTTATCGCGGCCTTCCCGGCGGTCACCATCGAATGGCAGCAAATCGTGGTGTTTCTGTCGATTGCCTCGATGGGGCTGGGCGCGTTTGCGGCGATCGGGCAGACCAATATCAAGCGGCTGATGGCCTATAGCTCGATCGGCCATATGGGCTTCGCGCTGGTTGGGCTCGCCGCCGGCACGCCTGAAGGCGTGCAGGGCGTGATCGTCTATCTCGCCATCTATCTCGTCATGACGCTCGGCACCTTCGCCTGCATCCTCGCCATGCGCCGGAACGGGCGCATGGTCGAGGACATCGATCAACTCTCGGGCCTCTCCAGCACCAATCCGTTCATGGCGCTGATGCTCGCGCTGCTCTTGTTCTCCCTGGCCGGCATTCCGCCCCTGGCCGGTTTCTTCGCCAAGTTCTACGTGTTCCTCGCCGCCATCCATGCCGGACTTTACGCGCTCGCCGTTATCGGCGTGCTCTTGAGTGTGGTGGGAGCCTATTATTATCTACGCATCGTCAAGATCATGTATTTTGATGCTCCAGCCGAACGCTTCGAGCCGATGTATCCGTCGCTCGCCGCCGTGCTCGCAGTGAGCGGGCTGTTCATATTGCTCTATTTCGTCAATCCAGCGCCGCTCGTGGCGTTTGCCGGAGTTGCGGCCAAGTCATTGTTTTAGATGAGTTATTCTCTGCCCACATTACCCCCTGGCTATCGCCTGCTGCGCATGGAGACGGTCGACTCGACCAATGCCGAGGCGTGCCGGCGCGCGACCGCCGGTGAGCCCGGTCCCTTGTGGATCTGGTCGGCGCGTCAATCGCAAGGCCGCGGCCGCAATGGACGGCAATGGACCTCGCTCTACGGCAATCTGTTCGCGAGCCTGCTCCTCCGGGTGAACGCGCCGCTGCAGACCGCCTCGCAGCTTGCTCTTCTGGCCGGTGTTGTCACCTACGAGACCCTCACCAAGATGATCGTCTATGAGGGACGTTTCGACCTCCTGCTCAAATGGCCGAACGATGTCTTGCTGGGCGAGGAGAAGGTCGCCGGCATGCTGCTTGAGACTGTCGAAAGCTCCGGGGAGAATAGATCGGTGGTGGTGATCGGTACCGGCATCAATCTCGCCCGCTACCCGGAAAACCTGCCACAACCGGCGATCAGTCTTGCCGCCTATGGCGTGACGGTGACCCCGGGTGACGCTCTCGAAATTCTGGCAGAGACCACCCATGAATGGCTGACGCGTTGGGGGGAGGGCTACGGCTTCCCGACCATAAGGCGCGCCTGGCTCGATCGCGCAGGGCCCACGGGACGGCCCTTGCGTGTGCAGATCGGCCCCAATGAGCTCGAGGGCTCCTATGCCGGCCTCGACACCGACGGGGCGCTGCGCCTCAAGATGGCAGACGGCACAGAGCGTCGCATCATGGCCGGCGACGTATTCTTTTCGCGGCAATGAGGCATTAGAAGCTCCATTATGGCTCGCAAGGGAAATCGCAAGGAGGCCGAGTTCGTGTTCGTGCCGCTCGGCGGCGTGGGCGAGATCGGCATGAATCTCTACCTCTACGGCTACGGCCGGGAGGGCGAGCGGCAATGGCTCATCGTCGATATGGGTGTGACCTTCGGCGGCGAATACGAGCCGGGCGTCGACGTCATTTTACCCGACATTCGTTTCCTCGAAGAAGAACGGCACAACATTGCCGGACTGCTATTGACGCACGCGCATGAAGATCATTTCGGTGCGGTGGTCGATCTGTGGCCGCTGCTCGGCGGCATTCCCGTCTATGCCACACCCTTCACCGCGGAAATGCTTAAATCGAAGCTCGGCGAGATGGGGTTGGTGAACGGCTTTCCGCTCCAGATCGTGCCCATGGGCCATCGTCAGACCATCGGCCCGTTCGATATCGAGTTGGTGAGCATGTCTCATTCGATCCCCGAGCCATCGGCCGTGGTGATCCGCACGCCGGTTGGCGCGGCGCTGCATACCGGCGACTGGAAGCTCGATGAGAATCCGCTGACCAGCGCGCCGACCGATGCCGCGCGACTACAAGCACTCGGCGAGGATGGGGTCACCGCGATGATCTGCGATTCGACCAATGCCGTGCGCGACGGCGTGTCGCCGTCAGAGGCCGACGTCGCCGTGGTCCTCAACAAGCTCATCGGCGAGGCGCCGCGCCGCGTGGCTGTGACCACCTTCGCCTCCAACGTGGCCCGCATTCGCTCGGTGGCGGAAGCCACGCGCGCCGCCGGCCGTGAGCTCGTCGTGGTGGGGCGCGCCATGTTTCGGGTGATCGAGGCCGCGCAGGCCACGGGGTATCTCGATCCCGACCTCGCTTTCCATCAGGAGACTGCTTTCGAAAGCTTGCCGCCCCAAAAGGTGGTGGCGCTCTGCACCGGCAGCCAGGGCGAGGCGCGCGCCGCCATGGCGCGCATCGCTCTGGACGAGCATCCGAACGTCACGCTCGATCCGGGCGATCGCGTGATCTTTTCCTCGCGCACCATTCCCGGCAATGAGAAAGCGGTGGGGCGCGTGCAGAATGGTTTGGCCGATATGGGTGTTGAGGTCATCACCGATCAGGATGCCCCGGTGCATGTCTCGGGCCACCCGCGGCGCGGCGAGCTCGAGCAACTTTATCGCTGGGTGAAGCCCGATATCGCCATCCCCATGCATGGCGAGGGCAGGCACCTTGAAGCCCATGCCAAGCTTGCCGAGCGACTGGGCATCAAGGAGGTGGTGCGCGCCCGGAACGGCGCCATGGTGCGGCTCGCGCCGGGTCCCGCCGCCATTATCGACGACGTGCCGGTCGGGCGTCTCTACCGCGACGGCGCGATTCTGACCCGCGCCGACGACGGCCAGGTGCGTGACCGCCGGCGTCTCAGCTTCGCCGGCACCGTGTCGGTGTCGCTGGTGCTGTCCGACAAGGGCGCATTGCTCGCCGAGCCCGAGGTGGCGTTGACCGGACTCCCCATCGCGGATGGCGATGGCGTCTCCTTCGAGAGCATCGTCAGGGACGCGGCATCCGGCACCATCGACAGTATTCCGCGTCCGAAACGCAAGGATCAGGCGCTGGTGAGCGAAGCCGTGCGCCGGTCCGTGCGGGCAGCCGTCAATCAGGCCTGGGGCAAGAAGCCCATGTGCTCCGTCTTGCTGACAGTGATATAGGGTCGGACATGATCGGACGCTTGAACCATGTCGCCATCGCCGTGCCGGACCTGAAGGCCGCGACCGAGGTGTATCGCCATACGCTCGGCGCCAAGGTCTCGGCGGAGGAGGAGCAGCCCGAACACGGCGTGTCGACAGTGTTCATCGAGTTGCCCAACACCAAGATCGAGCTGCTTGGCATGCTTGGCGACAACTCGCCCATCGCCGGATTTCTGGAGCGCAACCCGAATGGCGGCATCCATCACCTCTGCTACGAGGTGCCGGATATCAAGGCGGCGCGCGACCGTCTGGTCGAGCAGGGCGCCCGCGTGCTCGGCAACGGCGAACCCAAGATCGGCGCGCACGGCAAGCCGGTGCTGTTCCTGCACCCGAAGGATTTTTGCGGCACCCTGGTCGAGCTCGAAGAGGCTTAAGCGCGCGGAACTGCAAAGACACAAGCCATGTCCATCGCCTTCGCTGTCGCGATCTATTTCGTCATCTGGTGGATTGTGCTGTTCGCCATGCTGCCGATCGGCGTGCGTACCGCCGAGGAAGCCGGCGAGAAAGCCTCACCCGGCACGGCGGAGAGCGCGCCGCTCTTGCCGCGGCTGTTGCCGAAGATGCTGGCGACCACCGTGGTCGCCTCGATCGTGTTCGCTTTCGTCTATGCGATCGTCGCGCATCACATCATCACGCTCGACGACATCCCGTTTTTCCCGCGTTATGAGCGGGTGCAGTAGGGGCCCGGGGGTTTCCGTGCAAAACGGCACCGGTTTCCTGACAAAAGACCCCAATCCCGGCGTGAAAGCGCAATAAAAAAGCAAGGCCTTGCGGCCTTGCCTTTGTTCCTCCCAAGACTTGGACCATGTCCAATCTCAACGCGCGACTCGAGATCGTTGAGGTCCCGATGTTCGACGTTGTGGTTCGCACCCTAACGTCCTTGCGCCAAATTGTCACCATGATTGTGACCTGTCGCCGCAGATTTAATGCCCGGCACCGCCCCTGGGCGAAAATATTTTGCCGGGAAAAAGCGCATTTCCCAGGATTGCTTAGGCTTGCGAAAGTAAGCTATTAGCCGCCTAAGGGGTCATTAGGGAGAGTTGGCCCAAGTCAGGCATTGCTCCTTCAACGGGCGGCATCGACCCGCTTCCGCCCCATAAAAGCGCCCGAAAACACCCCAATGCGCCTCAGCCGCTATTTCCTGCCTCTCCTGCGCGACGACCCCAAGGAAGCGGAAATCGTTTCCCACCGGCTGATGCTCAGGGCGGGCCTCGTCCGTCAATCAAGCGCCGGTATCTATTCCTGGCTTCCTCTCGGCCACAGAGTCTTGAGCAGGATCGAGCAGATCGTGCGCGAGGAGCAGGACCGCGCAGGCGCCCTGGAAATGCTCATGCCGACCATCCAGTCCGCCGAGATATGGAAGGAGAGCGGCCGTTACGAGGTTTACGGGAAAGAGATGCTGCGCATCAGCGACCGCCACGAGCGCGAGATGCTCTACGGCCCGACCAACGAGGAATTGATCACCGCCATTTTTCGCGACGGGGTGAAATCCTACAAGGAACTACCGCGCATTCTGTATCATATCCAGTGGAAGTTCCGGGACGAGATCAGGCCGCGCTTCGGCGTCATGCGCGGCCGCGAGTTCCTTATGAAAGATTCCTATTCCTTCGATCTCACGCTCGAGGATGCGCGGAAGTCCTACAATAAGATGTTCGTCTCCTATCTGCGCACATTCAGCCGTATGGGCTTGAAGTCGATCCCCATGGCGGCTGAAACGGGTCCGATCGGTGGCGACCTCTCACACGAATTCATCATCCTTGCCGATACCGGAGAGAGCGAGGTTTTTTGCCATAGGGATCTTCTCGCGCTCGAGGCGCCTGGTCCCGATCTCGACTATGACAGCGACCTGACGCCTCTAATTAGGGACTGGACCGGTAAATACGCGGCGACCATCGAGAAGCACGATGCCGCGCACTTCTCCAAAGTTCCGGAAAAGGACCGGGTGACAGCCCGCGGGATAGAGGTCGGACATATCTTTTTCTTCGGCACGAAATATTCCGAACCGATGGGCTGCAAGGTGCAAGGACCTGACGGTGATCTGGTCACGGTGCAGATGGGTTCCTACGGCATCGGCGTTTCCCGCCTGGTCGGAGCCATCATCGAGGCCTCCCATGACGATGCCGGCATTATATGGCCGGCCTCCGTCGCGCCCTTTGATGTGGGCCTGATCAATCTCAAAGTGGGAGACGCCGAAACGGATAAGGCGGCCGACGATTTCTATGCGAAGCTTGAGGCTGCCGAGCTTAGCGTGCTCTATGACGACCGTGACGATAGGGCAGGGGCCAAATTCACGGCCATGGACCTGATCGGGCTGCCTTGGCAGATCATCGTTGGTCCCAAAGGCCTGAAATCCGGGGAAATCGAGCTCAAAGAGCGTGCAACCGGGGTCCGCCATAGTCTCACCTTCGAGGCAGCTTTGAATCGGCTCATCGCTTCGGCGACAAAAGCGCGGAAGGAGGCGGCATGAGCCAAACCGGCAGCACGCGGGCATTCGCGCCTTTCGAGTGGCTCGTCGCGTTGCGCTATCTGCGCCCGCGCCGCAAGGAAGGTTTCATTTCGGTCATCGCGTTCTTCTCCTTCATTGGCATCATGCTCGGCGTGATGACGTTGATCGTGGTGATGGCGGTGATGAACGGCTTTCGTCAGGAGCTTTTCAACAAGATGCTCGGGCTGAACGGTCATGTCGTGGTGCATAGCCTCGGCAATTTCACCGATTACGATGAGGTTGCTGGGCGCATCCGCGAGGTCTCCGGAGTCAAATTCGCACTGCCTTTGGTCGAAGGACAAGTGATGGTATCGACGCCTTCGACCTCAAGCGGAGCGCTGGTGCGTGGACTTCGCGAGCACGACCTTAAGAAGTTGACTGCTGTCTCCAAGAATGTGCGTTTCGGTACGCTCGACGGCTTCGACAAGGAACCAGGCATCGCGCTTGGCACCCGCCTCGCCAACGATCTCAATGTAAGAGTGGGCGACAAAATCTCGTTATTGAGCCCGCGAGGCGCCTCGACCGCTCTCGGCACTGCCCCCCGGGTAAAGCGCTATCCAGTGGCCGCCATTTTCGAGATCGGCATGTCGGAATACGATTCGAGCATCATGTTCATGCCACTCAAGGAGGCGCAGCTTTACTTCAATCAACCCGACAACGTCACCGTGCTCGAAGTCGTGCTCGATTCTCCCGACGAAGTCGGGAAACTGGGTTCCCAAATTATCACCGCTGGAGGTCCGAGCATCTACATCAGCGACTGGCGCCAGCGGAACGCGACCTTCTTCAACGCGCTCGAAGTAGAGCGCAATGTTATGTTCCTGATCCTCACGCTGATCGTACTGGTGGCGGCGCTCAACATCATCGCCGGCTTGATTATGCTGGTGAAGGACAAGGGCGGCGACATCGCCATCCTGCGCACCATGGGAGCGACCCGCGGTGCCGTCATGCGTATCTTCTTCATCACCGGCACCAGCATCGGGGTTACCGGTACACTGGCCGGCTTCGCGCTTGGTGTCCTGGTTTGCGCCCATATCGACCGCTTGCGCGGGATCATTGGCTGGATCACCAGTACCGAGCTGTTTGCGCCCGAACTCTATTATCTCTCGCAATTACCGGCGGAGATGGACACCGGCGAGACGGCTTCGGTAGTGATAATGGCGCTGCTCCTGTCGATCCTCGCTACCCTCTACCCCTCCTGGCGCGCCTCGCGTCTCGATCCGGTAGAAGCCTTACGCTACGAATAGGCGGACGTGGACAGCCCCAAACAAGCAACCCCTGTGCTACGCCTCGAACGGCTCGAGCGTGCCTACACACAGGGCGATCGCCGTATCGTCGTGTTGAACGGCGCCACGGCTTCGTTCTTCCCGGGAGAGACCGTAGCCCTGCTCGGGCCTTCGGGCGCTGGCAAATCGACTCTGCTGCACATCGCCGGGCTGCTGGAACGGCCTGACTCTGGCGCCGTGATCCTCAACGGTGTCGATTGCGTCACGCTATCCGACAACGAGCAGACCCGTATGCGCCGCATGGAGGTTGGCTTCGTGTATCAGTTCCACCATCTGTTGCCGGAATTCTCGGCAATGGAAAATGTTGAACTGCCGCAACTTATCCTCGGCGTTGACCGGGAACAGGCCAAGACGCGGGCCCAACAGCTTCTCGCATCGCTAGGCCTCGAGGATCGCTGGGACCATCGGCCGGCGGAACTTTCCGGCGGCGAGCAGCAACGCGTGGCTATCGCCCGCGCCGTCGCCAACGATCCCAAAGTACTACTCGCCGACGAGCCCACCGGAAATCTCGACCCGCATACCGCCGAGCGCGTCTTTGAGGAGTTATTGCGTCTCGTGCGCGACGAGGGGGTAGCGGCAGTGGTGGCGACCCACAATCTCGACCTTGCCGCGCGTATGGACCGTGTCCTGCGTCTCGTCGACGGCCTCTTGGTGGAAGAGGAAGTCGCAGTCGTCTCCGTAGTGCGTCGCTCTTGATCTTGTACTGATTGGGGCGTAGTGTTCTCTTTCTGTTCTCCTATGCCTAGGCATAAGGAGAACGGGGAAATTCCTCGATTGAGACTTCGATGGCTCGGCCGAATCCGGAAGGGTGGAGCCTTGAGGTCAGGGCACTGGAGCTAGGCGGAACATGACGGAGCGGGCTGAACCTTTCGTGCATCTTCGGGTGCATTCGGCCTATTCGTTGCTCGAAGGCGCGCTCACCATTCCGAAGCTTGCCGCACTTGCTGCGGCCGATGGCGCGCCGGCGCTCGCCTTGACGGATTCCAACAATCTGTTCGGCGCTCTCGAATTCTCGGAAGCCATGGCCGAGGCGGGTATCCAGCCGATCATCGGCTGTACCTTGTCGCTGACCTTCGCGGCTTCGCGCACAACGCCTCTCAGCCCAGGCGAAATGCATGTGCCTCGCGCCGACGGGCGCATCGCGCTCCTGGCCAAGGATGCGACGGGCTATGCCAACCTTATGCGCCTTTCGAGTCATGCATTTTTTGCCGCGGCGGAATCGGGTGAGGTTCTCACGACCCTTAGCGAACTCATCCAGCATGGCGAGGGACTGGTCATTTTGACCGGCGGACCTGAAGGCGTAATCGATATGGCCATTGCCGACGGCAATCCCGAACTCGCGCGCTCTCGGCTCGAGGCTATTCGCGACATCTTCGGCGACCGGCTCTATGTCGAATTGCAGCGCCACGGCCTGCCGCAGGAGCGGGCGGTCGAGCCCGCGCTTCTCAATCTCGCCTATGACCTTGACCTTCCCATCGTCGCCACTAACGAAGCTTATTTCGCCGGCACCGAAGATTTCGAGGCGCATGATGCGCTGATCTGTATCGCGCAAGGGAGTTATGTCGCCGTCGACGACCGGCGCCGCCTTAGCCCCGAGCATTACTTCAAGACATCGGCACAGATGCGTGAGCTGTTCGCCGACCTTCCCGAGGCGCTGGACAATACGGTCGAGATCGCGCGGCGCTGCGCTTATAGACCGATGCAACGTCAGCCGATCCTCCCACCTTTCTTGACCGGCGGCGAAGCGTCGAGCGCACTGGCCGAGACCGAAGCTGCCGAACTGCGGCGTCAGTCGGAAGCTGGGCTGGAGAAGCGCATCGCAGAGCAGGGCCTCGCCCCGGGCTACGATCTCGCGGCCTATGCTGACCGTCTGGCGTTCGAGCTCGATGTCATTACGGGAATGAACTACCAGGGCTATTTTCTCATCGTCGCCGATTTCATCCAGTGGACCAAGGCGCAAGGCATACCCGTGGGGCCGGGCCGCGGATCAGGAGCCGGCTCGCTTGTGGCCTATGCCCTGACCATCACCGATCTCGATCCCATCCGCTTCGGACTGCTGTTCGAGCGCTTCTTGAACCCCGAGCGCGTGTCCATGCCCGATTTCGATATCGATTTCTGTCAGGACCGGCGCGACGAAGTCATCGCTTATGTGCGCGAGCGCTATGGCGAGGACCGTGTTGCCCATATCATCACGTTCGGCAAGCTTCAGGCGCGCGCCGTGCTGCGCGATGTGGGCCGCGTACTGCAGATGCCTTACGGCCAGGTCGACCGCCTATGCAAACTCGTGCCGGTCAATCCCACCAATCCCATCACGCTGCCGCAAGCCATAGCGAGTGAACCCCGCCTGCAGGAAGCGCGTGATGCGGAGCCCATCGTCGCCAAGCTGCTCGATATCGGCCAGCGGCTCGAGGGGCTTTACCGTCATGCCTCGACCCATGCCGCCGGCGTGGTCATCGCCGATCGCGCGCTGATCGAGCTCGTGCCGCTCTATCGCGATGCACGCGCACAGCTTCCGGCGACGCAGTTCAACATGAAATGGGCGGAGGCCGCCGGGCTCGTGAAGTTCGATTTCCTCGGGCTCAAGACCCTCACTGTGATCGAGACCGCGCGCGAACTCATCGCACGGCGCGGGATTTCGCTCGATCCGGCCAAGCTCCCACTCGACGATCCCGCGACCTACACGCTACTTCAGCACGGCGACACGGTCGGCGTGTTCCAACTCGAAGGTCAGGGCATGCGCGAGGCCTTGCGCAAGCTGAAGCCCGACCGCTTCGAGGACATCATCGCCATCGTCGCGCTCTACCGGCCCGGCCCGATGGACAACATCGACTCTTACGTGAACCGCAAGCACGGGCGCGAACCGATCGAATCCCTGCATCCGATGATCGAGCCGATCCTCGCCGAGACCTACGGCGTGATCATCTACCAAGAGCAGGTCATGCAGATCGCGCAGGAACTCTCCGGCTTTTCGCTCGGCGAAGCGGACCTCTTGCGCCGCGCCATGGGCAAGAAGATCAAGAAGGAGATGGCGGCGCAGAAATCGCGTTTCGTCGAAGGCGCCGTGTCGAACAGCGTCGATCGTGCCCGCGCTGAGTATATTTTCGAGCTTGTGGCGAAATTCGCGGGCTACGGCTTCAACAAATCGCATGCGGCTGGTTACGCCTTGATCGCCTATCAAACCGCTTATCTGAAGGCCAACTATGCCACCGAGTTTATTGCCGCATCGATGACGCTTGATATGGGCAATGCCGACAAGCTCAATGGCTTCGCCCAGGAGGCGCGCCGGCTCGGCTTGCAGATCGAGCCACCATCCGTGAACCGTTCGGAGGTCGGTTTTATTCCAAGCGACGGCGCCATACGCTATTCGCTCGCCGCTCTGAAGAATGTCGGCCGCCAGGCCGTGGAATGTCTTTGCGCCGAGCGCGCGGATAAGGGACCGTTCCGGGATGTCTCCGATTTCGCGAGACGCATTAATCCACGCATGCTCAACAAGCGCGCGCTCGAGACGCTGGCCGCCGCGGGCGCTCTCAACGAGCTCGGGATCGATCAGGCCACGGCTTACGCCAATGTCGATCTCCTCATCGCCGCGGGCAACCGCTCGCAAGAGACACGCGCCGAGGGCCAGGAGGATCTGTTCGCCGGAGGGGAGCAGACACCGCCGCCTATCGAACTTCGCGCCACAAAGCCGTGGGCTCCGATCGATCGGCTCTCCCGCGAATTCGAGGCAGTCGGGTTTTTCCTCACCGGCCATCCACTTGACGATTATCAGGACGTGCTGGAGGCACTCGGCGCCGAGACTTGGGCCGAGTTCAGCGCCAAGGCGCGCACCCGCCGCGTGGTCGGCACGCTCGCCGGCACCGTGCTCTTTGCCCGTGAGCGCAAAGGCAAGACCGGCAATTCTTATGCCTTCGTCGCGTTCTCCGATACGACCGGACAATTCGAGGCCGTCGTGTTCTCCGAGACACTTGCGGCATCACGCGCGCTGCTCGAACCGGGCACAGCCGTCTTGCTCGATGTCGAGGCCGAGGCCGACGGAGAGAACGTCAAGGTTCGGGTGCAGAAACTCTCCTCGCTCGAACACGCCGCGGAAGCCCGCCACGCCGGCATGAAGATCTATCTCGACGACACGCGCGCGCTGCCGTCACTGGCCGAACAGGTTGGCACCGATGGCGGGCAGGGAGCGTTCCGGCTCGTTCTTCGTATTGAGGACCTGGCGCGAGAGGTCGAGTTCGTGCTGCCGCAAGGCATTGACGCCACACCGAAGCAGCGTAGCGCGCTCAAGCTCGTCGAGGGCGTATCCTCGATCAGCGCCCTCTGACAGGCACATTTCGGCAGATTCCCTCGTCTTTCGGCTCTTGCCAAGCCTTGATGCCGTCCTTATAAACCGCCCATCTCACACGTGGGACTTATGCGTCGCTTCGGCCTCAAGCCTTAGCTCCGCTCCGGTGACCGGATATCCGGTCCTCTTCGTCCCACGGCGGCAGAACCGGAAAAAGGAGCAAGCAGTCCAATGGCACTGCCCGATGTCACTATGCGTCAGCTTCTTGAAGCTGGCGTGCATTTCGGTCATCAGACCCACCGCTGGAACCCGAAGATGGCGCCGTTCATCTACGGGTCACGCAACAACATTCACATCATCGATCTCACCCAGACAGTGCCGCTTTTGCATCAGGCGCTGCTCACGGTATCCGACACGGTGGCCAAAGGCGGGCGCGTCCTTTTCGTCGGCACCAAACGCCAGGCGTCAGAAGCGATCGCCGATGCGGCTAAGTCTTGCGCGCAATATTACATCAATCATCGTTGGCTCGGCGGCACGCTGACCAATTGGCGCACCATCTCCAACTCGATCAAGCGGCTGAAGTCGCTGGAGGAGCTGCTCACGGGCGACCATCACGGTCTCACCAAGAAAGAGCTGCTTCAGCTCACGCGCGAGAAGGAGAAACTCGAGCGCGCGCTCGGCGGTATCAAGGACATGGGCGCGGTGCCCGACCTGATGTTCGTCATCGATACCAACAAGGAGTCCATCGCTATCGCCGAGGCGCGCAAGCTCAACATGCCGGTTGTTGCCATCGTCGATTCCAATTGTGATCCGGAAGGGATAAGCCATCCCATACCCGGCAACGACGATGCCGGCCGCGCCATCACGCTTTATTGCGACCTGATCGCCCGTGCAGCCATCGACGGTATAGAGCGCGCACAAGGCGCTGGTGGCGTCGATCTCGGCGCAGCCGACGAGCCGATGGCTGAGCCTGAACTTGAGGGTGAAGAGGGTGCTGAACGCAGGCCGAGGAAGAAGGCTGGACGTGGCGGCGGCAATGGCAGGCGGCCTCCAAGGAAGTCCAAGGCGCAAGGATCGGAACCAAAACCCGAACCGGAATCCGCCGCCGAGACTAAAGAACCCGAGGCCGAGGCGAACTAGCTTAGCCCGACCACACAAAATCGTAGAGGACGACATGGCGACGATTACCGCATCCACCGTGAGGGAACTGCGCGACAAGACCGGCGCGGGCATGATGGATTGCAAAGCAGCACTGGCTGAGACCGGCGGTGATATGGAAGCCGCGGTCGATTGGCTTCGTGCCAAAGGATTGGCCAAGGCCGCCAAGAAGGCCGGACGCGTGGCGGCGGAAGGATTGATTGGGCTTGCCGCCGAGTCCAAGGCGGCGGCGATTGTCGAGGTCAATTCCGAGACCGACTTTGTCGCCCGCAACCCGAAATTCCAGGAAATGGTGAGTACCATCGCCAAGGCTGCGCTCAAAGCCAAGGGCGACCTCAACCAGCTTGATAAGTCCGCTTACGGCTCTGGCAAGGCAACCGTAGCAGACACCATCAAGGAGATGATCGGATCTATCGGTGAGAACATGACACTGAGGCGCGCCGCCCATCTCTCCGTCGCGAAAGGGGCGATCGCCAGCTACATGCACAATATGCTGGCGCCGGGTCTCGGCAAGATCGGGGTCATTGTCGCTCTCGAATCCACCGGCGATGAGAAAAAGATCGCAAGCTTTGGCAAGCAGGTCGCCATGCACATCGCCGCGGCCAACCCACAAGCCGTTGACGTTGCAAATCTCGATCCGGCCTACGTTGCGCGCGAGCGCGCTATTCTGGTCGAACAAGCCAAGGAGTCCGGCAAGCCAGACGCGGTGATCGAGAAGATGGTCGAAGGCCGCCTGCGGAAGTTCTATGAGGAGGTTGTGCTACTTCAGCAACCTTTCGTCCACGATCCCGACTTGACGGTGACCAAGGCGCTCGAGACGGCGGCGAAGGATGCCGGCGCACCGATCAAGATCACGGGCTTTTATCGCTTCGCATTGGGCGAGGGGATCGATCGGCCCGATAGTGATTTCGCCGCGGAGGTTGCCGCTGCGGCGTCGGGCTCTTAGGCTCTCGCCGATTTGCGCCCGCCGGTTGCAAAAGGGCGCCGGAGTTTGAGCTGATGGCCAAGTCTTCCGCAACTGCCAGACTGTGTCACCGGCGCATCCTTCTCAAGATGTCGGGGGAAGCGCTGGGGGGCGACAAAGGCTCCGGCATTGATCTCAGGGTGGTACAACGGATCGCTGATGATGTCGCCGAAGCCGCCGGCCTAGGCGCCGAGCTCTGCCTCGTGGTTGGGGCCGGCAATATTTTTCGCGGTCTGAACGCGGCGCAAAGTGGTATCGACCGTGCTCGTGGCGATTATATGGGGATGCTTGCGACCGTGATGAATGCTCTGGCGTTGCAGGCCGCGATCGAACGTGCCGGAAAACCGACACGCGTGTTGTCGGCTATCCCCATGCCTACGGTGTGTGAGTCCTATATTCGTGACAAGGCACTCGATCATCTCGCCAAAGGACGGGTGGTCGTCTTCGCCGGCGGTACTGGCAATCCGTACTTCACCACGGACACGGCCGCGGCGCTTCGTGCCGCCGAAATGGGCTGCGACGCGCTTCTAAAGGCCACCCAGGTCGACGGTGTCTACAGCGCCGATCCGGAAAAGTCGCCGAATGCCAAGCGCTACGACCGGTTGACCTATGATGATGTCCTCAAACAGGATCTGCGCATCATGGACGGGGCTGCGATCGCACTTGCCCGCGACAACGAGATTCCGATAATTGTCTTTTCTATCAAGGGGCCGGGCGGCCTGACGGCGGTATTGCAAGGAAAGGGCGCCTCAACCACCATAGAGAGTGATAAGGCAGCCTGAGGAACTAAGGACGGTCGTTTCTGGGAGGAAACGGGGAAGGGACATGGCGAGCTTCGACCTTAAAGAGATCGACCGGCGCATGCATGGCGCCTTTAACGTGTTGAAGCAGGAGTTCGGTGGGCTACGCACTGGCCGGGCGAATGCGAGCCTTCTCGATCCGATCATGGTCAACGCGTACGGCAACCCCATGGCCCTCAATCAGCTGGCAACGATCAATGTGCCGGAGCCGCGTCTGATCACGGTACAGGTCTGGGACAGAAGCCAGGTGGGCGCGGTGGAACGCGCCATTCGAGAGTCCGACCTTGGCCTAAATCCCGTGATTGAAGGCCAGCTTATGCGCTTGCCGATTCCGGAGCTCAACGAGGAACGACGCCGCGAACTCGTCAAGGTCGCTCACAAATACGCCGAACAGGCACGCATCGCGGTGCGCAATGTCCGTCGCGACGGCATGGAGCATCTAAAACGGGCGGAGAAGGACGACCATATGGGCAAGGACGAGCACCACACCCTTGCCACCAAGGTGCAAGATCTGACCGATAAGGTTATCAAGGAGATCGATGAGGCCCTTGCGAGCAAGGAAGCCGAGATCATGCAGGTCTAATTGAGCAGTCAGAGAACACGCCCCCACCTCGAATCGGAGTCTTCGATTATGAAGGCCGCAATGGATAAGCTCAGCTTGGATCCGGCCGAGGGGCAAGGCGGACTTCATGTCGCGATCATCATGGATGGCAATGGGCGCTGGGCGGCCGAGCGCGGCCTGCCGCGGTCAGAGGGTCATCGTCAAGGGGTCGAAGCTCTGAGGCGTACGGTGGATGCTTCGCGCGATCTCGGCCTTACGCATCTAACACTCTACAGTTTCTCCTCCGAGAACTGGTCGCGCCCCAAGCAGGAGATTAACGATCTCTTCGGTCTGTTGCGGCGTTTCGTACGGCGTGACCTCGCGGACCTGCACAAGAACGGTGTGAAGATTCGGGTCATAGGCACTCGCACTGGCCTCGATCAAGACCTATTGCGCATGATCGACGATGCGGTCGAGCTGACCAAGGACAATACCACGCTCAATCTGACAATCGCCTTTAATTACGGTTCGCGCGATGAGATCGCTCGCGCCGCGCAGCGCATCGCCGAAGATGTCGCCGGCGGTTCCATCGCCGCGTCGGATATATCGCCCGAGCTTTTCAACTCCTATCTCGACACGGCGGGACTGCCCGATCCGGATCTCCTCATCCGTACCAGCGGTGAGTTACGCCTCTCGAATTTTCTGCTGTGGCAGCTCGCCTATAGTGAATTCGTGTTCGTCGATGTTTATTGGCCGGATTTTTCGCGTGAAACGCTGGAAGCAGCCATTACCGAGTATCAGCGGCGTCAGCGGCGCTTCGGCGGTACGACGGCGAGATCGGCCGGGTGACGCGGACGAAAACGCTCCCGGATAAAGACCGCGGGCGACCAGCGCCGAAAAGGCCTGAACTCGGCATCAGGATTGTGTCGGCCGCCCTGCTTGCAGCAGTGGCCCTCGCTGCCGTCATCGTCAGTCCATGGAGCCTACTGGTGCTTGCGATTTTCGCCGGTGCGATCCTTGCCTGGGAATGGGGCAAGCTCGTGCGGGAAGAGGGCTTCGATACCGTCGCTTTGATCCATGCTATCGGCATCGCCATTATCGCCGTCCTGGTTGTGCTCAAGCGTTTCGATCTCGCCTTCATCGCTCTCGTCATTGCATGCTGCGCGATCTGGCTCGCGAGCCAAGCGAAACATGTTTGGTGGTCACTTGCGGGGTTCCTCGCAACGGCACTGCCTATTGCCGCCATGCTCTGGCTGAGAGGCGACCCGGCATACGGTGTCCCGGCGGTGCTTTACGTTCTCGTCGTGGCGGCGGTCACCGATACCAGTGCCTATGCATTGGGACGCCTGATTGGCGGTCCCAAGCTTGCTCCCTATATTTCCCCCAACAAAACCTGGAGCGGCTTTGTCGCGGGGGCCGTCGCGCCGGCTCTGGCCGGCTATGCTTTCGCCTTGGGGCTTGGCGGTACTTCGGCCTTGGCCCTGGCCTTAATCGCCCTCGGCCTTGCGCTCGCCTGTCAAATGGGTGATCTGGCCGAGAGTGCGGTAAAACGCCATTTCGGCGTAAAAGACATGAGCGGGCTTATTCCGGGCCATGGCGGCTTGTTCGACCGGATCGACGGTCTGTTGCTCGCCGCGTTCGTCGCAGGTCTAATCGCCCTGCGAGAGGCGGCCAATCCAGGACAAGGACTGCTTATCTGGTGAATACAAGAACAAAACATCGTTCCGTTCCGCTCTCATCCGTTGAGATCGACACGAGCAAGTCCTACCCGCGTCGAATTTCCATTCTCGGCGCGACAGGTTCGATCGGCGAGAGCACGCTCGATCTTATCGGCCGCGATCCGTCTTCCTATCGTGTGGTATCACTTACCGGCGGTCATAACGTCACCCGCCTTGCCGAACTCGCGGTCCGGCATCACGCCGAGTGCGCAGTGATTGCGGACGCTGCACGGTATCAAGGCTTGCGTGATGCGCTGGCCGGAACGGGCATTGAGGCCGGTGCCGGGGATGAAGCGCTGCTCGACGCCGCAAGCCGGCCGGCCGATTGGGTGATGGCGGCGATCGTCGGCGCGGCCGGTCTCAAGCCAACTCTGCAGGCGGTACGCCAGGGGACCGCGACAGCACTCGCCAACAAGGAATGTCTGGTTTCGGCCGGTGCCATCTTCATGGCCGAGGTCGCCCGCGCCAACACGACGCTGCTTCCCGTCGACTCCGAGCATTCCGCCGCGCTACAGATCATGACGGCGGTCCCCAAAGAACGCATTGAACGCCTTTGCCTCACGGCCTCGGGCGGTCCGTTCCGGGGCTGGAGCCGCGAGCAGATGGCGGTAGCCGCGCCCGAGCAGGCGCTCAATCATCCGAACTGGTCGATGGGTCCCAAAGTCACCATCGACTCGGCGACTTTGATGAACAAGGGACTCGAACTGTTAGAGGCGCATCACCTTTTTTCGCTCGGTCCGAGCGAGCTCGACGTCCTAACCCACCCCCAATCGATCGTGCACTGTCTCCTCTATTTGAGCGACGGATCCGTGCTGGCACAAATGAGCTGTCCGGACATGCGTACGCCCATTGCCTATAGCCTCGCCTGGCCTGATCGGATGTATGCGCCAACCGAGCGTCTCGATCTCGCCGCGCTTGGCGCGCTCACCTTCGAGGCACCGGATATGGAGCGTTTCCCGGCATTGCGCCTGGCCAAAGAGGTGCTCTCCGCGGGGGGCAGCGCCGGCACCGTTCTCAATGCCGCCAACGAGATTGCCGTCGAAGCGTTTCTCGCCAGGAGAATCGGCTTCCTGGCCATTGCCGGACTAGTCGAGGCGACCCTCGACGGCAGTCCCGATCTGGCCATGCTTAAGCCACAAAAAGTCGACGAAGTGCTGGCTATCGACGCCGATGCAAGGTCGCGCGCCCGCTCTCTGCTTGGCCGATTTGCTGATTGATCTGAATTCTCAAGCGGCCGATATAAGCTCAACATAACTAAGCTCTTTGGGTGAATAAACCAGATGCTGCTCTACACCGTGCTCGGATTTCTCTTTGTTTTGACCGTTGTCGTGTTCTTTCACGAACTCGGTCATTTCCTCGTGGCACGCTGGTGTGGGGTGGGCGTCAAGACCTTCTCCATCGGCTTTGGGCCCGAAATCTTCGGCTTCAATGACCGACATGGGACGCGCTGGCGGGTCGCTTGGATCCCGCTCGGTGGCTACGTGAAATTCATCGACGACGAGAACGTGGCAAGCGCGAGCCACAAGCCGATGGAAGAATTGTCGGTGGAAGAGCGCAAGAAGAGCTTTCAGGGCAAGACCGTGGGCCAACGCGCGGCGATCGTGGCGGCGGGGCCGATCGCCAATTTCCTTCTGGCGATCGTCGTCTTCGCCACCATTTTCAGCCTGTTTGGCGAGCGCATCACCGCCGCCAAGGTTGATGCGGTCAATCCGGGAAGCGCGGCGGAACGGGCGGGCTTCATGCCTGGAGACCGGATTCTCAGTATCGATGGTCAGGCCATCGAGAGTTTCAGCGAAATGCAGCGAATCGTCGGAACGAGCCCCGATCAGTCCCTGAATTTCGTCGTGGATCGTGGCGGAGCCAAGATCGACCTGACCGCGATGCCCGAACGCAAGGAAATTACCGACCGTTTCGGCAATACCATGCGTATCGGCCAGCTCGGCATTCAGCGCAGCGCAGCGCCGGACGACTGGACCTTGAAGCGTCATGACCCCCTGACCGCTGTGGTCATGGGCGTGCAGGAAACCTATTTCGTCATCTCGAGGTCTCTTGCCTATCTCTATGATGTCATCGTCGGCCGAGAGGCAGCTGACCAGCTTGGTGGACCTATAAGAATAGCGCAAATATCGGGTCAGGTCGCGACCGCAGGGTTTGTGGCATTACTCAACCTTGCGGCCATTATTTCTGTAAGTATTGGGCTAATAAATCTATTCCCTATACCCATGCTCGATGGCGGACATCTTCTGTTTTACGGCATCGAGGCGGCCAGAGGCCGGCCGTTAAGCGAAAACACACAGGAAATGGGTTTCCGCATTGGCCTCGCATTTGTTCTCATGTTAATGATTTTCGCGACCTGGAACGACCTGATTCACTTGAAATTTCTATAATTGGCTCCGATGCACGGCGGTCTTGGAGAAAGCGGCTGTAAAACCGCTATCCTCAAGAGATAGAACCAAAAATCGGCCACAAACCATGGCCAGTTTTGGGCCAGAGGCTGAACCTGCGATCGGCTTAAGGGGGAAGACACCAGTAATGGTGCGGTGGACGTTGATGAGAGGGCTTCTTGCGGCCCTCCTGATGTTGAGTAGCGTCCCGCTCTCGCTGGGTCTCAGCGCGAGCTTTGGCGATCTATCGGCCCACGCCCAGAGCATCCAGCACATCCGCGTCGAGGGCAATCGGCGCGTCGAGCCTGAGACGGTCCGTTCTTATCTCAGCTTCACCGTGGGTGATGCCTACGATCCCGCCTTACTCGACGAATCCCTTAAGACCTTGTTCGCAACCGGCCTTTTCCAGGATGTTCGCATCAGGCGTGACGGGGGCACCGTCGTCATCATCGTGGTCGAGAATCCGATCGTGAACCGTGTCGCGTTCGAAGGAAACCGGGAGGTTACGGAAGACACTTTAAAGGCCGAAGTGCAACTCAAGCCTCGCGCGGTCTTTACCCGCGCGCGTGTGCAGGCCGACGTGCAGCGTATTCTCGACGTCTATCGCCGGCAGGGTCTCTATACCGCCCGAGTCGAACCCAAGATCATAAATCTCGACACCAACCGCATCGACGTTGTGTTCGAAATCAATGAAGGTCCGTCGACCAAGGTCCGCGCTATCAACTTCATCGGCAACGACGCCTTCAGCGATTCCCAGCTCCGCTTCGTGATATCGACCACGCAGACGAACCTGCTGAGTTTCCTTAAAAGCACCAATATCTACGATCCCGACCGACTCAATCTCGATCGCGAACTCTTACGGCAGTTCTACCTGAAGAACGGCTATGCCGATGCCCGTGTCATCTCAGCGACCGCCGACCTCGATCGCGACGGTCGGGGTTTCTTCATCACCTTCACCATCGATGAAGGACAACGCTACCGTTTCGGCCTTGTCGAGATAGAGAGCGCTTTGCCCTCGCTCAACGTTGAGGCTTTGCGTGGCGCGATCATAACCCGCCCTGGCCGCGTCTATAACGTCGAGCGGGTGGAAAAGACTGTAGAAGCCTTGACGCTACTGTCCTCACAGCAAGGTTACGCCTTTGCGCAGGTCAGACCCCGTTATGAACGCGATCCCATCAACCACACGATAGGCATCGTATACATCATCGAGGAAGGGCCGAGGGTTTATATTGAGCGTATCAATATCGTCGGCAATTTCCGCACTCAGGACGACGTGATCAGACGCCAATTCCGGCTCGCGGAAGGCGACGCTTTCAACCGGCTATTGGTCGAAGCATCTCGTAAACGACTGCGCGCTATTGGCTTTTTTAAATCGGTCGAGGTCGAAACTGAGCCCGGCAGTGCTCCGGACCGCGTGATCCTAGTGGTCAAGGTGGTCGAGCAGCCGACTGGAGAACTATCCTTCGGGGTAGGCTATTCGACGAGCGAAGGAGTGATTGGTGATATCAGCATCACCGAGCGCAATCTTATGGGCAAGGGCCAATATGTCAGGCTGGGCTTCTCCGGAAGCTTGGAGCGCATGCAGATCGACTTTAGCTTCACCGAGCCTTATTTCCTCGGCCGCAATCTCGCAGCGGGCTTCGATCTGTTTCACAAGGAGGTCGATTTCCGCGACGTGGCATCATTCAGACAACGGAACACCGGCGGCAATCTCCGCATGGGTTTCCCGATCGCCGACAATACCCAGATGGGTTTACGCTACAGGCTTGAGCAGGAAGAGATTTACGATGCGACCCGAAACGCCTCCTTGGCGGTGAAGCAAGCGGCGGCCGAAGGCCCTGTCAACGTGTCGAGCGTTGGCTACACTGTCGCTTACGATACGCGCAATTTGCCGCAAGCTCCGACCAGCGGCGCATTCGCTTCGTTCTCGCAAGATTACGCCGGCGTTGGAGGCGACGTGACCTTTCTCCGTTCGGTCGCCGACGCGCGCGGATATTATCCTGTTACCAACAAAATTACTCTGGTCGGCCGCGTTCAAGGTGGCGTGATCGACGGTCTTGGACATGACGTCCGCATGACCGACTTGTTCTTCAAGGGCGGTGAGACCATACGCGGTTTCCAACGCGCCGGCATAGGACCGCGCGATGCTTGCGAAGATCCACTGACCGGGAACAGGGTTCCGAATTGCCGCCGCGACTCCCTGGGCGGCGAATATTTCTGGGCCACTACCGCCGAAGTGCGCTTCCCGTTCCCGCTCCTGCCGGAAAATCTCGGCATGCAAGGCGCCTTTTTCGTTGACGCAGGTTCTCTCTGGCAGGCGAGCGGACTCGCCGAGAGGGCGGTAACTCTCCCCCCAGGGGCCAGCGATTGCATCATCGGTAAGGAGTGCGGTGAGGGTAGTTTCATTTTTGACAGTTCCGAAGTTCGCCTGTCGACCGGTTTCAGCATCATCTGGCAGTCACCTTTGGGACCGCTCCGCGCCGATATCGCGGAGGCTTTGCTCAAAGCGGATTTCGACAAAACCGAGTTGTTCCGTTTCGGCGCCTCGACGAACTTTTAAAAGGTCGAACTTCAGTTTATGCCTTCGCATCGTGGCCGTGAGTCACGCTTAAATCTTGTGAATCTGATGGAACATCCGGGTTTCTTCGAGCGTGCCGGTCCCTTCACTGTGCGCGTCGTGGCTGAGGCGGTTGAGGCCAAGTTGGCTGATGGGGCCGACCTCAACTTCCAGATCGGTAACGTCCAGCCTCTGGATGGGGCGGCACAAGGCGACCTATCGTTTTTCGACAATCCGAAATATCTGCCCTTGCTCTCGGCGACCAAGGCCAGCGCCTGTCTGCTCACGCCGAAATTCGTCGAGCAGGCGCCGTCCGGCACGGCCTGCCTCGTAACGCCAGAACCCTACCGGGCTTTCGCCAAGGCCATCGCTCTGTTCTATCCCGAGGCGGTTAAGCCGAAGGTCGCTCCCAGCAAGGCATCGGATCATTCGTCTCTCATTCACCCAAGTGCATCGCTCGAGCCGGGTGCGATTGCCGAACCCGGTGCCGTGATCGGGCCTGAAGCGCGGATCGGCAAGGGCACAACCATCGCTGCCGGCAGTGTGATCGGCTATCGCGTGCATATTGGCCGAGACTGCTATATCGGCCCTAACGCCACGATCACCCACGCTCTTGTCGGTAACAATGTCACCATTCATGCGGGGGTCGCCGTTGGCCAGGATGGTTTTGGTTTTGCCATGGGCAGAGCCGGCCACCTCAAATTGCCGCAAATCGGGCGCGTCATCATCCAGGACTCAGTCGAGATCGGCGCCAATACCACGATCGATCGGGGCGCATTAAGCGATACGATCATCGGTGAGGGGACTAAAATCGATAATCTCGTGCAGATCGGACATAACGTGGTGATCGGACGGCACTGCGTTATCGTGGCCCAGACCGGCATTTCCGGCAGCACCGAGCTTGGCGATTTCGTGGCCCTGGGCGGTCAAGTCGGCGTGGTAGGCCACGTCAAGATCGGTGCTGGCGCACAAATCGCCGCAAGCAGTAATGTTAGAGCTGATGTACCGCCCGGGGCACGTTGGGGGGGTACGCCAGCCAAGCCCGTCCGGCTTTGGTTCCGGGAACTGACGCTGTTGCAAAAGCTTGCCGAACGCAAGGATTTGAAGCTTGATCAAGGCGGTGGCGATGAGCCATAGAACCGCATCAACGGGAGCCGGCTTGGCATGAATGAGAGCGGGTCAAAAAAGAAGCTTGGGAAGGCGGACATCAACGCCATCATGAAGCTTCTGCCGCATCGTTACCCCTTCCTCCTTGTCGACCGCATTGTCGACATGGACGGCGATCGCTCGGCTACGGGTATCAAGAATGTCACGGCCAATGAGCCGTATTTCCAGGGACACTTTCCCGGCAATCCGGTGATGCCCGGCGTGCTTCTGATCGAAGGCATGGCGCAGACCGCGGGCGCTCTGTGCATGCGTTTCATCGATGAGTTCCAGGACCCGCCTCTGGTTTATTTCATGGCCATCGATAAGGCGCGGTTCCGCCGTCCCGTGGTTCCTGGCGATACCATCCACTATTACGTTCAGAAGATGCGCAATCGCGGGCGTGTCTGGCGCTTCAAGGCCGAGGCCCATGTCGACGGCACGCTCGTCGCCGAGGCCGAGGTCAGCGCCGTGATCGTCGAGAATTAGTCAGGTCGCGAATGGCCACCATCCATGCGACCGCCGCGGTCGACCCGGCCGCGAGACTTGGGTCAAACGTAAGAATTGGTCCCTTTTGCCTCGTCGGTCCCGACGTCGAACTCGGCGATGGCGTCATCGTTCACTCCCATGCGGTGATAACGGGTCGCACGACACTCGGGGTGGACTGCAAGGTCTATCCTTTCGTCTCCATCGGGCAGACTCCACAGGACGTCAAATTCCACGATGAACCAAGCACGCTGACGATCGGACCGAGGACTGTCATCCGTGAGCATGTCACGATCAACCCCGGCACCGAAAGCGGTCATATGGCAACCCGCGTGGGGGCCGATTGCTACTTGATGATCGGAGCCCATATCGCCCACGATTGCCAGATTGGCAACGATGTCACGCTGGTGAATGGCGCTACTCTAGGTGGACATGTTGCGCTCGGGGACGGCACCATCATCGGAGGCCTTTCCGCCGTGCATCAATTTGTGCGCATCGGAGCTTATGCCTTCGTTGGTGGAATGTCCGGCATCACGGCGGATGTTATTCCCTTCGGCATGGCCATCGGCAATCGCGCCAATCTGTGCGGCCTCAACATCGTCGGACTAAGGCGCAAAGGTTTCCCACGCGACCAGATCCATGAACTCCGTCAGGCCTATCGCATGCTTTTCGCCAGCGAAGGAACCCTCATGGAGCGGCTCGAGGATGTGGAAAACATGTTCTCGGCAAACCCGCTCGTTAACCAGATCATCGACTTCATCAAGACCGAGTCCGATCGCTCGTTCTGCGTTCCGAACAATGCCACGGCGCCAAGCCGTTGATGGCCTTTCTCATGGCGGAACAAGACAAGATATCAGGGCCACTAGGCATCATCGCCGGAGGTGGGGGATTGCCTTGTGTGATTGCCGAGGCCGCGAGGGCCCGCGGTCTGCCTTTGCATATCGTCGGCATTCGTGGAGAGGCGAGTGCCGCGATCGAGCGTTTTCCCCACACTTGGGTCAAATGGGGCGAGGTCGGCAAGCTGTTTGACGCGCTCGAACGTCACGAGTGCCATGACCTTGTGATCATTGGAGCCGTGACGCGGCCCGATCTCGCCAATATCAAGCTCGATCTTGGTGCTGTGCGGAATCTGCCGTTCCTGATCAGTCTCGGCATGGGCGGCGACGACCATGTGTTGTCCAGCGTGGTCCGCTTCCTGGAAAAAAAGGGATATAGGGTTCACGGAGCAGATGAGGTGGCGCCCGAACTTCTGGCCGGAGAGGGTCCACTCGGACATCACGCGCCGTCTGCCGAAGACCAGGCTGATATCGCCTTGGCCTTCAAGGTCGTCAAGGCGCTCGGGCGTCTCGATGTTGGCCAGGCCGCTGTCGTCTCCAAAGGTTATGTGGTTGCCGTGGAAGCGGCGGAAGGGACCGATGCCATGCTCGAACGTTGCGCCGCTCTGCGCAAATCTGGCAGGGCGCGCGGGCGCGGTCTGGCCGGAGTTCTTGTCAAGGCGCCCAAGCCCGGACAAGAGGAACGGGTCGATCTACCGACCATCGGTCCCGAGACGGTCAACAAGGCCGTCGCCGCCGGCTTGGCCGGCATCGCCGTCGCGGCTGGACAAGTCCTGGTTGCCGAGCGCGACGCGACGGTCGACGCCGCCAATCGACATGGATTGTTTCTCGTGGGCCAACGCTTCCCGGCAAAGTCCGGGGGGTAACGCCACTGCCTTCGCGCTCTAAGCCTGGCGCTGATCCATCGGCACAAAACTGCGCTCGGCAGAACCGGTATAGAGCTGCCGCGGCCGGCCGATGCGCTGCATCGGATCTGCTATCATCTCCTTCCACTGCGCGATCCAGCCGACGGTGCGCGCAATAGCAAACAGCACGGTGAACATGTCCGTGGGGAAGCCGAGCGCCTTCAGGGTGATGCCGGAATAGAAGTCGATATTGGGATAGAGCTTCTTTTCGATGAAATATTCATCGGACAGGGCGATGCGCTCGAGTTCGAGGGCCACTTTGAGGATGGGGTCGTCACCATGTCCCACGGCATCCAGCACCTCATGGCAGGTCTTCTGCATGATTTTGGCGCGCGGATCGTAGTTCTTGTAAACCCGATGCCCGAAACCCATGAGCCGGAACGGATCGTCCTTGTCCTTGGCGCGCTCGACATATTCGGGAATGCGGTCGACGGACCCGATCTCCTGAAGCATCGTTAGCGCCGCCTCGTTGGCGCCGCCATGAGCGGGACCCCAGAGGCAGGCGATGCCGGCCGAGACGCAGGCGAAGGGGTTGGCCCCCGACGAACCTGCCAGCCGGACTGTCGAGGTCGAGGCGTTCTGCTCGTGGTCGGCATGTAAAATAAAAATCCGGCGCATCGCCCGCGCAAGCACGGGGTTGACCTTGTAATCCTCACAAGGCACCGCGAAGCACATATGTAAGAAGTTGGCGGAATAATCGAGCTCGTTCTTGGGATAGATGAACGGCTGACCGATAGAATATTTATACGCCATGGCTGCAATGGTCGGCATCTTGGCAATCATGCGGACGCTCGCCATTTCGCGCTGCTCGGGATCGTGAATGTCGATCGAGTCGTGATAGAAGGCCGAGAGCGCGCCGACCACGCCGACCATGACCGCCATGGGATGAGCGTCGCGGCGGAACCCCGTATAGAAACGGGTCATCTGCTCGTGCACCATGGTGTGCCGGGTGATGCGCTCTTTGAATTCCTTGTACTGCGCAAACGTGGGGAGCTCACCGTAGAGCAGGAGGTAACAGGTCTCGAGGAAAGTACCGTGCTCGGCCAGCTGATCGATCGGGTAACCGCGATAGAGCAGAATTCCCTTATCGCCATCGATGAAGGTAATCTTCGACTCGCAGCTTGCTGTCGAAGTGAAGCCAGGGTCGTAGGTGAAGCAGCCTGTGTCCTGATAGAGCGTGTTGATATCGATCACGTCGGGGCCGAGCGTCCCCTTGCGGATCGGCAAGTCGTAAGTTGCGCCACCGACCTCGAGGGTCGCCTCGCCGTCGGTCCGGAGCCGGGCATAATTCTCTGCGACGCTCATCTAAAGTCTCCTTGGCCAAGGGCAACGCTACGGCACGCCTAATTCGGTATTTCGCAGCATATCGCACTTCGGCGAACTATATTTTGCACTGCCACATAATCGCGTTGTTTTTACCGCAGCGCAACACAGATGCGTGATTAAAAGTTAAGCAGATTTCGTTGCATTCGTGTGATCCTTAATACGGGCAAGGGATTCGTCCCGGCCGAGGACCTCTAATACCTCAAAGATTCCTGGGGATGTCGTCTTACCGGTCAGCGCCGCGCGCAACGGTTGCGCCGCTTTGCCGAGCTTGATGTCGGTCTCTTTCGCAAATTGGCGCACACATGTTTCAAGAGCCGCAGACTCCCACGGTTCAACAGATTCGATTCGCGGCATTAACTGCGTGAGGATTTTTTTGCCTGTTTCGTCGAGCAGCTTGCGGGCTTGCGTATCGAGTTCGACCGGTCGCGAGACGAAGAGAAATTCAGCGTTATGCAAAAGCTCGACAAGCGTCTTGGCTCTTTCTTTCAAACCGGGCATGGCCTGCTCGAGTTTGCTCCAGCCGTCCTCACCGATACGAGCGCCAAGGGCGGCACCGTCGGGCAGGTGAGGGACAAGGGACTTGAGCTGGCTGACGATTTCCCTATCGGACATCGACCTGAGATAGTGGCCGTTCAGGTTTTCCAGCTTGACGAAGTCGAAACGCGCAGGCGATCTGCCAATCGCGTCAAGATCGAACCATTCGATCATCTCCTTTGTGGAGATGATCTCGGCATCGCCATGGCTCCAGCCGAGGCGCACGAGATAGTTGCGGAGAGCCACCGGCAGATAGCCCATTTCTCGATATGCCTCGACACCGAGTGCGCCGTGACGCTTGGAGAGTTTGGCCCCATCGGGCCCATGGATCAGCGGCACATGGGCGAAGGCGGGCGTTAGCCAGCCGAGCGCCTTGTAGATTTGCGTCTGACGCGCGGCATTGGTGAGGTGGTCGTCGCCGCGGATGACATGGGTTATGCCCATGTCATGATCATCAACGACCACCGAAAGGTTGTAAGTCGGCGAACCGTCGCTGCGCAGAATTACGAGATCGTCGAGATCCTTGTTGGCAAACGTCACGTGGCCCTGCACACGATCCTCGATGATCGTCTCGCCCTCGCGCGGCGCCTTGAAACGGATGGCCGGCGTGACCGCTGAGGGTGCCTCTGAGGGATCTCGGTCTCGCCATGTGCCGTCATAGCCCGGAGCACGACCCTCGGCGCGGGCTCTCTCACGCATGGCGACAAGTTCCTCGGGGCTCGCATAGCAGCGATAGGCCTTGCCCTCGGCCAGTAGCCGTTCGGCAATCTCGCGGTGACGCTCGGAACGCGCGAGCTGATAGATCGGCTCGCCATCCCATTCGAGCCCAAGCCAGCGCAAGCCATCGAGAATGGCGAGTATGGCGCCTTCGGTCGAGCGTGCCTGGTCGGTATCCTCGATACGAAGCAGGAATTTGCCGCCGGTATGCTTGGCATAAAGCCAGTTGAACAAGGCAGTCCGCGCCCCGCCAATGTGCAGATAGCCCGTGGGCGACGGGGCAAAACGGGTGATGGTTTTTTCGCTCATTGCACAGAAGGCTTTAGGTGAAAATTAGGGCGATGCGGCTCGCGTGATGTAGCATAGGGCCCGGATGCGGTTAAGGGCCGGGCAGGGCATTTACCCTGGCGGCTCCTGGGCGGCATCGCCATGGGGGATCCAAGCAACGAAGATTGGGGTGAGCCCCGTGTAAGGGCCCGGAGCGGGATTCTCGCTTCCGGCCTCGCCGTCTGCGCCCGTGCGCTCGAAGCGGAATCGGATCGCTGGTTCCTATGGCTGCCGGTTTTCTTCGCCGGCGGCATCGTCGCTTACTTCACCCTGACGAATGAGCCCGAGCCACGCATCGCGATTGCGCTTCTGCTCGCGGCCGTCGGTGTTTGCCTGACCTTGCGCAATATCCCGCTCGGGTTTGTGCTGGGGATCGCGTTTCTAGCTTTCACTGCCGGATTTGCTACCGCCAAGCTGCGCACCGAAATGGCGCGAGCGCCTGTGCTCGACCAAGAGCTTCGCTATGTGCCGGTGAGCGGTTGGGTGGAAGCGCATGAACTTCGCGACAAAGGCCGCGCGCGGATATTGCTGCGCGTTATTTCCTTGGCCGATCTCTCCCCCGGCCGGCTTCCCTACCGCGTGCGCGTAACGCTGCCCGCCAAGAACAGCCATGGCCTGAAGACTGGCGAGGCTGTGAGATTGAGGGCGACCCTGCAGCCGCCGCCCGAGCCGGTCGAGCCTGGCGCGTTCGATTTCGCGCGGCGGGCCTGGTTCGCGCGGCTTGGCGGCACCGGCTACGCCACCAGTCGCCTTGAACCGCTCGAAGGGGCGCTTTCTCCGCCTTGGAGCTTGCGCGCCTGGGCCATGATCGACTCGCTCCGTGCGCACGTCAACGCGCGCATACGCGCAGCATTGCCTGGAGACTCCGGCGCGGTCGCCGTGGCCCTCATCACCGGAGAGCGGGGCGCCATCCCGCCTGAACTGACCCAAGCCATGCGCGATTCCGGTCTCGCTCACATCCTCGCCATCTCGGGCTTGCACATGGTGATCATGGCCGGCACGGTCTTCTGGTTCGTGCGCGCACTGCTCGCTCTGTCGCCCGGCCTTGCGCTTCGCTTCCCCATCAAGAAATGGGCGGCGGTCATCGCGCTGGCCGCCGCGACGTTTTACCTTGCGCTCTCCGGTGCCGCTGTACCGACGATCCGCGCCTGGATCATGATGAGCATCGTGCTCGTTGCGGTCATGCTCGACCGGCCGGCCATCACCATGCGCAACGTGGCCCTCGCCGCCATCGTCATTCTCCTCGTGGCGCCGGAGTCCCTGTTCGATCCAAGCTTCGATATGTCGTTCGCGGCGGTCGTCGCGCTCGTGGCACTCTACGAATGGCTCTCGGCGCGCAAGGGTGCTTCGCTCCCCGATGTGAGCCCACTCTGGCGCTGGCTCCGCAAGGGCAGCGGCCTCGTATTCGGCGCGGCCGCCACCACCTTGGTCGCCGGCATGGCGGTCGCGCCTTTCGCGGTTTACCACTTCCACCGCATGACCCATTTCGGCCTCGTGGCCAATTTGCTGGCCGTGCCGCTCGTCAGCCTTCTGGTCATGCCGATGGCGTTGCTCGCGCTGATCGCCATGCCGTTCGGGCTGGAGGCCTGGCCGCTCAAGGCCATGGGCGCCGGCATTGAACTCATCGTTGCCGTCGGGTCGTGGGTTGCTTCCTGGCCGGGCGCCGTTTCGATCGTGCCGCAGATCTCCGGTACGGCGCTCATCCTCATGGTGCTTGGTGGGCTATGGCTGTGTCTCTGGCAAACGCGCGCGCGCGCCTTCGGCCTCGTCATCATCGCGCTCGGACTTGCTCTTGCGCCGCCCGGCAATCGGCCCGACGTGCTGATCGAGCGGCAGGGCGAGACCATGGCGCTGCGGTCGAAGTCCGGTCATCTCGCTTTTCCACCCGCGACGGCCGCAAGCTATAGCGTCGATAATTGGCTGCTGGCCGACGGCGATGACCGCAACGCCGAGGGCGCTGCCGACGATGGCGCCTTCCGTTGCGATATGCTCGGCTGCATCGGCACGGTCAAAGGCAAACGCGTAGCGCTCATCCGTCATCCCGGGGCGCTCGAGGAGGACTGCCGGCGCGCCGATATCGTCGTCGTGCCGTTTACCGTCAGCAAGACATGCCGCGCGCGTGTGATCGTCGACCGCCGCATGCTCCGCGCGCACGGCGCGCATGCGCTCTATATCGATGGGCTATCGATCCGCACCGAGACGGTCTCCGCCGCGCGCGGGCAAAGACCTTGGGTGCCGGAGCGGAATATGATTACGCCTGCGCCGGCGATTTCGGGCACAGCCTTCGCACGCGGCGATGAAGATTCCGATGAACGGTTCGACGAGGATCCCGAGGAGTGATCAGTAGCGGCGAATGAGGCCGACCAGGCGGCCTTGTACGTGCACGCGGTCCGGTCCGAAGATGCGCGTCTCATAGGATGGATTGGCGGCTTCAAGCGCGATGGAGTCGCCGCGCCGGCGCAGGCGCTTCAACGTCGCCTCTTCCTCATCGACCAAGGCCACGACGATATCGCCGTTATTGGCGTCCTCGCATTTCCTGACGATGATGGTGTCGCCTTCGAGAATGCCGGCGTCGATCATCGAATCGCCTTTGACCTCGAGCGCGTAATGCTCGCCCTTGGAGAGAATCTCTGGCGGCACCTCGATGGTGGAAAGACGGGTCTGGATGGCCTCGATGGGGACACCCGCGGCGATGCGGCCCATGACCGGCACGCTCACCGTCTGGGGCAGGCTTTCGCCTTCGGCGACTTGCGGCACCCGGCCCAAGCTGCCTTCTATAACGCTCGGCGAGAAGCCGCGGGCTCGGTTCAGCCCCTGCGGCACCGACTCGGGCAGCCGCACGATCTCCATGGCGCGGGCCCGGTGGGGCAGGCGCCGCACGAAGCCGCGCTCCTCGAGCGCGGTGATGAGGCGGTGGATGCCGGATTTCGACTTGAGATCGAGCGCCTCCTTCATCTCGTCGAAGGAGGGCGGAACCCCGGTTTCCTTCAACCGCTCATGGATGAACATGAGAAGCTCTTTTTGCTTCGCTGTGAGCATCTGGTCCCCTTTGGGCGGTCAGGATCGGGGCATCCGACCCGTTACGCGTTCAAAGCCCCGCTATACAAATCATGAACAGCTTATATGTTCTGCTTGTGTTCTGCAAGCTTAAAAGCCCCGGTATATACCCTCGACGTACGTATGGCCTTGCGCTACCCTGCAACCAGCGTTCAATGCGATTCGGGTTGAGAGGGGATTAATCAGTGGAAGGGACTGGGGTACTGACACACCTGAATCTTCTTCGGCTAGTAGTCCTGGCGGTGGTGATCGTGGGGGGCTTCATGCTCACGAACGCCCCCGCTGACGTACATCAACGCGCTTGTGACTGGTGGCTTCGGGGAGCGCCTGAAGGCTCTATTTGCCCAGAATGGATTTCACCACTGGTAAGCCCGTTTGTCCTCGTTCCTCTTGTAGGATTAGCTCTCCTCTTAGTACTTTGGCCACTCATTAGCTGGTGTTGGCGTGCCGTTCTTTACCGCGCCCCTGAGAGGCCCGCTGATGACGCAATTTCGCGTTTACTTGTAAAGGCGGAAGCTGTCGCCAAAATCGCTGATGGGCGAATCCTCTACGTCAATGACGTATTGGAAAGCGCCGATAACTCTCTCGCAGAAAAATGGCTCAAGAAGGCAGACGATCAACGCATTGACTTTGCGCGGGTAGTGTCGGTGGCCGACACGATGGCTCTAATAGATAGCCAAGGCGAAGCGTACGAGGACAGTGTCCTCAAACACTCTGAGCTAGATCGCTGTATCGACAACATAGTGAAGGGCACGAACTACCAATCCCCACGACATGCAGCGGGATTATACGCCCAGCGCGCCAAAAAGTTTGCAGTGTCGCTCCAAACGCTAATAGCAGAGCTAAATTCGTCACGGCCCGCCTGCATTGATAAGGTCAAGCGGCCGAAACGTAGGGCACATCTTAGCGTTCTTAGAACTGAGGGTGTTGCTATCCGCAACAAAGGACAAAGACTAAAGTCTGATTTCCCTACATGGGAAGTCGAAGTTGCTACATGGGCAAGCAACGTTATCCAAGCGATTGCAGCGATTGATGAGGCGGATGCTGAATGGTTCAAGACACTAGATACTGTTCCGCCTCCCAGACTCCCCATATTGACGCCTTTTCCAAAACATGAAGCAAAGCATCTTAAGATTTATCGCGAACACGACTATCGGATCGTGAAGCTAGATCAGATCATTCAAAGGTATGGAGCTAAGTAGATGGCACGCGGGAAATATCTCAGCCTTGAGGAAGCCCGCAAAAAGAAGGGCGGTCTAGCTCGTTTTGCGAAAGAGCATCCGAGCAAGGGCGATCAGACCTTGTTCAATCGCCTCTTGCACGCGATGGCCGGGGGAAAGCCAGAAGCAAAAGATCAAACATCAAGTGCGGCTGCTTCCGAAGATTGTACCGGAACTCGAACTCCCAAAGGTACTTCTGAAGATGCTTAGCCGACACCCAGATATGTGTTCCGTTGATGCCGCGCTTCAAGATCGCCCAGAACGACTCGATGGTGTTGGTGTGCGTATCGTCGCGCACCCATTCCTTCGCAAGGTGATTGACCGCTTCGTGGTAGTAGCCCCACGACTTCAAATCCATGAAAGGACGGCCATCGTCTGTCGCAATGCGCGCACCTTCGCGCACGTACTTGCGGATCATGCGAATGACGTTCTCGCTTCTACGGTTCGGGATGACGCGCGTGAGCACGTCGCCCTTCCGCTCTACCATGCCAAGCACAACGGTCTTATCGTCGGCTCCGCGCTTGTCCTTACCGCCGATGAAAGCCTTGTCGGCCTCAACAATCGGGCGACCGTAACCACCAAGCATATCGTCGCCGTCAACAATCGCCATGTACTTGCGAAGTTCATGGCCGATGCGCCACGCCGTCTTGTACGTTACGCCAAGCTGGCGTTGCAGTTCCTTCGCCGCCACGCCGTTCCGCGTCGTGGTGAACATGTACATGGCATAGAACCACTTTTGCAGCGGCGTGCTCGAACGCTCGAAGGGCGTTCCAACCATCGGATGAATGTGGTGCCCGCACCACGGGCAGCTATAGGCGGGCAGCTTTTTCAGCCGCGCAAAGCGACCTTCCTTGCCGCATTTGGGGCAGGTCTGGAACTCGCCAAAGCGCACCTTCATAAGGTGGTCAAGGCAAGCCTGATCGTCGGGAAAACGGGCAAAAAAGTCCTGAATTGTGAATGTCTTAGGCATAGAGGCCTCCCATGCCATTCTATATAGGGAAGCCACTTACGTATGTCAAGGGGATATACCCCTTAAAAGCCACAAGATGTGCCCAGGGCGAGCCGAGGGTCAGGACCTCAAGCGATTCGGGTTTCCGGTGCCTTAATCGAGGGGCACGATGCGGACGCGCGATCCGGTAGGTGCGGCGGCCGCGTCGGGGGCCCTGACGATGAGGCAGTCGGCCTTGGCGAGCGCCGCCACGAGCGAGGAGTCCTGCGAGGGCAGGGGGCGCACCACCCGCGTCCCATCCTCGCGCCACGCTGATATCGCGCGGATGTTATGCTGGCGCGGGCCATTGGCTTCGAGCGCCTCGCCGAGCACGGCTTCAGGCTCAGGCCGCAACGCCTCGGTCAGGCCAAGCAGACGGTTCATCATCGGCACCAGAAACACCTCCGCACAGACCATGGCCGAAACCGGATTGCCGGGCAGTCCGAGGAGCCGCTGCGTTCCCATCCTGCCGAACAGCAGCGGCTTGCCCGGCCGCATGGCGATCTTCCAAAAATCGAGTTTCAGTCCCTCGGCCTTGAGCGCGCTCGCCACGAGATCGCGTTCGCCGACCGAGGCGCCTCCCACCGTAAGGAGAATATCCGCGCCGCTGCCCGCGCGTGCGAGCATGACGATGCTCTCCAATTCGTCCTTGGCAATGCCGAGACTCATGGCCTCGCCGCCATGCGCCTCGATCAAAGCCGCAAGCCCATAAGGCACCGAAGAGACGATCTGATCGGCGGCAAGCTTCGACCCCACAGGCACCACCTCGTCTCCGGTGGCGAGGATCGCCACTTTAGGCTTGCGTCGCACCGGCAGTTCGGCGTGGTTCATGGCGGCGGCGAGCATCAGCTCGCGCGGGCCAAGCCGCCGGCCGGCCTTAAGCAATTTCTCGCCTTTCTTGAAGTCCTGCCCGCGCGGTCGGATATGCCGGTTCGGCGCCGCGTCTTTGATGGTGACGACATCGCCCTTAAGGTCGGCGTCCTCCTGGATGGCGATGGTGTCGGCGCCTTTCGGCACCGGCGCGCCGGTGAAGATGCGCACTGTCTGCCCGCTTGAAACGCGCCCCTTGAAACCGGCGCCGGCCGTGGATTCACCGATCAGCTTCAACCTTGCCGGAAGCTTGGCGATGTCGGCCGCGCGGATGGCATAGCCGTCCATGGCGGACGCATCGAAGGGGGGCTGTGTCAGGCGGGCGGCAAGATCCTTAGCCAATATGCGCCCACGTGCCTGTTCGGGCGGCACGCGCTCCTTTTCCAGAGGCTCCAGTCCCTCGGTGACGCGCGCCAGCGCTTCCGCGACGGAAAGCAGGGCCATCAGCGTACGGCGCGAGGCCCCTTTGCCTGGAAAGGACCGGAGCGGCCGCCGGTCTTCTCGATCAGGCGGATGCCGGAGAAAGACATGGCGCGATCGACGGACTTGCACATGTCGTAAATGGTGAGGCAGGCGATCGAGACCGCTGTCAACGCCTCCATTTCCACGCCGGTCTTGCCTTCGACCTTGGCGGCCGCCTCGACGCGAAGCCCGGCAGGGTCGCGAGAGGGTTCGAAGGCGACAGTGACTTGCGTCAAGGGCAGGGGATGGCAGAGCGGAATAAGCTCCGCCGTGCGCTTGGCGGCCATGATGCCGGCGATACGGGCCGTAGCCAGCACGTCACCCTTCGGCGCTGTGCCCGCAAGGATCAGGTCGAGGGTCGCCGGTGACATGGCAACGAAACCTTCGGCGATGGCGCTGCGCGACGTCACCTCCTTGGCAGAGACGTCGACCATGCGGGCTTCACCCTTGTCGTCGAGATGGCTGAGACGTGCGCTCATAATGCCGCCTCGGCAGCCATCGGCGAGCCTGTGAGCAGAGTCCGCGTGGCATGTTCGACATTCTGTTGCCGCATCAGACTCTCGCCGACGAGGAAGGCTCGTACGCCGCAAGCGAGCAGCCGTTCGAGGTCCTCATGAGTAAAGATGCCGCTTTCCGAGATCACCAGGCGATCCGGAGGAACACGCGGGGCGAGGCTCTCGGTGACCGCAAGGTCGGTGGCAAAATTCTTGAGGTCGCGGTTGTTGATGCCGATAAGCTTCGTGTCCAGCTTCAAGGCGCGGTCGAGCTCCGCTTCATCATGGACCTCGGCAAGCACATCCATGCCGAGATCGCTGGCGGTCCGCGCCAAATCCTGCGCCAAGGCATCGTCGACGGCCGCCATAATAATAAGAATGCAATCGGCGCCGAGTACGCGCGCTTCCACCACCTGGTACGGATCGACCATGAAATCCTTGCGCAGAACGGGGAGTCGGGTCGCCTCGCGCGCCGTTGTCAGGTATTCGGGTCGGCCCTGGAAAGAGGGTGCGTCGGTCAAGACTGAAAGGCACGAGGCGCCGCCAGCTTCATAGGCGCGGGCCAGGGCTGCAGGATCGAAATCGGCGCGGATCAAACCCTTCGACGGGCTCGCCTTCTTGATCTCGGTGATCAGGGCGAAATTTTCCATGGTGAGACGGGATCGCAAGGCCTCCCCAAAAGGGCGCACCGGCTCTGCCGCCTTGGCGCGTGCGCGCAACGCCCCAAGATCTAGAGTTTTCTTAGAAGTTTCAACCTCTTGGCGCTTATAGCTCAAAATCTTATCGAGGACTTTTGCCATGGCTCAGACCTTATCATGGCTGAGCTTGATCAACGCATCGAGCACGCTTTTAGCCTTACCGCTGTCGATGGACTCGGCGGCCAACGCCACGCCGTCACGCAAGCTTTTGGCCTTTCCGGCGACAAGCAGCGCCGCAGCCGCATTCAACAGGACGATGTCGCGGAGCGGCCCCTGATTGCCTTGCAGCACGGCCCGCAGATGGGCGGCATTCTCCTCCGCATCGCCGCCCGTCAGGTCTTCAGGCCGGGCTTCCGGAAGCCCGGCATTCTTGGGCGAAACATTGAAGGTCGACACGCGGCCGTGATCGAGCGCCGCGACATAGCTGATGCCCGTGGTGGTCAGCTCGTCCAAACCATCCGATCCATGCACAACCCAGGCGCGCTCGACGCCTAGAAGTCCGAGAACGCTGGCAACCGGTTCGACCCATTGCTCGGCGAACACGCCGACCACCTGATATTTGGTGCTTGCCGGGTTGGCGAGCGGCCCGAGCAGGTTGAAGATCGTGCGGGTGCCGAGTTCCTTCCGGACATGGCCGACATGGCGCATGGCCGGGTGATGCGCCGGCGCGAACATGAATCCGAGCCCGCATTGTTCGAGGCAACGGGAAATTATCGCAGGTTCGCACTCGATATTGACCCCAAGGGCCGTCAGCACATCGGCCGAACCGGAGCGCGAGGAGATCGAGCGGTTGCCGTGCTTGGCCACGGGCACACCGGCGCCGGCGACCACGAAGGCGACGGCAGTGGAGATATTATGCGTGCCCTTGGCGTCGCCACCGGTTCCGCATGTATCGAGCGCGCCTTCCGGCGCATGGACTTTCAATGCGTGCGCGCGCATGGCGCGGGCCGCACCGGCAATTTCGTCGACCGTCTCGCCCCGCAAACGCATGCCCATCAACAGGGCGCCGATCTGCGCATCGGGAGCCGCGCCTGACATGATGGTCTCGAAGGCTTCGGCGGCTTCGGTCTGAGTTAGTGTTTCGCCGGAGGCCACTTTACGGAGGGCCGCGCCGAGATCGGCCCGCCGCGCCGTTTCGGCACGCGCGGGGCTAGGGGACACTGGCGGTTTCTCTTTGCGCCGAACCCCGGGCGCGCCCGACGCGAGCCAGATCGAGGAAATTGGCCAGCAGTTGATGGCCATGCTCCGAGGCGATGCTCTCGGGGTGGAACTGCACGCCATGCACGGGATGTCGCTTGTGCTGTAACCCCATGATCACGCCGTCCGCGGTCTCGGCGGTGATTTCGAGTTCATCAGACAGGCTTTCGCGCTCAACCACCAAGGAATGATATCGCGTGGCCGAGAAATCCTGCGGCAGGCCCGCGAACACCCCTTTGCCGGTATGATGAACCTTCGACAGTTTGCCATGCATCAAGGTAGGGGCCCGCACCACGCGTCCGCCATAGACTTGCCCGATGGCCTGATGGCCGAGGCATACGCCGAGTATGGGCACCACCGGCCCGGCACGCGCGATCAGGTCGAGGCAGATGCCGGCACAGTCCGGATCGCAAGGACCCGGCGACAGCACGATTGCTTCCGGCGTTTCCGCCAGGACCTCATCGACAGTGATCTTGTCGTTGCGGTAGACGCGGCAGCTCGCACCCAATTCCCCAAGGAAATGAACGAGATTGTAGGTGAAGCTGTCGTAATTATCGATAAGCGTCAGCATGGGGTGGTGTTACGCCTCGGGCCAATGGGCCGTCAAGGACCGCCAGCGATCAGGTGCGAAGCTCGCGCGGCGTGAGGAACAGATTCAGGGTCCCGCTATTCACGGATATGTTGCTCCACAACCCGCTGGCAAAGTTGATCACGGCAAGTCCAGCGGTTGGATATTTCTCCCGGAGGCGGTCGCGAAAATGCTTGGGACCCGAGCCGGTGAGATCGAGCGCAAAGGCCTGAATCTCGGGATTATGGCCAACCAGCATGATGCGGCTTGAGCCAGGCTTGATCTCATGCAGCCTCGCGAGCAACTCGGCCGGGCTGGCGTGATAAAGCGCATCCTCATAGACGACTTCGGGCTCGATTCTGAGTTCCGGGAGGACCAGGTCCAGCGTGTCGCGGGTGCGCCGCGCCGATGAGCAAAGCACGAGCTCCGGATCGATGCCTCGCTCGGCCATGGCCTTTCCCATCATTGGCGCGTCCGCCTGACCGCGTTTTGCCAGCGGCCGATCATGGTCTGGCAAAACGGGATTGTTCCAACTCGATTTGGCGTGACGGAGAAGGCTGAGGGTGAGCATGGAGAAAACGGACGCTACTGGCCGCGCTTGGCGCGGGCGGCGAAACGCACCGCCTCGTCCGCCGCGCGGAACAGCGCGCCGGCCTTGTTGACGCATTCGGCCTGCTCGTTCTCCGGCACGGAGTCGGCAACGATGCCCGCGCCGGCCTGAACATACATGACGCCATCTTTTACCACCGAGGTCCGCAGCACGATGCAGCTGTCCATCTCGCCATCGGCGGAGAAATAGCCGACGCAACCGGCATAAATACCGCGCGCCTCGTCTTCCAGCTCATCGATGATCTCCATGGCGCGCACTTTCGGCGCGCCTGACACGGTACCGGCGGGAAAGCCAGCCATCAGGGCATCGACCGCGTCGAAATCCTGAGCGAGCTTGCCCTCCACATTCGACACGATGTGTATGACCTGACTGTAATACTCCAGGAAGAAACTGTCGGTGACACGCACGCTGCCCAGTTCAGCGACACGACCGACATCGTTGCGGCCGAGGTCGAGCAACATGAGATGCTCCGCACGCTCCTTGGCGTCGGCGAGGAGTTCCTTGGCAAGGGCCTTGTCCTGCTCGGGGGTGGTGCCGCGCGGACGCGTGCCGGCGATCGGCCTGATGGTGACCTTGCTGTCGCGTACGCGCACGAGGATCTCGGGACTCGAGCCCACCACGGCGAAGCCGCCGAAATTGAGATAATAGAGGAAGGGTGACGGATTGACCCGGCGGAGCGCGCGATAGAGCGCGAAGGACGGCAGGGTGAAAGGCGCTTCGAAGCGCTGGCTCAGCACCACCTGGAAGATGTCGCCGGCGGCGATGTACTCCTTGGCGCGCGCGACCTTGGCCATATAGGACTTTGCTTGCGTCGCGGATTTCGGTTCGGGGTGCGGCACGCTTGTATCGAATTCGCTGGCATGAGGCAGGGGCTGATCGAGCCGCTCAACCACACTGTTCAGCCGCTCGGCCGCGCGCGCGTAAGCCGCCTTGGCGCTGACCCCAGGCGCGGGCCTCACCGGTGTCACCACCGTCATTTCGTCCCTCACGCTGTCGAAGATCACGATCAGCGTCGGCCGCACGAGAATTGAGTGCGGCAGCGCGAGCGGATCGGATTTTCCGCCAGGTAGTTCCTCGATCAGGCGCACCGTGTCGTAGCCCATATAGCCGAAGATGCCTGCCGCCATCGGCGGCAGCTCGGGCGGCAGAGCGATGGCGGATTCGGCAAGCAGCGTGCGCAAAGACGCGAGTGCCGGCAGAGATTGCGGTGCAAACGCATCGGGGTCGGCTTGCGGCGCGCGGTTGAGTTCGGCCGTGTTTCCGTTGGCGCGCCAGATGAGATCGGGCTCGCAGCCGATGATGGAGTAACGCCCGCGTGTGGCGCCGCCCTCGACGGATTCCAGGAGAAAACTGTTGGGCCGCTCGTGCGCGATCTTGAGCATGGCCGAAACCGGCGTCTCGAGATCGGCGACGAGGCGCGTCCAGGCCACTTGCGGCAGGCCCTCGTCGTAAAGGCGGGCAAATGCGGCGAAGTCAGGCGCGATCGGGTGGGATGCGCCTTTTTGCGGCAATGGCGTCACATTGGCCGGCGCAGGGCTCATGGCTGTTCGTCGCTACCCATGAGCCTGGCGAGCGCCTGCTCGTTGATGGTGACGCCGTAGCGGGTCTCCAATGCGCTGAAATATTCGGCGATGGAATCTTCGCTGATCAGGAGCCCGATCCGCTGCTTGAGCCGTCCCATCTCCCGCTCGTCGACCGGAGGCGGCGGCGTGATGTTGTCCACCTTGAACACGATGCGGCCTTCGCCGATGCCGGAAGCACCCGAGCCATAGCCGCCCTCAGGCAGGCTGAAGGCCTGCGCCACGGTGGGGGGCAGCACATTCACCGTCATCCCGTCGCGCTTCAGCGCATCGCTGGTGAGGACGTCGGTGTTGAGCTCCCTGCCGACATCCTCGAGCGTCTTACTGCCGCTCTTCAGGCTATCGACCAGGTCCTGCGCATATTTGGCTGTGCGGTTTTTCAGATCTTCGGTGCGCCATAGCCTGGAGACTTCATCCTTGACTTGCTCGAACGGCTTGCGCTGTTCCGGCGTGACGCCGAGCACCTCGTACCAGATCACGCCATCGTCCCTGGCGTCGATCGGATCGTTCTCGATGCCGGTGTCGGTGGCGAAGGCGGCGTTCAGCAAATCCTTTTGCGCCGGCAAGGTTACGGCCTCGCCATTTGGCTGCTTGCCTTCCCGGTCGACCTGATCGACCAGCTGATATGTGAGCTTGAGCTTGTCGGCAATTTCAGAAAGCTGCGCGCCGGAGGCAAGCTGGTCTTCGATCTTGTCGTGCAAGTCGAAGATGGCGCCGCCTGAACGCTCCTTCAGGAGCTTCTTCTCGATATCGGCCTTGGCTTCGTCGTAAGTCGGCGACTTGCCGGGCTCGATAGCGGTAACACGGAGAAGAACGACGCTGCCGAGCTTGCCGGTGAGGGGCTCGCTGACCTGGTCCTTTTCGAGCTTGAAAGCGGCTTCGGCGATCACCGGGTCGGCCAGCTCGGCGCGCGTAACCTTGCCAAGATCGATATCGCTTTCGCTCAACCCTTGCGCCTTGGCGATTTCGACGAAGTCGGTGCCCGACTGAATCTTGTCCTGCGCCGCCTTTGCCGCATCGATATCGGGAAAGGCGATCTGCTCCACCTGCCTGCGTTCCGGCGCGCCAAGCTGTTCCTTGGTCGCCTCATAGATGGCCTGGAGCTCGCTCTCGGTAATGTTGAATTGATCTTTCACGGCCTCCGGCGTGACGGCGAGGATGCCGATCTTGCGCAATTCGGGTTGCGTAAACTTGGCCGCGTTGTTTTCGTAATAGCGCTTCAATTCTTCCTCGGTCGGATCGGGGACATCACCGGCAACACTGTCAGGAACCAGCACATAACGAAGGGTGCGCGTCTCGGCGTTGAACCGGTTGAGCGCCTCGATCAGGACTTTGGGGCTTTCCGGCGCTTCGCCGACGGTGGTGAGCAATTGCCGGCGCAGATTGGTCTCGCGCATCGAATGCAGATAGCCCTGCTCGCTCATGCCGATATTGCGCAATGTCTGAGCGAATAATGCGGGACTGAAATTCCCGAGCCCGTCTTTGAAGGACGGGTCGTTCATGATCTGATCGAGCAGTGCGGCGTCGCTGACGGCAAGGCCGAGATGCTTGGCATGATTGTCGACGGCCGCGCCGCCGACCAGACGCTCGAGCACGCGGGCATCGAGGCCCAGCGCGCGGGCTTCTTGCAGGCTCAGGCTTCGTCCCGCTTGCGCGCTCATGGCACGCAACACTTCCTGCTGGGTGCGCGTATAGTCTTGCTGATAGATGTCGGTGTCGCCGACGCGGATCAGGGTCTGGGCGCCGTAGCCGGTGAAAACGTCGGCGATGCCCCACACCGCGAAACTGATGACTAGAAGGCCGACCAGGATCAGGCCGAGTATGCGTGCCGAGCCTTTGCGTAATGTGTCGAGTGCCACGCCGTTTAAACCTTTCAAACGCCATTTGCCAAAGCCGCGCGGGCGTCCGATGCTTGGACAGTCCTGCGCGGCGCCTGCATCATAGGTAGCCCACGCAAGCGGGGCAAGGTAGGCCTTGGCGGTCAAGGCCTTGGCAAAAGACCGAAAATCGATCCATTACGTTAATTTAAGTGAGCCGGGACGCTGGGATAGGAGAGGGGATGTGACTGCCATCAGGCCGCTGGTCGCCGGGAACTGGAAGATGAACGGCCTGACGGCGCAGCTTGCCGAGCTTCAGGCGTTGCAAGACCGCCTGGCGGGTCACCCGGTAGAAGCCGACGTGCTCATCTGCCCACCCGCGACCCTCCTCGCGCAGGCACGCTGGGCTTCGCGAGGCAGTGAGATCGCGCTTGGCGGACAGGACTGCCATCCATTGCAGTCGGGCGCGCATACCGGCGATATCTCCGCTGAGATACTGAAGGATGCCGGCGCCACTGCCGTCATTGTCGGTCATTCCGAACGGCGGACCGATCACGGCGAGACCGACGCGGTCGTCCGCGCCAAGGCCGAGGCTGCGCATCGCGCCGGCCTTATCGCCATCATTTGTGTTGGCGAGACGGAGCAGGAACGCCGGGACGGCAAGACCTTGGACATCGTGAAGCGGCAACTCAGAGGCTCGGTGCCGGCTGAATCGAGCGCAACGAACACGGTCATTGCCTATGAGCCGGTTTGGGCCATCGGCTCAGGTCTTACGCCGACACCTGAAGACGTGGCGGAAGTGCACGGCTTCATTCGCGCCGAGCTTGTCCAATTGCTTGGCGCACGCGAAGCCGGGCGCCTGCGCATCCTTTATGGCGGCTCGGTCAAGCCTGCCAATGCCAAGGAACTCCTGTCTGTTAAGGACGTGAACGGCGCGCTGGTTGGCGGGGCAAGCCTGAAAGCCGGTGATTTCGATGAAATTCTGTCCGTCTATCGGGGCGGAAAAGCTGCTTAACCGTACGCAAACTGCGCGCACAGGCTTGGCAAAACCGGTAATTTTCGACATTCTGGTCCCCTGCTGCTTTGCAGCAGAGGGAATGATTTCCTGCCGGAGCCAAGATGTCGTTGCTGCGCCTCATCGCCGTGATGCTACTCGCCGCATGCGTGGCGGTATCGTTGAGCGTGCGTGCGACTGCCGATCCTTTTGACAAGCAGGGCTGCGCCAAGCTTCAGGTCGAGCAGAAAAAATTGCTGACCAGGGAAGTGCAAGAGGCGCTTGCCCAAGGGCCGGACTGGGTGAAGAAGCATCTCGACCCCGAGAAGATCGAGCAGGTGCGGCAATATCTGACGGTAGAGGAATCGGTGATGTTCCGTTGCCGGCCTGGCGCCATCAAGATCACATGGCCGCCGCCGCCGCCTTTACCGGACCGCAAGCCGCCTGTGCCGGTGGTCACCGCCTCACCGGCTGAGACCCCCGCATCCACGACCGCCGAGACCCCCGCATCTACGACCGCCGAGACCGGAACACCTCTTCCGGATCGAAAGCCATTCATCGAAACGGCCGAAACGAAGCCTAGCCAAACCGTGGCGGATTCGGATAAGACAGCGGCTTCCGAAACCAAGGCCACGCCATAAAAGCTTCCCCATGAGTACCGTCATTCTTCTGATTCACGTCATGATCTGCGTGGCGCTAGTGGGCGTCGTGCTGTTGCAGCGTTCCGAAGGAGGTGCGCTTGGTATCGGCGGCGGCGGCGGAGGCGGCGGGTTCATGACCGGCCGCAGCGCCGGCAATGCGCTGACAAAGACCACGGCCGTTCTGGCGGCCTGTTTCTTCGCCACCAGCCTTATCCTGTCGATCCTGGCGAGCCAGCAACGCCCGGCCGCGACCATTCTCCCGACCGGAGATCAGGGACTTGCGCCGCTGCAGATTCCCGCCGCGCCAGCCCCGGCTGCGCCTGCGCCAGCTGCACCTGCCGTACCCACACCGCAACCGCCCCAATCGCAATAAACGCCTAAAAGTCGCGGCCTCAGCTTTAGGCTACCGCCCCGGCAGGGACTCGGTGTATGGTCGAGGCCCATGGCGCGGTACGTCTTCATTACCGGCGGCGTGGTTTCCTCACTCGGCAAGGGGCTCGCTTCTGCGGCGCTCGGCGCATTGCTACAGGCGCGTGGATTTAGCGTTCGCCTGCGCAAGCTCGACCCCTATCTCAATGTCGACCCGGGGACCATGAGCCCCTACCAGCACGGCGAGGTGTTCGTCACCGACGACGGCGCCGAGACCGATCTCGATCTCGGCCACTACGAGCGCTTTACCGGGCGCCCGGCGAGCCAGGCCGACAACATCACCACCGGGCGTATCTACCAGCAGATCATCACCAAGGAGCGGCGCGGCGATTATCTCGGTTCGACCGTGCAGGTCATTCCGCACGTCACCGACGCCATCAAGAATTTCATTACGACCGGCAATGAGGGGATCGACTTCGTGCTGTGCGAGATCGGCGGCACTGTCGGCGACATCGAAGGGTTGCCCTTCTTCGAAGCCATCCGCCAGCTCGGCAATGAGCTGCCGCGGGGTTCAACTGCCTTCATTCACCTCACGCTTGTGCCTTTCATCCCGAGCGCCGGCGAGCTCAAGACCAAGCCAACCCAGCATTCGGTGAAGGAGCTGCGCTCGATCGGCATTCAGCCGGACGTCCTGCTCTGCCGCACCGATCGCAAACTGCCGCGCGACGAACGGCGCAAGATCGCGTTGTTCTGCAATGTGCGTCCCGAGGCGGTGATCCAGGCGCTCGACGTTGCCAGCATCTACGACGTGCCGGTCGCCTATCACAAGGAGGGGCTCGACCGCGAGGTTTTGGCGGCGTTCGGCATCACCAACGCGCCTGAACCGGACTTGGTGCGCTGGCGCGAGATTGCCGAAACCATTGCCAATCCTGACGGTGAAGTGACCGTGGCGGTCGTCGGCAAATACACCGGGCTGAAGGACGCCTACAAATCGCTGAACGAAGCTCTCGTGCATGGCGGCATCGCCAACAAGGTGAAGGTCAATCTGCAATGGATCGAATCGCAGACCTTCGAAGGCGAGGACGCCGCGGCCTATCTTGAAGACGTCAACGGCATTCTGGTGCCTGGCGGGTTCGGGGAGCGGGGCGCCGAAGGAAAGATCCAGGCGGCGCGCTATGCCCGTACGCGCGGACTGCCCTATTTCGGCATCTGTTTCGGCATGCAGATGGCCGTCATCGAGGTGGCTCGCGATCTCGCCGGGATTGACGGCGCGAGCTCCACCGAATTCGGCCCGACCGATGAACCGGTGATCGGCCTCATGACCGAATGGATGAAGGGCGATGAACTCGAAAAACGTGAGCGGAACGGCAATCTCGGGGGCACCATGCGGCTCGGCGCCTATGAGGCCGTGCTCGCCAAGGGCAGCAAGGCGGCCGAGATCTATGGCACCACGCATATTTCCGAGCGGCACCGTCACCGCTATGAGGTGAACACGCGCTATCGCAACAAGCTCGAAGGAGCGGGTTTGCGCTTCTCGGGGCTTTCCCCCGACGGACTTCTGCCCGAAATCGTCGAAATCCCCGACCATCCCTGGTTCGTCGGCGTGCAATTCCATCCCGAGCTGAAATCGCGGCCCTTCGAGCCGCATCCGCTCTTTGCCTCCTTCATCGGCGCCGCCGTGGAGCAGAGCCGGCTTGTTTAACGCGCGATTTTTTACCGTTATATCATATGCTTGTGTGTAAATGCTCAATCGCAATCTCATCCGTGCGCAGTTGACGCTTGAGCCCGGTAGCCGCATGGTCCGGCCATGAATGAAGCCATGAAGCCCGCGCCGAGCGCCACCGTCACGGTGGGGCAGGCGCGTTTCGGCAACGATCTGCCGCTCGCGCTGATCGCCGGGCCGTGCGTGCTGGAATCGCGCGCGCATGCGCTAGAAACCGCGACGGCCCTCAAAGAAATCGCCGGCCGGCTCGGCATCGGTCTCGTCTACAAAACCTCCTTCGACAAGGCGAACCGCACCTCGGGGGGAAGCGCGCGTGGACTTGGGCTCAAGGAGGCACTGCCCGTCTTTGCCGAGATCAGGGCGAATATCGGACTTCCCATCGTCACCGATGTGCATGAGCCGGCGCAATGCGCGACGGTTGCGGAAGCCGTCGATGTCTTGCAGATCCCCGCTTTCCTCTGCCGCCAGACCGACCTTCTGATCGCCGCGGCGCGGACAGAGAAGCCGGTCAACGTCAAGAAGGGGCAATTCCTCGCGCCCTGGGACATGCGCCATGTGGTGGCGAAACTGGTGGGCGCCGGAAATCCCAACGTGCTCGTCACCGAGCGCGGTGTGTCGTTCGGTTACAACACGCTCGTCTCCGACCTGCGCGCTTTGCCGATCCTGGCGGAGACCGGGGCGCCGGTGATCTTCGATGCGACGCACTCGGTGCAGCAGCCTGGCGGGCAGGGGGCGTCGAGCGGGGGCGAGCGGCGTTTCGTGCCGGTGCTGGCGCGGGCCGCGGTGGCGGTTGGCGTTGCCGGCATCTTCATCGAGACCCATCAGGACCCCGACCGCGCGCCCTCCGACGGGCCTAACATGCTGCCTCTGCGCGAGCTCGAGACGCTGCTTGCCGAGCTGATCGCCATCGACCGCCTGGTGAAGCGTCTCCAGCCATAACGGCAGATCATCGCAGATCAGGCAGAGGCGGGGATGAGCGCCTTGCTTTCGGCGTCGAAGCGCCAGGCCGTGTCGTTGGTGAGATGCGTGCCGCCCCACCAGCGGTCGATGCCGTTGATGGCGAGAAAATCGGAACGGCCTGCCAGCACCTCCTCACCCAGCGGGGTCAGGCTTAGCTGGCTGGTGAGGTAAGGCTTGGCCAGCTCCGGCGTGTCGTGCTGGAAGGGCGCCGCCTCGAGGCCCGCGATCAACGGCTCATCGGCGAGCGCAAGGGCATCGAGCAGGCGCCAAAAGCTCCAATCGCCCATGAACACGGCCTCTTCCTGGTTTTGTACGGTGACGAATAACGCGAGCGCGGTCATCGAGCCGGCCTTAATGGTCGCGAGCATCTGCCGCTCAGTGCGCGAGAGCCCGTCAGGTCCGGGCAATTCTTCGAGCATGCGGTTGACCGCCTCCCGCAGATAGGCGAGCGGGCTCAGATCTTCGTCCAGGAGGGTGGCCCAGGCCTCGGGCGTCGTCTGGCGGAAGGCCGACCAGGCGTGCGCTGCGAGTTTCCAGTGGGTTTCCGAGAGTCTCCCCCCGGTTTCCGCATAATTTTCGATGGTTTCGGGCGTCTGGCGGCCGATGTAATCCTGCATTTGGATCAGTTCCAGCGCGCCATCGTCGCGCGGGTGGGTGGCAAACCAGTCAAGGATTTGAAGGAGTTGCAGCTGGTCGTAGAGATCGTGCTCGAACCACAGCACCACCCGGTCGAACCTCGGACTCAAAGCCAGCCCCCGATCGCGCGCCGTCAGCTCAAACTGGATGGCCCCGAGGTCTCCGCCGCCGGCGCCGGCGAGATATTCAGAGCGAATTGCCGTGAGGTCTTTGAGTGAGTCCGTCAGGGGAACTGGCCCCTCATACAGCACATCCCGCCAGGGCAGGATTTCGGCGCCTTGCAGCGTGCGCCTGAGCAACTCGCCTGCGGCATCGCCGTTGGTGATGACGAGATCAGCCGTAACGCTCACCCGCGGCCGCGATAGGGCGCGACCCCCTGGTCCGGAATCCATACGCCTTCGGGCGGGCTACCGTGCTGCCAGAACACGTCTATGGGGATACCGCCGCGTGGATACCAATAGCCGCCGATTCTGAGCCAGGACGGATCGATCAGTTCGACCACGCGCTTGCCGATCATCAGGGTCGCATCCTCATGGAACGCACCGACATTGCGGAAGCTCGTGAGGAACAGCTTGAGCGATTTCGATTCAAGCAGCCATCGGTGCGGCGCGTAATCGATGACGAAATGGGCGAAGTCCGGCTGTCCGGTGATCGGGCAGAGGCAGGTGAATTCAGGGCAGGTGAAGCGCGCGACATAGTTCGTATCGGCATGCGGGTTCGGCACGCGTTCTAGCTCCGCCGCGGCCGGTGATTTGGGTAAAGGGGTTTTCGCCCCGAGCTGTCGCAATCCGCGTATCTTGCGCGCCATCGCCGCTACTCCGCCGCGTGCCGCATGCGAGGGCCGTGATAGATCGCGCCCTCATGGCAGGAATCGCGGGCCACCATGACCTCCATGAGACCCGGCAAGCGATTATGCAGCCGGTCCCATATCCACACAGCGATGCGCTCCAAGGTCGGCATGGCAAGACCTTCGACCTCGTTCAGCATGCGATGGTCGAGCGCTGCGCGGGTCTCGGCGAGCGCCGCTTCGAATTCCTCGAAATGCACCAGGATACCTGTCCGTGCATCGGGCTCGCCATGGATGGTAACGCGCACGCGGAAGGAATGTCCGTGCACGCGAGAATTGGGATGGCCCGGCGGCGCCGACGGCAGGAAATGCGCGGCTTCGAAATGGAACTCTTTATAGAGACGCATGACTGTCGTTTACGGGCGTCCGCTCCTTAGGGCAAGCCAAGCAGTTTGTGGGTCTGAAGGCTGAGACGCCATTTTGGATGCGCCAGGCAGTAATCCAGCGCTGCTTGCAGATTGGCCGCGCTTTTTACGCCTTCATCCATCGGCTGCAGCAGGAAATGGGTGAAGTCGAGATCGGTGAGGCTGGCCGGGTCGATATCGTTTTGCGGATAGACCAGCTTCAACTCGTCGCCCGACCATTGCACGAGCGGCGCCACACCCTTGGGGCTCACGCAGATCCAGTCGATCGACTGCGGCACACGCAGTGTGCCGTTGGTCTCGATGGCGATTTCGAATCCCGACGCATGCAGGGCGTCGATCAACGGCGCGTCGACTTGCAGCATGGGTTCGCCGCCGGTCAGCACCACGAAGGGCGGTGTGCCGGAATTGCCTTTCCACACGGCGCGGCATGCGTGCGCGAGACCCGTGGCGGTGGCGAACTTGCCGCCGTCCGGCCCGTCCGTGCCGACGAAATCCGTGTCGCAGAAATTGCAGGTCGCCGTCGCCCGGTCTTCCTCGCGGCCCGACCACAGATTGCAGCCGGCAAACCGGCAGAAAACCGCCGGCCGCCCAGCCTGGGCACCTTCACCCTGCAGCGTGTAGTAGATTTCCTTAACCGCATACATGGCTGGAAATTGGCCCTTTCCGTAACCCGATGCAAGCGGTGCTGCCGGCTATCGAAGCAGATCGCCCGGCGATGGGCCGGGCGATGCTTCAGTTCCGTATGTGCAATGGGTACCTAGCAAGGGCCATTGCCCAGGATCGTATTCTGCCGGACGAAGTATTCGGCCCTAGCCGAATCTCTCGACACGTCACGGCACCAACGGTAATGCCCGTCATACCAATTGTGCCAGCGCCAGCCGATGCAGCCGCGGTTCCGTGCCTGCATTTTGTTGAACTGCCACACCGCTTGCTGGGCATATAGCCGACAATCGGCCTGGTCGGCGGCAAAGGCGCTGCTAGTCACGACCGAACCCATCAGAGCGGCAACAAAGATCAGGATCATTCGATTCAGCTTGGTCATGGGGGGTCTCCATCTGTTTCACGCCCCGAGCCCGGACTAATCCGTTGTCCGCTCGGTTTATGGGTGGAACCTCCCACAACCGGCCTGAACCCGTTTTGAACCCGCTGTTGTCTGGGGTTCAGCTTCCCGGGGGGCCCGAGAGGGTCGTGGAAACGAGAATAGCGTGGCCTATTCCGTTGCCCCGGCGGGAGCGAACTTTCCGGGGAGCACCGTCTCGGGCGGGTTGGTTCCGGGCGGATTGACCGAGCGGATGAAGGCGATGATCTTCCACATCTGATCCGAGGTCTTGACGGTGAAGCCCATCGGCGGCATCGGCGCGTGCACGCTGCCATATTGGTAACGGACGAAACCCTGCTTCTCCAGTTCCTGGGAGCCGAGGGCGATAAGCCTGAACAGAATGTCGTCGGTATTGCCCCAGAACCAGACGCCTTGCGTCAGGGGCGGGCAGATGCCGCCGCCGCCGTTGCCGCCATGACATTCGTTGCAGCCAGGCAGCCGGTATTGCTTCACGAGTTCCTCTTCCTTGGCCAGCTTGGCGTAGTCCGGATAGGGGCTGTTCAGTAGCCCCGGTGGAACTTTCTTGACGAGCTCGTTGGGCGGTGTCGTATCGCCGGCCTTACAACAGACGTCCTCGGCGGCATGAGACGGCTGGTGAACGCTACCGGCGGCCAGGGGAAATACGCAGAGAGCCAGCAATCCGAGAACAATCCTGGCAGGAGAGCGCCTTGCGTTTGACTTCATGCGAGCGGCCCTCATCACAAATTGCCGATCTGCGACGATGGCAACAGAGTTGCCATGACTTCAATTCACATTGCAGTGTTCTTGCGGCGATCCTCGCTCGCGCGTGACGTCTGCCACTCGGTGTAGCCCTTGGCGCGTAGCTCGCAGGCGGGACAGGCGCCGCAGCCATAGCCCCAATCGTGGCGCGTGCCGCGTTCGCCGCGATAGCAGGTATGCGTTTCCTCGACGATCAGATCGACGAAGGCTGCCCCGCCAAGTTTCTCGGTGAACGCCCAGGTGTCTGCCTTGGTCAGCCGCATCAACGGCGTCTCGATCGAGAAGGGGACTTCCGTGCCGAGCCTGATGGCTTCCTCTAGCGCGCGCAAGGTCGCGTCGCGGCAATCGGGATAGCCGGAATAATCCGTCTCGCACATGCCGCCCACCAGCGCATGCAGGCCGCGCCGGTAGCCGAGCGCCGCGGCGTAGGTGAAGAACACGAGATTGCGCGCCGGCACGAAGGTCGAGGGGAGGCCGGAGGAGAGCATGACGATCTCGGCCTCGGACGTGAGGGCGGTGTCGGCAATAGCGCCGAAACTCGCCACGTCGAGCACATGATCGGGGCCGAGACGCGCCGCCCATTCGGGGAAACGGCGTGCGATCTCTGCGCGCACGCGGATGCGGGCTTCCATCTCGACGCTATGGCGCTGCCCGTAATAGAAGCCGACGGTTTCGACCCGCTCGTAGTTGTCGAGCGCCCAGCCGAGGCAGACTGTGGAATCCTGTCCACCCGAGAATAGAACAAGAGCCGCGCTGTCTTTCATATCTTACCGGCTTTTGCCGTCATAAGGGGTGAGCGTCAGCGCCGCGATATCGACATCGTCGAGACAACGCACATTGATGCCGTAGCCCTCTTGTCCATCCTCTCCCTTGCCGCTGGAAAAGGAGCCGACGCCGCAATGGCGGCAGAAGTAATGATGAATGATCTTCTTGTTGAATTGATAATCGGTGAGGTCGTCCTTGCCCGAGAGCAGCTTGAACTGATCACCTCCCACATAGGCCCATAGCGCGCCGCGCTTCTGACAGAACGAACAATTGCAGTCGAATACCATACCGAGATCGGTCTCGACCTCGTAGCGAACCTGCCCGCAATGGCATCCGCCGCCATGTTTCGCCATTCCCGACCTCCTTCGGCCTTGCGCTCACCCATTAACCGGATAAAACCGGCGCGCAAAGCGTGTCACGGCGTGACGTGGCAATCAACCCTGGCAAGGAGCGCCATGACCGCCATCGCCACCATTCTCGGCCGGGAAATCCTCGACAGCCGCGGTAATCCGACCGTCGAAGTCGATGTCGTGCTGAAAGACGGCCATCATGGCCGGGCCGCAGTCCCGTCCGGCGCATCGACCGGCGCGCATGAGGCGCATGAGCTTCGCGACGGCGATAAGCGCTATGGCGGCAAGGGGGTAAAACGCGCGGTCGCGGCGATCAACGGCGAGATCCGCGACGCACTCACCGGCTTCGATGCCGCCGATCAGGAAGGCCTCGATCAGCGCCTACGCAATCTCGACGGCACCGAGAACAAGAAGCGGCTCGGCGCCAATGCCATACTCGGCGTGTCGCTTGCCGCGGCCAAAGCCGAAGCCAATTCGCGCGGTATGCCGCTCTACCGCTATCTCGGCGGCGAGGAGGCGACGCTGCTGCCGGTGCCGATGATGAACATCGTCAATGGCGGCGTGCATGCCGACAACCCGATCGACTTCCAGGAATTCATGATCGTGCCGGTCGGCGCGCCTTCCATCGCCGAGGCAGTGCGCATGGGCGCCGAGGTGTTCCATGCCTTGCGCAAGGCTCTTCACGACGCGGGCCACACCACCGCGGTCGGCGACGAAGGGGGCTTCGCGCCCAATCTCGCCTCGACCCGCGAAGCGCTCGATTTCGTCATGGCGGCGATCGAGGCGGCAGGATACCGGCCGCGCGACGATATGGTTCTCGCGCTGGACGTAGCGGCGACCGAGCTTTACCGCGACGGCCGTTACTTCCTCGCTGGCGAGAAGCGGAGCCTTGCCGCCGATCAGATGATCTCGTATTACACCGAGCTTCTCGACGCCTATCCGATCTTCTCCATTGAGGACGGCATGGCGGAAGACGATTGGGAGGGCTGGCGCACCCTGACCGGCGCGCTCGGCGAACGCTGCCAGCTCGTGGGCGACGATGTGTTCGTCACCAATGTGGCGCGGCTCAAGGAAGGCATCGACCAGCACATCGCCAACGCCATCCTGGTCAAGGTCAACCAGATCGGCACGCTCACCGAGACGCTCGCCGCCGTGCGCATGGCGCAAGAGGCTGGTTACGCCGCGGTGATGTCGCATCGCTCGGGCGAGACCGAGGACGCCACCATCGCCGATCTCGCCGTCGCTACCAATTGCGGGCAGATCAAGACCGGCTCGCTCGCCCGCTCCGACCGGGTGGCGAAATACAACCAGCTCATCCGCATCGAGGAGATGCTTGGAAAGCGCGCCCGCTATGCCGGCCGTTCGGTGCTCAAAGCGGCGCGGTAACCCCCGCTTAACCTCAGGGGCGCAAACCTGCCAGAATGCGCATTACCGCGTTCATTTTCCCACTACTGGCGCTGGGGGCGGGGGGCTATTTCGGCTACCACCTCTATAACGGCGACCATGGGCTGCAGTCCCGCGCCGACCTTGAAAGCCGTAAGGCGGTGCTCGATGGCGAGCTTGCGGGCCTGCGCGAGGTCAAGACCAGGATCGATCGCGACGTGGCATTGCTCCGGTCGGAGCAGCTCGATCCCGACATGCTTGACGAGCGAGCCCGCGCCATTCTCAATCTCGCCCATCCCGACGATCTCGTCATCATGAAGCGCCAGGCGCCTGCGTCAGGCACCCTGTCCAAACGCTGACCTATTTCCTCATGGCGAGGTTGTTTTCTGGATGCCGGTTTGCAGGAATGCCGACTTGGCCGCCTTCGAGTTGGCTCGCACCCGTGTTACCTTCGAATTTGAATTCAGGAGCAACACGAAGCGATGAGTCCAAGTCTTTCACCGCAAAGCGCAAATTTCTGGCTTGAGGAGGGCGGCGACCGGCGCATGCGCTGGAAGCTGGGCAGCTGCCATTGCGGCGCCGTGCGCTTCAAGGTGCTGACGGCTGACGCGATCGAGGCGGTCGAATGCAATTGCTCGATCTGCCGCAAGACCGGCTTCCTGCATCTGATCGTCTCCAAAGATCGCTTCCGGCTGCTTATGGGCGAAGACAAGCTCACCAATTACGGCTTCAACACCGGCACGGCCAAGCATCTGTTCTGTTCGGTCTGCGGGGTGAAAAGCTTCTATGTTCCGCGCTCCCATCCGGAAGGCTTCAGCGTGAATGTGCGCTGCCTGGATGAAGGCGCTGTCAAAGTCGCCATGGTGGTGCCGTTCGACGGTGAGCATTGGGAAGAGGCGAAGGCGCGCATAGCCGACGCCGAGGCGCCAAGGTGACACCGACATTCAGGCCCGCGACCATCGCCGATGTCTCGGCGCTTGCCGTCCTCGTCGACATCGCCGGCGATGGTATGGCGAGCTATATGTGGCGGGGGCTGGCGGCGCCAGGCCAGTCGCCCCTCGAGATCGGACGCGAGCGGGCCCGGCGCGAAGAGGGCGGCTTTTCTTATCGCAACGCCACGATCGCCGAGCTTGACGGTGAAATCGCCGCCGGTCTGGTCGGCTACCGCCTGCAAGAGCCCTACGATACCGGCGGCTTCGACGCGATGCCGGACCTCGTGCGGCCGCTCGTGCTGCTCGAGTCAAAGGTGCCGGGCTCCTGGTACGTCAATATTCTCGCGACATTCCCCGAATTCCGCGGACAGGGCATCGCCAGCCGTCTGCTGGCCATTGCCGAGGAGAAAGCACGCGCAGCCCAAGCGCCATCGTTGAGTGTCATCGTAACGAGCTGGAATGGGAACGCGGCGCGGCTCTACACCAAGGCTGGTTACACGCCTGACGCACGCGAGCCTGCGCTGCCTTTTCCAGGCTGCCTGCATAAAGGCGACTGGGTGCTAATGGTGAAACCGCTCGCCGTGTAAGGGGAGGCGAACGATAATCATGCGGTCTGTTGGCAAGCACCTGCTCGCGCTGCTGGCCGCCGCCGCGCTGTCGTTTCTCGCCGGCTTCGCGTTCGTCCATGTTGCCGGACGCTTGCCCTGTAACGGCGAACGCCTCGCGTGCAACATCGACGAGGCGGTCGGCGCCTATGGCGTTATGATCTGGGCGATCCTGGGACCGTGTATCATCGGTGTCGTGCTTGCGGTGGCGCGCAACCGCACGGCGCTGCTTGGCGCCACCGTTCTGCTGCTCGTACCGCCGCTCGCTTTCCTTCTCGTCACCCAGTACGAGCACACGGTCTATATCGGCTTCGAACCCCAGCGGCAGCTCAGAACCTTTCTGGTGTCCGTGGCTCCGGTGATCATCACCGTGCTCGTGCAATATCTGATCATGCGGCCTACCGTGCCTCGATCGGCGGGCGCCATATCGGCCTAACAACCTGTGGATAACGCAGGCCTTTCCCGCCAGCGCGGCAAAACCCGGGAAAGTGCCGGCTGCAACATCTTCCCCCGCCCCCCATTGTCGGTGATGATGGGCGAATCGGTGCCCGGAGCTTGAATCGAACCCTTCATCTCGTCCCAAGGTAGAGGGGCAGACGGGCCCGACCAATGAAGGGAGAAGACTATGAGCCTTATCATCTTTCTTGTTGTGGGCCTGATCGCCGGTGCGCTCGCGTCCTATATTATGGGGCGTCAACAGGACCTGCTGATCAACCTGCTGATCGGCATTATTGGCGCGGTGGTCGGCGGCTTCCTGGCGGGCCTGCTCGGTATCGCCGCCTATGGGTTGCTCGGCGAGATCATCGTCGCCACGCTTGGCGCCGTTCTCTGCATCTGGGTGTGGCAGCGCATACGGTGAGACGTTTCCGTTGGGTCTAGGAGGAGATCTTAGATGGAAAATGAAGCGCATGGACTCTTGAGCATGCCGGGGGTCGGATTCTTCGGTTTCCTGATCATCGGCATCCTCGCCGGCTGGATCGCCGAGAAGGTGACGGCGAGCGACCACGGCCTCTTGACCAATCTGCTCGTCGGCATCGCCGGTTCCTTCGTCGGCGGCACGCTGGCCGGCCTCTTGAACATCCACTTCTATGGCTGGCTCGGCAATTTCGTCGTGGCGGCAATCGGCGCCATCCTCATTCTGTGGCTCTGGCGGAGCATCAGGGGGCCATCGGTCTGACGCGAAAGGTTCGATGGTCACGGTCATTAATGCGTTGAGAGTGACGGAGCGGCCGCGCCATCCCGAAAAGGTGCGGCTGCCCGACACGCCTGTCCTCCCGAAACCGCCCTGGATCAGGGTGCGCGCGCCGGACAGTCAGGCTTTCGCCAAGACACGCTCGACTTTACGCGCGCACCGTCTCAACACGGTGTGCGAGGAGGCGGCCTGTCCCAATATCGGCGAGTGCTGGGGCAAGCGGCATGCCACCGTCATGATCATGGGCGACACCTGCACGCGGGCTTGCGCCTTTTGCAATGTGCGCACCGGCAAGCCTGGGGCGCTCGATGCGACGGAGCCGGAGCGGGTAGCACGCGCCGTGGCTGAGCTCGGTCTCTCCCATGTGGTGGTAACGTCCGTCGATCGTGACGATCTCGCTGATGGCGGTGCGGCGCATTTCGCCGCGACGATCTCATCCATTCGCAAGTCAGCCCCAGCAGCGAGCATCGAGGTGCTGACACCGGACTTCCTTCGCAAGGACGGGGCACTTGAGACCGTAATCGCCGCGTGTCCCGACGTGTTCAACCACAATGTCGAGACGGTGCCGTCCTTCTACCGGCGCATCCGTCCCGGCGCCAATTACGGAGCATCGTTAGTGCTGCTCAAACGCGCCAAGGCGCTGGCCCCCAAGCTCTTCACCAAATCTGGCATCATGGTGGGTTTCGGCGAAAGCCGCGACGAGGTTTGCGGCGTGATGGACGATCTGCGCCAAGCGGATGTCGATTTTCTCACCATCGGCCAATATCTGCAGCCGACGCGCAAGCATGCGGCCATCGACCGCTTTGTCACGCTCGAGGAGTTCGCCGACTATAAGCGCATGGCTTACGCGAAAGGCTTCCTACTCGCGGCGTCGAGCCCCTTGACCCGATCCTCCTATCACGCGCCAGAGGATTTCGCCCGGCTCAAGGCTGCGCGCGCCGTCCAAATCTGATGCATACCTACGAGATCAAGCACAACGTCGCCCATTCGGCGGACGACATGTTCGCGCTGGTGGCCCGCATCGAGGACTATCCAAAGTTCCTGCCGCTCTGCGAGGAAATTCGCGTCAAACGTCGCGAGCTGGTCGACGGGCGCGAGGTGCTGATAGCCACCATGATGGTGGGCTACAAGTTGATCCGTGAAAGCATGACCACGAAGGTCACGCTCGATCCGGCGCACCGCACCATTTTCGTCGAATATCTCGACGGACCCTTCTCGCATCTCGAGAACCGCTGGCATTTCGAGCCACACGGGGCGGAAGCCTGCGAGATCGATTTCTATATCGCCTACAGTTTCCGTTCACGCCTGTTCGAAACTCTGATGGGCGGACTGTTCGCGCGGGCGGTTGAGCGATACACCGCCGCCTTCGAAGCGCGTGCCGACGCCATCTACGGCAATAAGATGATCGCGGTTAACGCTCTCGCCTGACGAGGGTGTTTCAGACCACTGAGCGCAGCAGTTTCAACGCGCGCTCGACGCTCAGCCGCCTGATCTCATCGCGGCCGAGATCGCCGAACTCCATCTTCTCGTCGCGGATCGGACCATCGCGGCGTCCGGCGGCGAAATAGACGAGGCCGACCGGCTTCTCCGGCGTGCCGCCGTCAGGACCGGCAATGCCGGTGACGGACACAGCGAGGCTCGCCTGCGAATGCGTCAACGCCCCGCCAGCCATGGCGCGGGCCACGTCCTCGCTCACCGCGCCATGCCGCTCGATCAGCCAATAGGGCACGCCCAACATCTCGCTCTTGGCGGCGTTGGAATAGGTGACGAAGCCGCGCTCGAACACGTCCGATGCGCCGGGAATGGCGGTGAGCGTCGCCGCCACCAGTCCCGCTGTGCAGGACTCCGCGGTGGCGATGAGGTCGCCACGCTCGCGGCAGGCGTCGAGCAACTCGGCCGCGAGGGCGAGGATGTCCGCGCCGATATCGATCTTCTCGCTCACGGCAGACACACCGTCGCCGTGGCCATGGCGGCAATGCCATCGCCACGGCCGATGAAGCCGAGACCTTCATTGGTGGTCGCCTTGATGCTGACCTGGCCAGCCCCAAGCCCAAGGATTTCGGCGATGCGGCTTTGCATCGCCTCCCGATGAGGGCCGATGCGTGGAGACTCGCACAGCAAGGTCACGTCGACATGCACAATCACGCCGCCGCGCTCGGCCACCAAGGACGCGGCATGTTTGAGGAATATCTCCGACGCCGCACCGCGCCAGCGTGCATCCGTCGGCGGGAAATGCGTACCGATATCGCCGGCGGCGATGGTGCCGAGCAGCGCGTCGGTCAGAGCGTGCAGGCCCACGTCAGCATCGCTATGGCCGACCAACATCTTCGCGTGCGGGATGCGCACGCCGCACAACGTTACGGACTCGCCCGGACCGAAGGCATGCACGTCGTAACCGGAAGCGACGCGGATGGTATCTGCGCGGGCGCCGTCAGGCCGCAATAACTTGTCGGCGATCAGCAGATCCTCGGCGCTGGTGAGCTTGCGATTATGCTCGGAGCCCTCCACCAGCGCCACATCCAGGCCAAACCATTCGGCTACGGCTGCGTCGTCGGTAAAAGCGAGCGTCGAATCCTGCGCCGCGGCGCGATGGGCGGCGAGGATCGCCTCGAACCTGAAGCCTTGCGGCGTCTGCGCGCTCCACAACCCGTCACGGTCGAGCGTATCGATGACACGGCCGCCGCTGCCGCGCTTCAAGGTATCGGTGACCGGCAGGCAGGGCAGGGCGCCGGCATGATCATCGAGACTTGATATGACGCGCGTGATGAGATCGGCCTCGACGAAGGGACGCGCGGCGTCGTGGATCAGCACGGCCCGCGGCGCATCCGCGTTCAAAGCCTCGAGCCCGGCGCGCACGGAATCCTGCCGGCGCGGCCCTCCCATCGCGGGCTTGCGCAATTTCTCGGCGAAGGGCCGGCTGGCCTCCTCGTAAAGTCCGGCATCCTCCGGGTGGATCACTACCAGGGCCACGTCGATGCGGGGGTGAGAGGCAAAGGCGCGGAGGGTGCGCGTCAGCATCGGCTCGCCGCCGATCGAGGCGTATTGTTTCGGCAGGCCGCTCTCGTGAGACGCACGCAGGCCCCGGCCGGCCGCGACGATCAGCGCTGCGATACGCACAGCAAACGCCTCCAACTGCTTCTACGATCTGCGAAATAATTCTTGTTGCACTGCGGCAAAAGGAATGTTGCCCCGGACCAGAAACCTTCGTATCCTGCACAATAATAGATCATAACGGTGTCCTGCATAATTTTTATGCATGTAAGACACCAAGCGCGTGCGAGGATATACACCGCTTTGAGCGTCCTAAACAAAAAGCAAAGCCCCAACCGCGCCTCTCACACCCCGATCGACGCCGAAGCGCTGCTTGGCGCTCTGCCGCATCCGCTCCTCGTCATCGGCGACGGCTTCACCATCGAATACGCCAATACCGCGGCCGAGGATTTCTTTCAGATGAGCGCCGAGGTGCTCTGCCGGCGCACCCTCACCGAAATCGTCGCCTTCGGCAGCCCGCTGATCGCTCTCGTCGAACAGGTGCAGCGGAACGACACCACCGTCAACGAATACGGCGTCGAGCTCGGCTCCTATCGCTTCGAGGCGCCGAAGCTGGTCGATCTCTTCGGCGGCCCGCTCGCCGAGCAGCCGGGACGCGTGATGATCATGCTGCAGCAGCGCAGCATGGCGCACATGATCGAGCGCCAGCTCACCCATCGCGGTGCGGCGCGTTCCGTCTCGGGCCTCGCCGCCGTACTCGCCCATGAGATCAAGAACCCGCTATCGGGCATCAGGGGCGCGGCGCAACTTTTGGAAGGCGACCGCCTCGACTCCGACCGCACTCTCACGCAACTCATCTGCAGCGAGTCAGACCGAATCTGCAAACTGGTCGATCGCATGGAGATCTTCGGCGACGAGCGGCCGATCCAGCGCGAGCCGGTCAACATTCACGACGTACTGGATCACGTGAAGCAACTCGCCCGCACGGGCTTCGCCCGTCAGATCAAGATCGTGGAGAATTACGATCCGTCTTTGCCGCCAGTGCCGGGGAGCCGCGACAAGCTCATCCAGGTGTTCCTCAACCTGGTCAAGAACGCGGCGGAAGCGATCGGCGGCGACCGCGCCGACGGGCAGATCACACTCTCCACCTCTTTCCGCCCCGGTGTCAGGCTGTCCGTGCCGGGAAGCCAGGCGCGCGTCAGCCTGCCGCTCGAAATTGCGGTCGAAGACAACGGCGCGGGCGTGCCCGCCGATCTCATGCCGCATTTGTTCGATCCTTTCGTCACCACCAAACCATCGGGCACCGGACTCGGGTTGGCGCTGGTGGCCAAGATCGTCGGCGATCATGGCGGCATCATCGAATGCGACTCGCGCCCGCGTCTAACGGTGTTTCGGGCGCTGATGCCCATGGCGGACAGCGAAGCGGCGCAAGAACAACAGGGACAGGCATAAAGCTTATGGGCAAAGGCAATATCCTCATCGCCGACGACGACGCCGCCATCCGCACAGTGCTGAATCAGGCGCTCGCCCGGGCCGGCTACGCGCCGCGCGCCACCGGCAACGCCGCCACCTTGTGGCGCTGGATCAGCCAGGGCGACGGCGACCTTGTCATCACCGACGTCATAATGCCCGACGAAAACGCCTTCGATCTCATCCCCCGCGTCAAGAAGCTCCGGCCGGACCTGCCAATCATCGTCATGAGCGCGCAGAATACTTTCATGACCGCGATCACCGCCACGGAGCGGGGAGCTTACGAATATCTGCCGAAGCCCTTCGATCTGAACGAACTGATCGCCGTGGTCGGACGTGCGCTGTCGGAACCGCGGCGCAAGGTGCAACGCCTGTCTGCCGAGAACCATGAAGGTCTGCCGCTGATTGGTCGCTGCCCTGCCATGCAGGACATCTATCGCGTGCTGGCGCGCCTCACCCAGACCGACCTCACGGTGATGATCACGGGCGAGTCCGGCACCGGTAAGGAACTGGTGGCACGCGCGCTGCACGAATACGGCAAGCGTCGCAATGGCCCGTTCGTCGCCATCAACATGGCGGCAATCCCGCGCGAACTGATCGAATCGGAACTATTCGGTCACGAGAAGGGGGCCTTCACCGGCGCCCAGACCCGTCATACCGGCCGCTTCGAGCAAGCCGAGGGCGGCACACTGTTTCTTGATGAGATCGGCGACATGCCCATGGAGGCACAGACACGACTCTTGCGCGTGCTGCAAGAGGGTGAATACACCACGGTCGGCGGACGCATTCCGATCCGCACCAATGTACGCATCATCGCCGCCACCAATCGCGAGCTACAGCAGCAGATCGATCAAGGCCTGTTCCGCGAAGATCTGTTCTACCGGCTGAATGTCGTGCCGCTCAGGCTTCCGCCCTTGCGCCAGCGGCTCGAAGACATTCCCGATCTCGTGCGTCACTTCCTCGGGATCGCCGAAAAGGAGGGACTGCCGCCCAAGGGCTTCGAGCCGCAGGCCATCGAGCGGATGAAGCGCTATCATTGGCCGGGCAATGTGCGTGAACTCGAGAATTTGGTGCGGCGTCTGTCGGCGATCTATCCCCAGGATATCGTCACCGTCGACATGGTCGATAGTGAGCTCGCGAGTGTCGCCCGCTCGCCTTTTCCCGACACGGCCGAGCCGTCAGGCGATCTTACGGAATCGGTGGAACGTTACCTCTCCGACTACTTCATGCGTTTCGGCCAGGAGCTTCCGCCTGCAGGCCTCTATAACTGGGTGCTGCGCAAGGTCGAGATGCCGCTCATCACCGCGGCGCTCGCGGCCACGCGCGGAAATCAGATCCGCGCCGCCGACCTGCTCGGGGTAAACCGCAACACCCTGCGCAAGAAGATCCGCGACCTGGGCATCAAGGTTATCCGTACCCCCAGCACATAGAAGGCAAAGCACGGTCGCCGACTGTGCCATATTCCACACGCTGTCGCCAAAGCGCCACATTGTGACCTTACTGCATCAGCTGTGAGGAAATCCCTCATTTAACTGGGAGAATAGGGTGCGTGGCGTCTTAAAAACCTTGCGCGAAGCCACCAAATCTCCGGCTTTCTAGCGGCCGCGCGGTGCCATGACCACCCCCTCGGGCGATAGCGCAAAAACCGAGCCTGAAGCGGCCCAACCAGCCGGCTTATGCGGGACCGTGCGGTCCGGCACGCGTCTCCCATTCACGCTCGGCCTCATCGTCATGGTTCTGACGCTATGCTCGGGCCTGGCGACCTATCTCATCCTGACCGGTCTGACGCCGATCGTCCCCACCCATCAGGTCGTGGTGGGCGTGCTGCTCATCAACGGCCTGCTCGTGCTGGCCATGGTGATGATCATCGCCTGGCAGGTGGGCGGACTCTGGCTCGCGCGGAGCAAGCAGGTTGCCGGCGCGCAGCTTCATTGGCGTATCGTCAGCCTGTTCAGCATCATCGCCGTGCTGCCGGCGATCCTGCTCGCCGTGTTTGCCAGCGTGTCGCTGAGCCGCGGCCTCGATCATTGGTTCTCGACGCGCACCAAATCCATCATCCAGAATTCGATCGACGTGGCCACCGCCTACCTCCAGGAGCACGGCCAGGTGATCCGCGCCGACACGGTCGGCATGGCCAAGGACATCGACGAGGCGGTGCAACTCGTCAAATCGCAGCCGCAAGGCTTCGGCACGTTCCTCTCGGCCCAGGCCGCCATCAGGGCGATCCCCGTCGCCTATCTGATCGACGATACCGGCAAGATCCTCGCCACGGCGGCGACGGTGCCGAGCTATGTCTATCGGCCGCCGCCCAAGGAAGCGATGGAACTCGCCAAGCAGGGGCAGGTGATCGTAATCGCGCCAGGGGAAACGAACCTCGTCGGCGCCATCAAGAGTCTCGATAATTTCAACGATACCTATCTCTATGTCATCCGTCCGGTGAACGCGAGCGTGCTGCAGCAATTGCGGGCCACGCGGGCCAGCGTCGCCGAGTATCAACTTCTCGAACAACGCCGCGCCGGCGTGCAGGTCGCCTTCGGCCTCATGTATGTGGCCATCGCGCTTACGCTTCTCTTGTCCGCCATATGGATCGGCATGTGGTTCGCCAATCGACTCGTGGCCCCGATCCGCCAGTTGATGGGCGCGGCGCAGAAAATCTCCCACGGCAATCTTGACATTCGGGTCGGCGTCAATCCCGCTGACGGCGATCTCGCCGTGCTGGGCTCGACCTTCAACACCATGACCTCCGAGCTGAAGAGCCAGCGCGATGAGCTGGTCGGCGCCAACGCCACGCTCGATGAACGGCGCAAATTCATGGAAGCCGTGTTGTCGGGCGTCACCGCCGGCGTCGTCGGTGTCGAAACCGATAGCACCGTGTCGCTGGTCAACCGTTCGGCCGAGACGCTGCTAAACGTCAAGGAAGGCGAGCTTGCCGGCAAGACTCTCGCCAAGGCCATTCCCGAATTCGGCCCGCTGTTGAAGCGGGCGCAGAAACAGGGGCGGCGTCTCCTCACCGACCAGATCACGCTGAGGCGCAAAGGTGCCGAGCGAATCTTCGCCGTGCGTGTCACCAGCGAGGGAGGGGGCAAGGACGCCGAGGGCCATGTGATCACCTTCGACGACATCACCGAGCTTGTCAGCGCGCAACGCAGTACCGCCTGGGCCGACGTGGCGCGGCGCATCGCGCATGAGATCAAGAACCCGCTGACGCCGATCCAGCTTTCCGCCGAACGCATTCGCCGCAAATACGGCGACTCCATCACCAAGGATCGCGAAGTGTTCGACCAATGCACCGACACGATCATTCGTCAGGTGTCGGACATCGGGCGGATGGTGGATGAGTTCTCGGCTTTCGCCCGTATGCCGAAGCCGGTGATGGAGCATCACGACGTCCGCGAGATCGTGCGCGAGGCGGTGTTCCTGTTCCAAGTCAGCCGCCCGGAGATCAAGTTCGAACTCGATCTTCCCACCGAGCCGGTGGTGATGCTCTCCGACCGGCGCCTGCTGACCCAGGCCGTCACCAATCTCGTCAAGAATGCGAGCGAGGCTATCGACGCCGCGGTCGAAGCCGATCCGGCGCGCGCCGGTAACGGCCACATCATGACTAAGGTCCGCCTCAAGGGCGATCGAATGCAGATTACCGTCATCGACAATGGCTGCGGCCTGCCCAAGGAAAACCGCCAACGCCTGATCGAGCCTTATATGACCACCCGCACCAAGGGCACCGGGCTCGGGCTGGCCATCGTGCACCGGATTACCGAGCAGCATGGCGGGACCTTGCACCTGACCGATGCGCCGCGACGCAACGGAAAAATCGAAGGAGCTTCAGTACGTATGGATCTGCCGGTCAGCGATCAGGATGCGGCAGGGTTGGACAAGACAGCCGCCGCGCCAGCCCCTGCCAAGCATACTGCCGGTGCGTCGGAGCCGGCCGAGGAAGAAGAGGAAGTGACCCATGGCGTCTGACATTCTGATCGTCGATGACGAAGCCGATATCAGGGAACTGATCTCCGGCATTCTCGAGGACGAGGGTCACGGAACCCGTCTGGCCAAGGACAGCGACGAGACTCTCAAGGCGATCGAGGAGCGGCGGCCGTCATTGGTCATTCTCGATATCTGGTTGCAAGGCTCGAAGCTCGACGGACTCGAACTGCTCGACCGCATCAAGAAGGCGCATCCCGATCTGCCCGTCATCATCATCAGCGGTCACGGCAATATCGAGACCGCCGTGGCGGCGATCAAGCGCGGTGCTTACGATTATATCGAAAAACCGTTCAAGGCCGACCGCCTCGTGCTGATTACCGCCCGCGCGCTCGAGGCATCGCGCCTCAGGCGCGAGAATCGCGAATTGCGCGAACGGAGCAGTTACTCCTTCGACATGATCGGTCATTCGCCGGCCATCAATCAGCTGCGCCAGGCCATCGACAAGGTGGCGCCGACCAACAGCCGTGTGTTGATCACCGGGCCGTCGGGCTGCGGCAAGGAACTTGCCGCGCGCGTTATGCATGCGAAGTCGGCGCGTGCCGACGGTCCCTTCGTCGTGCTGAATGCCGCCGCCATGGTTCCCGATCGCGTGGAGCTCGAATTGTTCGGCACGGAGGAGGGATTGGGGTCGGCGCCGCGCAAGGTCGGCGCGCTGGAGGAAGCGCATAACGGCACGCTCTATATCGACGAGGTGGCCGACATGCCGCTCGAAACGCAAGCCAAGGTCCTGCGCGTCCTGGTCGAGCAGCGTTTTCAGCGGCTCGGCGGCGGGACCAAGGTGCATGTCGACGTGCGCGTGGTATCTTCGACCAGCCATGACCTGCAGAAGGAGATGACTTCGGGACGCCTGCGCGAAGACTTGTTCCATCGCCTGAACGTCGTGCCGATCAGGGTGCCGGGCCTGACCGAGCGCCGCGAGGACGTGCCGGAGCTGATCCGTTATTTCGTGCAGCAGATTTCCGTGGCGTCAGGTCTGGCACCGCGGCGCATCGGCGAGGACGCCATGGCCGCGCTCCAGTCGCACGACTGGCCGGGCAATGTGCGCCAGCTTCGCAACAATATCGAACGCCTGATGATCCTTGTCGGGGGCGATGCCGACAGCATCATCACTGCCGAAATGCTGCCCGACGAGATCATCTCACCCATCCCGCTGACGCCGAACGGGGCAGGGGGGGAGCATCTGATGTCGCTCCCCTTGCGTGACGCGCGCGAGATTTTCGAGCGGGAATACCTGCTCGCCCAGGTCACCCGATTCGGGGGCAATATCTCGCGTACCGCCGAATTCATCGGCATGGAGCGCTCGGCGTTGCACCGGAAATTGCGGGCGCTTGGGGTCAATTCCAACGAAAGAGTTCCGGCCATGCGCTAGCTTGGCGTAGAAATCTGGACAACAGGCGCATTTCGCGCGTTGGAAACCCTTGCGGGATGGCCTCGCAATCGCGTCTAATGCGCTCCAGGCGCCGGAGCAGGGCGAGATTCGGCGGCCTTCAACAAGAGTAAGCGTGGACCAAAGGGACGGGGAAGCCCATGGCAGCAGAACGCACGCAAAATCTTCAAGATACTTTTCTCAATCATGTCCGCAAGAACAAGACACCGCTCACCATCTTTCTCGTGAACGGCGTCAAGCTGCAAGGCGTGGTGACGTGGTTCGACAATTTCTGCGTCCTCTTGCGGCGGGATGGACACTCGCAGCTGGTCTACAAGCATGCGATCTCCACGATCATGCCGGGACAGCCTATCCAGCTTGCGGAGATCGGTGACGCGGAAGGTGCCGCTGAGTAATTGCGTCAGACCGACCCGAAAGAGCTGAAGCGTAAGGAAGGGAGAGAGCGTGAGCCACGCCGCGCAAGCGGCGGCCGGACAATGGCGGCGGTGTTCGCGCCGGTCCTCAGTAAACGAAAAGGCAAAAGCGCATCAGGCGCGGCGCGGTCCGTCTGGGAACGATCGCCACAGGCGCGCCTCGATGAGGCCGTGGGACTGGCCGCGGCGATCGATCTCGATGTCAAGGCGAGCGGACTCGTGCCGTTGGCGGAGCCGCGGCCGGCGACGCTGTTCGGTTCGGGCAAGGTCGAAGAGCTGGCTGGCATCGTGCGCGCGGAGGACGCGGAGCTGGTGATCGTCGATCACCCGCTCACCCCCGTGCAGCAGCGCAATCTCGAGACCGCGTGGAACGCCAAGGTGCTCGACCGTACCGGGCTGATTCTCGAGATTTTCGGCGAGCGGGCACGGACTCGGGAAGGGCGCCTGCAGGTCGAGCTCGCGCATCTGGTCTATCAGAAAAGCCGCCTGGTCCGGTCTTGGACTCACCTCGAGCGCCAGCGCGGCGGCTTCGGCTTTCTCGGCGGGCCCGGCGAAACGCAGATCGAGACCGACCGGCGTCTGCTCGGTGAGCGCATCGACGTTCTCCGCAAGGAGCTCGAGCAGGTGCGCCGCACCCACGCGCTGCACCGCAAGTCGCGTCAGCGCGTGCCTTATCCGGCTATCGCCCTGGTCGGCTACACCAATGCCGGCAAATCGACCTTGTTCAACGCCTTGACGGGCGCCGACGTCATGGCCAAGGACATTCTGTTCGCCACGCTCGACCCGACCTTCAGAGCCGTGCCGCTTCCCGGCGGTTCCAAGGCGGTGCTGTCGGACACGGTGGGTTTCATTTCCGACCTGCCAACCACGCTGATCGCCGCCTTCCGCGCCACCTTGGAGGAGGTGCTCGAAGCCGATCTCATTCTGCATGTCCGCGACATCGCCGATGCGGCGAGCAGCAGCCAGCGCGAAGACGTCAACGCCGTGCTCACGGAGCTTGGCATCGAGGCTGAAGCCGAACCGGACCGTTTGCTTGAAGTGTGGAACAAGGCCGACCTGCTCGACGAGGGCGCTTTGGAGCGGGCCCGGAATGAAGCAAGCCGCGCCGGCGCCGTTCTGGTTTCGGCGACTAGCGGATTGGGCCTGGAAGGACTGCGCGCAGAGATCGAGCAGCGTCTGAACCGCAGCCGGCATCGACTTGAAATCATTGTTAAACCGGAGGAGGGCGCCCTGTCCAACTGGATCTACGAGAATTGCGAGGTGGTGGCGCGCGCCGATCTCGGCGAAGGCCTCATCGCCTTACGCATTCGTGTGGCACCGGAAAAGCGCGACAAGCTCCTGCGCCTCGCCGGCCCGGCGCGCTTCAAGCTTGCCGCGGAGTAAAGCCGCACTCCAGACCGCATCTTGCATTTATGTACCAATGGGTGGTACACTAACACAGTGCGGATCGGGCGGAATGATCATCAGCTTTCGGGATGAATGGCTACGCGCCTTTTTCATGGACGATGTCCGCTCCCGTAAGATCCCCTTGGACCTTGAAAACCGGCTATTTCGCAAGCTCCAGATGCTCGACGACGCGATCAGCGATCAGGACCTGCGAGTGCCGCCCAGCAATCACTTTGAGAAGCTGAGCGGTAAGCTGAAAGGGCTTCATTCGATCCGCGTCAACAGGCAATGGCGGCTCGTGTTTCGATGGGACGGTAAAAGCGGTGAGGCGGCCGGCGTTTATCTCGACGACCACAGCTATAGGTGAGGTCAACCATGTTGATGACGAAGCGTAAGCCAGCGACCATCGGTGAAATTCTGACCCATGAATTCATGTGGCCAATGGGTCTGACCCAAAGCGCCCTAGCCGAGGCAATGGGGGTGCAGCGCAAGCATGTCAACGAGCTGTGCAATGACCGCAGGAGCATGACGGCGCCGACCGCGCTTATCCTGGCTCGGGTCTTCGGCAACAGCCCGGAATTCTGGCTGAACGTGCAGCGGCGCACCGATTTGTGGGAGGCGACAAATTCGCCCCGCGAACGCGCGCGGATCAAACGCGCTAAGCCAATCAAAGCAGCGGCTTAGTCCTTGGCTTCGGCGGCTTTAGCCTCATCCCAGAGCTGGTCCATCTCCTCGAGCGTGGCATCCTCCGGCTTGCGGCCATCGGCGGCGAGCGCGGCCTCGATACTCTGGAAGCGACGCACGAATTTGGCGTTGGCGTCGCGCAAGGCGGCCTCCGGGTCGACACCGAGATGACGCGCCACATTGGCCATGACGAACAGGAGATCGCCGAATTCCTCGGCAACCCGCTGCGGTGGCTTGCCTTGCGGAGGCTTTGGCATCTCTTCGATCGCGGCTTTCAGTTCGGCGATTTCTTCCTCGGCTTTGGCCAAAACCGGGGCGAGGCTCGGCCAGTCGAAACCGACTTTAGCTGCGCGTTTCTGCAGCTTCACGGCGCGGGTGAGGGCCGGCAAAGCAAGCGTCACGTCATCGAGGCGTGAAGGTCTGTCCCTGTCGTTCCGCTCCGCCTTTTCCTCGTCCTTGATACGCTGCCAAAGATCGGCATTAACGAATGCCTCTTGCAGACCCGGATCCTGGAAAACATGCGGGTGCCGCCGGATCATCTTGCGGGTGATGGCATCCGTCACATCGCCGAAATCGAAACGCGACTGCTCGGATTCCATTTGGGCGTGATAGACCACCTGAAGCAGGAGGTCGCCGAGTTCGTCCTTCAGCGCAGCGACATCACCACGGGAGATGGCATCGGCGACCTCGTAAGCCTCCTCGATCGTGTATGGCGCGATCGTTTCGAAGCTTTGCTCCACGTCCCACGGGCAGCCGGATTCTGGATCGCGCAGCCGCGCCATGACGCGCAGAAGATCGTCAAGCGTGTATCGTTTGCCGCTCTCGTCAGCCATCACGAGGGCCTAAGGCGGTACTAGCAAAATCGCCGGACGTTGCGGCAAACTCCCCGGAAAAAACAGGAAAATCGCGGATTCGCTGCACCGTCCTGCCCATATCTTGGATTCGCATAAGGTATATTATGGAAAATTACTGGATGGGTCGTTTCGGGCCCCGTCCGGCACCATTCGGTAAACCGCTCGCCGCGGAAATATCATTCAGCGTTTTTCGTAATGATCGACGATCAGCCGGTCGAGCAGACGCACGCCGAAGCCCGAACCCCAACTGCGATTGATCTCGCTATCCACGCTCGACATGGCCGTGCCGGCAATGTCGAGATGCGCCCAAGGCATGCCGTTCTTAATGAAACGCTGCAGGAACTGCGCGGCTGAAATCGAACCGCCCCATTTGCCGCCGGTGTTCTTCATGTCGGCGACCTTGGAGTCGATCATCTTGTCATATTTCGGCCCGAGCGGCAGACGCCACAATTTCTCACCTGTCTCCTTGCCGGCAGCAATGAGCCAGTCGGTAAGCTGCTCATTGTTGCTGAACAGCCCGGCATGCTCCTTGCCGAGCGCCACCATCACCGCACCGGTCAGCGTAGCGAGATTAATCAGCGCCTTCGGCTTGAACCGCTGCTGCGCGTACCAGAGGCAATCGGCCAGCACCATGCGTCCCTCGGCGTCCGTATTGAGCACCTCGATGGTCTGACCCGACATCGCCTTGACCACGTCGCCGGGCCGCTGCGCGCTGCCGCTCGGCATGTTCTCCACGAGTCCGACAATACCGACGGCGTTAACCTTGGCCTTGCGCTGGGCCAGCGCCTGCATCAAACCGACGACGCACGCGGCGCCTGCCATGTCGCCCTTCATGTCCTCCATACCGGCCGCCGGCTTGAGCGAGATGCCGCCGGTATCGAAGGTGACGCCCTTGCCGACAATCACGATAGGATCGCCGCCGCGAGCGCCAGCGCCCTTCCACTGCATGACCACGACATGGCTCGGCCGGTCGCTCCCTTGACCGACGGCAAGGAGCGCACCCATGCCGAGCTTCTTCAGTGCGTTCTCGCTGAGCACTTCGACCAGCACGCCGGATTTGGTCAGCGCCCGCGCCCGCGCCGCGAATTCGGCGGGACCGAGCACGTTGGCCGGTTCGTTGACGAGATCGCGGGCGAGCGTGACGCCAGAGGCGATGGCATTATCGGCGGCAAATGCCCGCTGTGCAGCTTTCGGATCGGCGCAATGGATGACGATCCTCTTGAGCGCGCGATCGTTTGTGTCCCCTGCTCCATTCTTCTTCGGTTTTTTGCTTTTGTATTTCTGGAACGTATAGCCGCGCAGCACCGTGCCGAGCGCAAAGCGCGCAACATCCGCGGGCGCGATCTTGCCGTCGGCGGACTCGACGAAGATATGCGCCGCTGGCGCTTCCCTGCCGGTCAGCATTCCCCGCACGCTGCCGCCGAGATTAAGCCAATCCTCGGCGCTGTACGCGGAGGTCTTGCCGGTGCCGACAAGGACCAGGCGCGCAAATTTCAGTCCCTGCGGCGCAAGCAAATCGACGCTTGAATCCTTCTTGCCCCTGAACGCAGTGATGTTCGCCGCGCGCACGAGCAATCCCTTTGCCTTCTTGTCGAGATCCTTTGCGGACGGCGTGAGCTTCGGTCCCTCCTCGGCGAAAACCAGAACCACACCCTCTGCTGGTGCGTTCTTCGCAGCAAAGGACACGGCGATCTGATCACTCACGGGTAGCTCCTTGGCTGTCTTCGCCACGGGCCAGACAGGCCCGGTAAGCACGCGGCGCGATTCTCGGCCGGCGCACCCCTGATGCAGTTCTGCAACAGCGGCAGGGAATTCGTTGCCCTACCTAAATCCTGTCCCAAGCGATTGCAAGCCAATCCAAGAAGGCCGAAATTCCGCCCTATTAGGCTGTTGAGAATCGCCTTTGGCACCAGCCGGTTGTCCTGTCTAACGCACCCCAAAAGACCACTGGCGAAGGGGCCTATACGGGGGACTTTGCGAAGGTGATGTCGCTCTTCAGCCGATACATGTTTCGGCAGGTGGCCAACGCATTTCTCGTCATCCTGCTCACCCTGACCAGCGTCGTCTGGCTCGCCACAGCGCTCAAGGAACTCGACCTGATCACCTCGCAAGGTCAGGGTATCATATTGTTTTTCCAGATGACTTCGCTCACCTTGCCGAGCCTCGTAGCCCTCATCGCGCCAAATGCCGTGCTCATGGCGGCGCTCTATACCCTCGACCGGATGAACGGCGACAGCGAGCTCATCGTGATGACCGCCGCAGGCGCGCCGGTCTGGCGCATCGGCTCCCCACTGATCGCTCTCGCCGCCATCGTCAGCATCGTCATCCTGATCGCCAATGTGTTCATCACGCCGGCGAGCATGCGCTCCTTGCGCGATTTCATCACCCAGGTGCGGGCTGACCTGATCTCGCAAGTCCTTCAGCCAGGCCGTTTTTCCAGTCCGGAACGGGGTCTCACCTTCCATATCCGCGACCGTACCCTGAACGGCGAATTGCAAGGCCTCCTCGTCCACGATGAGCGCGATGCCAAGGTGATGAGCTACCTCGCCGAACGAGGACGCATTATTACCAACGAGGACGGCTCTTATCTCGTAATGTTCGATGGTTACGTTCACCGTTACGACGGCGAAGACAAAGATAAAGCCGTGCAGATCGTCGCCTTCGACCAAAATATGCTCGATCTTTCCGAGTTCAGCCCCAAGGATAATGACACCAAAGAACTAAGGCCACGGGAACGTTATCTGAGCGAACTCATCAGTCCTGACCAGAAAGACAAGATTGCTACCCATTTTGCCGGTCAGTTGCGGTCGGAATTACATGAACGTCTGGCCACGCCGCTCTACCCGCTGGTCTTCGTCATGGTGGCGATCGCGCTCCTTGGCCAGGCCAGAACCACGCGAGAGGCCCGTTGGGGCCAGATTCTCCTGGTCTGCGCCATCGCCTTGGGGTTGAGGGTTGCAGGCCTCGCCGCCGGCAACCTGGTAGCCCTCAGCTCATGGGGCGTGGTCCTCGTATATGCTATCCCCATAGGGGCGATTCTCGTTGCGGGCTGGGCAGCGCACGTTAGAATGTCACCAGAATTGCGGTCCAAGCTGAGTTTCGAGCTTAAGCTCCCAAAAACGATGACGTTTTGGGCCGGCAGAGGGATGCAAACGAAGTGAGAACGCGGATGCCGGGCATCAGTGCGAGAGGGACTCTTGCGCGCTATTTTTCGCTGCGCTTCTTCCTCGCCATGGTGGCGACGTTCGTCCTGTGCTGCGTGCTGATCTTCTTCGTGGATTTCATCGAGATGCTTCGCCGCGCCGGCAATTACAGCGAGGAGGTACCGGGCTTCGTGCTCGCGTGGATCACGCTGCTGCGTTTGCCGTCTTTCTCCGAACTCACCCTCCCCTTCGCCGTGCTGATCGGAACCATCATCGTGTTTCTGATGCTGAGCCGATCGTCCGAACTTGTCGTGTTGCGCGCCGCGGGAGTCTCAGTGTGGCAATTCATGTTGCCGGCGATGATCGTCGCCTTCCTGCTCGGGCTCGCTTTCATGATGCTCTATAACCCGATCGCGGCGATGGCGCGCGGCGAAGCCGAACGCGTTTATGCGCTCGCCTTCGGGCGCGAGGAATCTCTACTCAAGACCAAAACTGCGGGCGCTTGGCTGCGCGAGGACGGGGTCGACGGTCCCTCCGTCGTTCATGCCGTTGAGGCCTTCAATCAGGGCCTCGAGTTGAAGGGCGTCACGGTGTTCCAATACGACGCTAATCACGGCCTCACCGAACGCATCGAAGCGCGAAAAGCCGTGCTCAAGGATGGCCGCTGGGAACTCGAAGACGTGTGGGTCAGCGCCGTGGGCCAGGAACCCGCGTTCTTCAACAGCTACATGCTGAGCACCTATCTCACCCCGACACAGGTGCGCGACAGTCTGGGCGCGGTGTTCTCGATCTCCTTCTGGGATCTGCCGAATTTCATCCAGATCGCCGAGAAGGCCGGCCTGCCCGCCACGCAATATCGCGTGCAGTATCATCTGCTCCTGTCGCGGCCGTTCCTGCTCGTGACCATGGTGCTGATCGCCGCCACCTGTTCGCTACGAGGCTTTCGCTTCGGCAATGTGCAGATCAACGCCCTGTTCGGATTGGCCGCGGGCTTTCTGTTCTTCGTGTTCTCGGAGATATCGCGCAATTTTGCCATGGCGGAACTGACATCCGCCGCGGCCGCAGCCTGGGTACCGGTGATCGTCGGAGCATCGCTCGCGCTCACCGTGCTCCTGTACAAAGAGGACGGGTAATGGTGAGACGGGGGACACCATTGCTTAGGATGCGCCGGGCACTGCCCGGCCAAGCTGCGTCTAAAGCCTCGGCATTTTTCTGCTTGCACGAGCTTGCTTTGGCAGGCGCGATCGCTCTGCTCGCTGTCGCGATTGCACCCTGGCAGCAGGCTTATGCGCAGAAACAGACCGAGCTCGAGCAGATCATCCAACCACCGCAAGTGGACACGGCGGAGCCGATGCTGCTCCAGGCCGACGAGATGATCTACGACAACGAGAACGCCAGGGTCACCGCCAGGGGCAATGTCGAGATCTACTACGGCAATTACACGCTGCTTGCCGATCGGGTGGTTTACTCACGCGCCACCAACACGCTGCGCGCGGAAGGAAACGTTCGCATCAAGGATTCCGACGGCGCGGTAATAACCTCCGAGCAGATTACCCTGACCGACGATTTCCGCGACGGTTTCATCGACGCGCTGAAACTGGTCACCCAGGACGAAACGCGCATCGTGGCGCAAACGGCCTCGCGTGAAGCCGGCAATGTCACGGTGTTCCAGAAGGGCTGGTTCACGCCGTGCAAACTCTGCGAAGACCGGCCAGACAAGCCGCCCACCTGGCGCATCCGCGCAGGCAAGATCACGCATAAGCGCGACCAGGCCACGATCACCTTCCGTAACGCGGCTTTCGATTTCTTTGGCGTGCCACTCATCTGGACCCCCTGGTTCCAGATGGCCGATCCCACGGTGAAGCGGAAGTCTGGCTTCCTCATGCCGTCTTACAGCCACTCCGACGAACTCGGCAGCACGGTTCAGGTGCCGTACTACTTCGCTCTCTCCGACCACTACGATTTCACCTTCGCACCGATGTGGACCCAGAAAGCCGGCACGCTGCTGCAAGGCAATTGGCGGCACAGACTCGCGCCCGGCGCCTACAGCATCGACCTTGCCGGCGTGTGGGACGATGGCAGCGAGAACTCCTTCGACGATAGTAACGCAGACAACGAATTCAACGGTGAGTTCCGCGGCAGCGTGAAGAGCAAGGGCAGGTTCGCGCTGAACCCCTATTGGGCTTACGGCTGGGACGTTCTCTTCGAAACGGACGACACCTTCCGCCGCTACTACAATCTAGACAGCCGCCTGAAGACCGACCGCATTTCGCAGCTCTATCTCGAAGGTCTGCACGACCGGAACTACCTGTCGACCCGCTTCTACAACACGCAAAGTCTGGTCCCGGGCCAATTCATCGATTCGGATAATCTGACGAACGATACGGACGATCCGCAGGAGACCGTCTATCCGATCATCGATTACGACTACATCGTCAACAAGCCGATCCTCGGCGGCGAGCTCAGCTTCACCTCGAACGCGATGATGCTCACCAGCGATGCCAATTATTCCAACAAATTCCTCAGCACCGCCCCTCTTAACAACAAAGGCGTCAACCATATCATCACCGATACCAGCCGGATGATAACAGAGGTCAATTGGCGGCGGCAAATGATCGACGGCATCGGCCAGGTGTTTACGCCGTTCGGGCGGCTGCGCGGCGACATTTACGGTGTGAGTAATGACGTCAACCTCGACGCGAATGTCGGCATTGTCGATAACACTGTGTTCCTGGAAAATAACCCGCTCGATGACGGCACGTTCTTGCGCGGCAATGCCGTGGCCGGCATGGAATACCGCTATCCGTTCATCGCCTACACCCGCAATATCGCACACGTTTTAGAGCCGATCGGCCAAATTATCGTCAGGCCGAACTCGGTCGGCGATCAGTTTGAGATCCCCAACGAGGATGCTTTGAGCCTCATCTACGACGACACCATCCTGTTCGACATCGACAAGTTCTCGGGCTTCGATCGCATCGAGACCGGCACCCGCGCCAATGTCGGCGCTCGCTACACAGCCCAGTTCGCCGGCGGCGCCTATGTCCGCGCCGTGGCCGGCCAGAGCTACCAGCTTGCCGGACAGAACCCATTCGACACCGCATTCTACGACACGACCGGTCTCGAAACTGCGGATTCGGACTATGTCACTGGCATCTACATCCAGGCCAACGCGAATTTGTCATTCTCCGCGCAATCGCGCTTCGACGAGGAAACCCTCGATATCGAACGCACCGATCTCGGGACGTGGGCCAGGTACGGACCGGCACAATTCAGGGTGAACTACGCCGATGTGACGGAAGGCACGCCTGGTCTCGGTCTCGGCGAATTTCGTGAGGAAATCGTCGGGGCCGGCGTCCTGGCTTTGACCGACGATTGGTCGGTGCTCGGCAATTTGCGCTACGACATCACAGCCGATCAGAGGATCACCGACGGCCTCGGACTGCGTTACCAGGACGATTGCTTCATGCTCGACGTGACTTATCAGCGGTCGTTCATCAAGGATCAGGACATCGAGCCTGACCAGCGCTTCCTGGTCAACTTCATGCTGAAATATCTCGGCACCTATCAGTTCAGTACCGACACAGGCGACGTGTTCGGAGGGGATGGGACCGACACCAATTGACCGGTAGAATAACGTCAAAGCTCGGCGCTTATGCCGGGCTCGCTCTGTTGGCGCTGGCGATCTTCCTCGCCGGTGTTCCGCAATCCGCGACAACGCAGGAACTGTCGATCGCAGTGCTCGTCAACGACGATCCGATCTCCGACTACGACATCTCCCAGCGTGAGCGCTTCCTGGCCCTCACCACGCAGACCCAGCCGGGGCCGGAACTGAAGAAGCAGGCCACCGACATGCTCATCGACGAGCGGCTGCAAATCCAGGAAGGCAAGAAGGGTAGCAGCACAGCCGACGAAGCCGACGTCCGCAAGATTCTCGAGGACATGGCTGGCAAGAACAATTTGGACATCGAGGGACTGACCACGGCGCTCTCCAAGGCCGGCGTCAACATCAAAACCCTTCGGGACCGTATCAGGGCGCAGATCGTGTGGCAGGACGTGGTGAGACGCAAGTTCCGCCGTGACGTCCTGATCGGCGATGCCGAGGTCGATGAGGCATTGTCGGAGGCCGGCGAGGAGGTGGCGCCAAGCGGCCCGAGCGGCACTGCGCTGCAATTACGCCAGGTGAAGTTCACGCTGCCGAGCGGGGCCGACCAGCGGACCATCGCTTCGCGGCTCGCCGCCGCCGAGGCGCTGCGTTCCCGGTTTAACTCCTGCGCCAATCTCGGCGAACTCACCAAGGGAATTCAAGGGGCGAGCGTGCAAAACCTCGCCGACCTGCAACCGAATTCCCTCGTCCAGCCAGCGCGGCTTTTGGTGGCGAATGCCAAAGTGGGGCAGATGACGCCCCCTACCCTCACCGGTTCTTCGGTCGAACTGTATGCCGTGTGCGGCAAGAGCGCGACCCAGGCCGGCAATCAGCAGCGCGAGGAAACCCAGCGCAAGCTGATGAACGAGGAAATGGGCATCCGCGCCGAACGCCTGTTGCGTGACCTGCGCCAGGACGCCTTCATCGAATATCGCTAGGGGCTCGCCTGTTCGGGCTCGCCCGTTCGTGCTAGCCCGAGGCCATGAGCCGTGCCGAACCACCTCTTGCGCTCACCCTTGGCGATCCCGCCGGGATCGGGCCTGACATCGCGCTCCTCGCCTGGACGGCGCGGACGGCCGAGACTCTGCCACCTTTCGTCCTGATCGGCGACGAGGCGGTCCTTGCCAACCGTGCCGAAGCGCTTGGCCTTTCCGTGCCGATCGTTACGGTCGACGAGGCCCACCAAGCGACCGCGCTGTTTGCCGATGCCCTTCCCGTACTGCCGGTCCCGGCAGGTGTGAAAGTTACGGCGGGTCGCCCGGACAAGGCAGCCATGGCGGCGGTGAAGCGCTCGATCGAGCTTTGCGTGAGCCTGGTGCAACAAGGCGCGGCGCGCGCCATCGTCACCAACCCCGTATCAAAGGCGACGCTGTATGACGCGGGCTTTGCCTTCCCCGGCCATACCGAATATCTCGCCGCGCTCGCGGGCACCGGCAACCGCGCGTCGCATCCGGTGATGATGCTTGCCTCGGGCGCCTTCCGGGTCGTTCCCGTCACTATCCATATCCCGCTCAAGGACGTGGCGGGGTCGCTGACCGAGGATTTGATCCTCACCACGATCGAGATCACGGAGAAGGATCTTGGCAGGTTCTTCGGCGTCGAGCAGCCGCGGCTAGCCGTTAGCGGGCTGAATCCGCATGCCGGCGAGGACGGCAATCTCGGCCGCGAGGAGACCGACATCATCGCGCCGGCCATCGCCGCGGCGCGTAACACGGGCATCGACGTCTCAGGGCCCTACCCCGCCGACACGCTGTTCCATGCGCGCGCGCGGGAGACTTACGACGCAGCCATCTGCATGTATCACGATCAGGCGCTCGTGCCGTTCAAGACGCTCGCCTTCGAGGAAGGGGTCAACGTCACGCTCGGACTTCCCTTCGTGCGCACCTCTCCCGATCACGGCACCGCCTTCGCCCTCGCCGGCAGCGGCAAAGCCAATCCGCGCAGCCTTATCGAGGCGCTGCGCCTGGCCGATGCCATGTCACGCACCGCCGAGGCGAAAGCGTGAGCACGCCGGACGGATTGCCGCCGCTTCGCGAGGTGATCCGCGCTTTGGGACTCGCCGCCAAGAAAAGTCTCGGCCAGAATTTCCTGCTCGACTTCAATCTGACGCGGCGCATCGCCCGCGCCGCAGGGCCCCTCGAAGGCGCGACCATTGTCGAAATCGGCCCCGGCCCTGGCGGATTGACGCGCGCGCTATTGCTCGAAGGCGCATCCCGCGTCATCGCCGTCGAGAAGGACGAGCGCTGCCTGCCCGCACTCGCCGCCATCGCCGCGCTCTATCCGGGGCGGCTGGATATCGTCGCAGCCGATGCCCGTCACGTGGACTATGTCGCCCTTGGTCCTGCCCAGCCGTCCCGTATCGTCGCCAATCTCCCTTATAGCGTCGGCACGCCGCTCCTTGTCGGCTGGCTCAAGACCATGCCGTGGCCGCCCTGGTTCGATCGACTCGTGCTGATGTTCCAGCGCGAAGTCGCCGAGCGGATTGTCGCCAAACCGAACACGAAGGATTACGGCCGGCTTGCCGTGCTCTCCCAATGGCGCACGCGCACGCGGATTCTCTTCACTGTACCGGCAGAAGCCTTCACGCCGAAGCCGAAGGTCGATTCCGCGCTGGTCGAACTTATTCCGAGAGACACGCCGGAGCCCGCCTGCGACGTGACCGCGCTCGAACGCGTAACGGCTGCAGCCTTCGGCCAGCGGCGCAAGATGCTACGGTCTTCGCTGCGTCAGATCGCGCCGGACAGCGAAGCGTTGCTTGAGAAACTCGGCATCGATCCCAAGGCCCGCGCCGAGGATCTGCCGCCAGCCGTATTCTGCCGCATTACCAATGGCTTAGCGGGCTAAGTGGCAAGCAGATTGTGTATGAAATTCTTCAGCCCGATCAGGCGCGAGCGGCGCAAACGTTCGGCGACGAGGATGGCGCGCACCGCTTCCACCGAACGCGCCACATCGTGATTGATCACCACATAATCGTATTCGATCCAATGCCTGATCTCGCTGCTCGCGCCGCGCATGCGTCGTTGCAAGACCTCATCCGGATCCTCCGCCCGATCCTTTAGTCGTTTCTCCAATGCATCCATCGAGGGTGGCAGGATGAACACGGTCACCACATCGTCAGACGCTTCTTCGCGCAGGCTCTTGGCGCCCTGCCAGTCCACGTCGAACAGCACGTCGCGCCCTTCCCTAAGCGCGCGCTCGACCGGCTCGCGCGTGGTGCCGTAATGATGGTCGAACACCACCGCCCATTCCAGGAACGCACCCTGAGCGCGCATCCGGTCGAACTCATCATGACCGACGAAATGATAGTCCGTTCCTTCCTTCTCGCCTTTGCGCTTCTCGCGCGTGGTGTGCGAAATCGAGGGCTCGATGCCCTTCTCCTGTTCGAGCAGGCGCCGCGCGATGGTGGTCTTGCCGGCCCCGGACGGCGACGACAGCACCAGCATAAGTCCCCTGCGTTGGATGCCCCTCGTCATGCTCCGCTCATTCGATGTTCTGGACCTGCTCGCGCAACTGGTCGATGACCGTCTTGAGTTCGAGTCCGGTCCGGCTGATTTCGAGATCGGCGGCCTTGGAACAGATGGTGTTGGCTTCGCGGTTGAACTCCTGTGCGAGGAACTCGAATTTTCGCCCGGCCGGCTGGCTGCTCTCGAGCAATTCGTTGGCGGCGGCGATATGGGCGCGCAGACGGTCGAGCTCCTCCTGGATGTCAGCCTTGGCGGCGAGTAGCACCGCTTCCTGATGCAGGCGTTCGGGATCGAAATTGACACCTGTCTCGGCCAGACGCGCCACCTGCTCGCGCAGCCGCGCGGCCAACGCCTCTGGCTGCCGCGCCGAAGCGGAAGACGCCTGCTCGACCAGCCTCGCAATCACGGCGAGCTGTTTCTCGATCACGAGCTGCAGCCGCTCGCCTTCGCTCTCGCGGGCGCTGACCAGCCGGTCGAGCACTTCGGCAAGGCCGGCAAGCAGCGCATGAGTCAGTGCCGCCTGCGCCTCCTCGCTTTCCTCCCCCTCGACCGTCTCCACCACGCCGCGCATGGCGAGCAGCGTGTCGAGGCGCGGGGGCTTCTTATGTCCCGTCAGGACTTGCGCTCGTGCCGCCACCGCCTTCGCCTGGGCGAGCGCCGTTTCGTTCAGGCTGATCTCCATGCCGCCGGTCTCGCGCTTGAGGCTCAGATTGATGGTGCAATTGCCGCGCGCGAGTTTCTCCTGGCAGAGCGCGCGGGCGGCGATCTCGAGCCGCTCGAGGCCGGATGGCAGGCGGAGCCGCAGATCGAGCGAGCGGCCATTGACGCTGCGTGCCTCCCAATACCAGCGCGCATCGCCATGCACGCCATCGGCGCGGGCAAAGCCGGTCATGCTTTTGAGGGTCATCGCGCTAGAAAGCCCCGCCGGTTGGAAAAGTCCACCCTGCCGGCTCTTATAGCCGAGTCGCGGGCCATTTCAGGCGAGAAGCCTAGGGTTGGGGTTTCCGTCGCGGCAAAGGTACGGCCGGGCCTTGGACGGGAGCCGGCTTGGTATCGGCGGCGGCCGGCGGCGCCTCTTGAGCCTCTACGCCAGCGCCGGCAGCAGCAACCGGCGCAGGACTACCCGCAGCGGGATCGGCGGTTGCGCCCGCCGCGCCCGGGGTTGCAGCGGACGGATCGGTGCCGGCGGCGGCGGCTGCCGCGGCGGCGGCAGCGGCAGCGGCAGCCTCTTCCGCCTGCCGCGCCCTGATCTCGCGCTCGATCTCGCGCCAGCGCGCGACATTCTTATTGTGCTCGACCAAGGTCGCGGCGAAGGCATGGCCGCCGGTGCCGTCAGCGCAGAAATAGAGGTAGTCCGACTTCGCCGGTTTCAGCACGGCCTCGATCGCCGCGCGTCCCGGATTGGCGATCGGGGTCGGCGGCAGCCCGTCGATCTTGTAGGTGTTGAATGGCGTCTGGCGGTCGAGTTCATCCCGGGTAATGGGATGGTCGCGCATGCCCGCGCCCCCGAAAAGCCCATAGATTATCGTAGGATCGGATTGCAGCCTCATCTTCTTCTTGAGGCGATTATGGAACACGCTCGCCACATGAGGGCGCTCGTCGGCCTTGCCGGTCTCCTTCTCGACGATGGAGGCGAGGACCAAGGCCTCCTCCGGCGTCTTGACCATGATGTCGGGCTGACGCTCCTCCCACATCTTGGCGAGGAATTTCTGCTGGGCGTTCTGCATGCGCTCGATGAGGGTCTTGCGCGAATCGTCGCTGCCGAAGCGGTAGGTATCCGGGAGCAGCGTTCCCTCCGGCGGAATTTCGGCGATCTCCCCCGTCAACTCGGGATGGTCCCGCAAGCGTTCAACGATCTGCTGGCTGGTCAGGCCTTCGGGCAGCGTGATCTTATGCTCGATAGACTTGCCCTTGACCAGGGTGTCGAGCACGTCGCGCATGGTCGCGTGCTTGGCGACCTCGTATTCGCCGGCCTTCAGGCTGCCATAGCCTTTCAGATACATGAAATAAAGTATGCTCGTCATGAAGAGGCGGCGATCGGCGATGACTCCGTCGCGCTCCAGCCGCTCGGCGATGGCCGTGACGCCTTCGCCCTTCGGCACCACCACCACGGTCGAGGTGTCGAGCGGCCCCGGCTGGTCGAGTTGGACCCTCACGAAGTAGAAGACGCCAATGACCAGGCAGGCCAGAACGAAAAAGAAGGTGAAAAGGCCACTGAGCATCCGCAAGAAGGGATGATCCTTCTCTTCCGGCGGCTCGCGTTCTGGCGGCTCCGGCGGGCGCTCGGGCATCAAGGCCTCGGCCGGACTGGACGGAAGCGCGGAAAACGACCGCGTCGCGTATGGAGACGGCGCGAGATCTTGGTTGTCGTTGGCCGTCGACGGAAAGTTCCTGTTCAACGACATGGCAAGTCCCGGATGATCCTACCCACTTGACGTCGAAATATGGCGAAAGGGAGGTTCCGCTGGCAAGCGCAAGATGGCTTAGGCCGCATGACGGCGCATGATCAGCGAGGCATTGGTGCCCCCGAATCCGAAGGAATTGGAGAGCACGGTATCGATGGTCCGGGACCGGGCCTTATGTGGCACGAGGTCGATGGCGGTGGTCACCGATGGGTTGTCGAGATTGAGTGTGGGCGGCGCCACGTTATCGCGGATGGCCAGCGCCGAGAAGATCGCCTCGACCGCGCCGGCGGCGCCGAGCAGGTGCCCGATGGCCGATTTGGTCGACGACATGGAAACCTTGCCCGCGGCATTGCCGAACAGGCGCTCGACCGCGGCGAGTTCGATCTCGTCGCCCATCGGCGTCGAGGTGCCGTGTGCGTTGATATAATCGATATCGGCGGGATCGATGCCGGCGCGCTTCACCGCCGCGACCATGCAACGATAGGCGCCGTCGCCGTCTTCGGCCGGTGCGGTGATATGGAAGGCGTCGCCCGACAGACCGTAGCCGATGATCTCGGCATAGATGCGTGCGCCGCGCGCCTTGGCGTGTTCGAGTTCCTCGATCACCACCATGCCTGCGCCCTCGCCCATGACAAAGCCGTCACGGTCTCGGTCATAGGGCCGCGAAGCGCGCATCGGCTGATCGTTGAAATTGGTGGAGAGCGCGCGGCAGGCGGCGAAGCCGGCAATAGCCAACCGGCAGACCGGCGATTCGCTGCCGCCTGCGAGCATCACGTCGGCGTCGCCGAGCGCGATCAGCCGCGAAGCATCGCCGATGGCATGCGCGCCGGTCGAGCAGGCGGTGACCACAGCGTGGTTAGGCCCTTTCAGTCCGTGCTCGATGGATACGTAACCGGAAGCGAGATTGATCAGGCGTCCGGGAATGAAGAACGGGCTCACCCGGCGCGGCCCCTTGTCGGCGAACAGGAGCGAGGTCTTCTCGATGCCCTGCAGGCCGCCGATGCCCGAACCGATCAGCACGCCGGTCCTGATCTGATCCTCGTAGGCGGTGGGCTGCCAGCCGGCGTCCTTGAGCGCCTGGGTCGCCGCTCCCATGGCATAGATGATGAAATCGTCGACCTTGCGCTGCTCCTTGGGCTCCATCCAATCGTTCGGATTGAAGGTGCCGTCGCTGCCGTCGCCACGCGGGACCTGGGCGGCGATCTGGCAAGAGAGATCGGAGACTTCGAAATTGTCGATACGGCGCGCGGCGTTCTGCCCGGACGTCAGGCGTTGCCACGCGATCTCATAACCCGTGCCGAGCGGGGAGACGAGACCAAGACCTGTGATGACGACACGTCGCATCGCGCCTTCGCGTGATCCTCGCGGGAACCTGTTGTCGAGCCGTTAGGGCTACGTTGTCACGACGGCTGCGGCTGATCCCCGCGAAGTCGCGTCAAGCTGCGGTATTCTTCTCCAGGAACTTGATGGCATCGCCGACGGTCAGAATGGTCTCCGCCGCGTCGTCGGGGATCTCGCAGCCGAATTCTTCCTCGAAGGCCATGACCAGCTCGACCGTGTCGAGGCTGTCGGCCCCAAGGTCGTCGATGAAGCTCGCGTTCTCGGTGACCTTGTCGGCCTCGACCCCGAGATGCTCCACCACGATCTTCTTTACGCGCTCCGAGATATCGCTCATTTCCGCCTCACCGTCCCTTGCTTGTCAGTCCTTAGGCCTTGCACTCCCCCCGAGCTGCGGCTCACGGCCTAATGCCCCCCGAGCGGTAAGTTAAAGGGTTGATCGCGGTGGGATTGCCGTTTGTCAAGCCCCCACAAAGCGGCAGTTTGGGTACCATACATTATAGGACTTTGCCACAAAGCCCCAGACGGGAAAACTGCCTGCCAAACCTGCTCAAGCCGTTGCCACAAGTCTTTGGCAATCCAAGGCTTAGACCATGACCATGCCGCCATTGACGTGGATGGTCTCGCCGGTGACATAGCCTGCTTCGTCGCTGGCGAGGAAAATCGCCGCAGCGGCGACATCTTCCGGTTTGCCGAAGGTCTGGGCCGGGATGGCGGCGGCGATCACCTCGACCTGTTTGGGGGTCAAGGCGTCGGTCATGGCGGTCTTGATAAAGCCAGGGGCGATGCAATTGGCCGTGATACCGCGACTCGACACCTCACGCGCAAGCGACTTGGTCATGCCGACCAGGCCGGCTTTCGATGCGGCATAATTTCCCTGCCCCGGATTACCGAGCACGCCCGAGATCGAGGCGATGTTGACGATTCGCCCGTAGCGCCTTCGCATCATGCCGCGCAAAATGCCGCGGGTCAGCACGAACACGGAGGTTAGATTGACGGCAATCACCTCGTCCCACTCCTCGTCCTTCATGCGCATGAAGAGATTGTCGTGGGTGATGCCGGCGTTGTTGACCAGGATGTCGACTTGACCGAGCAATTTCTCGGCGGTCTCCGGCAACTGCGCCACCGCCGGACGGTCGCGTAGATCGCAAGGCATGACAAAGATGCGGTCGCCGAGCTCGGCGGCAAGCGCCTCGAGTTTGTCGGCCTTGGTGCCGGAAACAGCGACCTTGGCGCCTTGCGCGTGCAGCGCCCTGGCGATGGCCCCGCCGATGCCGCCGGTGGCGCCGGTGACCAGCGCGCCCTTTCCTGTCAGGTCGAACATTTCGGTTCTCCTTTGCTAGGCGGCAAGCGCTGCGGCGGCCGCATCCAACTCCTCGGGCGTTCCCACGCTCTTGGCCTCGATCCCGTCGAAGCGCCTGGCGATACCGCTCAGCACGCGGCCCGCACCGACTTCATAAACCGTGTCCACACCGTTGCCCTTCAGATAAAGCATGGTCTCGCGCCATCGCACCATCCCAGTCACCTGCTCGACCAGCCGCGTCCTGATCTCCTCCGGATCGGTGACGGCTTCGGCCAGCACATTGGCGACGAGCGGCACGGCTGGGGATTTGATTTCGATCGCGGCGAGCGCTTCGCGCATGGCTTCGGCGGCGGGCCGCATAAGGGCGCAATGGAAGGGCGCGCTCACCGGGAGCAGCACGGCGCGGCGCGCACCGAATTTCGGCGCGAGCGCCACGGCGTGCTCGATCGCCGTCTTGGACCCTGAGATCACCACCTGACCCGGCGCATTGTCATTAGCGGCCTCGCATATTTCGCCTTCGGCGGCAGCCTTGGCGAGTTCCCGGGCCTGGGCGAGATCGGCGCCGAGCAGCGCGGCCATGGCGCCCTCTCCGACCGGCACCGCGTCCTGCATGGCGCGGCCGCGCGTCTTGAGGAGCCGCGCCGTATCGGCGAGGCTGAGCGCGCCTGAAGCGGCGAGCGCGGAATATTCGCCGAGCGAATGGCCGGCGACGTAAGTGATCGTACCGGGAAGTTTCACACCCTTCTCGCCGAGCACATGCATGGCCGCAAGCGACACGGCCATCAGCGCGGGCTGTGCATTCTCGGTGAGCGTGAGTTCGCCTTCAGGCCCTTCCCACATGATCTTGGACAGGTTCTGGCCGAGCGCCGCATCGACCTCGTCGAACACGGCGCGGGCCGACGCATAGGCCTTGGCCAATTCAGCGCCCATGCCCACGGCTTGGCTTCCCTGACCAGGAAAAATGAAGGCGATGCTCATGCGCGGGCGGGACACCGTTGATGGATGGAGATTGCGGCCAAAGACACTGTTTCAATCCGGCCTGTCAAGCGAGGCCGAAACCAAGCGCGCCTCCGCGACTTAGTGTATTAGAAGGCACCACGGACCGAGCTTACCGGAGATTTTTACATGAAACGTGTTGTTCTTATCTGTGCGCTGTGCGCATTCCCTTTCGCCGTCACACTGCTTGCCGCCGACACCCGCCTCTGGCCGTGGAAGGACAAGACCCCACCAGATCCTGCGCTCGTGACGCTGACCAGCATCGAGAGCGTGACGGCGTCTCTCAGCCAGTCCGATAAGCCGATCCTGACCATCACCGTCAAGGCGTCGGCGCCCACTCCCGGTTATTCGGAATTGCAACTCGCCCCGCGTATCGGCGACCCGAAGGACCTCGTTTTCGCCTTCGACGCCAAGGGCCGGCCGCCGCAAGACCTCAGCACACAGGTGGTGACGCCGGTGACCATCACGGCGGACTATGCCGACAGTCCGGTCGACAAAGTGGGCGTAATCGAAGTCTACGCCCAGTCGAACTGCAAGGCGTACTCGCTCAAGGACAATAAGGAGACGGACTGCGCCGCCGTCTCGCTCCCGCAATAGGGCGTGGGAAGGCTTGCAAAGACGGCGCGAAGCCTTATAAAGCGCCCCATTAGCAACCGCTCCGGTCGGAGGCTGAACGGAGGACCGCTGAAAAGCGGCAGGCGAAAGCCACCCTCCCGTGTCTCCGCTCCCATCGGGTCTTCTCTTGGGCCTTTCCTTCATTGGCCCATGCGAGGCTAAGCGCCGGAGCAAAGCAGAAGGAAAGGCATTTCATGCCGCTATACGAACACGTGTTCCTGGCCCGCCAGGACATCTCGCCGCAACAGGTGGAAGCCATGGTGCAGAGCTTCCGCCAGATCCTCGAGGAGAAAGGCGGCAAGGTCGGCAAGACCGAATATTGGGGGCTCAAGTCCCTCTCCTATCGCATCAAGAAAAACCGCAAGGCGCATTATTCGCTGATGAATATCGACGCGCCGCATGAGGCCGTGACCGAGCTCGAGCGCCAGGAGCGGCTCTCCGCCGATGTCATCCGTTTTCTCACCGTGCGCGTCGACGCCCTTGACGACGCGCCATCGGCGATGATGCGCCGCGCCGATCGCGACGAGCGCGAAGGCCGTGGCGATCGCGGTGACCGCGGCGACCGTGGCGACCGTGGCGACCGCCGCGGCGGCAGGCGCGACCGCGACTATGGCGCGCGCGAGCCCCGCGAGGAGATCGAGACTGATATCGTCGACGCCGTGGAAGAGACGGAGGACAGCGAATGAGCATGACCCAAGGCCAGGCGCGCCGTCCCTTCTATCGCCGGCGCAAGACCTGCCCCTTCTCGGGCGACAAGGCGCCGAAGATCGACTACAAAGATGTGAAACTGTTGCAGCGCTACGTCTCGGAGCGCGGCAAGATGGTGCCGAGCCGCATCACCGCCGTGTCCGCCAAGAAGCAGCGGGAATTGGCGCAAGCCATCAAGCGTGCGCGTTTCCTCGGCCTCTTGCCTTATTTGATTCAGTGAGGAGACTGCAATACTCGCCCATTCCCGGGTGAGTGAAGAGAAGTTGGGGCGGGGTTGCCCTCCCCTAACCGCTACAGGAGGCGGGACAGCGACAAATGCCGACACCCCTCATCATTGGCGCCGGTTCGGGCCTCGTGTCCGCGGCCCTGTTCGCGTCTGCCGCCACCGCGACGACGCTGGCCGGTCTTCTCTTCTATTTGGCGCCGCTGCCGATCTGTCTTGCCGGCTTAGGCTGGGGAAGTGCCGCGGCACTGACTTCAGCCCTGGTCGGGACATTGATCGTCGGCCTCGCGCTTGGGCCGGGCACGGGGGCGGTCTTTGCCTTTACCATCGCTCTTCCTCTGGCGCTCCTCACCTATCTCGCTTTGCTCTCGCGCAGCAATGAACCGCCGCAAGGCGATGGCGCCGCCGCGCTCGAATGGTATCCGCCGGGACGTCTCATCGCCTGGGCCGCGCTGATCGCCGGCGCGCTTGCCGGCATCCTCGTCATGATCCTCGGCTACGATCAGGAAACCTATCGCGAGTCCATCCGTCAGATGCTCGAGCACAGCGCGATCAAGGAACTCGACAAGGACGGCACGCTGTTCACCGAGGAAAACATCGTCAATCTGTCCGCGGCGATCGCCCGGGCGCTACCTGCCGCCTTCGCCATCGTCTGGCTGACCATCGCGCTGTTCAATCTGTGGCTCGGCGGCCTCATCGTCGAAGCCTCCGGACGGGCGCTCAGACCCTGGCCCGATTTGCACGGGCTCGAACTGCCGAATTTCCTCGTGATTCTTTTCGCCGTGGCGATGGCCGCTTCCTTCATCCCCGGCCTGCCAGGCCTGTTCGCCACGGGGTTCGCCGGCGCGCTCCTGTTCGCCTATGTGCTGCAGGGCCTCGCCGTCATTCACACCTATAGCAAGGGCATGCCGGCGCGCCCCTTCCTGCTCGCCGCGGTCTATTTCGGAATATTGCTGCTGGGTTGGGTAGCCATTCTCGTCGCCATACTCGGCCTCGCCGAGCCGATGCTCGGCCTGCGTCAGCGCGCAGGATCGAGCGGACAGCCTCCCAGCAGCAGCGGTACAACTTGAAGAAATAGGAGTGCAACATGCAAGTCATTCTGCTTGAGCGTATCGGCCGGCTTGGCCAAATGGGTGACATGGTCACCGTCAAGGACGGCTTTGCCCGCAATTATCTCTTGCCGCAGGGCAAGGCCTTGCGTGCGACGGAAGCCAATCGCGCCCGCTTCGAGCGCGAGCGCACCCAACTCGAAGCCCGCGATCTGGAGTTGAAATCGGAGGCGGAAGCCGTATCGGTCAAGCTCGCCGGCAAAAGCTTCATCGTCATCCGCCAGGCAGGCGACACCGGTCAGCTTTACGGCTCGGTGTCCACCCGCGACATCGCCACGGCGGTCACCGATGGCGGCTTTTCCATCGAGCGGCGCCAGGTGATGCTCGACCGGCCGATCAAGACGATCGGCCTGCACGATGTCCGCATCACCCTGCATGGCGATGTCGAACCGCATATCATCGTCAATGTCGCCCGGTCAGAGGACGAGGCCGGGCGCCAGGCCCGCGGCGAGGACGTCTCACGCGCCAGGACCGAGGCTGAGGAGGATGCCGAAGCGGCCAAACGCGCCGCCGAGGCCCTATTCGAGGAAGGCGCGGCCCCTGCCGAAGAGGAAGCGGCGGCAGAGGAAGCGAGCGAGTCAAAGGAAGGCGAATAATTCGTCGTCCTGAGGCGCCAGCGGAGCGAGCCTCGAAGGATGACGACGATTTTCGGGCGACTGCAATGTGAAGCTTCTTGTGGGCGCGGGGACGATACCCCCGATCTCCACAGGACGCGGCTCTGGCAAGGCGTGATTCGTTTTAGGTACTGTGCGCCATGAGCGCAGTGATTCGCCCGATCGCGCCGGAAACCCCGGTTTTCCGCGAGCCCCCGCACAATTCGGAAGCCGAGCAGGCCCTGCTCGGCGCCATCCTGGTCAATAACGAGGCGATCGACCGCGTATCGAGCTTCCTCAATCCCGACCATTTTTTCGTCCCCCTGCATGCCCGCATCTATGAGGTCGCCAAGAAGCTGATTCTCGGCGGCAAGCGGGCGACGCCCATCACGCTCAAGACCTTCTTCCAGGCCGACGAGCCGGTGGGCGAATTGACCGTCCCGCAATATCTCGGGCGGCTTGCGGCCAACGCCACCACCATCATCAACGCCGAGGATTACGGTCACACCGTTTACGACCTCGCCGTCCGGCGCCAGCTCATCGGCATCGGCGAAGGCATGGTCAACACCGCTTACGACTCACCGATCGACGCGCCGCCTTCGGTGCAGATCGAGGACGCCGAGCAGCAGCTCTTCGAGCTTGCCGAGTTCGGCAAATACGGTTCGGGTTTCGAGCCGTTCTCGGCGGCGCTGACCGACGCCATCGACATGGCCGCCAATGCCTATCGGCGCGACGGCGGCCTCTCGGGTCTCGCCACCGGCTTCACCGATCTCGATCACCGCATGGGCGGTCTGCAGCCGTCCGACCTCGTGATCGTCGCCGGACGCCCCGCGATGGGCAAAACCGCGCTCGCCACCAATATCGCCTATCATGTGGCGAAGAATTATCGCCCCGACGAAGAATCGGAGAACGCGCTCGATGGCGCCGTGGTCGGCTTCTTCTCGCTAGAAATGTCGGCGGAGCAGCTCGCTACCCGCATCATCTCCGAACAGTCCTATATCCCGTCCGAACGCATCCGCCGCGGCCGCATCGATTCCGAAGAGTTCGACCGCATCGTCGAGGTCTCGCAGGAGCTGCAGTCCCTGCCGCTCTATATCGATCAGACCGGCGGCATCACCGTGGCCCAGCTTGCCGCTCGCGCGCGGCGGCTGAAGCGCCAGCGCGGTATCGGCCTGATCGTCGTCGACTATCTCCAGCTCCTGTCAGGCTCGTCACGGCGGGCCTTCGAAGGCCGCGTGCAGGAGGTGACAGAGATCACCACCAGCCTGAAGGCGCTTGCCAAGGAGTTGCACGTACCGGTGCTGGCGGTCTCCCAGCTCTCCCGCCAGGTCGAGCAGCGGGAGGATAAACGCCCGCAATTGGCGGATTTGCGCGAATCCGGCTCGATCGAGCAGGACGCCGATGTGGTGTTGTTCGTGTTCCGCGAGGAATATTATCTTGAACGTAGCCAGCCGCGCGAGAACACCGAAGAGCACAAGCAGTGGCAGACCAACATGGAGATGGTCACCGGCAAGGCCGACGTGATCATCGGCAAGCAGCGACACGGCCCGACCGGGACGGTGCAGCTCCAGTTCACGCCGGAGTTCACGCGGTTCTCCAATCTCGCCCAGGGGGAGCGTCTGCCGGAGCGGCTGGAGTGACGGCAGGCGCGGGCGAAGCGCACGAAACCGCCATCCTCACCATTGATCTCGATGCGCTCGCCGCGAATTACCACCGCTTGCGCGAGCTTGCCGGAACGGCCGAATGCGCCGCCGTGGTCAAGGCCGACGCTTACGGCATCGGCATGGCGCAAGCCGCGCCGGTTTTGTGGCGCGCAGGCTGCCGCACTTTCTTCGTCGCAACACTTACCGAGGCGAAGGCGCTGCGCGCGCTCCTCCCCGATGCGGTCATCTATGTGTTCTCCGGATTGCTGCCGGGTACCGCTGAGATTTACCGTGCGCACGATCTGCGTCCGGTGCTGAACAGCTTGGAAGAGATCAAAGAGTGGGCGGAATATGGGCGAAGCGTCGGCGCGAAGTTGCCCTGCGCCGTGCATATCGATAGCGGCATGAACCGTCTCGGTCTTTCCGCCGACGAGGTTGATGCCGTCTCCGCCACACGCGATCTCTGGCCGGCTCTGACGCTCTCGCTGGTGATGAGCCATCTCGCCTGCGCCGACGATCCCGATCATCCCAAGAGTGGGACGCAGCGAAAGGCGTTCGACCGGCTGCGCGCATTGCTGCCGCAAGCCATCGCGAGCCTGGCCAATTCCGCCGGCATTTTGCTCGGGGCCGACTATGCCTACGACATGGTACGCCCGGGCATCGCGCTTTATGGCGGGCATCCGCGCCGCCAGGGACCGAACCCCTTCCGGCCCGTGGTCCATCTCGCCGGCCGCATCCTCCAGGTGCGCAATGTCGCCGCTGGAGAGAGACGGTCGGTTATGGCGACACGAAGCTTCAAGCGGCCGGCGCGCATCGCCACCGTCGCTTCCGGCTATGCCGACGGCGTCTTACGTGCGCTCTCCGCCGGTGATGATGCGGATGGCCTTGTGGTTTCTATCGCGGGACATGCGGCGCCGGTCATTGGCCGTGTGTCCATGGACCTGATCACCATCGACGTGACGGCCGTGCCCGAGGAGCATTCGCGGCGCGGCGCCTTCGTCGAACTCATTGGGCCCAATGTCACGGCTCAGGAATTCGCCGCGCGCGCCGGCACCATCGATTACGAGGTCCTCACCAGTCTCGGCCGCCGGGCTTTGCGCCGCTACATCGGCGGCTAGGAATCGCCTACAACACCAAGATGGCCAAAATCTCCCGAGCCTTTGTCTGCCAAGCCTGCGGCGCCGTCACCTCGAAATGGTCCGGCAAATGTGGCGCGTGCGGCGAATGGAACTCGATCATTGAGGAAGCCGCGCCCTCCGGCCCCCCTGCCCTCGTCGCCATCAAGGGCGGCAAGGGCCGGGCCTCATCGCGGCTTGCCTCCTTCGAGACGCTTTCGGCGGCGACCCTCGATGCCCCGCGGCTTGAGACCGGCATCGCCGAGCTGGATCGCGTGCTGGGCGGCGGACTGGTGCCGGGTTCTGCCGTGCTGGTCGGCGGCGATCCGGGCATCGGCAAATCGACGCTCCTGCTCCAGGCCGCGGCCAGGGTCGCGGCAGAAGGCGCCCGGGTCATTTATCTCTCCGGCGAAGAGGCGCCGGCGCAAGTGCGCTTGCGCGCCGCGCGGCTAGGGCTCGCTGACGCACCGGTCGCGCTCGGCACCGAGACCAATCTCGCCAATATCGTCGCGACTTTGGGCAGTGGCGCGCCGCCCGCTGTGGTGATCATCGACTCCGTGCAGACCTTGTGGTCGGAGAATGTGGAAGCGGCGCCCGGCACCATCTCGCAGCTCAGAGGCTGCGCCTCGGCGCTGATCAGCTACGCCAAGACGAGCGGCGCGACGCTGGTGCTGGTCGGGCACGTCACCAAGGACGGGCAGATCGCCGGGCCGAAGGTCATCGAGCACATGGTCGACACCGTGCTCTATTTCGAAAATCTGAGTGGCCATCAGTTCCGGCTCTTGCGCGCGGTGAAGAACCGTTTCGGCCCGACCGACGAGATCGGCGTGTTCGAGATGCGTTTCGACGGGCTTAAGGAGGTGGACAATCCCTCGGCCCTGTTCCTCAGCGACCACGATCGCGGCGCACCGGGGACTTCGGTGTTCGCCGGCATGGAAGGCTCGCGCCCGATCCTGGTCGAGATCCAGGCGCTGGTCGCGCCCTCGCCGCTGGGCACGCCGCGCCGCGCCGTGGTGGGCTGGGATCCGAACCGCCTCTCCATGCTGATCGCCGTGCTCGAAGCGCGGTGCGGCGTGCGGCTCGGCGGCCATGACGTCTATCTCAATGTCGCAGGGGGCTTACGCCTCAACGAGCCCGCCGCCGATCTTGCTGCCGCCGCAGCACTCCTGTCCTCCTTGGCCGGACGGTCGGCGCGCGAGGACAGTGTGTTTTTCGGCGAGGTGAGCCTGACCGGGGCGATCCGGGCCGTGGGTCATACCGATCAGCGTCTCAAAGAGGCGGCAAAGCTCGGCTTCGCCCGCGCCGTGGTTCCGGCTGTCTCAGGCGAAGGTAACCGCGAGGCCAAATCCATGACGCTGGTGCCCCTTTCCCAGCTTGAGGAACTCGTGGCGCTGCTCGCGGCGCCAAGCGGGTAAATTCAGGGCCCTGCGACAATGCGGCCGGCATTGGCACGGCGGATTGCCGTACCCGGCCATTTGTGCTTCATCGCCGAGGAATCGTGATAGTAGTTGCGCCTCCCAAGGAGCCCTCGCGCCATGCCCATTTCCTGGCTCGATGTCATTCTCATCGTCATCATGCTCGTATCGGGCTTTCTGGCGATGGTGCGCGGATTCACGCGCGAGGTCCTGTCCATCTTCTCCTGGGCCATGGCAGCGCTCGCGGCGCTCTATCTGACCAATAATCTCGGCTATTGGTCGGTGCTCTCGCCCTATATCGACAACGAGCTTTACGCCAAGCTCGCCTTCGGCGTGGCGGTGTTCGTCGTCACCCTGATCATCGTCAGCCTGATCACCTTCCGGGTCTCCGATAGCGTGCTCGACAGCCGGGTCGGCGCGCTCGACCGCACCCTTGGCTTCATATTCGGATTGGCGCGCGGCTTTCTGCTCGTGGCCATCGTCTTTATTCTGTTCTCAGCGCTCGCGCGCGACCAGCCAGACTGGATCAAGTCGGCGCGATCCTTCCCCCTTCTGCAGCAGACCCAAGTGGCGATCGAATCCCTGCTGCCCATGAACCCCGAGGAATTGCTGCCGGGTCAGGACGACGACGAGGCGCAGCCAGATGCGCCGGGCGAAGGCCAGGGCGCACCGCCGGCCCCGGAGCAACCGTCTTAAGGACGAAAAGCGTGCATCAGTCGCGTGGCATTGAAGCGTTCGGCAAGGCGCTTATCTAATGAGAGGAGGCTGGTGCCCGTGACCATAGAGACCGGATCTGAGGCTCCCGACTTGAGCTGGCTCGAAGAGGACCGGCTGCACGAAGAGTGCGGGGTCTTCGGCATCTTCAATCACCCCGACGCCGCCGCGCTGACCGCGCTCGGCCTGCACGCGCTGCAGCATCGCGGCCAGGAGGCGGCGGGCATCGTCACCTTCGACGGCGAGCATTTCCACACCGAGCGGCGTGTCGGACTGGTCGGCGACCATTTCACCTCGCGCCCCGTGATCGAGCGCCTCAAGGGCGACATGGCGGTCGGCCATGTCCGCTATTCGACCTGCGGCGACCCCGTATTGCGCAACGTCCAGCCGCTGTTCGTCGATCTCCAGTCGGGCGGCTTCGCGCTCGGCCATAACGGCAATCTCACCAACGCGCTCACGCTGCGCGAGGCGCTGATCGGCAAAGGCGCCATCTGCCAGTCGACCACCGACACGGAAGTCATCCTTCATCTTGTCGCCCGCAGCGAGAAGCGCAAATTCGTCGAGAAATTCATCGAGGCGCTGCTCCAGGTCGAAGGCGCCTACGCACTGGTCGGCCTCACCAACAAGAAGCTGGTCGGCGCGCGCGATCCTTACGGCATTCGCCCGCTGGTGCTCGGCAAGCTCGGCGAGGCTTACGTGCTCGCATCGGAAACCTGCGCGCTCGACATCATCGGGGCGGAATTCGTGCGCGAGGTGGAGAACGGCGAGGTCGTGGTCATCGCCCGCGACGAGGAGGGCAAGATCCAGGTCGAGAGTCACCGCTTCGTTCCCAAATATCCCGCCCGGCTCTGCATCTTCGAATATATCTATTTCGCGAGGCCCGACTCCATCATCGGCGGGCGCTCCGTCTATGAGGTGCGCAAGGAGATGGGCCGGCAATTGGCCCGCGAAGCGCCGGCAGATGCCGACGTAGTCGTTCCCATTCCCGATTCCGGCGTGCCGGCTTCCATCGGCTTCTCGCAAGTCTCCGGACTTCCCTTCGAATACGGCATCATCCGCAATCACTATGTCGGCCGCACCTTCATCGAGCCCGAGCAGCGCATCCGCCAGCTCGGCGTGAAGCTGAAGCATAGCGCCAACGAGTTTCAGGTCAGGGACAAGCGAATCGTGCTGATCGACGACAGCGTGGTGCGCGGCACCACTTCCGTGAAGATCGTACAGATGATGCGCGAGGCCGGCGCCCGCGAAGTGCATATGCGCATCGCCAGCCCGCCGATCACCCATCCCGATTTCTACGGCATCGACACCCCAGATCAGGACAAGCTGCTTGCCGCCACCCGCACGCTGGAAGAGATGCGCGCCTATATCGGTGCCGATTCGCTCGCTTTTCTCTCGGTCGACGGCATCTACAAGGCCATGGGTTATGAGGGCCGGGACGACGATGCGCCGCAATTCACCGACCATTGCTTCACCGGCGAATATCCGACCAGGCTTAGCGACCGCGAAGGACCGCCCGCCCAGAAGCAGCTCTCCTTCCTCGCCGAAGTGGGTTGACAGCGCAACGCCTCAAGGATCGCATTGCGCTGATCACCGGCGCCTCGCGCGGCATCGGCCGCGCCGTGGCGCTGGCCTTCGCGCGCGAGGGGGCGCATGTGCTGCTGCTCGCGCGCGACCGCAAGGCGCTTGCCGAGGTTGACGACGCGATCAAGGCGGAAGGCGGCACGGCCACCCTCATCCCGCTAGACCTTGCCGACGGTCCGGCGATCGACGCGCTTGGGCCTGCGCTCTACGAGCGCTTCGGCCGGCTCGACATCCTGGTCGGCAATGCCGGCATTCTCGGGCGGCTCTCACCCCTGACGCATACCTCCTCGGAGCATTGGGAGCGCGTGCTTGCCGTCAACCTCACTGCCAATTGGCGGCTGATCCGCACGCTAGACCCGCTGCTGAAGCGCTCGGATGCCGGCCGCGTGATCTTCGTTACCTCGTCCGGCGTGGCCGACGAGGCCCGCGCCTATTGGGCCCCCTACTCCGTGTCGAAGATCGCGCTCGAAACGCTGGCCAAGACCTATGCCGACGAGACGCGGGACAGCGCCATCAGAGTCAATCTCGTCCATCCCGGGGCTACCGCCACGCGCATGCGCGCCGAGGCCTATCCCGGCGAGGACCAATCGAAACTGCGCCAGCCGGAAGAGCTCACCGAGATTTTCGTGCAACTCGCTTCGCCAGAATGGACCGCGACCGGCGAGATCGTCACCCCCGACTAAAACAATTCCTCACCCTGAGGAGGCGCGAACGCGCCGTCTCGAAGGGTGAGGCCCATGCTTCGAGACGCGGCCTTCGGCCGCTCCTCAGCATGAGGCCGGGTATGTGTCTGGATTCCTGATTTCGCCGGAATGACGAGAGTGGGTCTGCCTTCGCGGGGACATCAGGATGACGTTGGGGGGTTGACCCGCGCGGCGATATGGCTAGGCTTTGCTGCGCTGCAAAATCACATGCGATTCATCTCTCGTTAAGCCCTGCTTGGTCAGTTAGGGCATGAGGAAATTCGTGATGGATTGTCGGGACTTAGTCTTGCGTGGAGCATATCTCTCGCGGCCTCTTGCAGGGGTTGCGCTCGCCGCTCTGCTCGCCTCCACCACTCCCGTTCTCGCGGAAGAAATGTGCCCGATCGGCGCGCCGGGAATCGCTGTTTGCGGCGCGGCGCCCGACCTCGCCCAGGACCTGTCGAAACGCCGCGTCGACCGCACGCTCGCCACCAATCCGGCCGGCGAACGGCTCGGCCGTCTGGACGCTCCCGGAACCATCGAGGCAACGCAACCCTTCGGCATGACCCCCGACGGGAATAACGCCAATTTCAACACCAGCCTGACGCAATGGAGCGCGGCGCTCAGCGCGGCGGAATTGGAGCGGCTGAAAAAAGTCAAGGAAACTTCGGGCGACGATCTCGTGCTGCCGAAAACCGTAAAATCCCCGCCGCCTAAATTCGACATGTGGGCCAAGGGACGCCGCGAGAGCTTCAGCGACGGCGCCACCGACAAGGAAGGCGACGCGCTCACCACCTATGTCGGCGCCGACTACCGCATGTCGCAGGACTTTTTATTCGGCGGACTGGTGCAGTTCGACGAGTCGCGGCAAAGCGTCGTCATCGCCCCCGAAGGCATCGACGGCAAGGCTTACATGGCCGGCCCCTATATGGCCTACCGGGTGACGCCGCATGTGACGGTCGACGCCAAAGCGGCATGGGGCAGCGCGCAAGACAGCGCCTGGATCAGTGACAACAACGCGCATTTCGACACGGCGCGCATGCTGAGCGAAGCCAAGGTGAAAGGCAGCTGGGCCATCGATCAATGGCAGTTGAGCCAAATCGGCGCCGTCACCTATTTCGACGAGACCGGTGACAGCAATATCGGTGGCATCGCTGGGACCTCCGTCGATGTCACCCGGTTCAGCATGGGGCCAGAACTGAAGCGTCAATTCGCGACCGGCAATGGCGCGAGCGTCGAGCCCTTCGCCTTCTTCAAATCGAGCGTCGATCTGAGCAACGCGGCGCTCCAGGATCCCACGGCGCTCAACACGGTCGGCGGCGGCGTGGTGCTGGCGAAGCCCGAGAATTTCAATATTCGCGCCCAGGCCGATTATACCGAGAGTATGTCCGATATCGGCGAGCCCGAAGCGCGCGGCAAGGTCTCGGTCAGTGTGCCGAGCTCACTCTTCGGTTTTTAGTCCACCGTCAGCACCATGCCGTCATAAGCGGGCTCGACGCCCTTCGGCAGCTCGCGAAGCAGCGTGGCGTAGTCGAGATCGATATGCATGTGGGTGAGGATGGCGCGCTTCGGTTTCAGACGCGCGATCCAGGCAAGCGTCTCTTCCAGCGAGAAATGGCTTGGATGCGTCGTGTAGCGCAAGGCATCGACCACCCACACATCGAGATCTTGCAGAAGCGCAACCGACTCTTCCGGCAGATCGCTGACATCCGGCGAATAGGCGAGACCGCCAAAACGAAAACCGAGCGAGGAGCCTGAGCCGTGAATCTGGCGGAAGGGCAGAGCCTTGATCGCGCCACCGGCGCCGGCGATCTTCACCGTCTCGCCGGGCTTGATCTCATGACCTTTTAAGATCGCCGGATATTCACCCTTCGGCCCCGCCTCGAAGCAATAGCGGAAGCGCTCGGTGAGCACGCGTCTGGTCTCTGCATCATAATAGACATCGACGAGGCGTCCGCCGTTATAGGCAGCCATGCGCAGATCGTCGATGCCATGCACATGGTCCGCGTGGTCGTGGGTGTAGAGCACGCCGTCGAGCCAAGCGACGCCCGCATCGAGCAATTGCTGGCGCATGTCGGGTGAGGTGTCCACCAAGACCGAGGTCACGCCATGTTCGCCCTTGCGCTCGACAAGCAATGAGCAGCGCAGGCGGCGGTTCTTCGGGTTCTTGGGATCGCAGGCGCCCCAGCGATCGCCGAGACGCGGCGTGCCACCCGAGGTGCCGCAGCCGAGGATGGTGACGTTCAGGCTCATGCGGCGCTTGCGCGCGCTTTCAGCGCGTCGCGGGGCACTTTGCCGAATAGGCGGAAGAAATTGTCGGTGGTGATGCGCGCCAACTCCGCTTCGCTCATGCCGCGCAGCTCGGCGAGATGGGCGGCGGTGTGGACGACGAAGGACGGCTCGTTGGTCTTGCCGCGTTTGGGCACAGGCGCCAGATACGGTGCGTCGGTTTCGACCAGCAGCCGGTCGAGCGGCACATCGCGGGCAATGGCGCGCAGCTCATCGGCATTCTTGAAGGTGATGACGCCGGAGAAAGACACATAACCGCCGAGGGCAAGCCCCCTGCGCGCGAGTTCGGCGCCGCTGGTAAAGCAATGCAGCACCAGGGGAAATGCCCCCTTCGCCGTTTCCTCTTCGAGAATACAGGCGATGTCGGCGTCGGCTTCCCGCGCATGGATGATGAGCGGCAGCCCCGTCTCGCGCGAGGCGGCGATGTGGGTGCGGAAACTTGCAGCCTGCACTTCGCGCGGGCTGTTGTCGTAATGGTAGTCGAGGCCCGCCTCGCCGATCGCCACGACCTTGGGATGGCGCGCGAGCTTCACCAGGTCCTCCGTGGTGACGTCGGGCTCCTCCGCGGCATGGTGCGGATGGGTGCCGATCGAGCAGAACACATTGTCATGCGCTTCCGCGATGGCTTTGACGTCATCGAACCGGCGCACGCGGGTTGAGATGGTGAGCATAGCCGCAACACCGGCGGCATCGGCCCGCGCAAGTACCGCGTCGAGTTCGCCCTTCAGCTCGGGAAAATCGAGATGGCAGTGGGAATCGATCAGCATCACGGAAAGATGAATAACCCATATCGTCGAAGCTGCTAGGGTAATCCCGGCAGCCCTATCTGCCGCATATGGAGTGGGGAGACAATAAGCGCATGCGCACCTTGAAGATCCGTTTTGCGGCCATAGGCGCCGCCGCCTTGCTCCTGTCTAGCATCGTTCCGGTGGAAACGGCCGCGGCAAAGTCAGGCTGCTCGAAACGCGTCGTCATGTATGACGCGTCCTGGTGTCCCTATTGCCGGCAAGTCAGGGGCATCCTGGCACGCAACAACATCAAATATACCATCCGCGACGCGACCACCGCGCCCGTGCAGGCCGAGATGGTGAAGCGGTTCGGCAGCACCGCCGTGCCGCGCACGGTGATCGGCGGGGTCGTGGTTTCCGGGGTGGACGAGGCGCGGATCAAGCAGCTCTGCCGCTAGGACGCTGCCTCATCTTCATCGACATGACGCGGGAAGACGGGCGCGGGCTGTGGCAGTGCCGTACCGGGCTTGAGCCGCCCCTGAGGTCCAAGCGCGGCGAAATCGCGCGCTTCTTCCGGCACGGCGAGCTGGTCGAGCAGCTTGGCCGCACTTTGTGGCATCACCGGCTGCACCAGGATGGCCACCTGCCGCAGCACCTCCGCCGTGACATAGAGAATGGTGCCCATGCGTTCAGGGTTCGTCTTCTTGTGCGCCCAGGGCTCCTCGCCGGCGAAATAGCGGTTGGCGTCGGCGACCAGCGCCCAGACGATTTCCAAAGCGCGATGAATGGCGAAGGCGTCGATCGCCTCTTCGACCCGCTGCAACAGCGCATCGGCCGCTGCCAGGATCTGCTCGTCGGCCTGGGTGAGCGTCCCCGGTTGCGGCAGGCGGCTATCGCAATTCTTGGCGATCATCGACAGCGAGCGCTGGGCGAGATTGCCGAGATCGTTGGCGAGATCGGCATTGATGCGCTGCACGATGGCCTCGCGGCTGTAATTGCCGTCCTGGCCGAACGGCACCTCGCGCAACAGGAAATAGCGGAGCGGATCGACACCGTAATCGTTCGCCAGCACGAACGGATCGACCACGTTGCCGGTCGATTTCGACATCTTCTCCCCGCGATTGTACAGAAAGCCGTGGCCGAACACGCGCTTGGGTGGCTCGATGCCGGCCGACAGCAGAAATGCCGGCCAATACACCGCGTGGAAGCGGATGATGTCCTTGCCGATGATATGCACATCGGCCGGCCAATATGTCTTGAAGCTTTCCGAGTCCTTGTCGGGGAAGCCCACGCCGGTCAGATAATTGGTCAGCGCATCGACCCACACATACATGATGTGCTTGGGATCGTCCGGCACGGGCACGCCCCAGTCGAAGGTGGTTCGCGAGATCGACAGATCCTGCAAGCCGCCGCGCACGAAGCTTTTCACCTCGTTGGCGCGGGTCTCAGGCCCGATGAATTCGGCATTTGCCTCGTAATAGGCGAGCAGCCGGTCCTGGAACGCTGACAGGCGGAAGAAATAGCTCTCCTCCTCGACCCACTCCACCGGCGTGCCTTGCGGCGACAGCTTGTCGCCGCCCTCGCCCGCCTTTAATTCCTTCTCGTCGTAATAGGCCTCGTCGCGCACCGAGTACCAGCCGGCATATTTGTCGAGATAGATGTCGCCGGCTTCGGCCATGCGCCGCCACAGTTCCTGGCAGGCGCGCTTATGACGCTCCTCGCGCGTGCGGATGAAATCGTCGTTGGAACAATCGAGCGCGCGCACCATGTCGCGGAACAGCGGCGTGTTGCGGTCGGCTAGCTCTGCCGGCGTGATGCCTTGCGCCTTAGCGGTCTGCAGCATCTTGATGCCGTGCTCGTCGGTGCCGGTGAGGAAGAACACGTCACGCCCCTGCAGGCGGCGGAAGCGCGCCAGCGCGTCGGTCGCCACCGCCTCATAGGCGTGGCCGATATGCGGCGCATCGTTCGGATAGGAGATCGCCGTGGTGATGTAATAAGGCTTGCCGGGCATGATTGCAGGAATAGCCGCGCGCGCCCTCCCCGGCAAGATCGACGGCAGAACGGCCTAAACTGGATGCTCGCGCGCGAGCTTCTGCAGGCGGAACCAGGTCTCCAGCAGAAGCAGCGTGCGGTCGAGACCGTAGGCTAAGGCCTCGGTCTTGGCCTCGGTGATCGCCTCCCAGCCTTCCGCCCAATGGATGAGATTCTCGGGCGATATGAGACGCCTTGCCAAGGCCTGCTCGTCAGGCAAGGCGCCCTCGCCGGTGGCCGTGAAGCGGATCAGGCGCTCGACCAGCCCGAGCAGCAGGGAAAAATAAAGCTCGAGCTGTTCGGTGTTGGACATGCCGCCAAGCCGGTCGGCAAGGCCATGCAGATCCGCGCCATCGAGCTCTGGCAACGCGCCGAGCATGCCGGCGGCCTCACCGTAAAGCGCGATACCCTCGCCGGACACCAGCTCGAGCGCGCGGCGCACGCTGCCTTGAGCGAGCGACAACGCCACGTGAAGCGTCTCGGGATCGGCCTCGACACCGTCGCGATCGAGCGCCGCCCGCACTGCCCCTTCCAACGCCGCCTCATCCAAACCGGACACGCGCAGCGTCCTGGTGCGGGACCTGATGGTGACGGGCAGACGCCCCTCGGCGCCGGCGATCAGCAGAAAGAGGGTCTGCTGCGGCGGCTCTTCCAGGGCCTTGAGCAGCGCGTTGGCGGCATTCTGGTTCATCTCGTCGGCGCGATCGACGATGACCACGCGCCAGCCTGTTTCGCCGGCCGAATGGCCGAGAAACGCGCGCAAGCGCCTGACCTCGTCGACGCCGATCCATTGCGAATAGCGCTTGGTCTTTTCGTTATAGGAGCGCCGGATCAGCAGCAGATTGGGATGCGACAGTGCCGCCACCTTGCGGAACACGGCATGTCCGCTCTCGCCGCCGTCGCCCGCGTCCGGCGCGAGCACGATGCGCGCCATGCGGTAGGCAAGCGTCGCCTTGCCCACGCCTTCGGGCCCCACCAGCAGCCAGGCATGATGCATCCGGCCGCTGTCGAGCGCGTCCATGAACTCGCGCAGCGCCTCGTCATGGCCGAACAGGCGATCGACCTCGCGCGGGGCCGAGAATTGGTCGAGCCGGTCGGGCTCGCTCGCGGGCGCGCGGGTGCGTTCGGCGACGCTCATGGATTCAGGCGCTGGAGCACGACTTCCCACACGTCCTCGGCCACCATCGCCTCCGGCTGGCTCGCATCTGCCACCACGCAGCGGTCGGGCTCCTCCTCGGCGATATCGAGAAAGGCGCGCCGGATGCGCTCGTGCAGGAGAACCTCCTGGCGCTCGAAGCGGTCAGGCACGGTGCCGCCGCGCCGCTCGGCCGCGCGCGCCAGTCCCGCCTCGACCGGAATGTCGAGAATGAACGTGATATCGGGCCGCAAGCCCTCGAGCGTCAGCCGTTCGAGCGCGTTGATCAGCTCGCGCGGGACGCCCGCGGTTACGCCTTGATAGGCGCGCGTCGAATCGTAGAAGCGATCGCAGATCACCCAGGTACCCTCGGCGAGCGCCCGGCCGATCGCCTTGTCGATATGATCGGCGCGCGCCACCGAGAACATCAGCGCCTCGGCGAACGGCCCGAACTCCCAGACCTTTCCGGTCAGCAGCGCCTCGCGGACCTCCTCGGCGGCGGCAGAGCCGCCGGGCTCGCGCGTGGCGAAGACCTTGCGTCCCGCGCGCGTCAGGCGATTGGCGAGGATGCCGGCCTGAGTGGATTTGCCCGCGCCTTCGCCGCCTTCGAAGGTGATGAATTTGCCGGTCTCGGCCGCCGATCGCTGCATGGTCTTGGCTACAGGATCCAGCAAATGGCGAGGCAACCGAGCGAATCGAGGCCACGCCAGAGGAAGTTGCTCGGTTCGATATCCATGCCCGCATAAAGCGGGATCTCGTTGGTGGCCTGCGATTCCGGCGAGGAGACTCGCAGAGTGGCGATCTGGGCGCCCTTCTTGATCGGCGCCTTGATCGGACCCTCGTAATGGATCGTCGCCGTGACGGCGCCGGTCGAAGCCGTCGGCAACAGAATATTGATATCGCCCTCGCCGACCAGCGGCACGTAATGCTGGCTGCCGCCCCATACCAGCGCGTCGCTCACTTTCTGCCCGGCGTCGAACAGGCGGAACTGCTTGAAGTTCTTGAAGCCCCATTGCAGCAATCTTTTGGCCTCGGCCTCACGTTCCTTCGGCGAGGAGAGGCCGGCGGTCACCACGATCAGCCGCTGATCGCCTTTCTTGGCCGAGGCCGTCAGCCCGTAACCGGATTCCTTGACGAAGCCGGTCTTGAGACCGTCGGCCGGAAGCTCCGGATCGAACACCAGGGGGTTGCGATTGCGGAACGTGAACTTGTCGCGGTACCTGAACTCCTGCAATCCGAAATATTGGTAATAGTCCGGGTGCTCGGCTATGAGGAAGCGCGCGAGCTGCGCCAGCTCCCGCGCCGTCATCAGATGTCCCTCGGCCGGCAAACCCGTGGCGTTGGCGAAGGTCGATTTCTGGAGCCCGATCTCGCGGGCGTATTTGGTCATCTCCCTGGCGAATTCTTCCTCGCTGCCGGATATGCCTTCGGCGAGGATGATGGCGCCGTCATTGGCCGACTGCACCGTGACACCCCGGATGAGATCTTCCACCGTCACCGCGGTATTGAGCGGCGCGAACATGGCCGAGGTGCCTGACGGCGCGCCGCCGGTGCGCCAGGCGTGCTCGCTCACCATGAAGGTGTCGTCGAGCTTGAGCCGCCCGGCCTTCAGCTCGCGGAACACGACCGCCAGCGTCATCATCTTGCTCATGCTGGCCGGCACCATCAGCGTGTCGGCATCCTTCTCGAACAGCACCATGTTCTCGCCGGAATCCATGATCACGGCGCGCGGCGCCTTGGTGTCGATGCCGCCGGGCGGCGGCTTGTCCGCCTTCTGCGCAACAGCATGGCCCGCGCCCATGGCAAGCAGAGCCACGGCCAGCGCGATATTGATCAACCTGGGAAGGCGCGTTGCGGACACGAGAAGGGCCGGATCGTAAGGGGTTTGGCGCCGCTTCTGGCGGCGGGACACCTTATTGTCCAGCGCAGGCGACTAAAAATCAACCCGCCCAGTAAACACCCTCATCCTGAGGGCGAGCGAAGCGAGCGTCTCGAAGGATGAGGGCTGTGCTTTCTGCGCTCATTCCCGCGAAAGCGGGAATCCAGGACCAATTACTGTCCTCGATTGTCGGCACTGGGTCCCCGCCTGCGCGGGGACGAGCGGATATGAACTCAGTTCACGATGCGCGCGCCGTCATAGCCGGCCTTGGTCACCTTGCCGAGCGCCGCGCGCGCGGACTTCTTGTCGGGGAACGGCCCGACGCGCACGCGCGACAGCATCTCGCCGCGGAACTCGACCTGGCTCACCTCGACTGGTGCGATCGGCGATAGCGCCTCGCGCGCTTTAACGACATTCTCCGGCTGCTTGAACATGCCGGCCTGGATCAGATAGCCGCCTTTGACCGTCACGCCGCCGTTCGCGCTTTGCGGCACGTTTGCACCCGGTACGGGCTTGGCCGCCGCCGGCGTTGTTGTGGCCGGCGTGCCGAGACGCCAGGCGGACGACGCGTATTTCGTTTCCTCTTCGGCCAGGCTGACGATCCGCTGGCCGCTCGCCCGGGGGCTACGTGTCTCCGCCATCTGCATGAAGCTTTGGTTGGCGAGATAGCGCCGCTCGTAGCTGTCGTCGCCATTGAGCGGCGCGCGTCCGAGATAGGTCACACGCACTGTCGCCGTGCCGTTGCGGCGGAAGCCGAGCACCTCTGCCGAGGCGCGCGACAGGTCGATGATGCGGTCGTTGGAGAACGGCCCGCGGTCGTTGACGCGCACGACGATCGAGCGCCCGTTATTGAGATTGCTCACCCGCGCGTAGGACGGCAGCGGCAGCGTGGGATGCGCCGCCGACAGCCGATCCATATCGTAGATCTCGCCGTTGGCGGTATAGCGGCCGTGAAACAGATCGCCGTACCAGGAGGCGTGGCCGACGCGGTTATAGTTCGGGTCCTCGCGCGGATGGAAGGTCGTGCCGGCGACCGAATAGGGTTTGCCGACGTGATATTTGCCGCCGCCTTTGGGGACATTCTGGCCGTATTCGACCACGCGCTTCGAGAGCTTTTGCCTTGTGCCGCAGGAGGCGACGCCGGCGGCCATCACGAAGATGAGGAGGAGCGACAGGACAAGGCGCACGGACGCGGCAAGGCCCGCAGGCAGTCCAGGCCAGCCTGCGCCACGCGCAGGTCTACGCTCACTCACACCACTCACGCAACAGACCCCGTCAGGGCTTGCTAGGGACGCGCCAGAGCCCTGCCCGCGAGCGGCGGGAGGGCTTAGGCAGGGACACTCGCCCTAACTGTCGTTGGTGACGGTTAGAAAAAGGTGAAAACCGCCCGCTCCTTCCCGCGAAAGCGGGAATCCAGAGCCAAGTTCACCGTCCTGCTTCGTCGTCCTGGGTCCCCGCCTTCGCGGGGACGAGCGGATTCGTGCCGATGCGCGTGAGGCAGGCGGCGGCGACGTCATCGACCGTGCCGCTGGTGTCGATCATCGCGAAATCCATCTTACCCAGGTCATAGGCGAGCTGCGCCTCGACCACTTCGGGCGTGGCGTCCGACACGTCGCCCGCGCGGGCGGCGACCCGTTTCCGCATTGTCTGAGGCGGCGCGTCGAGCCAAAGACCGGTGAAGGCGGCGCCCGTCCCGGCGGCAAGCGCCCTGATCGCCGCGCGCTCCGAAGGCTTGGCATGGACCGCATCGACGATCACCGAGTGTCCCGCCTCGAGCGCGAGCCGCGCGCGCTTGCGGCACATGGCATAGACCTGATCGGAGATTTCCGGCGCGTAGGCATGAGCCGGCAGGCGCGCTTCCGGCGGGACGCCGAACAGGCGCTTGCGTTCGACGTCGCTCCTGACATGAACCGCGCCCGGAAAAGCGCCGATCCGGGCTGCGAGCGCGCGGGCTATGGCCGACTTGCCGCTGCCTGACAATCCGCCGATGGCGACGAGGCGCGGCGGCCCCGCGACGAGAAATTTACGCGCCAGCGCGAAATAGGCGGCCGCTTCGCGCCGCGCTTCATCCTGCTTGTCCGGCGATATTTTTCCGGCGCGAAGCAGCTCGACCTTGGCGCGCACCGCGGCCCGCATCGACAGGAACAGCGGCAGCGCCGCGAGCCCGAGAAGATTGCCGCTGCCGCCGTCGCGATCGAGATAGGCGTTGAGCACGATGTTGGCGTGATCTCTCAGCCCGCGCTTGCCGAGATCCATGAGCAGGAAGGCGAGATCGTAGAGCACGTCGATGGTGGCGAGCCGGTCGTCGAATTCGAGCGCGTCGAACAGGACGGGTTGGCCTTCGATCTCGACGATGTTGCGGAGATGCAGATCGCCGTGACAGTGGCGCACAAAGCCGCCGCGCGCTCGCGCCCTGAGCAGCGGCGACAGGGAGGCGAGTTTCGCGTCGCTCGCTTGCGCCAGGGCTTCGGCCTCGCCGGGCGGGAAGATCTCCGGCCGCGCGGCGAACGCCGCCCGGTTGTCGCGCAGGACTTCGGCCAGCGAGAGCACCGCGTGCGCGGGCGTGAGCAGGCGGTCGGCGACGGCATGGAAGGCGGCGATGGTGTTCGCGAGTTGCCGCATCTCGTTTCCCGACAAAAGTCCGCAATCCGCGCGTTGTTCGTACAGATTTTCCTGCGGGAAGCGACGCATTTTGAGCGCCCATTCGATCACCGTTGCGGCGGGGGCGCCGGTGCCGCTGAGGTGAAATGCGCCATCCTTCCCGGCCGTTATGGGCAGGACTTCAAGATAAAGCTGAGGCGCCGTGCGCCGGTTGATACGCAGCTCGTTGCGAAGTGCTGCATGTCGTTGTTCCAGCGTGGAAAAATCGAGGAACGGGTATTTCACCGCGTGCTTGATCTTGTAGGCGTAAGGGCCGGCCAGGAATACGAGCGAGGCGTGAGTCTCAATGCGATCAATGGCTTGCGGCGGCGCGAGGCCGTAAGTTTCCGGGTTTCCCAGGAAAATTCCGACGTTGTTTTGGTCCAAATCGGCCTCTGTCATGGTTAACCATAGCACGCGAATTGCGTGCCTATCGGGCCACAGAGGCTTTGAAAAACCTCATGAAATCGCCATCCGCCCTTGTTGCGTCACGATTGGCTGCGTTAACTTTCCCCGGGTAGGGAGGGCTTGGAGGGATTCTCTCCCCGAGCGCCACTCGGAAAGGACCGAGCGGTAGGTGATGAGAGCGGCGGCGCATTGGGCGGTCGCGATCGCGATTGCCTGCTTCGTCACGGGCGAAGCCACGACGCCTGGCGTCGCCGCCAACGATTTGGGCATCAAGGTGAACCGCCTCGGACCGCCCGACGTCGAAGCGCGCCGCGAAGCTTTGCTGCAGCAGATGATCGCCCGCCCGAGCGACCTCGATCTTGCCTTCACCTACGCGAACCTCTCGGCCCAGGTCGGCGACTACGAGGCCGCCATCTCCACCCTCGAGCGCATGCTGATCTACGCGCCGAACACGCCCCGCCTCCAGCTCGAACTCGGCATTCTCTATTACCGCATCGGCGCCACCGAAGTCGCCCGATCCTATTTCGAGCAGGCACGCGCAAATCCGGGCCTGCCGCCCGACGTCGCCAGCCAGGTCGATCTCTATTTGCAGCAGCTTGCCATCGCCGCCGATCCGCCGAACTTCTCCGCCACGATCTATTCGGCCATCCGCTGGGAAAGCAACGCCAACTCGGGCCCCGGCACCAACAACGTCACGCTGCAAGGCATCAACTTCACCATCGACGACCAATCGGTCGGGCGACCGGGGTGGAGCGCGCTCAATGTCGGTACGCTGCATTACGCCTGGGACCTGAGGAACCAGGGCGACCGCATCGAATTCGACGCGCTGGCCTATTCGACCGCTTATTTCGACAAGGACCTCAACGATATCGACCTCGATTTCTTCGAGGTGACACTCGGCCCGAGCTTCAATTTGAGACGGATTGGTTGGGACCAGAGCCGCTTCTTTGTCTACGCCATCGGCGATCTCGCTTATCTCGGCTATGACTATTATTTCGGCGCACCTGGCGCCGGCATTCGTCTCTTGAGCTTCTCCGCCGAGCGAAGCGTGCTCGACGCGCGGCTCGAGACGCGCGTGCGCGATTTCGACAACACGCCGGACCTCCCCACCAACACCCTGCGCGATGGGCCGCAGACCCGCTTCGGCGCCACCTATTCCTATTACGTGACGCCGGCCTTCGTGGTGACCACGCAAGGCTACGCGCAGCGCGAGGACGTGACCGCGGGTTTCTATTCCAACTGGGAGATCGCGCTCTCGGGCGGGTTCGCCTGGACCTTTAACAATCCCTTGTGGAACGGCCAGTATCCTTGGACCTGGCAGGTGGGCGGCGGCTTTATCGGACGCGATTACGACGATCCAGATCCCGTCATCAATCCCGTCGATGCCGAGCGCGACGACCAATTCTGGGCCCGCACGGCTCTGGTATTGCCGGTGGCTGAAACCTGGGCCCTGATCCCGCAGGTTGAATATCGGGATCAGCGATCCAATTATGATATAAGACAATTCGACGATCTGATGACCGTTCTCGGCGTGCAGAAAAGGTTCTGAGGGATGAAGAACCGGTCAACATTCCTGCTCACCACGACCAGCACCGCGGCGCTGTTCGGCGTCCTCATCGGCGCTGCCCTGTTGCCGCTTCCGGCCAATGCCGAGAAGGTGGGCGTTGCCGCCGCCGTGAACCCGGACGCCTTTTCCAGCCTGAGCGGCGCGCCGCAGAGCCAGCTCAATATCGGCAAATCGATCTTCTACAACGAGCGCATCAACACAACCGCAAGCGGGCTGGTGCAGGTGCTGCTGGTTGACGGTTCGACCTTCACCGTGGGACCGGGCTCAGATCTCGTCATCGACAAATTCGTCTATAACCCGAAAAAGCAGACCGGCCAGGTGGTGGCGTCTTTCTCCAAGGGCGTGATGCGCTATGTCGGCGGCAAGATCTCCAAGAACGACGATGCCGTCACGGTGAAGACACCCGCCGGCACGCTCGCCATTCGCGGCGGCATGGTCCAGGGCACGGTGAACGGCAACAAGGGCATCTTCTCCTTCCTGTACGGCGTGAGGATGACCTTCACGGGCAGGAACGGGCAGACCTACACGGTCTATCAGCCGGGCTACACGCTCGATCTTACAAGCGGCGTGCCCAAAGTCAGACCGACCACCGCCGCCGACATCAAGACAGTGATGTCCGGCCTCACCAACAGCAATACGAGCGCCATCGGCAGCTCAGCCGGCGACAACCCCGACACCCAGCAACAGCTCCTCGCCGAGACCATCAGCCTTCAGGACCTGATCTCCCAGGCTACCGGAGACAGGATCACCGACGAGATCGCGTCTCAGGAGACTGAGGAAGACCTGCCACCCTCACCTCCTCCGCCCCCGCCGAGGACCGATGGCACGTTCAACGGCTATGCCGCGGGTTGGTATAAGGATGGCCGCTTAATAGACCCAGAGCAGGATCCAGTTGATGAGAATCTCGACGACGTCGAGGTGGGCAGGCTCGCCAATCTTTATCCTTCAAGAGTGTCGGTTACCTTCAACGCAGAACAGAATTCAGTCACTGGGAACTTCCTGGTCAGGAGCTACCAGCGATTCCTTCCCTTAGGCTTTCCACGCGAAGGCGGTGCACGATTCCTTTTCGGCGAGCCATCCACCTTCGGCAGCGACAGCGATTACTTTGCGACTGCGAATCAAGTGACAATCAATCCGTTTCACAATCAAAGCATCACTACGGATGACGTGGAGGGGAGCCTGACTAGCGGAATTGGCGGTCCACTCTGCGAGAATTGCGAATTCTTACGATGGGGCCAATGGACCATTGGCCTCACCTACGAGGCCGAGGACAATTCCGATTATCAAAACGGGCTTACCGACGGGGAGAATCCCAATCCGGACGTGACCGAAACCAGAGTTGCCGGAACTATAGGCTATTGGGTTGCCGGGGATCTTCCGACCTACGATGAGATCTCGCTCCTCGAGCTTCAGGGCACGGCGACCTATGACGGCACCACGTACGGGACAGTGATTCAGAAAATTAATGGCGCATGGAAGCCGTATCCCGCTCCCGCATCCGGCACGATCCATATGGATTGGGATTTTGCCTATCGCACAGGAGAAATGGTGATCACGAAGTTCAAGGCGCCGAAAGTCGACGGCTTCCAAAGGCCGCCGAGAATCGATCTTACCGGAACAATGAGCATCCCTGGACAGCTTGACGGCGCGTCCATGAACAGATTCCGCGGGGGTCTCGAAGGGACAGTGGGTAATTCACCCAACAATCCCATCCATGGCTTCGCGAGCGGTTCGTTTGCCAGAAACGGAAACGACCCTGTCGGCGGCATCGTCGGCAATTGGAGCGCTAGCAATCATAACCTGAGGGCCAACGCCATTTTTGGAGCGGGCAAGGTCACTCCCGGCGGCAACTAGTCGATTGTTGAATCGCTGGCGCAGTGGCGTTGCCCGATGGTCTTGTAAATGGCCTAATGGACACCCAGATAGAGTGGCCGCCCGCCAAGCCCCTACCCTCCTTAGTCTTTAGGCGTATTTGACCGCCGCCGTTTCAACCCCGCTTGCCGGACGCTAAGATCGCTGCCACCGGAACGAACAGAGTCGGCGTATGCGTGATGCGAAAAATCAGATGTGGGCCGAGGCCTGCGCCATGCTCAAGCAGGCCGAGCAACTGCATCGCCAATTCTTCGAGCCTTCGCGTTCGGACGCCAAATGGGAGCCGCCGGTCGATATCTACGAGACCGAGCGGCAGCTCACCATCATTGCCGCGCTTCCGGGCGTCGCTCCCGACGCTGTCCGCGTCGAGATCGAGGGCCAGACCCTGATCATCGCCGGTATCCGCCCCCTGCCGTCAAGGGGCAAGAATGCCAATATTATAAGGCTCGAGATCCCGTATGGGCGTTTCGAGCGGCGGATCGCGATTTCGAACCGCCTCCGTCTAGCCGAGCGTGACTTGCTGCATGGTTGTCTCGTGCTCACCTTTGCCAAGCTTTGAGTTGAAGTGGAATTCAGTCAAAAGCCCATGAACGAAATCGAACGCAACCCCCCGCCGCATTCGGCTGAGGCACCTCAATCGGCGCCGAAGCAAGAGCAGATCTCCGCTTCGCCCGCAAGCGAGACTGCGGCACGGCTCGAACTGCCCGAGGGATCCTTGATCCTTCTGCCGACGCGCAACGCCGTGCTCTTTCCGGGCGTGGTGGTGCCGCTCCAGCTCGGGCGGCCGCAAACCATTGCCGGCGCGCAGTCGGCGGCGCAGAACGAGCGCCCAGTCGGCGTGCTGCTGCAGAAGGATTCCTCGGTCGACACGCCGGCACCCGAGCATTTGCACGGCGTCGGCACCGTCGCGGAAATTCTTCGCTATGTCACCGCGCCCGACGGCAATCATCATCTTATTGCGCGCGGCACGCGGCGCTTTCGCGTGCTCGAATTTCTGTCCGGTTATCCTTTCTTGGTGGCGCGCATCGATGAGGTCGGCGAGGCCGAGGTGTTCTCGACGGAAATCGCCGCGCGCATGCATCAGCTGAAAGAGCGGGCGCGTGAGGCAATCGCGCTTTTGCCCAATGTGCCGCAGGAGATCGCGAACGCCGTCGACCAGATGCAGTCCCCGGCGAGTTTGGCCGATTTCATCGCCAACGTCTCCGACCTGACGCCACCGGAGAAGCAGGACCTGCTGGAAACCTTCGACGTCGCCGAGCGTATCGACAAGCTGCTGCGTTATCTCGCGCAGCAAATCGAGGTGCTGAAGCTCTCCAAGCAGATCGGCGAGCAGACGCAGGAATCGCTTGCGGGCCGTCAGCGCGAGCACATCCTGCGCGAGCAGCTCAGGCAGATCCAGAAGGAACTCGGCGAGGGCGAGGACGGCCCGGCCGAGATCGCGGAACTGCGCGAGACGATCGACAAGGCCGGCATGCCCGAAGAGGCGGAGAAGCAGGCGCGCAAGGAATTGCGGCGGCTCGAGCGCATGCCCGAGGCGTCGGCCGAGCACGGCATGATCCGCACCTATCTTGACTGGCTGATCGAACTGCCATGGTCGAAGCTCTCGGACGAGCGCATCGACATCGCCGAAGCGCGCCGCATCCTCGATGAGGACCATTACGGCTTGCCCAAGGTCAAGCAGCGCATCCTCGAATATCTCGCCGTGCGCAAACTGAAGCCCGAGGGCAAGAGCCCGATCCTCTGTTTCGTCGGTCCTCCGGGCGTCGGCAAGACCTCGCTCGGACAGTCGATCGCGCGGGCCACAGGCCGCAAATTCGTTCGCCTGTCGCTCGGCGGCGTGCATGACGAAGCAGAAATCAGAGGCCACCGGCGGACCTATATCGGGGCCCTGCCCGGCAACGTGATCCAGTCGATCCGCAAGGCCGAGGCGCGCAATCCGGTGATGATGCTCGACGAAATGGACAAGCTCGGCCAGGGCTTCCACGGCGACCCGTCGGCGGCGCTCCTGGAAGTGCTTGACCCCGAACAGAATTCGACCTTCCGTGACAATTACCTCGCCGTGCCTTTCGATTTGTCGCGGGTGATGTTCATCGGCACCGCCAACGTGCTCGACGCCATCCCCGGGCCGTTGCGCGACCGCATGGAAGTGATCGAGATACCCGGCTACACCGAGGAGGAGAAGGTGGAGATCGCCAAGCGTTATCTGGTGAAGCGCCGGCTCGAGGCCACAGGTCTTACGCCGGAGCAGGCCGAGATCAGCGACGACGCGATCCGCGCCATCATCCAAGACTATACGCGGGAGGCGGGCGTGCGGAATCTCGAGCGCGAGCTCGGCTCGATCTTCCAGCGCGTGGCCATGAACATCGCCGAAGGCAAGACCGATCGGATACGTATCGAGCCTAAGGACTTGCAGGCGATCCTCGGCTCCCGCCGCTTCGAGAGTGAAGTGGCGATGCGCACGAGCGTGCCTGGAGTCGCGACCGGGCTCGCCTGGACTCCGACCGGAGGCGACATCCTGTTCGTCGAGGCGGCACGCGTGCCGGGCAATGGCAAGCTGATCTTGACCGGGCAACTCGGCGACGTGATGAAGGAGAGCGCACAGGCCGCGCTCAGCCTCGCCAAGGCGCGCGCGTCCACGCTCGGCATCGACCCTGCGACGTTCGAAAAGTCGGATATCCACGTGCATGTGCCAGCCGGTGCCATCCCCAAAGACGGCCCCTCGGCAGGTGTGGCTATGTTCATCGCCCTCGCTTCCCTGCTCACCGGGCGGACCGTGCGCAGCGATACGGCCATGACCGGCGAGATTTCGCTGCGTGGCCTGGTGCTGCCGATCGGCGGGGTGAAGAACAAGGTGCTCGCCGCCACACGCGCGGGCATCACGACGGTGATGCTGCCCGAGCGCAACAGGAAGGACTACGATGAAGTTCCCGAGGCGGCACGTGACGCGGTGCGCTTCGTGTGGCTCGCGACGGTCGACGACGCGATCGAAGCGGCGCTAGAGCCGCTTCCCGTGTCCAAGCCGGATGGGTTCGCGCCTTCCGACAATCAGCGCCGCGCCGCAAGCGGCTGACATAGCCAGCCCTTGATCTCGGCCGCCGAGTTAACCCAGGACCTTAAGCAACTTGGCGTGCGCGCAGGCGATACGCTGATGGTGCATGCCTCTTTGCGGGCCCTAGGTCCCGTGGCTGGCGGGGCCGAGGGTGTGATCGAGGCGCTTGAGCGCGCGCTCGGGCCTGACGGCACGCTGCTGATGATCCTCGGCTGCGAATGCGCGTGGGACTGGGTCAATGAGCGGCCTGAAGAGGAGCGCGAGTCACTGCTGGCGGATGCGCCGGTCTTCGATGCCATCAACGCGCCAGTTTTCCATGAGGTCGGTCATCTCGCCGAGGCATTTCGGCAAAAGCCTGGGACGATCGTCACCGATAATCCCTCTGGCCGCTTCGGGGCGCGTGGCCGCCTCGCGGGCGATCTGCTCAAAGATGCTCCGTGGCACGATTATTACGGCTCGCGCTCGCCTCTCGACCGATTTTGCCGGATTGGTGGGCGCGTGTTGCGGCTGGGAGCCGCCCCTGACACGACGACCGTTCTGCACTTCGCGGAATATCTTGCCGATGTGCCGAAGAAACGGCGGGTCCGTCGCCATTTTCGCTGCCAGGGGCGGGATGGACCCGAGACCCGCACCGTCGAATGCCTGGACGATTCGAATGGCATCGTCGATTGGCCAGGCGAGGACTATTTCGCCACCATCCTGCGCGAATATGTGGCGACCGGTCGGGCTATGCGGGGAAAAGTTGGGGCAGCGCAAAGCGAACTCATCGACGCAGACGATCTCGTGCGTTTTGGTGCCCGTTGGATGACAGAACGCTTCAACCGCTCAGACTAACCACTAGGCCGTTATGGCTTGCGGGTGTCAGCCGTCATTATGACGCGTCCACCCAGGATCGTGGCGATCACGGGAATATCCTTGATCGCCATGGGCTCAACGTCGCGCGGGTCGGCGTCGAGCACGGTGAAGTCCGCGAGCTTGCCCGCCTCGATGCTGCCTATCTTGTCGTCGACGCCGAGCGTATAAGCGGCGTCGATGGTGATCATGCGCAGCGCCTTGTCGACGCTCACCCGCTCACCGGGGCCCCTAACCTCTCCCGACAGCGCGCCGACACGATTGACCGCGATCCAGACCTCTTCCAGCGGCCTCGGCGGCGCGACCGGCGTGTCGGCGTGCAGCGACACGGTCACGCCCTCGGCGATTAGCGTGCCGATACGCGAAGCGAGCGAGGCGCGGTCGGTGCCGATCTGGTCGGTATTCAAATCCGACCGCGTGTAAAGGTAATAAGGATTGGTGCTGACGAGGGCGCCAAGCGCCTTGATCTGTCGAGCCTGGGCGTAGGTGGAAATGCCGTAATGCTCGATGGTGAAGCGGTGATCGAAGCGCGGCTTCTCATTCTGTAGCTTGGCCAGTGCGTCGATCGTCGCCTGATTGCTGGCATTGCCATTCGAGTGAACGTGGATGTGAAATTCCGCGTCCCACCATGGCTTCATCGATTGTACAAAATCGTCGAACGAAGTGAACAGGAACAGACCCTTATATTTGTCCGCGTTAATATAACCCGGGTTCTGCACTTGCATCCCGAGGCTGACAAAGGCGTCATCGGAGAAGAATTTCACGCCATTGAACATGACTCGGTTATTGCTCGTCTGCTTCAGATCGAGTGCCTTCTGGATCATCTGATCGCCATAGGTTTTCGCAAAAGTCGCGCCGTCGACAACCGGCACCACGCGCGCCAACGCATCAGGCTTATCGAAGAATGACTTGGCAAGCGACAGCTCTAGCTCGAGATTGACACCGCCGAACATTAGATCGCCAGTGGTGGTGATGCCGGCCTGCTGTCCGAGATCTGCCAGATATTTCATGATCGTCAGAGCTTTGTCGGGTGTGAGCAGCTCCTGTAGCGGTTTGATCAGAATGGTCTCAGCGGCAATGACGCCGAGAAACTGACCGTTCGATTGCCCGTCAGGCCGCTTACCGGCGCCTAGCGTCTTGGCCACGACCTCGGGCGTCATGCCGTATTTCTCAATCGCCGCGCTGTTGGCATAGACGAAATGCTCCGACGCATCCCAAACCAGCAAAGGGAGAGTCTTGGTGACGGCATCGAGATCGTTGCGGTCGAGATGACCCCCCATTGCCACGATGTCATAGCCCCAGATGACGAGGGTCTCGTTGGGATCGGCAGCGGCGGCATACTCCTTCAGCTTGGCGGTAGCTTCCGCATTGGATTTCACACCAGGAAACGGTGGCCCGTAAGGATTGGCGAGTGGGAAATAGGTGAGCGGCGGCCGGCTCAGAGAGATTGCGCCGATCAGTGGATGGCCATGCGGTTCAATAAAACCAGGGTAGATCACCTTCCCTGCAAAGCGGTCGTCAATGTCGTGAGGGAATTTGTCGAGCCAAGGCTTGAGATCGACGAGCGATCCGACCGAAATAATGCGGCCGTTCTGCACGGCTACCGCGCTCGCTTCCGGCCACCCAGGATCCATGGTGACAAACTTCTTGGCAACGAAAACGGTGACATGATCGGTATCGGCCGATTGTGCGGGCTTTTGCGGCGCAGGGGACGGCACGGTCACGCCGGGCACACTTACGGTAGGTGGCGGCGCGATCCCATTTTGCGCCTGCGCGGTAACGACCAGAGCAGCGGCCTTCGCATAAATCTGGCGCACGCTTGCGGTGCAGAATCCATAACCGCTCGCGAGAGCCGAACCGACAAACGACTTATGCAGAGTGGGGGACGTTTCAGCGAAAGCAGCCGACTGCGTTGCGATGCTCACGCATATCACTGCGAGTGTCCAAGCTACCCTAAGTACCCAAAAGGGGCAGCGCATGTGCATCTCCTTAGCTCTAGCTTGCTCGCTTCAAATCTCTTCGTCAATGTTTGGGACGGCAACCACCCCTTCCGCTAACCGGCGGAGAGGCCTATGATCAGGCAAATTCGAGGGCAGTATGAGATTCCTATCAGGTGTGCTTTTCGGGATTTTGCTTACAATGCTGGTGGCCTACATCTCTGATTCGAGAAGTAGCGAGGCCGATCAGCGCCGCATGGTGAACTGGGATGTCGTCGGTGAGAGACTCGGCACGCTGACTGGCGATGCCAAGGTTGTCTGGGACAATTTCACACGAGAGATTACCGGCCCACCCTAGGCCTGCCGCTTAGAGCCCGATCGTACGCACTTTTTCTAACAGATCGACACGCTCGCTCGGCGCAGTCTTCTGATTTTGCAGATGCTCTTTCTGACTTTTTGGGTGGGAGCTCGACTTCTCTGACGAAGCCGTGGCGACCATGTTCATGCCGGTGAGAAAAGCGGCGGCGCTACCGATTACGGCGACGCTGGCGAGGATACGCAGGATGCGCCGGAGATTGGCGCGCTGCGGTGACTCGATCCGGACGGTCCGGTTGATATAGGCGAGAAACGAGGCGAACAGCGCGGCGACTGCACCTCCGCTAAAGAACATCATGGCACCGGCAATTTTCGAATCGACCGTCGAGGCGGGAGACTGGGCCAAGATTACGAGAAGAATGAGAGCTGCAGCCCCATTGAGCAGGACGATGAAGGAGACGGCGCGGCCCGCAGCCCGGTTACGTTCCCGCTCGACGAAAAAGCGGTCGATCTGAGACTCGGGGATTTGTTCGGCAGGTCGTTTGACGGTCATCGGTCTCTACCGTTAAGGCTGCATTGTGACGAAAAACGGGGCAAACGCAAAGTGGCGGAGACGGAGGGATTCGAACCCTCGATACGGCTTTTGACCGTATAACGGTTTAGCAAACCGCCGCCTTCAGCCTCTCGGCCACGTCTCCAATCAGGTAATTCAGATAGTTGGTCCCTGCCCGCTTGGCAACAAAGCTAAGCTACTCTGAAACCTTAGCAAGCGACTTAAAGTGGCGGCCGACCGCCTGGGGCCAAGGCGCTTACAGCTTCCTAGCGATGCTGCCAATCGCCTATTGTCAGGACTCTAGCTGGAGGAGCCCCGATGATTGCTCTGACCATCGCCATCTTATGCGTGCTACTCCCTATTACCCACCTCTTCATCAGCAAGAAGCCGCGGACCCGACTCCGGGTCCTCCATATCCTCCTCCTCTATGCGCTCGTGTTGGGTGTCGGCGTTATCGGGCTACCCTTGGGGTTCATCCCCCATGTGTTCTTCCCAGACGAGGCGGCGCGGTTGATCGGATGGCCACCTGGAAGCCCGTTCCAGTTCGAGGTCGGCATGCATGACGGCGCTTGGGGCATATTGGGCTTTCTCTGTATCTGGATCGGCGGCACGTTCTGGCTCGCAACCGGGCTGGGTTGGTCGTTCTTCATGCTCGGCGCCTGCTACGGACATATCCGCGAGATGATCGTGCATGAGAACTACGCGCCTTACAATTTCCTCACGATCTTTTCGGATGGATTTATCGGCATTTGGCTGCTCATACTTTTGTGGCTTTACTGGCGGGCGGGCGGATTCAAGGAGCTGCCCGTTGATACTAGGAGGACGAAATGATCCGCATCCCATATCTGTTCGCTGGCGTGATAATCGTCAGCCTCGCTGTTATCAGTTTCGCCAAGCCGGTTACGGCCGGTACATGTTCCCCGGTGACGGTGAAGGGACACGCTGCCGATCCCGCCGCAGCCACCACACAGGCGCAGATCAAACTCACACAGGAAGTGGTCCGACTCGGTGGCGGCAAGGTCAAAGACAGCTCGACCGACTGCAAACCGGTCTCCTCGGGCTTCGAATGCAAGACTAAGGCAGTCGTCTGCCCATAGGCGGAAGCACCGGAGTGCAAACCGAGGTATTTCGGGCATAACGGGCGCGTGTTTGAGTTATCGTTTTGACCTGTTTTTTCCCAGCCATATGCTAGACTTACCCTGAGACTTATGGGGAATGTCAGCGCATGGTCCGGCGCGCTTTGAGGATGTACTTACCTGCGGTACTTGCCGCTTGCCTGATCGGCATGGTGGCGCCCGCGCTCGCCAAGGACGCGACTTATTGTGTGACCTGCAAGAACCCCGATCAGGTCTATCGCTGCCAGGTTACCGGCGTTGGTTCACGAGCAAACGATGCGGTCAAGCTCTACTGTGTCGTCCGCCTTGCCAAGGAAGGCAATCACGCCAATTGCAAGGCCAAGCGCAACATCGAAGGCTGTCAGGGAACCGCAAAAGTTTTTAGCTATGACGGTCCTGCCATCCCACCCGAGGTTGCTTCCGATCCGCGCGTGCAGGGTCTCGTGGACAAAATAGCGCGTGAGCAGGATGCTTTCGACAAACCTAAGGAAGGCAAAGCGCCCAAGACCATGTTGGAGGTAGGCGGGCGCGCTGTCAGCGCTTCTCGTCAAGGTTGGCGTAATGCGCGCGATCGACTGGGCGGCAGCTCTTCGGAAGCCGTCGAGTCGTCGCCGGCACCTCCTTCCGCGGAAAGTCAGGCAGAAAACCCGAATACGCCGAAAGCCGAGACTCTGCCGGCGGTAAGCATGGAGACTGACAGTAAAAACCGCATGCAGCGCGCCGGCTCGGCGGTCGGCGGTTTCGCCCGCAAGAGCTATCGCTGCATGACCTCGTTGTTCCGCAACTGTAGTGATCGGGCGACCGAGTAACGCCGCCTTCCTAGTGCGTCTGGAGCCACTCGCGCGCGAGCTTCTGCGCCGTAGCTATTTCTTCCGGCGCCATCTCCTGAGCGATCTCGCTACGATAATGGCGAGCCGATGAGTTGCCCCGTGCCGCAGCGAGATTGAACCATTTATGCGCCACGACGAGATTGGGCTCAATCTCCAAGCCTGTCGCATAAAATATACCCAGCTCGAACAGAGCGTCGGGCGCCCCTGTTAGCGCCGCGAGCTCCATCCCCATTTCCATTCTTGCCATTTGACTGCCCCTTTAACCCCCTGAGCGCCTTTAGCGCGTCTTGATGCGGGGATCATGGGCGAGCTCTTTCAACAAGTCCTGAACGCGCGTGCTTAACGTAAACTCACTGAACTTCTAACGCCTGGTAAGGTTGGTTTACGCCGCACGCAATTCCGTGGGGTCATTCGTTAAAATCGGAGACTGGCAAGGTTTCTTTGACCAATTGCCGTGACTCCTCGATAACCACGACGAGATTTCTCGCTTAACGGCGTCACGGCAAGAGCAAGGTCGAGCCGGTGGTTCGTCTCGCTTCGAGATCGCGATGAGCGCGCTCGGCATCGGCCAGCGGGTAGGTCTGGTTGATGGCGATTTTCACCTTACCCCTTTTGACGACGTCGAAGACATCGTTAGCGGTCTCCACCAGGTCCTGGCGAGTTGCGGTGTAATGGTGGAGCGCCGGTCGCGTGGCATAGAGCGAGCCTTTCTGCGCGAGAAGGCTGATGTGGAACTCGGGCACCGGGCCTGACGACTGGCCGAAGCTCACCCACATTCCGCGCCGCTTGAGGCAATCGAGCGACTGCGGAAACGTGTCCTTGCCGACGGAATCATAGACGACGTCGACACCCTCTCCGTCGGTATAGTCCCTTACCGCGGCGACTACGTTCTCTGTGCGGTAATTGATGACATGGGTGCAACCATGCGCACGGGCGATCAGCGCCTTGCCGTCCGAGCCCACTGTACCGATCACCGTAGCGCCGATTGAAGCGGCCCATTGGCAGGCGATCAGCCCCACGCCGCCGGCTGCGGCATGAAAAAGCAGCATAGTCTCAGGCCCGACTTTAAAGGTTCGCCGCAATAGATATTGCGCGGTCATGCCCTTGAGCATGATGGCGGCGGCCACGTCATCGCTGATTTCCGGCGGGATTTTCACCAAGCCGTCGGCTGGGATTAGCCGTTCCTCGGCATAGGCCCCCATCTGACCGGCATAGGCGACATGCTGCCCAACCTCGAAATCATGCACACCTTCTCCCACTTCGACGACGACGCCGGCGCCCTCCATGCCGGGTATGAAGGGAAGCGAGGGCTGTTTGTAGAGACCGCTCCGACCATAGACATCGATAAAATTCACGCCGACCGCCGTCTGCCTGACCCTGACCTCGCCAGGACCCGGTACACCGACAAAGACACTCTCCCATTTGAGGACTTCGGGCCTGCCGTATTCGTGCACCCGGATCGCGTGCGTCATCTGGATGAATTACCCCCGAACGGCGAGAGCCGATATCTCGTAACAATACCCGGTACCAATGGCTGGTTCCGGCTGAGACCGGAATGCACCGATATTTACTCGATGCCGAGCTTTTGTTTCAGCAATGTGTTGACCGCCTGCGGGCTCGCTTTACCGCCGGTTACTTTCATCACCTGACCCACGAACCAGCCGGCAAGCGCCGGCTTAGTCTTGGCCTGCTCGGCCTTGTCTGGATTGGCGGCGATGACCTCATCAACCGCCTTCTCAATGGCACCCATATCGGTGACTTGGGTCAGCCCACGCCCTTCCACAATGGCCTTCGGATCGCCGCCCTCGGTCCACACGATATCGAACACATCCTTGGCGATTTTGCCGGAGATGGTGCCAGCCTTGATGAGATCGAGGATCGATCCGAGCTGATCCGCCGTCACGGGACTATCGACGATGTCCCTGCCCTCCTTGTTGAGGCGGCCAAATAGCTCGTTGATAACCCAATTCGCCGCCTGCTTGGCATCGCGATCCTTGGCCACCGCCTCGAAATAATCGGCGGATTCACGCTCTATGATCAACACGTCGGCATCGTACGGCGAAAGACCGTAGTCGGCGATAAAACGCGCGCGCTTGGCATCGGGAAGCTCAGGCAGATTTTGGGCGAGCCCGTCCACAAAGCCCTGTGTCAATTCGAGCGGTAGCAGGTCGGGATCCGGGAAATAGCGATAGTCGTGTGCCTCCTCCTTGCTGCGCATCGAACGTGTCTCGCCGGTCTTGGCATCGAACAGCCTGGTCTCCTGCACGATAGTTCCACCCTCTTCGAGAATGTCGATCTGGCGGCGCGCCTCGTGCTCGATGGCCTGGCCGATGAAGCGGATGGAATTGACGTTCTTGATCTCGCAGCGCGTGCCGAAGGGGTCGCCCGGCCGCCGTACCGATACGTTGATATCGGCGCGCAAAGACCCCTGCTCCATATTCCCGTCGCAAGTGCCGAGATACCGCATGATAGTGCGAAGTTTCGAGACATAGGCCTTGGCCTGATCCGATGACCGGAGGTCGGGCTTCGACACGATCTCCATCAGCGCCACGCCCGAGCGGTTGAGATCGACGAAGGAATATTGCGGATGCTGATCGTGCAGGCTCTTGCCCGCGTCCTGCTCCAGATGCAGCCGCTCGATGCCAACCACAACGCGCTCGCCGCCAAGCAGATCGACGATCACTTCACCCTCGCCGACGATAGGGTTCTTGTACTGGCTGATCTGATAGCCTTGCGGCAGGTCGGGATAAAAATAGTTTTTCCGGTCGAACACCGAACTGAGGTTGATCTGCGCCTTCAGTCCGAGACCGGTGCGAATGGCCTTAGCGATGCAGCCTTCGTTGATCACGGGCAGCATGCCGGGCATCGCGGCATCGACCAGGCTGACATGGGAATTGGGCTCGCCTCCGAACTCGGTCGAAGCGCCGGAGAATAGCTTGGCGTTGGAGGTGACTTGGGCATGTACCTCCATGCCGATGACCACCTCCCACTCGCCGGTGGCGCCCTCGATTAGATTCGATTTTTCTGTTTTCTGATCCATTCCGGCGGACGCTACTCCTTCTCCTCCGTCTGCTGGCGGAGCTTCTCCTCCTCATATTGGATGAACCAGCCGATCATCTGCCGCCATAGAGCCTCAGCGAGCTCGGGCGGCAGGCCCTGGTCCTCAGCACGAGCGCGCACGCGGTCGATCACTTGCTGGATGCGCCATGGCACGCGCGCTTCTGCCGGCGATTGTTTGAACTGCCAGGCGCGGTCAACGAAGGTGAAGCGCTCGCCGATCAAATCGACCAGGGCCTGATCGATGCGGTCGATCTCGGCGCGTACTTCGTCCATGTCTTTGCAATCCTTCGCCTTGCGTGGCGCCATTATCTCTTGCTCCACCAATCTTGCGGTTTGAAGACGGGTCCGGCGGCCTCCTCGATCACACGGCCTGCACGGAAAAGAGTCTCCTCATCGAAGGCGCAGCCGATGAGTTGAAGCCCGAGTGGCGTGCCCTCGGAGGACAAACCGGCGGGTATCGACATGCCGGGCAGTCCGGCCATGTTCACCGTCACCGTGAAGATGTCGTTCAGATACATCTCGACTGGATCTCCCGATTTTTCGCCGAGCGCAAAGGCAGGCCCCGGCGTGGTCGGTGTGAGAATGGCGTCGACCGTCTCGAACGCCTGGTCGAAATCCTGCTTGATCAAGGTCCGAACCTTCTGCGCCTTGAGATAATAGGCGTCATAATAACCGGCCGACAGCACATAGGTGCCGATCAGGATACGGCGCTTGACCTCCGCACCGAAGCCCGCGGCGCGCGTGTTTTCATACATGGAAATGACGTCAGCGCCCTTCTCCCGGAGACCATAGCGCACGCCGTCATAACGGGCGAGGTTGGAGGAGGCCTCGGCCGGCGCGACAATATAATAAGAGGGCAGCGCATATTTGGTGTGGGCCAGGCTCACCTCTTTGACATTGGCGCCGGCCGCTTTCAGCCATTCCACCCCTTGCTGCCACAGCTTCTCGATCTCCGGCGCCATACCGGGTACGCGGTATTCCTTGGGAATGCCGATGGTCAGGCCCTTCACGCCCCGGTCCACCGCCGCTTCGTAGTCCGGCACCTTCATATCCACGCTGGTGGTGTCCTTGGGGTCAGAACTCGCCATGACTTTCAGCAGGATGGCCGCGTCACGCACGGAACGGGCGATGGGCCCCGCCTGATCGAGCGAGGAGGCAAACGCCACGATGCCCCAGCGCGAGCAACGCCCATAGGTCGGCTTGATGCCGACCGTGCCGGTCACGGCGGCGGGCTGGCGAATCGAGCCGCCCGTGTCAGTGGCCGTGGCTCCCATGCAAAGCCTCGCCGCCACCGCGGCAGACGATCCCCCCGATGATCCACCCGGCACTAGCTTGACGCTCGAGTCCTTGCGCCGCCAGGGATTAACGACCGGGCCGTAGTGACTCGTCTCGTTGGAGGAGCCCATGGCAAACTCATCGTTATTGAGCTTGCCGAGCATCACCGCGCCTTCCGCCCACAAATTGGCGGTAACGGTCGATTCGTAAGTCGGTGTGAAGCCATCGAGAATATGCGAGCATGCGGTGGTGCGCACGTCTTTGGTGCAGAACAAATCTTTGATGCCGAGCGGGATGCCCTCGAGTGCACCTCCCTCGCCCTTTTTCAGCCGGGCAGTACTCGCATCGGCCATCTCAAGCGCGCGCTCTGGCGTTTTCAGCACATAGGCATTGAGCGCATCGTTCGCCCTATCGATGGCATCGATATGCGCCTCGGCAAGTTCACGCGCCGAGAACGACTTGGCGCGCAAGCCTTCGCGCGCCTCGGCGATGGTGAGATCCGTCAGCTTGGTCATTCGACGATCTTGGGCACGACGAAATAATGGTCGTCGGCCATTGGCGCATTCTTGAGGATGTCGCCGGCGCAAAAGCCGTCGGTGATCCTGTCCTCGCGCTTCTTCATGGTCATGGCGGCAACACGGGTCATCGGCTCGACATTGCTGGTATCGAGTTCATCGAGTTGCGCCACCCAATCGAGAATACCGGAGAGCTCCTTCTCAAGCCGCGCCTCCTCCTCGGCCGTGATGGCAAGGCGGGCAAGGTGGGCAATACGACGGACGGTAGCGCGATCGACGGACATGGCGCCGTTCCTAGCACCGTGCTCTTGAAGCGGCAACGTGGCCGCGCGTCAGGCTTTGAAAGGAACGCCGACCTTGGGAAGCACGACATTCTGCCCTGCCATTTCAGCGATGAAAGCATCAGCGGTCGGGGCGAGCAGCGGGAAAGTGCCGTAGTGGCAGGGCACCACGGTTTCGAATTGGAAGAAGCGCTTGCAAGCAAGCGCTGCGGTCTTGGCACCCATGGTGTAGCGGTCGCCGATCGGAACAAAGCCGATCTGCGGCCGGTAAATTTCGTTGATCAGTCCCATGTCGGAGAAGATGGCGGTGTCACCCATGTGATAGACGGTCTTGCCTTCCTTAGCGGCAACGATCAGCCCGCAAGGAACACCGAGATAGACGGGGTGCCCGTCGACGATATGCGAGGCCGAATGCCAGGCGGGTACGAAGGTCAGGGCAAAATCGCCGTAATAAAGCGTACCGCCGGGATTGCCAGGGTCGATCTTCTCAATCCCCTTCCCGGCGAGATAGGTGGCAAGTTCATGGGCTGCGAGAAGCGGGGCTCCGGTATCCTTGCATATCTCCACCGTGTCGCCTGTATGGTCCTCATGGCCGTGGGTGAGCGCTACATGCGTAACGCCATCAATCGCCTGCTGCAGCGTGAAGCCGGACTTGGCGAAGGTCGGGTTGTGAGAAAGAAACGGATCGATCAGGATGCGGCTTGCGCCCGTGTCGGTACGGAAGCAGGAATGGCCAAACCAGGTCAATTTCATGCGTCTCACCTTTTGCTG
>Ga0194132_10000177_pt1 | contig 125149 bp, 117 predicted proteins | sample TA2KigOf80mmetaG_FD_148612 | JGI IMG/M metagenome (GOLD analysis project Ga0194132, IMG submission 148612) | Freshwater microbial communities from Lake Tanganyika, Tanzania - TA2015054 Kigoma Offshore 80m | ecosystem: Environmental > Aquatic > Freshwater > Lake | place: Tanzania: Lake... | reverse complement strand
CGCGGCCACGTCCGCGCCCGCGCCGGGCGCGGGCTTCATCCTCGCTCATCGGCGCCGGCGTCTCGATGCCCTCCACGGTGAGCGGCGGAATTTCCTTGCCGATCAGCTGAGTGATCTGGGCGAGGTAACGGGCGTCTTCGGGCGTCGCCAGCGTGAAGGCGGTGCCGCTGCGTCCGGCGCGTGCGGTCCGCCCGATACGGTGGACGTAGTCCTCGGCGTTGATAGGCACGTCGAAGTTGATCACCCATGGCAGCGCTTCGACGTCGAGGCCCCGCGCCGCGACGTCGCTGGCGATCAGAAAGGCGATCTGTCCGGCCTTGAACTTCTCGAGTGTCTCGGTGCGCACCGACTGCGCCAGGTCGCCGTGAATGGCGGCGGCGGAGAAGCCGTGCTTTCTCATGGACTTGAGCAGGATGTCCACATCGCGCTTGCGGTTGAGGAAGATGATGCACTGCTCGATCTTCTCGCGCGCGATGAGGCGGCGCAGCGCCTCGCGCTTCATGCCGGGATCGACGGTGATCACCGCCTGGCGCACCGAAGCGGCCGGCGAGGACGGCGGCGCGACCGTGATCTCCTTGGGGTTCTGCACGAACTCCGCGCCGATCGCCCGGATCTCCGGCGACAGGGTGGCGGAGAAGAACAGCGTCTGGCGCAGCGGCGGCAGCAGCTTCACGATGCGCTGGACATCGGGGATGAAGCCCATGTCGAGCATGCGATCGGTCTCGTCGATGACGAGGATCTTCACGCCGCGCAGCATCACTTGGCCGCGGTCGGCATGGTCGAGAAGGCGGCCCGGCGTGGCGATGAGGATGTCCGGCGCCTGTTCGAGCTGCCGGTTCTGCTCGTCCATTGATACGCCGCCGATCAGCAGGGCCGTCTCGAACTTGCTGTACTTGCCGTACTCGGCGATGCTTTCCGCCACCTGCGCGGCGAGCTCGCGGGTCGGCTCGAGAATGAGGGCGCGCGGCATGCGCGCCCGCGCCCGGCCGGTGGCGAGGATGTCGAGGATCGGCAGCGCAAAGCTCGCCGTCTTGCCGGTGCCGGTCTGGGCACAGCCCATGACATCGCGGCCTTGGAGGACGATGGGGATCGCCCGTTCCTGAATCGGCGTCGGTTGGGAGTAGCCTGCTTCCTCGACGGCCCTAAGGACCTCGGGGCTCAAGCCCAAATCGGAAAACTTCATTACACCTAATACTGCGCGGGGGCGCGCCAACGGGCGCTTCGCCTTCGGAAAATGTCCCGAGTGGGGTAGCGCCGACGCTCGCGCGCACCCGCGGGTTGCGCTCTGGCTGTGCGGGCGAACCCTTTTGGCCGAGTTCGGTACCGCACGAAATCGGGCACAATATAAGGCGTGAACGCCCAATTGCCACTGATTCTGATACCGGGCCTGCTGAATACCGCCCGCTTGTGGGCCGATCAGGTGGCGGTGCTGGGGCGGGGCAGGCCGATAACCGTGGCCGACAGCGCGGCCGCGGACACCATGGCGGGGCTGGCCGATGCCGTTCTGCGCGGGGCCCCGGAGCGCTTCGCCCTGGCTGGCCTTTCCATGGGCGGCTACATGGCATTCGAAATCCTCCGCCGTGCCCCCTTGCGCGTGGACCGCCTATGCCTAGTGGACACCACCGCGCGGAGCGACACCGCCGAGCAGTCATCGCGCCGCCGCATGCTTATGGAGTTGGCGATTCGGGAAGGCATCGACGCCGTCCTACCGATGCTGATGCCTGGGTTCCTGGCGCCCCGGCATCACGCGGACGCCCGCCTGGTGGGGATCGTCGAGGAGATGTCCAACGCCGTGGGTGTGGAAGGCTTCGTCCACCAGCAGCTTGCCAACCTGGGGCGCGCCGACAGTACGGGCGATCTAGCCAGGATCGGCATTCCGACCACCGTGCTGGTTGGCGCGGAGGATCAGATCACGCCCAAGGACCGCGCCGAGGAAATGGCCAGTGCGATTCCAGGCGCCACGTTGGTGGTCATCCCCGCGGCGGGGCACTTCTCGCCGATCGAGAACCCGAGGGCGGTGACGGCGGCCCTGCAGGCGTGGTTGGCATAGAGCGCGGGTGCGCCGACCGCGACGCGCTAGGCCTGGTGCGGTACTAGGCGATGCGCGCGTACTTGGACTGAAACCATTGTTTCAGTCCAGGGTCGTCGAACTGCGCGGCGATCTCCTGGGCGCGCTTGCGCGCGGCTTCGAACTCGCCCTCCCGCTTCAACGCGCGCAACGCCAGCGCCAGCTCAATGTTGATGAAGGCGCGGTCCACCGGCTCGTCGCCGTGCCCTTCCATGATGGCGATCGCCCGTTCCGCCGCCTGCCGCGCCTCGTCATGGTGCCGCAGGGCGTTGTAGGCGAGGGCGAGCAGGTACTCGGCGCGCTGCTGGTGAATCCAGCTGCCCGCGCGCTGCCACATGGCGTGGCTTAGCAGGGCGGCCCGCTCGAGCGCCTCGTCGTGCGCGGCGGTGCGGTGCTCGAACTCCAATAGGTCGCTGGCCAGGTTGTTCGTCACCGCGGCGATGGCCGTATCGTGGCGGGAGCCGGCGCTCAACCCGTTGGCGAGGTCGAGGGTCTGTCCGAAAATCGCGAAGCACGACGGCCAATCGCGCTGGCCCTGGAAGGCATGCGCCGCGGAGAGCCGGATCCATACGCACACCGAGAGCGCGCTCTCCTCCGCCGCGGCCATGGCACGAGTCTCGGCTTCCACACCCGCGAGCCAATGGCTGGTCAGGTAACAGGCAACCGCCATGTTGCCCTGCACTCCGACGCTCTTGCGGTAGCGCGCCTCGAGGGAAGCGATCAGATTGCGGGCGAGGTCCCAGTTGCCCGACTCTTCGCCGACGACGTGCGCGACGACTGACGCAAAGCGCGCCGCGTCCTCGGTGTTGCCCACTTGCTCGGCGAGGTTATGCAGCGCCTTTGCGCCGGCGCGGATGTCGCCGCTGTGGTGCGCCAGCAGGTCCTGCAGATGGTCGGCAACTGACGCCGGTTCGTCCACCGAGGCACTAAACATCGAGATCCTCCACTTCCGGCGCGTGCTCCTGGATGAACTCGAGCCGCAGCTCCGGCTTGCGCCCCATCAGGCGCTCGACGAGATCGTCGGTCTGACGCCTCCGTCCGTCTGCCACAACCACGCGCAGCAGCGTGCGTTGCGCCGGGTCCATGGTGGTCGATTTCAGCTGCGCCGCCGGCATCTCCCCGAGACCCTTGAAGCGGCTGATCTCAACCTTGCGCGCCGCGCCCCCATGGCCGGCGAACGTGGTCTTGAGCAGCTGGTCCTTGTGCGCGTCATCGCGTGCGTACACGGTGGTGGCGCCGTGGGTGAGGCGGTAGAGGGGAGGCATGGCGAGGTAGAGGTGTCCGTCGCGAATCAGGCCGGGCAGCTGGCGGTAAAAGAACGTCATCAAGAGCGAGGCGATGTGGGCGCCGTCCACATCTGCGTCGGTCATGATGATGACCTTCTCGTACCGCAGTTCGCCTTCCTTGTAACGCTCGCCGGTTTGGCAACCCAAGGCAAGCAGGAGATCGGAAATCTCCTGATTAGCCTGCATCTTTCCGCTCGCGGCGCTGGCGACGTTGAGGATCTTGCCGCGCAGCGGCAGCACCGCCTGCGTCTCCCGGTTGCGCGCCTGCTTGGCAGTACCACCGGCCGAGTCGCCCTCGACCAGCAGCAGCTCGGTGCCCTTGGCGTCGGTGCGCGAGCAGTCAGCGAGCTTGCCCGGCAGCCGCAGCTTGCGCGTGGCTGTCTTGCGCGCCACGTCCTTGTCGGCCTTGCGCGCGAGACGTTCCTCGGCCCGCTGGATGACGAACTCGAGCAGCCCGTTGGCCATGTCGGGCGCGCCGGACAGCCAATGGTCGAAGTGGTCGCGTACGACCTGCTCGACAAGTTTTGCGGCTTCCGGATTGCCGAGCTTGTCCTTGGTCTGGCCATGGAACAGCGGCTCGGGAATGAACACCGAGAGCACCGCCGAGGTGGAGTCGACGACGTCCTCCGGCATCACTTGCGCGACGCGGCGGTTGCCAATCAGCTCGCCGTACGCGCGAAGGCCCTTTGCCAGCGCGTTACGCAAGCCCTGCACGTGCGTGCCGCCGCCCGGCGTCGGCACTGTGTTGCAGTACGAAGACATCAGTCTGGCGTCGCCTTCCGTGGGCCACGCCACCGCCCATTCGGCTTCGCCGCGCTGACCGGGCAAGGAGACGCGGCCCGCGAACGGCGCTGGCGTCGCCGTTGTGCGCTCGCCCAGTTCGGCGGCGAGGTAATCGGCAAGGCCGCCAGAAAAATGTAGCGTTTCGGACGTCGGAACCGCGGCGTCCTTGCCGAGCAGCTTAGGATCGCACTCCCAGCGGATTTCGACCCCGCGGAACAGGTACGCCTTTGATCGCGCCATGCGATAGAGCCGCGCCGGACGGAAGCGCGCGCCCTCGCCGAAGATCTTGGTGTCTGGCCAGAACGTGATCTTGGTGCCGCGCCGGTTGCGCACCACGCCCGCGTCCTTGAGCTTGCCCTTGGCGATGCCGCGTTCGAACGACTGCGACCACAGGTGGCCGTCACGGGCGACTTCGACCGTGAGACGCTCGGACAACGCATTCACCACCGAAGCGCCCACGCCGTGCAGTCCGCCTGCCGTGTGGTAGACCTTGTCGCTGAACTTGGCGCCCGAATGCAGCGTCGTCAGGATGACCTCGAGCGCCGACCGGTTCTTGCACTTCGGGTGCTTGTCGACCGGGATGCCGCGGCCGTTATCGTCGATGGTGAGCGATCCGTCGGCGGCGAGGCTCATCTCGATGCGGCTCGCGTAGCCTGCAACCGCTTCGTCCATGGCGTTGTCGAGGATCTCGGCCGCAAGGTGGTGGAGCCCGTTCTCATCGACGCCGCCGATGTACATGCCGGGACGCCGGCGGACCGGCTCAAGGCCCTCGAGCACCTCGATGTCGCGCGCGGTGTACTTTCCCGACGGCCCACTGGACGTGCGTTTGGAATCCTTCCCGGCGCCCTTGGACAAGGAAAACAGGTCGTTCATGGGGCCCGGAGTATAGGGTCGCCTAGGACCGCTACCAACCAGATATAGTATCGGCGGGCGCGCCAGACTTGTGCTGAGCATGGAGCCGCCCATATCCCGGGAGCAACGGGGAGCGCGCGGTGGGGATCCTCAAGTGGCTCGGCGTTCTCGCCGTCGCGGCACTGTTTGCCGCCGGCGCATGGGTTGCCACGCAGCGCCAGTTGGCCAGCCCGATCGCGCGAAGATTGGGCCCTCCGGTGGTGGTCGGCGACCTCACGCTCACGCCGGTACTGTTTGCCACCAACGACTACTATCTCTATCCCGCGACGGCGCGGGCAGACGAGGGCCGCCTTGTCGTCCCGCAGAACCGCGAGCGCAGCAGCGGACCGACAGTGGATCTGCACTTCCTTCGCTTCGCGGCGGCCACGAACGATCCCGGCACCGCAACCGTGTACCTCGCGGGCGGCCCGGGCGACTCGGCGACGCTCTCGGCGGCAGGCGATCGCTTCGAGTTCCTGATGCAGCTGCGGCAGGCGGGCGACCTGATCGTGCTCGACCAGCGCGGGACCCGGTTCTCCCCACCGGAGTTGCGGTGCAGCGGCCGCTATTCATTTCCTCCCTACGAGGAGGCGACTGTGGAGAGGCGCGCGCCGATAATCGCTGCACACATCCGTGAGTGCATGCGCGAGTTCGCCGGGGAAGCGGACCTTGGCGCCTTCAACACGCGCGAAAGCGCCATGGACATCGACGACCTGCGCGCCGCCCTGGGGCTCGACCGGATCAATCTCGTCGCCATCGGGTACGGCACGCAGGTGGCGATGGAGTACATGCGCCTGTTCCCCGACCGTGTCTCCAGTGTGGTGCTGGCGGGAGTCGAGGCGCCGCACCAGGTCTACAAGCTGCCGTCCGCGATAGACGCTGCATTCAACCGCGTGGCGGCGGCGGTGAGTGCCTCGGTGTCGAGATTCCCCGATTTCCGCGCCGCGATCCGGGATCTGCTGGAGGAGGTGGATGAGGCGCCGCCGCGGGTCGTCCTGCCGGGACCGGAGCCCATCGAGGTTGTCCTCGGTCGGCTGGACGTAGAGAGCTGGATCTACTCGCTCCTCGGTGAGCGCGATCGGTTGGCCACCTTGCCGCGCGCCGTTGCGTACATGCTCGAGGGCGACTTTCGCGGGCTCGCGCAACTGGCGGCCGTCGCGCGCCAGAACAACGCGGCGTCGCTGATGAGCGTCGCCATGGGCTGCACGGCCGGGGTGGAACCCGAGCGCCTGGAGCGGATCGCTGCGGAGGCGGAGGCGGCAATCCTTCGCGACTTTGCCAACATTCCCCTGCGCGCGGCCTGCGCGGCCTGGACGGCACCCGTGCTCGGACCAGACTTCCGTGAGGCGGTCCAATCGGACGTCTTCACGTTGTTCATCAGCGGCACCCTAGACGTGCGCACGCCGGTCGAGAACGCCAAGGAGGTCATGGAGGGCTTCCTCAACGCCAGCCACCTTGTGATCGAAGGGGCAGCCCACGACGATGACTTGCTGCTGTCTTCGCCGCGCATCGCGGAGATGGTGGTGGCATTCCTGCGCAGCGAGCCGCTTGCCCTAGACCGCATCGTCTTGGCACCCATCTCGTTCCAAACCCAATGACGACTGTCCCGCAGACGTCCACCCTCGATCGGCCGGTGTTCGGCGGCTTGACGCGCCGCTTGGCGGCATTTGCGATCGACGCGACGCTACTGCTGTTCGACTGGCTGTGCTTCTCGTTCTTCGAGTCGTCGCGCCTGCAGGCATCGCCGGGCAAGCGCCTGTTGGGCATGCGGGTCGTGGACACGGAAGGTCAGCGCATCTCGTTCTCGCGCGCCTGCGGCCGCTATGCAGGCAAGGGGATCTCCGCCTTCCTGCTGTTGGGCGGCTTCCTGCTCATCGCATTCCATTCTCGCAAGCAGGGACTGCATGACGTCCTCGCGCGCACGCTGGTAATCCGCCGCGGCGCCTGACGCGGAAAACAAGACGGGGGCCGCTGGGGCCCCCGTTTCGTTTTGCAGCGCGAGCGTCCTACATCGAGTAGTACATGTCGAACTCGACCGGATGGGTGGTCATGCGGAAGCGCGTGACCTCCTGCATCTTGAGTTCGATGTACGCGTCGATGAGGTCGTTCGAGAACACGCCGCCCTTGGTGAGGAAGCCGCGGTCCTTATCGAGCGCCTCGAGTGCTTGATCGAGCGACGAGCAAACCGTCGGGATCTTCTTCTCTTCCTCCGGCGGCAGGTCGTACAGGTTCTTGTCCGAGGCGGCGCCCGGATGGATCTTGTTCATGACGCCATCGAGACCGGCCATCGTCATCGCCGCAAAGGCAAGGTACGGGTTGCAGGTCGGGTCGGGGAATCGCACCTCGATGCGGCGGGCGTTCGGGCTGTCGACGTACGGAATTCGGATCGACGCCGAGCGGTTGCGCGCCGAGTAGGCGAGCATGACCGGAGCTTCGAAGCCCGGCACCAGTCGCTTGTAGCTGTTGGTGCCAGGGTTGGTGATGGCGTTGAGCGCGCGAGCGTGCTTGATGATGCCGCCAATGTAGAACAGCGCGAACTCCGACATGCCGGCGTAGCCTTCGCCGGCGAACAGGTTCTTGCCGCCCTTCCACACCGACTGATGGCAGTGCATGCCCGAGCCGTTGTCGCCGACGATCGGCTTCGGCATGAAGGTCGCCGTCTTGCCGTGTCTGGCGGCAACGCTGGTCACCACGTACTTCAGGACCTGGGTCCAGTCGGCGCGGCGGGTAAGGGCGCCGAACTTAGTGCCGATCTCGTTCTGGCCGGCGCCCGCCACCTCGTGGTGGTGCACCTCGACGGGCACGCCCATCTTGGTGAGCATCGTGCACATCTCGGAGCGAATGTCCTGCTGGCTGTCGACCGGCGGCACCGGGAAGTAGCCCCCCTTGACGGCCGGACGGTGGGCCATGTTGCCCGCCGGGTAGTCGATGCCAGTGGACCACGACGCCTCGGTCGAGTGGATCTTCACGGCCGAGCCCGACATGTCGACCGACCAAGTGACGCTGTCGAAGATGAAGAACTCGGGCTCGGGGCCGAAGTAGATGGTGTCGCCAATGCCCGATGACTTGACGTAGGCCTCGCAGCGCTTGGCGAGCGAGCGCGGGTCGCGCTCATATGCCTGGCCGGTAGAGGGCTCCAGCACGTCGCAGGTGATGTTCAGGGTGGGGACGGCACGGAATGGATCCATCACCGCGGTTTCCGGGTCCGGCATGAGCAGCATGTCGGACGCCTCGATGCCTTTCCAGCCGGAGATCGATGAGCCGTCAAAGGCATGGCCGGAGGTGAACTTGGAATCACCGAAGGCGGACGCCGGCACGGACACGTGCTGCTCCTTGCCCTTGGTGTCGGTGAAGCGAAGGTCGACGTACTCGACCTTGTTGTCCGAGATCATCTTCAAAACATCTTTGCCGCTGGCCATGCGTTCGCCCTCTCTCCCTGATCAGGTTCTTTCGGAAATCGTCGACGGTGTCGTGAATGCCGGATGGACCGCCGTCAGATGGCGTCGCGGCCGCGCTCGCCGGTGCGAATGCGGATCGCGTCTTCGACGGTGGTGATGAAGATCTTGCCGTCGCCGATCTTGCCCGTGTGCGCGGCGTGCTGAATCGCCTCGACGGCGCGCTCGACCTGGCTGTCCTCGAGGACGACTTCGATTTTTACCTTGGGTAGGAAATCGACGACGTACTCGGCGCCGCGGTAGAGCTCCGTGTGCCCCTTTTGACGGCCAAAGCCCTTGGCCTCCAAAACGGTAATACCTTTGAGACCCACTTCATTGAGGGCCTCCTTCACCTCATCAAGCTTGAAAGGCTTGATGATGGCTTCGATCTTTTTCATGTAACTGCCCCCACCACGGCTCCCGTACCAAGCGCACAGAACGGGCGCGTCGCGCACAACAAGCCACATCGCAGCGCAGGCCCAGGGCGGGCCCTTGTCTGCGAGCGCCGTGTTCGTGCCACATCGGCGGCCAACCGGCAACAGCCCATAGCAGAGGGCGTGCCACTCGCGGACGCACTCGGAAACCCAGGGATTCTGGGCGTTTTCGAGGGACACGCCATGAAACGGAGCAGGCGCCTGCTTAAGAATTGGGCAGAGACCCGCGCAAGAACTGGGCAACCGTGAGCGAGCCCATGGAGGGCACTCAATGAGCGATCGGCAGGCTGATTCGACCACCGTCGATCTGCCGTGTCCGCCCACGATTGGGCTCATCGCCGCATTGGCGATACCCGCATTTCTCGAAGCCGCCGTATGGACGACGACCGAGACCCCGACCCTGCTGCGCGTCGTCCTCGGCGTCGCCGTTTTGGCCTTCGGATTCTCGATCATCGTCGCGGCGCTGCGCGCGTTCCAGGAGTGCGCCGCCGACCCCAACCCGCACGCGCCCGCACCGTGCGTCCTGACGGGCGGCGTCTACCGGCTCAGTCGCAACCCCATCTATGTCGGCTTCCTCGCGCTGCCGCTCGGCCTCGCGCTTTGGTGGTCGTCTGCCTGGTTGCTGGTTGCGATCGCACCGTTGTGGTGATTCCTCGACCGCGTCGTCATCGCGCGCAAGGAATCGTATCTGCACGCACGCTTCCCCGAGACGTACGGGGCCTACTGTCGTACGGTGCGCCGTTGGCTGTAGGGCCTGGATGCAGGAGGTCGGGCGGTGGAATCGCGAGACGCCGTCGGCATGCCGTTTCCGCCACCGTTGACGGTGACGCTGTTCGGCGTCGGCGGCGGCGTCCTGGAGTGGCTTTGGCCTACTGCCTTCACCCTCAGGGCCGGCGTCTCCTGGGCCGGCATCGTGCTGGTGGCGCTCGGAGTCGTGCTGGTGCTGCTGGCGATTGTCGCGTTGCGGCGCGTTGGCGCCAGCCCCGATCCTCGCGTTGGGGTTGCGGCTCTCGCGAAGGGGGGCGTTTACCGGCTGGGACGCAATCCCATCTACCTCGGCATGCTCCTCGCGCATCTCGGTGCTGGGTTGTGGCTGGACTCCGTCTGGATCGCGGCGTCGTCGCTGCTGGCGTGGGCCGTTCTGCAGCGCACCATCGTCGCGCGAGAGGAGGCCTACCTCGCCGCGCGCTTCCCCGCGGAGTATGCGGCTTACGTGCGGCGGGTGCGGCGCTGGTTCTGAGAAGGGTAAGGCATGTGGCAAGACTGGGTCATTGCGTTCTGCCAGTGGGGGTTTGTCCTGGCGCTGCTGCCAACGGTATTCGGCAGCGAGAAGCCGGAGGTCACAACGGCCTTGGTTACGGCGGTCCTGGCTGGCGTCGTCGCAGTGACCTTTTTCACCGTGCCGCTGGTCTGGTCGGCGCTGGCCACGGCCAGCACATCCGTGATCTGGTTCATCATCACCGCGCAATCGTGGAAAAGGCGGCGCCAGGCTGGGGCCTGAGAGGGCCGGAAACCGCCCGCGGCCTTGACCGCTCCCGGGGCCGGGGATACATGAGCCCACCTTTACGGCGAGTGTAGCTCAGCTGGTCTAGAGCACCGGATTGTGGTTCCGGGTGTCGTGGGTTCGAATCCCATCACTCGCCCCAGTTTCCCGCGTGTCCGAGGGACGACGGCGCGCAGGGTGCGTACACGGGGAGCCAGGCTCCGAGTAGGCTATGCGGCGATGAACAAGCCGGACACGTCCCGCGAAGCACCTGCATTGGCGCGGTTGCTGGAGGTAATCCGCGAAGTCGCGGTAGAGCTTCATCCGCATCGGCGCGACTCCCTCGATGTCACCCTCGACACGTCCCTTGCAGTCGAGCTGGCGCTCGACAGCATGGGCCGCATGGAGCTCGTGTCCCGCATCGACCACGCCTTCGGCGTCACCTTGCGCGACGAGGTAGTGGTTGGCGCCGAGACTGCTCGCGACTTGTGGCACGCGCTCGAGGCGGCTCCGACGACCGCGCAGCAGCATGCTCCCGGCGGCTTGTACGCGGCGGCGGCACCGCCGGCTCCGGCCGGCGACACCGGCGAGACGGATATTCCCCTCGCCGCGACGACGCTCCTGGAGGTTCTGGATTGGCACGTTGCGGTGCATCCCGATCGCGTGCACCTCGAGTTCGTCGCATCGGACGAGCATACGGTGCCGCTGACTTACGACGGCCTCCGCCGTGGCGCCGAGGAAGTCGCCGCGGGTCTGCGCGGCATGGGTGTCGGCATCGGTCAGACAGTGGCGATCATGCTGCCGACGTCGCTGGAGTTCTTCTTGTCGTTCTTCGGCATCCTGCGCGCCGGCTGCATCCCGGTGCCGATCTATCCGCCCACGCACCTGCATCTGATCGAGGATCACCTGCGCCGTCACGCCGCGATCCTGGAAAGTGCGCGCGCCGTCCTGCTCGTCACGGTGCCCGGAGCGGCGCGCGCCGGGCGATTCCTGCGCGCCCACGCACGCACCATCGAAGTGGTGGTGACGGTGGCCGAGCTGCGCGCCGACTCTGCCGGCCGCCACTGGCCGCAGCCGAGTACCAACGAACTCGCCCTGCTGCAGTACACCTCGGGCAGCACCGGCAATCCCAAGGGCGTGATGCTGACCCACGCCAACCTCTTGGCGAACATCCGCGCCATGGGTCAGCCACTCGCTATCCATCCTGACCGTGACGTCTTCGTCAGCTGGTTGCCGCTGTATCACGACATGGGACTTATCGGCGCCTGGCTGGGCAGCCTGTATTTCGGCATGAAACTGGTCGTCATGTCGCCGCTGCATTTCCTGGCGCGACCGGAACGCTGGCTGTGGACGATCATGAAGCACCGCGGTACACTCTCGGCGTCACCGAACTTCGGCTACGAGCTGTGCCTGACGCGCATTAAGGATGAGGATATCGCCGGGCTCGACCTTTCCAGATGGCGTGTCGCCGCGAATGGCGCCGAGGCGGTGCTTCCGTCGACGTTGCGCGGCTTCCAGGAGCGCTTCAAGCACTCCGGGCTGTCGCGCACGACGCAGCGCCCGGTCTATGGCCTAGCGGAGAGCTCGGTTGGCCTCGCGTTCCCGCCCACGGCGCGGGAGCCGCTGATCGACCGGATCAAGCGCGACGAGTTCACCGGCGGCGGCCAAGCCGTGTTCGCCGCACCGGACGACTCCACTGCCATCGAGTTCGTCGGCTGCGGCCAGCCGATTCCTGGCCACGAGATCCGCATTGTCGATGCTGCCGGCCGTGAGGCACCCGACCGCGAGGAGGGATCCGTGCAGTGCCGCGGTCCGTCCACTACCCAAGGCGACTATCGCAACCACAAGGCGACGCGTGCGCTCTTTGCCGGCGACTGGCTGCGCACCGGCGACCGCGGCTACATGGTGCGGGGCGATCTGTTCATCACGGGGCGCGAGAAGGACGTGGTCAAGCGCGCCGGCCGCAACCTCTACGCGCCGGAAATCGAGGCCCGCGTTGGCGAGGTCGAGGGCGTCCGCCGCGGCTGCGTGGCGGTCTTCGGCGCCCGCAAGGGCCGGCGCGGCACCGAAAGCCTGGTGGTGATGGCTGAGACGCGCGAAACCGATCCGGCGGCGCTGGAGCGCCTGCGCGACGCAGTTTCGCGCGCCGTCGTCGCCACCATCGGCGAGCCGCCCAACGAGGTGGCGCTGGTGAAGCCGCACACCGTGCTCAAGACGTCGAGCGGCAAGATCCGGCGTGACGCGACGTGGCAGCTGTTCGAGGCCGGGGAGCATGAGGCAGGAGGCCGGGCCGTCTGGTTGCAGATGGCGCGGCTGGTGCTGACGTCGGTCGCGCCGGAGGTGCGCGACCTCGGGCGGCGCGCGGCCGCTGGTGACCTTCGTGCCGGCCCCGCAGTTCGGGCGCCGCATCCTGCGCGGCGCGGGCCGCCTGTTCCTCCTCGCGACGGGCGCCAGCCCCGAGGTCCACAACGGACAGCGCATGCCGCGCATTGGCCCGCTGGTCATCGTCTCCAACCACACCAGCTACCTGGACAGCATCGTGTTGGCGGCGACCCTGCCGCGCGACTTCTCCTTCGTCGCCAAGCACTCGTTGCGCCACCCGGTCTGGATAGGTCCGTTCTTGCGCCACCTCGGCACCCTGTTCGTGGATCGCACCGATCCGCAACAAGGGGTTTCCGACCTTGCGGCGATCACCGAGTGCGTCAAGCAGGACGGGGCCCTGCTGTTCTTCCCGGAAGGCACACTGGGGCGCATGGCGGGTTTGCTGCCGTTCCGGACCGGGACCTTCTCCGTGGCCACGGCCACGCAGAGCCCGGTGTCGCCGGTTGCCATTCGTGGCGCCCGCACAACCCTGCGCGACGGTTCTTGGTTTCCGCGCCGTTCGCAGATTACCGTATCGGTCGGCCCGGTGATCCGGCCCGAGGGGATGGGACGCGACGCTGGCGCTGCGCAATGCCGTCCGGGCAGAGATGCTGCGTCACACGGGCGAGCCCGATCTCTACTATGAAACCGGCGCGATCGAGCGGTTGGGTCGCGGGCGGGCCCCGGTCAACTAGCACCTTCCTCCTCTCCGACATCACCGATGCATAACGCCGCCGGTGCTACCGCGCCCGCGCCCGCGGGCACTGTGCCGCCGGCCCCAGCGGCTGCGGAAACATTGCTCGACGTGCTGCGCTGGCACGCCGACCGGCACGGCGACCGCCTGCACTTGCGGTTTCTTGCCGGTGACGAGGACGTTCAGCCGCTGACGTATCGCGAGCTGCTCCAAGGTGCGCTGGAGGTGGCCGCCGGCCTACAGGCGCGCGGTGTCGTGCCGGACGCCAAGGTGGCGATCATGCTGCCGACGTCGCTCGACTTCTTCCACGCGTTCTTCGGCGTCCTGCTCGCAGGTGCTGTGCCGGTGCCGATCTATCCGCCCGTGCGTCGCCAGCAGGTCGAGCAATTGCTTCGCCGCCAGGCGGCGAGCCTCGATAACGCCGAGGCGGTGATGCTGATCACCTTCGCCGAGGCGAAGCCCGCCGCCCGATTCCTGCGCGCCAAGGCACGCGGAGTGCACGACCTGATGACCGTGGCCGATCTGCGCGGCGGGACGGGCGGGTTTACGACTGTGGCACGGCGCGGCAGCGACCTCGCGTTCCTGCAGTACACGTCCGGCAGCACCGGATCGCCCAAGGGCGTAATGCTGACGCACGCCAATCTCGTCGCCAACGTGCGCACGCTCGCGGTGCCATGCGGACTGGATGGCCTGCGCGATACCTTCGTGAGCTGGTTGCCGCTGTATCACGACATGGGATTGATCGGCGCGTGGCTCGGTTCGTTGTTCCACGGAGTGCCTTTCGTCATCATGTCGCCGCAGCGGTTCCTGACGCGGCCGGAGCGATGGCTATGGGCGATGCACAACTACCGAGCCACCATTTCCGCGGCACCTAACTTTGCCTACGAGCTGTGCCGCACCCGCATCAAGGAGGGCGACCTGCGCGGCCTCGACCTCAGCTCGATGCGTGTGCTTGCCAACGGAGCCGAGCCGGTGCTGCCCGCAACCCTGCGCGGCTTCCAGGAGCGCTTCGAACGATTCGGCCTGTCGCGAACGGTGATGCGGCCGGTGTACGGCCTGGCGGAGTGCTCGGTGGGCCTTGCGTTCCCGAATGTGTTCCGCGAGCCCCGCGTCGATCGCATCCGCCGCGAGCGGTTCACGGTCGAAGGAATCGCCGAACCCGCCGCGCCAGACGACGCGACCGCGCTCGAGTTCGTCGCCTGCGGAGTGCCGCTCCCCGAGCACGAGATGCGAGTCGTCGATGTCACGGGCAGGGCGCTGCCCGAGCGGCGCGCGGGCGCCATCCAGTTCCGCGGTCCTTCAGCCAGCCAGGGCTATTACCGCAACGCGCAGGCCACGGCGGCGTTGTATGACGGCACCTGGCTGCGTACCGGCGACCGTGGTTACCTGGCCGATGGCGAAATCTTCATCGCCGGCCGCGACAAGGACATCATCATCCGCGCCGGACGAAACCTGCATGCGCCGGAGATCGAGGCCGCGGCCGGCGAGGTACGCGGCATTCGCAAGGGCTGTATCGCGGCGTTCGGCCTCGCCGGCGCAAGCGGCACCGAGCGAATGGTGGTGCTCGCGGAAACGCGCGCAACCGATCCGGCGATTCTGTCGCGCCTGGCCGATGACGTTCGCAAAGCAATCGTCGCCGCGATCGGAGAACCGCCGGACAAAGTGGTGCTTACGCCGCCGCATGTGGTGCTCAAGACGTCGAGCGGAAAAATCCGGCGTGCGGATACGCGGGGCCTGTACGAACGCGGCGAACACCTGCGTGGTCGCCCGCCGGCGTGGATCCAGATGCTGCGCTTATACCTGAGCGCGCTTCGCGCTGACCTTGGCGCCGTGGGCGCGCGCCTGTTAGGGGGCCGGTAGCGGCCGTCTGGTAGGTGGGCCACTCGCGGCGCACGAGTGGCCGCCGCTCCTCGATGATCGCGTTGCCGTAGTCGTCGCGTCGCACCGGCGCCAACGTCAACCCAGGTTCGAGCAGATCCCGCGCAAGGTAATTATCGCGCAGCTGGAGACCCGGCGCGTTGGTGCACGCCGTCAAGGCGGCGGCCGCCGCGGCACCCATCAAGAGCAAGATGCGCATCGCGCCTATTGTGCACGGAAACGCGCGGCCGAGTAGGGCGCCATGTCCAGCGCGGGGGATCGACCCTGGATCACGTCGACCATCGCGCGCGCTGAACCGGCGGCCAAGGTCCAGCCGAGGGGTCCGTGACCGGTGTTCAAGAACAGTCCCGCGGCGCCTGGGACAGGACCAAGGACGGGCGAACCATCCGGAGTCATCGGGCGCAAGCCCGTCCAGCTTGCGGAAGTTTCACCGGTCGAGCAATCGAGCGGCCCTGGAAACAGCTCCTGGGCCGCAGCGAGGATCGGCCAGATGCGACGATGGTCGATGCGCATGTCGAAGCCAGCGAACTCGGCGGTGCCGGCGGCGCGGAACTCGGCACCAAAGCGCGCGAACACCACCTTGCGGTCGTCGTCCAGGATGCCGATGTGCGGCAGGCGGGCCTCGCTTGAGTCGATCGGCACGGTAATCGAATACCCTTTCACCGGATAGAGCGGCAGGCTTAGGCCAAAAGCGGCGGCGATGGACCGACTGTCCATCGCCAAAGCTACGACCACGGTGTCGGCGCCGATCACGCCCGCGGAAGTGCGGACGCCGGTCACTCGGCCGCCGGAACATTCGACTCCTTCGACGGTGGTGCTGTACCGGAAGACGACGCCACGCCGCCCGCTTGCTTCTGCCAGCGCACGCGAGAACTGCGCCGCGTCTCCCGTGGCACCCTTGGGCGAGAAGACTCCGCCAGTCAGAAGTCCACGGTCGCGCGCCGACTGCAACGCGGGTTCGATGCGTGCGCATTCGTCCGCACCGAGGACTTCATCGTCCACGAGTCCGGTGCCGGACAGCGCGGCGATCTCGGCGCGCGCGCGTTCGAGGGAAGCGGACGAGCGATACAGGGCGAGCAACCCGCCCGGATGATGATTGAAGGCGATACCGCTCCTGGCCACGAGCTCCTGCAGCATGATGTGGCTGTAGTGCGCGAGCGTCAGTAGTGCGCGCGTATTGGCCCGATATCGCATCGGCAGGCAGTTTGACAGGTAGCGCAGGCTCCAGCGCCACAGTCCCGGGTCCCATCGCCACAGCGGCAGACGCAGCGGCGCGCCCGCTTGACCGAGCCAGCGCACCAACTGGCGCGGGACCGACGGCGTTGCCCATGGCCGCGCCTGGCTCGCCGAAAGGTGACCGCCGTTGGCGGCGCTGGTTTCCTGCGCGGGGCCCGGACGGCGCTCGACGACCGTCACTTTCGCGCCGGCTTCGACCAGGAAGTGCGCGGTGGTGATGCCAATGACGCCGGCACCGAGGACGACGACGTGCATCCGGGCAAGCTAGCACGCCGCCCGGTCGCGACCGGTGATCAGAGAGGAGGTGCTAGAGCGCTTCCGGTCCGGACTCGCCGGTGCGGATGCGGATGGCGTCCGCGACATCGGCAATGAAGATCTTGCCGTCGCCGATCTGGCCGGTGTGGGCGGAGTCGCGTATCGCCTGGATGACGCGGTCCGCAACCCCGTCGTCCACCACCACCTCGATCTTCACCTTGGGACGGAAGTCGACGATGTACTCGGCACCGCGATAGATCTCAGTGTGTCCCTTCTGGCGTCCGAAGCCCTTCACCTCCGTCACGGTCATGCCCTGGACTCCGGCCGAGGTCAGCGCTTCGCGCACTTCATCCAGCTTGTGCGGCTTTACGATCGCGGTGATGAGCTTCATGGCTCCTCCTCACTCCGGCCAGCGAGGCAACCTCGCCTGCCAAGCTGAGCTTACCCTAGCTTAGAGATCGTAGGCGCGCTCACCGTGCGCGGTGATATCGAGCCCCTCGTACTCTTCTTCCTTCGAGACCCGCAGGCCGACCAGGGCCTGAGTCACCTTGACCAGCACCCAAGTGGCGACTGCGGACCATGCCGCCACGATCACCACGCCCTTGAGCTGCACAACGAAGTGGCTCGCGGCCGTCATGTTCTCGGCGAAGCCGAGGCCCTGGAAGGTGGGCGAGGCGAGGAAGGAGGTCAACAGCACGCCGAGCATGCCGCCAGCCCCGTGGACGGCGAACACGTCGAGGGAGTCATCGATGCGCAGACGCTGCTTCACGAACTGGGTGACGAAGTAGCAGACAACGCCGGCGGCGATGCCAATGAGGAAGCCACCCATCGGGCCGATGAAGCCGGACGCGGGCGTCACCGTCGCCAGGCCGGCGATCGTGCCGGTGACGATGCCGACCACGCTCGCCTTGCCATGACGCATCCACTCGATGCCCATCCACACCAAGGAAGCGGTGGCGGCGGCAAGATGAGTTGCCGTCATGGCCATGCCGGCGCCCTGGCCCGACGCCAGCGCGCTGCCCGCATTGAACCCGAACCAGCCGACCCACAGCATCGCCGCACCCATCACGGCAAGGCCCGGCATGTGCGGCGGCTTGATCTCCTGCGGAAAGCCGTGGCGGTTGCGCAGCAGCACCGCCATCACGATGGCGGAGACGCCCGCGGTGGTGTGCACCACGAGGCCGCCGGCGAAATCTCGGATGCCGCCTTCGGCCCGCGGACCCTCCCCGAACAGCCAACCGCCGGCGCCCCACACCCAGTGCGCGACCGGGAAGTAGACGATCAGGAGCCACAGCGCGTTGAAAACGAGCACCGCCGAGAAGCGAATGCGCTCCACGTAGGCGCCGACGATCAGGCACGGCGTGATGATGGCGAATGTCATCTGGTACATGAAGAACACCGACTCGGGCATTTTTTCCACCACCGATTCGGTGGTCATGCCCCGTAGGAATGCGCGGTCGAGACTGCCGATCCAAGCATTGCCTTCGCCGAAGGCGAGGCCGTAGCCGAAGATGAACCAGAGAACCGACGCGACGCACGCGATCGCAACGACGTGCATCAGCACCGACATCACGTTCCGCGTATGCACGAGGCCCGCATAGAACAAGGCGAGCCCGGGCAGCGTCATGAACAACACCAGCGCTGTCGAGGTGAGCATCCACGCGGTATCGCCCGTGTCGATCTCTTGGGCGCTGGCGCCTCCCGGCAGCAGGAAGGCGGCGACGGCGATAGCAGCGATGCTCGGAAGGCGGGCTGAATGCCGCGCGGGCAGGCGGTTGCTCAACATGCGATCTCCCCACAGGCCGTGTCGGCCAGGGGGACAAGTGCGCAAGGAACACCGGAGCTCACCTCCAGGAAACTGCCCCCCAAGGCTCCCGGTCGGTTTCCAACTTAACCATGGCGGGCGGGTGCGCGCCAGAGTGTTAGGCAGTCGCTGTCAGGATTGCCCGAAATTTGGGCACTTCGGGCTGCGCGGGAACGAGCCATAGTATTCCGGGTAGGCCGTACCTACATGAGCGGCACCGCCTCGCGCCGCGTCCGGAGTGCCCTTCCTTAATGTCGCGACCGACCCCGTAGACGCTCCTGCGCCGTCTCGCCGAACGCAACACCGTGCGCGTCGCCGTCACCGGTCTGCGCCGCTGCGGCAAGACCGTCTTCACCACTTCGGTCATCCACAACCTGATGAGCGCGGGGCAGTGGCCCGACCTCCTGCCGTTTCTCAAGGTAGCGTCGCGCGGCGACCTGATCGCCGCCGAGGTGTTCCCGCTGCCGGGTCTGCCGACGTTTCCGTTCGAGACGTCGCTGGCGGCGATCACGGGCGGCGGCGCTCGGCGCGGCGAACACGATTGGCCGGCGCCGACCGACCGGCTGTGCGGACTGCGCATTGCGGTGCGTTACCGTTCGCGACGGGCGTTGGCACTGCTCAGCGGCAGCCGCGTGCGCACGCTGAATATCGATTTGATCGACTACCCCGGCGAGTGGCTCCTCGATTTGCCGCTACTCACCAAAGGACTTCGCGACCTGGTCGGCGGAGATGCTGGCGCTCACCGCCAGCGGGCCGCGCGAAAGCCTGTATCGGGAGTGGCGGGCGTTCGTCACGGGCATCGACGGCGAGGCTTCGGCCGACCCCCACGTTCTGAGGCGCGCAGCGACGCTGTACGCTGACTCCCTGCGCGCCAGTGCCCAGCCGGAGGCCGGACTGACTTTGAATCAGCCGGCGCGCCTGCTGCGTCCCGGGGACCTCAGCCCTGACGATCCGCTGCTCGAGCTTTCTCCGCTGCGGCCGTCGGCCGGCAGCGCTCGGGGCCCAGGTTCAGCGTTCGCGGCCATGGCCGCGCGCTATGACGCTTATCGCGAGCGCGTCGTGGCGCCCTTCTACCGCGACCATTTCCGCTATTTCGACGCGCAGATCGTGTTGGTCGACGTCCTCGGCGCGCTCAAGGCGGGACAGGCGGCATTCGACGACATGCGTGCGGCCCATCGCCGCCATCCTGCACAGCTTCGATTACAGCCGCTCTGGCTTGCGCGCCTGGCTGGAGGGCGCGCTGACGGACCGCGTCGTGTTCGCCGCCACCAAGGCCGAACACGTTTCGAGCAACCAGCATCCCAACCTCCGCCGGTTGCTCGAGGAGGTGGTTGCGCGCGAAGCGAATCGGATTTCGCTTCCGCGGCGTCGAGACGCGAGCGCTGGCGATTTCCTCGGTGCGCTGTACCGAGGACGTCGTTGGCGAGGTGCAGGGCCAGACTCTCAGCCTGGTGCGAGGCCTGCCGGCGGGACGAGAGACGGAGACAGCGTTGTTCCCGGGCGAAATCCCGGACCACTTCCCTGGCCCGCAGGATTGGCGAGAGGGATGCTTTTGCTTCCTCGACTTCCTGCCGGTGCACGTGACCGGCGCGCGGGGCTTGCCGCACATCGGGCTCGATGAGGCGCTCCAGGCCTTGGTTGGAAGCCGCCTGCGATGAGCGACGGACGCCGCCCGTTCGAGGTCCCGCCGGAATCGGTGCGCGCGACCGCAGACGCGCCGGCCGCGCGTCCACTGGCGCCCGCGGAGCTGGTTGTCACCCAGACGCGCGCCGCGGCAGTTCCGGTTCTGGTGCCGCCGCCTGCGCGCCCCCGCCGCACACTCTTGAAGGTGTTCGGCGCCAGCGCCGTTCTGTTCTCGGCCGGTGCCATCGGCCTCCAGCTATGGGACTTCACTATCGGCGTGCTCGGCCGCAATGCGACGGTCGGCGTGCCGCTCGCCATGTTGCTGGGAATTACCGCGTTCACGGGCGTCGTCCTCTTGGTGAGGGAGGTGTTCAGCTTTACCAGCGAGATGCGCAAGTTGCGCGACGTCGAGGAGCTGGCACGAGAGGCGGCGGTCGTCCTCGCCGGCAATGGCCACGGCCGCGCGCTGGCGCTGGCGGCGCGCATCATCGATCCCTTGCGCCACCGGCCAGAGCTTGCCGACGCGATCGAGCACTTCCGCGCCTCCGCGACGACGGCCCACTCCGATCGCCAGGTCCTGGACCTGTTGGCTGACGGCATCGTGCGGCCGTTGGACCGGCAGGCGTATCAGGTCGTCTCCCGTGCTTCCCGCGATGCCGGCCTTGGCCACCATGAGTCCCTTCGGCGTCCTCGATGCCGGAATCATCGTCTGGCGCGGGCTGCGCATGGTGCGCGAGGTGGCGGCAGTCTATGGCTTCCAGCCAGGGTTTTTCGCCCGGTGGGGACTGGTGCGCCGAGTCTTCTATACGGCCGCGACGCAGGGCGCCGCAGACTTCGTCGCCGATGCGATGCTGAGCCACGTGGGCGCGCGTCTCGCCGGGCTCCTGTCGGCGCGCGTCGGCGAGGGCGTTCTCAGCGGCATGCGCACGGCCCGGCTCGGCATCGTGACCATGGCGGCATGCAGGCCGCTGCCGTTCGCCGAGCAGGATCGCGCCTCCATCGCCAAGCTCGGCAGCGAGGTCACGTCGTCGCTCACCGCGGCGCTTGGCGGGGGGCAAGGCGCCGCGGATCGCTCGTAGAGTAGTCTGCGGCGGCATGGCGCCGTTCGTTCCCGGTCCGGAAGTCCTTACCGTCGCGCAGCACGCCCAGGCGGATCGTCTCGCCGCCGCGGCGGGCATATCGAGCCTGCGCCTCATGGAGGCGGCGGGGCAGGGAGTCGCCGACGCCATTCGCCAGCGATTCGCGGCACGCCCCACGGTCGTACTGTGCGGACCCGGCAACAACGGCGGCGATGGCTTTGTCGTCGCGCGAGTCCTGCGTGATGCTGCCTGGCCGGTGCGCGTCGCGGCGCTCGGCGAGTCGAAGGGCGACGCTGCGGCCGTGCGGACGAAGTGGGACGGTAGCGCCGAGGCAGTGTCGCCGGCCGCACTGGATGGCGCCGAACTCGTCGTTGACGCGCTCTTCGGTGCCGGGCTTTCGCGGCCGCTCGACGGCGCCGCGGCGGCGATCGGCCGCGCCGTCACCGAGCGCGGCTTGGACTGCGTCGCGGTGGACGTGCCGAGCGGCGTAACCGGTGACACCGGCGCCCTCAGCGGGCCCTATGCGAGGGCGGCCCTGACGGTAACCTTCTTTCGCAAGAAGCCGGCTCATCTCCTTTATCCAGCGAGACAATTTTGTGGGGACATTGTGGTGGCCGACATCGGGATCCCGGCCTCCGTGCTCGCTGACATCGAAGTCACAACGTTCGAGAACGGACCGGCTCTTTGGTCGCTGCCGGAGCCGTCCGCCACGACTCACAAGTACGGCCGCGGCCATGTCTTAGTGATGAGCGGCGGAGTCGCTTCGACGGGGGCGGCGCGCCTAGCTGCGGAAAGCGCGCTGCGGGCGGGCGCGGGCCTCGTCACCCTCGCGGGGCCGCCGGAGGCGATCCCCATCCATGCCGAGCACGTCACCGAAGTGCTGCTGAAAAGTGTCGCGAACCCCGACGCGCTGGCGGCCGCGCTGAAGGCGCGCCGGCGCAATGTCGCCATCGTTGGACCGGGCAACGGCGTCGGCGAAAGCACGGCCGAGAATGTCCTGACGGCTCTACGCAGCGGAGTTGCCTGCGTTCTTGACGCGGACGCGCTCACGTCGTTCGCCGGCAAACGCGAGACGCTGCTCGCGCAGCTTCGGCCGGATTGCGTGCTCACACCCCACGACGGCGAGTTTGGACGCCTGTTTCCAGCGGCAGCGAATCTTGGCGACCGTCTGCTGCAGGCGCGCGCCGCGGCCGCCGAGGCGAACGCGGTGATCGCGCGCAAGGGGCCGGACACGGTCGTGGCGCATCCCGGTGGGCGAGCGGCAATCAACGCCAATGCGCCTGCCACCCTCGCCACGGCCGGGTCGGGCGACGTGCTGGCAGGGTTCATCGGCGGCCTGCTGGCGCAGGGCATGACGGCATTCGACGCGGCGGCCGCGGCTGTCTGGTTGCACGGCGAGGCGGCGCGCCAGTTCGGCCCCGGACTCATCGCATCCGATCTGCACCGGACCCTCCCGAGCGTGCTGCGCAGCATCCGAAGTCCCGCATAAACGTCGAGCGCTAACGATCTGTAGCAGTTCAGGAATTGGATCTCGCCGGAAGCGGCGGAATCGGCAAACTGAGCCGGTGCGGGTGGCGTCCCATTGCCCGCCCGAACGGCCGGTGGGAGCCCCGCAAAGCCCTGTGATAACCCCACGCTGAGTGATAAGAAGGCGCCCTTCGCGAACTCCAGGCCGGGCCGCGGTCGCGACCGCATTCGTACGCTCCCGGCGGAGTGCAAGCTGGACGCGGCTGTGGTGGAATTGGCAGACACGCATGCCTTAGGAGCATGTGCCTTCGGGCTTGGGGGTTCGAGTCCCTCCAGCCGCACCAACTTGCCCACCGCTATCCTAGAAGCGCCTTTGGATCACCGCCTTACCCTGAGCAACCCGGATGCAGGTAACTGAGACCAACGCCGAAGGCCTTCGGCGCGAATTCAAGATCGTGGTGGAGGCGCGTGACCTCACCGACCGGATGACCGCGCGGCTCGATCGCCTCAGCCACAGCGCCAACATGCCCGGCTTCCGTCCCGGCAAGGTGCCGAAGACCCTGCTGAAGCAGCGCTTCGGCAAAGCGTTGCTGGGCGAGGTGCTCGATGAGACGGTTTCCACGTCGAGCCAGGCGGCTATCGCCGAGCGCTCGCTGCGCTTGGCCACCCAGCCGCGGGTCGAGATCAAGGCGTTCGACGAGGGCAAGGATCTCGAGTACACGCTCGCCTTCGAGATCATGCCGGAGTTCGATCCGGGTGATATCGCCAAGCTGGAAGCGGAGCGCTGGGTTGCCGAGCCGTCCGAGAAGGACATCAACGCGGCCATGCAGCGACTCGCCCAGGGCCAGCGCAAATTCGGTCCGGCGCCGGAAGGCCACAACGCCAAGAAGGGCGACCTTCTCACCATCGACTTCGTGGGCACCGTCGACGGCGTCGAGTTCGAGGGCGGCAAGGCCGAAGGCGCCCGCGTCGAGCTCGGCACCGGGCAATTCATTCCGGGCTTCGAGGACCAGCTCGTCGGCGCCGAGGTCGGCGGCAAGGTCCAGATCAAGGCGACGTTCCCGTCCGACTACGGGGTGCGATTCCTGGCCGGCCGCGAGGGCTTGTTCGACACGACCGTGAAGGAGATCAAGATCCCCGAGGAGCCGAAGGTTGACGACGACCTCGCCAAGGCGCTGGGCCTCGAGAACCTCGACGGCGTGCGGACGGCGGTGAAGGAACAGCTGCAGAAGGACTTCGGCGCGGTGTCGCGCCGGCGCCTGAAGCGCAGTGTTCTCGACCAGCTGTCGAACATGCACTCGTTCGAGGTCCCGCCGGGGCTGGTCGACGCCGAGTTCGCCGTCATCTGGGGTGAGGTCGACGCGGCACGCAAGCGCGGGCAGCACGAGCCGGGCGACGAGGGCAAGTCCGAGGACGAACTCAAGGAGCAGTACAAGAAGCTCGCTACGCGCCGCGTGCGTCTCGGCCTCGTCCTTGCCGAAGTCGGCCGCCGCAACAATATCGCTGTGACGTCCGAGGAGATCGAGCGCGCCATCACCCAGCAGGCGGCGCGGTTCCCCGGCCAGGAGAAGGCGATCTACGCGTACTTCCGCAACAATCCGCAGTCGGTGGACCAACTGCGCGGGCCCATTCTCGAGGACAAGGTCATCGACTTCATCGTCGGCACCGCCAAGGTCAGCGACAAGAAGGTGACGCCGGAGGAGCTCCTCGACGAGAGCGAGGACGAGGCACTGGCGGAAGCGGAAGCCACGAGCGAGGGCAAGGCCAAGAAGAAGCCCAAGTCCAAGAAGGACGAGTAACGAGACAGGCGCGAGTCAAACGAGAGACAGCTAAGGAGCCGACGGAGACGATGACGGACCATCTGACGCGGATGCAGAACCTGGTGCCGATGGTGGTCGAGCAGACCAACCGGGGCGAGCGCGCCTATGACATCTACTCGCGCCTGCTCAAGGAGCGCATCATCTTCATCTCCGGTCCGATCGACGACGTCACCTCGAGCTTGGTGAATGCGCAGCTGCTGTTCCTCGAAGCGGAGAACCCGCAGAAGGACATCGCGATGTACATCAACTCGCCGGGCGGCATCGTCTCGTCCGGCTTGGCGATCTACGACACGATGCAGTACGTGCGGCCCAAGGTATCCACCCTGTGCTTCGGCCAGGCCGCGTCGATGGGGTCGCTGCTGCTCGCCGCCGGCGCGCCCGGCATGCGCTTCGCGTTGCCGAACGCGCGCATCATGGTGCACCAGCCGTCGGGCGGCTATCAGGGCCAGGCGTCGGACATCGAGATCCAGGCGCGCGAGATTCTGGCGCTGCGCGAGCGCCTGAATCGCATCTACGCCAAGCACACCGGCCAGACGATGGAGCGCATTGAAAAGAGCCTCGACCGCGACACATTCATGACGGCGGAGGCGGCGAAGGAGTTCGGCATCATCGATGAGATCCAGACGCACCGGCCGCGTCCGGAGGAAGAGGCCAAGACCGTCGAGAAGCTGCGCGTCAAGGGCGAATAAGCGTGGGTCCGGCGACAGCCTCGCGGCCAATTAACGTTTTTTAAACCATACTCGCGGTACGTTCGGCACCTGATAAAGCCGGATGTGTTGCCTGATCGGCTCTCTTGGGGATTGCCAACGGGGTTTGTAGTCAGGAAGCTCCGCGGATAACATCTATGAGTAGGGAAGGCCGGATAACACAACATCCGGTCCTGTGCAGGCCCCCATGACCAAGTCCGGCGACTCGAAGAACACCCTCTACTGCTCCTTCTGCGGAAAGAGCCAGCATGAGGTCCGCAAGCTGATTGCTGGCCCGACGGTGTTCATCTGCGACGAGTGCGTCGAGCTCTGCATGGACATCATCCGCGAGGAGCACAAATCCGCCCTCGTTAAGACTTCGGAGGGCGTCCCGACGCCGGAGGACATCTGCGGCGTCCTGAACGACTACGTGATCGGCCAGGGCTACGCCAAGCGCGTCCTCTCGGTCGCCGTTCACAACCATTATAAGCGGCTCTCCCACAGCGCGAAGTCGAACGACGTCGAACTGGCGAAGTCCAACATCCTCCTGGTCGGTCCGACCGGCACGGGCAAGACTCTGCTGGCGCAGACGCTGGCACGCATCCTCGACGTGCCGTTCACTATGGCCGACGCGACGACGCTCACTGAGGCGGGCTACGTCGGCGAGGACGTCGAGAACATCATTCTCAAGCTGTTGCAGGCCGCCGACTACAATGTCGAGCGCGCGCAGCGCGGCATCGTCTACATCGACGAGGTCGACAAGATCTCGCGCAAGTCCGACAACCCGTCGATCACCCGCGATGTGTCGGGCGAAGGCGTGCAGCAGGCGCTGCTGAAGATCATGGAAGGCACCATCGCCTCGGTGCCTCCGCAGGGCGGCCGCAAGCACCCGCAGCAGGAATTCCTGCAGGTCGACACGACCAACATCCTGTTCATCTGTGGCGGCGCCTTCGCCGGGCTGGAGAAGATCATCTCGTCGCGCAGCCATGGCACCTCGATCGGCTTCGGCGCCGACGTGCGCGCTCCGGACGACCGCAAGACCGGCGAGATCCTTAAGCAGCTCGAGCCGGAGGACCTGCTGAAATTCGGCCTCATCCCGGAGTTCATCGGCCGTCTGCCGGTGGTGGCGACCCTCGACGACCTCGATCAGAAGGCGCTCGTGGACATCCTGGTACGTCCGAAGAACGCTCTGGTGAAACAGTACCAGCGCTTGTTCGAGATGGAGTCGGTCAAGCTCACCTTCTCGGACGACGCGCTCACCTCGATCGCCCGCAAGGCGATGGGCCGCAAGTCCGGCGCCCGTGGCTTGCGCTCGATCATGGAGGCGATCCTGCTCGACACCATGTTCGAGCTGCCGAGCCTAGAGGGCGTCGAAGAGGTGGTGGTGAATTCCGAGGTGGTCGAGGGACGCGCGCAGCCGCTGCGCATCTACTCCGAGCGCCGCGAGGACAACGCCACGGCGTAAAGCCGATCGCGCATCCCCTAAATGCAAAGCCGAGGCGCGAGCCTCGGCTTTGTCGTTGGCGGACAAGGGCGTCAGGAAGCCCGATATGGTGAATGTCACCCGTCCTGCGGCGCGTTCACCATAGGGCGTGGTTGGAGGTCCACACTCCGGCCGGCGGCTGTGACAATTGACCTTGATTTGAGCGACTTTGCTTGCCACATCCTGTGTCAACGGGCACCCTGACGAGGTGACCCGGATGCGCCCACACAGGACGCACCCGCTGCTGCGTCTGCAATCCGCCCCGAAGTCCGCGGGGCTTTTGAGAGAGGCGCTATGACAGATACCCCGAAGACCCAGTCCTACCCGGTCCTGCCGCTCAGGGACATCGTGGTCTTCCCCCACATGATCGTTCCCCTGTTCGTCGGCCGCGAGAAGTCTGTCCGCGCCCTCGAGGAGGTCATGCGGGACGACAAGCAGATCCTGCTGGTCGCCCAGAAGAACGCCGCCGAGGACGACCCCACGCCCGACGACATCCACCGCGTCGGCACGATCGGCTCCGTGCTGCAGCTGCTGAAGCTGCCCGACAACACCGTCAAGGTGCTGGTCGAGGGCGGCCAGCGTGCGCGCATCCACAAGCTCGACGAGTCGAAGGAGTACTTCCGCGCCGAGGCGGAGGTCATCGACGAGGTCAAGGGCGACCCGCGTGAGGTCGAGGCGCTGGCACGCTCGCTGTATTCGCAGTTCGAGCAGTATGTGAAGCTAAACAAGAAGATTCCGCCCGAGGTCCTGGTTTCGCTCAACCAGATCGACGATACCTCCAAGCTCGCCGACACGGTCGCGTCGCACCTCACGACCAAGGTCGCGGAGAAGCAGGAGCTGCTCGAGATCGCCAACGTCATGGAGCGGCTGGAGCGCGCCTACGCCCTGATGGAGGGCGAGATTGGCGTGATGCAGGTGGAGAAGCGCATTCGCAACCGCGTCAAGCGACAGATGGAGAAGACGCAGCGCGAGTACTACCTGAACGAGCAGATGAAGGCGATCCAGCGCGAGCTGGGCGAGGGCGAGGACGGCCGCGACGAGTTGTCCGAGCTGGAGAACCGCATCAAGAAGACGCGGCTGTCCAAGGAAGCGCGCGAGAAGGCCACCGCCGAGCTGAAGAAGCTGCGCAACATGAGCCCGATGTCGGCCGAAGCCACCGTTGTGCGCAACTACTTAGACTGGATCCTGTCGATCCCGTGGGGCAAGAAGAGCCGCATCAGCCGCGATATCGTCAAAGCCGAGAAGATCCTCGATGAGGATCATTTCGGGCTGGAGAAAGTGAAAGAACGCATCCTCGAGTACCTGGCGGTACAGCAGCGCACCAAGCACCTGCGCGGACCGATTCTGTGCCTGGTCGGAGCGCCCGGCGTCGGCAAGACCTCGCTCGGCAAGTCGATCGCCAAGGCGACCGGCCGCAACTTCGTGCGCCTGTCGCTGGGCGGCGTGCGCGACGAGGCCGAGATACGTGGCCACCGCCGCACCTACATCGGCTCACTGCCGGGCAAGATCGTCCAGTCGATGAAAAAGGCGAAGACCACCAATCCGCTCATCGTGCTCGACGAGGTCGATAAGCTCGGCGCGGACTTCCGCGGCGACCCGTCATCGGGGCTCCTGGAGGTGTTGGATCCTGAACAGAACGCGACGTTCAACGACCACTACCTCGAGCTCGATTACGACCTGTCCGACGTGATGTTCATCACCACGGCCAACACGCTGCGCATACCGCCGGCGCTGCTGGACCGCATGGAGGTGATCCGCATCTCGGGCTACACCGAGGACGAGAAGTTGGAGATCGCCAAGCGCCACCTCATCCCGAAGCAACTCGAGTCGCACGGGCTGAAGACGGACGAATGGACCATCTCCGACTCCGCTCTGCGTGACCTGATCCGCTACTACACGCGCGAGGCCGGTGTTCGTAACCTCGAGCGCGAGATCGCGGGCCTCGTCCGCAAGGCCACCCGCGAACTCGTCAAGAAGGGCTCCGGCAAGGTCACTGTCAGCGGCCGCAACCTCGAGAAGTACGCGGGCGTGCATCGCTTCCACTACGGCGAGGCCGAGCTGGAAGACATGGTGGGCGTGACCACCGGCCTGGCCTGGACCGAGGTTGGCGGCGAGCTCCTGTCGATCGAAGCGGTGATGGTGCCCGGCAAGGGCAAGATGCAGATCACGGGCAAGCTCGGCGACGTGATGCAGGAGTCGGTGCAGGCCGCGGCATCGTTCGTCCGCGCACGCGCCATCGAGTTTGGCATCAAGCCGAACCTGTTCGAGAAGCGCGACATCCACGTCCACGTGCCCGAGGGTGCGACCCCCAAGGACGGCCCATCGGCGGGAGTGGCCATGGCGACCTCGATCGTCTCGGTGCTGGCGGGCAACCCGGTACGCAAGGACGTCGCCATGACCGGCGAAATCACGCTGCGCGGCCGCGTGCTGCCGATTGGTGGCCTCAAGGAGAAGATGCTGGCGGCGCTGCGCGGCGGGCTGAAGGTCGTCCTGTTCCCGAAGGAGAACGAGAAGGACCTGGCCGACATCCCCGACAACGTGAAAAAGGGGCTGGAGCTGGTGCCGGTCGCGACCGTCGACGAGGTGTTGAAGCGTGCGTTGACCCGGCCTCTGGTGCCCATCAAGTGGGAGGAGGAGGAGCGCGACGACAAGGTGCGTTCCGACAAGGCGGAGGATCGCGACGCGGTCACCACACATTAGGCGCGGCACCGTCGCGACACACATGATGCGGCCCCGCAACAGGGGTTGAAAACGAGGAAAGGGGCGGGCTTTTTGAGCAGAAACCCGCCCGTTTTGCCTTTGACGGCTGCGGATAAGCCGCACTAGACTACGCTCAGCCTTACGATCCTGGATCATTTTGATAACATTTTTCCTGCTCAGCGCAGAGGGGGGCTCAATCGTGAACAAGAACGATCTTGTGGCAGACGTTGCGCGTACGGCGAACCTTTCCAAAACGGATGCCACCAAGGCCGTCGAAAGCGTCTTCGATTCCATCACCAAGTCGCTGTCCAAGGGGAACGAGGTTCGCCTGGTGGGGTTCGGCACGTTCACCGTCGCGAAGCGCGCCGCTTCTGAGGGCCGCAACCCTCGCACCGGCGAGAAGATCCAAATTCCCGCGACGAAGCAGCCGAAGTTCAAGGCTGGCAAGGCCCTCAAGGACGCGGTTAACTAACACCTCGGCACGTTTTCGTCGCCCAAGCTGGTTCTCTTTCGCCGGCCGCCCCAAAAGGGCGGCCGGCCTACTTTTCGGCGCCAGTGCGAAGGTCCGGCTGGGGCCCCGCAGCCACCCGTGTTATCTGGATTTCCGGGCGATTAGCTCAGCGGTAGAGCATCTCGTTTACACCGAGAGGGTCGGGGGTTCGAACCCCTCATCGCCCACCACTTTCAGCGCTCCGCGGTACCTCCGTCGCGCCCGAGGCCGAGCCTAGGCAGGGGACTATCCTGGCCATGTCACGATCTCGGCCAGAGATGGCGAATAAGCCCGCCTGAGCTTTGCGCATTCCTTCCACAATCGACACGCTGCCGCTCGCCTGTGTCTTGGGCGACTTGGATCTAGTGCGGCCGCTTGGGCTTGCGGCAGTACCGTGCGCGGTCATCACCCGGCCTGGCAGCCCTGCGGCATTCAATCGTTTCGCCCGGCGCGTCCTGTACTGGGAGGATTTCGAGACGGCGGGTGGGAAGCTGGTGGAGCGCCTCATCGAGTTCGCGGAGGCGCAGCCGGAGCGGCCCGTCCTGTTCTTTGAGAACGACGCCCAACTGCTGCTCTTCTCCCGTAACCGAGACAAGCTCGCGCCGTGGTTCCACCTTCCATTGGCGGCTCCGGGCTGATCGAGGACCTCGCGGACAAGGAGCGCTTTGCCGGTCTCGCGGCTCGGCTCGGCCTACCCGTACCGCGCACACGGGTGGTGCAGCCCTCGATGGAGCCCCCGCCGGAGCACGAACTCACCGGGCCGGCCATTTTGAAGCCCTTGCGACGCGTGCCTGCGTGGGACGCCATCGCCGGCCCGTTCAAGGCGCTGCGACTGCCCACTTGTCGGTCCCTGCAAGACCTGTGGCCGGGACTGGCCACTGCGGGCGGCCGCTAACTGCTGCAGGACGAGGTGTCGGGCCCCGAAAGCCGCATCGAGAGCTACCACGTCTACGTCGATGCGCAGGGCGCCATCGCAGGCGAGTTCGCCGGGCGCAAGATCCGCACCTATCCGGTGGAATGCGGGCACAGTTGCGCGCTGGAGACGAGTGCGGCCGCCGACGTGCTTGCGCTGGGACGTGTACTGATAGGAAGGCTCGGGTTGCGCGGCGTGGCAAAGTTCGACTTCAAGCGGGCACCGGACGGGGGTTGCTCCTGCTCGAGGTCAACCCCCGTTTCAACCTTTGGCACCACTTGGGCGCAGTCGCCGGCGTCAACCTGCCCGCGCTGGTCTACGGCGACGCCGTCGGGCGGCCGCGACCGCCGATGCGCGCGGCGCGCGCGGGCGTGCGCTGGCTGCGTCCCAGCACCGATCGGCGGGCCGCAAAAGCATCCGGCATCTCGCTTGCGTCTTGGCTGTCATTCGCGGCGCGGTGCGAAGCGAAGTCGGTGCTGGCATGGGATGACCCCATGCCCGTATTCGGCCGCGTCGCGCAGCAGGTGGTGGCTCGCTGGCGACGCGTGGGAGGATCCGCAATGCCACTCCCGGGCAAAAGGTAGTCGCATGCGCTTGGCACTCATTTCCGATATCCACGCCAACCTCGAAGCGTTGGACGCGACACTCGCCAACCTGCGCGGCGTGGGCGCCGACCGTGTCGTCTGTCTCGGCGATGTCGTCGGCTACAACGCCGATGCCGGCGAGTGCCTAGCGCGGCTGCGTGAGCTCGATCCGGTCTGGATCGCCGGCAACCATGACCGCGCCGTGTCCGACCAGCTTTCGGCCACCGGTTTCAACGCCACCGCCGCGCGGGCCATCGCCTGGACCCGCGCCAACCTGCTGCAGGCCGATCTCGACCTCCTTGCCGGCCTTCCGTTGAAGGCCGCGGTGGGCAGCGCCGTAGTGGCCGTGCACGGCGTGTTGCATCCGGAGGTCGGCTGCGAGCTCGTGCGCCTGAACAGCGACGACAAGCGACGGCAAACGTGCGCCGCGCTGGAGCGGCATCCATCCGGCGCGCACATCTGCGCCCACGGACACACCCATCGCGTGAGCGCGTACGAGATGCGCGGCGGCAGGATGGCCGACTGCACGGCCGACGTGGTCATGCTGCGCGACGACGCGCACTACGTCATCAACCCCGGAACGGTCGGCGAGCCGCGCGACTGCGACCGCGTCGCCACCTACATGATCTTGGATCTTGCGAAGTAAAGTGCTCTCGGTGCGGCAGGTGGGCTACGACCGATCGCGCACTTGGGCAAAGACGCGGCGAGCTGGACTGGCGCCTCGTTACTGGTTCCTGCCGCTGCCGGTGCGCAACGCCATCCGCTCGGCGACGCGGCGGACCCGTGTCCACGCGCTGCTGAAGAAGGCCGGCCTTTAGGTCGCGAGTCCCGGCCAGGCCTGCACGATGCCGTCGACCATGAACTGGATCGACATGGCGGCAAGCAGGATCCCCATGACGCGGCTCACCACGTTCACGCCGGTGACGCCGAGCAACTTCATGATGCGGTTGGCGATCAGGAAGCAGGCGAAGGTCGATGCCAGCACCAGCAGCATCAGGCCGAGGATGGCGCCCTGCAGCACGAAGTCGCCGCGCGCCGCGCTGACGTGCAGGACCATCGAGGTCATAGCGCCCGGGCCGGCGATGAGGGGGATGGCGAGCGGGAATACCGAAACGTCCTCGCGCACGCCTGTCTCGGCGTTCTCCGGCGGCGTCGTGGAGCGCAGGCCCGATTGGCGCGCCATCACCATGTCGATGGCGAGCAGCAGCAGCAACACTCCACCGGCAATGCGGAAGGCCGGCAGGCTGATGCCCAATGCCCGCAACACCGGCTCCCCGGCCAGGCCGAAGCTGAGCAACACTCCGCCCGCGATCACCGTGCCGCGCAGCGCGATGGCTCGGCGCTCCTGCGGAGTGTGGTGCTCGGTGAGGGCGGCGAAGACGGGCGCCATCCCCGGCGGGTCGATGACCACCAGAAAAGTGACGAGCGCGGCGAACAGCGACCCGGTCATGCCCGCAGTCTTATAGCGCGGCCGTCCGACACAGGCGATGCGAGGGGTAGGGAGCCCGGCGTGCTTGACCCTGGGGATGGGGTCCGTTACACCCCGGGCACTGGCAACGGGGGCGTAGCTCAGTTGGTCAGAGCGCCGGCCTGTCACGCCGGAGGTCGCGGGTTCGAGCCCCGTCGCTCCCGCCAGTTAATCGCCCATCCACACCGTTCTGATGCCAGTACAACTGCGGCGCGCCGCCGCAGTCGGCGTAGGCATTCCTCGGCTTGCCGGACCGTGAAAGGCCTCTATACTTTGTTACGCATCCTAACGAAGTTGGGGAAGGGTGCTGCGCTGGCGGGGGCGTTGGCGCATCTTTTCTCGGGCTGGCCGAAACCATGCAGGCGTTATTGGCGGAATACCTGCCGATTCTGGTCTTCATGGCCATCGCCGCAGGTTTGGCTCTGGCCTTTGTCGGAGCATCTTGGTTCGCCGGCCGGCAGAAGCCCGATCCGGAGAAGCTTTCGCCCTACGAGTGCGGCTTTGACACTTTTTCGGATGCGCGCCACGAGTTTGACGTGCGCTTCTACCTGGTGGCGCTGCTCTTCATCATCTTCGACATCGAAGTGGCGTTCTTGTTCCCCTGGGCGGTGAGCCTCGGCCAGATCGGCATGTTCGGATTCTGGTCCATGGTGGTGTTCCTTGGCGTGCTGACTGTCGGCTTCCTCTACGAGTGGAAGAAGGGGGCGCTGGAATGGGAGTGATCGCCCAGCCGCAGACCCAACTCACGGCGCGCACCGCTCAAGGTGATGGCGCGTTGGCCGGCATGGCGGCGGACTTGTCCGACCGCGGATTCCTCGTCACCAAGGTCGATGACGTCGTCAACTGGGCGCGCACCGGCTCGCTTTGGTGGATGACCTTCGGTCTCGCCTGCTGCGCCGTCGAGATGATGCACGCGTCGATGCCGCGCTACGATCTCGAGCGCTTCGGTATTGTGCCGCGCGCCAGCCCGCGCCAGTCGGACCTGATGATCGTTGCCGGCACGTTGACCAACAAGATGGCTCCGGCCCTGCGCAAGGTCTACGACCAGATGGCCGAGCCGCGCTGGGTCATTTCCATGGGCAGCTGCGCCAACGGTGGCGGCTACTACCACTATTCGTATTCCGTTGTACGCGGGTGCGACCGCATCGTGCCGGTCGACATCTACGTGCCCGGCTGCCCGCCGACCGCCGAGGCCTTGGTGTACGGCATCCTGCAGCTGCAGAAGAAGATCCGGAGGACCGGCACCATCACCCGCTAGACGGGTTGATGGAGACCCCGGTCAAGGACTGCGATGGACCAAGACGCAGCCCTCCGTGAATTGTCCGACCGCGCCAACGCGCGGCTGCCGGGCGTGATCACCGGGTCATCGCTTGCATTCGGTCAGCTCACCTTGACGTGTGAAGCGGACGCCATCTCCCGCGTGCTGAAGTTCCTCCGCGACGACGAGCAATTCCAGCAGCTCGTCGATATTGCTGCAGTCGATTGGCCGGCGCGTCCGCGACGCTTCGACGTGGTCTACAACCTGTTGTCGCTGACGAAGAACAAGCGCGTGCGCGTCAAGGTCGAGACCGACGAGGTCACCCCGGTGCCGTCGGTGACCGACGTGTACCGCGCCGCCGGCTGGTACGAGCGCGAAGCTTGGGACCTGTACGGCGTACTGTTCGCCGGGCATCCGGACTTGCGCCGCATCCTCACCGACTATGGCTTCGAAGGCCATCCGATGCGGAAGGACTTCCCGCTCACCGGCTATGTCGAGGTGCGCTACGACGCCGAGCAGAAACGCGTGGTGTACGAGCCCGTGGCGCTGACCCAGGAATTCCGCACCTTCGAGTTCATGAGCCCGTGGGAGGGAGCGCGGTACATCCTTCCTGGCGACGAGAAGGCCAAAGGCGCCTCCGGAGCGCCGGCCGCGCCGCCGCCCAAGGCGGGCTAGCTGCCATGGGCGAAGTACAGATTGCCAACTACACGATCAATTTCGGGCCGCAGCACCCAGCGGCGCACGGCGTGCTGCGCCTGGTGATGGAGCTCGACGGCGAGGTGGTGGAACGCGCCGACCCGCATATCGGCCTGCTGCATCGCGGCACGGAAAAGCTGATCGAGCACAAGACCTACGCGCAGGCGATCCCGTACTTCGATCGCCTCGATTACGTGTCGATGATGTGCCAGGAGCATGCGTTCGTGCTCGCGGCCGAAAAGCTCCTGGGGCTGCAGGTGCCGCTGCGCGGTCAGTACATCCGCGTGCTGTTCAGCGAGATAACGCGCATTCTCAACCACATCCTCAACGTCACGACGCAAGGCATGGACGTCGGCGCCATGACGCCGGTGCTGTGGGGCTTCGAGGAACGCGAGAAACTCATGGAATTCTACGAGCGCGTTTCCGGTGCGCGCATGCACGCCAACTACTTCCGCATCGGCGGCGTGCACCAGGACATGCCCGACGGGATGGCCGAGGACATCGGCCGCTTCATGGACCACTTCCCCAAGGTGCTGGACGAGATCGAGGGCCTGCTCACCGAGAACCGCATCTTCAAGCAGCGCAACGTCGACATCGGCGTCGTCTCGGCCAAGGACGCGCTCGATTGGGGGTTCACCGGCGTCATGCTGCGCGGCTCCGGCGTCGCCTGGGACTTGCGCAAGTCGCAGCCGTACGAGGTCTACGACCGTATGGACTTCGACGTGCCCGTCGGCAAGCACGGCGACTGCTACGACCGCTACATCTGCCGCATCGAGGAGATGCGCCAGAGCGTCCGCATCGTGCAGCAATGCCTGCGGGAGATGCCGAACGGCCCGGTGATCGCCGACGATCACAAAATCGTGCCGCCCAAGCGCACGGAGATGAAGGCGACCATGGAGTCGCTCATCCACCACTTCAAGCTGTTCACCGAGGGCCACCGCGTGCCTGCCGGCGAGGTCTACGCGGCGGTCGAGGCGCCCAAGGGCGAGTTCGGCGTGTTCCTGGTTTCCGAAGGCGAAAACAAGCCCTACCGCTGCAAGATCCGTGCGCCGGGCTTCGCGCACCTGCAGGCGCTGGAGTTCATGTGCAGGGGCCACATGCTTGCCGACGCCGTTGCCATCATCGGCACCCTCGACATCGTGTTCGGCGAGATCGACCGATGAGCGCCGCCGAGCAGTTCACCTTCACGCCCGAGAACGCCGAGATGGCCCGCGCCATCGTCGCCAAGTATCCGGCCGGCAAGCAGCAGAGTGCGCTCTTGCCGCTGTTGGATCTCGCCCAGCGCCAGAACCAGGGGTGGCTGCCGCGGGCCGCCATGGACCATGTCGCGGCGTTCCTAGGCCTCGCCCCGATCCGTGTGTACGAGGTCGCGACCTTCTACACGATGTACAACCTGAAATCGATCGGGCGGCACCACGTGCAGGTCTGCACGACAACGCCGTGTTGGCTGCGCGGCTCTGACCAGATCATCGACGCATGCCGGCACAGACTCGGTATCGATGTCGGCGAGACGACGCCCGATGGCAAGTTCTCCCTCTCCGAGGTCGAATGCCTGGCAGCGTGCGTTAACGCGCCGGTGGTGTGGGTCGGCGACGATTTCTTCGAGGATCTCGACGCGGCCTCGATGACGCGCCTGCTCGATGACCTCGCGGCCGGCAAGCAGCCCAAGGCCGGACCGCAGATCAAGCGCCAGACTTCGGCACCCGCAAGCGGCGCCAAGACCTTGACCGGCAAGGACGCCTGATGCTCTCCGACAAGGATCGCATCTTCACCAATCTCTATGGCCGCGAGGACTGGCGCCTCGCCGGAGCGAAGAAGCGCGGCGATTGGGCCGGCACCAAAGAGCTGATGGCCAAAGGCCAGGACTGGATCGTCGAAGAGATCAAAGCCTCCGGCCTGCGCGGCCGCGGCGGCGCAGGCTTCCCGACCGGGATGAAGTGGTCGTTCATGCCGAAGAAGTCCGACGACCGTCCGTCGTTCCTCGTGGTGAACGCTGACGAAGGCGAGCCCGGCACGTGCAAGGACCGCGACATGCTGCGCCACGATCCGCACAAACTGATCGAGGGTTGCTTGCTCGGCGGCTACGCCATGCGCTGCCGCGCCGCGTACATCTACATCCGCGGCGAGCTGATGCGCGAAGCGGAGACGCTGCAAACTGCGATCGATGAGGCATACGCCGCGGGCCTTATCGGCAAGAATGCCTGCGGCTCGGGCTACGACTTCGACGTTTACGTCCACCGCGGCGCCGGCGCGTACATCTGCGGGGAGGAGATGGCGCTCATCGAGAGTCTCGAGGGCAAGCCCGGCAAGCCGCGCCTGAAGCCGCCGTTCCCCGCTGCTGCGGGCGTGTGGGGCTGCCCAACGACGGTGAACAACGTCGAGACCATTGCGGTGGCGCCGACCATTCTGCGGCGCGGCGCGGCATGGTTCGCGTCATTCGGACGTCCCAACAACACTGGCACCAAGGTCTACTGCATATCCGGCCACGTGAACGAGCCGTGCAACGTCGAGGAATCGATGAGCATCCCGCTGCGCGAGCTCATCGAAAAGCACGCTGGCGGCGTGCGCGGCGGCTGGGACAACCTGCTTGCCGTCATTCCGGGCGGATCGTCTACGCCGCTAATCCCGAAGTCGGTGTGCGACACGGTGCTCATGGACTTCGACGCGCTTCGCGAAGTGAAGTCCGGCCTTGGCACCGCCGCGGTCATCGTGATGGACAAGTCTACCGACATCATTAAGGCCATCTCCCGCCTGGCGAAGTTCTACATGCACGAGAGCTGCGGCCAATGCACGCCGTGCCGCGAGGGCACGGGCTGGATGTGGCGCATGCTTGAGCGCATGGTGAAGGGCGACGCTCGCCCCGAGGAAATCGACCTATTGCTGGACGTTTCCAATGAGATCGACGGCCACACCATCTGCGCCCTCGGCGACGGCGCCGCGTGGCCGGTGCAGGGTCTCATCCGCCATTTCCGCCCGGTGATCGAAGAGCGCATCCGAACCGCGCGGCTCAAGCCGCTGCAGACGGCGGCTGAGTAGGCGGAGCGGGAGAGGACGCGATGCCAAAGCTCACCATCAACGGCACGGAGGTCACCGTCGACGCGGGAACGACGGTGCTGCAGGCGTGCGAGCAGCTCGGCATCGAAATTCCTCGCTTCTGCTACCACGACCGCCTGCAGATCGCCGGCAATTGCCGCATGTGCCTGGTCGAGATGGAGAAGTCGCCCAAGCCCATCGCCAGCTGCGCCATGCCGGTCAACGAAGGCATGGTGATCCGAACCAACACGCCGAAGGTGAGGAAGGCGCGCAACGGCGTGATGGAGTTTCTGCTCATCAACCATCCGCTTGATTGCCCGATCTGTGACCAGGGCGGCGAGTGCGACCTGCAGGACCAGGCGATGGCCTATGGCCTCGACCGCAGCCGCTACGCCGAGTTCAAGCGCGCGGTGCCGGACAAGGACCTCGGTCCGTTGATCGAGACGCACATGACGCGCTGCATCCACTGCACGCGTTGCATCCGCTTCGCGACCGATGTCGCCGGAGTCGAGGAGCTCGGCACCATGGGCCGTGGCGAGCACATGGAGATCGGCACCTACGTCGAGAAGGCGCTGACATCTGAGCTGTCCGGCAACATGATCGACCTGTGCCCGGTCGGCGCCCTCAACTCGAAGCCGTATGCGTATACCGCGCGTACCTGGGAGCTGGTGCGTACCGAGACGATCGACGTTCTCGACGCCGTCGGATCCAACATCAACGTCAACTCGCGTGGCCGCGAGGTGATGCGGGTGCTGCCACGCCTCAACGAGGAAATCAACGAGGAGTGGATTTCCGACAAGACCCGCTTCGCTTACGACGGCTTGCGCCGCAACCGGCTCGACCGCCCCTACGTGCGCAAGAACGGTGTGCTGGAGCCTGCGACGTGGCAGGAAGCACTCGGTACTGTCGCTAGCAAGATGACCGGTATTGGCGGCGGCGGCATGGCCGCGATCGCCGGCGACCTTGCCTGCGTTGAGTCGATGATGGCGTTGAAGGACGTGTTCGAGCAGCTCGGATCGCCCCACCTCGACTGTCGCCAGGATGGCGCCAAGCTGGGTGCATCCGTGCGCGCCAGTTATCTGTTCAACACGACCATTGCCGGCATCGAGGATGCCGATGTGTGCCTGCTGATTGGCACCAACCCGCGTTGGGAGGCGGCGCTGGTGAATGCCCGGCTGCGCAAGCGCTATCTTCGTGGCGGATTCCGCGTCTTCTCCATTGGTCCGCGCCTCGACCTGACGTTCCCGGTCGAGAATCTCGGTGCGGGGCCGGAGACGCTCGGCGCGATCGCGGGCGGTGGCCATCCCCTTGTCGAGACTCTCTCGGCAGCCATTCGCCCCATGCTCGTCGTCGGCCAAGGTGCCCTGGCCCGCCCCGACGGCGCGGCCATCCTCGCCGCCGCCTGGCGCATCGCCGTCACCTGCCGCATGGTGCGCGACAGCTGGAACGGCTTCAACGTGTTGCACACGGCGGCGGCGCGCGTTGGTGGCCTCGACATCGGCTTCGTTCCGGGCAAGGACGGTGCGGACACCGGCGCCATTCTCGACGGTGCCGCTTCCGGCCGTTTAGGCCTCGTGTACCTATTGGGCGCAGACGGGATTGACATGCGCCGCTTGGGATCCACGTTCGTCGTTTACCAAGGTCACCACGGCGATGCGGGCGCCAATCGCGCCGACGTGGTGCTGCCTGGCGCCGCCTACACGGAGAAGCCGGCGACCTACGTCAACACCGAAGGCCGCGTACAGCAGGCCAAACGCGTGGTTTTCCCGCCCGGCGAGGCGCGCGAGGACTGGGCCATCGTCCGCGCGTTGTCGGAAACCGTGGGGGCGCACCTCCCTTACGACAACCTCAACGAGTTGCGTTCGCGCGTCGAGCGCCAGTTCCCGCACTTTACCGCGCACGACGTCGCGCCGCGCGCGCCATGGAGCAGCTTCGGCACCGAAGGCCGCATGGACCCGGCGCCCCTCCGCAGCCCGATCGACGATTTCTACATGACCGATCCGATTTGCCGCGCCTCGGAGACGATGGCGGCGTGCAGCGCGCTGTACGTGGGCAGTGCGCCCGGGAAGACCGGCACTCATGGATGAGTTCTGGACGGGTTATGCCGTCCCCGGCATATGGATCGTCGTCAAGATCCTGGCGCTTCTGGTGCCGCTGCTGATCTCGGTCGCGTACCTCACTTGGTTCGAGCGCAAGGTGATGGCGGCCATGCAGCTGCGCATGGGGCCGAACGTGGTCGGTCCATGGGGCCTGTGGCAGCCGTTCGCCGACGCGCTGAAGATGGTGGTGAAAGAAACCATCATCCCCACCAAGGCCAATCCGGGCGTCTTCCTCCTGGCGCCCATGCTGACCTTCATGCTCGCCATCATTGCCTGGGCGGTGATGCCGGTGGGTGAGGGCCTCGTCATCTCCGACATCAATGTCGGCGTGCTGTACCTGTTCGCGATCTCGTCGCTCGGCGTGTACGGCATTGTCATGGCAGGGTGGGCGTCGAACTCCCGCTATGCGTTTCTCGGCGCCCTGCGGTCGGCGGCGCAGATGGTGTCGTACGAAGTTTCGATGGGGTTCGTTATCATCACGGTGCTGCTGTGCGTCGGATCCTTGAACCTGTCCGACATCGTGCGCGCACAGGAAAATGTGTGGTTCATATTCACGCCGCTCTTGCCGATGGCCGTGGTGTTCTTCATCTCGGCGCTGGCCGAAACCAATCGCCATCCATTCGACTTGCCCGAGGCGGAGTCGGAGCTCGTCGCGGGGCATCTCGTCGAGTACTCGGCGATGACGTTCGGCCTCTTCTTCCTCGGCGAGTACGCCAACATGATCCTGATGAGCGCCATGACGACGGTGCTGTTCCTGGGTGGCTGGCTGCCGCCCCTGGACATCGCGCCGCTGAACTGGATTCCAGGACCGGTGTGGTTCCTCCTCAAGATCGGCGCGCTCTTGTTCGTATTCGTATGGGTGCGCGCCACCTTCCCGCGCTATCGTTACGATCAGCTCATGCGGCTAGGCTGGAAGGTATTCCTGCCTCTGTCGTTGCTGTGGGTGGTTCTGACCGCCGGAGTCCTGATGGCATTCGGTTGGGCGCCCGGGGGGGCATAAGCGATGAGCGCGCTGACAAATGTCTTGCGGTCGATGTTTCTGTGGGAGTTGCTTTCCGGGATGGCTCTCACGTTCAAATACATGTTCCGGCCGCGCAAGACGCTGAACTACCCGCATGAGAAAGGCAGGCTGTCGCCGCGCTTCCGCGGCGAGCACGCCTTGCGCCGCTATCCCAATGGCGAGGAGCGCTGCATCGCCTGCAAGCTGTGCGAGGCGGTGTGCCCGGCGCTTGCCATCACCATCGAATCCGAACCGCGCGAGGACGGCAGCCGACGCACAACGCGCTACGACATCGACATGACCAAGTGCATCTATTGCGGGCTGTGCCAAGAGGCGTGCCCGGTGGATGCAATCGTGGAGGGGCCCAACTTCGAGTTCGCGACCGAGACGCGTGAGGAGCTCTACTACAACAAGGAGAAGCTTCTTGCGAACGGAGACCGCTGGGAAGCGGAGATTGCCGCAAACATCGCCGCCGATGCCAAGTACCGCTAGCCGACGGCGCTCGCTCGCATGCTGATCCAGTACATCGCCTTCTACGTGTTCGCCGCGGTCGTGGTCGCGTCGGCGTTCATGGTGATTGCCGCGCGCAATCCCGTGCACTCGGTGCTGTTCCTGATCCTTGCATTCTTCAATTCCGCCGGACTGTTCGTGCTGGCGGGGGCCGAGTTCCTGGCGATGACCTTAGTCATCGTCTATGTCGGCGGCGTGGCGGTGCTGTTCCTGTTCGTCGTCATGATGCTCGACATCAACTTCGTGCGCTTGCGCCAGGGCTTCATGCAGTACTTGCCGGTCGGCGCGATGCTGGGCGCGGTGCTGCTGGTCGAGCTGCTGCTGGTGGTGGGCGCGATGACCATCAAGCCGGACATCGAGGCGTTGGCGGCGCCGATGCCGCCGGTCGAGCGCCAGAGCAATACCCATGCACTCGGCGAGCTGCTCTACACGCGGTACATGTACCCGTTCCAGGTGGCCGGAATGGTGCTGCTGGCCGCCATGATCGGCGCCATCGTGCTGACCTTCCGGGTGCGCACCGGCGTGTGCAAGCAGAACATCTCGGCCCAGGTGGCGCGCCGCCGCGCCGATGCGGTCGAGATGAAGAAGGTGGTGCCGCGCGCCGGCGTCAGCGGAGGCCTGTGATGGAGCCGCTGGCGATCCCGCTCGGGCATTTCCTTTCGGTGGCTGCGGTGCTGTTCACGCTCGGCGTCCTCGGCATCTTCCTCAATCGCAAGAACGTCATCGTCATCCTGATGTCGGTCGAGCTGATGCTGCTCGCCGTCAACCTGAACCTAGTGGCCTTCTCGGCCCACCTCGGCGACATGGTGGGGCAGGTGTTCGCCATGTTCGTCCTGACCGTGGCCGCTGCCGAGGCGGCCATCGGCCTCGCCATCCTCGTCGCCCATTTCCGCAACCGCGGTACGGTTGCGGTGGAAGACATCAGCCTGATGAAGGGCTAGGCGATGCTCTACACGCTCATCGTCTTCCTGCCGCTCATCGGCGCCGCACTCGCTGGCCTGTTTGGCCGCGTCCTGGGGGTGAGCGGGTCGCACGTCGTCACCACTGGCTTGGTGACCATGTCGGCGCTGCTGTCGTGGGTGGCGTTCTGGTTCGTCGCCATCCAGGGCAATGCCGAGGTCGTCGAGCTGTTCCCGTGGATCGAGTCGGGCGCCCTCGAGGCGATGTGGTCGATCAGAGTCGACCAGCTCACCGCCGTCATGTTGGTGGTGGTGAACACCGTTGCGGCGCTCGTGCACTGGTACTCGATCGGCTACATGCACGACGACCCGCACCAGCCGCGCTTCTTCGCCTACCTCTCGCTGTTCACGTTCGCCATGCTGACGCTGGTGACAGCCGACAACTTCGTCCAGATGTTCTTCGGCTGGGAGGGCGTGGGGCTCTGCTCGTACCTCTTGATCGGCTTCTGGTACCACAAGCCTTCCGCAAACGCGGCCGCCATCAAGGCGTTTATCGTCAACCGCGTCGGTGACTTCGGCTTCGCGCTCGGCATTTGCGCTGTCTTCTTCGTGTTCCAGAACGTCGAGTTCGAGCCGGTGTTCGAGGCGGTGCCGCGCTTCGTCGGCACCGAGATCGAGTTCCTCGGCGGCCATTTCGACACGCTGACGGTGATCACGATCCTTCTGTTCATCGGCGCCATGGGTAAGTCGGCGCAGATCGGCCTGCACACCTGGCTGCCGGACGCGATGGAGGGCCCGACGCCGGTCTCGGCGCTCATCCACGCCGCCACCATGGTGACGGCCGGCGTGTTCATGGTGGCGCGACTCTCGCCGATGTTCGAGTACTCCGAGTTCACGTTGGCGCTCGTGACCTTCGTCGGTGCGCTGACGGCGATCATGGCGGCGACCATCGGCATGGTGCAGAACGACATCAAGCGAGTCGTCGCTTATTCGACCTGCAGCCAGCTCGGCTACATGTTTTTCGCCTGCGGCGTCTCCGCGTATCAGGCCGGCATCTTCCACCTGTTCACCCATGCCTTTTTCAAGGCGCTGCTGTTCCTCGGCGCCGGCTCCGTGATCCACGCGTTCTCGGGCGAGCAGGACATGCGGAAGATGGGCGGCGTGTGGCGGATGATCCCGCTCACGTACGCGCTCATGTGGATCGGCAGCCTGGCGCTGGCCGGCATCCCGCTCTTCGCCGGCTTCTACTCCAAGGACGTGGTACTGGAAGCGGCGTGGGGTGCCCACAGCGCCGTCGGCGAGTTGGCATTTGTCCTCGGCATCCTGGCCGCCTTGCTAACGGCGTTCTACTCCTGGCGCCTCCTGTTCATGACCTTCCATGGCCACTCGCGCGCGAGCCATGAGGTGTTACATCACGTTCACGAGTCGCCGCCGGTGATGACAGTTCCGCTGGTGGTTCTGGCGATCGGGGCCGTGTTCGCCGGCATGCTGTTCGCGCCGATGTTTGTCGGCGAGGACCACGGCTTCTGGGGCGAGTCCATCTTCGTCCTCGCCAGCCACACTGCCCTCGAAGAAGCGCACCACGTGCCGCTGTGGGTGAAGCTGTCGCCCACCGTCGTCTCGGTGCTGGGCATTGCCACTGCGTGGTGGATGTACATCGCGCGCCCGGACCTGCCGGGTCGGCTGGCCGCCCAGCACGCCGAACTGTACCGCTTCTTCCTGAACAAATGGTACTTTGATGAGCTGTACGACGTCCTGTTCGTGCGGCCGGCCCGCGCCATTGGGTCGTTCTTTTGGAAGAAGGGCGACGAAGCCACTATCGACGGTTTCGGCCCCAACGGCGTCGCGTCGCGGGTGCTCGACTTGGCACGACGGGCGACGCAGCTGCAGACCGGCTACGTCTATCACTACGCGTTCGTGATGCTCATCGGCGTCGTGGCGTTCGTCACCTGGTATCTGCTGGTGGTGGGGATGTAGGCGATGGACTGGCCGATCCTCTCCACGCTCACGTTCCTACCGCTCGTCGGCGCCGCCTTCATCCTCGTCGTGCGCGGGGACGCCGCCGTGGTTGCACGCAATGCGCGCAACATCGCGCTGTGGACCTCGGTCATCGCCTTCGTCTTGTCGGTGCCGCTATGGATCTACTTCGAGCCCGCCGACGCGGGCTTCCAATTCGAGGAGCGAGTCGACTGGCTGGCGGAGGGCATCACCTACCACATGGGAATCGACGGCATGTCGTTGCCGTTCATCCTGCTCACCACGTTCCTGACGCCGATCTGCATCTTGGCGAGCTGGGAGTCGATCCAGACGCGCGTCAAGGAATACATGATCGCCTTCCTGGTGATGGAGACGATGATGATCGGCGTCTTCGCGGCGCTCGACTTCGTCCTCTTCTACCTGTTCTTCGAAGGCGGCCTGATCCCGATGTTCCTCATCATCGGTATCTGGGGCTCCGACAACCGCGTCTACGCGACATTCAAGTTCTTCCTCTACACGCTGCTTGGCTCGGTGCTCATGCTGCTCGGGCTGCTGTGGCTCTACTTCCAGTTCGGCACCACCGACATCCCCGAGCTGATGCGCGCCGGGATTGATCCCTTCTGGCAGCGCCTGTTGTGGCTCGGCTTCTTCGCAGCCTTCGCGGTTAAGATCCCAATGTGGCCCGTGCACACTTGGCTGCCCGACGCGCACGTGCAGGCGCCGACGGCGGGTTCCGTGGTGCTGGCGGCAGTGCTCCTGAAGATCGGCGGCTACGGGTTCCTGCGGATTTCCATTCCGATCCTGCCGGACGCGACGGTGACCTTCACGCCGCTCGTCTATGCGCTCAGCATCGTCGCCATCGTCTACACCTCGCTGGTGGCGCTGATGCAGGAGGATATGAAGAAGCTCATCGCGTACTCCTCCATCGCGCACATGGGCTTCGTCACCATCGGCCTGTTCACCTTCACGCCCGCCGGCGTCGAGGGCGCCATCATGGTGATGCTGAGCCACGGTCTCGTCTCCGCCGCGCTCTTCCTGTGCGTCGGGGTGGTCTACGACCGCATCCATACGCGCCTCATCGCCCGCTACGGCGGCGTGGTGAACCGCATGCCGCTGTACGCTGCGGCGTTCATGGTGTTCACCCTGGCCAATGTCGGCCTGCCAGGCACGAGCGGCTTCCTCGGCGAGTTTCTCGTGCTGGTGGGCGCGTTCCAGGCCAATACCTGGGTGGCATTCCTGGCCTGCACCAGCGTGATCCTCAGCGCCGCTTACGCACTGTGGCTGTACCGCCGCGTGATTTTCGGAGTGATCACCCGCGAGGACCTCAAGGCGATCCTCGACCTCAACAAGCGCGAGGTTGCCATTCTGGCGCCGCTGGTGGCGCTGATCATCCTGTTCGGCGTCTACCCGATGCCGATCCTCGAGCTATTCCACGCACCGGTGGAGAACTTGATCGCGCAGCATGAGCTGGCCCTGGAGGGCCTGCGCGGCGCTACCAACTTCGCGGCGGTTCAGTAGGACGGCGATGGTCGAATTTCCCGACATCAATCCCGCGATCGCCGAGCTGTGGCTGGCGCTTGCGGCCATGGCTTTACTGCTCGTCGGCGTGCTGCGCGGCGACAGCGCCACGCGTTCGGTGCTTTGGCTGGGCGTGCTGACGCTGGCGGTTGCTGCGTGGCTAGTCTGGTCGAACACGGATGTCTCCGCCGTCACTTTCTCGGGGATGTACGTTGCCGACCACTTCGGCGCATTCGCCAAGGTCCTGATCCTGGTCGGATCGGCACTGACCATGATCCTGTCGATGGACTTCCTTGAGAAGGAAAGGGTGGGGCGGCCCGAGTTCCCGGTGCTGGTGATCTTCGCGTCGCTCGGCATGATGGTCATGGTCGCCGCTAACGACCTGCTGTCGCTCTACGTCGGCCTCGAACTGCAGAGCTTGTCGCTCTACGTCCTGGCGACGTTCCAGCGCGACTCGGAGAAATCGACCGAGTCCGGCTTGAAGTACTTCGTACTCGGCGCGCTCGCTTCCGGCATCCTGTTGTACGGCGCAACCCTGGTGTACGGCTTCACCGGCACCACCAGCTTCACCGGCATTGCCGGCGCGCTGGCATCCAGCGAGGAGCAATCGGTCGGCATCCTGTTCGGCCTCGCGTTCGTGACGGCCGGTCTGGCCTTCAAAGTCGCTGCCGTGCCGTTCCACATGTGGACGCCCGACGTCTACGAAGGCGCTCCGACCCCGGTGACCGCCTTCTTCTCGCTGGCTCCCAAGGTCGCGGCGCTCGCCCTTTTCATGCGCGTCATGCTCGGGCCGTTCGGCGGGATTTCCGACGACTGGGTCGGCATCATCGGACTGCTGTCGGCCACGTCGATGGTGCTGGGCGCCTTCGCGGCTATCGGCCAACGCAACATCAAGCGCCTGATGGCCTACAGCTCCATTGGTCACGTGGGCTACGCGCTGATGGGCTTGGCAGCCAGCTCGCCAGGCGGCGTGCGCGGCACGCTCGTGTATCTGGCGATCTACGTGGCGATGAACCTCGGCGCATGGGGCGTGATCCTCAGCATGCGGCGCCTCGACGGCGGCATGGTGGAGAACGTCGAGGATCTCGCCGGCATGGCGCGCAGCCGGCCGCTGCTGGCGGCTGCCATGGCGATCTTCCTGTTCTCCCTCGCCGGGGTGCCACCGCTGGCCGGGTTCTTCGGCAAGTTCTACGTGTTTTTTGCGGCGATCGACGCGGAGCTCTACTTGCTGGCGGTTATCGGCGTGCTCGCCACCGTCGTCGGCTCGTACTACTACCTGCGCATCGTCCAGGTGATGTACTTCGACGAGCCGGCGCCATCGTTCGTGGCGCCGGCTGGCACCACCGGCGCCGTCGTGGCCGTGGCGGCCGTGTTCACGTTGTTCTTCTTCCTATTCCCGGCGCCGTTCGTCGCCGAGGCGAACCTCGCCGCGCTGGCTCTGTTCCCGTGACCGAGAGGCCGCCGGTTGTCGTACCGGCTGGATTCTCGTTGATCACCGTCGACGAGGTTGGCTCGACCAATGACGAGGCCTTGCGCCGGGCCTCCGAGGGCGAAGCTGCCGGGACCGTCGTCTGGGCGCGCCGGCAGAGCAGCGGGCGCGGCCGGCGGGGCCGTTTTTGGGATTCTCCGCCCGGTAACCTATATTGCTCCGTTGTGCTTCGCCCTTCGCGCGCGCCTGCTGCGCACCTCTCCTATGTTGCTGCCGTCGCTCTCGCCGAGACGCTCGCCGAGCGCGCGCCTGCTTCGGTGCGTTTGAAGTGGCCGAATGACGTGCTGCTGGGCAGCGAGAAGGTTGCCGGCATCCTGCTCGAGGGCGGGCATGGCGACGACGGCCGGCCGCATGTCGTCGTCGGCACCGGCGTGAACGTCGCTTCCCATCCGGCGGAAGGAGGCGCGGTCGCCCCGACGTCGCTAGCCGCGCACGCCATCGACGTCACGGTCGAGGCGATCCTGCAAAGCTACCTTCGCCGGTTGGCAGAATGGGTGCAACGCTGGGAAACGGATGGCTTTGCGGCGGTGCGCAGCGCGTGGCTCGAGCGGGCCGCCGGCATCGGCGCGGCGATCGAGGTGCGGCTGCCGCTCGAGAAAGTGCCCGGCCGCTTCTCCGGACTTGATGAGGATGGAGTCCTCGTCGTCGATACCAGTCAAGGGACCCGCCGCTTCGCGGCCGGCGACGTGTTCCTACTCGGCGAAGGAGGCGGGCGTGCTGCTCGCCATTGACGCTGGCAACACCAACGTCGTCTTCGGCGTGTACGACGGCGACAAGCAGCGCCACCAATGGCGCGCCGCGACGCGGCTGGACCGGACCTCCGACGAGTACGCGGCGTTGCTCACCCAATGGCTGGCGCTGGCAGACCTGACGCCGGGCAGCATCCAAAGCGTCGTGATCTGCTCTGTGGTCCCGCGCCTCCTGCGCGACCTGCGCCGATTGTCAGAGAAGGTCTTCAAGTCCCGGCCGATGGTGGTGGGCGAGGAGGGCGTGCGGCTCGGCATCGAGGTGCGCTATCGCAGCGACGAGATCGGCGCCGACCGGCTAGCGGATGCGATCGCTGCCCATGCTACCTACAAAGGTCCGCTGATCGTGATCGACTTCGGCACCGCCACGACCTTCAACGTCGTCGACGACAAGGGCAACTATGTCGGCGGCGCGATCGCGCCCGGCGTCAACCTGACGCTCGAGGCCTTGCATGCCGCCACGGCCAAGCTGCCTCGCATCGCGGTCGAGGAGCCCAAGCGGGCGATTGAGCTCGACACAGTTTCCGCGATGAATTCCGGCATCTATTGGGGGTATATCGGCTTGATCGAAGGCTTGACCGCAAGGATTGCCGCCGAGTTCGGCGGCGCGACCAAGATGAAGGTCGTGGCGACCGGGGGCCTGGCGCCGCTCTTCGCGCACGGCACCAAGGTCGTTGATCACGTCGATCCGGATCTCACGCTGCGGGGGCTGGTCGAGATTTTTCGCCGCAACACGACGTCAGCAAAAGGGAAATGAAGGACAACGAACTGCACTTCCTGCCACTCGGCGGCGTCGGCGAGTTCGGCGCCAACCTTGCGCTCTATGGCTACCGCGACCGGTGGCTGATGCTGGACTGCGGCCTTGCCTTTGCCGACGAGACCCAGCCCGGCGTCGAACTGCTGGTGCCAGACGCGTCTTTCATCGCCGAGCAGCGGGAAAAGCTGCTTGCCATCGTCCTCACCCATGCGCACGAGGATCATCTCGGCGCGGTGCAATACCTTTGGCCAAAGCTGCGTTGTCCGGTCTACGCGACCCCGTTCGCCGCGGCGATCCTGCGCTCGAAGCTGGAAGAGGGCGGCCTGATCGGGCAGGTGCCGCTGCATGTGGTGCCCATCGGCGGCAGCGCCACCATCGGCGACTTCACGGTCTCGTACGTCGGTGTCACCCATTCCATCCTGGAAGCGCACTCCGTCGCCATCCGCACTCCGGTCGGTACCGTCGTACACTCGGGCGACTGGAAGCTGGATCCCGACCCGCGCGTGGGGCGGTTGACCGACGAGGGCGCCCTGCGTGCCCTTGGCGATGCGGGCGTGCTCGCGTTGATGGGCGACTCCACCAATGCGTTGTCGCAAGGCCATTCTGGCTCCGAGGGCGCGCTGCGTCCCAGCCTGCGCGCGCTCATCGCCGAGGCCACCGGCGCCGTTGCCGCGACGCTGTTCGCGTCGAACGCCGCGCGCATCGAGACCCTGTGTAAGGCCGCCGCTGCCAACGATCGCGTCGTAGTGATGGTCGGCCGCTCGCTGTGGCGCACCGTCACCGCCGCACGCGAGTGCGGCTACCTGAACGACCTGCCGGCGCTGCTCGACGAGGACGAGGCAGAGCGCATCCCGCGCGAGCACGTCATGTACTTGGTTACCGGTTGCCAGGGCGAACAGCGCGCCGCGCTTGGCCGCATCGCTTTCGGCGAGCACCGCAACATCGCTTTCGCTCGCGGCGACACGGTGATCTTCTCGTCCAAGGTGATTCCGGGCAACGAGCGGCCGATCGCTCGGGTGGTGAATCGCTTGGTGCGCGCCGGCGTGCGTGTTGTGTCGGAAAAAGAGCGCTTCGTCCACGTCTCCGGCCACCCCAACCGCGATGAGCTGAAACAGATGATCGCGTGGTTGCGGCCGAAGCTAGTCGTTCCTGTGCACGGCGAGCATCGCCTGCTGGAGGCCCATGCCGAGCTCGCGCGCGGCGAGGGCAGGGAGGCGCTGGTGGTCAACGACGGCGACCGGGTGCGGCTGACCTCGGAGGGCGCCGAGGTCATCGAGCACATCGAGACGGCGCGCCTGGCGGTCGCGGGCAGCGGCACCGTTCCTCTCGACACCACGTCGATCCAGTCGCGGCGTCGCATGATGTACAACGGCGCCGCCACCGTGATCCTCGTCTTCGATGGGCAAGGGGGGCCTGTGGCGCCGGCCCGCGTGGTGTTGCGCGGCATCGATATGCCTGAAGGCACGGAAGAGACCATGCGGCGCGCCGCCGAGGAACGTGTCCGCGACTTGCCGCGGCCGCGCCGTCGCGACGACGAGGAGATCAGCTTGGCGGTGCGGCAGGCGTTGCGGGCCGAGCTACGGGTCCTTGGCAACCAGCGCCCGGCGATCGACGTCGAGATCGTGCGCGTTCCCACCGACGGCCGTGTCGGCGCGCAGCCGCGCGCGGCCAAGCGACGCGAGGACGACTGATGCCCTGGTTCAGCTTCCTCGCAATCTTCTTCGTCGTTTGGTTCATCGTCCTGTTCGTGACGCTGCCGTTCGGCGTGCGCCGCGTCGAGAACCCAGAGCCGGGCCATGAAGTCGGCGCACCCGAGCAGCCGTACATGTGGTGGAAGGCGCTGGCCGCAACCATCCTCGCCAGTCTCGTCACGGCGCTGATCTGGGCATCGTTCCGCTACGGCTGGATCGACTTCCGCTCCTAAGGCAGCGTGTCATTGCATTAACCATGGCCAGCGCGCAGGATCGTCGCGCTCTATGGTCATCCGAGTCCTGACGTTCGCCTCGATCGTCCTGTCCGCCTGCATTGCGATGGCGCAGGGCGCGGATCCCGTTGCCACCTGCCGCAGCGTGGTCGCCGCCGCCGATCGCTTAGGGGCGCAGCCGGCCGCGCGCGCAGTCCCGCCGGCGGACTACGTTCCGGGCGTGGACGTGCGCGGCAATCCGGTCGTGCCTGCCGATTTGGGACCGCGTGTCACCCTGCCCGACGAGCTCGTGCTACCGCTCACGTCCGATGTTTTCGCATTCCTGGGCACAGCGCCGGCGCGCGGACTCGATGTCCTGCGCGCCAACGTCGGAGAGTTGCGCATCCGGCTCGCCGACGGTCTCACCACCTTCAACGGCCAACCGCTGGGACCGGCGGCCGATGCGGAGCTGGTGGCGGCGTGCCGGCAGTTCTTGGCCAACCAGCCGGCGCGGTGATACTAGTACGCGCGTCCGATCAGGATCGCCTCGGTCGCCGGAGCCCCGGTGAAAACGCATTTGCCGACCGCCTTCGGCTGCTCCAGTGGCGCGTTGCGGATCGTGAGTGCCAACTCTTTCAGCTGCGCTGACACCTTTGCCAAAGCCGCACCCGACGGCTTGGCCCAGCCGGTCAGCACCCAGCCCTTGAACTGCGAGTCATCGTCGCGCCCGAAGTAGGTGGCGATGTCCTGCCAGGAACCGAGGTCCGTGCGCACGTTGGTGCGGAGGCGCTCGGCCGCCTCGGCGAACAGCGATTTTTGGATGTCCTGCAGCATGTCCTCGATCGATCCGACGAAGGACTCCGCGTCGCGGTTCTGCATCTTCGCCTTGCCGCCCGGCGTCCCGTCGTACATCTGATCCCGGCGCAGGAACGTCACTGCGTTCGCCGCCGCGTCGCGGCTGCCGATCTCGCAGATGACCGGGGCGCCGCGGCGCACCCAATCCCACCGCTTGTCCACGGCGCGCCCAGGCTTCTTGTCGACAAGCGCGCGCACCGGCGCTCCCAGCGCGGTCTGCTGGTTGAGCGCGCGCGCCAGGTCCTCCGAGAAGCTCATCGCATCGGCGTCGTCGGGGCGGTCGCGCAGAACCGGCAGGATCACAACTTGCTGGGGCGCGATGGCGGGAGGCAGCCGCAGACCGTCGTCGTCACCATGCGTCATGATCACCCCGCCGATGAGACGCGTCGAAACGCCCCAGCTCGTCGTGTGGCACAGCGCCATCTCGCCCGTCGCTGTCTGGTAGCGGATGTTCTGCGCCTCGGCGAAGTGCGTGCCGAGGTAATGCGAGGTGCCGGCCTGCAGGGCCTTGCCGTCCTGCATCATCGCCTCGATCGAGTAGGTGTTGTCCGCGCCGGGAAAACGCTCGTTTTCCGACTTCTCGCCGGCGATCACCGGCATCGCCAGCACCTGCTCGGCAAACGTGCGGTAGACCTCGAGCATCTGGCGTGTCTCGCGCATCGCGTCGTCACGATCCGCATGGGCGGTGTGACCCTCCTGCCAAAGGAACTCCGTCGTGCGGAGGAACAGGCGGGGACGCATCTCCCAGCGGACGACGTTCGCCCACTGGTTCACCAGCAGCGGCAGGTCGCGATAACTCTGGATCCAGCGCTGGAACGCGTCGCCGATGATGGTCTCCGACGTGGGGCGGACGATGAGCGGCTCCTCGAGCGCCGCCTCCGGATCGGGCTGCAGCTTGCCGTCGATCGCCTTCAGGCGATGGTGGGTCACCACCGCCATCTCCTTTGCGAACCCCTCGACGTGCTCCGCCTCCTTGGCGATGAAGCTCATCGGGATGAACAGCGGGAAGTAGCAGTTCTGATGCTCGGTCGCCTTGAAGCGGGCGTCGAGCTGCTGTTGGATGCGTTCCCAAATGCCCCAGCCCCACGGCTTGATGACCATGCAGCCGCGCACCGGCGACGTCTCCGCGAGGTCGGCGAGCTTCACGACGGCCTGGTACCACTCCGCGAAGTTCTCGCGGCGCGTGATGGGAAGCGCGTTGGACATGGTCTATATCCTCTGCTGGGCGGCGCCACTGCCGACCCGATGGCGGCGGGCTGTGGCCCTCTATGGGGTGGCCCTATAGTCGAACCGGGCCGCCAGACGGCTGGGTATATAGGCGAGGCGAGGGATGTTCAACGCGCTGGAATGGGGCATTGCCGCCCGCTACCTGCGCGCGCGCCGCGAGGGTTTCATCTCGGTCATCGCCTGGTTGTCCTTGATCGGCATTGCCCTGGGCGTCGCCACCCTGATCATTGTCATGTCGGTGATGAATGGCTTCCGCGCCGAGCTGGTGGAACGCATCCTCGGCATCGGCGGCCACGTGATCGTGCGGGGCACGACCGCCGGCATCCCGAACTTCGACGAAGAGATAGCCCGCATTCGTGGCGTGCCGGACGTGGTCCGGGCCCTGCCGATCGTCGAAGGGCGGGTAATGGTGATGTCGGCCAACGGCACTGCCAGCGGCGCCCTGGTGCGTGGCGTGCGCCTCGCCGACTTGCGCCAGATGCCGCTCATCAACGAGGGCGTGGTGTCGGGCTCGCTGGATGCGTTCGGTCCGCCCGACTCGGTGGTGCTCGGTGATCGGCTGGCGCTCAACCTCGGCGTCCGTGTCGGCGACACGGTCACGTTCGTGGCGCCGGAAACGACGCCCACGCCGATGGGCAATGTGCCGCGCATGAAGGGCTACAAGGTCGCGGCCACCTTCGACATCGGCATGTACGAGTACGACTCGGCGCTAGCCTTTCTGCCGCTTGAGGCCGCGCAGGTGTTCTTCCGCCTGGCGGATCGTGTCTCTGCCATCGAGGCGATCGTGACCGACCCGGAGCAGCCGGATACCGTCCGCGCCGCGATCCGCCAGGCCGTGCCCGGACTGCGGGTGTTTGACTGGCGCGATTCGAACACGCAGTTCTTCAACGCCCTCGAGGTGGAGCGGAACGTGATGTTCCTCATCCTCACGCTTATCATTCTCGTGGCGGCGCTGAACGTCATCTCGGGCCTCATCATGCTAGTGAAGGAGAAGCGCGGCGCCATCGCCATCATGCGCACCATGGGCGCGTCGCGGGGAATTATCCTGCGAGTATTCTTTCTCGCCGGCGCATCGGTCGGCGTCATCGGCACTTTGGCGGGGTTCGTGCTCGGCTTGTCCTTTGCGCTGAATATCGAGACGATTCGCCAGTGGATCGAATCGCTCACCGGAACGAACCTCTTCGCCGCGGAGATCTACTTCTTATCCACCCTTCCGGCGAAGGTAGACCCCTCCGAGGTTGCGCTGGTGACGGGCATGGCGCTCGCCTTATCCTTCCTCGCCACCCTGTATCCGTCCTGGCGCGCCGCACGCACCGATCCCGTGGAAGTCCTGCGCAGTGAGTGAAGCGGCGGAGGCCCAACCGCGTGCGAGCGCGGCCCACCAGGCGGCCACGCTCGCGCTCGAGCACATTCATCGCTCCTACCGCGAGGGCCCGGCGCGGTTGGAGGTGCTCAAGGACGTCACGCTCACGATTCATCCGGGCGAGATTGTCGCGCTGGTTGGTCCATCCGGTTCCGGCAAGACGACCCTGTTGCAGATCGCCGGACTGCTGGACCGCCCCGATAGCGGGGAGGTCTGGATCGCGGGGCAACGTTGCACCGGCATGAGCGATTCCAAACGCACGCGCACGCGCCGCGACAAGGTCGGCTTCATCTACCAGTTCCACCATCTGTTGCCCGAATTCTCTGCCATAGAGAACGTCGCGCTGCCCCGGCGCATCGCCGGTTCGTCGCGAGATGTTGCGGAGGGACACGCCGCCGATCTGCTTGGCCGGCTCGGCCTGGCGGAGCGGCTGCGGCATCGGCCGGGCGAGCTATCCGGCGGCGAACGCCAGCGCGTTGCCATCGCGCGGGCGGTAGCGAATGGCGCCTCGTTGCTGCTCGGCGACGAGCCCACCGGCAACCTGGACCACAGGACGGCGGAGCAGGTGTTCGCCGCGATGCTCAGCCTCGTGCGCGCCCAAAAAGTCGCGGCGCTCATCGCCACGCACAACCTCGAGCTGGCCGCGCGCATGGATCGGACGCTGTCGATTCAGGATGGTGTTCTGGCGCCGCACTAGGTGCACGACCACATAATGCAGTAAGCATTCCCCGACTAGCCCACAACTTCTGGGACTAGTTCTGGAAAAGTTCCCTCGCCGCCCTAGGTGGGGCATGGAATCATGCCTTGGCCCCCATGGCATTTGCGGACTTCGTCCATCTGCGCGTTCACACCGCCTATTCGCTTTCGGAAGGGGCGATCCAGGTCGAGGACGCGGTCAAACTCGCCAAGCAACACCGCATGCCGGCGCTGGCCATTACCGATCGGGGAAACCTGTTCGGAGCGCTGGAGTTTGCACTCGAGGCGGCCAAGAATGGCGTGCAGCCCATTATTGGCTGCGAGCTCGGGCTGTCACGGGACGGCGACGTGCAGCCCAGCCAGCGGGCGCCGGAGCCGGATCGCATCGTCCTGCTGGTGCAGAGCGAGGCCGGCTACCGCAACCTGATGGCGCTTTCCAGCGCCGCGTTCCTGGAGACGGAGCCCCCCGAGACGCCCCAGGTATCTTGGGACAAGCTCGCCGCGCATGCCGAAGGACTGCTCGCGCTTACCGGCGGTGTCGCCGGGCCTGTCGGCCGCCTGCTCGGCGAGCGCCGCGAGACGCAAGCGGCGGAGGCGCTGGGGCGGCTGGCGAGCATCTTTCCCGGCCGCTTGTACGTCGAGCTGCAACGCCATGGCATGGAAGCGGAGGAGCGCATCGAGCCGGCGCTGATCGACCTCGCCTACGCGCGGGGGCTGCCTCTGGTCGCCACAAACGAGCCGTACTTCGCGGATGCGGCGATGTCCGAGGCTCATGACGCGCTGCTGTGCATCGCCGACGGCGCCTACATCAGCGAGCCCAATCGGCGCCGCATGACGCCCGAACATCGCTTCAAGTCCGCCGCCGAGATGCGCGAGCTGTTCGCGGATCTTCCCGAGGCGATCGACAACACGCTGGTCGTCGCGCGACGCTGCGCGTACATGCCGCCAAAGTGTGACCCGATCCTGCCGCGCTTCCCGCTACCGGAGGGGCAGACCGAGGCGGACCTGCTGCGCGCCCAGTCGCACGCGGGCCTTGCGCTGCGCATCGGCGCGCGCGCCGCCGAAGAGCAGGCACGTTATCGCGAGCGTCTGGAGTACGAACTGGGCGTCATCATCAAGATGGGGTTCGCCGGCTACTTCCTGCTCGTCGCCGACTTCATCCGCTTCTCCAAGGAGAACGACATCCCGGTCGGTCCCGGGCGCGGCTCGGGCGCGGGGTCCGTCGTCGCCTGGGCGCTGAAGATCACCGACCTCGACCCGCTGCAGTTCGGCCTGTTGTTCGAGCGCTTCCTCAATCCGCACCGCATCTCGATGCCGGACTTCGACATCGATTTCTGCCAGGAGCGCCGCGACGAGGTCATCCAGTACGTGCAGCGCACCTATGGCGCTGATCGCGTCGCGCAGATCATCACCTTCGGCTCGCTGATGGCCCGTGCGGCGCTCCGCGACGTCGGCCGCGTGCTCGAGCTGCCGTACGGGCAGGTGGACCGCATCTGCAAGATCGTGCCGTACAACTCGGCCAACCCGGTGTCTCTGGCGGAAGCGATCGCGACGGAGCCGCGCCTTGCCGCGGAGCGCGACGCCGATGAGCGCGTTGCCAAGATGCTCGACATCGCGCAGAAGCTTGAAGGGCTGTACCGGCACGCGTCCACCCACGCCGCCGGCGTGGTGATTGGCGACCGCCCGCTGATCGAGTTGGTGCCGCTCTACCGCGATCCGCGCTCGGCGATGCCGGCGACGCAATTCTCGATGAAGTATGTCGAGGCGGCGGGCCTGGTGAAGTTCGACTTCCTTGGCCTGAAGACTCTCGACGTGCTCGACAAGACCGTGAAGCTCCTGGCCGAGCGCGGCGTGGCGCTCGATCTCGGCGCTTTGCCGCTCGCCGATGCGAAGACCTACGCCATGCTGGCGCGCGGCGAGACGATGGGCGTGTTCCAGCTCGAAAGCGAGGGCATGAAGAACCTCGCGCGCGAGGTGCGGCCCTCCAACATCGAAGACATCATCGCCATCGTCGCGCTCTATCGCCCCGGCCCGATGGAGAACATTCCGAAGTACGTCGCCTGCAAGCACGGCCGCGAGGAGCCCGAGAGGCTACACGAGCTGATCGAGCCCGTCGTGCGCGACACCTACGGCGTCATCATCTACCAGGAACAGGTGATGCAGATCGCCCAGGTGTTCGCCGGCTTCAGCATGGCGGAGGCCGACAACCTGCGTCGGGCGATGGGCAAGAAGATCAAGGCCGAGATGGACGCCATGCGCGACCGCTTCATCAAAGGCGCGATGGAAAAGGGCGTCGCGGCCGATAAGGCCACCCACGTCTTCGATCTGGTCGACAAGTTTGCCGGCTACGGCTTCAACAAGGCGCACTCCGCCGGATACGCGCTCATCGCCTACCAGAGCGCATACCTGAAGGCGCATCACCCGGTCGAGTTCCTTGCCGCGTCGATGACCATTGACCAGGGCAACACCGACAAGCTCGGCGCCTTCCGTCAGGAGGCGAAGCGCATGGGCATCGGCGTGCTGGGCCCCGACATCAATCGCTCCGAGGTCGGCTTCTCGGTCGAGGACACGGCGAGCGGTCCGGCGATTCGCTACGCCCTGGCAGCGGTGCGCAACGTCGGCGCCCATGCGATGCAGGCGGTGGTGGCCGAGCGCTCGCGCCGGGGGGCGTTCAAGGGCCTGCCCGACTTCGCCGATCGCCTGGATCCCAAATCGGTGAATCGCCGGCAGATGGAGAACTTGGCGCTAGCCGGCGCGTTCGATGCGTTGGAGCCGCAGCGCGAGCGCGTCCACGCCGGTGTCGAGATGATGCTGCGCCAGGCAAACTCCGCGTCGCTGGAGCGCGAAGCGGGTCAGGCGAACCTGTTCGACGGCGCCTTGTCGGGTGCCGAGCGGCGCTTCGACCTGCCGAAGGCCGACGCGTGGAGCACGATGGAGCGCCTGAAGCGCGAGCGCGAGGCGCTTGGGCTGTACCTGTCAGCGCATCCGCTGGAGGCGTACACCGGCGTGCTCGCCGCCAAGCGCGTGACTTCCGCCGCCGAGATTCCCGCAAAGCTCGCCAGCGGCGCTACGTCGCTGCTGTTGGCCGGTACGGTCGAGCGGTGCACGGAGCGTCGGTCGGCGCGGGGGAATCGCTTTGCCCATGTCGCCTTCTCCGATCCGACCGGCGACTTCGAGGTGACGCTCTTCTCGGAGATCCTGACCGCCGCGAAGCAGCTCCTGGAGCCTGGCACCTCGGTGCAGGTCACGGCAGAGGCCAGCACCGTCAACGACACGGTGCGGCTCACCGCCCAGGGCATCCAGGCCATGGACGAAGTTGCGGCCAAGCACGCCGCCGGCCTGCGGGTTTGGCTGGAAGGGCCCGAGCCCGTGGCCGATATCCGCCGGATCCTGGGGACGGGCAACGGGGGCCGGGCCGAGGTCGCCATCGTCGTGCGCCAGCCTTTGGGCGGCCGGGAAGTCGAAATCACGCTACCGGGCAAGTTCGCCTTGAACCCGGCCGTACGCGAGGCGATCGCGCGGACCCCGGGGGTTGCCGATCTCCGCGAGGTCTGAGCGATTTCGGCGGCCTTCCGCCAGCCCGAGCTTGCTTCCGGCCCCTCACAGAGGCTATTACCCGGCCGGGCGCCCGATGGTCGGGAGCTCATAACCCGCACGCAGGATCGCGGTTTGCTCCAGTCACCCCTGGTGCCGCCGTTTCCGGTGTCCGGAGAGCCTCCAAACGGCCCGCCCGGATCATCTCCTGCGGAAGCACAACCGGAGCAAGGAAATGGCTTTGCCTGACTTCACCATGCGCCAGCTGTTGGAAGCTGGCGTGCACTTCGGCCATCGCACATACCGCTGGAATCCCAAGATGGCGCCTTACCTCTACGGGGCGCACAACGGGATTCACATCATCGACCTGCAGCAGACGGTGCCGATGCTGCACCGCGCCCTCGAGGCGCTGCGCGATACCGCTGCTGCCGGGGGCCGCGTGCTGTTCGTCGGCACCAAGCGCCAGGCGCAAGAGGCGATTGCCGATGCGGCTCGCCGCGCCGGCCAGCACTTCGTCCATCACCGTTGGCTGGGCGGTATGCTCACCAACTGGAAGACGATCTCCGTCTCCATCGCACGGCTGAAGGAGCTCGACGCGAATGCGGAGCAGGGCGAGCAGAGCGGCCTCACCAAGAAGGAGCGCCTGCATCTCGAGCGCGAACGCGAGAAGCTCGAGCGCTCGCTGGGCGGCATCAAGGATATGGGCGGTCTACCCGACATCCTGTTCGTGATCGATACGAACAAGGAGGAGATCGCCATCGAGGAAGCACGCCGCCTCGGCATCCCGGTGGTGGCCGTGCTCGATTCGAATTCCAGCCCGGCGGGCATCGCGTTCCCGATTCCGGGCAACGACGACGCTTCGCGCGCCATCAACCTTTACTGCGAGCTCGCCGCTCAGGCGGTGCTCAACGGAATCCGCACCCAGATGGCGCAAACCGGCGACATCGGCGAGGCGGCGGAGATTCCAGGCGAGGCCGAAGCTGCGCCGCGCGAGGAGAACAGCCTTGGCCGTGGACCGCGCCGCGGCCGCAAGCAGGATGAAGGCCGCAAGCAAGAGCCAGAGATGGTCGCTGCGGAGTCTCCGGACGGCCAGTGATCCGTCGGGGGCGCATCGCGCTCCGCCTGCACCGCCGATTAGAAAGGACATACCGTGAGCGACATCGACGCCGCCAAGGTCAAGGAACTGCGCGAGCGCACCGGTGCGGGCATGATGGATGCCAAGCGCGCGCTGGTCGAAACCAATGGCGACATGGAGAAGGCAGCCGACTGGCTGCGTTCGAAGGGGCTTGCGGCGGCGGCTAAGAAGGCGGGCCGCGTCGCTGCCGATGGACTCGTCGCGGTGGCGGTGAAGGGCGCCCAGGGTGCAGTCATCGAGGTGAACTCGGAGACCGACTTCGTTGCGCGCAACGACAAGTTCCAGGATCTCGTGAAGGCGGTCGCCGGCGTGGCGCTCGCCAACGGTGGTGACTTCGACAAGACCTCGGCCGCCAAGCTGACCGGCTCGCAGAAGTCAGTGAAGGACGCGGTGGTGGACGCGATCGCCACCATCGGCGAGAACATCCAGTTCCGGCGTGCGGCCGGACTCTCGGTCAAGCAGGGCACCGTCTTTTCCTACGTGCACAACGCGGTGAAGCCCGACCTCGGCAAGATTGCGGTCCTGGTCGGCCTGGAGTCGTCCGCGCCGCCCGACAAGCTCGCCGGCCTCGGTAAGCAGATCGCCATGCACGTTGCCGCTGCCAACCCCCAGGCGGTGACTCCCGGGTCGCTCGACAAGAATCTCGTGGCCCGCGAGAAATCGGTCTTCGAAGAGCAGGCCAAAGCCTCCGGCAAGCCGGCCGAGATCGTCGCCAAGATGGTCGAGGGACGGCTGCGCAAGTACTACGGCGAAGTGGTACTGCTCGAACAGCTGTCCGTCATGGACAACGAAACGAAGATCAGCAAGGTGATCGAGGACGCGGCGAAGGCCGCGGGCGCCCCGGTGAAAGTGACCGGCTTCGTGCGATTCGCCCTCGGTGAGGGCATCGAGAAGAAGCAGGAAGATTTTGCCGCCGAAGTAGCCGCGGCTACCAAGCACTAGGCGGCGCGGCGCAGGTGGCGGCGATGGCGTCCGTCGCGAAAGCCGATACCAAGTTGCCGGCGAAGTCGTATCTCCGCGTGCTGCTCAAGCTGTCCGGGGAAGCGCTGGCCGGATCGAACGGGCAGGGCATCGACTACGCCGTCGTCACCCGCATCGCCAGCGACATCAAGGCGGTTCACGCGACGGGTGTGCAGGTCTGCGCCGTGATCGGCGGCGGCAACATCGTGCGCGGCTCCGCCGCGGCGCGCGCTGGCATGGAGCGCGCGGGTGCCGACTACATGGGCATGCTGGCAACCGTCATCAACGCGCTCGCTATGCAGAGCACGCTCGAGACGCTCGGCGTTGCGACGCGGGTGCTGTCGGCGATTCCGATGGCGTCGGTGTGCGAGCCGTACATCCGCCGCCGCGCATTGCGGCACCTGGAGAAGGGGCGCGTGGTCATCTTCGCCGGCGGCACCGGCAATCCATTCTTCACGACCGACTCGGCGGCGGCCTTGCGGGCAGCGGAGATGAATTGCGACGCGCTGCTCAAGGGCACCCAGGTGGATGGCGTCTATTCCGCCGACCCGCGCAAGGACGCGAGCGCGCGCAGGTATGATACCCTCGACTACATGGACGTGCTGTCCAACGACCTCAAGGTCATGGACGCTTCGGCCATTTCGCTGGCCCGCGAGAATCAGATTCCCATCCTGGTGTTCTCCATCCACGAGGCGGGCGCATTCGCGGACGTACTGGCCGGGAAAGGACGCTGGACCACGATTACCGAAGCGAGTGCAGCCCGGGGAGCGTGAACCATGGCAGGCAAGTTCGACTTTGATGGCATCAAGCGGCGCATGAACGCGGCCGTCGACGACCTGAAGAAGGAATTCGCCGGATTGCGCACCGGCCGCGCCTCGGCAAGCCTCTTGGATCCGGTGATGGTGGTGGCCTACGGCAACACCGTACCGCTCAAGACGGTTGCCAACATCTCCGTACCGGAGCCTCGGATGCTGTCAGTGCAGGTATGGGACCGGTCCAACGTCACTGCCGTGGAGAAGGCGATCCGTGCCGCCGAACTCGGGCTCAACCCGGTCGTCGAAGGCCAGAATCTCCGCATCCCGATTCCGGATCTCACCGAGGAGCGCCGCCGCGATCTTACCAAGATTGCGCACAAGTATGCGGAGCAGCACCGCATTGCGGTGCGTAACGTGCGCCGCGACGGCATGGACAAGCTCAAGGCGCTCGAGAAGTCGCATGAGATTTCGCAGGACGAGCATCGCCGCTTCTCGGATCAGGTGCAGAAGGAAACCGACGCGGTGATCGGCAGGATCGACGAGGCGCTCGCCACCAAGGAGCGCGAGATCATGCAGGTTTGAGCGCCATGAGGGAGGCCGTCGTCAGCAGCTCGCAGGCGCCGCGTCCGCCGGCGCACATTGCCATCATCATGGATGGCAACGGGCGCTGGGCGAAAGCGCGCGGCTTGCCGCGCGTGGCTGGCCATCAACGTGGCGCCGAAGCGGCGCGCATCGCGGTGCGCACGTGCCGCGAGCTCGGCGTGAAGTTTCTGACGCTCTACGCGTTCTCGTCCGAAAACTGGAAGCGCCCAGCGTCCGAGGTGGACGACCTGATGGCCCTGCTGCGGTACTACCTGCGGCGCGAGGTCAGCGACCTCACCGAGCAGGACGTGCGCCTGCGCTTCATCGGCTCGCGCGAACGCCTGGCGCCGGACATCATCAGCGAGATCGAGCATGCCGAGGCACGCACGCAGCACAACAGCGGCCTTACCCTGGTGGTGGCGCTCAACTACGGCAGCCACGAGGAGATCGTGCAGGCGGCACGTTCGCTCGCGCAGGACGTCGCGAACGGAGTGCTGAAACCGTCGGACATCGACGAGAACACGTTCGCGGAACGGCTCTCCACGTCCGATATCCCCGACCCCGACCTGCTGATTCGCACCAGCGGAGAGCAGCGCCTGTCGAACTTCCTGCTGTGGCAGGCGGCATACTCTGAGCTTGTGTTCCTGGACACCTACTGGCCCGACTTCAGCCGCGAGAACCTCGAGACGGCCATCGCCGAGTTCCATCGCCGCGACCGCCGCTTCGGTACCACCAATGGCTAGCGCGCCGCAGGAGGCTCTGGCGGTCCGCTCCGAGACGCTGGTGGCCCGGCTAATCTCGGGCTTCGTGCTGGCGGTCGTCGCCACCTTCGGCGCCGTCGCCGGCGGATGGACCTTCACCGTTCTGATTGCCGCCTTGGGTACGCTGATGGCCTTCGAGTGGGATCGGTTGTGCGGCGGTCCCCTGTACGGCCCTTACGGCAGCATGCACGCGGCGGCTGTCACCGGGGCCGCCGTACTGACTGGCACCGGGCGAATCGGAGCGGCAGTACTGCTCGTGGTGGCGACCGCCGTTGTCGGCGCCATGCTGGCGCGCGGCCGTGGCCGCGATGTCCGATGGCTGACGGGTGGCCTTCTGTACATTGCCATCCCCACCATTGCCGCGGTCTGGATTCGCAGCGACCACGAGTGGGGTCGGCTGGCAATCCTCGGCCTATTCGCGGTGATCTGGTCCACCGACACCGGCGCATACTTCGCCGGGCGCACCATTGGCGGACCGAAGCTTGCCCCGACCATCAGTCCCGGCAAGACCTGGGCCGGGCTCATCGGCGGCATCCTTGCCGCGATCCTTGCCGCGCTCATCGTGGCGAGACTCGCGGACCTTGAGCCCCTATGGCTGGTTGCGGCGCTTGGCGCACTCGTCTCGCTTGTCGGGCAGATCGGCGACTTGGGAAAGTCAAAGGTGAAGCGACACTTTGGCGTCAAGGATTCGGGCAACCTCATCCCCGGCCATGGCGGCATCATCGATCGGCTCGACAGCACGCTCGCCACGCTGCCCCTGCTCGCGATCGCGTTGGCGCTATGGCTGTAGCGGCACTTCGTCCGGGCGAGCAGCCGCGCCCCGCCGTGCGGCCCCGCAGCGTCTCCATTCTGGGCTCCACCGGCTCGGTCGGCACCAGCACCGTCAGCTTGCTGGCGCGCGGCGGTTACATCGTCGAGGCGCTGACCGCCAACAACAACATCGCTCTGCTGGTCGAGCAGGCGCGACTCCTGCAGCCCAAGTTCGTTGCCCTCGCGGCCGAGGAATGCCTCGGCCAGCTCAAGGAGGCGCTTGCCGGCACGGGGATCGAGGTCGGTGCGGGGCCGCGCGCCCTCGTCGAGGCGGCGTCACGCCCGGCTGATTGGGTGATGGCGGCGATCGTCGGGGCCGCCGGGCTGGCGCCGACCCTGGCGGCGATCCGTCGCGGCGCCATCGTCGCGCTCGCCAACAAGGAAGTCCTGGTGTGTGCCGGCGACATCGTCATGGCGGAGGTCGCTGCGCATGGCGCGACGCTCCTTCCCGTGGACTCGGAACACAATGCCATCTTCCAGGTGTTCGAGTCGCGTAATCGCGACGCCGTGGACCGCATCATCCTGACCGCGTCGGGTGGACCGTTCCGCGAGTTCGACGTCAAGCGCATGGCTGCGGTGACTCCGGCCCAGGCCGTCGCTCACCCCAATTGGGTGATGGGACGCAAGATCTCGATCGACTCCGCCACGATGATGAACAAGGGCCTCGAGTTGATCGAGGCGCACCACCTGTTCGGCATGCCCGAGCCGAAGATCGAGGTGTTGCTGCACCCGCAATCGGTCGTGCACAGCCTCGTTGCGTACGTGGATGGATCAGTGCTGGCGCAGCTCGGCGCGCCCGACATGCGCACGCCCATCGCGTACACCCTAGCGTGGCCGGAGCGGCTGTCGTTCCCGGCGCGCCGGCTCGACCTTGCGGCCCTGGGCGGCCTGACGTTCTTTCTGCCCGACGAAAGCCGCTTTCCCGCGCTGCGTTTGGCCCGCCAAGCCTTGCAAGGCGGGAGGGCCGCACCTACTATCCTTAATGCCGCCAACGAGGTCGCGGTCGAAGGGTTCATGGCGGGCAGGATCGGCTTTCTCGACATCGCCCGTACCGTCGAGGAAACCCTCGCCGCAACCGACCACACGCCGCTCGCGACGTTGGACGACGTCCTGGAAGTCGATGCCATTGCGCGGCGCGCGGCGCGCGCGTTCGTGGGGGCCTGATTCGCCGTCGCGTCCATGCAAACGGAAGCTGAGCTGTAGATGACCATTCTTACGTCGGTGGCCGCGTTCCTGGTCGTTCTTACGGTGCTCGTGTTCGTTCACGAGATGGGACATTACCTGGTGGCGCGCTGGCGGGGCGTGAAGGTCGAGACGTTCTCTATCGGCTTCGGCCAGGAGATCGTCGGTTGGACGGATCGCACGGGGACGCGCTGGAAGATCAGCTGGGTGCCGCTCGGCGGCTACGTGAAGTTCTTCGGGGATAGTGGAGTCTCGTCCGCGGGGCCGGCTCGGGCGATGACGCCGGCCGAACGCGAGGTGTCCTTTCATCACAAGCCGCTCGGCAGTCGTGCTGCCGTTGTCGTGGCGGGCCCGGCGGCCAACTTCGTGTTCGCAATTCTCCTGTTCGCGGGGATCTACGCGACGGTAGGGCAGCCCTTCACGACGCCGGTAATCGCCGAGGTGCAGCCCGATACGGTCGCTGCCCAGGCAGGCTTCCGCGGCGGCGATCGCTTCGTGGAAATCGACGGCTTCGCCGTACAGCGGTTCGAGGACCTGATGCAACTGGTTCTCGCCAATCCCGGCCGCACGATGGACTTCGTCGTGTTGCGCGATGGCGAGCGCATGACGCTGCGAGCTGCTCCCGGCACGCGGACCCTCACCGACCGCAACGGCAAGGAACGCCAGGTCGGGTATCTCGGCGTGCGCAGCGCCGGGTTCGAGCAGATTCGCCGCAACCCAGCCGAAGCTCTTTGGTACGCCGCCGGCCAGACCTGGTTCGTGACGAAGCAGACGCTCGTCACCGTTGGCCGCATGATCGCGGGCACCGCGCCGACGGACGACCTGCGCGGTCCCGTCGGCATTGCTCAGCTGTCCGGCGAGGTGGCCCAGATCGGCTTCGGCCCGGTTCTCGAGCTTATGGCCTTGTTGTCGATCAGCCTTGGTCTGATCAACCTCTTCCCGGTGCCGCTACTGGACGGTGGCCACCTGTTGTTCTACGCCTTCGAGGCCGTGCGGGGACGGCCATTGGGGCCGCGCGCGCAGGAGTACGGGTTCCGCCTGGGGTTGGCATTGGTGCTCATGCTGATGGTGTTCGCTACCTGGAACGATTTCGTGCAGCTCGACGTCGTCGGCAAGGTGCGCGGGCTCTTCTAGTAGCGGCTGGGTGACGGGGGAAGGGGGAACGTGACGCACTGGCTGCGCATTCTTGGCGTCTGCCTCGCGCTCATGTGCGCCGCCGGCAACGCGTCGGCGCAGGTTCCTGCGGTGCAGCCCCCGATCAGCGAGATTCGCATTGAGGGCAATCAACGCATCGAGCGCGAGACGATTCTCTCCTATCTGGAAATTCGTCCGGGCGAACTCGCGGACGCGTTGCGCGTCGACAACTCGCTCAAGAACCTCTTCGCCACCAACCTCTTTGCCGACGTGTCGATCGTGCGCCAGGGCGACGCCCTGGTGTTGCGCGTAGTCGAGAACCCCGTTATCAACCGGATCGCATTCGAAGGCAATCGCGCGGTACGCGACGAGATCCTCGAGCCCGAGGTTCAGTTGCGGCCCCGCGTCGTGTTCACCCGCAGCCGAGTCCAGGCCGACGTCCAGCGGCTGTTGCAGGTTTACCATCGCAATGGCCGCTTCGCGGCGAGCATCGAGCCGAAGGTCATTCAGCTGCCGCAGAACCGTGTCGATCTCGTATTCGAGATCAACGAAGGTCCGCTTACCGGCATCCGCCGCATCCGCTTCATCGGCAACACGGCGTTCAGCGACAACCAGCTGCGCGGCGCCATCCAGACCAAAGAGGCGCGCTGGTGGCGCTTCCTGACCACCGACGACACCTACGACCCCGATCGCGTCGCCTTCGACCAGGAGCAGTTGCGCCGGTACTACAACGCGCGTGGCTACGCCGACTTCGCCGTCGCTTCGGCGGTCGCGCAACTCACGCCGGACGGCCGTGATTTCTTCCTGACGTTCACCGTCGAGGAGGGGGCGCGATACCGTTTCGGCGACATCGACGTCGTCTCGCGCATTCCCGAACTCGACCCCAGCGCATTGCGCAGCTTCGTGGGAACGAAGAAGGGCGATGTGTTCAACGCAACGACGGTCGAGGATTCGATCCTCAACATGACGTTCGAGGCGGGAAGGTTCGGCTACGCGTTTGTCGATATACTCCCGCGCATTACCCGCAATGCCGAGGATCGCACCATCGGCATCGTGTACGAGATCGCTGAGGGTCGGCGCGTCTACGTGGACCGCATCAACATCGCCGGCAACGTCCGTACGCTCGATTCGGTGATCCGCCGCGAGTTCCGTATTTCCGAGGGCGATGCGTTCAATACCGCCAAGGTGCAGCGCTCGCTGCAGCGGGTGCGGGCACTCGGCTACTTCGACGACGTGCAGCTCTCGCAGCGGCCGGCGCAAACTGTCCTGCAGCCAGAACTGCAGGGAGTCGGGCCCGGCGACCGCGTCGACCTCAACATGACGGTGCGGGAGCGGGCCACCGGCGAGCTCATCTTCGGCGTCGGGTATTCGACGACGGATCAGTTCGTGGCGGATGTCAGCCTATCGGAGCGCAATCTCCTCGGCCGCGGCCTGCAGCTGCGGTTGGGCGTAACATACGCGACGCGCCGGCAGGAGCTCGACCTTTCGTTCACGCAGCCGTCTTTCTTGGGTACCGGAGTTTCCGCTGGCTTTGATGTTTTCTCGCGGACTACCGATTTGCGCAGCACGTCTTCATACGAGATGTCTACCCAAGGTTTTTCGCTGCGTGGCGGGGTGCGGCTGACCGAGTATCTGACGTCGAATCTCCGCTACACCTTGCGCCAAGTCGGGCTCAAAAGCCTCGGACAGGTCGCCTCTTGGTATGTCCGCGAGCAGGAGGGTTCGCGTGTTGTCTCCGCGATCAGCTACTCGCTGCTTTACGATCGCCGCAACGACGTCGCCTTTCCTACCGAAGGTTACGCCTTGCGGATCAATCAGGAGTTGGCGGGGTTGGGCGGCGACGCGCGCTACCTGCGCACGACTGCGGGCGCCGAGTACTACACGCCGCTGTGGCCTGAGGACTGGGTTGGCACGCTCAGCCTCAACGTCGGCCACGTCGTGGGGTTGGGCAAAAGCCTGAGCATTGCCGACCGCTTCTTCATCGGTGGCGATAGCTTCCGCGGCTTCCGCAACTCGGGAATCGGTCCGCGCGATGCGGATACCCTCGATTCGCTCGGCGGCAGGGCCTACTATGTCATGTCTGGTGAGGTGGGCTTTCCCGTCGGCTTACCCAAGGACCTTGGCGTTCGCGGCTTCGTCTTCTCCGAGATTGGGGCGTTGTGGGGGCCCGGCATTCCGCCCGGTGACAGCGGCATTCTCGATAGCACCAGTCCGCGCGTGACCTACGGCGCCGGTCTTTCGTGGATGTCGCCGATCGGACAGATCCGGTTCGAGTTCGCCCGGCCGCTCAAGACGGAGGAGTTCGACCGGACCGAGAGCTTCCGCTTCAGCATCGGCGGCCGCTTCTAGTCTTCAACAAAGGATCGCATGATGGTTCGCGTATTGGTGTTGCTGGCCGCCGTGCTCATTGCATCCAATGCAATGGCGCCGGACGCATGGGCACAGGCCGCGCCCAAGACCACCGCCCCGGCGCCGGCGCCACAGGTGGCGCCGAAGGCGCCCGCGCCCGCGCCGCAGGTGACGCCCAAGGCCACTCCGCCGGCGACGGCCGCCACGCCACTTCCGCCCGCCGTCATCGCTATCGTCGACGTGGCGCAAGTGCGCGCCAATTCGCTGGCGGCCAAGGACATTCAGCGCCAGATGGCGGCGATCCAAGAGGTCTACTCGGTCGAGATCAGCAAACTCGAGGACCAACTGCGTGCCCGCGAGCAAGAGTTGCAGCGGCAGCAAGCCATTCTTGCTCCGGAGGCGTTAGCACAACGTCGCCGCGAGTTCGAGACCGCAGTGGACCGCGCCCAGCGCTTGGTCGAGGAACGCAATCGCACCCTGGATCGCCTGTTCAACGAGGCGATGAGCAAAGTGACGGCCGCGATCGTCACGACGCTGGGCGACTTGCAGCGCGAGCGCGGCTTCAACATGGTGCTCGACCGCAACGTCGTGCTGGTTCCTGCCCCCGGCCTCGATCTGACGGCGGACGCGTTGGCACGCGTTGACCAGCGCCTCCCGACGGTTGCGGTGACGCTGCCGCCCGAAGGGCGGTAATGCCCGATCCGCGGTTCTTTACCGCGAGCGGCCCTTTCACCGCGGCCGATCTGGCGGAGCGCACCGGCGCCGATCTGGTCGGCGACGCGAAGCTTCGCATCGCCGCGGTGGCGCCGCTTGAGGCTGCAGGCCCGGAAGACCTGACCTTCTTCGATGATCCGCGCTATCGCGATCATGTCGGCCTCACACGCGCCGGTGCGATTGCCCTGCGGCCCAAGAGCCGTGCCTTGGCTCCCCACGGGGCGGTGCTGCTGCTCAGCGACAATCCGCACCGGACGTTTGCGCTTGCCGCGGCGATGCTGTTCCCGGAGCCGTCCCTCGAGCCGGGCATCGCGGCGGCCTCTCACATCACCAAGCAGGCCAGGATCGGTGCGCGCTGCGCGATCGAGCCGGGGGTCGTCGTCCGCGACAACGCCGAGATCGGCGAAGGCTGTTTTCTTGGCTCCGGCGCGAGCATCGGCCGGGGCGTGGTGCTGGGCGCTGGAACACGGGTCGGTGCCAACGCCAGCATCAGTCATGCGGTGATCGGCGCCCGTGTGAACATCTATCCGGGCGCGCGGATCGGCCAGGATGGGTTCGGTTTTGTCCCCGACGCCAAGGGCCACGTTCGTGTTCCGCAGCTGGGGCGGGTGATGATCGGCGACGGCTGCGAGATCGGCGCCAATACCACGATCGACCGCGGCTCCGGACCCGATACTGTGGTCGGGGCGGGCTGCTGGATCGACAACCTCGTGCATATAGGTCACAACGTCCAACTCGGCCGAGGCTGCATTGTTGCCGGGCTGTCGGGCATCGCGGGCAGCACCGTGGTCGGGGACTTCGTCGCCATCGGCGGCCAGGTCGGGATCGCGGGACACCTCCGCATCGGCGCCGGCGCGCAGATTGCCGGGGGCAGCGGCGTGATTCGGGACGTAGGACCTGGCGAGAAGGTGGGCGGCTACCCGGCGGTTCCCATTCGTGCCTGGCACCGGCAAACTGCCTCAATCGCCAGGCTGGCCCGCGCCGAAGCCGCTGGACCGGCACAGGAGGAGTCATGAACGAGACGGCCGGCATCGAGGTCGGAACCGCCGACATCCTGCAGATCTTGCAGATGATCCCGCACCGCTATCCCATGTTGATGGTGGATCGGGTCGTCGAGATGGTTCCTGATCAGAGCGCCGTCGGCATCAAGAACGTGTCGATCAACGAGCCGCACTTCGCGGGGCACTTCCCGGGGCGGCCGATCATGCCGGGTGTAATGATTGTCGAGGCCATGGCACAGACCGCCGCGGTCCTGGTGGCGTACTCGGAGCGCGAGTTGCAGGGCTCCAGCAAGCTCGTCTATTTCCTGGCAATCGACAACGCACGTTTTCGCAGGCCGGTCGTTCCGGGCGACTCGATGCGCATTCTGGTGAACAGGACGCATCGCCGCGGCAACGTGTGGAAGTTCGACAGTAAGTGCACGGTGGACGACAAAGTCGTGGCTGAGGCCAACTTCAGCGCCATGGTGGTGGATGGCTAGGCAGCAATCGTTGGAGTGTCCGACGGCCGGCGGCGACGCCGAAATCCATCCGGCTGCGGTGGTCGCAGCCGGCGCGCGGATTGGCGCGGGGGCGCGCATCGGACCGTTCTGCCGCGTAGACGCCGAGGTCGAGCTCGGTCCCGATGCTGTGCTGCACTCCCACGTCGTTGTCGCGGGAAGGACGCGCATTGGCGCGAGCGTGGAGATTTTTCCATTCGCCTGCATTGGCCACGCGCCGCAAGACTTGAAGTACGATGGTGAGCCTTCGGAGCTCGTAATCGGGTCCCGCTGTCGCATTCGCGAGCACGTCACTATCCACCCGGGAACGCGTGGCGGCGGGATGATCACGCGCATCGGCGATGACTGCTTGATCATGGCGGGCGCGCACGTCGCCCATGATTGCCAAGTCGGCAACCACGTCATCCTGGTCAACAACGCTACGCTGGGGGGCCATGTCCGCGTCGGCGACCGCGCCATCATCGGCGGGATGTCGGCTGTGCACCAGTTCGTGTGCATCGGCGCGCACGCCATGATCGGCGGCATGTCGGGCGTTGAGTCCGACGTGATCCCGTTCGGCACCGTGATGGGCGACCGCGCGCATCTCGCCGGCCTCAACCTCGTCGGCCTGAAGCGGCGCGGCTTCGAGCGCGAGGCGATCCACGACCTCCAGAAAGCCTACCGCATGCTCTTCGGCGAGGAGGGGACCTTCCAGGAGCGGCTGGCGGACGTGCGCGAGAAATTCGGTGGCAACGACTTGGTCGAGGAGGTGCTGTCGTTCATCCAGGCGCAATCCGACCGAGCGCTGTGTAAGCCCAAGGTCGCTCGGGGCGGCTGAGGGTGCCGGTCGCTTCCGCGCTGAGCGCGCAGACCGTCGGTATCCTCGCTGGCAGCGGCGAGCTCCCCGGCCTGCTGATCGAGGCGTGCCGCGCGGGCGGCCGCGAGCCGTTCATTATCGCCTTCAATGGCTTCACCGACCCCGGGGTCGTGACGGGCACGCGGCATGCGTGGGTGGACCTTGCGGCGGTCGGCAAGACGTTCAAGCATCTGCGCGACGCCGCCTGTCAGGCAGTGGTGTTCGCCGGCCGGCTGCGCCGGCCGGCTCTTTCGTCCCTGCGGCCGGACGCCCGCGGGTTGCTGGTGCTTGCCAAGGTCGCGGCGGCGGGCGGAGACGACGCCGTGCTGCGTGTGCTGGTCAACGAGCTGGAGAGCGAAGGCTTCCGCGTTCTTGGGCCCGACGACCTGCTGCAGGATCTGGTTGCACCCTCCGGTCCGTTGGGCGCGCATGCTCCGCAAGCGTCCCATCGCGCCGACATTGAGCGCGGAATTGCCGTCGCACACGCCCTCGGCGACGTAGACGTAGGTCACGCCGTGGTGGTTCAGCAGCGGATCGTCCTGGGCGTCGAGGCCGCCGAAGGCACGGATGTTCTCCTGCAGCGATGCGCTGACCTAAGGCGCGAAGGGCAGGGCGGCGTTTTGGTCAAGCTGAAGAAGACCGGCCAGGAGCGCCGCGTGGATCTTCCGGTGATCGGTCCCGCCACCATCGCCGGTGCGCGCGCGGCAGGGCTGGCCGGCCTCGCCATCGAAGCGGGCGGCACGCTGGTGATGGGCCGCAGCAAGGTCGTCGAGGCCGCCAACGCGGCCGGCATGTTCGTCTACGGCCTGAGCGAGGCAGAACTCGCCTTGCAACTCTGAGCATGGCGACGGTCCGCGCCCGCCGCTCGCTGCACATCATGGTGGTGGCGGGCGAGGCGTCCGGCGACGCCCTCGGGGCGGGCCTGATGGCTGCGCTGAAGTCGCTTACTGCCGGTGCTGTCCGGTTCACCGGTGTCGGCGGCCCGGCGATGGAGGCGCAGGGGCTGGCATCCCTGTTCCCCATGCAGGAGCTCAGCCTGATGGGCATCGCCGAGGTGCTGCCCAAGGTCCGCCACCTGGCCCGGCGGCTGCGCGAGACCGAGGATCACGCCCTGGGCAGCGGTCCCGATGCGGTGGTCACCATCGATTCGCCGGGCTTCAACTTCCGCTTGGCGCGGCGCCTGAAGCCGCAGGGCCTAACGCTCATTCACTATGTGGCGCCCAGCGTGTGGGCATGGCGGCCCGGCCGCGCCAAGAGGATCGTGCCACTGTTCGACCACCTGCTGTCGCTGCTGCCGTTCGAGCCGCGCTACTTCGAGGATGAGGGCCTGCGCAGCTCGTTCGTCGGTCATCCGGTGATCGAATCCGCCGCGGGCAAAGGCGATGGCTTTGCATTCCGCGCTCGCCACAAGCTTCCCGCCGGCGCGACCGTCGTGTGTGTGCTGCCGGGAAGCCGGCACAGCGAAACCAGGCGGCTGCTGCAACCGTTCGGTGCGACCATCGAGCGCTTGGCGCAGGAATTCGAGCGCCTCGTGGCGGTCGTGCCGGCGGTGCCGCACCTGGAGGCGAGCATCCGCGCGGCGACCGCTGTCTGGCGCGTGCCCACGGTCGTGGTGCCCGGCGCCGAGCGCTATGACGCCATGGCGGCGAGCGACGCGGCTCTGGCAGCTTCCGGCACCGTAGCGCTGGAGCTGGCGCTGGCCAAGGTACCGGCCGTCATCGCCTATCGCATGCACCCGCTGACGTGGTTGCTGGTGAAGCGCCTCGCCCTGACGCCCTACGTGAACCTGGTCAACATCCTGGTGCGCCGCGCCGTCGTGCCGGAGCTGCTGCAGCACGACTGCGTGCCCGCGCGGCTCGACGAGGCCGTGCGGACGGTGCTCACCGACAAAGAGCATCGCGCGGCGCAGATGGAGGCGGCAGCGGACGCCATCGGCATGCTCACTCCGCCGAACGGCACGCCCTCGCAAGCGGCGGCGGAAGCGGTCCTCAAGGTGATCGACGGAAAGGTGCCCCCGTCGACGGCGGCGGTGTAGCAGCGCGCGCTATTGCCGCTTCGGCATGGGCACGTAAGCGCGCTTCGGCGCGCCGGTGTACAGCTGGCGCGGCCTGCCGATCTTCTGTGCCGGATCGGCCAACATCTCGGCCCACTGGGCGCACCAGCCGACGGTGCGCGCCACGGCAAACAAGGCCGTGAACATGCCGGAGGGGAATCCCATCGCGCGCAGGATGATGCCCGAATAGAAGTCGACGTTCGGGTACAGCTTACGCTCGACGAAGTAACCGTCCTCCAGCGCGATGCGCTCGAGCTCCTGCGCAAGCAAGAGCAGCGGCTCGTCGCGCATGCCGAGCTCGTCCAGCACCTCGTGAGCGCGCTTGCGCAGCACCTGGGCGCGCGGGTCGAAGTTCTTGTAGAGGCGGTGGCCGAATCCCATCAGCCGGAACGGATCGTCCTTGTCCTTGGCGCGGGCGATAAACTCGGGGATGCGCTTCACACTGCCGATATCTTCGAGCATGTTGAGAACGGCCTCGTTGGCGCCGCCGTGCGCCGGGCCCCACAGGCAGGCGATGCCGGCGGCGATGCAGGCGAACGGATTGGCACCCGACGAGCCCGCCAGACGCACGGTCGAGGTGGATGCGTTCTGCTCGTGGTCGGCATGCAGGATGAAGATGTCGTCGAGCGCCCGCTCCAGCACCGGGTTGACCTTGTATTCCTCGGAAGGGACCGCGAACACCATGTGCAGGAAATTGCCGGCGAACGAGAGCTCGTTGCGCGGATACATGAACGGCTGGCCGACCGAGTACTTGTAGGCCATGGCCGCGATGGTCGGCACCTTGGCGATGACGCGGTGAACGTTGGAGAGCCGCTCGCCGGCATGCGCGGCGCCAGCGGAATCTCCGGGATAGAACGCGCTCATCGCGCCGACCACGCCGACCATGACCGCCATCGGGTGCGCGTCACGCCGGAAGCCGCGGAACAGCTGGGTCAGCTGCTCGTGGATCATGGTGTGGCGGGTGATCTTGGTGCTGAATTCGTGGAACTCTTCGTGGTTGGGCAGCTCCCCGTGGAGCAGTAGGTACGCGACTTCCAGGAACGAACTCTTCTCCGCCAGCTCCTCGATGGGATAGCCGCGGTAGAGGAGGACGCCTTCCTCGCCGTCGACGTAGGTGATCTTCGACTCGCAGCTTGCGGTCGACATGTAGCCCGGATCGAACGTGAACAGGCCCGACTCGTTGTAGAGCTTGCGGATGTCGAAGACGCCAGGCCCGACGCTGCCCTGCTGCAGGGGAAACTCATAGGAGTTGCCGGTCGAGTTATCGATCAGCGTCACCGTATTGCGGGCGGCTCCCTCGGGCAGCGCGGCAGCGCGCGGCGCAGCAACAGCGTGCGGCGCGGCTCGCGTCGTCGGCTTCGGCGCTTCTTTGGCCATGCGGCCGGATCCCTCACCGCGTCGAGCCGGCGGACAATTCGCCCGCCGGCGCGCTGCAACTTGCTAAGGAGTATATGGCGATTCGCCCCTGCTACAAGCCAAGGCAACGCTATGCTGCCTGCTTGCGCAGCCGCGCGAGGCTCTCGCTGCGGCCAAGGGCCGCCATGATCTCGAACACGCCGGGGGACACGGCCCTGCCGGTCAACGCCGCGCGAACGGGCTGCGCCACGTCGCCGAGCTTGCGCGACTCAAGCGCCGCGAAGGAGCGTATCGCGGCGTCCAGCGCCTCCGGCGACCAGTCGGGACTGCGGTCGAGCGCCTGTGCAAGACGCCCCAGCATGGCGCGAGCGTCGGGGGTCAGCAGGCCGCTGGCCTTGGCGTCCGGACTCAGCGCGCCGCTCACCACGTAGGGGAGGGCGTTTATCGCCAACTCGTTCATGTCCTTGGCGCGCTTGGCAAGCTCCGGCAGCAGCGTTCGCAGCCGGCCCCCGGCGTCCGCATGCTGGGCGAGCGCGTGGGCCGGGGGCGAATTGGCGGGGTCGACCTCCGGCAGGCGCTGGATGCGCTCGACTACCTCGGCGATCAGCCCGGCCGGGTCCTCGGCCGCGGCCTGCTGGATGTAGTGGGCGTTCAGGCTGCGCAGCTTGTCGTAGTCGAAGCGCGCCGCCGAGCGGCCGATGCCGTCGAGGTCGAACCACTCGATCGCCTGCTCGGTGGAGAAGATCTCGTCGTCGCCATGCGACCAGCCCAGTCGCGCCAAGTAGTTGCGCATCGCTTCGGGCCGGTAGCCCATGCGCTCGTACTCGGCGACGCCGAGCGCGCCGTGACGCTTGGACAGCTTGGCACCATCGGGCCCATGGATCAGCGGGATGTGCGAGAACGACGGCACCTCCCAGCCCATGGCACGGTAGATCTGCATCTGCCGCGCGGCGTTGTTTAGATGGTCCACGCCGCGGATCACGTGGGTGATCTCCATGTCGTGGTCGTCCACTACGACGGCGAGCATGTAGGTCGGGCTGCCGTCGGCGCGCAGCAGCACCATGTCGTCGAGTTGCTCGGCGGCGATGCGCACGTCGCCCTGCACCCTGTCGCGGATGATCGTTTCACCCTCACGCGGCGCCTTGAGGCGGATGACCGGCTTCACGCCCGACGGCGCGTCTTTGGGGTCGCGGTCGCGCCAGCGGCCGTCGTAGCGCATGGGCACGCCTTTCGCCTTCTGCTCGGCGCGCATGGCCTCGAGCTCCTCGGGCGAGCAGTAGCAGTGGTAGGCGTTGCCGGCGGCGAGCATCTGCTCCGCGACCTCGCGGTGCCGCGCCGCGCGCTTGGACTGAAGGATGGGATCGCCGTCCCAGTCGAGGCCGAGCCAACGCAAGCCCTCGTAGATGGCCTCGACCGCCTCGGGCGTCGAGCGCTCGGCGTCGGTGTCCTCGATGCGCAGCAGGAACGTGCCTCCCGTGTGTTTGGAGTACAGCCAGTTGAACAAGGCCGTACGCGCGCTGCCGATGTGCAGCATGCCGGTGGGTGAGGGCGCAAAGCGGGTGATCGGCGGCATGTTCTTCCGTTTGGCTCGCTACTCGGGGGCGGCATGTTTAGCAGGGCGCCGCTGGTTTGTTCATTTTCCACTCCGGAAAACGGAGTCTACGGGCGATCAACGGGCCGGAGCGGTGCCGGTAATTCGTCGAACGGCTGCAGGCCTGGGCTGGCGCTGGGTGAGGTGATAACACTATATGTAGCGCACATTATGTATCTAGTCAAGCAGGCCGGGTAAGTGCGAGAAGACTCGCATCGATACTAGAGGGGAGCAATGAACCTAAGGCAGGAGGCTCCGCACAGCCCACAGCTGCTGGGCGGCGCCAGGGCGGCGGCGCTCCTCGGGTCGCTGTCTGCAGCCTTCCTTGCCGAGCGCGAGCGTTGGGCCCTATGGCTGCCGGTGGCGATCGGCGCTGGCGTCACCGCCTACTTCGCTTTGCGGTTCGAACCGTCCCCCTGGCTCGGGCCGACACTCGTCGCTTTGGCCGTCGCCGTCGGGGTTGCGTTGCGGGGCCGGATGGCCGGGCTGCTGCTGGGCTTCTTCCTGGCCGCCAGCGGGCTTGGGTTCACCGCGGCGCAGGTGCGCGCCGCGATGGCGGCCGCGCCCGTCGTGCAACGCCAGATCGGCCCGGTCAGCGTGACCGGCAGGGTGACCCTCGTAGAGCAGCGCCCGGACGACCGCCGCCTGACGCTCGCCGACCTGGCGATCGACGGGCTCGCGCGGGAGCAGACTCCCGCCAAGATTCGCATCACCGTGCGCGCGCGCGGCGAAGCGATCTCTCCCGGTCAGCGCGTGTCGCTGCGCGCGGTGTTGCTGCCGCCGTCGCCGCCCGCCGCACCGGGCGCGTTCGACTTCGCGCGCGACGCGTGGTTCCAGGGCATCGGCGCCGTAGGGTACGCGGTGAGCGCCGCCACCATTGTGGCGCGCTCCGGTCCCGACTGGCGCGACGCCGTAGCCGGGTTCCGGCAGCGTCTTTCGCAGCGGATCCATGCAGTATTGGAGGGGCAGACAGGCGCCGTCGCAGCGGCGCTCACCACGGGAGAGCGCGCGGGCATCGACGACGAAACCTGGAATGCGCTGCGCGACTCCGGCCTTGCCCACATCATCTCGATCTCTGGGCTCCATTTCGGTCTGCTGGCCGGCATCTTGTTCTTCAGCAGCCGCGCGGTGCTTGCGCTCATCGAGCCGATCGCCTTACGCTTTCCCATCAAGAAGTGGGCGGCGGCGATCGCGCTGCTCGGCTCATTCGGCTATTTCGTGCTGGCCGGAGCAACAGCGCCGACGGAACGCTCGTTCCTGATGCTGTGCCTGGCCATGGTGGCCATCCTCCTCGACCGGCGCCCGTTTTCGATGCGCCTGGTCGGATGGGCGGCGGTGGCAGTGCTGATCATCTCTCCGCACAGCCTGCTTGGTCCCAGCTTCCAGATGTCTTTCGCGGCGGTCGTCGCGCTGATCGCCACCTACGAGCTGGCGCGCGAGCCGTTCGCGCGGTGGAATCGCGACGCGGGCATGGTGCGCAAGGTGACGCTCTACCTGTTCGGTGTCGGCCTTTCGACGCTCGTCGCGGGCCTCGCGACAGCGCCGTTCGCCATCTACCACTTCGACCGCTTCTCGACCTATTCGCTTGCCGCGAACCTGGTGGTCGTGCCGATCACCGGACTGTGGATCATGCCGTGGGCAGTGACCACGTTCGCGTTGATGCCGTTCGGGATCGAGGCGCTGGCACTGCATCCCATGGGGTGGGGCATCGATGCGATGCTCGCCGTGGGAACGGAGGTCGCATCCTGGCCGGGCGCGGCCGTGACGCTTCCGGCGATGCCCGTCACGGGATTGGCGCTGGTTACGCTGGCCGGCCTGTGGCTGTGTTTGTGGCAGATACGGTGGCGATTGGCAGGCATCCCATTCCTCGCGGCAGGCCTGGCGAGCGCCGCGTTCGTCGCGCAGCCCGATGTCCTGGTGAGCGAGGACGCCACCTACATGGCAGTCCGCGCGGCGGATGGCGGCTTGTGGGTGTCGTCGTCGCGCTCGAACTTCACCATCGACACGTGGTTGCGCCGCGACGGGCGCGAGGCCGGCGGGCGCTGGCCGCAGACGGGCGCGGTGACCACGGACGGACGCCTGCGCTGTGACGGACTGGGGTGTCTCTACCGAGCCAACGGGAAGATCGTCGCCCTGGTGCAGGAAGAGGAAGCCCTGGTGGAAGACTGCCGCGTTGCCGACCTGGTCGTCGCCGCCGTCGCCGTGTTCGTGCCGTGCGCCGCGCGCGTGATCGACCGCATCGACGTGTGGCGGGAAGGTGCGGTCGCCGTGTGGCTGAAGGAGGACGGCATCCGCGTGCGGACAGTCGCCGACACCCGCGGCGAACGGCCGTGGGTGCTGCCGCGGCCGCGCGAGCGGGACTAGTTCGTCTTCGTTGCCTTCTCGACCACGTTACCCTGGCCGGTGGTGTTGAAGGTGAGGACTACTTGGTCGCTGGGGATCAGGTGCACCATGCCGATGTTCTCTGGGAAGACGTAGGCGACGCCGTTCAGAGTCACCGTGCGAGTCTGCGAGTTGATCGCCTCGACGCGGCCCTGCACCGCGGCGGCCGGCGCAGGCGTGCCAGCCAGCGCCGCGACGGAAACAACGAAACGCCCACGAGACTGCGCATCGTTTCCTCCATGCTTTGGTTTGGCTGGGACGGCCGGCGCCCCGAGGGCATCCGGTGTGAGGGCCGGTTCGGCCCTGAGAGAAGGTGCGCCGCATCTTGCGGCGCGCCCGAGCCCTACTTCGTGACCTTGGTGACGAGCCGCTTGCGGACGTCCATCGCATCCATTCCCGGCTCGGCCGGCTCGACGGAGTAGACGATGGTCACCATGGCCCGGCTTGAAGTCGGCGATCTGGATCTCGGCCGGGAAGATGTAGGTGTAGCCGTCGAGCACGATGGCCTTGTTGTCGGGCAGGATGGCGGTGATGGCGCCCTTGGCCTCGTCGGCAAATGCGAAGCCCGGCGCAGCGATCAAGGCGACGCCGATCAGCGCGGCAGGGACCTTGGACATGTCTTCCTCGCATCGGCGGTACGGGTACCGAGACCGGGGTACCTCGAGGCGAGCGGCTCAGCTCAGGGTTTTAAGGGTGGCGCGCGCCTGCTCACTCTCCGACAGGCTCAGGGTGAGGACCTGAGCGCGGGGCGACTTAGAGGACAACGCCTGGATAGCTTCGCTTCGCTCGCAACGACGAAGACTTCTGAGCAGCGCCCAGCGCTAATTGTACTTGCGCATCAAGCCGACCAGCTTGCCCTGCACCTGCACCCGGTCCGGGCCGAAGATGCGGGTCTCGTAAGCCTCGTTGGCCGACTCCAAGGCGACGGAGTTGTGCTTGCGGCGCAGGCGCTTGAGCGTGACTTCCTCGTTGTCCACGATGGCGACGACGATGGTGCCGTTGTCGGCCGAGTCGGTGCGCTGGATGATGACGGTGTCGCCGTCGAAGACGCCGGCGTCGATCATCGAGTCACCGGACACTTCCAGGGCATAGTGCTCACCCGTTTCGAGCAGGGTGGTCGGCACCTCGACGAAGCTCGACTGGTCGCGCAGCACCTCGATGGGCGTGCCGGCGGCGATGCGGCCGTAGAGCGGCAGGGTGCGCGTCTCGGTCGAGGAGGGCGGTGGCAGGCTCGGCCGGCGGCCGGCGAAATCGGGCCGGATCACCGAGGCCTTGGTGATGGCGGGACCGCTGCTCGGGACCGACTGCTCGGGCAGCTTGAGGACCTCGAGCGCCCGCGCGCGATGCGCGAGGCGGCGGATGAAGCCACGCTCCTCCAAAGCGGTGACCAGGCGGTGGATACCGGACTTGGACCGGAGGTTCAGGGCCTCCTTCATCTCGTCGAACGAGGGCGACACCCCGGAGGAGGAAAGCCTCTCATTGATGAACATAAGAAGTTCGTGCTGCTTGCGGGTCAACATGCGCCGCGCCCCCGAAGGAACCACCGCTCGGGATCGGACCTAGCGGTAGAACAAAAACTAAACATCGGCACATGTTCTAGTTTAGTTCTAACGGGGGGTCAACGGCTTTCCTGCGCCGGCGGCGGGCCGTCACCCCGCGGCCGCTAGAACCCCTCGGGTCCCAGGCTGAATGGAATGACCGGCACCATCGCGCCCGCGCGCAGGGGCGGGGCGTTCGGCGGCCGCACGACCAGGCAGCCCGAGGACGCCAGGCTAGCGAGCATGGAGCTGTCCTGACGGGCGAGCGGCGTTGCCACGAGCGATCCGTCGGCGCGCCGGCCGAGTTCGCTGCGCAGGTAGTCCTGGCGGCCGTCGTTGGCGTCGAGGTCGCGGCCGAGGATGGCGGTCACCGGCTCGCGGTCGGCTTCGGCGCCGAGCAGCGCGTCGATCGCGGCGCGCACGAACACCAAGGCGCACACCAGCGCCGAAACGGGATTGCCCGGCAGCCCCAACAGGGGCATGTCGCCGAGGCGGCCGAACATCAGCGGCTTGCCGGGTCGGATCGCCACCTTCCAGAAGTCCATGGCGAGCCCTTGGGAGCCGAGCGCCTTCTGGATCAGGTCGTGCTCGCCGACGGACGCGCCTCCGAGGGTGAGAAGAAGGTCGGCGCCGCGTGCCCCCGCAGCGGCTTCCTGCAGCACCGCTACGTCGTCGCGGGCGATGCCGAGAGTCACGGGCTCGGCGCCGAAGGAGCGCAACACCGCGGCGAGAGCGGGGCCGTTGGCATCGATGATCTGGTTGGGGCCTGGGGTGCCGCCGGCAGGCACGAGTTCCGAGCCCGTGCTGAGCACCGCGACACGCGGCCGCTTGCGCACCTGCAGCGCGGGGACGTTCATCGCCGCAGCGAGGCCGATGTCGCGCGCCCGCAGGCGGCGGCCGGCGCGGAGGAGGACCTGTCCGGCCTGGAAGTCGAGGCCGGCGCCGCGAACGTGACGGCCGAGCGCGCTTGCCTGCTTGACCACCACCGACGCGCCGCTCGCCTCGGTGTTTTCCTGGAGCACCACGGTATCGGCACCCGCCGGCAGCGGACCACCGGTGAAGATGCGCACCGTCTCGCCGGCTTTGACCTTGCCGGGATAGGAGCCTCCCGCCGGCGCTTCGCCGCCGCGGCGCAAGGTGACGGGCGCGGATTGGACGTCGGCGGCGCGCACGGCGTAGCCGTCCATGGCGGAGACGGCCACCGGCGGCTGGCTGACGCGGGCAGCGACGTCCTCGGCGAGCACGCGCCCCAGCGCCTGGTCGAGAGGAAGAACCTCGCTGCCGACGGGGCCCATCGCCGCGGCTATCCGCTGCCGCGCCTCGTCGACGGAGATCATGGCGCTAGGGGGAATCGGGCGCGTGCCCCGGCCCGCCGCCAGGCGCACTCCACGTGCCGGACATGCCGCCGGACTTGTGGAGCAGGCGGATGCCGGAGATGGTCATGCCGCGATCGACCGCCTTGCACATGTCATAGACGGTGAGGGCGGCAACCGAGGCGGCGGTCAGCGCCTCCATCTCGACTCCCGTTTGCCCCGACACCTTGCAGGTAGCGACGATGTCGATGGCGCTGCGCTGGGCATCCGGGGTGAGCTCGACCGACACCTTGGTCAGCGCCAGCGGGTGGCACAACGGAATGAGGTCGGGCGTGCGCTTGGCCGCCATGATGCCGGCGAGCCGCGCCGTCGCCATGACGTCGCCCTTGGCGACGCCGCCTTCCATGATCAGGGCCAGGGTCGCGGGCTCCATGGTGATGGTGGCGGCGGCGCGGGCGATGCGCTCGGTCACGCCCTTGGCGCCCACGTCCACCATGTGGGCCTGTCCCTTGTCATCCAGATGCGTCAGCTTGCCCATCAGCTTGCCGCCCGCTTCGCCTCGGGTGCCAGCAGGTCGCGCACGGCCCGGGCGACATCGGCCTGCACCATGAGCGCCGAGCCGACCAGGAAGCGCTGCACGCCGATGCGACGCATGCGCTGCACATCGGCGGCGGTCTCGATGCCGCTCTCGCACACGAGGGGCACGCCCTTGGGCGCGCGCGGTGCCAGGCGCTCGGTGGTGGCGAGATCGATCGCCAGGGTCTTAAGGTTGCGGTTGTTGATGCCGATGAGAGTGCCGCCGATGTGTGCCGCGCGCGCCATCTCGCGCTCATCGTGCACCTCGATCAGCACGTCCATTTTCCATTCTTGCGCCGCCGACGCGATCTCCGCCGCCTGCATGTCGTCGAGGGCGGCGAGGATCACCAGGATGCAGTCGGCGCCCAACGCCCGCGACTCGACCACCTGGTAGGGATCGAGCAGGAAGTCCTTGCGGATCGCCGGCAGGATCACGGCGTTGCGCGCCGCGACCAGGTCGGCGTCCGATCCCTTGAAATACGGCGTGTCGGTCAGCACGGAGAGGCACGCGGCGCCTCCGGCTTGGTAGGCCTTGGCGAGATCGGCAGGCGCGAACTCGGTGCGCAGCGTGCTCTTGGAGGGCGAGGCGCGCTTCACCTCAGCGATAAGTCCGGTGCCAGTGCGGGCGACGGCCTTGTCGAGCGCGGCGGCGAACCCGCGCACGGGGGAGGCGGCCTTGGCCTCGCGCTCGATCGCGCCGATGGGCTTGGCCTTGCGCTGGGCGCGGATGTGCTCGCGCTTGTCGGCGCAGATCTTGGCGAGGACGCTTTCGCCCATCGCTAGGCCGGGACCGCGGCGGTGGTGACCGTCACCATCCTGTCGAGCGCGGCGTTGGCCTTGCCCGAGGCGATCGCCTGGGCGGCGAGGACGGCGCCCTGACGGAGGTCATGGGCCTTTCCCGCCACCACCAGCGCTGCCGCCGCGTTGAGCAGCACGATGTCGCGGAAGGCGCTCGGCTCGCCGGAAAGGACGCTGCGCATGGCCTTGGCGTTGGTCGCCGCATCGGCGCCCTTGATGTCGTCGGGCTTGCCGGCCGCAAGGCCCGCGTCCTTGGGAGCAATCTCGAAGACGCGCACCTTGCCGTCCTTCAGCTCCGCGACCTTGGTGGAGCCGGTGATGGTGATCTCGTCGAGGCCGTCGGAGCCGTGCACCACCCAGGCGCGCTCGGCGCCAAGCTGGCCGAGCACGCGGGCGAGGGGCACGACCCACTGCGGCGAGAACACACCGAGCAGATAGCGCTTAACGCCGGCTGGGTTCGAAAGCGGGCCGAGCAGGTTGAAGATGGTGCGGGTGCCCATCTCCACGCGGGTCGGGCCGACGTGCTTCATGGCGGCGTGGTGCTTGGGCGCCAACATGAAGCACAGCCCCGCCTCGTCGAGGGAGCGCTGCACCAGGTTGGGATCGCATTCGATGGCGACGCCGAGAGCGGCGAGCACGTCGGCCGAGCCGCACTTCGACGACATGGCGCGGTTGCCGTGCTTGGCGACCGGCACGCCGCAGCCGGCGACGACGATGGCCGAGGCGGTCGAGACGTTGTAGCTGCCGCGGGCGTCCCCGCCCGTGCCGACCACGTCGATGGCTCCGGCCGGCGCGCGGATGGGGAGCGCCTTGGCGCGCATGCCCTCGGCAGCGCCGGCGATCTCGTCCACCGTCTCGCCGCGCACGCGCAGGCCCATGAGGAACGCGCCGATTTGCGCCGGCGTCGCCTCGCCCGACATCATGATGTCGACCGCTTCGCGCGCCTCGCCGCGCGACAGACGCTCGCCGGCGGCAACGCGGCCGATCAGCGGCTTGAGGCTGCGGGGCTCGGCCATCGCCTCAGGCCGCTTCGGGCAGCTCGCGCACCGGCATGCCGGCGAGGCGCAGGAAGTTGCCGAGCAGCTTGTGGCCCTGCTCGGAGGCGATGCTTTCGGGGTGGAATTGCACACCGTGGATGGCGTGCTTCTTGTGGGCGAGACCCATGATGAGGCCGTCGTTGGTCTCCGCGGTGATCTCGAGCTCGGCGGGCAGGGTGCTGCGCTCGACGATGAGCGAGTGATAGCGGGTAGCCTCGAAGTTCTTCTTCAGACCCGCGAACACGCCCCCGCCTTGATGGCGAATGCGGCTGAGTTTGCCGTGCATGGCGACGGGGGCACGGATGACATGCCCGCCAAAGACCTGGCCAATGGTCTGGTGGCCGAGGCAGACGCCGAGGACCGGCACCCTGCCGGCCGCCTTGCGCACCAAGTCGATGCAAATGCCGGCGCGATCGGGGTCGCAGGGTCCGGGAGAAAGCACAATTGCAGAGGGCTTTAGCACCAGGACTTGATCTGCCGTCTTGGCATCGTTGCGGAGCACGTGCGACTCGGCGCCCAGCTCCCCTAGGAAATGCACCAGGTTGTAGGTGAAGCTGTCGTAGTTATCGATAACAACAAGCATTTCCATATCTTACGAGCAAATGCTCGCTATCCAAATGAACAACTGCGGCGTCGTTTCGGCAATCGCAACAAACTCCGGGGCGCTCCGGGCGTCAAGGGAGACGAGGCAGCTTGACCCTCTAGTAACGAGAGAGTTTACCCTACATGATGATAGGGTTTACCCGTAGAGGACACCATGTACATCGGCCAAGCTGCGGCGCGTTCCGGCGTGCCCGCGAAGACGATCCGATATTACGAGAGTGTGGGCCTGTTGGCGGAAGCCAGTCGCACGCCGAACGGCTACCGCGACTACAACGAGGCCGACGTCGAGACACTGCGCTTCGTAAGCCGCGCTCGCGCGCTGGGGTTCTCGGTCAGCCAGGTCGGCGAGCTGCTCGGCCTCTACCGGGACCGCCAACGCGCGAGCAGCGACGTGCGCACGATCGCCCAGTCGCGCATCTCCGACATCGACCGCAAGCTCGCCGAGCTGCAAGGCATGCGGGCGACGCTCGAGAAGCTGGTGCACTCGTGCCACGGCGACGAGCGTCCCGAGTGCCCGATCCTGGAGGATCTCTTCGCACCCCAGCAGCACTGACGCCCGAGGTCGAGGACGTCGATCCGGGGCCCAACGTGCTGCGCACCGGACTGGCCGGCGACGAACTGCAGCGCCGGATGGAGTGGGCGCTTTCTCGCGTCGACGGGGTGGTCGGCGTCAACAACCACATGGGCAGCCGCTTCACCGCCGATCGGCGCGCGATGCAGGCGCTGATGGCCGAGCTGTCCCGGCGCGGGCTTCTGTTTCTCGACTCGCTGACCACGGGACAGTCAGTGGGCCGCTCGGTCAGCCGCGCCGCCGGTGTCACCTACCTGGCGCGCGACGTGTTCCTGGACAACGACGAGACGCCGGACGCCATCCGCGCGCGGCTGCGCGAGCTCGAGGCGGTGGCGCGCCGCGACGGCAGCGCCATCGCCATCGCCCATCCTAAGGCAGCCACGCTCGATGTGCTCGAGGCGTGGCTGCCATCGCTTGCCGAACGCGGGTTCGTTCTCGTTCCGGTCAGTGCCTTGGCGGCTGCCGCACCGGCAAACCTGCTGGCGCGCGCGACGCCGTAGCGGACGTCCTTACGATCCGTCGCGCTTGCGGCGGTCGTCATCGCGATTGCGCCGATCGGTTTCGGCCTGGCGCTTCTCGATTTCCGTCTTGATCCGCTCCCGCGCTTCCTGCGGGCGCTCCTCGAGACGGACCAAGCCGTCCTTAGGGTTTTCGGTCTTGCCCTCCGGTTTGACCTCCACCTTGGTCTCGACCGGCTTCACGTCGAGCTTCGCTTCCCTGGTTTCGGGCTCGCCCTTGCGGTTGGCGCGGAGGGCGTCCCGGTCGGTGCGGACGGTTTCCATCTTCGCCTCGGCCTTGGGCTCCGGCCCCGGCTTCAGCTCAGCCGGCTTTTCGATGCACGTCAGGATCGTCGGAGAGCCTGAGCCGCTCGACTCCACCGGGCGGATGCGCTGAGACGGTGAGACACCCGCCGGCGTTTCCACTGCGCTGCGGCGAGGGCCGCTGGCATATCGGCGTGCGCCTCGAGCCAAGCGATCAACTTGCAGGCGTAGCGCGAGGCGAATCCCGGCACCACGCCTCGGCGATCCTCGCACGCGTGCCTCACGAAGTCGGAGGTGACTCCCGGATAGAGCGTGCCGTTGCGGGCGCCAGCGACGATGTAGACTGCGGGGTGTTTCGCTGCGGCGCCGAGAAAAGACAACGCCTGGATTGCTTGCCTTCGCTCGCAAGGACTGTAGTTACAAGCTCTTGTCGTCGCTGGTGGCGAAGCGCACGGCTTCTTCCGCGGCGCGCAGCAGCGCCTTCGCCTTGTTGCGGCTCTCCTGGTACTCGGCCTCGGGGTCCGAGTCGGCAACGACGCCACCGCCGGCTTGGACATACATGACGCCGTCCTTCACCACCGCGGTGCGCAAGGCGATGCAGGTGTCCATGCTGCCATTGGCCGACAGGTACCCGATGGCGCCGGCATAGATGCCGCGCCGCTCGCTCTCCAGCTCGTCGATGATCTCCATGGCGCGCACCTTCGGCGCGCCCGAAACGGTGCCGGCCGGAAAGCCGGCGAGCAGCGCGTCCATCGCGTCGTGCTTGGGGTCGATCTTGCCCTCGACGTTGGACACGATGTGCATGACGTGCGAGTAACGCTCGACGATCATCTTGTCGGTCACCTTGACGGTGCCGATGCGCGCCACGCGGCCAACATCGTTGCGGCCGAGGTCGAGCAGCATCAGGTGCTCGGCGCGCTCCTTGGGGTCGGCGAGCATCTCCTCGGCGAGCCGCGAATCCTCGGCGTGGGTCGCGCCGCGCGGGCGCGTGCCGGCGATGGGCCGGATCGACACCGTGTCGTCACGCAGGCGCACCAGCACCTCGGGGCTGGAGCCCACAACCGCGAAACCGTCGAAGTCGAGGAAGAACATGAACGGCGAGGGATTGGTGCGGCGCAGCGCGCGGTAGAGCGCGAACGGCGGCAGCGTGAACGGCACTTTCATGCGCTGCGACGGCACCACCTGAAAGATGTCGCCGGCGGCGATGTACTCCTTCGCCTTGGCGACCATGGCGTGATACTGGGCGCGCGTCCGGTTCGAGGTCGGTTCCGGCAGCGCCGAGACGTCGGTGGTGGCCGTGCCGGGGTGCAGCGGTGTCTCCAGGTCGCGCATGGCGCGCTCGAGCCGCTCGGTGGCGCGCGACAGTGCCTGCGCCGCGGTCACCCCTGGCTTCGGCCACACCGGCGTGACGATGTTGACGACGTCCTTCACCGAGTCGAAGATCGCCATCACCGTAGGGCGCACGAACATGCCGTCGGGCACGCCAAGAACGTCGGGGTTCTTGTTCGGGATGCGCTCGACCAGGCGCACCATGTCGTAGCCGGCATAGCCCATCAGCGCCGAAGCCATGGGCGGCAGCTCACTGGGCAGCTCCATGCGTGACTCGCGCACCAGCGCGCGCAAGGAGGCGAGGGCGTCCTCGGCCGCGGCAGCGAACCGCACCGGACCGGCGTCGGCGTCGCGCGCCAACTCGGCGCGATTGCCGCTGCAGCGCCAGATCACGTCCGGGCGCAGGCCGATGATCGAGTAGCGTCCGCGATTGGCGCCGCGCTCGACCGACTCCAGCAGGAATGAGTTGGGCTGCCCCTTGGCCAGCTTGAGCATCGCCGAGACGGGCGTCTCCATGTCGGCGACCAGGTCCGTCCACACGACCTGGGCTTTGCCCAGGTCGTAGTGCTTGGTGAACGCCGTCGTCGCCGGATGCAGCGCCATCGTCAGCGGTTGGTCGGGACCGTCGGCAGGCTTTGGGTTGCGACCGTCAGCGCCTGGTCGAGGGCGCGCTGGTTGACGGCGATGCCGTAGCGAGCGCGCAGCGCGGTCTGATAGGCGCTCAGGATGTCGTTAGACATCGCGCGCGCGATCTCGTCGCGAATGGTGTTGACCGCTTCCTGTGCCTCGGTGGGGTCGACGGCAAAGATCTCCTTGAGACGGCCGACGGCATAGCCACCGGCGATCACCGGCGCCATGGCTATGGTGCCGACGCTGCCCTGGAACATCTGGGTGATGAGCTGAGGTGACAGCGAACCGATCACGTCCAGCCCGAGGCCGGTGCGCGTGAACGGCGGGGTGGTCTGCACCGTGTGGCCTGCCTCGGCTGCATAGGCAACGAAGTCGCCGTTGTTCTTCGCCTTGTCGAGGAAGTCCTGCGCCAGCGCTTCGGTGCGCTTGTTGCGCTCGGCGGCGATCCAGTCGGCCCTGACGCGGTCGTTGATCTCGGCGAGCGGAATGGGCGCCGGCGCAGTGACATTGTCCACCCGCAGCACGAAGTAGCCGCCTTCGGGCACGTCGACGACCCGCGACTCACGGCCGCGCTCGGTGCGGAATGCGGTAGTCAGCAACTGCGCAAACGGCGGCAGCGCCGGCTCGGGCAGGCCCGCGCGGTCCCGGCCCTGGGCGTCGACGACGACGCGATCCGCCTTGAGTCCGAGCTTCTGCGCTGCCTGCTCCAGGGTGGAGCCGGCGGCGAGCGCGTCATCCAGTGACACGGACAGGTGGTAGAGCTCGGTCAGGGCCTGCTCCTGGGCGAGCTCGACTCGCAGCTGCTCCTGCACCTCGGCGAGAGGGCGCGTGCCGCCGCGCTGTACCGAGTCGACACGGTAGATGTGCCAGCCGAATGCGCTGCGCAGAGGCTGGCTGATCGCGCCTTCCGGCAACGCGAAGACGGCTTCGGCGATTTCCGGGGCGAGGTCCTCGCGGCGGCGAATGCCGATGCTCGTTGCGTCGATGATCGGCGCGGCAGCCTGGGCCGCCGGGGCAGGGGCGGCGCCGGGCGCGGCAGCCGGAGTGGCCGGTGCGGGTGCGGGAGTCGCCGCCGGGGCACGGCCCGCCTCGGCGAACGCCACGCCTTCCTCTATGCGCTTGCGCGCCGACGTGGCCTCCGCCTCGGTGGCGAAGAACAGCTGCGACAGGCCACGCGTGTCGGGAGAAGTGAACTCCTGGATACGGCCTTGGTACTCGGCCGCCAGCGCGGCATCGGTGACCCGCACCGAGTCGACCACGTCCTTCGGCTGCAGCGCGATGAAGACGAAGTCGCGGAACTCCGGCGCCGTGTAGCGGCGGACGTTGGCGGTGTAGAACTCGGTCAGAGCCGCGTCGTCGGGCGGCGGCAGGTCGGTCGCGTCCGCGGCGGGGATGAGAACATAGTCCACCACGCGCTTCTGCTGCCGGTGGCGGTAGAGCGACTCGGACAGCAGGCGCGGCACCTGCGGGCGGGGCGCGACCGCGGCGCTCAGCTGCGAGCGCGTGAGATCCCGGCGCACCATGTCCTCGAACATGGGAACGGTGAGTCCCTGCTGGCGCAGCAGGCTCTGGTACATCGCCGGATTCAGAGCCCCGACCTGGGCGCGGATGTCGGCCGCCAGCAGCGCATCCGAGACCGCGATGCCCAAGTCTCGCGCAGCATTGTCGACCAGCGCGCCGCCGACGAGGTCGGAGAGCACCGAGAAAGGCAGGCCGAACTGGCGTGCCTGGTCCGGGGTCAGCCGCCCACCGAGGTCGAGATAACGCTGCCGATACGCCTCGGCGAACTCGCTCTGGGTGATCTCGATGTCGCCGACGGTCGCCACCGGCTGATTGGCGAGGCTCGAGAAAATCGTGCCACCCGTGCCGAAATAGAGGGCGAAGGTGCCGGCGAGGACGATGAGCAGGCCCCGGAAGATCCAAGACCGCGAATAGGTGCGAAGGGTACCGAGCATGGGGCAGGAGCTGGGTGGAGGATTCTAGTGGCCGAAGTGCGTCCGATTCCGCGGGAAGTCAATGGTCTTGCGCGATCGTTAGCGTACCCCGGAGCGCTGGACTAGCATCTCCGATTACGCCGCCATAGGGGGATGCGGTATGCGCGGGGGAGTACTTGCGGCCGCGCTCTGCGCTGCGTGTGCCGCGGGGTGCGCCGGGCCGACGGCGATGATGCCGGGGCGTCGATGCGGAGCGCGCCCGTGCCGAGGCGCAGCGCCAGCACGAGCTGTTCTTGGAGGACTACGTGGCAGCGCTACGGCGCGGCCACGGTGTTTTCGTGCAAATCGCCAGGGCGAATGCCGACCTCTGCGCGAACGCGGCAGCCGCCTACATCGGCGCCATGACCACCACAATCGCGATCTTCCCTCGCGACCTGCAGGAGGCGGCCCGCAAGGTGATGGGGGCGGGCGACGGCGTGGTCGTTCACTACGTGGCGCCGGATAGTCCGGCGCAACGCGCGGGCCTGGCGATTGGCGACCGGATAGTCAGCGTGAACGGCGCGGCGATCGCGACCGGGACGGCCGCAAACAATCGGTACAATCGCTCGATACGCACCCTGCCTGCCGCCAATCCTGTGGCCACGATTGCCGTGGAGCGGGGCGGGGCGCCGCTGAACTTCACCGTGACGGCGGAGAGGATTTGAAACTATGGGTTCGCGGTCGATCCGTCCGACGAGCTCAACGCATACGCCGACGGCGAGAACGTCATCGTCACGCAAGGCATGTTGCGCTTCGCGAGCCACGACGAGGACTTGGCCATGGTCATTGGCCACGAGCTCGCTCACAACACCCAACGCCACATCGAAAAGTCGCGCGTGAACGCGGCCGCCGGCGCCTTGATCGGAGGATTGATCGGCGCACTGGCTGGCATCAATACGGCGGACCTGGGCGCACAAATCGGCAGAGGTGCGTTCAGCCAAGAGTTCGAATCGGAAGCCGACTACGTAGGCGCCTACTACGCGGCACGCGCTGGATTCGAGGTACGGGGCAGTGCCGACCTGTGGCGGCGGTTCGCCGTGCGCAACCCCGGCGGCATCCACCTGGCGGGCTCGACGCACCCGTCCACGGCGGTCCGGTTTCTGGCACTGGAGCAAACTGCGGCGGAAATCGCCGCCAAGCAGACGTCGGGCAGGCCCGTGCTACCGGAGTTCAAGGCGCCGCCGGCACCATAGCGCCTGCACGCGTGTCGAGGGCGCGGGAGGGAGAGCGTCTCCTGCCTCGACGGAGGTAGCAACCCCGGATACGAGCAGGGTACCGGAGGGCCCGCATTGGCGGCGGGGATCGTCCACGCGCTTCCGGAATCCACATCGGCGGCTATGACCCACTCAGCACGGATGGGGTATATGCGTAGTACGTCCAGTATCTTAGCGTGCGTTCTTCTGACGGCGTGTGCGGGGCGGACGAAGCTCCTGCCGGAGGTAGACACCAAGCTGGCGATCGCAGAGGTCGAGAAGCAGAACGAGATCTTCCTCACCGACTATCGCGACCACCTCATCCAGGCGAGCACCGTGTTCGCCAACATCGCCCGGGCCAATGCGGCGCACTGCCCCAAGGCCGGGCCGCTCTACACCGGCATGATGGCCACCAATGCCGGTGGGTTTCCCAACGCGCAGCGTGCGGCGGCCCGCAAGGTGTTCGGCAATCCGATCGGCGCCAACGACGTCGACGACCAGCCGTGGGTCTTTCACGTCATCGCCGGCAGCCCCGCCGACCGCAGCGGCATCCGCGTCGGCGATCGCATCCTCGATGTCGGCGGCGTCGACGTTGGGACGGGTGCGCGTGGCCAGGCCGAGATGATGAATTCCCTCCGCGCCGCGGCCGCGAACGGCCCCATCGCCCTCACGGTCAAGCGCGGCGACGAGACGATCACCATGGCCATGAGTGCCGAGAAGGCCTGCGACTACGGCTTCGGCCTGCGCCGCTCCGAGCGCATCGTTGCGTTCGCCGACGGCTCCAAGGTCGAGGTCACGACCGGCCTGCTTCGCTTCGTGAAGACCGACGACGAGCTTGCCCTGATCGTCGGTCACGAGCTGGCGCACAAGGTCCTCGGCCACCGCGATACCTCGACCCAGAACGCGGTCACCGGCGGCATCCTGGGAGCCAGCGGCGCGCTGCTGGCCGCAGGGCCCCTCGGCGCCGCGGTCGGCATCGGCCTGGCCGTACAGGGGGCCACCATGGGGGCTCGCCTGAACAGCCAAGACCACGAGTCCGAGGCCGACTACGTCGGTACCTATTACGCCGCCCGCGCCGGCTACAACGTCGAGAACGCCGCGGATGTTATCCGGCGCTTCGCCGTGCTCGACCCAGGTGCTATTCATCTGCGGGGCGGCACGCATCCCTCCACCGCGCTGCGGTTCCTGGCCATCGAGGAGACGGCCAGGGAAATCCGCAACAAGCAGCTCGCGGGGGGGGGGGGGGGTGCCGTTGTTCCGAACGTCCGAAACTAGTCGCAGCGCAGGCAGGAGACGCGGATGGCGAACGCACCGATTCCATTGATCGCCGGCAACTGGAAGATGAACACCTTCCACAACGATGGCCATCAGCTCGCCAACGACGTCGCCGAGCGCATGATGAACCGGATGGGTCCGCCGGTGGACGTGGCCGTCTGCCCGCCCATCACCATCGCCGGCTCCTTGTGCGCGTTCCTGGCCCCGACGCCGATCAAGGTGGGAGCGCAAGACTGCAGCCAGCTCGCCAACGGCGCGCACACCGGCGACGTCTCCGCCGAGCAGATCGCCAACTTGGGGTGCGCGTGCGTCATCGTCGGCCATTCCGAGCGACGCCGCGACCATCACGAGACCAACGAACTGGTGCGGGCCAAGGCGGAAGCGGTGCACCGCACGCGCATGACGGCGATCATCTGCATCGGCGAGACGCAAGAAGAGCGCGACGCCGGCAAGACCATCGAGGTGGTCACCAAGCAGCTCGAGGAGTCCGTGCCGGAGAGTTGCCATTCGGGCAACACGGTCATCGCCTACGAGCCGGTGTGGGCGATCGGCACCGGCCGCACGCCGACCTCCGCCGAGATCGCCGAGGTGCACCAGCAGATCCGTGACCTCCTGTTCGAGCGCTTCGATTACGACGGATTCGCCATCCGCATCCTCTACGGCGGCTCCGTCAACGAGAAGAACGCCCACGACATCCTGCGCGTCCCGCACGTCAACGGCGCGCTGGTGGGTGGCGCCAGCCTCAAGTCGGACACCTTCTGGTCCATCATCGAGGCGGTACCGAAGCCCTCGGAAGTCTCCGCCCCGGTGCGGGTGAAGGCGTAAGGGACGGGCGCGGGTGGCCCTGACGGCGGCGGAACTCCGGCGCCGTTCCCTGGCGCCGTTCACCGACAAGGCCGGCACCTTTGCGCCGCTCAAGGCGGCGGTATTCGTGCTGGTGGTGGCGCCGGGCGTGTGGATCGCCTGGCGCTATTTCACCGGCAACCTCGGCGGCTTTCCTCTCAAGGTGCTGCTCAACGAGACCGGCCTGTGGGGGCTGCGCTTCATCATCGTCACGCTGGCGATCACGCCGCTGCGCCGCGTCCTGCAGTGGCCGAAGCTGATCACCGTGCGGCGCATGATTGGCATTGCCGCGTTCACCTACTCCGCCGTGCACCTGTGGGTGTACGTGCCGTACATGGCCTACGACTGGGGCCGCATCGGCTCCGAAGTCGTCCTGCGGTTCTACCTGCTGGTGGGGACGATCGCCGTGCTAGCGATGCTGCCGCTGGCGGTGACGTCCACCGACGCCATGGTGAAGCGGCTCGGCGGCGCGCGGTGGCGGCGGCTGCACCAGTTCGTCTACGCGGTGGGGGTCCTGGCGATGCTCCACTTCTATCTGCTGCTCATCAAGACCTACGACCCGGAGGGTCATGTGCTCGCCGGCTCGTTGGTGTTGCTGCTGCTCTACCGCGTGCTGTACGCCTGGCGCGGCACCATGCCGACGCCGTGGCTGATCGGGCTCAGCATCTTCGCCGCGGCGGCGACCATGATCGGCCACGCGGCGTTCTTCGCCATCAACTCCAACGGCCGCCTCAGCGCCTGGGCGTTCCTCTCCAGCAATTTCACGCTCGACGGCTGGATGAACCCCGGCTGGATCGTGCTCGCGCTCGGCCTTGGCGTGACCCTGGCGGGCTGGATCCGCCAACGCGTCTCGCCCAAGGAGCGGAGGCGGGGCAGACTCGATGCGGGTGCCGCCGCGGGTTGAACTGCGTCGCCAGCCGTCCCAGCTAGTCATCGTTCGGCCCTGTGCTATAACCCCACGTCCGCGGCGGACCTTGGTCCACGCGGCTCCTGACCCTCCGCCACCCGAGATCGGATGCTCAAGCTCGTCCTCGTCATTCACGTCATGCTGGCGATCGCTTTGATCGGCGTCGTCCTGTTGCAGCGCAGCGAGGGCGGCGGCCTCGGCATGGGCGGCGGCGGCGCCTCGGGGGGTCTGGGCCTGATGAGCGGCCGCGCCACGGCCAACCTGCTGACGCGCACCACGGCGATCCTTGCGGCGGCGTTCTTGGGCACCAGCATCCTGCTGGCGGTGCTGACCGGCGGCGAGCGGCGTGGCTCGGTGCTCGACCGCGCGCCCGAGCTGCCGCCGATCCAGTTCCCGACGCCGGCGCCGATTCCCGGCCCGGCCCTGGCGCCTCCCGTCGTTCCCGCTGGCGCACAGCCTCCAGCGCAACAACCGGCCCCCGTGGTGCCCGCTCCGGTGGTGCCGGCGCCCGCGCCGGCGAACCAGAGCCCGGTCGTTCCGGCGCCCGCGTTTCCGCCCGGCCAGAATCCGTTCCCGCCGACGCCCGCTCCGGCGCCGGGCGGCGGAGTTCCGTAGGCCGCTTCTGCCGGCGGCCCATGCGGCCGCCGTTCGCGACGGTGTGCGTTTGTCGCTAGGGCCAGCTTTCGTTGGCGCCTCTAGTCCCACATGTAGTAGGGTGCAGGTCCATGACGCGGTTCATTTTTGTTACCGGCGGCGTGGTCTCCTCCCTGGGAAAAGGTCTCGCCTCCGCCGCGTTGGGCGCGTTGCTGCAAGCGCGCAGCTACAAGGTGCGGCTGCGTAAGCTCGATCCGTACCTCAACGTCGACCCGGGCACGATGAGCCCCTACCAGCACGGCGAGGTGTACGTCACCGACGACGGCGCCGAGACCGACCTCGACCTGGGCCATTACGAGCGTTTCACCGGCGTGCCGGCTCGCCAGTCCGACAGCGTCACGACGGGGCGCATCTACAGCGACATCATCGCGGCGGAACGGCGCGGCGATTACCTCGGTGGCACGGTCCAGGTCATCCCGCACGTCACCGACGCCATCAAGCAATTCGTACTCAAGGACACCGAGGGGCACGACTTCGTCCTGTGCGAGATCGGCGGCACGGTCGGCGACATCGAGGGCCAGCCGTTCCTCGAGGCCATCCGCCAGTTGCGCAACGACCTCGGGCCCGAGCGCACGGTGTACGTGCACCTCACGCTGCTGCCCTACATCCCCTCCGCCGGCGAGCTGAAGACCAAGCCGACGCAGCACTCGGTGAAGGAGCTGCGCTCGATCGGCATCCAGCCCGACATCCTGTTGTGCCGCTGCGACCGCCCGATCCCCGAGGGCGAGCGCAAGAAGATGGCGCTGTTCTGCAACGTGCGCGGCGACGCGGTGATCCAGGCCCTCGACGTGAAGAGCATCTACGAGGTGCCGCTGCGCTACCACGAGGAAGGACTCGATGACGTCGTCCTGCGCGCCTTCGGCATCAAGGACGCGCCGCGCCCCGACCTTGGCCGCTGGCACGACATCGTCCAGCGTGTCACCGCGCCCGAGGGCAAGGTCAACATTGCCATCGTCGGCAAGTACACCGGGCTGAAGGACGCCTACAAGTCGCTGTCCGAGGCGCTCATGCACGGCAGCATCGCCAACCGCGTCATGCCCGAGCTGCAGTGGCTCGACGCCGAACTCTTCGAAAGCGACGACGCGCCGATCCACCAGCTCGAAGGCGTCGACGGCATTCTCGTGCCGGGCGGCTTCGGCGAGCGCGGCACCGAGGGCAAGATCGCCGCGGCAAAGCTGGCGCGCGAGCGCAACATTCCCTATTTTGGCATCTGCCTCGGCATGCAGATGGCGGTAATCGAGGCGGCGCGCAATCTCGCCGGCATCGAAGGCGCGGGCTCGTCCGAGTTCAACAACTACAAGGTCGCCGTCGTCGGCGTGATGACCGAGTGGCAACGTGGCAACCAGGTCGAGCGCCGTGAGCGCGGCGGCAACCTCGGCGGCACCATGCGCCTCGGCGAGTACCCGTGCGACCTGCTGCCCGGCACCAAGGCGCGGGCGATCTACGGCAGCGACCGCATCCAGGAGCGCCATCGCCACCGCTACGAGATCAACATCAACTACAAGCAGCAGCTCGAGGACAAAGGGTTGGTCTTCTCCGGCATGTCGCCCGATCGCAGCCTTCCCGAGATCGTCGAGATTCCAACGCATCCGTGGTTCGTCGGCGTGCAGTTCCACCCGGAGCTGAAATCCAAGCCGTTCGCGCCGCACCCGCTGTTCGCGTCGTTCGTCGAGGCGGCAGTGAAGCAGTCGCGACTCGTCTGATGGCATCCGATCGCACGAAGGTCGGTGCGGGTGTGCGCACCGTGCAGGTCGGCAACGTCACCGTCGCCAATGACCGGCCCCTGGCGCTCATCGCCGGTCCGTGTGCGATGGAAAGCCGGGCACACGCCTTCGAGATGGCGGGCGCGCTCGCCGAGCTGACCAAAAAGCTCGGCATCGGCCTGATCTACAAAACGTCGTTCGACAAAGCCAACCGCACCAAGGGCGATGCCTTCCGCGGCGTCGGTCTCGATGCCGCGCTGCAGGTTTTTGCCGACGTCAAAGCGAAGGTCGGCTGTCCGGTGCTCACCGACGTGCACGACGCCGACCAATGCGCGCCCGTCGCCACGGTCGTCGACGTACTGCAGATCCCCGCGTTCCTGTGCCGCCAGACCGATCTGCTGATCGCTGCCGGCAAGACGGGCCGGGTGATCAACGTCAAGAAGGGCCAGTTCCTCGCGCCGTGGGATATGAGGAACGTCGCCGCCAAGGTGGCGAGCACCGGCAACCACAACATCCTGCTCACCGAGCGCGGCGCCTCGTTCGGCTACAACACGCTGGTGTCGGACTTCCGCGCCCTGCCGGTGATGGCTGAGACCGGCTATCCCGTGGTGTTCGACGCCACCCATTCGGTGCAGCAGCCGGGTGGGCTCGGCGACCGCACCGGCGGGGAGCGTAGGCACGTTCCAGTGCTGGCGCGCGCCGCGGCGGCGGTCGGAGTTGCCGCCATTTTCATGGAAACCCACCAGGACCCCGACAACGCTCCCAGCGACGGACCCAACATGGTGCGTCTCCGGGACTTGCCGGAACTCCTGGAAACCGTTATCGCACTCGACCGGATAACCAAGACCCGCCAAGACGGCTAGGCCGTTTTCGCACTACATACGTCAGAGGTCCATGACCGCAATTGCCGACATCACGGCGCGCGAGATCTTCGATTCGCGCGGTAACCCGACCGTCGAGGTTGACGTCACGCTGGAAAGCGGCGCCAAGGGACGCGCGGCGGTGCCGAGTGGCGCTTCCACGGGCGCCCACGAGGCTCACGAACTGCGCGACGGCGGCAAGCGTCTCGGCGGCAAGGGCGTATTGAAGGCGGTCGAAGCGGTCAACTCCGACATCTTCGACGCGCTGTCGGGCTTCGACGCCCGGGACCAGGTGCGCATCGATCGCACGATGATCGAGCTCGACGGCACCCCCAACAAGAAGCGACTCGGCGCCAACGCGATCCTCGGGGTGAGCCTCGCCGTGGCGCGCGCCGCTGCCGACGATGCGGGCATGCCGCTCTACGCGTATCTCGGCGGCGTCAACGCCAAGGTGTTGCCGGTGCCGATGATGAACGTCATCAACGGCGGAGCGCACGCCGACAACGGCCTCGACTTCCAGGAGTTCATGATCCTGCCGACCGCGGCCAAGACCTTCACCCAGGCGATGGAGATGGGTGCTTCGGTCTTCCATGCGCTCAAGGCGCGCCTCAAGAAGATGGGGCGCAACACGGCGGTCGGCGACGAAGGCGGCTTCGCGCCCAAGAACCTCGGCGGCATCCGCGCAGCGCTCGACGTGCTCCTCGAGGCAATCGGCGATGCCGGCGTGAAGGCCGGCAAGGACATGTTCATCAGTCTCGACGCCGCCTCGACCGAGTTCTTCAAGGGCGGCCCGAAAGGCGGGTCGTACGAGCTGAAGGGCGAAAAGAAGAGCCTCAATTCGAAGCAGATGGTCGCCTACTACGAGGAGCTGGTGCGCGACTACCCGATCGTCTCGATCGAAGACGGCATGGCCGAGGACGATTGGGGCGGCTGGGATGCGTTGACCAAGGCCATCGGCGACAACGTGCAGCTGGTGGGCGACGACCTGTTCGTCACCAACACCAAGCGCATTGCCGAAGGCATCCAGAAAGGCGTCGCCAACGCCGTCCTGGTGAAGGTCAACCAGATCGGCACCCTTACCGAGACTCTCGAGTCGGTCGAGATGGCCCAGCGCGCCAACTACCGCGTCGTCATCTCGCACCGCTCGGGCGAGACGGAAGACTCCACCATCGCCGACCTCGCCGTCGCTACCAACGCCGGCCAGATCAAGACGGGATCGCTCAGCCGGTCCGACCGCCTGGCGAAGTACAACCAGCTGCTGCGCATCGAGGAGATGCTCGGCGAAAACGCGCTGTACGCCGGCGCGAGCGTGCTAAAGCGCTGAGCCAAGAAGACCGCTCCTGGATTGCTTCGTCGCCGCGCTCCTCGCGATGACCGCCGGCGTCGTTGCGAGCAATCCTGGCGTTGTGTTTTCGCCCGCGACGTGATTCTCTGAGCGCGTGGGTCTCTTCGAGCTGCGGCAACGCTCGCGCACGGCTCTTGCGACGCTCCTCGGCGCGTCGGCCATCGCCTATTTCGGCTACCACGCAGTGCAGGGCGATCGCGGCATCGAAGAGTGGTTCCGTCTCTGCGGTCAGCTCGAGGCGCTACAGAAGCGCCAAGTGTTGAACCGGACTCGCATTGCCGCTCTCGAGCACCGCGTCAACCTGCTGCGCGAGGAAGCCCTCGACCGCGACCTCTTGGATGAGCGGGCCCGCGCGGTCCTCGGACTTGCCCGCCCCGACGAAATAATCATCCTCGGCCGCTAGGCCGGCGGACATTTCCTTGCCGCCTGCGACGCTCTGCGCGGGCACACCCCTTTGGTGCGCAAGGATTTCCGCCTCGCTTGACGGTAGAATGCCGCCGCCCATGGTTAGCAAGGCCACGAAGAGCGCTCCCTCCGGCGGCAAGCCGGCGAACGGCGGCGGCAACGGCAGCGCGGCCAAGTCCCCCTCGCGCGACGAGATGCTCGCCTACTACCGCGACATGCTGCTCATCCGCCGTTTCGAGGAGAAGGCCGGGCAGCTGTATGGCATGGGGCTGATCGGCGGCTTCTGCCACCTCTACATCGGCCAGGAAGCGGTCGTGGTCGGCATGCAGGCCGCCATCACGGCCGACGACATGGTCATCACCAGCTACCGCGATCACGGCCACATGCTGGCGACGGGCATGAACCCGAAGGGCGTCATGGCCGAGCTCACCGGCCGCGTCGACGGCTACTCGCGCGGCAAAGGCGGCTCGATGCACATGTTCTCGCGCGAGAAAAACTTCTTCGGCGGCCACGGCATTGTAGGCACGCCGGCGTCACTCGGCCTGGGTCTCGCTTTCGCCGCGCGCTATCGCGACACCGACAACATTGTGCTCGCCTATTTCGGCGACGGTGCCGCCAACCAGGGGCAGGTCGCCGAGTCCTTCAACATGGCGCAGCTGTGGAAGCTGCCCATCCTGTTCGTCATCGAGAACAACCAGTACGCCATGGGCACGTCGGTGGCGCGCTCGTCGGCGCAGACTCAGCTGTCCAAGCGCGGGGAGAGCTTCGGCATCCCTGGGCGCCAGGTGGATGGCATGGACGTGCTGACCGTACGCGCCGCTGCCGACGAGGCTGTCGCCTACGCGCGCAGCGAGGGCCCGATGATCCTCGAGATGATGACGTACCGCTATCGCGGTCACTCCATGTCCGATCCCGCCAAGTACCGCACGCGCGAGGAGGTCGACAAGGTGAAGACCGAACGCGATCCCATCGACCATTTGCGTGGGCGTCTGATCAAGGCTGGCCTGGACGAGGACTCGCTCAAAGCCATCGATCGTGAGATCAGGGACCGCATCACCGCGGCCGCCGAGTTTGCCCAACAAAGCCCAGAGCCCGATCCGTCCGAGCTCTACACCGACGTGCTGTTGGACGCCTAGCGTGCCGACCGCCGTCCGCATGCCCGCACTGTCGCCGACCATGACCCACGGGCGCATCGCCCGCTGGCGCAAGTCGGTCGGCGAGAAGGTGGCCTCCGGCGACGTGCTGGCGGAGATCGAGACGGACAAGGCCACGATGGAGCTCGAGGCCGCCGACGAGGGCGTGCTCGGCAAGGTGGTTGTTCCGGAGGGCAGCGACGAAGTTCCGGTGAACGAGGTCATCGCGCTGCTGCTCAGCGACGGCGAGGACAAGGCCGCGCTAGACAAGTCGCCGCCCAAGGCGCCCGAACGCGGCCCGGCGCCGCAACCGAAGCCCGTGCAGGCGCGGCTGGCGCAGAAGCCGGTACCGGTGAAGGAGCCCAATAGGCCAAAGCCCGCTTCGACCGAGCCGGCCGCCGGCGCCGCGACTGTCACGCAGACGGTGCGCGACGCGCTGCGCGACGCCATGGCGGAGGAGATGCGTCGCGATCCCGACGTGTTCCTGATGGGCGAGGAAGTCGCGCAGTACGAGGGCGCCTACAAGGTCAGCCAGGGCCTGTTGGCCGAGTTCGGCCCGAGACGCGTGGTGGACACGCCCATCACCGAGTACGGCTTTGCCGGCGTCGGCGTCGGCGCGGCCTACGCGGGCCTGAAGCCGATCGTCGAGTTCATGACGTTCAACTTCGCCATGCAGGCGATCGACCACATTGTCAACTCGGCGGCGAAGACACTTTACATGTCGGGCGGCCAGATGCCGGTGCCGATCGTCTTCCGCGGCCCCAACGGGCCGGCCGCGCGCGTTGCCGCGCAACACAGCCAGGACTTCTCGGCGTGGTACGCCAGCGTGCCGGGCCTCAAGGTCATCTCGCCGTACACTGCGGCCGACGCCAAAGGCCTTCTCAAGGCGGCGATCCGCGATCCCAATCCCGTCGTGTTCCTCGAGAACGAGCTGTTGTACGGCCGCTCATTCGAGGTTCCGGCCGGCGATTACGTGCTGCCCATCGGCAAGGCGCGCATCGCCCGCGAAGGCAAGCACGTTACCATCGTCGCGCACTCGATCTCGGTCGCGCACTCGCTTGCCGCCGCCGACGATCTGGCGAAGGACGGCATCGAGGCCGAAGTGATCGACCTGCGCACGCTGCGTCCGCTCGACATCGAGACGATCCTCGCCTCGGTGCGCAAGACCAACCGCATCGTCTCGGTCGAAGAGGCCTGGCCCACCTGCGGCATCGGGGCCGAGATCGCCGCGTTGGTAGTGCAACACGCCTTCGACGACCTCGATGCGCCGCCGGCGCGCGTTACCGGCCAGGACGTGCCGCTGCCGTACGCCGCCAACCTCGAGAAGCTCGCGCTGTCCAAGCCCGAGCACGTCGTGGCGGCTGCCAAGTCGGTGTTGTACCGCTAGTGCCGATTCCGGTGACCATGCCGGCGCTTTCGCCCACCATGACGGAGGGCCGTCTCGCCACGTGGCGCAAGCGCGAAGGCGACACGGTGAAGCCGGGCGAGGTGATCGCCGAGATCGAGACCGACAAGGCGACGATGGAGCTGGAGGCCGCCGACGGCGGTACCCTCGGGCGCATCGTGGTGCCGGCCGGCACCGCCGGGGTGAAGGTGAACAGCGTCATCGCCATGCTCCTGGAGGAGTGCGAGGACAAGTCTGCTCTCGACAAGAAGGTCGAGGTGAAGCCGGTTGGCCCAGCTCCGCCGCCCACGCCTGCACCCGCCGCCAAGTCAGCCGCCCCATCGCCGCCGCCCACGCGGCCCAACGGCTCCGGCGGCCGCATCCTGGCGAGCCCGCTCGCGCGCAAGCTGACGAAGGAGCAGGGCATCGACCTCGCGACGCTGAAAGGCAGCGGCCCCGGCGGCCGCATCGTCCAGCGCGATCTCGCCGGCGCACCGAAGGGCGTCGTGCCCGTTGCGGCGAAGGCCCCGCCGCTCCCCACGGAAGCCGGCACGCTCGTTCCGCACAACAACATCCGCCGCATCACCGCGGAGCGCCTCGCCGAGGCGTGGCGGACGATCCCGCACATCTATCTGAGCGCCGATTGCGTCATCGACCGCCTGCTGGAGGCCCGCGCAGAGCTGAACGCCAAGACGGACTCCCACAAGCTCAGCGTCAACGATTTCGTCATCCGCGCCGTTGCCTTTGCGCTGCGCAAGGTGCCGGAGATGAACGCGCAGGTGACGGCGACCGGCACCTTGCGCCTGTCGTCCATCGACGTTGCGGTCGCCGTGGCGCTGCCGAACGGACTCATCACGCCCATCCTCCGCCACGCCGACCAGAAGGGCCTGGCAGAGATCTCGACCGAGATGAAGGCGCTCGCCGAAAAGGCACGCGCCGGCAAGCTCATTCCCGAGGAGTATAAGGGAGGCGGCTTCACCATCTCGAACCTCGGCATGTACGGAGTGAAGAACTTTGGCGCCATCATCAATCCGCCCCAGGCCGGCATCCTTGCCGTCGGCGCGGGGGAGAAACGCCCGGTGGTCAAGCACGGCGCCCTGGCCATCGCCACCGTGATGAAAATCACCTTGTCGTGCGACCATCGCGTCGTCGACGGCGCCATCGGTGCCAACTTCCTCGCCGCCGTCAAAGGCTTCCTCGAGGAGCCGATGACCATGCTGCTCTGATCGGCCACGCGAGCACCACCATGGCTGAGAAGTTCGACCTCGTCGTCGTCGGCGGCGGCCCCGGCGGCTACGTCGCCGCCATCCGCGCGTCGCAGCTCGGCATGAGCACCGCCCTGGTGGAGGCGGAGCACCTCGGCGGCATCTGCCTCAACTGGGGGTGCATTCCGACCAAGGCGCTGCTGCGCGCCTCCGAGATCCATCACCTGCTGCATCATCTCGACGAGTTTGGCTTCGCCGCCGACAACATCCGCTTCGACATGACCAAGGTCGTGGCGCGCAGCCGCAAGGTGGCGAAGCGCCTGTCGATGGGGGTTGCCGGTCTCCTCAAGAAGAACAAGGTGAAGGTCTACGACGGCCGCGGCCGTCTCGCGGCGCCTGGCACGATAGCCGTCGAGAAGGACGGCAGGATCGTCGCCGAGCTTGCGTCGCCGCACATCGTGCTCGCCACCGGCGCCCGCGCCCGCCAGCTGCCTGGTCTCGAGGCGGACGGAGAGCGCATCTGGACCTATCGCGAGGCGATGATCCCCAATGCACTGCCGAAGTCGCTGCTGGTCGTCGGCTCCGGCGCCATCGGCATCGAGTTCACCAGCTTCTACCGCCAGATGGGGGCGGCCGTGACAGTGGTGGAGATCCTCGACCGCATCCTGCCGGTCGAGGACGAGGAAATTTCCGCGTTCGCCGCCAAGCAGTTCGCGGCCCAAGGCATCGCAATCCACACCAAGGCGCGGGTCACCGCTCTGAAGAGGACGGCGGATGGAGTGTCCGCAACCGTCGCCACGCCTGCGGGCGAGCAGCGCATCGAGGTGGAGCGGATCATCTCGGCCGTCGGCATTGTCGGCAACGTCGAGAACCTCGGCCTGGAAGCAACCCGCGTGAAGGTCGACAATACCCACGTCGTGGTCAACCAATGGGGCGAGACCGGCGTCAAAGGGCTGTATGCGATCGGCGACCTGGTCGGGCCGCCATGGCTGGCCCACAAGGCCAGCCACGAGGGCGTCGTCTGTGTCGAGCGCATCGCCGGCAAGGAGACGCACCCCCTCGACGTCACCACCATTCCCGGCTGCACCTACTCGATGCCCCAGGTGGCGAGCGTCGGCTTGACCGAGGCCAAGGCCAAGGAGGGCGGCCGGGAAGTGAGGGTCGGCCGCATGTCTTACATCGGCAACGGCAAGGCCATCGCCCTCGGCGAGCCCGAGGGCCTCGTGAAGACCGTGTTCGACGCCAAGACCGGCGAGCTGTTGGGCGCCCACATGATCGGGGCCGAGGTCACCGAACTGATCCAAGGCTACGTGGTGGCCAAGACCCACGAGACCACGGCGGCCGCCTTGGCCGAGACCATCTTCCCGCATCCGACCCTGTCCGAGATGATGCACGAGTCCGTGCTTGACGCCCTCGGTCGCCGGATACACTTGTGAGCCAAGGGATTTGACTTGAGCGAAGCCTCCTCCATCGACGCCCCCGCTTCAGCCGCGGCCCCGCTGCGCAAGCCGAAGCCGCCGTGGATTCGCGTCAAGGCCCCCACGTCCGAGGGCTATCACCAGACGCGCCGTCTGATGCGCGCGGCCAACCTGCACACCGTGTGCGAGGAGGCGGCGTGCCCCAACATCGGCGAGTGCTGGTCCCACGGCCACGCCACGGTGATGATCCTCGGCGACGTGTGCACGCGCGCCTGCTCGTTCTGCAACGTCGCCACCGGCCAGCCGAAGCACGTCGATCCGTTCGAGCCCGACAACGTCGCGCTGTCGGTGAAAAAGCTCGGTCTCGCGCACGTCGTCGTCACGTCGGTCGACCGCGACGATCTCGATGACGGCGGCGCGGGGCACTTCGTCAGGGTCATCCAGCGCCTGCGCGCCGAGGTGCCCGGCACCACTATCGAAGTACTGACGCCCGATTTCCTGCGCAAGGACGGCGCCATCGCCGCGCTCGTCGCGGCCAAGCCCGACGTCTACAACCACAACGTCGAGACGGTGCCGCGCCTCTATCCCACCATCCGGCCCGGCGCGCGCTACTTCCATTCGCTGCGCCTGCTGCAGGAGGCGAAGCAGCGCGATCCGATGATCTTCACCAAGTCGGGCCTGATGGTCGGCCTCGGCGAGACCAAGGCCGAGGTGCTGCAGGTCATGGATGACATGCGCTCGGCCGGGGTGGACTTCCTCACCATCGGCCAGTACCTGCAGCCGACGTTGGAGCACGCGCCGGTCGATCGCTTCGTGCCGCCCGACGAGTTCGAGGAGCTGCGCCGCTACGCCATGGGGAAGGGCTTCCTGCTCGCCGCGTGCTCGCCGCTGACGCGGTCGTCCTATCACGCCGGGGACGACTTCGCGCGGCTCAGGGCGGCGCGCGCTGCCAGCATTGGGCACGGCGCGAGCGCCTGATGCACCATCACAAGGAGACGCGCGTTCTCCCCTACACCGTCGCGCAGATGTTCGACATGGTGGCGGACATCGAGAAGTACCCCGAGTTTCTGCCGTGGTGCACGGGCGTGCGCATCGTCGAGCGCAAGGACGGCGAGCTCATCGCCGGCCTCGGCATTGGCTACGGGCCGCTGACCGAGACCTACACATCGCGCGTGATCCTGGAGCGGCCGCGCCGCATCGAGGTCGTCGGCATCAAGGGGCCTTTCAGATACCTGGACAACCTGTGGGAGTTCTCGCGCGCCAAGTCGCGCGACGTCGAAGGCGTGAAGATCGACTTCAGCATCGACTTCGCCTTCAAGAGTTTCCTGCTGCAGACCATGATGGGCGCGGTCTTCCATCGCGCCGTGCATCACATGGTGCGATCGTTCGAGGCCCGCGCGCGCGACCTGTTCGGCGAGCAGCCGCGGCGTCAGCGGCGCGTGCAGACGGCGTCCGGCGCCAAGTAGCCCAGTCTGGCAGCAACAGCAGGACGTACGCAGCGGTGAAGTGACCGCGTTATAGAAGCCGTACTTAGAGCGTCGGTGCGCTTCCCAGCGACAGGGCCACGTAGATGAACAGGATGCCGATGCCGTTGTTCACGCCATGCAGCACCATGCTCGGCCACAGAGAGCCGGAGCGCTCGTAGAAGTACGCAAGCGCCAGTCCGATCAGGAAGATCATCGGCGCCGAGCCGGCGGCCGGCGGATGCGCCAAGGCGAACACCAGCGCGCTGGCAACCGCGCCGACGGAGAAGCCCCAGCGGTCGCGCATCCAGCGGAACAACAGACCACGGAACAAGAACTCCTCGGCAATCGGCACCGCAACGGCGCCGAATACGAGGCTGCCCAGGAAGCCAAACACCGAGCGCGGGAACAGCACGAACGCCTCGGGCAGCATGCCGATCTCGATGCCGCCGCTGATCGCGCGCAGCACCGATTGCACGCCGATCATCACGACGTAGATGGCAACGCACGTCAGTGCCGCGAGCGCCAGCCACCCGGACCGGACCGGCACCCAGCCGAGCTCCTGCCAGCTCACGCGGCCGGTGCACACTAGCGAATAGTGGATCCCGCCGAGGATCGCCACCGCCTCGAGCGCGAACAGGAGCGGCAACGACAACACCGTGGTGCCTTCGTACCCGAAGATGACCAGGACGCCATAGGCGAAGAACGCCGTCACCAGCAGGCCGAGCGTAAGGCCCGCCACCACCAGGAATGCTTGCAGTACGTGTACGCCGCGCATGCGCGGCAAGTCCGGGAGTTCCACGCTCACGACGCCTGCAGCAATGCCTCGAGCATGCTTAGCGCGGCGCTCACCGACGCGGCGCGCACCTGTGAGCGGCCGCGCTCGCCGAACAGGAACCGCTGCGCGTTGGCCGGCCGCCCGCGACGCACCGCGGCGATGTACACGAGGCCTACCGGCTTGGCTTCGCTGCCACCGCCCGGGCCGGCAATGCCCGTGATCGCCGCGGCTAGCTCGGCACGCCCCAACCGGAGGACGGCTTCCGCCATGGCGAGCGCAACCTGGGCGCTGACGGCGCCGTGGCCAAGGGCGCTTTTGGGGACCTGCAGCACTCCGGATTTCGCAGCGTCGGCGTAGGCGACCACGCCCAGTTGCAGCACGGCCGACGAGCCCGGCACTGCGGTGATGAGGCCGGCCAGCAATCCGCCGGTGCAGGACTCCGCCACCGCCAAGGTGAGTTGCGCGCGCGTGCACGCCGCGACGAACTCCGTCGCTCTCGCCGCCAGCGTGGGATCGAAGGGGCTCATCCGCCGATCCAGCGCACCACGGCCATGCAGGCGAGTGCGGCCAGTCCTGCCACCACGTCGTCGAGCATGACGCCGAGTGGTCCGGGCCAGCGCTGCTCGATCCAGCGAATCGGCCAGGGCTTCAGGATGTCGAAGGCGCGGAAGAAGACGACCGACAGCAGCACGCCTTCGAGCGAGTACGGCACGAGGATGAGCGCGATCCATTGCCCGACCACCTCGTCAATCACCACGTCGGCGGGGTCGACCCGTCCGGTTGCCTTGACGTAGCGCAGTGCCGCCCACAGCCCGACGAAGAAGAACACGGCGGCGCCGGCCGCCAGAGCCCACGGCCCGGCAAGCCAGAGCAGCACGGCGGCGAAGGGAAGGGCGGCTAGGGATCCCCAGGTGCCCGGCGCGAACGGGAGGCGGCCGGCGCCGAACCACGTCGCCAGCAGCGCCCAGGCCGTGTTCAGCGGAGGTCCCGCCGGTGCTTTCTTCATCGCGGTGCAGTCCACGGCAGCCGCACGGTCGCCGTCGCCGACGCGGCGATACCTTCTCCGCGCCCGGTGAAGCCGAGGCGTTCCGTTGTGGTCGCCTTGACGCTGACGCGGTCGGCCGCCAGCGCAAGGATTTCGGCGATGCGTGCCACCATGGCGGTACGATGGGGCGACACCCGCGGCGCCTCGCACATCAGCGTGAGGTCCACGTGCGCGACGACGCCGCCCCGCTCACGGACCAAGCCGGCGGCGTGCTTGACGAACGCCGACGAATCGGCGGCGCGCCAGCGCGCGTCGCTGGGCGGGAAGTGCTGGCCGATGTCTCCCGCGCCGATGGTGGCGAGAAGTGCGTCGCACAGGGCGTGCAGGCCGACGTCGGCGTCCGAGTGGCCCTCGAGCGCCGCGCTGTGCGGAATGCGCACGCCGCACAGCATCACTGCGTCGCCCGGCCCAAAGCGATGGACGTCGAACCCGGAGCCCACGCGCACATCGCCCAGGGCCTGCCATGTGGCTCCCACCAGGCTCTCGGCACGCGCAAGGTCATGCGCGGTAGTGATCTTCAGGTTGTCCTCGCTGTCCTCCACCAATGTCACCGCGAGGCCGGCATGCTCGGCAACCTGGGCGTCGTCCGTGAACTCGCGGCCGATTGCCTCGCGATGTGCGCGCAGGATGTCGTGATAGCGAAATCCTTGCGGCGTTTGCGCGCGCCAAAGGCCGCGCCGGTCGATCGTGTCGGCGATGCGATTCCCCTCGCCCTTTTTCAAGGTATCGCGCACGGGGACCGCGGCAATCGCCCCCGGCCCCGCCGCCAGCGCGGCAATGACGTTGGTGATGGTGTTGCCGCTCACCAGCGGTCGCGCGCCGTCGTGGATCAGCACCGCATCGGGACGCTCGTCCGCCAGGCTCTCCAGGCCGCGCAGTACCGACTCCTGGCGGGAGGCGCCGCCATGGGTTGGAGCGAGCAGGACTAGTCCTGCCGTTGCGGCGTCGTATTGCGGCCGGTCGTCGGGGTGAATGACCACGCGCGTGGCGTCCACCGCCGGGTGGTGCGCGAACGTCGCGACGCTGTGGCGCAAGACGCTGGTCCCAGCCAACGAAAGGTATTGCTTGGGAACGTCGCCGCCGAGGCGGGAGCCGCGGCCGGCCGCGACGACGAGGGCGATAGTGCGCATTCGGAACCGTGGGAACCCTATTCCGGGATACTGCGAATTGCCAATCGCGCGGCGGGCGGCGGAAGCCTTGTTTCCGACATTCGCCAACCGAACTCAGAAGCCTGAACCCTCGAAAACCTAGGCGTCAATAATGCCGGTTCGCCCGAATCTGGTCTCAGGATCGCGTCGGGCATCGCGTGCCGCCGTCGCCGTTGTCGCCGTTGTCGCCGCAGCTTTCGCTGTTGCTGTCGGCACCGGCCCGGTGCTTGCCGCCGGTTTCCCCATCGACGAGCAGCGGGGCGGCATCCCGACGCTGGCGCCCATCATCGAGAAGGTCACGCCCGGAGTGGTGAACATCGCCGTCTCCGGCACGGTGCGGATGCAGCAGCAGGACAACCCGCTGTTCCAGGATCCTTTCTTCCGCCGCTTCTTCCCGGAGGGCATGCAGGCCCCGCGCGCGCTAATTCCAGTCTGCGGGATCGGGCGTCGTTGTTGACGCACGCAACGGGTATGTCCTCACCAACAGCCACGTCGTGCGCAACGCCGACAACATCAGCATTACGCTCACGGATGACCGCCGCCTCGACGCAAAGGTGGTAGGCGACGATCCCGAGACCGACATCGCGTTGCTGAAGGTTGACGCCAACAACCTCACCGCCGTGCCGCTTGGCTCCTCGACCAGCCTCAAGGTCGGAGATTTCGTCGTCGCGGTCGGCAATCCGTTCGGCCTTGGTCAGACGGTAACGTCCGGCGTCGTTAGCGCCCTCGGCCGCGGCGGCCTCAACATCGAAGGTTACGAGGACTTCATCCAGACGGACGCCTCCATCAACCCCGGCAACTCCGGCGGCGCGTTGCTCGACCTCAGCGGGCGCCTGATCGGCATCAACACGGCGATCCTCGGCCCGGGCGGCAACATCGGCATTGACTTCGCCGTCTCCGTCGACATGGCGCGCGCGGTGATGGAGCAGATCATCCAGTTCGGCGAGGTGCGGCGCGGCCGCTTGGGCGTCGAGGTCGCCGATATTACGCCGGCCGTTGTCGATGAGCTCAGGATCAACCGGCCGCCGGCCCGCGGCTCGGTCATCATGGGTGTGGAGTCGGGTTCGCGCGCCGAACGGGCCGGCCTGCGCCGCGGCGACGTCATCACGCGAGTCAACGGCAACGAGGTCCGCGAGACACGCGATCTGCGCAATCGCCTCGCGCTCATCCGCGCCGGCGAGAACGTCGAGATCACGTACGTCCGGGATAACCGCTCCCAGACAGCCCGCCTCGAACTGGCTGCCGACCTTACTCCTCCGCGCATCACCCCTGCCGGAAACAACCGCTAGGGTAGAACGGTTAGGGGGCCTGAGAGGCGGCCGGTCAGGAAACTGGCCGGCCGCTCTTCTTTGGATTCCTGCCGACTCCGGTCGTACGAGCTGCCGAGGCCCTTGTGGAGCCTCGCCTTCCCGCGTATGCTGCACAAGGTTTGACCATCTCACCAATCAGAGCCCAATATTTGTTCAATTGTTTTGTAATTTTATCGGGATTATTTGTCGATTTGCCTACATGATTAGCGAGATCGCAGGAGAGGTCGGCCGGTTGCTCACAATGTCGGCGTTTAGCGCCGATGTGGTCCTTGCGGCACTGCCCGATCCGATCCTGGTCCTCGATCGAGGGGACTCCATCGCCTGGGTGAACCCGGCGGCGGAGCAGTTCCTGGGCGCGGGCTCCACCAGCCTGCGCGGCAATACGCTGGCCTCGCTGGTCAGGGCCGACAGCCCGCTCATGGCCTTGGTTGCCCTCGTGCGCAAGCACGGTACCGGCCTGGCCGACCATGGGGTCGAGGTTGCCGGTCCGCGCCTCGGTTCCCAGCGCGTCGACGTCCGCGTCTCCCCCATCCTCGAGTCGCCCGGAGGCCTGGTGGTATCGATCCGGCCCCGCTCCATTGCCGAGTCCATGGACCGGCAGCTCAGCTATCGCGGCGCGGCACGCTCCGTCATGGGTATTGCGCGGCTGTTGGCGCATGAGGTGAAGAATCCGCTGTCCGGCATCTCCGGCGCCGCCCAACTGCTCGAGCAGAACGCCAGCGAAGCCGACCGTGAGTTGACGCGCCTGATCCGCCAGGAAGCGGATCGTATCTGCGCCCTCGTCGACACCATTGACCAATTCGGAGACGAAGGCACGATCCAGGCACACCCCGTCAACATCCACGAAGTGCTGGGTCACGTGCGCAAGCTGGCGCAGGGCGGCTTCGGCCGGCACGTGCGGTTCACCGAGCGCTACGACCCGTCCTTGCCGCCGGCCGCCGCCGACCGCAACGCGCTCATTCAGGTGTTCCTGAATCTGGTGAAGAATGCCTGCGAGGCCGTACCCGAGCAGGGCGGCGACGTCGTGCTCGCCACCGCCTATCGCCACGGCGTCCGCGTCAACGTGCCCGGCACGCGTGAGCGCATGAGCTTACCCCTCGAGATCAGCGTCCTCGACAACGGCCCGGGCGTGTCGGAGGAGATGCGCGCGCATCTTTTCGATGCCTTCGTCACCTCGAAGCCGGGCGGCACCGGCCTCGGCCTGGCGCTCGTCGCCAAGGTCATCCGCGACCTGCGCGGCGTCGTCGAATTCGAGTCCGAGCCACGCCGCACCATTTTCCGCGTGCGGTTGCCGATCTATCAACAGAACCAGGCCCCTGAACCGGGAGAACGCCGGCATGGCTGACGCCACCATCCTCGTTGCCGATGACGATCGCGCCGTCCGCACGGTCGTAAGCCAGGCCCTTGGCCGCGCCGGCTACGACGTGCGCACCACGTCGAATGCCGCAACCTTGTGGACGTGGGTGTCCGAAGGCGAGGGGGATCTCGTCATCACCGACGTGGTCATGCCGGATGGGGACGGGTTGGAGCTTTTGCCGCGCATCAAGAAGACCCGGCCCGACCTGCCGGTCGTCGTCATGAGTGCGCGCAACACCATCGCCACGGCGGTGAAGGCGACCCAGAACGGCGCGTACGACTACCTTCCAAAACCATTCGATATCAATGAGCTGAAGGCCATTGTTGATATGGCGCTTAGCTCGCCGCAGCGCCGCCGCGAGAGCGGCGCGGCACCCACCGCCGGTGAGGAAGAGGCCCTTCCGATCATCGGCCGCTCGCCGGCGATGCAGGAGATCTACCGGTTGGTCGCGCGTCTCACCGACACCGATCTCACCGTGCTCATCTCCGGCGAGTCGGGCACCGGCAAGGAACTCGTCGCCCGGGCGCTGCACGACTATGGCCAGCGCAAGGGTGGGCCGTTCGTCGCCATCAACATGGCGGCGGTGCCGCGCGATCTCATCGAGGCCGAGCTGTTCGGCCACGAAAAGGGCGCCTTCACCGGCGCGGTGCAGCGCGAGATCGGCCGCTTCGCCCAGGCCAAGGGCGGAACCCTGTTCCTAGACGAAATCGGCGACATGCCGCTCGAAGCGCAGACGCGGCTGCTGCGCGTGCTGCAGGAGGGCGAGTTCACCACCGTCGGGGGGCGGACGCCAATCCGCGCCGACGTGCGCATCGTTGCCGCCACCAACCGCAACCTGCGCCACATGGTGCGTCAAGGGCTGTTCCGCGAAGACCTGTTCTATCGCCTCAACGTCGTGCCGATCCGCATGCCGCCGCTGCGCGAGCGCACCGAGGACATCCCGGCGCTGGTGCGCCATTTCCTCTCGCGCGCCGAGCGCGAAGGACTGGCGCCCAAGGTGCTCGACCAAGGGGCGCTGGACCAGCTCAAGCAATACCCCTGGCCCGGCAACGTGCGCGAGCTCGAGAACCTCATCCTGCGCCTCACCGCGTTGCATTCGGAGGAGACGATCACCGCCGAGGTCATCCGCGCCGACCTCGCCATGGCCGCGGCGACGGTGCCGGACGAGGGCAGGCCGGGCCAGGACTCCCTCGGGGCCGCCGTCGAGCGGCACCTAGCGCGCTATTTTGCCGCCCACGAAGACGGACTGCCGCCCGAAGGCCTGCACGAGCGCATCGTCAGCGAGGTCGAGCGTCCGCTCATCGCCATGTGCCTGTCCGCCACCCATGGCAACCAAATCAAGGCCGCCAAGCTGCTTGGCCTTAATCGCAACACTTTGCGGAAGAAGATTCGCGAGCTGAACGTCTCGGTAAAGCGCGGCGTCCGCTAAGGGTTTTCTGCGATTCGCAGCGCTTATGGCGGGATAACCCTCCGCCAATGTTGCCGTACTGCAACAACCTGCCTACAGTAGCAACCGCCTGCTTAGGCGAAGGCCCAACGACCGGCGCGCATGTGGCAGCGCGGGACACGATGAAGGCAGGAACCTGGTTTTTTCGATTCCGCAGGATTGCGCTAGCCGCAACAGTGTGCGCGGGCGGTTTGGCCCCAGCAGCGGGGGCGCTCGCCGTCATGGCCGAGACACGCGCCAAAGCCAGGGTGGATGCCGACCGCCTGCGCAGGCATGAAACGCTCTATGGGGGCGCCCCCTGACCATGGTTTCTGAGTCCCCCGCACTGGACGACCTCGGCATGTCGCAGCGCTTCGCGCGCTGGGCGCGCAGCGTCGACCTCGGCCGCCGCCTTGCCATCGCGCTGGCGCTGCTCGCCGTTGGCTCCGGCGTTGCGACGTACGTGGCGTTGACGCGCACCGGTCCGCTCGGGCCCGATCCCAACTCCGTCCTGACGTTGCTGCTGATCGACCTCGTGCTGCTGCTGGCGCTGGGTGTCGTCGTGTCGCGGCGCCTGGTGCTGCTGTGGATCGAACGCCGGCGCGGTCTCGTCGGCTCGCGTCTGCACAGCCGCCTCGTTGTCCTGTTCGGCCTCTTGGCGGTGACGCCGGCGATCTTCGTCGCGGTCTTCTCGGCGCTGTTCTTCAACCTCGGCCTGCAGTCGTGGTTCAACGACCGTGTCAGCACGGCGCTCAACGCTTCCGTTGAAGTGGCGACCGCGTATGTCGAGGAGCACCGTAAGCAAATCCGCGCCGACGTTCTCTCGCTGGCGGCCGAGATCAACCGCGGGGCGACGCAAATTCGCACCCGACCAGGCTTGCTGCAGCAGATTCTCGAGGTCGAGGCGCGCGCTCGCAGCCTCCCCGAAGCGCTGGTGCTCGACGGCGCCGGCAACGTTCTGGCGCGCGCCGGGCTGAGCTTCTCGATGGAGTTCGATCTCGTTCGCGTCGCCGACCAGGTGAAGGGTGGGGCGGCGCGCGGCGAGGTCGTGATCATCACCACCGAGGACGACCAGCGCGTGCGCGCGCTTGTGCGGCTCGACCAGTTGGTAGGCTCGTATCTCTACGTCGGAAGGCTCGTGGATGCCGGCGTGATTCTGCACGCCGACCAGACCCGAAACGCGGTTGCTGAGTACCAGCGCCTGGAGAGCGAGCGCTCGGGCTTCCAGGTGCGTTTCGCCCTCATCTTCATCGTCGTCGCGCTGCTGTTGCTGCTCGCGGCCGTCTGGCTCGCGCTGGTCTTCGCCTCGCGCCTGATCGCCCCGGTTTCGGCGCTCGTGCAGGCATCCGAACGCATTCGCGCTGGTGACCTGTCGGCGCGCGTGCCCGAAGGCCCGCCCGACGACGAGGTTGGCAGCTTGAGCCGCGCCTTCAACCGCATGACCAGTCAGCTCGAGAACCAGCGCGGCGAGCTCATCGACGCCAACCAGCAGCTCGACAACCGCCGCCGCTTCACCGAAGCGGTGCTATCGGGTGTCTCGTCGGGCGTGGTCGGTCTCGATGCCGAGGGGCGCATCAACCTGCCCAACCGCACCGCGGTGCAGCTCCTGGAAACGAGCGCCGAGTCGCTCATCGGCCGCAGCTTCGTCGACGTCGTGCCCGAGCTCAACGGATTGGTGGGCGAAGCGCGCGAGCGGCCTTGGCGGCTGGCGCAAGGGCAGGTGGCTATCGTCCGCGGCGGCGTCACGCACACGCTGCTCGCCCGCGTCGCCGCGGAAGGTTCGGCCGGAACCATCCTTGGCTTCGTCGTCACCTTCGACGACGTCACCGAGCTGATCACGGCGCAGCGCAACGCCGCCTGGGCCGACATCGCCCGGCGCATCGCTCACGAGATCAAGAACCCGCTCACTCCGATCCAGCTTTCGGCCGAGCGCCTGAAACGCAAGTACCTGAACGAGATCGGCTCCGACCCCGAAGTGTTCAAGCAGTGCACCGAGACGATCATCCGTCAGGTCGGCGATATCGGCCGCCTCATCGATGAGTTCTCGTCCTTCGCGCGCATGCCGACGCCGGTGTTCCGCGAGGAGAACCTCACCGAGCTCGCCCGTCAGGCATTGTTCCTGCCAAAGGTGGCGAACGCTTCGATCTCGTTTCGCGTCGATGCCCCCGATTTGCCGATGCTAGTGCATTGCGACAGTCACCAGGTGGCGCAGGTGCTCACCAACTTGCTGCTCAACGCGGTGCAGGCGATCGCCGAGCGGCCCGCTGCCGCCGGCAAGGCGCTGCCGCCAGGCCAAATCGTCATCCGCGTTGCGCAGGAGCCCGACGGAGTCGGGCTCGCGGTGCTCGACAACGGCAAGGGCCTGCCGCAGGGGGACCGCGCGCGCCTGACCGAGCCGTACTTCACCACACGGGAGAAGGGCACCGGCCTCGGCCTCGCCATCGTCGCCAAGGTCATGGACGACCACGGCGGCCGCCTCTCGCTCGACGACCGGCCGGGCGGCGGTGCCGTCATCGGCCTGCATTTCCCCGCCGACCCGCCGCTTGGCTCTGCGGAACCCGCCCCCGTCGCGCGCTTGCCGCTGCGCTCGGCGGTCTAGCGGCGCGCACCCTTGGATCCGTTTCGGTCGAAAGCCAATGGCGCAAGACATCCTGATCGTCGACGACGAAGCAGACATTCGCGATCTCGTCTCCGGCATTCTCCAGGACGAAGGCTACCAGGCGTGCTCGGCGGCGAGCGCCAACCAGGGCCTCGACGCCATGCGGGCGCGCCTGCCGGCGCTGCTCATCCTTGACATCTGGCTGAACGGCAGCTCCATCGACGGCTTCAAGATGCTCGAGCGCGTGCTCACCGACGATCCCGATCTGCCGGTGATCATGATCTCGGGCCACGGCAACATCGAGACGGCGGTCGCCGCCATCAAGGCGGGCGCCTACGACTACATCGAGAAGCCGTTCCAGGCCGACCGCCTCATCACCATGGTGCGGCGCGGCATCGAGGCGGCGCGCCTGCGCCGCGAGAATCGCGAGCTGCGGCTGCGCGGCAGCCCCGAGATGGAGCTGATCGGCAATTCGCCGGCCGTCACCGCGCTGCGCAATGCCGTCGACAAGATCGCGCCGACCGGCAGCCGCATCCTCATTTCCGGGCCCGCCGGCTCCGGCAAGGAAGTCGTCGCGCGCATGGTGCACTCGCTGTCCAAGCGGACCGACGGGCCGTTCGTCGTGGTGAACGCCGCGGCGATGGCGCCCGAGCGCATGGAGGTGGAGCTGTTCGGCACGGAGGAGGGGCTCGCCGGCGGCGCACGCAAGGTCGGCACCTTCGAGCAGGCGCACGGCGGCACGCTGTTCCTCGACCATGTCGCCGACATGCCGCCCGAGACGCAGGCCAAGATCCTGCGCGTGCTGCAGGACCAGACCTTCGAGCGGGTGGGCGGCGCCACCAAGATCCAGGTGGACGTGCGAGTCATCTCCGCCTCGTCCAAGGACCTGCACGACGAGATCGCCGCGAGGCGCTTCCGCGAGGACTTGTTCCATCGCCTCAACGTCGTGCCGATCCGCGTGCCGGCCCTGCGCGACCGCCGCGAGGACATTTCCATGCTGGCGCGCCACTTCATCCGGCGCACGGCCGAGAGCACCGGCTTGCCCGCGCGCGATATCGACGAGGACGCGATGGCGATCCTGCAGGCCTACGAGTGGCCGGGCAACGTGCGCGAGCTGCGCAACCTGATCGAGCGGCTGCTGATCATGGTGCCATCCGATGCGCCGGTGATCCAGGCGGCGATGCTGCCGGCCGAGCTCGGTGCCGGCACCATCGCCACGGTGCTGCCGTCGGGCGCCGAAGACATCATGTCGCTGGCCCTGCGCGAGGCGCGCGAGGTGTTCGAGCGCGAGTACCTCACGGCGCAGATCACCCGCTTCGGCGGCAACGTCTCGCGCACCGCGAGCTTCGTCGGCATGGAGCGCTCGGCACTGCACCGCAAGCTCAAGGCGCTCGGCGTCGCCAACGAGCGCGGCGGCCAGGGCCCGGCGGATGTACCCAACTGATGTCGCGCATCACCTACGTCAACGGGCGGTACCTGCGGCACCGCCAGGCCGGCGTGCACGTCGAGGACCGCGGCTACCAGTTCGCGGACGGCGTCTACGAGGTCATTGCCGTGCGCGAAGGCCGCATACTCGATCTCGAGCCGCACCTCGACCGGCTCGACCGGTCGCTGAAGTCCCTGCAGATCGCCGCGCCCATGGCACGCCGGCCGCTGGAAGTGGTGGTGCGCGAAATGGTGTGCCGCAACCACGTCAAGACCGGCATCGTCTACATGCAGGTGACGCGCGGCGTCGCCAGGCGCGCGCACGCGTTCCCCAAGGATACCAAGCCGGCCGTCGTCGTCACGGCGCGCTCTCTCGCGCCACCGTCCGAGGCGGCGGTGCGCGACGGCGTGAAGGTCATCAGCGTTCCCGACATCCGCTGGGGCCGCTGCGACATCAAGTCGATCGCGCTCCTGCCTAATGTCCTGGCGCGCCAGGAGGCGACCGCCGCCGGCGTCTACGAGGCGTGGCTGGTGGACGCCGCTGGCGACGTCACGGAAGGGAGCTCCAGCAACGCGTGGATCGTCGACCAAAAAGGCAACTTGGTGACGCGCAACCTCGGCACGGCGCTGCTGGGCGGTGTCACCCGGGCGGCTCTGCTCGAGGCATGCCGGGACGCCGGCGTCCTCGTCGTGGAGCACGCCTTCAGCCGCGACGAGGCGTTGGCCGCGCGCGAGGCCATGGTCACCAGCACGACCGCTTTCGTGCTGCCGGTGGTCGCCATCGACGGCCAGAAGGTCGGCCAGGGGAAGGACGCAGGCCGCCCCGGTCCCGTGTATGCGCGGATCCGCCGGCTGTACGAGGCGAGGGTGGCGGCGGCTCTCGCCGGTACTCCCATGCGCCCTCTACAAAAACCAGCGAAGGTTGCGTAAATTCACCGTTCTGTGGGGTCTGACGTACCGGCCAACCGGGGGATGCGGGCACCTGCACAAGCAAGAACAAGGAGGCGCCGCTCATGGCCGAGAAGTCGCAGAACCTCCAGGAAGTGTTCCTCAATCACGTACGCAAGAGCAAGCTTCTGGTGACCGTGTTCCTTGTCAACGGCGTCAAGTTGCAGGGCGTCATCACTTGGTTCGACAACTTCTCGCTGCTGTTGCGGCGCGAGGGGCACTCCCAGTTGGTGTATAAGCACGCCGTCTCCACGGTGATGCCGTCCCAGGCGGTGCAGTTGTTCGAGACCGAGGGCGATGGCGCGGCAAGCGAAGAAGCCTAACCAAGACGAGTCGGACGACCGGCGCGAGCGCGCGACCGAACCTCCCAAGGTCGGTCCCCAGCTCGCGTTCGTCGTGCATCCGCACGAGCGCCGGGGCGCGCACCAGCTGCGCCGCTCGCCCGAGGCTAGCCTCGCCGAGGCGGTCGGTCTCGCCCAGGCCATCAGCCTGGAGGTGCGTCACGCCGAGGTGGTGCCGGTGCAGACGCCCAATCCCAGGACCTATCTCGGCGAAGGCCGCGTCGCGACCATGAAGGGCGTGGTCGCCGAGGAGGACATCGACGTCCTCATCTTCGACGGCCCGCTCACCGGCGCGCAGCAGCGCAACCTCGAGAAGGAGCTCGACTGCAAGGTCATCGACCGCACGGGCTTGATCCTGGAGATCTTCGGCGAGCGCGCGCGTACCCGCGAGGGCGCGCTGCAGGTCGAGCTCGCGGCGCTGCAGTACCAGCGCGGTCGCCTGGTGCGGTCGTGGACGCACTTGGAACGCCAGCGCGGCGGCTTCGGCTTCCTCGGCGGCCCCGGCGAGACGCAGATCGAGGCGGACCGCCGCCACATCGACGACCGCATCAAGCTCATCAAGCGCGACCTCGATCGCGCCAAGAAGACGCGGGGCATCCATCGCGACAATCGCGCCCGCGTGCCGTGGCCGGTGGTGGCGCTGGTCGGCTACACCAACGCCGGCAAGTCGACGTTGTTCAATCTCTTGACCAAGGCCGACGTGCTCGCCGCCGACATGCTGTTCGCGACGCTGGATCCCACGATGCGCTCGCTCGATCTGCCCAGCGGGCGCAAGGCGATGCTGTCGGATACCGTCGGCTTCATCGCCGACCTGCCGACCGAGCTGGTCGCTGCGTTCCGTGCCACGCTGGAAGAGGTTCTGCAGGCCAATCTGATTGTGCACGTGCGCGACGTCGCTCATCCGGACTCCGAGGCCCAGCGCGAGGACGTGCTCGGCGTGCTCGGCGACCTTGGCGTCACCTCGGAACGCCAGGCGCACGCCCTCGAGGTACTCAACAAGGTCGACCTCTTGGATGCAGAGGCGCGCCAACGCGTCGAGAACGCGTCGCTGCGCAACCCGAATCAGATTCCGGTGTCGGCGATGACCGGCGAGGGCTCCGACCGGCTACTCGCCGCCATGGAGGAGCGTCTGGCGATCGCGCGCCAGGTCGTGGACGTCGGCGTGCCGCTCAACGATGGCCAGACGCTAGCCTGGCTCTATGCCAAGGGCGTGGTGCACGAACGGCGTGACGACGAGCATACGGCGCACCTGCGCGTGGGTCTCGCTCCCGCCGACGTCGGCCGCTTCCGCAAGCGCAAAGCAGCGGAGTAGCCGCGCAGCTCCCGGTGCTATCCTCCCGCGGGGGAGGACCTTATGTCCAAGCACCGCAGCCGTCCCTGGACCGTTACCGCCCACGAAGCCATCGAGAAGCTCGACGACAAACTGATCCGTCGCGGCGCTATCGCCTTCGCCAAGCGCAGCCAGCGCATCGCGGCGTCATCGACGCGCAGCGCCGTCCGCGAAGCGCGCCACGCGCTCGTAGCCGTGGCGGCGGAGTAGGGCCGCACGGCTAGTGCCGCCGCAAGCTTGACCTTGCGGCGCGGCGCCCCATCTCCAGGGGCGCTCCGAACACCGAATCGTCGTGAGACCGTGCGCGCAGAGCGCGAAAATCCCACGCTGGCGTAGATCGAGCGATTGAACGCGGAAAAGCGTAAGGAATCCGCGGGATTCCGTCCACGAACGAGCGCGGAAAATGCGAAAAATACGCTACGGATGCGCTGCTGCGGATACGCCGCACCCGGGCTGGCGTACCGGCGGCGCGTCCCGCGTTGACAGCCCGCCGAGCGGTCCCTATATGACTGGCACTCTCAGCAAGGGAATGCTAACGCCCCGCTCGCGCCGACCGGCCGCCCCTCACAAGGCTTTTTGCGCAGGCATCGGGCCTCAACCAAAACGGGCAAGGAGAGACCCCACGTGACAATGAAGATCAGGCCCCTGCACGACCGCGTGCTGGTGCGGCGCGTCGAAGAGGACACCAAGACCGCCGGCGGCATCATCATCCCCGACACTGCCAAGGAGAAGCCGAGCCAAGGCAAGGTCCTGGCGGTCGGTCCGGGTGCGCGCGGCGAGGACGGCAAGATCGTCCCGCTCGACGTGAAGAAGGGCAACAAGATTCTGTTCGGCAAGTGGTCGGGTTCCGAGGTCCGGGTCGACGGGGAAGACCTGTTGATCATGAAGGAATCCGACATCATGGGAATCGTCGAGTAGTAAAGGACAGCGCCACATGGCAGCGAAGGATCTCAAGTTCAATACCGACGCCCGCGAGCGCTTGATGCGCGGCGTCGACGTGCTGGCCAACGCCGTGCGCATCACCCTCGGCCCCAAGGGCCGCAACGTCGTCATCGAGAAGTCGTTCGGCGCGCCGCGCATCACCAAGGACGGCGTCACGGTCGCCAAGGAGATCGAGCTCTCCGACAAGTTCGAGAACATGGGCGCGCAGATGCTGCGCGAGGTCGCCTCCCGCACCTCCGACGAGGCGGGTGATGGCACCACGACCGCCACCGTTCTTGCCCAGTCCATCGTCAAGGAAGGCCTGAAGTCGGTTGCTGCCGGCATGAACCCGATGGACCTCAAGCGCGGCATCGACCTCGCGGTCAACGCCGCCATCGAGGACGTCAAGAAGCGCTCCAAGGCGGTCAAGTCCAACGACGAGATCGCCCAGGTCGGCACCATCTCCGCCAACGGCGAGAAGGAAGTCGGCGATTTCATCGCCCGCGCCATGGAGAAGGTCGGCAAGGAAGGCGTCATCACGGTCGAGGAGGCCAAGGGCATCGAGACCGAGCTCGACGTCGTCGAGGGCATGCAGTTCGACCGCGGCTACCTCTCGTCGTACTTCGTCACCAACGCCGAGAAGATGCTGGTCGACCTCGAGGATCCCTACATCCTCCTGCACGAGAAGAAGCTGTCCAGCCTGCAGGCGATGCTGCCGGCACTCGAGGCGATCGTGCAGACCGGCAAGCCGCTGGTGATCATCTCCGAGGACATCGAGGGCGAGGCGCTCGCCACCCTGGTGGTCAACAAGCTGCGCGGCGGTCTGAAGATCGCCGCCGCCAAGGCGCCCGGCTTCGGCGATCGCCGCAAGGCGATGCTGGAAGACATCGCCGTGCTGACCGGCGGAACGATGATCTCCGAGGATCTCGGCATCAAGCTCGAGAACGTCACCCTCGACATGCTCGGCCGCGCCAAGAAGGTGACGATGACCAAGGAGGACACCACGGTCGTCGGCGGCGCCGGCAAGAAGAAGGACATCGACGGGCGCATCAACCAGATCCGCGCCGCCATCGAGGAGACCACCTCCGACTACGACAAGGAGAAGCTGCAGGAGCGGCTGGCCAAGCTCGCCGGCGGCGTTGCGGTGATCAAGGTCGGCGGCGCCTCCGAGATCGAGGTGAAGGAGCGCAAGGACCGCGTCGAGGACGCGCTCCACGCCACCCGCGCCGCGGTGCAGGAAGGCATCGTGCCGGGCGGCGGCACCGCGTTGCTGTACGCGACCCGCGCGCTCAAGACGCTCAAGGCCGACAACGACGACCAGCAGGTCGGCATCGAGATCGTGCGCAAGGCGTTGGAGACGCCGCTGCGCCAGATCGTCGAGAACGCCGGCGTCGATGGCGCCGTCGTCGCCGGCAAGCTGCTCGAGCAGAAGGACGTCCGCTACGGCTACGACGCCCAGGCGGAGAAGTACACCGACCTCGTCTCCGCCGGCATCATCGACCCGACCAAGGTGGTGCGCACCGCGCTCACCGACGCCGCGTCGGTCGCCGGTTTGTTGATCACGACCGAGGCGATGATCGCCGAGCGTCCCGAGAAGAAGCCGGCCATGCCGGCCCCGGGCGGCGGCATGGGTGGCATGGACGACTTCTAAGTCGATCAGCCGACGAACGGAAAGAGGGGCCGGTCGCAAGACCGGCCCCTCTGCTTTTCAGGGGATGCGGTGCACGGCGAACGGTCCGAACGCCTGCTGGGTCGGCATCATCTCGATCAGGTTGATGTTCATGTGCTCGGGCAGGGTGGCGACCCAGTAGATCGTTTCGGCGACGTCCTCGGCACTCATCGGCTTGACGCCGCGGTAGACGGCGTCGGCCTTGGCCTGGTCGCGCAGCCGCACGAGCGAGAACTCGGTCTCCGCCATGCCCGGCTCGATGCAGGTCACGCGCACGTTCTTGTCGACGAGGTCGGCGCGCAGGTTGAGCGAGAACTGATGCACGAACGCCTTGGTGGCGCCGTAGACGTTGCCGCCGGGGTAGGGGTACTGCGCCGCCACCGAGCCGATGTTGACGATGAGGCCGCGCCGCCGCGCGACCATGCCGGGCAGGATCGCCCGGGTCAGCACGGCGAGGCCGCGCACGTTGGTGTCGATCATCGCCAGCCAGTCGTCGAGCTTGGCTTCGTGAGCCGGATCGAGGCCGAGCGCGCCGCCGGCGTTGTTCACCAGGATGCTGACGTCGGAATAGCCCTTGGGCAGGGCCGTTGCCGCCGCCAACAAGGCGTCGGCGTCGCGCATGTCGAGGACGAGCGGGTGCAAGCGGTCGCCGAGCTCGTCGCGCAGTTCCTCCAGGCGCTCGCCGCGCCGGCCCGTGGCGATAACGCGCGCGCCCGCCCGGATGAACCGCCGCGCCGTCGCCTGGCCGAAGCCGGAGGTGGCGCCGGTGACGAAGACGACTTCGTCCTTCATCGCGGCTGGTTCATGGGATTGGCCGGGGCGGCGCGCTCCTCCGACTTCGCCCGCTGCCACAGCGCCTCCATCTCGGCGAGGGTGGACTCCTGGGGCGTCTTGCCGCGTGCGCCGAGCAGCGCCTCGATGCGGCGGAAGCGGCGCTCGAACTTGGCGTTGGTGCGGCGCAAGGAATCCTCGGGGTCCACGTCGTGCACGCGCGCGAGGTTCACCCACGAGAACAGCACGTCGCCCATCTCGTCGGCGATGCGCGACTTGTCGCCGTCCGCCAGTTCGGCGCGCAGCTCGTCGAACTCCTCGGCGAGCTTGTCGAGGATCTGCTCGTGCTTCGGCCAATCGAAGCCGACGCGAGCGGCGCGGCGCTGCAGCTTCAGGGCGCGCGTGAGGCCGGGGAGGGCGGGGGGAACGCCATCCAGCGCCGAGGGCTGCTGGCCCTTGGCGGCGGCGCGCTCGGCCCGCTCGCGCTTCTTGTACACCTCCCAAGCCTCGACCTGGTCGGCGGAGGTGGCGATGGTCATGTCCCCGAACACATGCGGGTGGCGGCGGATCATCTTGTCGCCGACCGCGCGGGCGACGTCGGCGAAGTTGAACCAGCCGCGCTCCGACGCCATCTGGGCGTAGAACACGACCTGGAACAGCAGGTCGCCGAGCTCCTCGAGGAGCAGGTCGCGATCGCCGGCGGTGATCGCCTCGGCGACCTCGTAGGCCTCTTCGATGGTGTAGGGCGCGATGGTGGCGAAGCTCTGCTCGCGGTCCCAGGGACAGCCCGTGTCGGGATCACGCAGCCGTGCCATGATGTCGAGAAGGCGCTCGGTTTCGCTGGCGGCGGGAGTTTGCGGGGCGTTGTCCATGCGGTCTGTCCTTCGGCTCCGGCCTTCCTCCCGCGGGGCCGCCAACCTACCATCTTCGCCGTGATCGGATTCCTGCTCGTTCTCGTGCTGCTGGCGGTGCTGTTCGCCCGCGTCCCGGTGATCCGCCTGTACGAGGCGCGCCTGCGCCGGCTCAACCATGCGCTCGACAACGTCCGGCTCACGCCGGCGTACCGCAAGCACGTCCAGGCGACGCTGCACGGCATCGGCTTGGCCATCGTCAAGGACGAGACGGGGCAATGATCGACCCGCAGGCCGCGCCGTATCTGCTGGCGATCATCCTCGCGGCCGTTCTGCTGCTGCGAGATTCGCGTTCTTTGAAGAACTTGGAGGGCTTCTTTGACTCGGCAGAGAAGGTCCTCGACGATCAGGTCCGCTCGGCGCCGGTCGCCGACGACATCAGCGAGATGAGCCGCAGCCTGATGAGCGCGCGTCTCGCTCGCCGCATGGCCGTGCTGGCCTTCCAGGGCACCCTGTCACGCGAGTTGCGCGAGCCGGGCCCGCGCGTGCGCGCATTCGCCCAGCGTTGGCACCAAGCCGGCGCCCACAAGGCGCTGCGGGATGTGCCGCGCCGCTTCGTGTGGGAGCTGACTCGCACCAGCCTGGTGTTCGGCTCGCTGTTTGGCCTGTGGCTGCTGACGCGCGGAGCACAGCACTGGAGGGACGGCGAGGAGAACCCGTGGGCGGTGCTGGCCGGGGTGGCGGTGTCGGCGCGGCTGGCCGAGCGCCACTGACGCACCGATGCAAAAATCGCATAAGATACATTATCGGAAATTATACCGTGCTGGTGCTGCGCTGGCTCTAGGCCTTGATCCGCGCGCGCGGGCGCATAATGTACAGCCGTAGGTCCCTCGTCTCAGGAGAGCACGTTCATGGGCCGTTACCCGTGGGGTCCCTGGTTGCCACCGACGCCCGCCCGCTCACCGTCCGGTCGTTAGCGGTCTGAAGGCCGACGTGCTGATCACGCGCCGCCAATGGATGGCAGGTGCCGCCGCCAGCATCGCGGCGCCGTCCACGTTCGCGGCCACCTCGGCGCTCGCCGCGGTGCCGGTGCTCAAGATGCCGGAGCTCTATGGCGAAGGCGGCGCGCTGTCGAAGACAGCGCTCGAGTGGGAAGGCAAAGAGGTGATCTTCCAGGGCTACATGGCCCCGCCCCTCAAGCCCGACTCGAAGTTCTTCGTCCTCACTACCCAGCCGATGGCGGTGTGTCCGTTCTGCGCCGCAATTACCGAATGGCCGGAGGACATCGTCGTCATTTACACGAAGCGGGTCATCAACGAGCTGCCGTTCGACCTTAGGATGCAGGCGATGGGCAAGTTGAGCCTCGGCGAGTGGATCGACCCGTCCACCGGATTCGTTAGCAAGGTGCGCCTGGTTGACGCGGAATACCGCGGCCTGCCCACCGTGACGCAGGGCGGCATCCGGACATTCCAGTTCGGTCTGTAGATCGTCCTCTAACGCACGGAGATTCTGGGGGCGCTGCGCCGATCGGTGCAGCGCCTTTGTCGTTGTGCCCCCTGTAATCTCGGATGCCGGGGCGCGACGGATCGCAGCATGTGCTCTGCTTGTCCTGTGATTCCCTTTCCCGTAGATTGTAATGTAGGCTCGGACTAGGTCCTGTACCCATAAAGGGGATTCCCTTTAGGGGACGGCTGTGATTAAAGCTCCCAAATTGTGGGAGCTTGACGATTCAACGG
>Ga0194132_10000176_pt1 | contig 125229 bp, 64 predicted proteins | sample TA2KigOf80mmetaG_FD_148612 | JGI IMG/M metagenome (GOLD analysis project Ga0194132, IMG submission 148612) | Freshwater microbial communities from Lake Tanganyika, Tanzania - TA2015054 Kigoma Offshore 80m | ecosystem: Environmental > Aquatic > Freshwater > Lake | place: Tanzania: Lake... | reverse complement strand
AAGCGCTCACTTCGTGGACGGCGCGCGGTAGCGAACATCACAGCACGGCGCCCCTTGCATGATGGTCTGTGATCTCGTCAGCGTCACTGACGAATTGAAGCCTTCGATCAGGGCCGCGTCGCGATTGCACGACAGCACCGCCCCGAGCTCCGGGATGCCGAGCGCCCGGTACATCTCCGCGTAGCAGCAGCGCGTCACGTCGAACGCCAGGGCCTGGTCCGTCTGCTCGATCACCCGCAATTCGAGTGCGCCATCGCGCGTCCAGGGCTCGAGGGTGGTGGCAAAGCCTTGCAGCGAGCCGTCCTGCCTGGCTTCGGCCATGGCCCGGCCTTGCTCGCGGGCAATCGACGTCACCACGTCGCGCACGATGGCCACCACCTCGTCGCGGCCGAACCGCCGGCCTAACGCGTCCACGACCGGGGCGAGAATTCGCGCCTCGATCTCACGGCGTGTCAGCACGCCGACGGCATTGAGGCGATCCACGCTGGCTGGGTCTTCATTCATTGGCGCCTTCCTATCGGGAGCGATGGCCCACTGGAGAGCGGCGCCCCTCATCGGCCGGTCAGGTGCGGCAGGGCGAAGACGAAGAGCGCCCGCCCGGACGACACCGACACGTGCTGGCGGCCCTCGACCAGGAACGTCGCCGGGTTGGAGCGCACGGCGCCGCCGGTCTGAAACTGCCACAGCGCCACGCCGGTCTTCGCGTCCAACGCGTAGAAGTTACCCTCCTGAGAGCCGCTGAAGACCAGCCCGCCGGCGGTCGACAGCACTCCCGACCATGGCGGCGACGGCAGCTTGAAGTCCCACATCTTCGCGCCGGTCCTCGCGTCGAGCGCGCGAACCGCGCCCCACGCCTCGTCCGCCAGTCGCCGTTCGCCGCCGCCGGTAAACGGCAGCCCCGGCTCGTACTCGACATCGGTCTTGTAGTAGTACGAACCCATCTCGCGCACGGGCACGTAGAACAATCCTGTCTGCGGGCTGTAGGACGGGCTGGGCCAGTTGGTGGAACCCTGCAGGCTGGGATAGATCAGGTTGCCGTCCTCGGTTGGATCGGTGTTGGGCAGGACCATGGGACGGCCCTTTGCATCAATCCCCTTCGCCCACGTCTGCTTCGCGTACGCCTGCGCATGCAGGAACTCCCCCGTGCTGCGGTCGAGCACGTAGTAGAAGCCGTTGCGGTTGGCGGTGATCAAGGTCTTGCGCGGACGGCCGTTGATGGTCAGGTCGGCGAGCACCTGGATTTGATTGGCGTCCCAGTCGTGGGTGTCGTGCGGCGTGTACTGGAAATGCCATTTCATCGTGCCGTTGTCCGGATCGAGCGCGATGACGGCCGCGGTGTAGAGGTTGTCGCCTTTACGGACGTCGCCATTCCAATCGGGACCGGGATTGCCGGTGCCCCAGTAGAGCAGCCGCAGGTCTGGATCGTACGAACCAGTCAGCCACGTGGCGCCGGCGCCGTTCTTCCAACTCTCGCCAGCCCACGTTTCAACGCCAGGCTCGCCCGCGGCGGGAACCGTGTAGGTTCGCCAGACCAGCTTGCCTGTCCTGGCGTCGTAGGCATCCACGAAGCCGCGAATCCCCGCCTCGCCGCCACTGATGCCCACGATGATCTTCCCGGCAACAGCCAGCGGCGCCATGGTGATCGAGTGCCCGGTGCCGTTGTCGGCCACCTTGGTCTCCCATCGCTTCGCGCCCGTGTCGGCATCGAGTGCAATCAGATAGCCGTCAAGCGAGCCGACATACAGCAGGTCGTCCAGGATCGCGACGCCGCGATTGGTGGCCGGAAAGCCGATGAGCCGCAGACCTGACGGCATCGGCCGCAGGTAGGTCCACAACGCGCGCCCGCTCCTCGGATCGAGCGCCGTGACCGTCGTCGGGGGCTCCGTGATGTACATGCGGCCGTCGACGACGATGGGCGAGGTTTCCACTTCGCCGCTGCCGCGCACCTGATACACCCACGCCGGCTGCAGTTGCGCCACGTTGGACGTATCAATCTGTGTGAGCGTCGAGTGCCGGCGTCCGTCGTAGGTGCCGTTGTAGGTGAGCCAGTTGCCTGGCTCCTTCGCCGCATCGACGATGCGAGCGTAGGGCACTTGTCCGGAGAGAACCGCGCCGAAGCCGACCACGCCAATCGCCAACGCCAACGCTCGTCTCATTGTTGCCCCCGCAAGCTGACCAGGTAGGCCACCAGATCGTCGACTTCAGTCGTGGAGCGTTGCGCACCGTAGGCCGGCATCAGGCTGGCGCCTGCCTCGCGATCCAGCGCCTTGAGGTCCGACTTCCAGTAGCGATGCACACGGTTGCCGGGGTCCCGCACGTAGACCCAGAACACGTCTTCGCTGATGCGCACGCCGCGCACCGCGCGGGCGTCGGTGGGCGTGGCCGTCACCACCACGTGCCCTTCCGGCACGCGGGCGCTGGGCTCGACGAGCGCTTGCCTGATGTACGCGGGACCGCGCTGGGTGCCGATGCTGGAGAGATCCGGTCCGAACGCGCGTCCGGCACCGTCCAGAACGTGGCAGCCAGCGCAGCCCCGCTCGTTGTAGATGGCCTTCCCCTTGGCCGCGTCCCCGACAATCGCCACCGGTGAGCTGCCTGCCATGAGGCTGCGAACGTAGGCCGCGAGCTGCCAGGTGCGGCGCGGGCCATTGGCGCGACCGTAACCCGGCATCAGGTTGGGGATTCCGTCATCGACGATCCGGATGAGGCTGCGGTCGTCGGTTGCCCGCGGCAGCACGGGCACCAGGAGGGAGGGCCCGTAACCGCCACTGCCGTCCATGCCGTGGCACAGCGCGCACTGTGCCACATAGGCGCGCTTGCCGGACGCCAGATCGGCCGCATTCGCCGCGGCCAACGGCTCGTGATCCACCGGGCTCTGGGCGGCCAGCGCCGGCGCCAGCACACCTCCGGCCACGATGATCAGCGCCGCAACGTCTGTCCATGTTCGACTCATTGCGTCGTCCCTCCGCACGCCTACCCCTGTTCTATTGCCCGTTGCGGCCCGCGACGAACGCCCGGACCTGGTCGACTGCCGCCTTGGCCTTCAGGTCCTGTTGCACCTTGCCGAGCGCCGCTGTACCGTTTCGTGGATCGCCGTCCACACCCTTGGCGGAGTCCTTCCCGGCGATCTTGTCCTTGCGGACCCATTCGGGCTTCACGTACAGGATCGCCGAGGTATCCTCCACGCCCGCATGACCTTCCCCGGTCACCTTGTGGTCCTTCAAGTACTGGGAAAACTGATCGCGCGACTTGTAATACAAATCGTCGCAGTAGAACACCCGCGCACCGGTGGATTTCAATCGGGCATCGAGAGTAGCGGCCGTCTGCTTCAGCACATTCTGCCCGCCGCCGTGGTCGCCAATCAGGATGATGTCCCGAAAGCCGGCGGTCGCCGCGCCCAGCACGAGATCCCGCAGCACCATGCCGTAGGTGTCGTCGGTGATGCCGCTGGTTCCCGGGAACGCAAACTGGCCTTCCTTCTTCGACGGGTCGCCGGTGGGTGAATACGGCAGTACCGGATAGACGAGCGCGTTGCCGAGTTCCCTGGCGATACGTTCCGAGAGCGAACGCGCGACGGCATTGTGTTTGCCAAACGCCAGATGGGGACCATTCTGTTCGGCGCCACCGGTGTAGATGATCGCGGTGGTCTTGCCGGCCTCGAGCGCCGCCGCCACTTCTACCCAGGTCAGGTCTTCGATGAAGAGCGAACTCGGTTGGCCGTTGACCGCGCGTGGGACGGCCACGAACACAACGCCGGCGAACAGCAAAGCGGCTCTGTACATAGTGTGGTGGAGTATACCAGCGTGGCTGCCTGCCGCACGGGCTCGCGCGACGCGACCCGGCGCGCGACGCTACTGCGGCGGTTTCACCATCGGCACGAAACGCACGGCCAGGCTGCGTTCGGTCGTCACGCCCTTCGCGGTCCTTGTCAGGATGCGCAGTTGCTGGGCCCCGTGCTGCGGCCCCACCGGCACGACGAGCGTGCCGCCCACGGCCAACTGGTTCACGAGTGCCTCCGGCACGACCTCCGGAGCCGCCGTCACGATGATCTTCGAGAACGGCGCGTGCTCCGGCCACCCGAGGTAGCCATCGCCGGAGCGGACGTGCACGTTTAGATAGCCCTCGCTGGCCAGCGTGCGTGTGGCGCCGGCGGCCAGTTCCGGCACGAGCTCGATCGTGTAAACCTCGCGCGCGAGTTCGCCCAGGATCGCCGCCTGATACCCGGATCCCGTGCCGACCTCGAGCACGACATCATCCGGCGTCAACCGGAGCGCCTCGGTCATGAAGGCCACAATGTAGGGCTGGGAGATGGTCTGCCCGTGCCCAATCGGCACGGGACCGTCGTGATAGGCCGAGGCTTGTTCGTCCTCCGGCACGAAATGGTGCCGTGGCACCTTTTGCATGGCCGCCAGCACGCGCTGGTCGGCGATGCCGCGGGCGCGGAGCTGATCAGCCACCATACGCTGCGCCTCGATGCTCCGATCCTGCCCGCCACCGGTCTGGTCCGCGGAACACTGTGCCGATTCCATCATCAAGACTCCAGCGAGGCCGACGAGGTACAGAATCGCCATGGCACGGCCCTCCTCCGATAACACCACGCCAGGCGCCGGTTCGTCCAGCGGACCGTCATCGCCGCCGGCCGCGCCGGCGACAGATGGGGCACAATGTGGTCGACCATGTCCGGCCGCCGCCGCACCATTGCCCTTCTACTGCTCTCGACGCTCGCCATGACATCCGATCCCTTTGCACAAACCCGCAAGATCTACTGGGGCGACGAAGTGCCCACTGGCTGGGCCGGCAAGTGGCCCGCCGACCTGCTCACCGTGCCGGAACGCTCGAACTGGACGCGCACCATGTCCACGCTGCAGCTCCACGAGTGGATTGCGGCGCTCAAGCTGAAGACCGAGTTCCTGCACGTCGAACCCATGTTCCGGAGTCCGCTGGGCAAGGCAGCGCCGGTGATGATCCTCGCAAACCCGCGCGTGACCACGCCCGCGCAAGCGAAGGCGTCGGGCAAACCGGTCGTGTTCCTGCTCGGCAACATCCATCCGCCCGAGCCCGAAGCGGCCGAGGCGCTGGCCATGCTGGCGCGCGACCTCGGCGTAGGCTCGCGCAAGGCGCTCCTCGACAAAGTGATCGTGATGATCGCGCCGATCTACAACGTGGACGGCACCGACACGTTCGTGACTCAGGACGGCGGCTACGGCAGCGTCACGCCGTACATCCAGGGCGTGCGCGAGAACTCGCAGGGGCTGGACCTCAACCGCGAAGGCGCGAAGCTGACGTCGGTGGAGTCACAGGGCCTCATCCGCACGCTGAACGCCTGGGATCCGCTGCTGTTTCTCGACGGGCACCTGATGAGCCGCGTGAACCACGGCTACGCGAACACCTACGGCACCGCCACCATCCCGGCGGCCGCGCCCGGTCCTCGCGACTACATGACCAACACGCTCTTCCCCGCCGTGCGCGACGCCGTCCGGACGGGCTTCGGCCTGGAAGTCTTCACACACGCCCTGGCCGTGCCCGACACCTGGCCGCCGAAGGTGTGGAGCCACGACCGCGCTGCCTGGTCCGTGGAAGCGAAGATGCTGGTGAACGCCTACGGATTGCGCAACCGCTTTGCGATCATCACCGAAACGCCCGGCCAGCCCACCTTCGAGCGCCGGATCTACGCGCAGTACGCCTACATGGCCGCGCTGCTCGACTACGTGAACGCCCACGGCGCCAAGATGCAGGCGATTGCGAAGAAGGCCGACGATGACACGGTGGCGGCCGTACTCGCCGGCGCGGAACAGGGCACCCTCACCAACTTCCTGGACGGCGAGTACCAGTCGGCGGGCACGATTGACCTCTTGGCCTATCGCACCAACGAGCCCATGTACTTGCCCGGCACCAGCATGCACGGCACCAAACCCGGCACCGCCTCGGGCCCGCCGGAACTGGTGCGCGGCGTCGACGACTTGACCAAGCCCGTTGGCACGCGAAAGGCCACGGTGCCGCGCGCCTACGTGCTGCCGCCCACGCTGAGTGCGGTGGCTGCGAAGCTGCGCCTGCAGAACATTCAGGTGACCACGCTGACCGCGCCGGCCAAGGTGCAGGGCGAGCAGTTCACGATCGACCGTATGTACCCCGTGCGGCGCGCCGGCTACGATATGACGACGCTCGACGGGTCGTTCTCGCCGGTCCTCACGAAGGAGTTCCCGGCCGGCTCGTTTGTGGTCGATATGGCTCAGCCGATGGCCAACGCCGCGTTCTATTACCTGGAGCCGCAGTCGCGCGACGGCTTCGTCGGGTGGGGACTGCTGGACGAGGCGCTGCGGACGCTGGGCGCCGGCGAACGCTCGGCGGTCTACCCCGTGTTCAAAGCGCGGCGATTGCCCTGAGGCGGCGGACACTTCAACAGGCAATCCCATGATCAACGCCGCGAATCTCACCGAGACCTACGGCGACTTCACGGCGGTAAGGGACTCTTCGTTTTACGTCGCCGCCGGAGACTTACCTCGGCCGGCGGCGCTTCCGGACCGTCCAGTTCTCGACCTTCAGGTCGCGCACGCGCTCGAACTCGGCCGTGTTGTTCGTCACCACCGTCAGGCCCAGCGAACGGGCGTGCGCGGAGATGAACAGATCGTTGGCGCCCATCATCGCCCCGCGGCGCTTCAGGTCGGCACGGATCTCGGCATAGTGGAGCGCGGCATCCTCATCGAGCGCCGGGGCGTCGACGTAGGGTAGAAAAGCCGCCAGCGCCGTGGCGTCTTGCGCGCGGCGGGGCGAGACCTCAACACCAAACAGCAACTCAGCCTTCGTGACGACCGACATGCACACGTCGTCCACCGGCACCGAGCGCAGCCGCTCGAGCACCAGCGGGTGCGACCGCTTCATGATGTAGGAGCAGATATCGGTGTCGAGCATGAAGCGCGCCATTACGGTTCGCGCTCCTGAACGGGCAGATCCTCAACACCAGCCAGATAGCCCTCCGACGCCACCGGGGCCGAGTCCAGGTAGTCGCGCCAGTCGCGCGGCCGGGGCGACAGGATGACCTCGTCGCCGACCTTGCGGATCACGACCTCGTCGGTCGCGAACTGGAACTCCTTCGGCAGACGCACGGCCTGGCTGCGGTTGGTCATGAAGACCTTGGCGGAACGGGGCATGGCTGAACCTCTGCCATTAGTATGCCATATACGAAATGTATATGGCACCCTGCGTTCGATCGGGACCCTCGGCCCGGACGGGTCCGCTACTTCAGCCCGCTCGGCCGCAACTGCTTCCAGCGCTCGATGAACGCGACCGCCGCGTTCACCGAGGCCTCGGTCTCGTCGCGCCCGCGCTCGGCGGTCGCCGCCTTGACGTCCAGGGCGCTCCACACACCCGTCTCGGTCATGTCTTTCGTCGAGGTCCCCTTCCCGGTCGACGCGGCCTTGAGCGCCTCGGCCAGGAACACTCGGGTAGCGGTGGGATCGCCGGCCACGACCTCCGGCAGGATCTTCTCGAGATGCGGGCGCAGCGTGAGCGGCGCCGTGCGGGCCACGCTCATGTTCACCAGGTTCGGCGTCAGGTAGAGCGACCGCGACGTCTCGCTCACGCCGCCGTGGCGATCGAACGCCGGGGGGCCCTGCCGGGGAGGCCGCTTCAGGAACGGCTGAGCTGCATCATCCAGTTCTACGGCAATGCCGGCGGTCTCCTGGTTGATGCGATCGACGATGTACTGCACGGTGGCGGAGTTGCCGGCGTGGCTGTTCAGGATCAGGAAACGCTTGAAACCGTGCGCCAGCAGGCTCTGCGCGGCCTGGAAGTACACGAGTTGAATCGTCTCAGACGGCAGGGTGATGGTGCCAGGGAAGGCCATGTGATACGGCGAGTTGCCGGGAAACAGAATCGGCGCCACCAGCACATCGGTCCGCTGCGCGATCAGCTTCGCGCGCTCCAATCCGCTCAGGAAGTCCGTGCCAATAGGACCCTGCAAGCCATGCTGCTCCAGTGACGCCACCGGCAGAATCACCATGTCGGTGCGCGTCAGCAGGTCCGCCACCTCCGGCGACGTCATGTGCGGCAGGTAGTTCTTGATCTTCTGCTCATGCCACAGCGGGTTGGCGGGCGCGGGCTGCGCCAACGCCGCCGACACCCACACCACACCCAGCACCAGCGCAACGGCGACGCGAACTCGCAACATGCAGTCCTCCTCGAATGACGACGGACGGGTCGACGCGCGTCTACTTGCTGCGCACGGCCGTCATGGTGATCTCCAGCCTCGCCCCGCGCGCCAGTTCCTTGACCGCCACGGTTGACCGCGTGGGATAGGCGCCGTCCGGAAAATACGATCGGTAGAGCTCGTTGAACCTGGCGAAGTCGGCCATGTCGGCCAGATAGACGGTGACCTTGACCACATCGCCCAGCGACATGCCGGCGTTCGCCAGCACCGTCTGCACGTTGCTCATGATCTGCTTCATCTCAGGCTCGAGGCCGCCGGGCACGAGCTGACCGGACACCGGATCGCCTCCCGTACTGCCCGACAGATACAGCGTGTCGCCAACCAGGATGGCCGGCACGAGCGGCGACGGCGTGGGCTTGTAGTTGGGGGGTTGAATCACGCGCCGGGCGGGTGCCGGATTCCGGGCGGCCTGCGCCCCCGCGCCGCCGAAGTACAAGACATTGGGAGCCTCGGAGCGCGCCATCGCAATGTCGAGGCGGCCGTCCTTGTCGACATCGCCAATGGCAAACCCGTACGCCGTCCCCCGGTCGTCGCCAAACAGCACCGGCGTGAAGTTCCGGCCGGAACCGTCGTTGAAGAACACCGCCGGCCGCGCTTCGACGAAGCCCACCACGATGTCGGTCGTGCCATTGCCATCGAGGTCGGCGGTGGCCAGCGCGTACGGCGACTTGTCGACAAGGCCGATTGGCACGGCCGCCGACAACCGGTTCCCTGCTTCGCCGTAGTAGATCGCCACGCCGGTTCGCTCGTCGATGGCCACGAGGTCCTGCCGGCCGTCGCCGTTCAGGTCGGCGGCGGCCGACATGCGAATGGTGGCGGTGGCGGGCCCGAACGGCACCTTCGCGGCGCCGGCGAACGTGCCCGTGCCGCCGTTGACATAAATGTGGCTCTGGCCGCCGTCGCGATGCGGGACGACGAGATCCACCAGTCCATCGCCGGTCACGTCAGCTGCGGTAATCGTGGTCGCCGACTCGGTAGCGAATTTCTCGCACGACGCCTCGAACTGTCCGCGCCCCTTGTTGAAGCAGACGTAGCTGGCACCGGGCCGGTCGCCCGTGCGGTTGGCCACGACGATGTCGGGCAGGCCGTCGGCATTCAGATCAGCAATGGTGGCGTTGCGTGTCGGCCAGTCGGCCTGGCCGAAGGTGGATCCGGGGCGGAACCGGCCCTTGCCGTCGTTCAAGTAGACGAGCTTGGGATCGCGATCGTTGCTGATCACCACGTCCAGGTCGCGGTCGCCATCAAGGTCGACCAGGTGACCCGAGTAGGTGCGATCCGACGCGGTCCCGAGATCGTAGGCCGACGAAAATCCGCCGCGGCCATCACCAAGCAACACGCGATCGACCAGCGGCCAATGCCGGCCCTTCGCCAGCACGATGTCGGGGTTGCCGTCCCCGTTCACGTCACCAATGCTGGCATTAGCCGAGGTCTCTGACGTGGGCTCCAGCAGCAGCGTCCGCTCGTAGTTCGGCAGAGTATCCGCGGCCGAGGCGTGGGTCTGCGTGCGATCGAAGTGGGCGACGATGTCGCGGGCGGCGCGGCCAATACGATCTTCGGCCTCGCCATATGAACCGGTGACGCCGTTCACGAAAAACGAGATGAGGATGGTGCCCGAGCGGGCCGACACCAGCCCCACGTCGTTGGCAATCACCGCGCTGTCGCCGGTCTTATGCGCCACCGGCAGGTCGAGAAAGTGCGGCAGGCGGCGGCTGCCGGCCTGCTGCCGGCCCAGCATGGTCTTCATCTCGGCGGCGCTGGCCTGCGACGTCAGCGTGCCGCGCTCAATGGCCTCGAGCAGGCGGCCCGTTTCGCGAGGCGTCATGTCGCCCAGCCAGTAGGCCCGATCCTGCACGGTGAGCCGGTTGCGATTCGCCGTCATGGTGCGGCGGTTGGCGGGGTCGCGGACCATGTCCACCCACTTGGCTCGCGATCCCGTGAACAGATCCGTGTAGAGTGCGAACAGTTTGCTGTCCTGCGAGGCGTACTGCAGTCCGGTGGTCTCTTCCGGCGTCAGGTTGGCGAATGCGGGATCGATCAGCATCAGCAGCTGCTTGCGATACTCGTGGCTGCGGCCGAGCATCCGCGTCTTGGTGAACCCCGACGCCGCGAGCCAGCTGTTCAAGGCGTCGACGCCGCCGATCTTGCGGACCATAAGGTCCGTGGCGGTGTTGTCGCTGGTGATCACCATCTCGGTGATCAGGTCGCGGTAGGTCGGATTCAACCCGAGGTCGTGAAACTGCAGCACCCCGCTGCCGTCGCGCAGATCCGCGCGCGTGATCGTCACGCGTTCGTTCAGGTTCAGCGTCTTCGCGTCGGCCATCTGAAAGGCGCGCGCCATGATGGCCAGCTTGATCACGCTGGCGCTGCTGAACGACTCGTCGCCGCGCACCGCGGCCTCCTCGCCGGTGCCAAGGTGCTTGACGTAGACGCCGGTCCGGGCCGGGAAGTCCGCCAGGTGCGAGGTAATCAGCGCGGTCAGACTAGCGGCTGGTGCCTGGGTCGACACGGCGGCGGCCAACGCCATGAACAGGATCGGAGCAAGCAGTCGCGTGCGCATCATGGTCACCTTGGAGAAGAAGCGCGAAGGGCGACGCACAGACCGATCGCTATCGCGGCTGATGAAAGTAGCCCTTGAGTCTTGGCGTCCTGGGTTTCCAGTCAGGCAGCTTCGCGTAGTCATCGCCGATCGGCATCTTCACCTTCGGCAGCGTCTTCTCGTCCATCACGTCGTCTTCGGCGATGACCTCGTTGATGAACAGCAAGTACGCCGTCAGCGCGTAGACCTCGTCGGGGGTCAACGTGCCTTCGCGATTCAGCGGCATGCCGCGATTGATGTAATCCCAGACGATGGTCGCGTGCGGCGCGCGCACCGGCAGGATGCGTCCACGTGACCATGTCTCAGCGTCTTTCCCTCGGTTGGCTTTCAACGTCGGCGCCTTGCCGCTCGTGCCGTTCGGACCATGACATCCGGCGCAGCCCTTCGCGCGATAGACTTGCGCGCCTTCTCGGACGGTGCCCTTCCCTGGCGGCAGTTCCTCACCGCCCGGTCCGATCGCGATGTCCCAGGCGCGGATTTCTGCCGCGGTCGGCGTGCGTCCGACACCGTAGCCAGCGGACTGCGCCAGCGCGGTGGCGCCGGCGATCAACACCAGCGCCAGGGCCCTAAGCAAAGCCATTGGTGACACTGCCATCGCTGGCGATTCGCCACGGCTGAATGCTGTTGTCGAGACCCGGCACGCTGAACGTCTGATCGTACGGCCGGTTCCAGTACTTCGCAATCTGCTCGCGCGACGGCTGCACCTGGCCGATCTCGTCGGTGCAGCGCGACAGGATCTCCGTCGGCTGCCCGTCCCAATTCCACATGTAGCCGAATCGCGCGTGCGCCATGCGCTGCGGTGTGCTCTTGAACTCGGCCTTGTTCCAGCGCTTGCCGCCGTCGGTCGAGACTTCGACCAGTTTGATGGCGCCGCCGCCGGACCAGGCCAGGCCGCTGATTTCGTAGAAGCCCTTGCCGGGCAACTGTTGCGAGCCTGATGGGAACGTGATGACGGACTTGGGCCCGATCTGGTAATCGAGCGCCGCGACTTTCGGATCGCGATCGAGATGCCCGTAGTCGTTGTAGTTCATGTAGTAGCGATCGACGACCTTGATGCGCCGCAGCCACTTGGTGTGAAAAATGCCTTCGAATCCGGGCACCATCAGCCGCACCGGGAAACCCTGCTGCGGCCGCACGGCTTCGCCGTTCATCCCGTAGGCGACGATGCAATCGTCCATCGCTTTGGCGATCGGCATACTGGATGCGCCCTTGATTTCCTCCGACCCTTCCGCCACGAACCAGGTCGCGCTGCCCTTCAGGCCGCATTCCCTGAGCAGCGTCGACAGCAGCACGCCAGTCCATTCGGCGCAACTCGTCATGCCGTGCGTGTCCTGCACGGTCTTCGCGCGGCGCGACGATCGATTGCCGGCGCATTCGATGAAATGTAATCGCGTCACCGACGGCAGGCGCTTCAAGTCGGCGACGGTGAACGTCAACGGACGATCCACCAGACCGTGAATCATGAGCTGGTGTTCCTGCGGATCGATGTCCGGCAGAAACGAACCGCGCGTCGTCCCCATGTAATGCAGCGACGACGGAGTGATGACGCCGACCGAATCCTGAAGCGGCGCGGCGACATGGAACGTGAGTCCCCAGCTGTCCGGTGACGGCCTGCCGCCGTGCGCGATGCGGACCGAGGTGACGTGCTTCGATCGCTCGCCGTAGGCGATCTGATCGTGGCCTTCCTTGATCATGGCAGGCGCCGGATGTTGATCGTGCGATTGGCTGCCCGCCGGCGATTGGCCGAGAGCGGGCGTGGCCGCACCCAGGGTCAGGCCGCCGGCCAAGGCGGCGCCGCTTTTGAGGAATTCCCTGCGAGCAGGTTGCTTCGAGCCCATCGGTGTCTCCTTCTGACGATGCCGAGTCCGCGTGCCGGCAGTATACGCCCAAGACGGTTGCGGCTGGCGATGGATGAGCCGGATATAAGAATACGCCTCACATGGCCCTCTCGGTCGGCGCCGCGGGTGAGATAGCAGACGATTAGTCCGCCACCGAAGCGGTGTCGTGGATTGACGTCTCGCGCGAACGCCCCTGCCGCCATATAATCCGCGCACCAACACTCTTTCCAGGAGAACCGTGATGTCCCACCCCGCATCCACCCGCGTCGCGCGCACGGCGCTCGGTCTCGCGATGGTCCTGGCGCTGACGGCGCCGCCGCTCCGCGCCCAGAAGGCCGAGCCGCCGGCCCCGCCCGTGCCCAACTACGACCTGGCGGCGCAGTGGACGTCGCAGAAGGTGGGCAAGCTGGTGTTCGACACCAGCGTCACGCCGCGGTGGCTGGAGACGAGCGATCGGTTCTGGTACGCCTACCAGACGCGCGAGGGACGGCGGTTCACCATCGTCGATCCGATCAAGAAGACCAAGGCGCCGCTGTTCGATCACGCCAAGATGGCGGCGAATTTGACGTCCATCACGCGGCTCCCCTACGACGCGCAGCACCTGCCGTTCTCGCAGGTCCGCTTCGTGAAGAAGGACACGGCGATTCAGTTCGACGTGCAGGTGCCGTCCGATGCGGTGATCGCGACGCCGCCGAGGCCGACCAGCACGACCGAGCAGGCCTCGGCCGGATCGAGGCAGCCGGATGACGCTGACGATCCGCGCCAGCAGCGCGGCGGCCAGGGCGCCGCGGGCGCCGGCGCGCGTCAGGCGCCGCGCAACCGGACGCTGCACTTCGAGTACGAGCTGGCCACGGCGCGGCTGTCGCTGCTTGACGCCGATCCGCATCCGGCGCGCCTGCCGCGATGGGCGGCCCTTTCGCCGGACGAGAAGACCGTGGTGTTCGCGCGCAAAGAGAACCTCTACATGATGGACGCCGACAACTTCGCCAAGGCGCAGAAGAAGGCCGACGACCCCACGATCGTAGAGACGCAGCTGACGACCGACGGCGAAGAGCACTACAGCTACAGCCGCTCGGCGCGCGACCTCCAGAACCAGCTCGAGCAGGAGCAGCAACAGCAGCAGGAGCGGGAACAAGGCGGCGGCGAGGAGAACGACGAGCGCAACATGACCGACCCCACCGGCCGCATGCCGGCGATCGGCCTGATCTGGTCGCGCGACTCGAACAAGTTCGCGCTCGTGCGCCGCGACGCGCGGAAGGTCGCGGACCTGTGGGTGATCAACTCCCTGGCGCAGCCGCGCCCGACGCTCGAGACCTATCGCTACGCGATGCCGGGCGAGGCCAACATCCCACAATCCGAGATCCATGTCTTCGATCGCCACTCGAAGCAGCGCGTCACCATGAAGGAAGACCGCTTCCCCGACCAGGGCGTGAGCATTGCCGTCATGCCGCAGCGCAACAACCTCCAGCGCGAGCCGCGGCGGCCGCTGCCCGCCCAGTGGCTGAGCGACGATGCCGGCAAGCTGTATTTCACGCGCCTCAGCCGCGACCAGCACCGCATGGACGTCGCGGTGGCCGACACGACGACCGGCGAGGTGAAGACGCTGATCGAAGAGCGGCTGAACACCTACGTGGAGTCGAAGCCGCTGCGCCTGGTCAGCGGCGGCACGGAGATGATCTTCTGGTCGGAGCGCGACGGCTGGGGCCACTTCTATCTGTATGACGCCGTCACCGGCGCGCTCAAGAACCGGATCACCGAAGGTGAATTCGTCGCCACCGCCATCGAGGGCATCGACGACAAGGCCCGCGTCCTGTATCTGTCGGCCGGCGGCCGCGAGAAAGGCGAGGACCCGTATTACACCCACCTCTATCGCGTCGGCTTCGACGGCACCGGGTTGAAGCTCCTCAATCCCGGCGACGCGTCGCACAGCGTCTCGATCACCGAGTCGGCCCGCTTCTTCGTCGACAACGCGTCACGAGTCGACGGCGCCCCGGAGTCGGCGCTGTTCGACATCACCGGCGTGAACGTGATGAAGCTGGAATCGCCCGACCTGAAGCCGCTCACCGCAGCCGGCTTCAAGTTCCCCGAGCCGTTCACGGTGAAGGCAGACGATGGGATTACGGATCTCTATGGCGTGATGTACAAGCCCTTCGACTTCGACGCGTCGAAGAAGTATCCGATCATCGCCTTCGTCTACCCTGGTCCGCAGACCGAGAGCGTGACCAAGACCTTCAACCCGCGCAGCAACAACATCTCGCTCGCGCAGTTCGGCTTCATCGTCGTCGAGGTCGGCAACCGCGGCGGCCATCCGCAGCGGTCGAAGTGGTACCACAACTACGGCTATGGCAACCTGCGCGACTACGGACTGGCCGATAAGAAGGCCGCCATCGAACAGCTGGCTAAGCGCCACTCGTTCGTCGACATCAACCGCGTCGGCATCTGGGGTCACTCGGGCGGCGGCTTCATGTCGGCCGCGGCGATTCTCGTCTATCCGGACTTCTTCAAGGTGGCATGGTCCGAGTCCGGCAACCACGAGAACAACATCTACAACAACAGCTGGAGCGAAAAGCACCACGGCGTCAAGGAAGTGGAAAAGGACGGCAAGGTGACCTTCGAGTACGACATCGAGAAGAACTCAGAGCTGGCGAAGAACCTGAAGGGCCGTTTGATGCTGATCACCGGCGACATCGACAACAACGTCCACCCCGCCGGCACCTATCGCCTGGCCGATGCGCTGATCAAGGCCAACAAGCGCTTCGACATGTTCGTGCTGCCGGGCGTGCGTCACTCGTTCCAGCCGGTGTCGGGCTACGTCAACTGGATGCGGGGCGATTATTTCGCCCGTCACCTGCTGGGCTCGTCGGCCGATGCGATCGACATCGTGGAGTTGAACCGGGAGAGAGAGCAGACGGGCGACAAGAAACCGCGGTAGCGGGCCTACGGGCTGACGGGCAAGCGCTGGACTAGCGTTCGGGGACACCCATCTTTTTTTTCAGCGGCTCCATCCGTTTGCGCGCCGCATCGACTTCGGGATCGGGCGGGGGCGGAATGAGCAGGCGCGCCAGGAACTCCAGCCCTTCCATCGCGCGCGGACGAATCGTGCGTCCGACGTGATCGGCGCCGCGCACCAGATGGTATTCGTGCTTGATGTTCTGATCCCACAAGATGCGGTGCAGAAACTCAGTCGCTTCATGCAGGAAAAACAAATCTTCGTCGCCCGCTTCGATGTAGATGCCCAGGTTCGCCGCGCGCAGCTTGTCCGCCTGGTTGGTGGCAATCGTGGCGACGTTGTTGGCTTCCCAGTAGGCTTCGTCAAACGGCTTACCGAACAGCGTGTCCATTACATCGGGGCCGCGCCAGAACTTGTTGCGTGCCGTCAGGTCTTTCCACTTCAGCACCGGATCAATGCCCGGTTCCAACGCGGCAAGGCCGGCAAATTTTTCGGGATACTGGAACCCCAGCCGCAGCGCGCCCAGGCCGCCCATTGAAATGCCAAACAGCACCGTGCCCTTGCGTTCCTTGGTGACCTTGAATCGACCCCGCAAATGCTCCAGAAAATCCGTGGCCATGAACGTTTCCCATTTCTGCGAACCGTCCTTGTAGTCCATGTAGAACGACCGCCCCGCGCTGGGCGTGACAATGACCATTGGCGGCAACGTCCCGGCCTGCCACATCTCGTCCAGAATGGGGCGCATACGGTTCAGAAACGTCTTGTCGCCGCCGCCGCCGTGCAGAAACAGCAGCAACGGCAACGGCTCTGTGGCGCCGTCATATCCGTCGGGTAGCAGCGCGTTGTATTCGACCGTGGCCGGCACGAGCGTGCTTTGCACTTTGCCTTCGACCAGTTGGCTCGCCTGCGCGGCTGGCGCGAACAGCCACAAGGCCAGCAGGCCGACAATGAACAGGCGAGATATGGGTTGTGACACGGGAGACTCCTCTCTTGCGGTGTTCAATGCACAACGTCTGCGACGTGCAGGTCTTTTTGCCGCGGGGCCGCGCCCAATCACATCACGTCGAGCGACGGCGTCACATCGGCGTCGCGCCATGCCTCGTCACACTGTCGTTTCACCCAGGCGGCGTCGCCGGCTCTCCCCTGCTTCACGAGCGACTCGTGCAAGCCGTAGAGCGACCTGGCGTTGCGGGGGAACCTCTTCAGATCGTCACGAATCACCTGCTCCCGAAGCGGTGCCCGCGTTCTTGCGAACGACGTACTTGGGAAAGAACCGTCCGGCGGTAGCATACACCGCCGCTGGCGCGGCATCCAGCGATCGGTCAGGCACGTCTACAGACCCTGACCCACGCCGGTAACCATGGTTGAACCGGCACAGCGTCATCACTTCGACAGTGCGGCGTTCACCGCGCATCCGTGACGCCGGACCAGCGCGCGAGTTCCTGCACTGCAGCGGTTCACGTCAGTCGGGAAAGAAATGAGCGAGCGCGTTGGCGGCCACCCGGCCGCCCCACTCCTGCAGGAAGTGCCCGCCGTCGGCGACTTCCATGGGTGGCGGGCAGCCGCGGATGTGGCGGTGCAGGGCACGCATCACGGTCGGCCCGAGCACCGGATCGCGCAGGCCAATCGCCATGAAGCTGGCGCCTGTCCACTCGGATGACAGGTAATCGCGCGACTGCCGCGACAGCGCGGCACCGGGCGCATTGGGCCGGTCCGGAACGAGCTGCGGAAAGCGGCGGACCCCGGCCTTGTAGCGCACGTCTGGAAACGGGGCGTCGTAGGCGGCGCACTCCGCCGGCGTGAGCTGCGGACAGGCGCGGCCGAGCAGCCTGCCGACCAACATGTCCGGATTCTTGGCCGCCCAGGCACGCCACGCGACGAAGCCTTCCGACAGCGGTTCGTCCCCCGTGCCGAGCGCGGTGTTCATCACGACGAGCCGCGTGATCCGCTCCGGCATCTGCATCGGCAGCGTCAGGCCGAGCAGCCCGCCCCAGTCCTGCACGACCAGACAGACGTCGCCGAGGTCCAGCGCCTCGACGACAGCGATCAGCGCGTTGCGATGAAAGTCGAAGGTGTAGACCGCATCGTCAATGGGCTTGTCCGAACGGCCGAAGCCGAACAGGTCGGGCGCCACCACGCGGTGGCCTGCCTGGACAAATACCGGGAGCATCTTGCGGAACAGATACGCCCACGTGGGCTCGCCGTGGATGCACAGGAACGTCGTCTCAGCGGCGCGCGGACCCTCGTCGAGGTAGTGCAGCCGGAGTCCGGCGTAGCCGCGGAGATCGTCGAGGTAGTGCGGCCCCCATGGAAAGCCCGGCAGATGCGCGAACGCGTCCTCGGGCGTGCGCAGGGCGGACATTGCGGTCGTGGTTGGGGATTATACTCGAGCGGCTCGACGCGTGCGATCAGATCAGGCGGGCCCGAATCTCGGGCGGCGGAATCTCGCAAGCGTTGGATTCGCCGGCAATGCGCTTTCGGATGGCGGCCACGCCCCGATAGACGGAGTCGCGGATCGGCTGTGGGATCCACAGGCACACCGCGGCCCACCGCCACGGCACGGTCATGCGCCGCGCGATCCGCAGCACCGCGGTCGAGCGCAGATACAGTTGGCCGTCTTCGATGAGGATGATGCTCTTGGCCGCTTCGCGAGTCGTATTGAATTGCTCCAGCAGCGCGCGCCCTTCGGGATTCTGGGAGGCCCCGAACCGGAAATAGCCGCCGTCGCGCGTGGCAATGAACCGCACCGACCGCTCACAGAACGCACAGGTGCCATCGAACAGAATTACGGCCACGTCGATATTGTAGAGCCGGAGCCCGGCCTTCGGCAGCTATCGATTCGTTCTGCGCATCCGCCACGGGCTCAGGTGCATGAACGCACCGGTGCCCTCGGCCACCTCGAGATCGATGCGAAATGTGAGTGGCGCCGCGAGGTAGATGGTGTGATTGAGCCGCACCTGCCTGCCTTGGTAGGTAAACGGCGCGCTCTTGAAGAACAGCCGGTAGTCGCCGCCGATATTGCCGCCCACCTCGGCCGCCTGCGTGTATGAATAGCCGCGGCTGTCGGTGACGTGGCGGAATGCAACCTTCTGCTCGCGGTGATACGCGATCGTTTCGGCGATGGTGAACGGGCCACGCTCGCTCTTGCCTTCGAACACCGCTTCATAGAACCCATCGCCGATCTTCCGGTAGGTCGCGGTGCCGGACACTTCGCCGCCCGGACCGAGCACGCTGTCTGGAGCGTCGGCCGTGAAGGTCCAGGAGCCGATGAAGTACCTGTCGAAGTCGAGCAGCGGCACTTCGTCGGCGGCTTGCGTGGGACGCCCGAGGTTCGGCATCAAGCCCTTCGGCGGCTCCTTGAGCGGCAGCTGCGCGTGCGCAGCCACGGTCAGCACCGACGCACTCAGGCACCCGACGCACCACCGCACCGTTCGCACCCGTCGCACGCTGCGCACTATTTCCTGAACATTTGCTTGTCGAGGGTGTATTCAATCCAGCCGAGGCTCATCTCGTCCCAGCTCTGCTCGGACCAATACACTTCCTTGTCAGGATTCGGATTGAGCGGATTCTCCGCCGAGTTGTCGAACACGCCCTTGTACTTCAGCAGGCTCCCCGTGGGAATCCTGAGCGGCTCGGCCAGCACATAGCGCTCCTGCCAGTCGAAGCGATAGCGCGGCACATCGAACAACAACTGCTCTTTCCCATCGGGATAGACGATCTTGTACTCCGCGGACTTGCCCCGGACGTGCATGTGAGGGTAGAAGCCGTTGATGGTGATGTCCTGCGTGACGGCGAGCTCCGAGGTCACCGTGAAGTTCGCCTCGTACGGCGGAATGGGCGGCAGGCCGCTGAACGCCGAGATGGTCGCCGCGGTGGCGCCCTGCGACACGCGTCCGGCTTCCACGTCGGCCGCATCGGGAATGGGACCGCGAACGAGCGTGCCATTGACGTGCTGGCGCTCGTTGATCGGCGTGCGGAAGTGGAACTTCTTCGGCTCGCCCTTCACGAACCAGAACCCGACCTCGGAGCGATCGAACTCCACGCGACCGGTCGGCGTGTAGTGCATGTTGAAGTTGATGTACTGGCCCGGCATCACCGGCGTGCCGACGCCGTCGGGATGATCATCGAAACCGCGGCCCGCGACATAGGCCAGCAGCGTCGTGAAGCCGCCCACCGAGCTCAAGCGGTCTGGTTTCTCACCCGGCTCACGCGGAATCTGCAGTTCCGCCGGCAGGCGCTGTTCGGTGATCCGTGCGAGCCGCCTGTCGAGCGGCACCTTCTTGCCGGAGGCGTCCGTCGTGAAGGGCTTGCCGTCGATCACCTCCGTGCCCGGCGGGAAGGTGACCAGACTGACCGTGATGTGATGCACCACCGCCTTGTTCGACGGGCGCGCTTCCGACATCTGGATCAACCTCATGCCGTCGGTCCACGGCACCGGTACGTAGAAGTCGAGCATCGGATACTCGGAGCGCGGCTCGATCTTGAACTCGACCGGCATCTTCACGACGACATCAGGCGCGGTGTTGAATTTCCAGCCGCCCGGATAGCTCGGTGGCGCCGGCAGATCGCCGTCCCTCCCCTTCGGCGCCCCGCCATCGACCCAGGCCACCAGTGTCGCGATCTCTGTGTCGCTCATCCGGCGATCGTTACTGAACGCGAGCGTCGTGCGGCCAACGCCCCACGGCGGCATCTCCTTCTTGAGGACCTTGGACTTGATCGATCTCGCCCAGGGCCGCACCTCGTCGAACGTCATCAGCGACATCGGGGCCACCTCGTTTGGCCGATGACACTGTGAGCAGTGCTGGTAGAGGATGGGCGCGACGTCTTTGGTGAAGGTCGGCGTCTGCCGCGCGTCGGCGGGCGCAGAGCACAGGACACCAACGACGCCGGCGAGCACGACCATCGCAGGACGGACTCTCATATCGCCTCCGACGGGGAGTATAACGCCTGCCGCGCCCTGATCGACCGCAAGGATCGGCGCCTACCGCGGGGCCTGCGGAGCGGCCTCGACAGTCGCGTCGTCCTGTTCGCCGCGCGGCTACCGCCGGTTGGGCGACGACGAACATGACGGTCCGTGACAACCAGTGGTAGACGCAGCGCCGCTGCTACTTGGCGCGGCCGCCGTATCCTGCCGCATCGAGCCGCACCTTGAAGGCCGCGCCGCGTCCGACGATGTAGAGCGTGCGCTTGCCGGCACCGGCGAAGGCGATGTTCTGCGGCTGCAGCGACACGGGGATTGTGCCGAGGTGCTCGCCCTTTGTGCTGAATACCTGCACGCCACCAATCGCGGCGCAATAGACGCGCCCCTCGGTATCGACGGCGAGGCCGTCGGCGCCGCTCGTCACGCCGGTCGCCGTCTTGGTGACCGTGGCGTACTTCGCGAAATTGCGCCGGTTGCTCACCGCCCCGTTCGCGGCCACATCGAACGCGATGATGAACTCGCCGTTGGTGTCGTTGACATACAGCGTCTTCTCATCAGGACTGAGCATGATGCCGTTGGGTCTGGCGATGCCCGTCGCGATCTGCGTCGGCTTCCCCCCCGATGGCACGTAGTAGACCGCCGCGGGCAACGGCGGCGCGACCGCCGGCTGCCCTGGCGTGGCGTTGGGACCGGGATCGGTGAAGTAGACGCCGCCGTTCTTCGCCACGACGAGATCGTTCGGCCGGCCGTAGGGCTTGCCGTCGAAGTTGTCGGTGATCGTGGCCGCGCTGCCCGCCGGAGAGATGACGCCGATCTTCGTCGCGCCCGGCGTGGTCTGAACGGAAATGAGGCGGCCCTTGGCATCGAAGCCCAGCCCGTTGGACCCGTTGGTGTTCTCGAGGAACGTCGACGTCTGGTTGGTGTCCTTGTCGATGCGCGTAATGCGGTTGGCCTGCGTCTCGGTGAAGATCAAATGGCCGTCCGGCAACCCGAGGGGCCCCTCGGTGCCGGTGAATCCGGACTTGATCACCTCGACCTTGACGCCACCGGCAATCACGCCGGGGATCGCCGTGGCCGTGGTCTCGGTCGGGGCCGGCGGCGGTTGCCCTTGGGCGAAGGCGAGCGCGGGCAGCGTCGCGAGGGCGATTCCGGTAACGAGCGCAACGATTGAATGCATGACCGTTCCTTTCAGCAAGGCTGACGAAAGCCGACGTCATTGTCGGTCATTCCAGGTTGCGTGGGAAGCCGCCTGACCGCGGCGGCCCGTCATCCGCTACCGCGCCAGCCAGATCCCCACAAACCCCACCAGCGACACGAGCAGCGCGCCCGGGATGACGAAGCGGAGCCAGCGCCCGTAGGTGACCTTCGCCCCCATGAGGATGGCCAGCAGCGCGCCACTGGTGGGCGTGATCATGTCCATCAGCCCGGCGCCGGTCTGATAGGCAATGACCGCCGCGTCGCGCGAGACGCCTACCAGATCCGCCAACGGCGCCATCACCGGCATCGTCAACACTGCCTGCCCGCTGACTGAGACCACCGGAACGTGCAGCAGCGCCTGTACCGGCACCATCAGCGCGGCTGCCACCGCACCCGGCGTGTTGGCCAGCGGCGTCGCCAGCGCAAAGAGAATGGTGTCCAGAATCTGACCGTCGGCGAGCGCCACACTGATGGCGCGCGCCACGCCCACGAACAGGCCGGCTGCCAGCATGGTCTCCATCGCCTTCAGGAAATCCGCGGCGGTCGTTGACAGCGTCCGGCCCGACACCAGACCCACGGCAAACCCGGCGACGAGAAAGAGACCCGATAATTCGTTGAACCCCCAGTCGCGCGCGATGACGCCATAGACGTACGGCACGAATGGCGCCAGCGCGATGGCCAGCAACAGCCCATCCTGCCGTGTCGCCGGCCCCGGCGCCGCGCCTCCCACATCCGGCCGCTCATCGTCGCGCGACGTCATGAACAGCGTCCACGCAATCCACACCGCCACGGCTGCCGCGAACAGCGAGAAGCGCAGCACCGGCTGACTGAGCGCCGGCATTTCGGCGAACCGCAGCGCAATGCCGGTCTGAAACGGATTGGTGGGACCAAACGCCGCGCCCACCACCGCGGCGCCCACACTCATGGCCAATGCGGTGACCGCGCCGAACCCGAGCCCGCGGCTCAGCATCAAGACGACGGGAATGAGCGCCACGATTTCCTCGTACAGGTTCTCGAGTCCGCCGAGTGTGGCAAATGCCATGCTGGTGAGCGCCACGATGACGTGCGGCCGTCGTGTCCGCCCCACCAGCGATCCCACCAGCCGCTTCAGGGCGCCCGTAGCATCCAGCAACGCAAACGCACCGCCTACGATCAGGATGGTGAGGATGACGTCCGCACCGGCCACGATGCCGCGGGGGACGACGAGGAGGGCGGCCATGGGACCGACCGGCGCCTGGGCGACGCGCGCGTAACTGCCAGGCACCACTACGTCGCGTCCGGTGGCGGCGTCGGCGCGCCGTTCGTAGCGCCCCGCGGGCACCACCCACGTCATGACCACCGCCACGACCACGGTCGAAAGCAACAGGACGAAGGGATGCGGCAGCTTCATGGACGTGGACGGGCGGAGCATATCAGGCGACGTGCGGTTGAGCGTGGACCGGAATGTGTACTGACGGTCGTGCCGTCGCCCGGTCAACGGGCGCTGGGGAACTTCGACAGCTTGCGCTGCAGCGAGCGGCGATGGATGCCCAGCAGCCGCGCGGCTTGCGAGACGTTGCCGTCGCAGTCGGCCAGCACTCGTTGAATGTGTTCCCATTCGACGCGCGCCAGAGACGGCACCGCCACCGGGGCGGCATCGGCGGCCACGGGGCGGCCATCGAACGCCGCCAACACCTGGTCGGCATCCACTGGCTTCGTCAGGTAGTTCACCGCGCCGAGCTTGACGCTTTCGAGCGCGGTGGCGATGCTGCCATAGCCCGTCAGGATCACCACCTTGGTGGTGGGGTCAATAGACAGCAGCCCCTTCACGACGTCGAGTCCGCTGCCGTCGGGCAGCTTCAGGTCCACGACGGCCAGTTCCGGACTCTCCTCGCGTGCGGCGGCCAGCGCCTCGTCCCTGGACGCCGCGGCGCGGACGTCGCAGCCGCGCGCGCCCAGCGCCCGCGCCAGCCGCTCGCGAAACCGCTCATCGTCTTCGACCACGAGCACGCTGGTGGCGGAACGTTCGAGATCAGCTGGCGGCTTCACGGGCGGTGAACGTAACGGCCGCCACGGTGCCGGCACCGGGGCGTGAGGTCATCGAGAACTGGCCGCCCCATTGCTCGACGAAGGTGCGGGCCAGGAACAAACCGAGGCCGAAGCCGGTGCCCGGCGCCTTGGTGGTGAAGAACGGCTCACCGGCCTTGACCAGCGTGGCTTCGTCCATGCCCGTGCCGGTATCACGCACCGCGAACTGCAGCGCAGTGGGCGACGCCGTGACGTGCACCTCCACGGCGGCGTCCGGGTCCGATGCGTCGAGGGCGTTCTTGACGAGCGTGCCCAGCACGCGGGCGATGCCGAGTCGCGGCAATTGCAGCGGCGGAGCGGTGCCGCTCACGACCACGCGAACACGGGCCGGCGCTCCGGCGGGCAGCGAGTCGAGCGCCTCGCGTACCACCTGCGCCGCATCGATCGGCGCCGGCGGATCGAGCACCGAGGCATCCGCCCGGCCGCTCATCTGGTCGAGAATCTCGCGGCAGCGTTCAACCTGCGAGCGGATCAACCGCGCGTCCTCGACCACCTCGGCGGGTACGCCGGGAGTCGTGGCGGCGAGGTCGAGCTCGCGCGCGGTCACCGCAATGGTGCTGAGCGGTGTCGCCAGTTCGTGGGCGGCGCCGGCGGCCAGCGTGGTGAGCGATGCCAGCCGTTCGCGCTGCGCGGCCACCCGTCGCGCATCTGCCAGCGCGCGCTCACGTGCCTCGACCGCGGCGCGAATGCGCGTGACAAACGCGGCGGTCAGCACCGCCGCCACCACGAACGCCGCCAGCATGCCGACCTGGTGGCTGGCGTGGGGCTGGAAGTTGGCGTGCGGCGCGTGGGCATCCACCAGCGCCTGCAGCGGCTCGACGAACAGTAGCCCGTAGCCGCCAATCGACGCCGCCGTGACAATCCACGCCCACCGGGCACCCAGGGTGATGGCCGCCAGCGTGATGAAGACGAGATACATGATGGTGAACGGGTTGCTCGGCCCGCCGGTGGCCAGCACCAGCAGCGTCAGCAGCGCCACGTCGAGCAGCGCGATCACTTCGAGACCGAGGCCCAATGGGCGATCCGCGGCGACTCGCCACGCCAGCCAGGCATTACTGGCAATCAGCGTCGTCACGAGGGTGACAACCACCCGCACGTCGAACCGCAGCGCCAGCGCGACCCAGCCGACCACCAGCGCCACCGCCACGCCACCGACCACAGCCCACCGGAAGCGGACCAGCCACGGCGCCGAGACCACGGGAGCGACATCCACCGCGCGATTGTCGCATGCATCGGCGACCAGACTCTCGTGCGGCAAATTGACGCACCTGTTCGCACGCGTGCGACATCATGCCGCAGCCGACGCGACGCGTCCGCTCCCTATCATGTAAACGGGCCGTCGCTAACACGGCCGGGAGGCTCCGTGACGCGATCGAGACACCTGTTACTGACAATGACCGCGGCCGTGGCCGTGCTGGCGGGAAGCACCGCACCGGCGGCGGCGCAACAAACGGTAGACGTGGGCAGCGTCAGCGGGCGCGTCAGCGACGCGTCGGGAGGTGTCGTGCCCGGCGCCACCGTCACCGCCACCCACGTCGCCACGCGCGTGGCGGCCACGGCGGTCACCGAGGCCGACGGACGATTCCGCTTCCCCTACCTGCGCATCGGCGACTACACGATCGACGTGACGCTGGCCGGGTTCGGCGATGTCAGCCGACGGCTCACCGTCTCCGCCGGATCCGCGTTCGAACTGCCGATCATGCTCACCGTCGCTGGTGTTGCGACGGCAGTGCAAGTAACGGCCGAGTCGCCGGTGCTCGAGGCCGCGCGCAGCCAGATTGCGGCCACCGTACCGGCCGTCGAAGTGCAGGCGCTGCCCATGAACGGGCGCAACTTTCTCGAACTCGCGATCCTCGTGCCCGGCGTAGCGCCCACCAATATCGCCAGCACGCAGTTGTTTCCGGAGACCTCCGCCGTGCCGGGCATCACCCTCTCGGTCGGCAGCCAGCGGAACCTCTCCAACAACTTCGTCGTGGACGGGCTGTCGGCCAACGATGATGCGGCGGGCCTGAGCGGCATCACCTACGGCGTCGACGCCATCGAGCAGTTCCAGGTGATCACGTCTGGGGCCCAGGCGGAACTCGGCCGCGCCCTCGCCGGCTACGTGAACGTGGTCACCAAGAGCGGCGGCAACGCCCGACGCGGCACCGTTTACGGCTTCTTCCGGGATGACGCCCTCAACGGCAACAACGCCCTCACCGGAACGAAGCTGCCGATGAGCCAGCAGCAATACGGCGCCAGCCTCGGCGGACCGATCAAGCGCGATCGGACCTTCTACTTCGCCAACGTCGAGCAACGAACGCTCGACCAGACCGGCCTGGTCACCATCTCGGCGGCGAACCTGAACGCCATCAACGCTCGCCTGGATCAGGTCGGCTACCGCGGTCCGCGCATCACCACCGGGCAGTACGGCAACCCGGTGGATTCGCACAACGTGCTGGCGAAGATCGATCACCGCCTGAACGACCGTGCCCAGATGTCGGTTCGCCACAGCCGCTACGGCGTGTCCGCCACCAATTCGCGCGGCGCCGGCGGTCTCAGCGCCCCCACCGCCTCGTCGAACCTCGACAACACCGACCAGGTGGTGGCCCTCGGCCACACCCTGATCCTCACGCCGCGCACGGTGCTCGAAACCCGCGCGCAGTTTGCCCACGGCGACCTCGGCGCGCCGCCATCGGAACCCACCGGCCCGGCGGTCAGCATCGCCGGCGTGGCCAGCTTTGGGACCAGTTCGAGCAGCCCCACTGGCCGCCTCAACAAACTGTTCCAGGTGGTCAACAACCTGTCGCACCAGCGCGGCGCCCATGCGCTGCGCGCGGGCATCGACCTCCTCTACAACGACGACGTGATCACGTTTCCGCGCACGGTCCGGGGCAGCTACACGTTCTCCTCGCTCGCCAACTTCCTCTCCGGCACGTACAACAACGCCGGCTTCGCGCAGACGTTCGGCATCACCGAGCTGGCGCAGACCAATCCCAACCTTGGCGTCTACGTGCAGGATGAATGGAAGGCGACCTCGACGTTAACGGTGAACGCCGGGGTCCGCTACGACTTGCAGTGGCTCGACACCATCAACCTCGACACCAACAACGTATCGCCGCGGGTCGGCTTCGCCTGGTCGCCGACCCCGTCGCGCCGCACGGTGGTGCGCGCGAGCGCCGGGCTCTTCTACGACCGCGTGCCGCTGCGCGCGCTGGCCAATGCGCTGATGTCTGCCGGCAACAGCACGGATGTGGCCGCGCTGCGGCAGTTCGTCGTCAGTCTGTCGCCCACCCAGGCCGGCGCACCGGTGTTCCCCAATATCCTCGCCGCCGCCGTGCCGGCGGTGACCCTGCCCAACCTGACCACCATGGACCACGACCTGGAGAACGGCTCCTCGCTGCAGGTGAGCACCGAAGTGGAACACCAGGTCGGCGAGCGCACCACGCTGAGCGCCGGCTATCAGTACCTGGATGGCCGCAACCTGCTCATGTCCGTGAACCAGAACGTGCCTACCTGCACGGCCACCGGCACCAACAACGGCTGCCGGCCCAATGCCACCTACGCCAACAACAACCAGTCCTCGTCGGCCGGCGAGTCGACCTATCACGGTCTGCTGGTGTCACTCACGCAGCGAGCCGGCCGATGGGGACACTACCGGGTGTCGTACACCTTGTCGAAGGCCATGGACAACCTCGGCCAGTTCTTCTTCAGCTCACCGATTGACCCCACCGACCTCTCGAAAGACTGGGGACGGTCCGACAACGATCAACGGCACCGCCTGGTCGTCAATGGCGCCGTCGAGGCGGCCGGCTTCCAGTTCAGCGGCCTGATGCAGGCGTACTCGGCGGGGCCGTTCAACATCACGTCGGGCATCACCACCATTCAAGGCACCGCCGGCCGGCCGATTGTGAACGGCGCCTTCATCGACCGCAACGCCGGCGAAGGCACGGCCTTCTTCGCGCTTGGGGCGCGCGTCAGCCGCACATTCCGCGTTGGTTCGCGGGCCGAGTTCGAGGTGTTGGCCGAAGGGTTCAATCTGACCGACCGCGCTAACGTGGTCACGCGCAACACGAACTTCGGATCGGGCGCGTATCCGAACACACCGTCGGCCAGCTTCGGCCAGATCACCGCCGTGGGTGAACCACGGTCGTTCCAGTTTGGCGCCCGAGTGAGGTTCTGACATGCGCACACCGCTACTAATGCTGGCCGCGCTCGTGGCGACCGCCGTCACTCCGGTCGGATCGCAGTCGGCATCGCTGACGCTCGGGCTGCCGGGCACCGGAAACTCCGCGCCCTGGCTGGCCAGCTCCGGCTCACTGGTGGCCCTGGCCTGGGGCGCCGGCATTGGCCAGCAGGCGGATGTCTACGTCGCCGTCAGCCGCAACGGCGCCCGCACCTTCAGCGATCCGGTGCGGGTGAACGCCAGCGCCGGCGAGGTGCGTCTCAACGGCGAGATTGCCCCGCGGGTAGCGCTGGCGGCGCGCGATGGCCGCGAACCGGAGATCGTCGTGCTGTGGAACGCGCGCGGCACACCGAATGCCATCAAGATCACTCGCTCGACCGACGGCGGCCGCACCTTCCAGGCGCCCGAGGCCCTGCAAGGCCCCGGAGCAGAAGGCGACCGCGGGTGGCATGCGCTGGCGCTCGACGCCGCCGGCCAGCCCCACGCCGTGTGGCTGGATCACCGTGGACTCGCCGCGGCCAAACGCGACGGCGCCAGCCACCAGGCGCACGACGGCATGGCCTTGGCGCAGCGCTCGAGCCTCTACTACGCCGCCCCGGGGCTGGCACCGGCACGCGCGCTCTTCGCCGGCGTCTGCTACTGCTGCAAGACCGCGATGGCCGTCGGGCCGAAGGGCGAGCTGTTTGCGGCGTGGCGCCACGTCTTCGCCGGCAACCTCCGCGACATGGCCTTCACCAGCTCGCGCGATGGCGGCCGGACCTTCAGCCCGATGGCGCGGGTCCATGAGGACGGCTGGGCGATCAACGGCTGCCCGGACGATGGGCCGGCGATGGCGGTGGATGCCGCCGGCGCGGTGCACCTGGTGTGGCCGACGGTGCCGGGCGGTACCGAAGGCGCGCTGCACTACGCCGTGGCCGCCGACGGCCGACGTTTCGCGGCGCCGATGCGCGTGGCCACGCTCGGCGGCCCCAAGCCGTCGCATCCGCAAATCGCGATGCGGGACGGCCGCGTTTTCGTGGCCTGGGATGAGGTGCGCAACGGCATCCGCAGCGCGGCGCTGCGCGAGGTCACCGGCGGTCGCCAGGGCGAGATTGTCACGCTGGGCGCTCCCGGCGCGACGTCCAGCTACCCGGTGCTGGCCGGCACCGCCAGCGGCCTCGTCGCCGCGTGGACCGACGGCACCGGTGCCGAGTCACGCATCGGCGTACGGGTGATCACGAGATAGTGCGCCGAACGGGACCTGTCGAACGGTCCCGTGAGGCTCCCTATCCGAACAACGGTTCGTCCGCGCGCGACCAGCGATAGCCGATCAACACGATTCCCACCAGCAGCGCCATCAACCACGCGCTGCCCGCGAAGTACAAGCGTGACGAATCAAGCGTCAACAGCAGCGCCGTTGTGCAGAGGTAGAAGAAGAACGTCAGCACGTTGGCCAACAGTCCCCAGCCCACGACCGAACTGACCAGCACAAACGAGATCAGCGCTCCCACCATCCAATCAAGCCAGAAATACGTCGACAACGACCCCGTGCGGTTCGACACGATGGTGAACAGCGCCGTCACAAACAGCGCCAGCGGCCACGGGCGCGCCAGGCGCGACGTCAACGGCCAGCGGCCCAACACCATCCGGACCAGCGTCAGCATCATGATGCCGACGAGTCCGTTCTGTAGAGCCCACAACAGCCGGTTGACGACGCTGACCAGCCACTCGCGCACGCCAAGCAGGCTGCCTAACTCCAGCGTGCCGGGCAGCCGTTCTGGCCAGCCCAGCACGGCAGGCAGCAGCTCGTACACCAGCGACATTGCCGCCAGCCCGATGCCCAGTCCGGCTCCGATGACAATGTCACGGCCCAGCATGGGATCCCGTCGCCATCGTCCCGTGGTGATACGCGACCACGTGATCAGTGCGGTTGGCCACAAGCGCCTGACATGTGGCTCGACGGCCAGATACACCGACAAGACCAGCGCGCCGTTGAACAGCGCATACCCGACGGCAATAAAGAAGCGGTTCACTTCGACGTTGATGTCGGCGATGTGCGGCGGTGACAAGACCCACGTGAGCAGCGTCATCAGTGTCACGACGCCGCCGGTCTTGACGGCACCGCGCCCGTCTCCACGGCCGGCCTGCCAGTTTCGCCAGGCCATCCAGACGGCGCCCACCGGCAACAAAGAAACGATCACGCCGCCGAACAGCGCCACCCATGGAATGGCCGTCGACGCCAATGGCACCTCGCGAGTGGCCCGTGACCACGGCGCAACCACGTCAAACGTCGTGACTTGCCCGCGATACGCGGCCGCCTCGATGCGGATCGGAACACCCGGCAGTTCCGGCCACTCTCCACTCCACGCCTTGCGTTCGTCCGAATGAGTGCGGGGTGTCCACTGCGGAGTGGTTTCGGTAAACGAGTCTGGCGGCAGTCCCGCCAGCTCGAACGCCTTGCGCCAGTTGGCGGTCGGAGTCGTGACATCGGCTGGCGGCTCGATTTGCCGTGGGACGGCCAGAAAGAACAACACACGGCCGGCGGTGTCGAGTTCGAGGGCCACCATGCCGCCCAGCACCGACGGCGGGTCACTCATGACAACCCGGCTGGTGTCATCCAGCGGAATCAGCAACTGCGGGCTGGTGCGATACCAGAACCGCATGGCTGCCGGCCGGCCGGTTGGCAGCGAGGTCAGCAGGTTACTCGACGGGTTCCGCGCGGCCCGGGCCAAATAGTCGCCGTCAGAGCGAAACCCGAACGCGTCGTCCGCAAACGCCGCCGTGTGTCCGAACCCCTCGCGCGCCTGGCGGGCGCGATCGGCCAGCACGTCCGCCGACAGGGTCACCGGAACACGACCGGCAATCGAGGTGCGATCGCTGATCGCAGCCACTAGCAGCAGCGCGGCCACCGCGCCGGCCGCCCACGACAGCGCGCCACAGGCGCTGAGCGCCGCGGCTTCTCCACCTGCAGCCGCGATCATCTCCGGCGAGGGCGTTTCTCCCGCGGCCAGCGCCGCCGCGAGTGGGTCCGCGCTGAGCTGCGCGGCCACGGCCAGCGCGCTCACCGGTCGACGCGACGGGTCGGGGTCAAGACATCGCTGAATGACGCGTTCCACCGTGGGGTCAATCGTCTTGACGACATCGGTCATCGACGTCGTCACGCCAGACTCGTGCTGGCTGACCAACTCGGCGATCGTCTTGGCGGTGAACACCCGCCGACCGGTGAAGAGTTCGTACAACACCAGCCCGAGCGCAAAAATGTCGCTGCGGGTGGTCACTTCACGGCCCTGGAGCTGCTCGGGCGCCATGTAGGCCGGCGTGCCGGCGCGCACGTCGCTGACGGTGCCGACGCTGGCGAGACTAAAGTCCATCAGCCGCACCCGACCGTCGCCGTCGAGCATGATGTTGGCCGGCTTCAGATCGCGATGCAGGATGCCCTTGTCGTGTGCCGCGGCCAGACCGGCACACACCTGGCGCGCGATCTCGGCGGCCTTGTCTTCCGGAAAGCGACCAATCCGCTTGAGCAGGGCCGACAAGTCTTCACCATCGACGTAACTCCATGGTGATGAACAGCTGCGAACGCCCACCGTCATCGGTGATTTCGCCAATGTCGTAGACGCGGCATACGTTGGGGTGCGACACCTGCCGCGCCACCCGCACTTCGTTGTGGAACTGTGCCAGGCGGACGGGATCCTGACTGAGACTGGCCGGCAGGAACTTCAGCGCCACCGGCTGCCCAAGGCGGAGGTCGTCGGCGCGGTAGACCTCGCCCATGCCGCCGCGGCAAGGAGGCTGAGTACCCGATAGCGGTCGTCGAGAATTTCGCCGGGCTGAAATCGGCCATGGTCAATGGAACCCGACGAGGTCAGCCACCCCGAGGAAGACGCCGGTCGCGTGGCGTCGTCACTCAGGCGAGTCTCATCATTCACCCGGCGATTGTAGCCGCACCTCGAGGCCGCAGTTCAACATCTGGCAGTCGTGCCTCTTCGTCTTTCCTGGCCGGATGCTTCGCCATGGCGTTGCCACGATCGGCCTGAACCTCGACGCGCTGGCGGACTGGCGGTGAACAACCCCGTCAGCGAGTCGCTAGGCAATCGCCCTGATCCTCGGCACCTTTCCGCCGCGCGCGCGCAGCGCGTGCCAGAGGTCCCACGTCGACTGCACATTCAGCCAGAACTCCGGCGTCGTCTTCGTCAGCGCGGAGAGCAGCAGCGCGGTATCCGCCGTGACGCCGCGGCGCCGACGAACGATCGAGTTCACGCGCTGAAAGGGCATGCCCATTCGATCCGCCGCTTCCTGCTGCGTGATCTCCGCGCCCTCGAGAATGTCCTGCAGAATCTCCCCGGGGTGCGATGGCTCTCGATGCTTCGGCAACATGCGTGGTGTTCTCCTTTACTTGCCGTGCGGGTGGTAATCGTAGCAGCGCACGTCGTAGGCGTGACCGCCGTCGAACCTGAACACGAGCCGGAACTGCCTGTTTACCCACACCGCGAAGTAACCGTCGAGCGGCACGTCCAGCGCGCGGAGCTTGTTTCCCGGAGGTACGGCCATGTCGCATCGCCGAACGTCCTAATCACAAATAGCACAATAGCCCGACTGTTGTGCTATTCGCACACGCACGTCTGTTTGGCGCTCGTGACGGGTCGTCGACGCGCTCGTGAACGCGGCGGCGGGCGCCCTCACCTTGCAGCTCGTGTAAACAGGGGTCATCGGCGGCGTCGGACTGGTGCGTCCCGCCATCGAGCATTACGCGCTGAGCACTATTGCAGGCGGGCCTGCCAGCCAGCCAAGTACCACGGTGATCGGAGGGTTGCTGACCTCATCGCAGACCGCGAGCACTCGCTGGCCGTCTGCCGTCATCGCGGACTTCCTGTCGGCGTTGTGGAGTCGGAACGTCACTGCGCCGCTGTTCTCGCACGGCCGCATCACGCGGCTCGGCTGGCCAAACACTGGTCCCGGCGAGACGGACACCGCCATGATGTCGCCTGTCGGCGTCGCGAAATACACTTCACGACCATCGCGGCGCCAGGACGGCTCCATGCCGCCGCTGCGGGAAATCTTCACGCGCTCGCCGTCCGGTTCCGCCACGTAGACTTCCAGGCCATCCGGCTTGAGGACTTGGTAGGCGAGCAACCGGCCGTCCGGCGACTGTGCCACGTGGTTGATCCTGAATGATGACGCGCTGAGCACGGTTTCCGGCGCGGCGGGGCGTCCGACCGGAACCGCCAGCACCGCGCCCGATTCACCAACTCGCACGTCGCGGAAGAACAACAGCCGCCCGTCGGGCAGCCAGTTGAGCGGCATCACACCCACGTCGCCCCGGTAGACCTGCTGCGGCTCGCCGGTGCCGTCCGCGGCGACCTTGAAGATGGTCGATTGCCCGGCGCGATCGGATGCAAACACGATCTCACGGTCGTCCGGCGACCAGACCGGCCACCAATCCGTCGCCGGGTGATTGGTCACGCGGGTCATGGTGCCGGTGGCCGTGTCGGCCACCCAGATATCATGCGAGCCGCGAGTGGCGTCAACCGTGCTGTACGCCACGCGTCGTTCGTCATGCGACAGGACGACCCGGTAGAAGGTGCCTGGCTCGCCGAGTTGGGCGAGCGGCTTGCCGGCGCGATCGAACCACAACAAGCGAGATGGCGCGTGCGTCCCACCCAGATACGTCAGCAGGCGCCCGTTGGCCGAGGCCGAAAAACCGGCGGCGGCGCTCGACGTATTCCGCCGGACACCTCCCGCGACGGCGCGCGGCGAGCCGCGCAGCGTGCGGGTGGACGGGTCGAAGGCATGGGCCAGCAGCGCGCCGTCTTTGGTATACAGCAGGTCACCATTGGCGTAGACGGCGTTCGACTGCGATTCGGCGAGTTGGGTCGTCTCCGATGAGTCAAGCGAGCCGATACGCAATGCGTTGGTCACGCCGCGCACGGTGCGCACGGTGAACACAAAGTGGCGGCCATCTGGGAGGAAGTGCGGCCAGCGATGCGAGTTCTCGGTCGCAGTGTCGAGCGTGGTGACCGGCTCGAGCGTGCCGCCGGCGGCCGGTACCTTCCACAACGCGCCGCGATTTTCCGGTGCCACGACAATGATGTCGTCCTTGCTCCAGGTCGCACCAAGGTGGACGACCAACGGGCAGATGACCTGGACGGGGCCGCCATCGGCGGGCACACGCTTCAGGCGTCCGCCGGCGCGAAAACCAACACGGGCCCGTCGGGCGGCCAGAACACAAGGCCAGCAGCCCCTTCCGTACCCGGCAGTGCAACCGGCGCCGACGAGGACAGGCTTCTGACCCAGAGCATGACCTCGCCGCCGGGGCCGGGGCCGATGAACGCGATCCGCCGGCCATCGGGAGAGGCCACGGGCCAGCTCTCGTTCACGTTCGGGGACATCGGCATCGAGAACGTGAATTCCAGCGGCTCATCGTCGGGCGCGCCGGACCCGCGCGCGCCGAGTTGGTACCACACGGCGGCGCCAATCAGCGCCACCGCGATCAGGGCGGCCGCCAGCGCAGCCGGTCGTCGAACTGATGCGGGCGCGGCCGGCTGGGCCGCACCGGCATCGTCAAGATCGACTCGCGCCTCGGCGATGTCGCGGATGCGCCGCTTCGGGTCCTTCTCGAGACAGCGCGGAATCACGCGTCGAAGATGGGCCGGCGTCGACGGCGGCAGCAGGCTCAGGGCTGGCGCGCGCTCGATGATCGCCGCGATCACATCCGACGTGGTCTCGCCGTTGAACGCCCGCTTCCCCGTCCGCATCTCGAATAGGCCGCACCCGAACGCCCAGATGTCCGTCCGCTTGTCGATGCCTTTGCCCCGAGCCTGATCGGGACTCATGTAGGCGGCCGTCCCGAGAATCACGTCACGCGCGGTGCCGTGGACCGTGATGGCTGGCGAGTTGGCGGAATCGACATCCGAGGACTCGCCCGCCGCCATGGCGATCGCCTTGGCCAGACCGAAGTCGAACACCTTGAGGCGTCCCTCGTCCGTGATCTTGATATTGCCCGGCTTCAGATCGCGATGCACGATGCCAACTTCGCAGGCCACGTCGAGAGCGTCGGCGAACTGTCTGGCGCAGTCGAGCGCCTGGTCAATGCCGAGCGCGCCGCGGGCAATCCGGTCGGCCAGCGTGTCGCCCTCGACCAGTTCCAGCATCAGCGCCGGCAGCGCGCCGTTGTCTTCGACGCCGTAGATCGCGCTAATATTCGGGTGGTTGAGCGCGGCCAGGGCGCGGGCCTCGCGCTCAAAGCGCGCGACCGCGTCGATCAAGTCACAAAGGGCATCTGCTGCGCAATCTGACACCCCGGAGACCAGCGGGTTCAATGCTATGATTCCGGCTTCAATTCCACGTATTTCTGTCAGCCAATGCGTCGACACACCGACAGTACTCTCTGGGCATTTCTGAAGTCGCGATCCGAGGTGTCGCTGCCTCGCGTCATGGCGATTGCGGCGCTCTCCGGCCTTGCCAACGCGCTGCTGATTGCCGTCATCAACTCCGCCGCTCATGAGGCGTCGGCGGACCAGCCGGACGTCCGGAAATTCCTGCTGTTCGTCATCGCCCTGGTCACCTACATCGTGACGCAGCGCTACATCCTGCGCGTCTCGCAGATCGAGATCGAAAAGATCATCGAGAAGATCCGCCTCGGGCTGTCCGACAAGATCCGGCGGTCGGACCTGCACAGCATTGAGACGCTCGGCCGCTCGCAGCTCTATGCGAGCGTCAATACCGACACGCTGGCCCTGTCGCGCGCCGTCCAGCCGCTGATGATCGCGTGCCAGAGTGTCCTGCTGGTGCTCTTCAGCCTGGGCTACATCTACCTCCTCGAGCCGATGGCGTTCTTCCTGACGCTGGCCATCTGCGGCATCGGCATCGCCATCCACTTCAGGAACAAGCAGCAGCTGGTATTCGAGCTCGAACAGGCCACCGCGAAGGAGAACGAGCTGTTCGACGTGCTGACGCACCTGCTGGATGGCTTCAAGGAAGTGAAGCTCAGCAGCGCGCGTAATCGCGATCTGTACGCGCACTTGCAGGACATCGCGGCACAAGCGGCGCACTACAAGACCCGCACCGGCATCCGCTACGCCGACTACTACCTGTTCACGCAGGTGATGTTCCAGCTGCTGCTTGCGGCCATGGTCTTCATCCTGCCGCAGGTGTCGGAGACGCTGGTCCAGCCTGATCAGATCACCAGCCTGACCGCCTCCATTCTGTTCATCATGGGGCCGCTGACCGTCGTGGTCGGCGCCGTGCCGCAGTTGCGCACCGCGAGCCACGCCATCGACAACATCACGCGACTCGACCAGGCGCTCGACATTGCGCAGGAGCTGTCGCGCGACCCGCACAACGGCGACCTCGTCACGCCGCTCGACTTCCACACCATCGAAGTCCGGCAGGGGGTGTTCAGCCACAAGGACAAGGACGGCCGCGCCCTGTTCACGCTCGGCCCGCTCACCTGCACCATCACGCGCCATGAAACGGTGCTGGTGATCGGCGGCAACGGCAGCGGCAAGTCCACGTTCTTCAAGGTGCTGACCGGCCTGTATTACCTGGATACCGGCGCGATCCTGGTCGACGGCGTCGACATCACCGCACTGGGATATCGCCGGTATCGCGAGTTGTTTTCGGCCATCTTCTCCGACTACCATTTGTTTGCCCGCCTGTACGGCCTCACCAACATCGACGATGCGAAGGTCGAGGAGATGTTGCGGGTGATGCAGCTCGAACACAAGACGTCGTGGCGGGACGGACGGTTCGAAAACCAGGACCTGTCCACCGGCCAGAAGAAGCGCCTCGCGCTGATCGTCAGCCTCCTCGAGGACAAGCCCGTGTGCATCTTCGACGAGTGGGCCGCGGATCAGGATCCGCAGTTCCGGCGGTTCTTCTACGACACGCTCTTGCCCGAGCTGAAGGCCAAGGGCAAGACCGTGATTGCCGCGAGCCACGACGATCGGTTCTTCTCGGTCGGTGATCGCGTGCTGAAAATGGAAATGGGCACGTTTGTCCCGTACGAAGTGGAGAAGTCATGATCGGACGGCACTGGATTCGACGACGCGCGGCGGGCCCGGTGCTGGGCCTGTGCGCCCTGCTCGCCACCGGCGGCTGCGGCAACACCGAAATCATCGTGAGCGGCCACGAGTTCCTCAATTCTGGCTCGATGAAGGTTTCGGCGCTGGGACCGACGTGCGGCTGTCTCTCGCTCCGCAACCACTCGCCCCGCGAGATCATGCTCGAATCGACATTTTACGGTGTGCCCCTCGGCACCGTGCTGCTGGCCCCGCAGGAACAGACCCGCGTGCTGTTCGACTGGGCCGGTGCCGAGAACCAGGACTTCTACCTGATCGACGCCTACGCGGTCGACGACCAGCAGCGGCGCGGCGGCAAACTGAAGATGTCGGAGTTGGTGTCCCAGTACGCGCCCTTCGTCGAGACGCAATGTGACGATCAAACCTGCCAATTTGGCGGGTTGGCGATGAACCGGGTGATCGAGGACGCCGAGGAACTCGAGCAGGAACACCCGACTCGCGGCATCGAGTTCACCAGCGTGATTGCCGCGTCGGCACCGCTCGACGAGTGCGGCTGCCTGATGCTGACCAATTTCTCCGCTCACGACCTGACGATCCGTGCCACGCTGCACGGCACGCAGACCGGACAAATGGACCTGTCCGCAGGCGTCACCGTGCCCATCTCGTTCGACTGGGCCGGCACGCTCGACAACGACGCCTACATCATCGACGCCGTGGATGTGCGCACGCCGGGAGATCCGCCGCTGGCGGCCAACTCGCCGGCCAACGCCCCGGGCGCGGCCACTTCGCCGACCGACCGGCCCGGCTCCGCCATGACGGTCCGGCTCAAGGATTACGTCAAGATTGACGGCACCCTGGTCAACATGACATGTGCGGCGGACTTTGCGGAGTTCGTCAACCATCGCACCCCGAACCTCACCGAGGCCATGGTGCGCTGTCCGTGGAAGCCCGGGAATTCCAACGGCCTTGGCATGCGCGTCGCGTACGACAAACGTACCCAGCAGTCCAAGATTGACGCCGCCGGCACGCCGACACCGGCGCCGAAACCGGCACGATAACGGAGCCCGCGATGCACGCCATCATCGATCATCCACCCTCAAGCCGCTGGTCGCGGCTCAGGAACCGCGTTCGCGCGTTCGTGTTGAATCACGGCTTCGGCATCGCGATCACGTCGCTGATCGTGCTGTTCGCGGTGGTGTTCTTCTGGCGGAGCATCGTCCACACCGTCAACCCCGGCGAGGCCGCGGTGTCGTGGAAACGGTTTTCAGGCACCCAAATCGACAAGCTCTACCTGGAAGGCACCCACTTCATCTGGCCGTGGAACAAGATCTACATTTACGACCTCCGGATCCAGAAGGTCGACACCAAGGTCCCGGTGCTGTCGACCGACGGCCTTGAGATCAATATCGACGTCAGCATCCGCTACCGAGCCGAGGAGCGTACCCTGCCGCAGCTCCACAAGGAGGTGGGCGCCGACTACCCGGACCGCATCGTGATTCCACACGTCGTCTCCTCGGTTCGCGAAGTATTCGGCAAGTACCGGCCGGAACAGCTTTATACGCTGCGCGCCGATGATGTCCACGACCAGCTTCTCACGCGCGCGTCCAAGGGCACCCGCGAGCGTTTCGTCCTGATTGACGACGTGATCATCAGCCGCATCGAACTTCCTGAAGCGGTGCAAAAGGCCATCCAATCCAAGCTGACCCAGGAGCAGGAGGCGCTTGCCTACGAATATCGTCTCGTCACGGAGCAGCGCGAAGCCGAACGCAAGAAAATCGAAGCGACTGGCATCGCCGAATTCCAGCGAGCCGTGGCCCCCGGACTTTCGCAGCAGTACCTGCAATGGCGCGGCATCCAGGCCACGCTCGAACTGGCCAAGTCCAACAACGCCAAACTGGTGATCGTCGGCGGAAAGGACGGCCTGCCGATCATCCTGAACACGCCGGACATTGCCAACGCGCCGCCGCCCCAACCGAGGTAAGCGATGAGCTCCCACGAAGAAGACACCACCGTCTATCGCGTCGTCATCAACCACGAAGAGCAGTACTCGATCTGGCCCGAGTGGAAAGAGATTCCCGCGGGCTGGCGTGCCGTCGGCCCGACCGGCAAGAAAGACGAGTGCCTGGCCTACGTGAAGGAGGTCTGGACCGATATGCGTCCGCTCAGCCTTCGCAAGTGGATGGACGAGAACAAAGCCACTACCTAATTCACTCAGTCAGGTCCGTTGAAGTCCCGTCCGAACGCCTGGATCACGATTCTCAATCAGCGCCCCGATGCACGATGCCGCTTGTTCTGCCTGCCCTACGCGGGCGGCGGCGCGTCGATGTTTCGCACCTGGCCGTCGCACTTGCCGCCGGATGTCGAGCTGTGGCTGATTCAATTACCCGGTCGTGAAGAGCGCTTCCGCGAGCCGCGATTCACTCGCGTCGAGCCCCTCGTCGATGCACTCGCACCCCTGGTGGCGCCGTATCTGGACAAGCCGTTTTCGGTATTCGGGTACAGCATGGGCGGGCTGATTGGCTTCGAGTTGATTCGCGCGCTCCGCACGCGCGGTTCGGCGCTCCCCACACGTCTGTTCGTGACCGCGCGACAGGCGCCGCAGCTGATCGAGACGCGTCCGTCGCTCTACCAGCTGCCCGACGAACAGTTGTTCGAAGAACTGGATCGCCGGTACGGCGGAATCCCGTCAGAGGCGCTGAAGAATCCCGAGATTCGATCGGTGTTCGTGCCGTTGTTGCGGGCTGACATCGAGATGATCGAGACTTACCGCTACCAGCCTGGTGAGCCGCTCGACTGCCCGATTTCGGTATTCGGCGGCCAGACCGATCGCATCACGCGAGATGAACTGGCGGCCTGGCAGGAGATGACGACTCGCGAGGTCGAGGTTCAGCAGTTTGCAGGCGGCCACTTCTTCATCAACACCAACCCCGCGCCTCTGCTGAGCGCGCTTTCGCGCGACTTGTAACCGGTTGTAACAGGGACTGACCCCTTAACAGTGGTTTTTGATGCAATTTCTGCGTACCGCCCAGTGATGCCAAGCAGCTTCGCCGATCCGACGCAGCCCGAGAACCTGCCACGGCTGCTGGCGTTCTTGTCGGAGGCACTGGGACGCCCCGTCACGAGCATCTCAGGTCCGCCGCACGCGATCACCGCCGGCGCAGGGATGCAGAACCGCAACTATGCCTGCACCGCGATCGCTGATGGCGAGACGATCGAGTGCGTGCTGCGGTGCAAGCCGGCACAGATCATGGCTTGGCGGCTGGATTGGGGCTTCTACGATCTCGATCGTGAGTTCCGCGTGCTCCAGGAACTGGCGCCGCTGAACCTCGGCGTGCCCACGCCGCATGCGTTCGGCATGAGCGACGCACTCGGCGAGACCGGCTTCGTCATGGCACGCCTGCCGGGCGTGCCGATGGCACACACGCCAGATGATGCGCTGCTGCCCGCGTACGCGCGGCTGGTGGCTGACGTGTCGATGATCCCAGCGAACGCCAGCGCGTGGATGGCCGCCAACCTGGTGTCGCGCACCAACGAGAACCTGATCGGATGGGTGGAAGAGAAATCCGCGGACCTGGCCGGCGATCCGTTGCGCGGCTATTGCGTGGGATGGCTGCGTGAACACCGGCCGGCCTCGGGACCGATGGTGGTGTCGCACGGCGATCCGAATCCGGGCAACGTCCTCGTCGACCGCGGCAAGATCACCGGCGTCGTCGACTGGGAATTCGCGTGCCTGACGGATGATCCACTGGCGGCACTGATGCGCGTCACCTGGATCTATCACTCCAGGGCGGTGCGACCGGCGTTCTGCGAGGCGATGGGCCGGTCGGTCGACGACCTGACCTGGCACATTGCGCTCGGACTGTTCCGCGAGCTCTACCTGATCCGGCACGGCGATCGGGCGGCACGGCAGGCAGAGCTGGCGTCGCTGGTCGGCTACGCGGTGTAGCCCTTCTTCTTTCCTGCCTGTTCGTGCATCACCTTGATGCGGGCCAGCACGTCCGGGACGTGGCTCGTGTCCGGCGTTGACGTCCAGCGTCTCGAGATCTCCGCGTCCGTTCTGTCCACCTGGTCGAACAGCGGCATGAACTGATCGATGATCGTCTGCGGCAACGCGCGCATGTGCAGGAACAGCAGCCGAACCTCCTTCTTGCCGAAGGCGGCGCGCAAGGCGCGGCGCTCCGGAATGGTGAGGTCGGGATGCCAGAAGTCGGTCAGGAACACGCCGCGGTGACGATCGCTGTTGTTGACCGCTTCGTGCCAGTACGAGTCGTCGAGCAGCAGCACCTTGCCTTCGGTCCAGGTGCGCTCTTCGCCCGCGACCTTCAGGTAACAATCGCCGGGAATGTCGAGCGCCAGTTGGCAGCGGACACGGAAGTTGTCGGCGCTGTGATGGCCCTTGACGACGTACTTCGGGTCCAGCCACGAATAGAACGCGTCGGCAAAGGCGTAGTGGCTGTTACCGGCGTAGTCGTCCGCGGGCAGCGCCTCGACCAGCCGGTGCGCCTCTGAGGGGATGGTGCCGGCGGCGAAGTAGGCGTCCGGCAGGCGCGTGCCAAATGCCGACACAAACCCCTGGCGCCACTTGGCCTGCTGCGACGCGTCCGTGCCCGCATAGCTCATGGTGATGAACGACTCGCGGATGCGCTGTGCCTCCGCCTTGAGCGACTCGTAAAATCGCTCGACGATCGGCACCCATTCGTAGTCCGACGCATTCGGCCATGGCACGTTATGCAGCCCCGGGAAGATCGGCAGTACCCACGGATCGATGTCGAGGTCCCCAGGCGGCGTGGCGTCGCGAGGATCGGGCTCATTGCCGCGCAGCACTTCGAGATAGTGCTTGAAGCGGTTCAGCTCCTGGCCGCCATCGGCGATCGACTTCCGAAAGCCGCCGGTTTCCATGATGCGGCTGATGGCGCCCCAGATCATCTTGCGGGCGCGAATGTCTGTCTCGGTGCGAATCATGGCCGTGCTCCTGTGGCTACGAACGGTTGCCGGCAGCCGCGGTGGCGCCAGCGCCCTCGACGCTGGTGAGTTGTCGATGCAGGGCCGCCGCCAGCGCATGGCAGTGCGGCCTGGTCATCATGGTCAGGTGATCGCCCGGCACGGTCTCGACGGCCGCCCGCCCGAGCGCGTACTCGCGCCATCCCCACGTGTCGTCCGCTTTCATGGCCGGGGGGATGCCATCGACGAAGTCGGCCAGCGCCTCGGTCGCGCGCAGCAGCACCAGATTGACCGGCGGAGCGCCTGGCGAGGGCCGGTAGCGCATTTGCGCCTGGGCGCGATAGACGTTGACGAAACCGCGGATCTCGGCGCGATCGGCACCAGCCGGCATGACGCCGCTGTCGATCATCACCTGTGCGAAGCGTTCGACCTTCGCCGGCCAGTCGAGCGGCGCCAACGAATCGAGACCGAGGTCGACCTGCGTTCCGAACATGCGCGAGAACTGATCGCCAACGACCTCCAGCCACTCAGTGTCGTTGCGCACCGACGCCGCCGACAGGTCGCGATCGGCGGGAGCCGCCGTGTCGAGAATGCCCAGCATCGCGACGTCGTGGCCCTGCCGAATCAGCTGATGCGCCATCTCAAGCGCGACCCAGCTGCCGAACGAGTGACCGCCCAGGAAGAACGGGCCACTGGGCTGGAACCCGAGCAACGCGGCCACGTTGGTGGCAGCTATCGCCTCGACGCTGTCGGCGGTCGGCGTGCGACCATCGAGCCCGGCCGCCTGAAACGCATAGAACGGCCGACCGTGTTCCGCCAGTGCCGCCGCGAGCTCGCGTAGATAGACCACGCTGCCACCGGTGCCCGGCACGCAGTAGAACGCGCCCTTCGATCCGATCGGCGCGATCGGGACGATCGGCGACCACGGCGCCGTGTCTTCACCGCGATCGAGCTGCGCGGCCAGCGCGCGAATGGTCGGCTCCTCGAGCAGCGCGTTGAGCGGCAGCTTCCTCCCGACCGCATCCTTGATCATCGCCATCAGGCGGATGCCGCTCAGCGAATCGCCGCCCAGGGCGAAGAAGTCGTCATCGACGCTGACGTCCGAGAAGCCGAAGAGCTCTTTCCAGATGCCAACCAGCGCGCGTTCGGACGCGGTGCTGGCGTCGATGATGCGGCCGGCGGTCGCGGGTCGCCGGTGCGTCTTCTGCGTGTGCGCCTGGATGCCGGACGCCTGCCAGTCCGAACGCCTGACCCACCGATCGAAGCGGGCCGTGACGTCGCCGGTGCCGACTACCAGTTGGCCGGCGGGCAGGCGCGCCAGGATGCGGCGGAACGCCTCGCGGCTCTCCGCCGGCAGCATCGACAGCTCACGGGCCGGCGTAGAACGCTCAAACGACCAAGTGTCCCAGTTGATTGACAGCCACGGCGTCCCGCCGCGACGGTTACAGCGAGCGGCATAGGCGTCCATGAAGCGGTTCGCCGCGCCATAGGCCGCGAAGCCCAGGCCGCCAAGCACCGCCGAACTGGAGGAGATCAGGATGCAGAAGTCGAGCGGTTCGTGCTCGAGGACACGATCGAGCACCTGCACGCCATCAACCTTCGGGCGGAACTGCGCGGTGGAGACGTCACCGTCCAGCGACTCGATGAAGCAGGCGAACGACGGGTGATCGAGCGTGCCCGCAGCGTGAATGACGCCGTGGAGCGCTCCGAATCGGTCCTTGACCGACTGGACAGCGGCCTGCATGTCGCTCGCGTTTGACACGTCGGCTGCAATCGAGAGGATCTCGGCGCCGCGTGACTGGAGTGCCTGCACGGCCGGGGTCGAAGCGGCCCTTCGACTCAGCAGCGCAATTCGCGCTCCGCACAAGTCGAACAACAGCTCCGCAAGATGCACGCCTACTTTGCCGTGGCCGCCGGTGATCACATAGACACCGCGGTCGCGCAGCGTCGTGGCCGGGTCGGCATCCACCGGCAGTTCGACACGCTCGAACCGGGGGACACATCGCGTGCGCCCGCGATACGCCACGTGAGGATCGGCCGCACCACCGATTATCTCCGCGAGCAGCGCCTCGACCGGCCAGGCCATGGCGTTGGCGCCGACATCGATCGTCCTGAACGTCAGCTCGGCGTGTTCCTGCGGAATCGCCAGGCACGGCCCCATCATCAGCGCATGGTACGGATTGACGTCGCCCGTGCCACTCGGGTCGTGGAGCTGCGTGGACACCACGGTGACGGTCACCGGTGACGACGTGTCGCGGTTCGCCAGCATCTGCCCCAGGGTGATCAGGCTGTCGTAGCCGCGCCGCCTGGCATCGGGATCCGCCACCTCACCGTGCTCGCACGTCCACAGGTGAACGATGTCTGTGATACCCGACAGATCGACGGTTGCGATCGCATCGCCCTCGGCGACACAGACGCAAGGCTGTCGCTCGACGGCCAGGCGATCGCGCAGTCGGTCACCGAGCGTGGAGCCGTTCGTCAGCACCAACCATCGGTGGTCGCCAAGCGCGCCGGAGCCGAGCCGGGCCGGCGCGAGCGATGTGCCCCACGATGGCAGGTAGAACCAGCGATCGAGCGGTTGCTTGAGACTGGCCGCCATCGGCGCGTCCGACGAACGCACCGCCCGGTCCGGCGGATCGACCCAGTGGCGCTCGGGCGCGAACGGATAGAGCGGCAGCGCGATTCGGCGCCGATGCTGGCCGTCGAAGTAGCGCGTCCAGTCGACGTCGACACCGGCCATCCACAACTGCCCGAGCGCGTGCGACACGCGGGCGCGCTCCGAGTGGCGCGTCGGGACCGTGTCGCGATCTGGCCACGGCGCCAGCGACGACACGACGACCTGTGAGCGGCTGGCCGACGGTTGCCGGCGCACGATCCTGGCGAGCGTCGTGCCGGCGCCGACTTCCAGGAACACGCGGCGCGGATCCGTGAGGAGTTCGCGCATGCCGTCTGCAAACCGCACCGCCTGCCGCGCGTGCGTCGCCCAGTACTCCGGCTTCGTCACCAGGTCGGCGTCGGCCCAGGTGCCACTGACGTTGGAGATGAACGGCGTCATTGGACGGTTGAAGGTGCAGCCGGCAAGGACTGCGGCGAACGGCGCCATGACGCCGTCCATCATAGCCGAGTGGAAGGCGTGCGAGGTCTTCAGCTTCCGATGGGCAACGTCGTCACCCAGCTGCGCCGCGAAGGCGTCGATCGCCACCTCTGCACCGGCCACGACACACGCGTCTGGCGCATTGATCGCGGCGATCGAGAGCCCGGCCGGCAGCCGCCGCTGGAGTTGCCCGAGCGGCATCGACACGGCGAGCATGGCGCCGCGTGGCTGCTGCCACATCACCTTGCCTCGCACCGCAACCAGCGTGCAGGCCGTCGGCAGGTCGAAGACACCGGCCAGGCATGCCGCCACGTACTCGCCGATGCTGTGTCCAATCATCGCGGCTGGCTTGATGCCCCAGGACATCCACAGCTGTGCGAGCGCGTACTGCGTCGCAAACAGTGCCGGTTGAGTCAGCCAGGTCTCGCTGAGCTGCTCTGCCGTCCGGCTGCCACTGCCAGCCTCGAGAGCCACATTCAGGTCAACGCCCACCAAGGGCGTCAGGAGTTCCGCACACTGATTAAATGTGTCGCGGAAGACGGCCTCATCACGGTGAAGGCCGCTGCCCATGCCCGGCTCCTGGCTGCCCTGCCCAGGGAACATGAAGACGACGTCACCACCGGCCGGCAGCGCGGTGCCGCGCAGCACTCGCTTCGGATCTCGCAACGCCGCCTGCGCGTCGCGGGAACTGCTGCACACCACCGCGGCTCGATGAGGGAATCGCGCCCGGCCCGCTGCCTGCGTAAACGCGGCGTCGCCGATCTCGACATCCGGGTGGCCGGCGAAGAAGTCTGCGAGGCTGTCGACCAGGCGATCGCGCGCCGCCTCGGTTCGCGCCGAACACACGATCAGCGCCGCGTCACCCGATGTCGGGGAAGGCGGCGCCACCGGCGCTGACTCCAGAACGACGTGCGCGTTCGTGCCGCCGATGCCGAAGGAGCTGACACCCGCGCGGAGCGGTTGACCGCCCTCAGGCTGCCAGTCTCTCAATCGATCGTTGACGAAAAACGGGCTCGAACCGAAATCGATATCGCGGTTCGCCGTGGCGTAGTGAACCGTCGGCGGCAATTGCCGATGTTGCAGCGCCAGTGTCGTCTTGATCAGGCCGGCGATGCCGGCCGCGGTATCGAGGTGACCGATATTGGCTTTGACCGCACCCAACGCGCAGTACGGCGTCTGGTGGCCCGAGCCGAACGCGCGCGACAGCGCCGCCACTTCGGCGGGATCGCCCATCGGCGTACCGGTGCCGTGCGCCTCGACGTAGGTGATGCTGGCAGGCGCCACCCCGGCAGCCTGATGGGCCGCGGCAATCACCCGCGCCTGTCCATCGACACCGGGCGCGGTGAAACCGACCTTCAGCGATCCGTCGTTGTTGATCGCCGAGCCTTTGACCACGGCGTAGATCGTGTCGCGATCCTCAATCGCGCGGCTGAGCGACTTCAACAACACCACCCCAATGCCGCTGCCCCACGTCGTGCCGTTCGCCTTCGCGTCGAACGGCCGGCAGTGGCCGTCGGGCGACACGATCATGCCCTCGGAATACAGATATCCCGACCGCTGCGGCACCTTGAGCGCAACGCCGCCGGCGATCGCCAGATCGCTGTCGCCGTCGAGAATGCTCTGGCAGGCCATGTGCACCGCTACCAGCGACGAGGAGCACGCGGTCTGCACGTTGACCGCGGGACCGCGCAGGTTCAGCAGGTACGACGCGCGGCTCGCCAGGTAGTCGCGATCGTTGCCAAGCATCACCTGGTATACCGAATGCGGGCTCTCGGTATAGAGGTGTGGCAGCAGGTTGTAGATCAGGTAGCGATCGTGACTGCACGCCGCGAACACCCCGACGGCGTCCTCACCGGCTCCAGCGCCGTAGCCGGCATGCTCGAGCACGTGCCAGCAGCTCTCCAGAAACAGGCGGTGCTGCGGGTCCATGACGCGCGCTTCCGCGGGCGAGATGCCAAAGAACGCCGCGTCAAAGGCGGTGATGTCCGACAGCACGCCGTTGACGCGCACGTAGTTGGGATCGGACAGCAACTCGGGCTCGATGCCCGCCTCGATCAGCTCTTCATCGGAGAAGCACGACAGCGTCTCGCGGCCTTCGCAAAGGTTCTTCCAGAACGTCTCGAGGTCATCGGCGCCTGGAAAGCGGCCCGCCAGTCCGACGATGGCGATATCGCGCCGCTGATCAGCATCCGGTCCGGGACCGCGACGCGGGGCGACGGCCACATCGGCCGGCATCACGCGCGCAGCGAGCGTTCGCACGGTGGGGTACTGGAACAACTCCACCAGCGACACCGGCGCGGCCATCGTCGATCGCAGCCGTGCATGCACGCGCGTCAGCAGCAGTGAATGACCGCCAAGGTCGAAGAAATTGTCGTCGATGCCGACCCGATCGATTTCGAGCGTAGTCTTCCAGATGTCGGCGATCTGTTGTTCAGTCGGGTTGCGCGGCGCCTGGAACACCGCTCGCAGTGCCGGGCGGGTGCGATCGGGCGCCGGTAACGCGTGGCGATCGATCTTCCCGTTCGGCGTGAGCGGCAGTGCGTCCAGCATCACGATCACTGGCGGAACCATGAACTCCGGCAGTCGCAGCTTCAGGAAGGGGCGCAGCTGCTCGGCGTTCAGCGGGCCCGCGCCCTTGACGACGTAAGCGACGAGTTGGCGCTCGCCGACGCCATCCGGTCTGGCAACGACGACCGCCTGGCGAACTTCGTCGTGCATCGACAGCGCCCACTCGATCTCGCCAAGCTCGACGCGGAAGCCGCGAATTTTGACCTGGTTGTCGACGCGGCCCAAGAACTCGATCATTCCGGTTGACAGGCGCCTGACCAAGTCTCCGGTACGATACACACGCGCACCGGGCGCGGATGAAAACGGATCGGGCCGATAGCGGTCGGCCGTCAAGTCGGGCCGGTTCAGGTATCCGCGGGCGAGGCCGTCACCGCCGATGTACAACTCGCCCGGCACACCGACCGGCTGCGGGGACAGGTTGGCGTCGAGCACGTAGAGCTGCGTGTTGTCGATGGGCGGACCGATTGGGTCGTCGCCGTCCCGCGGCGTATCCGCGATGCGGCCGACCTTGCGGGCCGCCGACCAGATGGTGGTCTCGGTGGGCCCGTACAGGTTCCATACCTCGAGGCCCGTCGCGACCAACCGCTCCGCCAGCGCGTTCGGAAGCGCCTCGCCACCCGATGCGATGCGCAGTCGCCCAGCCGGACTCCAGCCGGAGTCGATCAACATTCGCCACGTCGCCGGCGTGGCCTGTACGAAGCTCGCCCCGTGCTCGGTGATCGCCGCGCCCAGGCGCTGCGGATCCATTGCGGTCTCGCGGTCGGCAATCACCACGGTGCCGCCGACCATCAGCGGCAGGTAGAGTTCGAGCCCAGCGATATCAAATGAAATGGTCGTAACCGCCAACAGCGTGTCGCGACTGCTGAGGCCCGGCTCCCGCCGCATCGAGTTCAGGAAGTTCACGAGCGGTCGGTGCGCGACCTGCACACCCTTCGGCGTACCGGTCGAGCCTGACGTGTAGATCACGTACGCCAGGCCGTCCGGCACCGGGCCGTCGGGCAACGGCGCTGTCGACAACCGATCGAGGTCGTCGCTGAGGCGATCGAGGCACACCGGACGGGCGTCGGACTTCGGCAGTTCGGAGAGGATCGCGGTGTGCGTGACGATCACCGCCGGCTGCGCATCCGCGAACATCCCGGCGATACGTGATTTCGGATACGACGGCTCGATCGGTACGTAGGCGCCGCCGGCCTTCAGAATCGCCAGCAATCCGACGATCAGGTCGGGTGAGCGGTCGACGGCGATTGCCACCAGTGATTCCCTCGCCACGCTGAGCGAGCGCAAATACCGCGCGAGCTGGTTGGAGCGCGCCGAGAGCTGCGCATAGGTGAGCCGCCGGCCGGCCGCAATGACGGCGACCTGCTCCGGCGTCGCAATCGCCTGTTGATCGATCAACTCCGGCAGTGTCTTCGCAGCCGGGTATTCGCGCTCGGTCCTGTTCCAGCCGTGCACGACCTGCTCGTGCTCCGGGGCACTCATCAGCCGCAGGTGCGACACGCGCGCGTCCGGCCTCTCCACGAGCTCCGCGAGCACGGTACGGAAATGACTGGCCATTCGCTCAATGGTCACGGCGTCGAACAGGTCGGGATTGAATGACAGTGTGCCCGTCAGTCGATCGGCGGACGGCTCAATCGAAAACCCAAGGTCAGTTTTCGATGACACCGCCTCCTGTTGCAGCGGCACGAACTCGACGCCCCCCATGCTCATGCCGGCAGCGGCGTCCTCCTGGATATCGAATGTCACCTGGAACAGCGGCGCACGGCTCAAGTCGCGGGGTGGCTTGACGGCGTCAATCACCTGCTCAAACGGCACTTCCTGGCGCTCGTACGCCCCGAGGCAGACCTCTCGGACCCTGGACAACAGTTCACGAACGCTCGGATCGCCCGCTACGCTGACGCGCAAGGCGAGCGTGTTCACGAACAGACCAATCAGCGGTTCGGTCTCGGGTCGGCGGTTCGCGACCGACGTGCCCACCACTACGTCGTCCTGTCCGCTATGGCGCGCCAGCAGAATGACGATGCCGGCCAGCAGGCCCATGAACATCGTCACGTCGTGTTCGGCACACCGCTCCCGCAACCGTCGGGGCAGGTCGCCCTCGATCGCGAACGACACACTGGCGCCTCGGTAGGTCTGGATGGCTGGACGGGGCCGATCGACCGGCAGGTTGGTCGCCGCCGGGGCGCCGCGCAGGGCGGTCTTCCAATACTCGAGCTGCGCCGGCAGCGCGCTCTCGGCGGCACCGCTCCGCTGCCAGTTCGCGTAGTCGCCGTACTGAATGGGCAACTCGGCCAGGGGCGACGCCTGGCCTCCGACGAACGCCTCGTAGAGGGCTGCCAACTCGCGGAACAAGATGCCCAGGGACCAGCCATCCGACACGATGTGGTGCATCGTCACCAGCAACAAGTGGCTGCTGGTGCCGGCCTCGCGGTAGAGCGCGACGCGAATCAGCGGATCGGTCGCGAGATCGAAGCGGCGCGCCGCCGCCGCACGCATCACGTCGCGAGCACTCTGATCGGCGGGCAGGGCGTCACGGTAGACACACCCGCTGTTGGTTGGCGGACGCGTGACCAGAACGGCATCGTCACCATCGACCACGACGTTGCCGCGCAGCACGGCGTGGCGGCGCACGATCTCATCGAACGCCCGCTCGAGGGCGTGACGATCGAGTGGCCCGTTGAGGCGGATCGCCATCGGCATGTTGAACGCCGGTGAGGAGCCATCCAGCTGATCGAGGAACCAGAAACGCTGCTGCCAGACCGACAGGCGCTGCGGCCCGGCCGGGGCGCGGCCAATCAGCCAGCTCCCCTGCGCCTGCGACGCGCGTTCGCCCGCGCGGTGCAGGTATTCGATGATCTGCGGCTTGCGCGCCTGCAATTCCGCGGTCAACGCCGGCGTCAGCGCGCCCTTCGGTGCGCGCAGCTTCAGCTGATCGCCAGCCAGCGCAATCGACACATCGAGACCGCGCAGCTCCGACAGCAGCGCGTCAAGCGATCTCACAGTGTGACCTCCTCGACATCCTGCTGATCGTCCTCGATCCGTCGCGCCGCCTGCCCGGTCGCCCACAGCGTGTTGTCGACGTACTCCGACAGCTGGCGAATCGTCGGCTGGCGGAACAGCAGCGGCACGGGCACCGACACGTTGAGCGACGCGCGAATGCGGCCCACCACCTTGGCCGCGAGCAGTGAATGCCCGCCCAGCTCAAAAAAGTCGTCGTCGATGCCGACGGTATGGATCGTCAGGACTTCGACCCAGATGGCAGCGAGCGCGCGCTCGGTATCTGTATGCGGCTCAACGCGCGCCTGACGGCCGGAATCATCCGGCGCCGGCAGCGCCCGCCGATTCACCTTGCCGTTCAGGGTCAAGGGCATCTCGGCAAGCACCATCACCCTGGTTGGCACCATGTAGTGCGGCAGGCTGCGGCCAAGCGTCTCGCGCAGGGCATCCAGGTCGAGTGCGGCGCCGCTGTTCGGAACCAGGTACGCCACCAGTTCCGCCTCGCCATTCCCCGCACGATGCGCGATCACCACGGACTGCTGTACTTCAGGCTGGCGATCGATCGCCGCCTCGATTTCACCCAGCTCGATGCGGAACCCTCGCACCTTCACCTGCGAGTCGAGCCTGCCCAGGAACACGACGCTGCCATCCGGGCGACGACGCGCCAGGTCGCCGGTGCGATAGAGGCGATCCCCAGGATCGCCGCCGAATGGATCAGGCACGAATCGATCCGCCGTGAGATCACCACGCGACGCGTAGCCAATCGCCACGCCCTCGCCGCCAATCAACAGCTCACCTGGCACGCCTGCGGGCACCACGCGGAAGCCGCGATCGACAATGTGGAAGCGGGTATTGTGAATCGGACGGCCGATCGGCTCGGTCGGCTCCGCCGAGCCGTCACCGATGACGCGATGCACGGAGGACCAGATCGTCGTCTCGGTGGGCCCGTAGACGTTCCACAACTCAATGCCGGTGGCGAGCAGACGGGTGGACAACTCTCTGGGCAACGCTTCGCCACCGCACAACGCGCGCGTCAACGGCGCCCCCGCCCAACCGGCCTCGAGCAACAGCCGCCACGTGATCGGCGTCGCCTGCATCACCGTCGCGCCGGTGCGGTGCATGTCAGCGAGCAACGCTGCACCATCACGGGCCGCATCTCGATCGGCGATCGCGACGGTCGCGCCGGTGACCAGCGGCAGGAACAGTTCAAGCGCCGCGATATCGAAGGAGATCGTGGTCACGGCGAGCAGCACATCCCGCTCGGTGAGACCTGGTTGCTGCTGCATTGAGCGCAGCAGGTTGACCAGCGCCCGGCCTGGGACCACGACGCCCTTGGGCACGCCGGTCGATCCCGAGGTGTAGATCACATAGGCCGCGCTGGCTGGGTGTGACGGCAAGTGGAGGTTGTCCACACTGCAGGCGGACTCTTCCCCGTCATCGATGCACATCACCTGAGCGCCCGAGGCGGGCACCGTGGCACGCAGCGCCTGCTGTGTGAGGACCACGGTGGCCTGCGAGTCCAGCAGCATGTGACTGAGGCGGTCGGCTGGAAAGGACGGATCCATCGGCACGTATGACGCCGATGCCTTGTTGACCGCCAGCAGTCCGACGAGCAGGTCGAGCGAGCGCTCGACCAGCACGCCCACGCGGCTGCCCGGACGAACGCCGGTGGCCCGGAGCCGGCGAGCCACCTGGTTGGCGCGTGCGTTCAGGGCCGCATAGGTGATGCGCGTGTGGCCGGCGATGGCGGCAACCCGTGACGGTACCCGCGCCGCCTGCTCTTCAAACAGGGACGCCAGCGTGAGGGCATCAGCGGTGACGAGCGTCGGAGCCTGGCGACCCTCGTGTAACAACCGGGAGGTCTCGTGGACCTCCATCATGGGCCAGTGACCCACTGATTGGTCCAGGTGGTCGGCGACCGTTTCCAGCAACCGGCCGAGGTGGCCGAGCATCCGCTCGATGTCGGCGCCGGCAAATCGCGAATCGTCGTAGGCGACGCGCAGCGGCAGCTGATCAGCCGGCGCCGTCATCAGCGTGATCGGCAGGTTGGTCTGCTCGAAGACCTCGAACCCGCTCGCCGTAAACGGGCCGCCCGACGGCGCCGCCGCATCGTCCATCGGATAGTTCTCGAACACCACGATGCTCTCAAACAGCGGCTCAGGCGCCGGCACGTCGCTGCAGCGCTGGATCTCAACGAGCGGCAGGTGCGCGAACGGATCGCGCTCCACCTGGGCCGCCTGCAGCCGGGCCAGTAGCGCCGACACGGTCTCGCCGTCATCGACGGCGACTCGCACCGGCAGCGTGTTGATGAACAGCCCGATCATCGAATCGACCGCGGCCATCTCCGGCGGACGGCCGGCCACCGTGGCGCCAAACACCACCTCGTTCGATCCCGAATAGCGGCTCAACAACACCGACCACGCCGCCTGAACGACGATGCTCAGGGTGACGTGGCGGGACTGCGCAAGATGCTGCAGCGATCGAGTCGCTGCCTCGGACAGCGTGTGTGACGCCGCCACGAACCGGCGTGCCTGATCGGCTGGTCCGGCACCGCGATCGATGCCGAGACGAGTCGGGCTGCTGAAGCCGGCCAGCGCCCGCTGCCAGTACGCCGCCGCCGCGGCGTGATCCTGATTCGCCAGCCACTGGATGTAGTCACGGAACGGCCGCGTCGCAGGCAACGTCACCGGCCGCTGCGATAGCAGCGCCTCGTAGACCGACATTGCCTCGTTGAGCAGGAGCGGCAGGCACCAGCCATCCGTGAGGAGGTGATGGTGACTCCACACAAACTGCGCGCGCGAGCCATCGAGCTGCACCCAGGCGCAACGCATCAGCGGCGGCGCGTCGATGACGAAGCCTCGCTCGCGATCCGAGCGCAGCAGGTCCGTCAGGCGGGCCGGGCGCTCGGCGTCAGGCACGCCGCGCCAATCGAGCACTTGCCACGGCAGCTCGACGCGATCGAGCACGACCTGCAGGGGCTCGACACCATGGCCGGCGAGAAACGCCGTGCGCAGCGCCGGATGGCGATCGATGACCTGCTGCCAGGCACGCTGGAACAGCTCAGGGCGCACGTCGCCGTCCAGCACGCACGTCAGTTGAATGATGTCGACGCCGGAGTGTTCCTCGAACAAGGAGTGGAACACCATGCCCTGCTGCATCGGCGCCAGCGGATACGCATCTTCGACGTGGCGACCCCAGCGCTCAAACAGCGTCGCCAGCGTGGCCTCTGACGGCGCGGCCAGCCGGAAGTCCGACGCAGTGTAGCCACCGCTCGCGCCGTCCCGACAATGCTCAACCAGCGCCTCGAGCTCCCGAACGAAGTTGTCTGCGACGGCCTGGACCGTGGCCCGATCGTGCAGGTTGCGGCTGTAGGTCCACTGGAACTCCAGCTCGGCGCCATTGAGGATGCCGTTGATGTCGATCAGGTATCGCCGCCGGCCGGCGGAACTGTGCGCCGCGCCAGACGACTCCTCTGCCTGTCCGCTGAACACCTTGCTCCGACCGTCACCATCGAAGCGACCAAGGTAGTTGAAGCTGATTTCGGCTGCCGGCGCCTGCGTCAAGCCAGCATCAGCCATGTAGGTGAGCAGTCCGAATCGAAGTCCCTTGTCCGGCACGGACCGCAATTGCTCCTTCACGCGTGCGAGTGTGGCACCAGGCCCTTCTCCTCGCACTCGTGACAACACCACCGGATAGAAGGACGTGAAGACCCCCACCGTCCGGGACAGATCCACCTCGTCAAACAACTCCTCGCGACCGTGGCCTTCGAGGACGATGCGAATGGCGTCGTCGTTGGTCCACGACGCGATGGCGCGGGTCAATGCCGTCAGCAGCGCGTCGTTGATCTGCGTGCGGTAGGCAGCGGGCACCGCGGTCAGCAGCGCCTGCGTCGTCCCCGGCGACACGCGTACCGTGACGTGTTCGGCCGAGACGCCCGTATTGTGACCATCGTCTCCTTGCCGATCTCGCGGGAGCGGCATCACCGGCACACGGGCCGCCTCACCCCAGTAACGCGCCTCTGCGGTGACGATCGCCGACGAGGCATGGTCCTGCAGTCGTTCGGCCCAGTGCTTGAACGAAGTCGTCTTCGCCGGCAGCGTCACTGCCTGCCCCGCCTGCAATTGAGCGTAGGCCTGCGCGAAGTCCTCGATGAGGATGCGCCAGGAGACGCCGTCGACGGCGAGGTGGTGAATCACGATCAGCAGGCGATCGGGTTCGCCGTGACCGAGCCGATACAAGACCGCTCGGACAATCGGGCCGTGGCCGAGATGCAGGCTCCGCTGGCGCCGCTCCGCGTCGGCGGTGACAGCGGCCCGCGCATCCGCGACCGGCAGATGAGAGACATCGCGGACCACGAACGGCGTATCGAAGGTGCCGCCGTCGATGCGCAGGGCCGGAGGATTGACGGTCAGGTCGAATCTCGATCGCAGCGCATCATGGTGCAACAGGAGGTGCTGCACCGCCGATTCCGCTGGCTTCGACAGCAGCGGTGACGCCGCCAGCAACAGCACCGCCTGGTTGGCATGATGCGGCTCGGGCGACTTGCCCGCGAAGAACCAATGCTGAATCGGCGTCAGCGGCAGCGATCCGGTGACCAGCCCCTGCTCGGCGTGAATCGTGCGTCGCTCCGGCGCCACGCGAGACAACTCGCCGATCGTCTGCCATTCAAACAGCTGGCGAACCGTCAGGCCCAGGCCGGCGCGGTTCGCGCGGCTGATGATCTGGATGCTGAGGATCGAATCGCCGCCCAGTTCAAAGAAGTTGTCATGAACGCCGACGCGATCGACGCCGAGCACCTCTTGCCAGATGTCTGCGAGCAGCTGTTCGGTCGGCGTTCGCGGCGCGGTGTAGCCGCCGGTCGCAGCGCGCGCATCAACCGTCGGCAACGCGCGCCGATCGACCTTGCCGTGCTGATTCAACGGCAGTTCGTCGAGGAACACACACGCCGACGGCACCATGTACGCCGGCAGGCACGTCTTGAGATACGTCTGCAGATCGGCGCCGCCGATCGCCCGGTCTCCGGCGCGGACGCAATACGCCACTAGACGCCTGCTGCCGCCGGCTGCGTCCCCATGGGCCACGACCGCCGCCGCCCGAATGCCCGCGTGGGCGGTCAGGGCCGACTCGATGTCGCCCAGCTCGACGCGGAAACCGCGAATCTTGACCTGGTTGTCGGCGCGACCGATGAACTCGAGAGCGCCATCGGCGCGCCGCTTGACCAGGTCGCCGGTGCGATACAACCGGCTGCCCGGCTCCGACGCGAACGGATCCGGCAGGAACCGTTCCGCTGTCAGATCGGGGTGGCCGAAGTAGCCGCGAGCCACCTGACCGCCGCCGACGCACAACTCACCCACGACGCCGGCCGGCACTTGCTGCAGATTCCGATCAAGCACATAGGCCCGGCAGCCCGGAGCTGCGTGACCAATGTCGGGTGCATGCTCGGCGCCGGGCTCGACCGACGACACGGTGATCCAGACCGTCGCTTCGGTCGGGCCGTATTCGTTGTAGAGCGACGCCTGCGGAATCAATTCGGCGTGGCGGGCGACCAGCGCCTGGCTGAGCGCCTCGCCGCCAACCGCCACGGTTCGCAAGGTCGAGAGCTGCCCGGCGGTCGCCAGGTCGAGCATCGATCCATAGAGTGCCGGCCCGGTCATCACGTGCGAACAGCCGGTCTCTTCGAGCCGTCGCACCAGCTCCAGCGGCTCCATCGCGTCGTCGGGTCCGACCACCAGGCAGGCACCCTGGCAGAGCGCCCAGAAGATGGCGCCGTTGCCGGCGTCGAAGGCAAACGACAGCGGCGAGAACAACGCCGTCATCGGCTCCGTGTAGTAGGCCTGACGCGCCGCGATGGCACGCACCAGGTTGGCGTGCGACACGGTCACGCCCTTCGGACGACCGCTCGAGCCAGAGGTGTAGATAATGTATGCGAGGTTGCTGGCGTGGACGACGGCTGACGCCGCGGGCACCTCGGACACGTCGTCAACCAACAGCCGCGGCGTCGAGACCGGCGGGAGATGCGCAGCGACATCGCGGCTCGTGACCACCACCGCCATGCCCGTCTCTTCGGTCATGTGGCGAAGACGATCGGCGGGCGCGCCGACGTCCAGCGGCACATAGCATCCCCCCGCCTTCAACACGCCGAGCATTGCGGCAACGGCATCAATACCGCGATGCAGGAAGATGCCCACCGTGACATCCGGACCGACGCCCTTCGCGCGCAACGCCGACGCCAGGCCGGCAGCCCGATCGTTCAGTGCTGCGTAGGTGATGGTGTCACGGCCGGCCCGAACCGCCAGCGCGCCAGGGGTGTTCGCCGCCTGCACCTCGAACATCCGCGTGACGGTCGGTTCCGCGGGCGCGACTGACGTAATCGCGTCGGACTCGGTCCGATCCACGACCTGAACGTCACGCAGGCGGCGCGTGGGCCCGGCCGCCATTGACGACAGCACGTCCCCGAAATGGCCGGCCAGCCGATCAATCGTTGAGTCGTCGAACAGGTCGGTGTCGTACTCGAACAGGCACGCCAGACCAGCGTTGGTGCGTTCGAGCGACAGGGTGATGTCGAACTTGGCGGCCACGGCCGTTGGATCAACGTTGGAGATTCGCAGATCCGTCTGCTGCAGATCCGGCGCCGGGGCATTCTGCAGCACCAGCATGACCTGGAAGATCGGCGCGTGGCCGAGGTTCCGTTCGGGCCGGAGTTCCTCGACCAGTTGCTCGAATGGCACATCCTGGTGGCCGTAGGCCGCCAGCGCCGTGTTGCGCACTCGTCCCAGCAGCTCCCGGACCGTCGGCTCTCCCGACAGATCGACACGGAACGGCAGCGTGTTGACGAAGAACCCCAGCAGTGGCTCAAGTTCGGGCCGCACGCGGTTTGCCATCGGCGAGCCGATCACGATATCGGTGGCGCCGGTGTAGCGATGCAACAGGATCGCGAATCCGGCCAGCGCCGTCATGAACAGCGTGGCGTCCGCCTGTCTGCCGAGCGCCTCCAGTTGCCCCACGAGCGCCGGCTCGAGGTGGAACGCTTTCAGGCGACCACGATGACGCTGCAACTTCGGCCGCGGCCGGTCGGTGGGCAGTTCGAGCAGGGCCGGCGCACCGGCGAGTTCGCGGCGCCAGAACTCCCGCTGCGCGCCGATCACCGCATCGCCAAGCCAGGACCGCTGCCAGGCCGCATAGTCCGCGTATTGAATCGGCAGTGCCGGCAGCGGCGATGCGGAACCCCGCTCCGCGGCTGCATACCGCGTCGACAGCTCGTGAATCAGCACGCCCATCGACCATTCGTCAGCAATGATGTGGTGCACCGACAGCAGCAAGTGGTGAACCGTGGCGCTCTGCCGGATCAGCACCGCGCGCATCAACCGATCGCTCGCCAGATTGAACGGCCGCGCGACCTCGGCCGCCATCAGTCGTTCAATCTCAGCCTGCTGCGTGCCCCCCGTCGCCTGAGCGGAGGCGGGCTGGCTGCGCAGGTCGAGATGCTCGACGTTGACGTGCTCGATCGCGAATCCTGTACCGGGCGTGACCATGACGACCGGGTGGCCGTCCTGCTCGACAAAGTTGGTCCGCAGCACTTCATGGCGTTCGACCACCGCCTGAAACGCGCGCTCGAGCGCGCTCACGCTCAGCGGTCCGTCGAATCGAACGGCGCCGAACAGGTTGTAGCTGGTGGAGGCGCCTTCAAGCTGGTCGAGGAACCAGAGACGCTGCTGCGCGAACGATAGCGGCAACGCGTTGACCGCTGCGCGGTCGATCGCCAGGATCGGCGGCAGGACCGGGCGCTGCGACGAGCGGTCGGACACCAACCGGACAGCAAGGTCTCCCAGGCGCGGCGCGTCGAACAACACCTGAATCGGCAGCTCAACACCGCACGTCTCGCGCACGCGCGAGATCATCTGCATGGCCAGCAGCGAGTGGCCACCGAGCTCGAAGAAGTTGTCACCGACGCCGACCCTCGGCACATCGAGGATGTCGATCCAGATTGCCGCCAGCTGCCGCTCGATCTCCGTCGCCGGCGCCACATACGACGCATCGTCCGTGACGCGATCCGGCGCGGGCAGCGCGTGCCGGTTGAGCTTGCCATTCGGTGTCAGCGGGAACCGGTCGAGGCACAGGATCGCGGATGGCTGCATGTACGACGGCAGTCGCGATGCCAGCAGTTGGCGAACCTCGGCCATGACCATTCGGTCGCCGGCATTGCGAACCGGGTCGTTGGTGAGCCCGGTGAGCGGGCCTGCTGCCGGCTGGCCGCTCACCACCGCGGCATGCACTTCGGACGCGGTCCTCGAATCTCCGCGATGGAACAACGCATCGATGCGGCGGCCAGGCTCAGACGCCGACCAGCGGACCGACACTGAGTACCCCAGTGACTCCCCAATCTGCCAGATCTCTTCGGGGTCGATGCCGGTCGATTCGAGTCTCGCTCGAACGTCCGAGACGGTCCCGCCCGACGTCCGCTCACCGAGCCACTGGAGCACCGCTGCGTCCCCGGCCAGCCTCCGGTTCAGCACGCCCTCGATCAGCATCGTGTTCGCCTGATGACCAGCCAGGATGGCGTGCACGGCGTCCCGATCGAGGCCGGCCACAGCGCCATCAATCCGCGTAATCTGCGAGGCCGTAAGCGCGGACGCGGGCGATGCCAGGTGCAGCACCACGTCGTAACGGAACCGGCTCATCTCGGTGGCAGCCGAGTGGCGCTTCACCAGCAGTTCGACGCGCGACAGCCGCGGCAACTGCCCGCCAAGCGCCGAAAAGAACTCCGGCGCAATCAGCAACTCCTCTTCCCGGTCAGCGGTCGCTGCGACACGACGACCCAGTTCCTCTCTCGAGCAGTCGTCAGCCGCCTTGAAGAACTCTACCGACGCACGGAACAACCGCGCCAGCGGGAGCGACCGGACGTCGCCGAGGACAATCGCGCCACCATCCTTGACCGCCGCCGCCGCCGTCTTCAGCACGCCGAGGAGGTAGTCCGCGCTCGGGAAGTACTGAATCACCGAATTCAAGACGACGGCGTCGTAGCCATGGCGGTCGGCGGGATCGAATGCGTCCGCCTGCGCCCTGCGTAGCGTGACGTTGGTGAGGCCGCGCCGCTCGACCGAGGCGCGCAGTCGCGCAACCACCGACTCGGACATGTCGATGCCAGTGAACGCTTCGACGTGCGGCGCCACATGATGCAGCACCATGCCGGTGCCGCAGCCAATCTCCATCACGCGCTTCGGTGACAGCGCCAGGATGCGCGCAACCGTCTCGTCCAGCCAGGCGCGCATGTCCGGCGCCGGGATCAACTGGCCGGTATAGCTGCTGAACCAACCGGAGGTATCGAACGTCGCGTCCCGGTCCTCGCCAGCCCGCCCGTAAATGTCGTTCCAGACGGTGCGCCATTTGTCCACCTGGCCATCGACCAGGGTGTCGGTGGCCGTGCTCGCCGTGACCGCCGAATCGCGTTCGAGATACGCGACCAGCTGCGGCTGGCCAGGCTGGTCCTGGCGGCACAACACCACGGAGTGGCGCACGGCGGGGTGCTGGTCGATCACCGCTTCAATTTCGCCAAGCTCAATGCGGAAACCACGCAGCTTGATCTGGTGATCGACGCGACCGATGAACTCGATGGTGCCGTCCTGGCGATACCTGCACAGGTCCCCGGTCCGATACATCCGCGATCCGGGGGCGCCGAACGGATTCGGCACGAACACCGCGGCGGTCAGATCCGGCCGGCCGAAGTAACCGCGCGCCAGGCCGTCGCCGGCGATGCAGAGTTCGCCGGGCACACCGACGGGCACCGGTTGCACGTGGGCATCGACGATGAAGATCTGGGTGTTGGCGATGGGATGCCCGATGGGTTCCTTCGCCTCAACGGCTGTGGCAGTACCCGCGTGTTCGACGCGTGAGACGGCAGACCAGATGGCCGTCTCGGTTGGGCCGTAGAGATTCCACAACTCCACGCCCTTCGCCAGGAGTCGCGCCGACAAATCGGTCGACAGCGCCTCGCCGCCGCAGAAGGCGCGCTCGAGCGGCGTGCCCTGCCAGTCGGTAGCGAGCAGCATCTGCCACGTCGCCGGCGTCGCCTGCATCACGTTCGCGCCGGACGCCCGCATCGCGTCGAACAGCTTGACGCCGTCGACAGCGGTGTCCTGCGGCACGATCACCACGCGCGCGCCGACCAGCAGCGGCAGGTACAGCTCGAGCGCGGAGATGTCGAACGAGATCGTCGTGACCGCCAGCAGGACATCGTCTCGATCGAGCCCGGGCTCCCGCCGCATCGACTCCAGGAAATTGACCAGCGCGCCGTGCGAAATCTGAACGCCCTTCGGCGTCCCCGTCGAGCCGGACGTATACAGCACGTAGGCCAGCTGATCAGGTCGAACGGCGTGGTTTGCCGGCGCCGGAGCCGCCGCGATCGTCTCCCAGTCGCGATCGAGCAGTACCCGAATCGCCGGACCATCGGGCAACAATGACGCCGTCTCGCTGGTTGCCAGGATCACCCGGAGGCGCGAGTTGTCGGCCATCACCGCCAGGCGTTCGGTTGGAAACGCCGGATCCAACGGCACGTACGCACCACCAGATTTCAGAATGCCGAGCAGGCCGACGACCGTATCGAAGCCGCGTGGGACGCACACCCCCACGGGCGTCTCCGCACCGACGCCGATCGACTGCAGGAATCCGGCCACCTGACTGGCGCGCCGGCTGAGCGTCGCGTAGTCGAGTGTCAGGTCGCCGCTCTGTAGCGCGATTCGAGCCGGCTCGCGAACCACCTGCTCTTCGAACAGCTGCACCACCGTCCTGTCGGCCACCGGCCGGGCGGTCGCATTCCAGTCTGTCAGAACCCGGTCGCGCTCCCCGTCAGTCAGCAGCGGCACGCGCGACAGCGGTGTGGCCGCATCGGCCGTCATGCCATCGAGCATCGCCTGGTAGTGCGCCACGACACGCTCGATGGTGGCGTGATCGAACAGGTCGGTATTGAACTCGAGCTCGCCCTCGATCATGCCGCCGCGCTCTCGCAGCTTGATCGTGAGATCGAACATCGAGCTGCCGGCGTCGACCGCGATCTCGTCCAGCGTAACGCCTGGCAGGCGCACGTCATCCAGCGGCGCACTCTGCAGGATGAACATCACCTGGAAGATCGGCGAGAAGCCGAGCTGCCGGGCAGGCTGCAGTTCTTCCACCAGGCGCTCGAACGGCACATCCTGATTGCCGAACGCGCCGAGCGCCGACCGTCTGACGCGCGCCATCAGGTCACTCGCGGACGGGTCGCCGGACAGGTCCATGCGCATCGCCAGGGTGTTCACGAAGAACCCGACCAGCGGCTCCAGTTCCTTGCGCACGCGATTCGCCACCGGCGTGCCGATCACGAAGTCATCCTGGCGGCTGTAGCGCCACATCACCGCCGCACACGCGGCGCAGAGCGTCATGAACAGCGATGCGTCGTGGCGTCGGCTCAGCGTCCTGATCGCATCCAGGCGCCGGCCATCGATCGTGAACTGATGGGTGTGACCCCTGAAGGTCTGCACCGCCGGGCGCGGCCGGTCGGTCGGCAGGGCCAGCAACGCCGGCGCGCCCGACAGGTGCTCGCGCCAGAACGCGATCTGCGGATCCAGCTGCGGTCCGGACAACCACTCACGCTGCCATCGGGCGAAGTCGCCGTACTGAATCGGCAATTCCGGCAGCGGACTGGGCTGCCCCGCCGCCATGGCGGTGTAGAGCGTGAGCAGCTCCTTGACGATCACGCCCAGCGACCACCCGTCCGAGACGATGTGATGCATGTTGACCAGCATCGCGTGATCGTGCGGATCGAACCGCAGGAGGGTGGTGCGCATCAAGCGATCGTTCGCCAGGTCGAACGGCCGCCGTGCATCCTCGCTGGAACGCCGGGCAATCTCGACATCCCGTCCGGCCTGGTCCAGCCCGGGCAACTCGACCACCGTGCAGTGCCCATCCACGCCATCCCGCACGTGAGCGACGGGTCTGCCGTCGGCCGTTCGGACGTTGGTGCGAAGTACTTCGTGCCGGCGAATGATCTCGGACAGCGCGCGCTCGAGGATGCCAACGTCCAGCAGTCCGCGCATGCGAAACGCCGTCGGCATGTTGTAGGTGGCGCTCGGCCCCTCGAGGTGATCGAGGAACCACAGGCGCTGCTGCGCAAACGACAGCCCTGGCGCAGCTCCAGCGGGACGACGAGGAATCGTCGTCTCGGCCGGCTTCGCCTGCTCCAGCATTCTCTGCAAGAGGGCGCGCTTCGCCGGAGACAGCGACGCCAGTCTGCTGGAGAGATCGTCCATTGGTTACGAGTGCCCTGCCTTGAGCCCGGTCGCAGGATCGCGATGCTCCGCCAACTGTGCTGCCGCCTCCTCGTCACTCATGTGCTCGAGCCGGTCGAGCAGCGCGGCCAGCGTCGCCTGATCGTCGATCACCGCCAGCCTCGCCCACTCCGCGGCGAGATCGGCGATGGTCTGGTGCTGGAACAGCGCATTCAGCTCCAGCGTGGCGCCGAAGTCCTGCTTCAGGCGCGTGAGCATCTGCGTCGCGATCAGCGAATGGCCGCCGAGATCGAAGAAGTTGTCGTGGATGCCGATCGAGTTGACGCCGAGCAACTCCTGCCAGATTCCGGCGAGCTTCGACTCGCGATCGTTCCTCGGAGCGGCATATTCGCTGTCGAGGTCGGGACGCGCGTATCCCACCAGGGCCGGCTCGGCCACGGGCGCGACCGCCAATGCCGGCGGCGACGCGCCGTCCGGCGCGTGCGCCGCACTGCGCGGCTCGATCCAGTAGCGTTGGCGCTGGAACGGATACACCGGCAGCGAGACACGCCGGCGGCCCTGGCCCTCGTGGAACTGCTGCCAGTCGACCGTCACACCCGCCAGCCACAACTCACCCAAGGCGGCGACTGCCGCCTGTTGGTCGTCGCGCGACTCGCTCGCATGTGGCAGGCTGGTGATCGTCAGTGGCGAATCGACACCGAGCTGCCTGGCCAGCCCTGACAGCGCGCGGCCTGGACCTACTTCCAGCAGGGTGGGCTGCGTCTCGCGCAGCAGGTGCGTCAGGCCCGCCGAGAACCGGACGGCGTGACGCAGGTGATCGGCCCAATACTGCGGCCGCACCGCCTCGTCAGCCGTGATCCACGTGCCGGTTCGATTCGACACGAACCGAAGCCGTGGCGCGTTCAACCGCACCCGGCTGAGCGCATCCACGAACGGCGCCAGCATCGGCTCCATCATCGACGAGTGGAACGCATGCGAGGTGTGGAGGCGCTGGCACGAAATGTGGCGGCGGGTCAGCTCCTGCTCGAACGCATCTGCCGCGGTTGCGGGCCCTGACACAACACAGGTCGTGGGGCTATTCACGGCCGCAATCTCCATCGAGCCGCCCAGCAGCGGCTCGACCTCGTGCTCGGGCAGCAGCACCGCCAGCATCACGCCCGGCGACATGCTCTGCATCAGCCGTCCACGCGTCGCGACGATGTTCAAGGCGTCGGGCAGCGAGAACACGCCAGCGAGGCAGGCCGCCACGTACTCCCCGATGCTGTGGCCGATCATCGCCGTGGGCGTCACGCCCCATCGCATCCAGAGTTGCGCGAGCGCATACTCCACGGTGAACAGTGCCGGTTGCGCGATCGCCGTCTGCTGCAGATCGTGTACCGCGGTCTTCGCGGCATCCGGTTCGGCATAGATCAGCCGGCGCAGGTCAAGGCCGAGCACCGGCTTCAGTAATTCAGCACAGCGATCGATATCGCAGCGGAAGGACGCTTCACGGTCGTACAGCGCGCGCGTCATGCCCGGATGCTGACTGCCCTGCCCGGGGAACATGAAGGCCACCGCGGTCCCCGCCTCTTCCGCCAACGCGCTCCGCAGCCGCCTGGCGTCACCGAGCGCGGCCACTGCTTCGTCTGCGGTTCGCGCGGTCACGACCGCGCGGCGAGCGAACTGCCGCCTGCCGACCTGCAGCGTGTACGCCACATCGGCAAGATTCACGCCCGGGTTGTCCGTCAAGTGATTCGTGAGCTCGCTGACCGCATCCTGCAACGCCGCCGGCGTCTTGGCGGACAACACCAACAATTGATCCGGACGCGACGCGGCACTCGCCGGCCGCGCGGGCGCCTCTTCGATAATCGCGTGCGCGTTGGTACCGCCGACACCGAACGAACTCAGCCCGGCGCGCCGCGGATGATGGGCGCTTCGCGGCCAGTCCATCAGTTCGCCGACCACGTAGAACGGACTCTGCTCGATCTTCAGTTCCGGATTCGCTGACGTGAAGTGCAGGCTCGGCGCCATCTGGCCATGTTGCAGGCCCAGGACGACCTTCAATAAGCCGGCCAGGCCGGCGGCGGTGTCGGCGTGGCCGATATTGGACTTCACCGAGCCCAGGCCGCAGAAACCGGTGCGCGCCGTCTTCCGGCGATACGCCTGCGTCAGTCCCGCCACTTCGATCGGATCGCCAAGCGGGGTCGCCGTGCCATGCGCCTCAACGTAGGAAATCGTGTCAGGCTCGACGCCAGCCATTTCGAGCGCTTCTGAAATCACGTCCGCCTGGCCGTTGATGCTGGGGGCCGTATAGCCAACCTTGTGGCGTCCGTCGTTGTTGACCGCGGTCCCCTTGATCACCGCGTAGATCGAATCGCCGTCCGCCACCGCGTCATCGAGGCGCTTCAGCACCACCGCCGCCACGCCGCTGCCGTCGATCAGCCCGCTCTTGGTCGCATCGAACGGCCGGCACAGGCCGTCCGGCGAATAGGCGGCGCCCGCCTCGTAGATGTGCCCGACCTTCTGGGGAAAGTGCACGCTCACCGCACCGACGATCGACATGTCGGACTGCTGCGTCAGCAGGTGCTGACACGCGAAGTGGATCGCCACCAGCGACGAGGAACAGGCGGTACTGACGTTCAGGCTCGCGCCCGTGAGGTTCATGGCATAGGCAATGCGGGTCGCAACGAAATCCTTGTCGTTGCAGATCGACAGGTGGAAGCCGCCGACACGTTGCGCGAGGCCGGGGTGCGAACAAATGTTGAACGCCAGGTAGGTGTTCAAGCCGGTGCTCGTGAACGCCGCGATTCGGCCCGGGTATCTCTCCGAGTCGTAGCCCGCGTCCTCGAGAGCGTGCCACGCACACTCCATTAGCAGGCGATGCTGCGGATCCATCAACTCGGCTTCGCGCGGGGAGATGCCGAAGAAGGCCGCATCAAACAGGTCCGCATCGTCCAGCACACCCTTGGCGGCGATGAAGTCGGGGTGACGAATGACCTCGATCGGGAACAGGCCCGTCGCCATCAGCTCCTCTTCCGAGAAGTGACCAATCGCATCGACGCCGCCCTGCAGGTTGTGCCAGAACGCGCGCAGGTCGCGGGCGCCTGGAAAGCGCCCGGCCATGCCGATGATGGCAATGTCGTCGGTCGGTTCGTGCTGGCTCATCGTCTATACCTGCTGCGATGCTTCCCGCGCGCGGCGGTTGGCCTGCCGGCGCGCGGAGCTCTTCTGGCGCTGCGCGCGCTGCCGGATGTCGTCGCCGGCAGCCGGAGCAGCGGCCTCGCCGCCGCCAATGTGGGCGGCCAGCGCGCGAATGGTCGGGTACTGGAACAGATCGAGGACCCGGCACGTGCCGCCAGCCAGCGTCTCGATCTGCCTGAACGCGTCGAGCGCCAGCAGCGAGGTGCCGCCCAGGTCGAAGAAGTTGTCGTGCGCACCAACCTGATTCAGGTTCAGCACCTGCTTCCAGATGCCGGCGAGGGCATCCTCAATCGGACCACGAGGGGCCACGAACTCGGCGGCCTGCTCGGGGCGTTCACGATCCGGAGCGGGCAGCGCCGCACGGTCGATCTTGCCGTTGGTGGTCAACGGCATCGTGTCCACCCGAATGAACGCCGCCGGCACCATGTATTCCGGCAGCGTTCGGCGCAGGTCCTCGCGCAGTCTACTGATGGACAGCAGCGCGCTCTCCTCGGCGCGCAGGTAAGCCACCAGGCGCGGATTCGCGGGATCGTCGTTCCGCAACAGCACCGCAGCCTCGCGCACGCCCGGTTGCTGCAGCAGCACATGCTCGATTTCCGGCAGCTCGATGCGATAGCCGCGCAACTTGATCTGGCCGTCGATTCGGCCGAGATACTCGAGCTGTCCGTCTGCCCGGTAGCGTGCGCGATCGCCGGTCCTGTAGAGGCGATCGCCAGCGCGCCCGCGCCCGCCGCGCTCGGCGAACGGATCCGGCACGAATGCGGCGGCGGTCAGGTCCGCGCGGTTGAAATAGCCGCGCGCCACTCCTTCGCCGCCGATGTACAGTTCGCCGGCCACGCCGATTGGCGCCGGCTCGAGGTGATCGTCAAGCACATACAGTTGCGCACCGCCAATCGGACGGCCGATCGGAACGGTGTCGCCAGACAGCGCGCCGAACTCGAACGTGCAACAGCCAACCACGGCCTCGGTCGGTCCGTACTCATTGACGATGCGGACGGAGTCATGACGGGTCCAGTTGACGAGCGCCTGCGGCGCAATCGCCTCGCCACCGAGGACCACGCGGCGAACGGCGCCCGCGTGCGGACCATCCGGCAACAGCCGGTTGACCGCATCCAGATGCGCCGGCGTGATCTTGATGAAGCGGTACCCGGCCTTGCCGGTCAGCGCGTTGGCCAACGCCGGCAATTCCTCCCCTTCCGGCAACAACTCCGCACAGCCGCCGACGACCAGCGGCACGAACAGGCTCGTGATGGTGGCGTCGAAGCCGACTGAGCCGAGCACGGGCGTACCGCCATCGGCCTCGTACGCCTGTGCCGCCCACAACAGGTAGTTGGTGAGGCCGCGATGCGGCACCACCACACCCTTGGGCCGGCCCGTCGAGCCCGACGTGTAGATCACATAGGCCGGGCTCTCAAGGCTGATCGCGATTGGCAGGTTGTCCGTCGCCTCACGATCGAGCAGGTCGCGATCGCGATCGAGACAGCACACCGCGCCGGGCGGCGTCGGCAGCGACGCCAGCAGATCCTCGTGCGTCAACAGCATCGAGACGCCGGCGTCGCCGATGATGTGCTCGATCCGTCCGGCCGGATAAGAGGGATCGATCGGGACGTAGGCGGCCCCTGCCTTCATCGACCCGAGCAGCGCCACCAGCAGATCGGTGGAGCGCCGGAGGTAGACCGCGACACGCTGCTCGGGACCGACGCCCGATTGCCTCAGGAATCGCGCCAGCTGGTTGGCGCGCGCGTTCAGTTCGCGGAATGTCAGGCGGCGGCCAGCGGGTCCACGCTCGACCACCGCTACCGAATCAGGGCGCTGCTGCGCCAGCGACTCACACAGCTGGTGCGCGCACCGGTCAATCGTCTGCGCCGCGCCGGCGTTCCAGTCGACCAGCTGCGTCCGCATCGACCGCGCATCCAACAGCGGCAACGCGTGCACGTCGGTGTCCGGATGATCGACAACGCCCTGCAGCAACGTCTCGTAGTGCTGCAGGAACCGGTCGATCGTCGCCGCCTCGAAGAGATCCGTTCGGTAGTCGCACTCGAGGACGACGCCGGTCTCGTAGACGTTGGCCGTCAGCGTCAGGTCCATGCGCGCGAACGTGCCATGACGCGGGAACGGCGACATCCTCAGGCCGCCTGCCACCGACGGGAACAACGGCCGCTCCAGGTTGAACACCGCCGAGACGAGCGGCGCGCGGCTGATGTCGCGCTTGAGATGCAGCGCATTCAGCAACCGCGCGAACGGATAGTCCTGGTGCTGGAAGGCGTCCAGCAGCGTGCCGCGAGTCTGGCGCAAATGCTCAAGGGCCGTCAGGCGGCCCGCTCCGGGAATCGTGCTCACCATCGGCAGGAGGTGCGCGCAGTAGCCAACCAGCGTGTCGCTGCGTTCAGGCGCCCGGCCCGCGCTCGGGCAGCCCACGACGATCGTTTCCTGGCCGCTCAGGCGATGCAACAGCAACTGATAGACGCCAAGCAGCAGCATGAACGGCGTGAAGCCGCGCGAACCGGCCAGCTTCGTCGCGCGCGCCATCAAGGACGCCTCGATGGTCCGGCGTCGAACGGAACCGTTGAAGGTCCTCACCGCCGGACGAGGACGATCGGCCGGGATATCGCCGGGCGCCGGCTGCCCCTTCAGCTGCGCCAGCCAATACGCTTCGTGCGCCTGCATGGCGGCGGTAGCTGACTGCGCCTCGTGCCAGCGGATGAAATCGCGATACTGCATCGGCGCCGGCAGGTGCGCGGGCGCCCCGCCGCGCTGGGCGGCATACAACGCGTTGATTTCCCCAATCACGTTGACCATCGACAGGCCGTCTGTCAGCAGATGGTGGGAACTCAGGACCAGCACGTGACGACCCTCGGCCACCTTGAGCAGCGTTGCCGAGAACACCGGCCCGTTCACGAAGTCGAACAGCGTCCGGTTGAGGCCCTCAAGGTGGACCAGCACGTCCTGGTCGGGAGTCGCGGAGGCAGACACGTCGAGGTAGTTCGGCGCCACCGCAGACGGCGGATGGACCACGAGGCGATCGGCCCTGGGATCCACCGTTGTTCGCAGCGACTCGTGCCGGGCCACCACCTGTGTCAGCGCCTGCGTGAACGCATCGCGATCGAGCTCACCGTCGATCGTCAGCACGGCCGGATCGTTGTAGGCGCGGGCACCGTCGTCAGACATCTTGGCCAGCAGCCAGAGTTGCTGCTGCGCCTCGCTCATCGGATAGGAATAGGTCTGGGACGGCGCGACCGACCACTCCTTTCTCACGCCGTTCAGCGACGTCAGCCCGCCGAGCGCGAGCGCCATCGGGACGCCGAAGTCCACGAAGCACGCAATCTCATCGACGCCGGCGGCACGGAGACGCTCGATGATCGGGCGGACCGTGTCCGGCGAGCCGATCAGCGCACTCGAGCCGACGTACTTGTCGTAGGCCGTCTGGACGATGAATTCGCGATCCGCGGCAGACAGGCCGTCCAGATCCACCGCCATGCCCTGGCTCTTCGCGAGCTGCTTGAACAGCGTCATCGACGACAGCAGGTAGTCACACAGCGGACGTCTGGCCTCCCGCACCGCCTGCTCTGCGTCGTCTCGCACGTAGGTGTGCAGCAGGACGGTGACGGTGCCGGCCTCGGGATCGTGCCCATGGGCAGCGAGTGTCTCGCGATACAACGCGACGTTGCCGGCGAGTTCGTCGACCGTCTGCCCCATCAGGTTGGTCAACACGCCGACCCCAAGCTCGCCGGCCTTGCGATAGGTCTCCGCGTTGTTGACGATCGTCAGCCAGCACGGCAGTTCCGGCTGGCGTGGCAGCGGATGCAGGGTGACCGGTACGGCCGTGCCCGATCCGTTGCGGAGCGTGACGGGCTCCCCGCGCCAGATCTTCCTGACGGTCTCGATCGTCTCGAACGTAATCTCTCGCTGCCTGCCGTAGTTCTGCGGCGCGAACACGAAGTCATTGGGATGCCAGCCGGATGCGAACGCCACGCCGACGCGTCCACCGGCCAGGTTATCGACCAGCGACCACTCTTCCGCGACGCGCATCGGATGATGCAGCGGGGCGACCACGCTGCCGGCGCGCAGGCCGATGCGCGTGGTCTCACGCGCCAGTGCCGCCGCCAGCACAGACGGATTCGGCGACAGGCCGCCAAAGTCGTGGAAGTGACGCTCCGGTACCCACAGCGCCTCGAAGCCCTCCGCATCCGCGAACCGCGCGCCCTCGATCAGCAGCGCGTACTTCTCAGGTGAATACGCCGCCTGATAGCTGCCGAAATACGACAGGCTGAACTGCAGTGGCCGGGTCGAGATTCGTGGCTCGGCCACCCGCGAACGAACGACGTTCGACTCCTTCTGTCCCAGCTTCGACTTGCCACGGTCCCAGAATCCGCTCGCGTCGGCCTTCGCCGGCGCGGGCGCTGCCGGTGGGGCCGGCGGCGCAGCCGCACCGTCGCGCGGCGGCAGAAGTCCTTCCGCCCGCAGATCCGCGATCGTGTCCTTCACGGCCTGAACCACGCGCGCCAGATCCTCGTCCGTATGCGCAGTCGACAGGAAGCAGTTGCGCCATTCCCAGATGTACACGCCCTTGTCGAGCAGGTGGTAGAAGAACAGCTCGAGATTCCCGGAGAACTCGAAGCGGAAGATCGACGAGAAGTGCGAGACGCGAATCGACAGCTGTTCCGACACGAAGAACTCATTCAACGTCGCCGCAAACGCAGCCGTGCGCTCGTTCAGTCGTTCTTGCAGCGCGGGTCCCTGTGCCTTCAGGTGACGCAGCACGGCGAGCGACGCGGCCATCGCCAGCGGATGCTGGCAGAACGTGCCGCCGAAGTAGGTGCGCGACGCGGCTGGATACGACTGGTCGCCGTACTGCCAGGTGCCGCCGTCGATGCCGTCGAGGAACTTCGCCTGCCCCGCCACCGCCCCGATCGGCATGCCGCCGCCGATGATCTTTCCGTAGGTGGCCAGATCGGCCTCAATGCCGAACAGCCCCTGGCAGCCTGCGGGATGTGCCCGAAATCCGGTGATCATCTCGTCGAACACCAGCGCGGTGCCCGAGGCTGCGGTCAACGCGCGCAGTTCGCGGAGGAACTCGATCGGCTGGAAATCCGGACGCCGGCTCTGCACCGGTTCCACGAACACCGCGGCGATCTCGTGCGCGATGCTGCGGATGGTCTCGAGCGACTGCGGCGTGCCGTACTCGAGGACGACGACATCCTTCGCTACGCCCGCCGGAATGCCGGGCGCCACCGGCTCGGCTTCGAGCATCGCCGGGTTGATCGACCGCTGCGCCAGGGTGCCATCCGAGTGACCGTGGTATGAGCCCTCGAACATCACCACCTTGGTCCGTCCGGTCGCCGCGCGAACCAGGCGCAGCGCGGTCATCACCGCTTCCGTTCCCGAGTTGGTGAACACCACCCGCTGCTTGCCAGTCAGCTCGCAGAACAGCCGCGATACTTCCTCCATCAGATCGGAGCGCATGCCGAGCTGAATGCCCCGGTTCAGCTCGTCCGCGATCGCCTGGCACGCGAAGTCCGGCTTGCTGCCAAACAACAGCGCCCCAAACCCCATCGTCAAGTCGACGTAGTGGTTGCCGTCGACGTCGCGGAGCCACGAGCCAAGCGCTTCCGAGCCGGTGATCGGGTAGAGGATCTCTTTGGTCGAGAAGCGGAACCCAACGGTCGCGCGGCTGTCGGCCAGATGCGCCCGGGCCGCATCTGCCAGCGCCTTCGAGCGCTGCGTTCTCTTCGCGAAGCGCGTGATGAAGCTGTCGAGGCTGCGCTGCTGCTGTTCGTTCAACCCAGACGGCTTGACCGAGATGCCCTGACGCAGATCGTTGAGCGGTGACGATCGCGATGGCTGAGGCTTCACGGCCACCTGACCCTCGACGGCGGTGGCCGCCGCGACCCTGGTCGTGGCGCCGGTGTGCGTGCCGGGCATCCGCGCCAACAATTCCAGCTGGCGCGACATCAACTCCATCTGCGCACGCACGATCTGCGCCAGTTCAGAGCTCGAACCGTCGATCAACGGCAGGACCGGACGCGCCACCGCCGGCATTCCGACGGGTGGCACCACCTGCGCCGTGGCCACCCCCGGCTCGACCGAAGGCCGCGCGACCGGTCCGGCGGCTCTCACCTCTGGAGCAGGAGGAGCCGGCATCCGATCCGCGATGTAGTCGGCAAGTGCCGACACCGAGACGATCTCTTCGAAGAACTGGCGGATCTCCACCTTGACGCCGAACTGCTCGTCGAGGCGACGGGCGGCGTGGACGAGGATCAGCGAGTCGGCGCCCATCTCCAGGAACGGCACGTCGAGCGGAACGTCGTCCGGGCGCTCCCGGAGCAGGTCGGCCACCAGCGCGATGACGCCGCCGCGAACGTCGTCACGATGTCGCTGTGACTGCTGCTGCGCGGTATCAGGGCCGGACGCGGTGGAATCGCTGGAACCAGCACTCATCGTCTCGTCTCTTTCCGTGATCCAGTAACGCTTGCGTTGGAAGCGATAGGTCGGCAACTGCACGCGGGTCCGGTCGATGCCCGCATCCAGGGCCGCCCAGTCGACGTCGGCGCCGTGCGCGTAGGCGTCAGCCAGGTCGGCCATCACCTTCGGCCAGTCGGGAGCATTCGCGCGCGCTTCATCCAACGCGCAACGGACGCTCCGCCTGACCACATCCGCCGGACGCGCCGGCGCGGTGGAGTCCGCCGGCATGCGGAACAGGCCAACCGCCTCGCGTCCCTCGCCGAGCGCGAGCAGCCCGTCGCGGAGGTCCGCGATGGTCACTCCGCAGATGGCCGCGCGAATCTTGAAATGATTCCGGCCGCGGTTCGCGGTGCTGCAAATATCGGCAAGGTCAGCATCGGCGCGGCGGGTCAACCACTCGCGATACGCCGCAGCCAGCTCGGTGAGCGCGCCAGGTGTCTTCGCCGACAGCGCGAGCACATGCACCGCGCGATCCGGTGCGGGTCGTGCGATCGAGGTGTGCGGTGCCTCCTCGAGAATCACGTGCGCGTTGGAGCCGCTGACGCCGAAGGCGCTCAACGCCGCGAACCGGCGCTTGGTTCCCTGCCGCCAGTCGACCGACTCACGAACCGGCTGGAGATTGAGGCCGGTCCAGTCGATCTTCGGATTCGGCTGCTTGACGTGCAGTGTCTGCGGAATGCGCCCATGCCCCATCGCCAGGACGAGCTTGATCAAACCAACCACGCCCGCGGCTGATTCGAGATGACCGATGTTCGACTTGACCGACCCGAGGAGCAGCGGCTGCGTGCGGCCGGCCGCCTGGCCAAGCACCGCGCCGAGCGCCCCGGCCTCGATTGGATCGCCCAGCGCGGTGCCCGTGCCGTGGGACTCCACGTAGTCGATCTCGCTGGCCACGACGCCGGCTGAGTCAAGCGTCCGGCGGATCAGCAGCTGCTGCGCCACGCCGTTCGGCACGGTGAAGCCGCTGCTGGCGCCGTCCTGATTCACGGCGGTGCCGCGAATCACCGCCAGCACGCAATCGCCGGCCTGCTGCGCATCGGACAGCCGCTTCAACACGACCATGCCGCAGCCTTCACCGCGCACGTAGCCGTTGGCCGAGGCGTCAAACGTCTTGCATCGTCCGTCAGGCGCGGTCATTTGCGCCGCCGCGAGCGTGACGTGCGGCCACGCGGCCAGCATCAGGTTGACGCCGCCGGCCAGCGCCGCGTCGCACTCTCGGTTGCGCAGCGCTGAGCACGCTAGGTGGATAGCGGTCAGAGACGACGAGCACGCGGTGTCAACCGCCATGCTCGGCCCCTGGAGACCGAGGACATACGACACGCGGCCGGCGCAGGCGTTGAGCGCGGCGCCTGAACTGAAATACGGATCGTCGGGCAGGTGGTTCTGTTCGAGCTGCAGGCACGCATAGTCGGCGGATGTCACGCCAACGAACACACCGGTCGGGGTGCCCTTCAGTGACGCCGGCGCAATGCCGGCGTGCTCGATCGCGGCCCACGCCATCTCCAGCAACACCCGCTGCTGCGGATCCATCGTGGCGGCTTCGCGCGCGGTGATGCCGAAGAACGAGGCGTCGAACATGTCGACACCGTCGATATAGCCGCCGTCGCGCGTATAGACCTTGCCGGGCACGCCCGGGTTTGGGTCATACAACGCGTTCACGTCCCAGCGGCTGCGCGGCACCTCGCGGATCGCGTCACGGCCTTCGTCCAGCAACTCCCAGAACGCATCGGGGCCGTCGGCGCCAGGCACTCGGCAGCCCATACCGACAATGGCAATGGGCTCGGTGCGGCCCGCCTGGACGGCGTCGAGTTCCTGACGAAGCGTGCGAATGGCGAGGAACGCCTTCTGCAAGGGCGTCAGCTCACCGCCGTTGGGTCGTTCGGGTTTCTGGCTCATTCGAGGTTCAACGCCTTCATTTCCTCGTCGATCAGTGCCGCCACCTGCTCATCCGACAGGTCCTGGATGTCGCGATCGTGCACCGCGGCGCGCGTCTCGGGACGCGCCGCCGCTGCCAGCGCCGGCTCCGAACACACCTCCTCGACCAGGTGTTCGACCAGCGTGGTCACGGTCGGATAGTCGAAGCACAGCGATGCGGGATACACGCGGCCCAGCAACTGCTGAATGCGATCCTTGATCTGCACCGACATCAGCGAATCGACGCCAAGATCGAAGAAGCCGCGATCGCGGTCGATGATCTGATCGCTGCTCAAGCGCAACACGTCTGCCACCAACGCGGCGATCAGCCCCGACAGCCGCTCGACACGGTCGACCGGCGCCAGGGCCTGGAGCTTGCTGACCAACGCCGACGCGGCGCTCGACATCGCCGCGCTGTCCTGGACGCCAACCTGCGCGAACAGCGGCTGTCGGCTGTGCACCTGGTAGAGGTCCTTGAGCCGTGTCCAATCGACATCGGCCACCACGACGCGGCTGTCAGCAGACGCCAGCAGCTGCCCCGCCGTCGCGATCGCCGCGTCCGGCTCCATCAGGCGCAACCCGCCTTGGGTGACGCGGCGACCGCCGTCGCGCATCGACATGCCGGCACCGCCCCACGGGCCCCAATTGATCGACAACCCTGGCAGTCCGCGCCTGCGACGCAGATCGACCAGGCCATCGAGGAAGGCGTTTGCAGCGGCGTAGTGCGCCTGATGGGCACTGCCCCAGACCGCCGTCACGGAGGAACAGGTGACGAAGAAATCGAGGGCCATGTCCCTGGTGAGGCGATGCAAATGCACCGCGCCAAGGGCTTTTGGCGCCAGCGTGGTGCGAATCCGCTCGTCATCGAGCTCCAGCACCGGTCGCTGGTCGTTCACACCAGCCGCATGGACAATGCCGCGGAGCGTCAAGGAGTTGGCCGACAACGTCGCCAGCGCATCGACCAGGGCGGCCTCGTCGGCGACGTCGCCCTGGACGACGAACACGCGGCTGCCGTTGTGTTCGAGCCGTCGCAGCGTCTCCAGCGCCTCCGCCGAAGGCGCCGTGCGGCCCATCAGCACCAGGCCACCCGCGCGTCGATCCGCGAGATAGCGTGCGGCTTCGAGACCCACGGCGCCCAGGCCGCCGGTGATCAGGTACGCGCCGTCGCGTGGCAGCTCCGGCAAGGTCACGTCGGCCGGCCGATACGTCTCGAGCCGGCTGACGTAACGCGAACTGCTCCGCAACGCGACGCAGTCTTCGCCACGAGCATCGAGCAGCTCATTCACGACCGCCTGCGCATCGCCCGCGCCCTCGAGCGCATCCAGATCGATCAGTCCGCCCTTGAGCTGCGGATGTTCGAGGAAGATGCAGCGACCCATGCCCAGCAGCGAGGCGGCCGACGGTGAGGTCACGCCCGAGCCGGCGGTCGTGGCGCCACGCGTGGCAATCCACAACCGCGGCGCCTGCGCGCGTGCGGCCAGCGCCCGCACCAGCCCGGCAAGCCTGGTGACACCACCATCGTCAATCGACGCAGGTGCCGCATCGACATCGAGCGGCGCTTGCCAGAGGTGCAGCACGCCCTCGATGGCGCCAGCCGCTGCGATGTCGCGCTGATACGTGTCTACCGTTACGTAGCAGGCGCGGCGTCCGGATGCTTCGAGCGCGCGCGTCAACGCGGGCCATGACTGATCGGCGCAGACGACCCAGAGCCCGGACGCGATTGAGCGGTCCTGCCGATCGACACGCTGTTCCTGCCACACCGCGCGATAGCACAGGTCGTTCGAATTGAACCAGTGGCGCTGCCGCTGGAACGGGTAATTCGGCAAGCCGGCGAACCGCTCGAACGCCGTGCCGAAATGCGCCGTCCAGTCAACCGCTGCGCCTTGGAGGAAGGCGCGGCCCAGCGCGGCCAGGTCCGCGCCGGCGCGCACGGCGGGCGCCGAGCCCTCGCGCGCCTTGCCGGTGGTCATCGACGGCGGCAGCACACGGCCGGCCGCGAAGGCCGCCAGCGCGTCGCGCACGCCATCGACGGTGGAGTCGAGCACGAACAGGCGATGCTCGAACCGCTCGCGGAACATGGCGGTCGTCGCGCAGATGTCCGCGAGCCTCTCGGGCCGGGCCTCGATCAGCGCGGCGTAGCGTGACGCCAGTTCCTGGAGGGCCGGCTCCGTCTGGGCGGACAGCGCCAGGCCGAACTCCCGGTCCGCTCCCGACTGCGCACGTGCGGTCTGCCCCGCTCGAGGAGCCTCTTCCATCACCACGTGCGCGTTGGTGCCGCTGAAACTGAAGGAGCTGATTCCGGCCATGCGCCGCGGCGCCGACCACTCCATTCGCTCGGTGGCCACCTTGATCGGCATCGCGTCCCAGTCAATGTGCGGGTTGGGACGCTCGCAGTGCAGGCTCGGCAGCAGCTCGCGGTGCTGGAGGCTCAGCACCGTCTTGATCAGGCTGGCAACGCCGGCCGCCGACTCGAGATGGCCGACGTTGCTCTTGACCGATCCGATCCACAGCGGCGCGTGCGGGTCGCGTGCACCGAACACCGCCTGGAGCGCGTTGACCTCGATCGGATCGCCAAGCGCGGTGCCCGTGCCGTGCGCTTCGACGAATGAGACATCATCGGCGCCAACGCCGGCCATCGCCAGCGCGCGCCGAATGACGTCCGACTGCGACGGACCGTTCGGAACGGTCAGGCCACCCGACTGTCCATCCTGATTGATGGCGGAGCCGCGAATCACCGCCAGGATCGGATCGCCATCGGCCCGCGCCTTCGAGAGCCGCTTGAGCACGACCATGCCGCAGCCTTCGGAGCGCACGTAGCCATCGGCGCGAGCATCGAATGCCTTGCAGCGGCCATCCGGGGCCAGCATGTGCGCCTTCGAGAAGTTGACCGACATCTCGGGCAGCAACAGGTGGTTGACGCCGCCCGCCAACGCCATCTCGCTCTCTCCCGTGCGCAGGCTCTGGCAGGCGGCGTGGACCGCCACCAGCGCTGACGAACACGCGGTGTCCATCGAAATGCAGGGACCTGTGAAGCCGAAGAAGTACGACAGCCGGCCCGAAGCCGCACTGTGCGCGTTGCCGGTACCAAGGTAGGCGTCAATGCGCTGCGGCGCGCTCTGCGTGATCAACCGGTAGTAGTCGTTGCCGGTGATGCCGACGAACACGCCGGTGTTGCTGCCGGCCAGTTGGCTCGGCACCAGGCCGGCGTTCTCCATGGCCTCCCAGCTGACTTCGAGCAACATGCGGTGCTGCGGATCAACGCTCTTTGCTTCTCGCGGCGCAATCTCGAAGAAGGCCGGATCGAACTGCTCGCAGCCGGCCACGAATCCACCGTGCCGGCAATTGATCTTGCCGGGCGTGTCGGGATTCGCGTCGTACCACGCGTCGGCGTCCCATCGATCGCGCGGCACTTCGCTGATCGCATCGCGGCCGTCACGCAACAGCTCGAGGAACTGCTCGGGCGTATCCGCGCCGCCCGGGAACCGGCAGCCCATTCCGATCACTGCGATCGGCTCGCTCAACGCCGCCTCGACCGTCGGGGTCATGCGCGCCGTCGCGCGCGACTGGTCGGGCAGCAGGTCGGGCAGCAGACCCGCCAGGTAGTCGGCTAACGCCGGCACCGTCGGGCAGTCGAACGCGATCGTCGCCGGCAGCGACTGACCCATGTCATCCCGCAGCCGGTTCCGGAGTTCAATGGCCGTCAGCGAGTCCATCCCCATCTGGAAGAAGTTGCGGGTGACCGGCACCTCGTCGGGCGCTCCGAGTCGAAGCACCGCAGCCACTTCCGAGGCCACGTACTGCCGCAGCCACGACTGCATCTCGTCCGCCGATTGCCCATCGAGCGCTTCGACGATGCGTGGGCGCGAACCCGTGCGGTTGGCGGCCTGCGACGCGAACGCCGCGAACGCCGGAGACGAGCGGCCTCTGCTCTCGAAGAACGTGCGCCAGTCGATCGGCACGACGCCGATTTGCGCGCGGCCGCTCATCAGCGCGCGCTCCAGGCCTTCGGCCGCCTGCTCCGGCGTCAACGAGCCAATGCCCCGGCTCGCGAGCATCCGGTCGGCACCCACCCGAGCCGCGTGGCCAACCGACGACCATCCGGCCCAGTTGATGCTGACGGCGGGCAGCCCCTCCGCACGACGCGCCCACGCGAGCGCATCGAGAAACGCGTTCGCACCCACGTAACTCGCCTGTCCGGTCGAACCCAGCAGCGAGGCTGCCGACGAATACGCGATGAAGCAATCGAGAGGCAGGTGACGTGAGTGCTGGTGCAGATGCCACGCACCAGCCACCTTGGGCGCCAGCACTGCCGACAGCCGCTCCTCCGTCAACTCCATCACCGTCCCGTCGTCAAACACGCCGGCGGCGTGGATGATTCCGCCCAGCGCCGGCAGGGACGCACCGAACTCCGTGAACAGCGCCGCGACGTGGTTCTGGTCGGTGACGTCCACCTGACGAATCGCGACGCCGACGCCGTCGGACTGCAGTTGGGCGACCTCAGGCGCGACGCGTCCGTCCGGCACGTGTCGCGAAACCAACGTGACATGACGAGCGCCACGGTCGGCCAGCCAGTGAGCCGCGTGACGGCCAAGATCGCCGAGCCCACCGGTAACAAGGTACGTCACGTCAGGCCGGCATTCGAACGCGCCGCCCGGAGCGTCGGCATCGCGAGCGATTCGTGCGGCATAGCGAAGACCATTGCGATACGCAAGGTGCTCCTCGCCATCCGCGCGACGCAATTCATCGAGCACGGCCGCCGCATCCTGGCCGGACACCGTGGCCGGTAGATCGATGGATCGGAGCTGCAGCTCCGGATGTTCGAGCGCGATGCTTCGCGCCATGCCCAGCATGGCGGCAGCGGCAATGCCCGGCACCGGCTCACCCGCCAGGGAATAGGCACCGCGCGTGACGATGGCGAGGCGTCCACCTGCGCCGACCACGCGCTTGGCGCGCTCGAGCAGCGTCTTGCTCAACATGAGCGCGGCTTCAGGCACGCTGTCGTTCGTGCCAGCCGACATGACGCTGCACGAGACACCTTCGGCCGTCAGCCGATCGGCGACGTCGGGGGCATTGAACACCAGCGCGTACTCGCCTGCAGCATCGGTCGGCTGAACTCCCGCCGACGACCTGGCCACCATCAGCGCCTGATGCACCGGCCCGCAGCGGAACGACTCGACGCTGTCGAAACCCGCCGCCGCCAGCACGCCGCTCCATGCCTCCGGCCCAATCAGCGGATGCTTCGCCCGTACGGCCGTGTCGGTGAAGCTCCACCACGGCGGTGTCATGCCGAAGACGAGATCCACCCATGCCTGCGGCTGCGTGCCTTCGATCACGAACATCAACCCGCCCGGCGCCAGCAGGCGGCGCAGGCTCGCTGCGCTCCGACCCAGATCCTGCGTCGCGTGCAGGATGTTCGGCGCGATCACGATGTCGTAGCCGCCGGCGACGAAGCCCTGCTCGACGGGATCACGCTCGAGGTCGAGGTGATGGAACGACACGAACGGGAACGCCGCCAGCTGGTCACGGATGCGCTGCGTCGCGGCCGCAGCCACATCGGTGAACATCGCCTTCGACACATCCGCGAGGTGATACTCGGTGCGAGCCGGATCGAGGCCGGGAACCAGCGCCGCGATCGTTCCGTCCATGCCGGCGCCGACTTCGAGGATCCGCACGCCTCGGCTCGCCGGCACGGCCGCCAATGCTTCGCCCAACGCCGACGCCATGACGCGATGCAGGACCTGCGAGCCGCGCGCGTCCCGGAACAATGACGCCGCCGTCACCGCCTGATCGCTGGGGAACAACAGTTCGGTGATTGGCTCCCGCCGGCCCCTCCATACGTCAGCCAGTGCCCGGCCACAACGATCGGCGAGCTGCAACTCCGGGACGATCTCGGGATACCTCGCCTGGAGGGACGCGTTCTCGCGGCTGGTGTCGCGATCATCGACGCGCGTCTGCACTCGCCACGCATCGCCGTCACGGGCGAGCCACCCATCGGCTTCAAGAATCTCGAGCAGGCGATCGACCAGCGGTCGGTGCCGTGCGAGCGCACCGATGCCGCTGGCGCTGAAGCGATCGCCCTGCTGCAGTGCGATTCCCAGCGCACGCAGCGCGGCCACGATATAGCCGGGCGTCAGCGCATTCAGCGCCGCCAGCCCCTCACCGCACGCCTCGAGACCCAGCGCCCGGCCGGCGTCGTGCAGCTGGCTGCGCAGCGCCGGCGCCAGCGATGACGGTGTCGGCAGATGTGACGCCCCTGACGCCGGATCAAACAGGCTGCTCCGCGACCACGAGGCTTGATACAGGCAACCATCGAGATCGAACGCGTGCTCGCTCAGCTCACTGCGAGCCGCCTGCCGTGCCGAGAGTCCCTCAACGGTCGCGATGGTCTCGCCGCCATCGGTCAGCAGGCGGAGATTCGCGGACAGCTCGGCGCCGGACGCCGAGACAATCTCCGCATGGCACCAGAGACTCTCGCCAGGCGCCCTGGAGACCTGCAGGCGCCGGATGCTCACCGGCAGCCAGATGCTCTTTGAATCCTTCGGGGCCGGCAGCAGCGACAGTACCGCCTGAAAGCACGCATCGAGGGTGCACGTGTCGATCGCCAGCGGCTTCGTCACGTCAGCGGCTCGCTCAGAACGGCGAATGCGCGCGAGCGCTGAACCATCCTTCGTCCAGAGCTCGTCGATCAGCCGGAAGGCCGGGCCGTAGTTGAAGCCCCGGCGGCGGCAGCGCGCATAGAACTCGCCGGACGACATCGACGCACAGCCGCGCCGCAGCGCCGCGATGTCTACGACCGCGCCGCTCGGTGCCGGCCTGCCGGCACGGCCGCTGGCATACGCCACCCACGAGTCGACAGCGACGCGCGAGGCGCGGCCGCGAATCTCGAAGTGGCCGATCCCATTCTCGGGAGCGACCACCCGCGCCAGCGTGGGCGCGTCGCCGGCGACCGGCATCGCCCGGTGGATGCGGAACTCGTCGACCACTCCGGCCTCGCACACGGATGACAACGCGATCTCCAGGTACGCGGCGGCCGGCACCATCACGTCGCCGAAGACGCGATGGCCGGCGATGAATCCATCCGCCGTGAACTGACGATCGCGGGCAGTGACCGCCTGGGCGGCGCGCGATTCAGAGGGCGAAAACCAGTGGCGCTTGCGCTCGAACGGGTAGGTCGGCAGATCGATCCTGGCGTGGACGCGACCTTTGTAGTAGCCCGGCCAGTTCACCGTGACACCTTGCTCGTAGAGCGTGCCAAGCGTTTCGAGCATCTGGCGCTCGTCGTCACGCGCCCGGCGCAGGCTCGGCAGGCAGAGCCGGTGGCGTCCGCCGGCATCGGCGCCGGCGAGACCGGACAGAATCGGCTGCGGGCCGATCTCGATCAGCGTGGTGCACGCCAGGCCATCCAGCGTCTGCAGCGCGTCGTGAAACAGCACCGGGCGCCGAATGTGACGAACCCAGAACTCGGGATCGCAGACGTCGGTGGATGCCACGCGGCCGGTCAACGCGGACACCAACGTGATGTGCGGCTCGTCGAACGCGGCGGCACGCGCCGCGCGACGGAACGGCTCGAGCGTCGGGTCGGTCAGCGGCGAATGGAAGGCGTGCGAGACATTGAGCGCCCTGGTGCGCACCCCCTGCGCCTGCAACGCGTGGTCGATCGTGGTGAGCGCAGCCAGCGCGCCGGCGATCACGATCTGCTCGGCACCGTTCACCGCGGCGATCGACACCGCATCGGCGTGGGCCGCGATCGCCGCCTCAACCGCGTGGCGCCTCGCGAACACCGACAGCATGCCGCCGCCGGCCGGCAGCCGGGACAACAGCCGGGCGCGCTCGGCGATCAGCCGCAACCCGTCTTCCGGGCTGAACACTCCGGCCACGGCCGCGGCCACGTATTCGCCCACGCTGTGACCGGTGACGGCGTCAGGCTCGACGCCCCATGAGCGCCACAGTTCGGCGAGCGCGTATTCAATGATGAACAGCGCCGGTTGCGTGTAGGCGGTGTTGTCGAGCGGCGATGCCCCGTCCTGCAAAGCCTGCTCGGGATAAAGCACCGGCAGCAGCGACACGCCGAACTCGCGATCGAGACGCGTGCACAACCGCTGGACGGTGTCGCGGAACACCGGCTCTGATTCGTAGAGCCCCCGCCCCATGTTCGGGTACTGCGAGCCCTGTCCCGTGAACAGGAACGCGATCTTCTGCGGCTGGCCTGCCGCTGCCAGCGGCGCACCGGCGGCGCACGCCGCCAATGACCGGCGGAGAGCGGCCACCGACGGCTCGACGAGCAAGCGCCGGCACTCGAAGTGGCTGCGCGAGAGCGCCGCGGTGGCGCATAGGTCCGCCAGCCGGTCATCGGTGGTCGTCGCCAGCCGTTGCTCGTACCGCCGGGCTATCTCCCGCAGCGCAGACTCGGTCCGCGCCGACAGCGCGAGGCCGTGCCACGTGCGAGCCGGCCGCGCCGGCCGGCGCGGCTCAGGCGCTGACGGCGTGAACTCTTCGACCAGCACGTGCGCGTTCGTGCCGCTGAAGCTGAACGAGCTGACGCCCGCCACGCGGCTGCCGTGCTCCACGGTCCACGGTGTCTGCTCGCTGACGACTCGCAGCGGCAGGCGGTCCCACGCGATGTGGGGGTTGGGCTGCGTGAAGTGCAGCGTCTTCGGCAACTCGCCGCGCTGCAGGCACAGCACCGCCTTGATCAGGCTGGCCACGCCGGCCGCCGATTCGAGATGACCGATGTTGCTCTTGACCGAGCTGACCCACAGCGGATGGTTGCGGCCGCGATCGCCAAACACGCCACCGAGCGCATCCGCCTCGATCGGATCGCCGAGCGCCGTGCCGGTGCCGTGCGCTTCGATGAAGCTCACGTGCGATGGGTCGAGACCCGCGCTCTTCAACGCATCGCGAATCACCATCTGCTGCGCCGGCCCGTTCGGAACGGTCAGACCGCTCGAGCGGCCATCCTGGTTCACCGCCGATCCGCGAATCAGCGCCAGGATGGAATCGCCGTTCGCGAGCGCCGCCGACAGCCGCCTCAGCACCACAATGCCGCAGCCCTCGGCACGGACGTAGCCGTTGGCGCGAACGTCGAAACTCTTGCACCGGCCGTCGGGCGCCAGCATGTGCGCGCGCGAGAAGTTCACCGACATGTCCGGCATCAACAGATGGTTGACGCCACCGGCCAGGGCCAGATCGCTCTCGCCCGCGCGAAGGCTCTGGCACGCGGAATGGAGCGCGACCAGCGATGACGAACACGCGGTGTCGATCGACACGCACGGCCCCTTGAACCCGAAGAAGTATGAGAGACGGCCCGACGCGGCACTGTGCGCGTTGCCGGTGCCCAGGTAAGCATCAATCCGGCTGGCGTCATCCTGGCTGATGTGCCGCAGGTAGTCGGAACCCGAGATGCCGATGAAGACGCCGGTACGGCTGTCGAAGTGATCGAGCGGTGCGAGACCCGCGCGCTCCATGGCTTCCCAGCTCACCTCCAGCAGCATGCGCTGCTGCGGATCGAGACTTTCGGCCTCGCGAGGGGAAATGTCGAAAAAGGCCGCGTCGAAATGTTCGCAGCCGGGCACGAAACCGCCGAAGCGCGTGTGGATCTTGCCCGGGGCTCCGGCCTCGGCGCCGTACCACGCGTCGGCGTCCCAGCGGTCGGCCGGGACGGGGCACACGCCGTCGCGGCCGTCGCGCAACAGCTCGTAGAACGACTCCGGATCCGTCACCCCGCCAGGAAAGCGGCACGCCATGCCGATCACCGCGATCGGTTCGCGCCGCTCCCGTTCCAGGGCCCTGATTCGCTCCTCCGCCCGTTGCAGCAACGCCAGCGCGTCGCGCAGCAACCGGGGGTCGCTCCGCAAGTCGCTCATGATCAGTTCGACCGGTCCAGCGTCTCTCTCAGTGACGCCATCCGCGCCAGCAGATCGTCTACGTCGTTGCCGGAACCGGCCGCCGTCGCCTCGCCGGTAGCGGCAGGCGCCGCCGCGGCCTCAGTCCTGGCATCAAGCACTCCGGTCGCGAGGAAGCCCGTGAGCGTCTCAAGATTCGGGTAATGGAACGCGAGCGCGGCCGGAAGCGATTCACCCAACCCGGCCTGCAGGCGATTGCGCAACTCGAGTGTGGCGAGTGAATCCATGCCGAGCGACGAGAAGCCGGCACGGCGATCCATCAGTTCGGCCGGGTTGACGCCAAGAATTGCCGCCACGCTGTCCTGCACGAACGTGTCGAGTAACGCACGACGACGGCCGGCGGGTGCGGCGTTGAGGCGATCCCGGAACGAGCGGCGCGGCGGTGGAGCCGCAGTTGGGCTGCCCAGCAGCGAGCGGAACAATGGCTGCACCCTGAACGCGTCCGGCAGCCTCGGCACATCGATCGGCGAGACGCCGATCTGCACGCTGGTTGAGCGCACCAACGACTCAAGGTGCGACACCGCCTGATCCGAGGAGAGCGTCCCGAAGCCCTCGAGCTGGCGGCGGTTGCCGGCCTCCACCCGCGCGGCCACGCCAACACCCTCCCAGATCCCCCAGTTGATGCTCAACGCCGGCAGTTCGCGCTCGCGACGATGCCAGGCGAGACCGTCGAGAAACGCGTTGGCAGCCGCGTAGTTGGCCTGGCCTGGTGAACCGGCCACGGCAGCCATCGAGCTGCACAGCACGAAGAAGTCCAGCGCGAGGTGTTGCGTCTCCTGGTGCAGGTTCCAGCCACCCTGGGTCTTCGGCTGCAGCACACCGACGAACTGCTCGGGCTGCTGCCGCATCAGGATCGCATCGTCGAGCACGCCCGCGGCGTGGATGACGCCCTTCAGCGGTGAGCCGTCCGTGTTGATCCGCTGCACCAGCGCCGCAACTTGCGCGGCGTCGCTGACCTCGAGCGATTCCACGACCACGCGAACGCCGCGCTGCCTGAGGGCTGCAATCTCCGCGACAGCCGACTCACGCGCGCCCCGGCGTCCGGTCAGGACAATCGTGCCGGCGCCTCGCGCCGCGAGCCACCCGGCGATCTTCAGGCCCACGCCGCCGACGCCGCCGGTGATCAGGTAGGTCGCATCGGCGCGCACCGCCACCGGATCGGCCTGCGTGTCGATCACGGCCGGCCCGAGCCGCGCCACGTACCGGGTGCCGTCGCGATACGCCACGCGATTCTCGAACTGACCGGATGCGAGGCTCGCGGACGACAGCACTTCGTCAACCGCGTGTTCGAGTCCCTGCTCGGTCAACCAGCGATCGACATCAATCTGGACGGTCTGCCACTCTGAATGTTCGAGTGACAGCACCACCGCCATGCCCCACAGGGCCGACTTGGCAGGGTCAACGGCGTTGACCGGATCGCCGACGGGCTGGGCGCCACGCGTCACGACGCACAGCGACGGACCGTTGGTGAGATCGAATTCCGCGCCCGCCTGGACCAGGTTCAGGAGCCGCACGCAATCGCGTTCGGCGAGCTCCGCCGGCGTGTCCGCAGCGCCGGCCACGGACACGTAGAACACGCCATCCACGCGCTCGGGCCCGGCCACCACGGTGGTCAACAGCTCGCGCACCGCGTCGGCACGATCGAGGTCGACCGAGAACTCGTGCGGCGACTTGCGCGCCGAAGCCTCCGCCTGCACCGCGACGATGCACGAGGCGCCCCAATGCCGCAGCCGTGCCACCACCCGGCGAGCCGCAGTTTCTGAGTCAGCGATCACGAGGTAACGCGCGCCGCGGCTGCGCGACGCATCCACCGACACCGCCTCGCTCGCTTTCCACTCCAGTTGGTAACGTCCGGCCGACTTCATCGCCGGGCGCAGCGCCTCGCGGCTCGCCGGCCGCAGCGTCAGACCGGCAAGACGGGCCAGCAGCTGGCCGTCCGCATCGAACAGCTCCACATCGACCTGCCGGACCCTGGACCCCTGGGCGTCGCGACGCTTCACCTGGCAGACCGCGCGGCGGCACGCCGTGGCGCGCACGTCGAGGCGATCGAACGACAGCGGCAGTTGCACGCCGCCTTCGGGCAACGACGCGACGGCAGCCTGCAGCGCGCCATCGAGCAGCATCGGATGAATGGTGTATCCGGCTCCTGGCGGCACGTGATCGGGCACACTGATCATGGCTGACGTCATGGCGTCGCCGCGGTGCAGCCACTCGATCGAGCAGAACGCCGGACCGAAGTCGGCGCCCCACTCCTGGCACTGCCGGTACCACTGCCCGCCTGCCGTCGCCTCAGCGGGCCGCTGGAACAGCGACGATTCCGCGGAACGCGTGAACGCCGGCACGCGGGCCGACAACCAGCCGGACAGATGCACCGGCCACTGCTCCGCCCCGCTGGATTCGTCCAGTGCCAGGACCTTGAAGGCGGCGCCCCCATCCTGTGGCTCAAGAACCAGTTGCACGGTGCGCCGTTCACCGGCGGGGATCACGAGCGCCTGGTGAATCGCGGCGTTCTCAATCGTCACCGCTCGCGACTTGAAGTGTGTCGTCGCCGCGGCCAGCACCATTTCGAGCGTCGCCGCCGCAGGCGTCACCACTGACTCAAACACGCGATGATCGCCCAGCCAGGACGGCGCATCCGCCGCGAGTTCGTTCTCGTACAACGTGACCGCGGAACGAATCCGACGACCGAGCAGGTCGTGACCGGTTGCGGCGTCACGCCGTATCGCGGCGGCCTGCGGCAGCGGGGCCTTCTCCACTCGAGGCGCCGGCGCCGACATCCAGCACTGGCGGCGCTGGAACGGATAGGTCGGCACGCGCCGACGCCGACGGCGGTAGTCCTGATCGAACGCGGCCCAATCAATGCCCCCGCCCAGCACGTGCAGGCCGGCAACGCCCGCCAGGAGACCATCCCAATCAGACCGATTGCGACGGCTGCTGTGCAACCACGTCGCGCCGCTGCCCGTCCATGTCTCCCGCGCCGGCGCGAGCAGGGCCGGATGCGGGCCAATCTCGATGAACACGGCCGGGCCCTGTCGTTCGAGATACGTGACGCCGGCCATGAAGTCCACGGCCTCGCGCGCATGATCACGCCAGTACGCGGCCGTCGCCATCGCCGCTCCGGCTGGCAGACCGTCGCGGTTCGAGATCACCGGCATCGCCGGTGCCACCATCGCGATCGACGACGCGACCCGCTCGAACTCGTCGAGCATCGGCTCCATCAATGGTGAATGGAACGCGTGCGAGTTCGGCAGCATCTGCCACTTCAGCTGCGCCGCATCCAGCTCAGACACGACCGCCTGCAGCGCCTCGCGCCGACCGGACAACACGCTGTTGGATGGCGAGTTGATCGCCGCGATGCTCACCTGGTCGCGATGCGGCGCGATGATCGGCACCAGCGCGCGCACCCCGGCATGCACCATCACCATCGCGCCACTGGCCGGCAGTTTCTGCATCAGCCGGCCCCGAGCCGCCACCAGGCGCAATCCATCCTCAAGACTGAAGACACCGGCCAGGCAGGCGGCGACGTATTCGCCCACGCTGTGACCGAGGCACGCGTCCGGACGCACACCCCACGCGCGCCACAACTCAGCGAGCGCGTACTCGACCGCAAACAGCGCCGGCTGGGTGTAGGCCGTCTGGTGGATCAACTCGGCGCGATCCTCGGAGTAGAGGACGTCGAGCAGCGGCACGTCGAGCTCACCGGCCAGGATCTCCTGGCAGCGATCGATGACGCGGCGGAACGCCGGCTGCGTCTCATACAGCTCGCGGCACATGCCGGGGTATTGCGCGCCCTGACCGGTGAACAGGAACACGATGCGCGGTTTCGCACCGGCCACCGGCCCGACGGCTGCGCCGCCCTCGCGCTGCTGACGCCGCCGCTCAACCAGCGCATGACGCAGTTCCGCGATCGTCCGGCCGACCACGGCCAGGCGATAGTCGAAGTGATGGCGGCCCGCGTTCGCCGTAAAGCAGATGTCGGCCACGCTGCCCTCGGGCTGATCGGCTAGGAACGAGACGTAGCGGTCCACCTGATCCCACAGCGCCTGCTCGGTCTTGCCCGACAGCGCCAGGACGTGCGCGGGACGCTCGCGTGCGTTGTTCACGACTTCCACCGCCGGCGCCTCCTCGAGAATCACGTGCGCGTTGGTGCCGCCGATGCCGAGCGAATTCACGCCGGCCAGGCGCGTGCCCTCGGACTGCCAGTCGGTGAGCGTGGTGTTGACGAAGAACGGCGTGCTGTCGAAGTCGACTGACGGATTCGGCCGCTCGAAATGCAGCGACGCCGGAATCTGTTTGTGATGCAGGGCCAGGGCGGTCTTGATGAAGCCCGCCGCGCCGGACACGATCTGCATGTGGCCGATGTTCGTCTTGACCGAACCAATCGCCACCGATCGCGGTGGCATCCCGTCGCTCCGGAACGCCTGGTTGAGGCCGGCGATCTCGATCGGGTCGCCCAGTTCGGTGCCGGTGCCATGTGCCTCGATATAGCTGATCGCTCCGGGTGACACGTTCGCCACCGCCAGCGCTTCCGCGGCCACCGACGCCTGGCCGTCGCCGCTTGGCGACATGTAGCCGACCTTCGTCGCGCCGTCGTTGTTGACCGCCGTGCCCTTGACAATCGCGTAGATGTGATCGCCATCGGCCACGGCATCCCTGGCGCGCTTCAGCGCGACGATGCCAATGCCGCTGCCGAAGATCGTGCCCTGCGCCTTTGCGTCAAACGCGCGACAGTGGCCATCCGGCGACACAATCATGCCGTCCTGGAACAGGTGACCGGCCTGCTGCGGCACCTTGATCGACGCACCGCCGGCGAGACAGATGTCGCACTCGCCATCCAGCAGGCTGCGGACCGCCAGGTGAATCGTCACCAGCGTCGTCGAGCACGCCGTCTGGACGTTCACGGCAGGGCCGCGCAGGTTCAGGCGGTACGCCGCCTGCGTCGGCAGGTAGTCCTTGTCGTTGCCGATCATCAACTGGAAGCCGCCCAGCGAATCCAGGGTGGTGACGCACATGTCGTCGCGGCTGTCCAGCGTGTCGCGGTTCGGCATCACCTGGTTCAGCAGGTAGGTGTTCATGCTGGCCCCGGCGTAGATGCCGATCATGCCCTGGTAGGTCAGCGGGTCGTAGCCGGCGTCTTCGAGGGATTCCCACGCGCACTCCAGGAACAGGCGCTGTTGCGGATCCATCAGCGCCGCTTCGCGGGTGCTGATGCCGAAGAACTCCGGATCGAAACCGGCAATGTCCGACAGGACCGAGCTGGCCTTGACGTAGTTCGGATCGTCGGCCGTGCGCGAGTCGATGCCCGATTGCTTGATCTCGTCGTCTGTAAAGAACGTGATCGACTCGACGCCCGCCGCCAGGTTCTTCCAGAACGTATCCACGTCGTCCGCACCGGGGAACCGGCACGACATGCCGATGACAGCCACGTCGGTATCAGCGGCCTCAACGTGCGAGCGGCGAGCGCGGCGGCGTTGCGCCTGCTCCCGGCCCTGGGCGGCGGCGGTCGATGCCGCATCCTGCCCGCCGTCAATGAACTGCGCCAGGCTCGACACGGTCGGGTACTTGAACAGCTCGACCAGCGTGACCGGACTGTCGAACTCCTCGCGCAGCCGCTCGTGCATCTGCACCAGCAGCAGCGAATGGCCGCCAAGCTGGAAGAAGTTGCCGTGGAGGCTGACCTCACCGACCTCGAGCACGTCCTGCCAGATCGCGGCGATGGCCTGTTCGGTCGGCGTGCCGGGAGCGACGTAGGTGTCGCCACCGGAACCGGACCGATCCACCACCGGCAGGCGCTCGCGATCGATCGCGCCATCGGCCGTGACCGGCATCTCCTTCAGCTTGCGGTGCACGTCGCGGCGATAGCCGTCCAGGAACCAGCCATTCGGATCGCGCTCGAACAGGCGGCGATAGAACGATGTGCCGCCGTACGGCGTCTCGTGGTGCAGCGAGTCGTGCGCAAACTCGAGCGGTTCGCCGTTGCCGCGCAACAGGCGGCCACGCACGCGGAAGTCCGGATTCAGCCGGTTCTCGCACAGTGTCCGTTCGATGGTCGCGACAAGGCGATCGCCGGCGGCGACGTGAACTCCCGGATCGAAGACCGGCACGAACACCGGCAGCCAGCAATACTCGTACTGCAGCGTGTCAATGACTTCGCCGTCGATGGTGTGCAGATTGAGCCACACCACGAAGCCGTCGAGCCGCGCCTCCCGGTCGATCGTCAGCTCGATCGCGTGCGTCTCTTCGAGCGCGATTGGTTGGTTGTAGTCGAGGTCCTCGAACGCGGCCGCAGTCGAGATCACCTGCGAGGCGTCGAAGTTCTTGATGCACAGACGCAGATCAAACGGCCTGCCGATCTCGTCGAAGATGCGCGGCACGTACGAGCCGGGCACCTCGTTGAAACCGGGGTGCGTCAGCAACGCGTCCGGGAACGTTGCCGCGGCGATCTTCGTGACGCTGCGGCCCGGAATCATCAAGCCGCCCGGCTTCAGGAAGCGGCGCGCATCGTTGATCAGGACGGCCGCGCCTTCGCAGCCACCGATCGGACCGACGATCTCCGAGACGCACACGTCGGCCAGTTCGGGGATCTCGGTCCTGGTCGCATCACCGTGAATCAGGTGAATGACGTCCTGCAGGCCGAGCTTCTCGACCAGCGCCGATGCATCACGGAACGCCTCGGTGCCAATCTCGATCGCGTAGACCTTGCGCGCGCCGGCTTCGGCACAGAAGCGTGCGAGGATCGCTTCGCGGCCGGTGCCGATCTCGACCACGATCTTGTCTTTGACGGCCTGCTCGATGGCGACCCGGTAGCTGTGATTGCGGCGCTCGTCATGCGCGAGCACGTGGTACAGCAGGTCGTCGTAGACAAAGTATTCGGCCACTGACGGCCAGAGTTCCGGCTGGACACGGCGCGCGGCTTCCGGCTCCTGCAGCTGTTGGAATCGCGCGCGGCTCGTCACGCCATAGCGATCGCGAATCTCGACCGCCGCAAAGGCCGACGGGTCAATCAGCGATGGTGACGTGCAGCACACCACCGGCTGCGTCAGCGCGACCGGCGCGTTCGACACCTTCGAGCGCACGCGCGGATGCTGACCGTCGAGACCCACCAGGTACGACCCGGGTCCCATGCGCAGGCCAGCCAGAAACGCGACCAGGCCCTGTCGCATCGATACCGGATGGAATCCAGCCGCCCGCGCGAGCTGCACCGACTCGCCGGCGCCGTCGGCCTGGTGGCTCCAGGCCGACCACGCGAATGTGAAGCACGGCGCGGTCGTTGCCCCGCGAAGCGCCTCAACGATCGCGGTTACCGATGCCGCGCCAGACGCGATCGCGGCGGCGGTCGCCCCGCCAAAGAACCCCGTGGCTGAGGTGAAGGCCACGAACAAGCAATCACGGCGATGACGCGCGATCTCGGCGAGCTGCCGGCACCCATCGACGTCGCCCGCCAGCTCCGCCGCGAGGCCGTCAGCCGTTTCATCCAGCACGGCGCGTTCGCGATGCGCGGCGCAAATGTGGATCGCGCCGTCGAGCGTGCCATTCGCCGATTCGAACTCCTGGACCGCTCCAGCAATCGCCCCCGGGTCGCCGTCCAGCAACACCACCTTGGCGTTGAGGCGCGCTACCAGATACCGCTCGATTTCCCTGCCCATGGCATCGGAGCCGTTGATCACATAGCGGCCGCCGATCTTGAAGGGACTGTCTCCGGCCGACTCCGCGATCGCCGCCTGCGCGAGGCGCGGGACGAACCGCCCGTCCGCGCGCAACGCCACCTCCGCATCGGCGCGGTCGCCGGCCAGCTCTTCAAGGAGCGCAGGAACGATGCCGGCGTCTGCCGGAACGTCGATCACACGGCAGGACAGCCACGGCTGCTCAGCAGCGAAGGTCTTCACCAGACCTGACACCGCAGCGCGGTCCGCGTCAATGGCATCGCCGGCGCGCACGACGTGCGCACCGCAGACGACGACGTCCAGCTGAACGGTTTGACCATTCGGCCGGTTGGCGCTGAGCGATCGCACCAGGTCGATCAGGTCGCCACTCCGATCGATCCTGCGGCATTCGCCAGCAGGCGGATGGTGCAATGCGCCGAACAGCGCGTCGCCACCACCGAGCAGGACGAGGTGACGGATCGCATCCTGCGCGTCGGATGAGCCCTGCTGCTTCGGCTGCCACACGCGGCGGAAGAACCAATCCGGGATCGTGTGCTCGTTCGCGAGCAGCAGGTCGACACGCCGCAGGGCCGCGGCGAACTCGCCGCTCTCGAAACGCTTGCTCAATTGCGAGCGCAGGAGCTTGCCGATCGGTGACTTCGGAATGGCCTCCTTGGTCACCGGCAGCAGAACGTCGGGCTTCAGCCCGAGCTTGCGCGCCAGGGTGCTGCGGATGTTGCCGATCAGATCGCGCAGGTGCGCGTCGTCCGTGACTGGGGTATGAAAGAAGATCGCGACCGATTCAGCGGCCGCAGCGGTCGGACGCACCGCGCAGGCGGCGCTGAAGCTTGGCGTGACGCCCGGCACGTCTTCCACGGCAGCTTCGATCTCGCTGTTGTAGAAGTTCGCGCCGTTGATGATCAGACTCTCCTTGGCGCGGCCGGTGATGACCAGCTCGCCGCCCGACAGGAACGCCAGGTCGCCGCTGTCAAACCAGCCATCATCGCGGAACACGGCCTTGGTGGCCGCCCCATCTCGGAAATAGCCGGCTGACACGGCGTCGCCGCTGATGTAGAGCTGCCCGATGCGCTGCTCGGGCAGTGTCTCGCCCTGCGGACCGACGATCTTGAGTGTCACGCCGGGAATCGGCGGACCAAGGCTGACGAACGGGATCGCGTTCGGATGGCCAGCCTCGCCAATCACCAGCTGGCCGTCGAGCGACTGGCGGTCGACGTAGAAGATGCGCGTCGGTTCAGCGTCGGTCGGGCGGTAGTAGGTGATGCCCGATCCGGTCTCGGCCATGCCGAAGGCCGGGCCAATCACCGTGCGGCGCAGCTGATGTGGCGCCAGCGACGTCAGGAACTTATCGACAACATCGGCCGAGATGGCTTCGCCGGCGGACAGCAGCGTCTTGAGGCACGACAGATCCCAGGATCGATCGTGGTCCTTGTCGAGCGCGCGATTCACCAGCGAGTAGGCAAAGTTCGGCGCCCAGCTGTGCGTGCCACGGAACCGGTCGATCACGTCGAGCCAGCGTAGCGGTTTTGCCAGCACGTATTCCTTGGCCACGTAGACGAGAGTGCAGCCGGTCGGCACACAGCGAATGTGCCAGTCGGAGATGCTGCCGATGTGGTCCAACGGCAGCCAGTTGATGACGACATCGTGGCTGCCCCAGTCGCACAACTGGTTGACGCCGGCGGCGCGCTGCAACACGCAGCGATGCGTGAGCATCACCGACTTCGGCGTGCCGGTGCTTCCCGACGTCAGGCTGAAGAAGGCCACGTCCTCGGGCTTGGCGGCGTGATGATGCTCGTCGGCGGCGCTGTTGCGCAACGCGTCGAGCGCGAGCAGCTGTGCCGCATCCATCTCGCGACCGAGCGCCGACGGGACCTGCCCCGCCGGCAGGATGATCCAGGGCCGACCAATCGCTTCCCACACGCGGCACAACTGCTGGAACTCGCGCTCCGCGGCGTCGTACGCCTTCGGCACCGCGGCAATCACCGGCACAAAGCCGCCGAGCACGCAGCCCCAGAACGCCTCGAGGATGTCGTCGTTGGCGGCGAGCTGCAGGATCACGCGATCGCCGGTCGCCACACCGGCCTGGCGCAATCCTCCGAGGATGCGTTGCGCGCGCTGCAGCAGGTCGCGATAGCTGAGGGCGACCTGGCCGCCGGATGCGTCCAGGAAGTAGATGCGTTCGCCGGCAACGCGGTCGGCGCTCTGCGTCAACGCCTCGACCAGGGTCGGCGGCACCGCGTACGCCGCATCGCGGGGCGCACCGGATGCCTGCGCCTGCGCCAGCGGCCCCGCCGGCGCTGGCGTTGACGCGTTACCGGTCCGCACCGCCGGCGGGGCCGCGCCCGGCGCGAGCATCGACTGCCAGTCCGGCAGCAGGTCCGAAAGGTGGAAGCGGCGCTCAGGAAACTCGCGCAGGCCGCTGACGACGGCGGCGCGGCCAATCTCCGGCCGCGCCGCAATCGCGGATTCCCACGCATCCAGAACGGCCTGATCGACGACCTCGACCTGGGCCAGCGCCGGCAGATCGGCGCTCCCCTGCTCGTCGAGCGGAATCGCCGACACCGGAATCAGCTCGATGCGTCGATCGGTCAGCCCGGCGAGCGCCTGCTCGAGCTGACGCGTTCGTCCAATCGGCAGCGGTCCCGCGGGGACAACCCACACGGCCAGCGAGGGCGGACCACTCGCGGATTCGCGGATCGCGACCTCGCACTGATCGATGGACGCGTCGCCAAGCGCCGCCGACCGCACCGCGGCGGCGGCTGTCCGCTCGCCGTCCCCAACCGGCTGACGAACCTGGGAGTTCCGAGACATGGACCTCCGCGCAACTGCTATGCCGCTGACACGTCGCGCGTCGCCCCGCCGCCGCCAGACTTGCCGAAGATGACACCAAACAACGTGCTGACCGCGACGAAGACGATCAACCCGAGGAGAATGCCAATGGTGCCGCCGCCAAGAATCTGCACGGGGGCGTGCTCACGCAACATCGGGCGGGAATAACAGATGGCGATCATCCACACGAACACGACATACATCGGCCAGCGCCAGCTCACGGGCAGCAGGTAGTTCCCGAGAGTCAGGAACAGGAACGCGTTCAGCATCGCGCCGACGGCGTGTCCCGACGGGAACCCGTAGTCCGTCATGCTGGTCCAGTGCTGGCGAATGATCGGCGCCACCGGAATGGCGGTGAAGTCGTCGGACAACACCTTGATCAGCAGGTCGCGGCGATCGGTCGCCGGACGATCGGGCAGCCGGTAGAACGCCTTGTCGTCCATGCCCAGCGCCGGCGACCCCGCGGGCATCGTCGACAACTGCCAAATCACGGGGCGGGTCTGCGCGAAATAGTCCTTGGCAATCGGCTCGATGTTCACCCACGCCTGGATCACGACCAGCACCACCCCGTAAATCATCACGAACTCGCCAATGCGGCGGAGGAAACCAATCCCTGGTCTGAGCACCAGGAACACGCAGATCAACGTGGCGGTCAGTGGGCCGAACGTGCCGGCGCCACTGAGGGTCAGGTAGTAGGCCACCATCGCCATCGACCCGGTCAAGTCGAGCGGCCAGCTGCCGTACGGGTTCACGAACGGCAACACCAGCGATAGCGCCAGGAGCGTGAGCGCTACGCCGATGAAGGGAACAACCCTCTCTAGGACGGCTGCAACGGTGGGACGGGCATCTTGCGTCATGGTGATTCGCCTTTCTGCGCTGTCTGTGGCCTCGACGTTCGGCGGAGCTTCCGCAGAAGCGGGCTCGTGTCCGAACCGAAACCCGGTAGTCGGTCGGTCCTTTTCGTTGTGAGTCTTCGCGATTTACTTGGGCCTGCTGCCCACAGCAACGAGGTTCATCCTCTGCCCGGTCGTAACACTTGTCAAGTACAAGGCACGTGCCGGGTGTGTTCGCTGGGTCTTCCCTAACGAACTCCTGACAGATCTCTCAACGCTGACTCCCCCGGCCTCACACTGACTCTTTCCGAAATCTCACGACTGGGCGACCATGATCCTCTTCTTCGGCGCGAGCATCAGCAGCATGATCAGCATGATCAGCGGCGTCAGCATGACCGAGAGGAACAAGGTGCCCCAGAAGCCAATCACGCGGCGCATCCCAAACAAGCCGGCGACCAGGCACAGGGCAAAGTAGACCGCGATGGCAATTGGCATGGTGATGCCTCCAGCTTACTTGAAGGTAATCCCGAGCACGGTCATGGTGTCGGTCTTCTGCACCTGGGTGACCGGCTTCGCATCGTGACGGATCTGAACACTCGGCCCAATGCCGATGTGCTTGTTCACCTGTAACTGCAGGCTCGCGTTCCAGTTGATGCGGTAGTCGTCGCTGATTTCGAGGTCGTGGAAGTACTCGATGAAATTTGTAAAGATGCCGCGCTGGCCGATCGGCGCGGTGAACATGCTTTGGGCGTAGGCGGCCGGGCCTCCCTCTTGCTGCTCTCCGAACTGGCCCCGGACGGTTTCGTGTTCGTAACCGCCGGCCACCGACATGCTCAGCCTGCGGCCTTTCGGAAACGAGAAGACTCTCTGCACGCCTGCAAAGAGCGCTTCGCGATGCAGGACGTGCTTCGGCTCATCCTTCTCGATGATGAAGGCGCCAACCAGGTTGATCGGCCGGCCCACGCTGACATAGAGCATGTTGAACGCGCGCGCTGTCTCCTGCTTGAAGTTGCCCCCCCCGCCTTCGACGCGGGCCTCCTGCAGGATGAACGAGCCGCCAATCTGGTTGGTGACAATCCCCTTGCGGAGCGCCGACAGAATGTTGGCGGTGTACTCGAACCCCGACACCGAACCGCTCTGGTTCGCAAACGAGGCGGTGCCTTCAATGTGGAACAACCAGCCTGGGGGTTTCGGATTGACGTCGCGGGCGTTTGCGAGCCACCACTGCCCGTAGTCGGGTTTCTGGCCGGCGGGAGGAGTCCCGGACTGGCCGGCGGGAGGCTGGCTCGGCGCAGCCGGCTGCTGCGCCGACACCGGACTTGCCGACAGCACGCCTGTGAGCGCGGTAACTACCAGGAACTTCACAGGGGCCACAGCGCTCCGCAAGCGCGAATCACACGATTACGCAGGCTTGACGACCTGCTTGCCTTTTTCGTACTCGCGGGTGAACACGCTCTTCACCTTCGCAGCATCGAAATCGAGCAAGGTGCCGCCGTTCGAAAAGTGCAGGTCGAACACGCGGCCAACCGCGTAGGTCGCCGCACCGGCTGAGAGGGTCGACGCCGCCACACCACCGAACTGGCCCACCACGGGAATCGCCTTGAGAGCGCTGCCCAGGAGTGGCGCGAGCTGGCGCGAGGCAATCCCGCCGGTCAGGGCGCCGAGCGCAGCCTTACCCTGATTGCGATAGAACGGCACGCCGTAGTGCGCTGACAGGTCAGCCACCAGCTTCAGCTGCACCGCAACGATCGCCGCCAGATCCGCCATCGGAATCGGGATCAAACCCGCTCCGGCCGCAACGTACGTCCACTTGCGGACAATTGGGTCGGTGGCCGAGGCAACGCTCTCTGTCGTCATGCTATCCTCCGGAGAATCAACACTGTGCGCGTCTGTCGCTGAAGGCAACTCGTGAGTGCCGTCAGACGACGATTGGGCTGCCCGGCGCTTCACCATGGACCAACCTGCTCACAACGACACATCACGAAGGATATTCGTATAGTTGAGAAGGGTTGTCAAGACAAGGCCGAATGCGGCCGTATTTTCTTGGTGTTTTCGTAGTTCGCTACGCGCAAGTCTGGCGCGACTCGCCGCGGCCGGTCGAAGACCCGCCTTGGGTTGAGGTCAAAGTGCAACGGCCCATTCTCGCTACCGCGCGCTGATGTAGACCAGCGCCGGGTCGTGATCCGACATCCGCTCGGGGCGGGTCGCATCCGATCGCCAGACCGCGGGCGCATCGGCATTCCCCCGGACGTGCAGGAACGACGTGACGAAGCGCCTGAGGGACGGCGACACCAGCATGTGGTCCAGCGTCCCGGCGTGGCCGTCCAGCACGTACGAGTAGCGATCGGCTCGCGGCTGCTGATCGACGAGATTCTCGAAATCCGGATCCAACAGGTCGCGCGTGGCCACCACCACCTGATCGCGCGGCGCCGGCGCGCCTCGAACGGTGCCCAGCAGGTCAACGTAGCCGTCGTTGAACTCGCCCGCATTGAAGTCCCCGATCACGAGCAGCCGCTCGTGGCGATCGGCCGACAGCCGGCGGCTGACCAGCGACGCCAGCGACTCGGCCTGTTCGGCGCGCTTGGCGCGAACTCGAGGCCCGCTGGTGGTACTCTCGACATCAATCAGTGAGCGCGGGTGATTGACGATCACCGTGATCGAACCGGTATCGAGCGGGAACAGCGATCGTGCACGCAGCACCAGGGGCGGGCGATCGTGCAGCGACTCCAACTGGCCGGCCGGATTGCGGAACTGTTCGCCTCGCCCCTCCTGCAGGACCTGGATCACTTCCACGCGGGCGCGATCCACCAGGAACCCCACGTCAATGCCACCGGGATCGTTGCCTTCCTCGAGATACGCCTCGTACTGCGGCTTCAGTTCGCGCGCCTCACGCGCGTCGCGATTGATCGCGGCCGCCAGCGCCCGCAGCGTCGACAGGTTCTCCACTTCCTGTACGCCGATGATGTGCGGATACCGCATCAGCCTCCGGATGTAGAGCGACGCCTTCGTCAATCGGTTTTGAAATGCCGCGGCGGTGAGCACCGCGTCGCTGACGGCGGGATCGTCGGTCGTGTCGTAGAACCGCTGCAGGTTGACCGAGGCGACGGTGAACTCGGCGTCCGATGGTTCGCGCGCCGGCGCAAACGCCGGCGCCGCGGTCACGCCCGGCGGCGTCGCGGGATCGGGAAGGATGGTATACGACTGAAATCCGTAGTCGAGCGGCCCGATCACATTTCGCAGCACCGTGCCGCTGGCGGCATTGATCGCCGCAGCGCCGAGTTGCCCGTCGCTGTCGACGCGAAGACGCTCGGGATTGCCGTCGAAGCGCGGAATACAGCAGGGCGAGCCGGCGGGCAGTGGTTGACGAACGTCAATGCCGGGCTCGAGAAAGGGGCGCGCGGTGGCGCCAATCACGCCGTAGAACACGCCGTTTGACGATGCCGTTGCGCTGGCTTCCGCCACGCTCCCCAGCGTTGGCGAGATCAGCAACAGCGTGGACACGCGAACGCGCATGCCTTCGTAGCGTTCGAGTTGATCGTGCGTGCCCTGCGGCGTCAGATCGGCGGGCTGCAGTTCGATGGGCGCCGGCAGCGTCATCCCGGCGCCGCGCACCTCGAACGACGGCGTCTCGGCGAGTTCGGTGAGCGGCGGACTGGACGGATCCGCCGCGGGCACGAACTCGATCACGCGGCCGGTCACCTGGACCAGTGTGCCAACCGTGAGCGTGGCCGGAGGCGTGCTGCTCGTGAACACAAACACGCCTTCCGAGGTTCGTGGGTCGGCGTCGGCGGTGCCATCGGGCGCCTGCAGGAACACGCCGTTGGATTTGCGCCCGGTGACGACGCCGGTGGTCGTGACCACCTGCCCTTCCATCGGCGAGCGGGCGCCGGCGCCCTGGATGACGTGAATCGCGAGCACCGCGGCCTGCGCCGTGAGGTGTGGTGGTTCGATGACACCCGCGAGCGTGACCACCGTCATGACCAGCAGCGTTCTTCTCTGACGTGCCATCGGCGCCGCCAGAGCATACATCACCGCGCCTCGCTGCCGTGCGGCTCGCCGGCCTGTCAGGCGCGGTGCAATCGCGTGCTGCGCTTCCTCTTCAGTGCCGGCGCCTGAATCCGTTCTCGGGCGATTGTCGCTTTGTGCTCAATCGCGACGATGGCAGACGATAGGAAGCACCCTCCGTCAGCGGCGTCGCCGCGCAGGCCCCCAGCCGGCGGGTGTGTTCAAACCGCGACCAGTCTGTTGCGCTCCTCGTCCTCGCTTACGATCAGGCGGTTGTGAGTCCCAAGTCAGACGAGACCCTATATGATGGCGCGCTCAGGAGGCACCATGCGCACAGGGATGGCGGGGATGGGGTTCGCGTTCGGGATGTTGGCGGCTCTCTTCACATGGACGGCTGAAGCCCGCCAGGCTTCGTCACAAGCCGACCTGCGGAAACCGTTCGTCGGCACATGGCGGCTGGTCTCCATCACCGGCGGCGTGAACGCCGCCGCGCGCGGCAACCCGACCGGCCTCATCATCTACGACCAGCACGGCTACATGGCCGCACAGATTCAGCCCGAGCGCAAGCGGAACACCTACACCGGAACACCAACGCCCGAGCAACTGGCCGATCGGGCACGGGGCTACACCGCGTATTTCGGGACCTACACCATTGACGAGCGGGCCGGCATCGTGACCCATCATCGCCAGGGCCAACTCGACAGCGGCCCGGTGGACTTCGTGCGAACGTTCGAGTTCACCCAGGGCGGCAACCGCCTCATCCTGACGCCGGTCGGCGGTACAAACCCGCCGTCGCAGCTGACCTGGCAGCGCGTGCGGTAGCAGCCACACCCTCTTTGGCGTGGCGTGACTACCGCGTGACGACGCGCGGCATGGCCGTCGCGCGGGGGGAAGCGGGACGGCTCGAAGGACAACTGGCCGGGTGGAGTGGAACGGATCGCGGCCGTCCGTGCCGTCAGCGCAGACGCAGTTGCGCGATGCGGAGACTGCTGGGTGCCCGCCACGACACAATGGCGACATCGCCGGCCAACGCCACGGAAGCCGGCCCCTGGCCGCTGTCTTCCCCCGCGGGCCTCAGCCGCGTCCACGTAGCACCTCGGTCGGTAGAGACGACGACACCCAACTGGCGCGTGTCAGCGCGAGCGGCGGCAGCTCCCTTCGTCGGCCAGTCGCCCCACAGCGCGACAATGGCGTCGTCACGACAGGCCACATTGACGTACTTTCCGTCCACGTCCAGCGGCTGCTGCCCCGATTCCGGACTCATGTCGAGATCGGTGAACGTGACGCCGGCATCTGTACTCAGGGCGACGTGAGCGTCGTTCAAAGCTGCGTGGTAGCCGATCACTCGCATGCGGTCGGAGCTGCGGCAGACGCTTGGGTCGAACGCCGGGCGCAGCACGCGGTGTTCTCCGGGGAGTCCTCCGGTGTCGTCAATCTGAGCGTGGTACAGCGAGACGGCCGTCGGCGTAGCCCCATCCCGGTGATCGCGCCACACCACTTCCGGAAGGGCGTCGTCGCTGCAGGCCAGTGACGCGCCGGACACCCGGAGTGCCGGATGCTCGGTCGTCCGCCACTGGCTGCCGTCGTTCCAGGCCACCACCAGCGGACCATCCGACTCGGACGGTTGATTCGTCCACACCACGACCTGGCGAATCACTCCCGAACGGGAAAACACACAGGCCGACAGGATGGCTGGGCCGGCCGGCCGTGTCCCCAGGGCCTGAGATGCTCCCCAGCTCCGCCCGCCATCCGAAGACGTCATGGCGCGCACCGTGCTGCTGGCGTGGTCGACGTAGACCACCAACACCGAGAGTTCGCGGCCAGCGATGGTCATGCCGGAGGCGAAACGGGCGACTTCGATCTTGGCGGGTGAGGGTTCCCAACGCGTTACAAACAGCGTCGTTCCCTCGGCGTGCAGGGTCAGCGGGACATCAGCCACATACACGCCGTTACCGCTGGTCAGCGGCACGGTTGGGGCGCCGTTCGTCGCAAGCGCGGCCGTCCATTCCACCAGTAGCTGCGCCGTCGCCGTGGACGGCCAGCCCGCGAGCATTGCGACGATTACAACGACCGCCAAGTGCGGAACCCAGGCCATCGTCCCCTCCTGCGCCATTGGCCAGGCGGCGCCGTCCCGAAGTTACGCGCCGGACATGGGCTTGAGACCGATCCGCGCTGAATCTAGAGAAACCCTAGAAGAACCCGGCTGGCAGCGGGCTAGAGCTCCCGTTCGAGGCGATCGACCAGGCCGTCGAGCTGTATTGACACGGCCCGCACGGTCTCCGGCTTGCTCAAGTCGACGCCGGCCTTCTTCAGCAGTGTCATTGGGTGATCCGAGCCGCCCGCCTTCAGCAGCCCCAGGTATCGATCGACCGCCGCCCGGCGGGCGGGTGAATCGGCGCCGCCGACCTCCTCCACCAACTTCGCGGTCGACGCAAAGCAGGTGGCATACTGGTAGACGTAGTAAGGCGACTGGAAAAAGTGCGGAATGCGCGCCCACGTGTGCTGCGCGCGCGTATCCGGCGATAACGCATCGCCCCAGTATTCATGTAACAGCTTGCCATAGATGCCGCTGAGCACATCGGAGGTGATCGGCTGGTCCTGCTCCACCAGCCGGTGTGCCTCGAGCTCGAAATCGGCAAACAACACCTGGTTGTAGAACGTGCTGACGATGTTGTCGATGGCGTGCTGCAGCAGCACCACGCGTTGCTCGCGCGTCCGTGCACGGGCCAGCATGAAGTCCAGCAGCAAGGCTTCGTTCAGCGTTGACGGGACCTCGGCGACGAAAATCGTGTAGCCGGCGTAGACGAACGGCTGGGTCTCGTGCGACAGCATGGTGTGCATCGAGTGACCGAGCTCATGGGCCAGCGTGAACACCGCGTCGAGGGTGTCGTTGTAGTTCATCAACACGTACGGATTCGAGCCGTAGACCGGCGCCGAATAGGCGCCGCTGCGCTTGCCCTGGTTCTCGTAGACGTCAATCCACCGCTCCGAAAACGCGCGGCGCACGCGCGCCTGGTATCCGGATCCGAGCGGTGCCACCGCCTCCACAATCCACTCCAGCACGTCGTCGTACGCGTACTTGACGTCGTCTTCCACCAGCGGCACGAAGGCGTCGAACACGTAGTAGTCGGAGAGCTTCAACACCCGCTTGCGCAGATTGTGATAACGGCGAAACGGCGCCACGCCGTGCTTGGTTTCGCGAATCAGGTTCTCGACCACGCTGGTCGGAATAGCGTTGCCGAACAGCGCGGCATCGAGGGTGGACTGGTAGCCACGCGCCCGGGCTTCGAACCAGTCACCATGCATCACGCCGTTGTAGATGGCGGCGTAGGTGTTCAAACTGGCGATGTAGGTGTCGTAGAGCGCTTCGTAGGCCTTGCGGCGATCGCCCTGCGATCGACACGTGGCCAGCAGCCGGCGGTACTGGCCGTAACTCACCTGCGTGGTTTCACCGGTGGACAGCGTGATGGTCGGAAAACGCGCGTCGGCCGTGGACAGCGCGGCATAGGAATCGCGCGGCGCGCCGCCGAGCCGCTCGGTGAGCGACAGCAGCCGTTCGCCCTGCTCGTTCAACACGTGTTCCTGCAAGCGGAACACTTCCTCGACCGCGAAGCGATACCCGGCCAGCGCCGGTGCGTCGTCCATCCACACGCGAACCGTGGCCAGCGGCAGCTGCAGGAGTTCCGGCTGAAACCACGACGTGGCCTGCTGCCACCTGGCGAGCAGCAACTGCACGCGCTGGCGCCTGGCGTTGGTGGTGTTGTTGCGCTGATCCTCGTCGTACTGCAGCGAGGGGTAGTACCAGACCTTGTAGCTGAGTTGCCCGAGTGCGTCGCGATCCTGCAGCGCCTGCAGCAGCTGCGCCGGGCCGTGCGACAGCGTGCCCTCGTATTTCCGGTAGTGCTCAATGCCGCGATCGAGCTCGGCGAAGGCCGCTTCCCATGCCTCCCAGCTGGCGAAGATCGAGCTGAGGTCCCACGTGTAGTTCGGATCAATCGCATCCCTGGTCGGCACCAGGGAGGGGGCGGCGGCCGGCGAAGACATAACCACCGATTATAACAACATCGCCAGTTCGCTCAGCACTGGAGTCACGCGCTGTACGCTCTTCGTCCGTGCGAGCGCGTCGGCAAGCGGACCCGGCAGTGGCACTGGGACACCAATAATCGGCTCCACCACGTCACGGAACTTCGCGGGATGCGCCGTGGATAGAAACAGCCTAGCTTGAGCACTCTTTGCACCAAGGTATGCAATCGCAGTGTGCGGATCTGCAACGTAGGCGTAGCGATCAAACAGCTCGGCAATCGCAGCCTTCACTTCCTGGTCGGTGTGCGAGGTCGATGAGATCACCGCTCTCATCTTCGACAGGTCGCCCTCGAACAGCCACTGCAGCCGCTCGAGGTTGCTGGGGTTCCCCACGTCCATCGCATTCGCCAGGGTCGGCACCGAGCGCCTCGGCTCGAGCCGTCCCGTGGTGAGGTAGCGCGGCACCGTATCGTTTGCGTTGGTCGGCGCCAAGAACGCGTCAATCGGCGCGCCCATCCGCCACGCCATCACGCCGGCCACGAGGTTGCCGAGGTTGCCTGACGGTACGGCGATGACCAACCGTTTCCCTCGCGGCGCCTGCACGGCGGCGTAGGCGTAGTAGAACATTTGCGGGAGCAGACGCCCGAGGCTGATCGAGTTCGCCGATGTCAGGCGCACGCGCGACTGCAGCTGCGGATCCGCGAATGCCTCTTTTGCCAGACGCTGGCAGTCGTCGAACGTGCCGCGCACGGCGACGGCCGTCACGTTGCCGCCCAGCGTCGTGAACTGCGCTTCCTGAATCGCGCTGACCTGCCCCTCCGGATAGAGCACGACGACGCGCGCGCCGGGGACGCGGTGAAAGGCATGCGCCACGGCGCTGCCGGTGTCGCCAGACGTCGCCACGAGCACCGTCAGCGGATCGGCGCCGGTATTGACCAGCGCCATCACGCGCGCGAGCGTCCGTGCGCCGAAATCCTTGAACGCGAACGTTGGCCCATGGAACAGCTCGAGCACACCCAGGGTCGATTCGAGCTCGACGATGGGCACGGGGAAACTGAGCGCATCGCGAACGAGATTGATCAGCGTGGCGTGATCGAATTCGTCGCCGGCCAGCTCAATGGCCAGCGCGGTCGCGACGTCGTGGAACGTCTTGCCGCGAAGCGCCGCCCAGAACGACTCCGGCCGCCGAGCGATGGTGGCCGGGACGTACAGCCCCCCGTCGGGCGCCAGGCCCGCCAGGACGGCTTCTTTGACTGAGACATGCGGTGCTCGGCCGCGGGTACTAATGCAAATCATGACTGACTATTGACCACCCTCGCCCCTTGTCGGCCGACGGGGCAGACCCACAGGTCCGACTCAATCGGACTGGCCGCGCTGAACGCCCTCCGCATCGCGTCACCTGCGGATTGCGCGATGTCGAGCGAGGGTGCGAGCGCGAAGATCGAGGGGCCGGAGCCTGACAGGCTGCAACCGAGTGCGCCGGCAGCCATCGCCGCGGCTTTCACGCCGGCAAGGCCGGGAACCAGCCCCGCCCGTTTGGGCTCGGCAATGTGATCCACCAGCGACCGCGACAGCAGCGCCAAATCAGAGGTATAGAGCGCCGCAACCAGGCCACCGACGTTGGCCCACTGGCGGGTGGCGTCCTGCAGCCGCACGCGGTCGCCCACCAGCCGGCGCGCCGCGCCGGTTTCCACCTCCATCCGCGGGTGCAGCACCGCACAGGCCAGGCCGTTGGGCACCGGCAAGCGGACGATATCGGGTGGTTGGGCGCAGCGCGCCAGGATGAAGCCGCCATACAACGATGGCGAAACGTTGTCCGGATGGATGGCGCCGCAGCCCGCCTGCTCGCCCGCCATCGCGCACTCGAGCAGCACATCCATCGGCGCCGGACGGCCGAGCAGTTCGTTGGCCGCCACCACGGCGGCGACCGCGCTGGCGCCGCTGCTGCCGATTCCACTCGCCAGCGGCAGACCCTTGTGGATCGTCAGGGCAATCCCGCGAGTCGTCTTCAGCCGCCGCATTAGCGCCAGCACCGCGGCTGACGCGGTGTTTTTCCTCGGTTCCGTCGTCAATCGGCCGCCGTCGCCGTGGATGGCGGCGATGGCCACACCCGGTTCGTCCTGCGGAGTGGCAACGACCACGTCGCCGGGCTCGTCGAGGGCGAATCCCATACAGTCGAACCCACAAGCGACGTTCGACACCGAGCCGGGTGCATACACAGCAATCATCTGATTGCGTGACAGGCTACATTCTTTCTCGGGCGATTTGCTGAATAAGGTCGAAAAAATGAGCAGGCATCTTGTATTCTTCTACCAAGAGATGAGCACACTGACAGGCGGACGCCTGACGACCGGCACGAGTCCCTGGTCGGCCACCGAAGCCGCGGAACTGTACGACGTGCCGCGCTGGGGACAAGGTTACTTCTCGGTCAGCGAGCAAGGCCACCTGCAGGTCCATCCCACCAAAGATCCCAGCCGCAGCGTCGATCTGAAGCGGCTCGTCGACCGCCTGCAGCTGCGCGGGCTGGCGGTGCCGATTCTGATCCGTTTCACCGACATCCTCAAGCACCGCCTCGGCGAGATCCACGGCGCGTTCCAGCACGCGATCAACACCAACCAGTACCAGGGCAAGTACGTCTGCGTCTACCCCATCAAGGTGAACCAGCAGCGCCAGGTCGTCGAGGAAGTGTTGAACTTCGGCGCGCAGTACGGGTTCGGGCTCGAGGCCGGCAGCAAGCCGGAGCTGCTCGCCGTGTCGGCGATGGCCACCAACGACACGCCGATCATCTGCAACGGCTTCAAGGATTTCGAGTTCATTGAAATGGCCATGCTGGCGCAGAAAATGGGCCGGCAGATCATCCCGGTGGTCGAGAAATACAGCGAGCTCGACCTGGTGCTGGAGTACGCGGAGAAGGTGGGCGTGCGCCCGAACATCGGCATGCGCGTCAAGCTGGCCGCCAAGGGGTCCGGCCGCTGGCAGTCGTCAGGCGGCTTCCGGTCGAAGTTCGGCCTGACCGTCACGGAGATTCTGCGCGGCTTCGAGGAATTGAAGAAGCGCGGCATGGAAGACTGTCTCAAGCTGCTCCACTTCCACCTCGGCAGCCAGATCACGCATATCCGCATCATCAAGGCCGCGCTGAACGAGGCGGCCCGCGTCTACTGCGAGCTGGCCAGGCAGGGCGCCGGACTGGAGTTCATGGATGTGGGCGGCGGGCTGGGCGTGGACTACGACGGCTCGCAGACCAACTTCGAGTCGTCCATGAACTACACGCTGCAGGAATACGCCAACGACGTCGTCTATCACATCCAGACGGTGTGCGACGAGGTCGGCGTCAAGCACCCGACCATCGTGTCGGAGAGCGGCCGCGCCATTTCTGCGTACCACAGCATGCTGGTGTTCAACGTGCTGGGCACGCTCGACTTCGGCGAGGAGAAGATTCCCACCGAAGTGAAAGACGACTTCGAGCAGCCGCTGGTGGACCTGATCGAGACCTACAAGAACGTCACCCAGCGCAACGCGCTCGAAAGCTATCACGACGCGCAGCAGGCGCTCGACATGGCGATGAACCTGTTCAGCGGCGGCTACCTGACGCTCGACCAGCGATCGCATGCCGAGAACCTCTACTTCGCGATCTGCGAAAAAATCCACAAGCTGTGCCAGGGCATGGCGGACGTCCCCGAGGATCTGCAGGCGCTCGAAGAGCTGCTGTCCGACACCTATTTCTGCAACTTCTCGCTGTTCCAGTCGATTCCCGACAGCTGGGCGATCAAGCAGCTTTTCCCGGTGATGCCGATCCACCGCCTCAACGAGCGGCCGGTCAACCACGCGGTGTTGAGCGACATCACCTGCGACTCGGACGGCAAGCTCGATCAGTTCATCGACCGGCGCGACGTCAAGAAGACGATCATGCTGCACCGGTTCAACGGCGAGCCGTATTACCTGGGCGTGTTCCTGGTCGGCGCCTACCAGGAAATTCTCGGCGACCTGCACAACCTGTTCGGCGACACGCACGCGGTGCACATCTCGCTCGGCGAGAACGGCATTGACCACACCGAGGGCGCGCGCGTCGAGCACATCATCAAGGGCGACAGCGTCAAGCAGGTGCTGGAGTACGTGGAGTTCGACGCCGAGGATCTGATGGGCAAGCTGCGGCGCGACGTGGAAGGCGCGATCAACGCCGGCCTGATGCAGGACAACCAGGCGGGCCGCCTGCTGCGCTTCTACGAAGAGGCGCTGATGGGCTACACCTACCTGGAAGATCCGAACGCGGATTAGCCGTTTCGCTGCAGTCTGAGTTCGAGGTGGCGTTTGACGTCCGCCCATTCGGACTTCAGGATGCTGTAGAGGCACGTGTCGCGGACCGTGCCGTCCTTTCTCGCCTGGTGATGGCGGAGGACGCCGTCCCTCTTGGCCCCCAGTGCCTCAATCGCCCTCTGTGACCGGAAGTTGAAGTTGTCGGTCCGCAATCCCACCACCGCGCACCCAAGCCGATCGAACGCGTGCTCGAGTAGCAGCAGTTTACAGGTGGTGTTCACGTGCGAGCGCTGGCAGCGCTGCGCGTACCAGGTATAGCCAATCTCGACGCGGTCAATCGCCTTCACGATGTCGTGGTAGCGCGTGCTGCCGACAATGGCGTTGTCGGAGAGGTCGCGTACGGCCCACGGCAGCATGTGCCCTTCGCTCCCGCCCTTCTCGGCATCGCGAATGTAGGTCATCGCCGATGCCGGGTCCGGCACCGACGTGAACCACAGCTTCCACAGCTCGCCGTCACTCGCCGCCGCAACCAGGCCGTCGTGATGACCGGGCGAGAGCGGCTCCAGGCGGATGCCGCTGCGCTCAAGCGTCACGGGTTTCGGATCGATCACTTGGCGCTTCCTCTGCAGGCTAGCAGGCTAGCAGGCTAGCGGGCTAGCAGGCTAGCAGGCTAGCGGGCTAGCAGGCTAGCGGGCCTGACTTCTCACTTCCTAATTCCTACTTCCTACTTCCTACTCCTCACTTCTCCTGCCCCGGCTTGTACTCGCGCTCGATGTGGCCCTTGAGCTGATCGGGATAAAAGTACACGTCGCGCAGATTGCCGGTGGCGTAGCGCTCCGTCTGGTCGTTGAAGTGCTTCGATCCCGGCACGCTGTTCAACCCGCCCGCGGTCACGGCCTTGGCGCGGACGCGATCGCCGAACTCGACCACCGCGACGAAGCTGTTGCCGCTGGTGCCGTACCACTGCTTGGTGCCCGGGTAGGCGCGCGCGCCGTACGAGGCCAGCGATCCCCAGCGCGCCGAGGCGAACATCACCGGCGTGCTCGGCTTGCTGTCGTCGAAGCGCTGCACGATGGCGCCGTCGTTACGCTGGAAGCGGTTGATGTCGCCCCAGGGCGTTTGCCACTGTCCGAAATCGGCCGTCAGCTTGTCCATGGCGGCGCTCAGCGATTCCAGGCGCTGCTGCGGCGTGGCGCGCGATTTCATGAACTCATACACCGGCAGGTTGGCCTTGCGCGCCTCGGCCTGGACGCGCGTCCACAGGTCCTCCCCGTAGAACATCGCCACCGACTGCGGCACCGAGGTCACCGACCAGCGATGGTCCCAGTCCTTCAGCGCGGCGATCGCCGGCGCGGTCTTCGCCTTCAGCGGATTCGAGGCCGGCGCCGCGGCATGCGCCTTGACGAGCAGCGGAATCTGGATCGCGAATTCCGGCTGATGGTTGTCGTAGGCGACGTTGCTGATCAGTGTCTCGAGCGTGAACCCCTGCTTGCCGTCGAGCACGTTGATGGCGTGCACGCCGCGCGGGTTCTCGCTGCCGGAATCCACGTAGGCCGGGTAGTCCTTCTGCTTCGGGCTGTGGAGCGGACCAGCCGCGGAGTACGGATAGTTGTTGGTGTTGTAGACCCACCCGTTCTTCGGGTTCACGACGTTGGGCGTTTCCGCGAACGAGTGCACGCCGGTCCAGTCGTTGCCGGGATCGGTGCCGTCCACCGGACGCGTCCAGTTCTCGGCTGGATCGCGTTCGGGCACGAAGTTGGAGTGGAAGTAGGCGATGTCCCCGTCGGCGTTGGCATACAGCGTGTTGTTCGACGAGTTGGTGTGGTGTTCCATCACCTTCAAATACTCGGCGAGCGTTTTGGCCTTGGTGCGCGAGTACGACTGGATCAGCGCCTTGAGCGGCTCTTCCATCAGCCGCACGCTGACCCACTTGCCGTCGACCGACCGCACGATCGGACCGCGATAGGTGCGATAGGTGGTGAACTCGCGCTGTGCCATCCCCTTGTCGGTCTTGTAGGGGATCACGATCTTCTTGGCGATCAGCGGCTTCTCCTCGTTGCCCACCTTGTGCGTGTAGCTGCCGTCGGCCTGTTTGGTGACGGTCTCAAGGAACTCGTCGATGTTGTCGACGCTGCTGGAGGTGTGCATCCAGCCGGCGCGCTCGTTGAAGCCCTGGTAGATGAAGAACTGTCCCCACGTCAGCGCGCCGTAGGCATTCAGCCCTTGCTCGCTGATCATGTGCGCTTCTTCGCGGAAGAAGAACGAGGTGTGCGGATTGATCAGCAGCAGCGCCTTGCCCGACGCGGTGTTCATGCCGGCAATGGCTACGCCGTTGGATCCGGTGGGCTCCTCGGGCGGCGCCAGCGGATCGAAGAACTCGAGCCGGGCCGTCTGCGAACCCGGATTCGCGGCGCCATAGAAGTTCTCGAGCTGCGTCAGGTTGACCCGCTCGATGTCGCCGCCAATGCTGCCCTCGCTGAAGCTCAGCGCCATCCACGGCTCGAACTTCGTAATGACGCGCGGCTTCACGTCCGGGTGCGTGGCCAGGTAGAAGTTGAGGCCGTCGGCCCACCCGTTCATCAGGTCCTTCAGCCACTGCGGCGCTTCGTTGTACTGTGCCTGCAGATTGGCGGGATCGATGAACAGCTTCATCCGCAGATCACGCCAGATCTCCTTCTCGCCTTCCGCCTCGGCCAGCCGGCCCTGCGAATTGATGAAGTTGGTCTCGACGCGATTGAAGTCGTCTTCCGCCTGCGCATACATCAGCCCGAACACCGTGTCGGCGTCGGTCTTGCCGTAAATATGCGGCACGCCCCAGTCGTCGCGAACGATCCGAATCGTGTCGGCGCGCTTGCGCCACGCCTCCAGTTCCGGGGTGGAGGCAGGTTGCGCGGTGCATGCCGAAAGCGTCAAGGCGGCCAACAGAACGAGCTTCTTCATAGGCGGACATTATAAATAGCTTGAGGATTGGGTGATTCCTTGATTCCTTGACGGTTGGGTGATTGAAGAATTCGCCAATCGCCGAATAATTCGGCGATTGGCGATGGCCAAATCACCCAACAATCAAGGAATCGAGGAATCGCCCAATCGTCACTACGGCATCGGCGTCAGGACTACCCTAAACCCGATAAACGGGCGCCGCGCCCCGGGTTCGGCGGCGCCGCGCGCCGTGGTGCGAATCAGCTGCGGGCCGTCGGCGTAGCCTCCGCCGCGCATGACCCACAACGCATCCTGGCCAAGGTCGGCGCGATCGTTCGCGTCGTCATAGGGGTACGGCTGGTAGGGACTCCTGGTCCATTCCCAGACATTGCCGGCCATGTCGGACAGGCCGTGCGCGCATTCGGGGCAGGCAATCGAGCCCGCGGCGACCGGCGCCTGCGCGCTGAAGTTGGCGCGATCGCGGCGCGGCTCATCGCCCCACGGAAACCGCCGCCGCTCGACGCCGTGCGCCGCCTTCTCCCACTGCGCTTCGGTCGGCAGCGTCACGTGCCAGCCGGCCGGCAACTTTCCTTTCATCGTCGAATCAAGCCAGCGCGCATAGCCGATCGCATCGGGCCACGACACGTGCCGCACCGGATGATCGCGTGGCGCCGACAACGCCGCGGCATCCACCGGCCAGTTGGTGGCCTGCACGAACGCCGTGAACTCGGCGACGGTCACCTCGCGCTGCGCGATGAGGAACGCCGGCAAATCGATTGTGCGCTCGCCGACCTCGTTGTCGTAGGCGAGCGGATCGCGCGCGCGCTCGCCGCCCATCACGAACGGGCCGGCGGGAATTTCGATGAAGCCAGGGATTACGGGCTGCGGGCTGCGGACTGCAGGCTGCGGGCTGGGGGCCTGAGCAAAACCAGCGAGGCAGCTAAGCGCCCACAAGACAGCAATCGATGATCCGAAGGCCCGTAGCCCGTAGCCAGCAGCCCTCAATTTCCAACCCTCTGGCACGCGTAACTCCATCCGTGGCGGCAGGCACGCTGATAGAGCTCCGGCTCCGCCGCCTGCAGCAGGTTCGGTCCGCCCTCGCGCAACAGCAGGCGTAAATCCAGCGGCCGCGGATCGGCGCGTGCCGGGCTCTGGGAAGTACCGGTGGAGGCGTCGAGCATGTTCACACAGCCCGCCTGAAAGCGCCCCTCGCACGCGCGCGTGAAGTACCTGAACGCGCGCTCCGGATCGGTGCCGACAATCTTGCCTTCGGTGTAGTGCAGGCCGAGTTCATTGCAGGCCCAGCCGGCGTTGTCGCTGCAGTACGAGCCTTCAATGCGCAGCAGCCGCGCGCAGGCCAGCGGCTTGTTGTCGGCACAGGCCTCGACCCAGAACGGCAGCGAGTCGCCGCGATGCATGCCGTCGGCGGAGCCGGTCGTGGACATCACCGCAAAGAGCCCGCCCCACACCGCCATATGCCCGAGGTTGCCGCGGCCGAGCGGGCCATCCAGCCGCAACGCCTGCAACATCGGCTGCGGCCCAAGCGACTTGACGAAACGATCGATTGACGGCACCAGCAGGTTGAGCAACGGCACGCACAGCAGCTTGTCGTAGAACGTCGGCATCCCCAGCGAACCCAGCAGTGCATACAGCCCGAAGACGCCAAGCCCGTACAACACCCCGAAAATCGTCCGGCCGAACGGCGTCCGCGGTGAGGTGGACGGATCGGTCACGAGCAGATGCATGCCGAGAAACACCGCCGATGGAATGTCGGAATCCACGAAATACGGCACGCCGGTGATCGAGTAGTAGAGGGCGCTCGATCCGACGAGGGTGATCGCCGCCATCGCCGTGACCGTCGTGATCGAGAAGCAATACATGACCACGAGGCCGATCAGGAACAGCACCGTATATATCCGCGGCCCCAGGCTGAACGTCGTCGCGATTTCCTGGCCCCAGGTCATCGACGTCGTGCCGGTGGCCAGCAACACGACCGAGAAAATCGCCAGCGTGAACGCCGACGGATTGAAAATGTGGACCCGCTTCCACCCCGGCGCGGCTGCCGCGCCGGGGGCCCCGGGCACCTCGCGGTTCCAGCGCACGAACGCCTTGCCGGCGAAGCCGAGTGCGATCAGCAGGAACTGCCAGTGAAAGACATCGTCCTTGAACCACAGAAACAGGTTCGTGCTGAAGACGATCGGAAACGGCCCCCACCCGAGCTGATAGTGCTCGCGCCGCGTCCATGCGAGAAGGATGTCGAACGCATAGGCAAACAGCAGCTGTCCGGCCAGCAGCGGCATGTAGTCGTAGACCGGTGGCCAGTAGTAGCCCCAGTACGCATACACGCAGCTATGGCAAAAAGTCTGGATGTAGTGCTGCGGCCGGGGCGTCACCACCACGATGCGCGGCCGGGCGCCGGTGCCCGAAAACCTGAAATACAGCCCCAGATTCCAGAGAATCAGCATTGCGCCGGCCCCCCAGAACGACCACGTCAGCACCGGCGTGGTCTGCAGGCGCGGCAGGGCGGTCAGTGCCAGGAGTCCGGCCGAGAAAGCCAAGGGGAGAGCGAACATAAGTCGTTGACAATTATCGCCGAGCCGCACATTCTAAACACGGATTTTCCCGGTCGGTTTTTACGAGGGCCCAAAGCGCATGAATATGAAACCTGTTCGGAAGCGACACGTGGTAGTTGCCGCGTTCGCGGTCTTAATCGCGGTCGTCGTCGCGTCTCTGCCGGGCGGCGCCCAGCAGCGCGGCGAATGGCCGGGCATCACGGGTGGCGACACGTCTACGCGATACACCCCGCTCGACCAGATCAACGCGTCGAATTTCAACCAGGTCAAGGTGGCATGGGAATGGCGCGGTGAAGTGCCGCCGGGCGTTGAGCTCGGTGACATCAACGCGCGCTCCCTGCCGATCTACGTCGACGGCATGCTGCTGACGACGTCGGGGCCGCGGCGTACGGTGGTGTCGATGGATCCGACCACCGGCAAGACGCTGTGGACCTACCAGGAGCCCGAGACGCCGCGTCACGCATACTCGATGCGTTCGAACCATGGCAAGGGCGTGGCCTACGCGCGAATCAATGGCCGCGGCGTGGTGTTCATGACCAGTCCGGGCTTCTTCCTGCACGCGCTCGATGCCAAGACCGGCCAGCCCATCGAAGGCTGGGGACAGGCAGTGCCGGTGCGCGGCTTCCCCAAGACCGGCACGGTGGACATGCTGAAGGACCTGATTGCCGACTGGGGCCCGTGGGTGGATGCCAAGCTGCCGTACGACGCCGCCAACGGCCTGCCGCTGTCGCTTGGCTACATCACGACCTCGTCGCCGCCCATCGTCGTCAACGACGTGCTCATCGTCGGCAACTCCGCCGAACAGGGCTACAACCAGACCCGCATCGAGAACGTGCCCGGCGACATCCTTGGCTACGATGCCAAGACCGGCAAGTTCCTGTGGAAGTTCCACGTGATTCCGCGGCCGGGTGAATTCGGCCATGAGACGTGGGAGAACGATGCGTGGAAGTGGACCGGCGACATCTCGTCGTGGGCGCCGATGTCGGCGGATCCGGCGCGCGGCCTGGTCTACCTTCCGACCAACGGCGCGACCATCGACTACTTCGGCGGCTTCCGCCCGGGCGACAACCTGTTCAGTACCAGCGTCATCGCTCTCGATGTGAAGACCGGCAAACGCGTCTGGCACCAGCAGCTCGTCAAGCACGACATCTGGAACTACGACACGCCAACCGCACCGGTGCTGCTGGATGTGACCGTGAACGGGCGCCGCATCCCGGGCCTGTTCCAGATCACCAAGCAGTCGTGGGTGTATTCATACAACCGCCACACGGGCGAACCCATCTGGCCAATCGTCGACCGTCCGGCGCCACAGTCGCTGGTGCCCGGGGAAAGACTGTCGAAGACGCAGCCGCACGTCACGCACCCGGCGCCGTACGATCTGCAGGGACGCACCGAAGCGCACCTCGTGGACTACACGCCGGAAATTCGCAAGCTGGCACTCGAGCGCGCGCAGAAGCTGGATCTCCTCGCGCCGCTGTTTGCCCCGCCGACGCATCGCGGCAACAAGGAAGGCAAGGGCCCCGCGAACATTTGCCCCGGCGGCGGTGGCGGCGCCAACATCACCGGCCCACCGGCGGCCGATCCGCAGACCGGCGTCATCTTCATCGCCTCGACGAGCGGCTGCTCGCCGACGTTGCTGGCCCCGGCCGCGGAGCGCGACAACGACAAGATGACCGGCAAGACGCTGGCGGCCTGGATCACCTCGCGCGGCGAAAAGCCGGCGGCGCCGCCAAGCGCCAACGATCCGCTGGTCGGCTTCCCGGACATCTTCAAGGGTCCGCTCGGCCGCATCACCGCGATCGATATGAACACCGGCAACCACCTGTGGGTGACTCCGCACGGTGATACCGACGCCAAGGCGCAGGCTGCCTTCCGCGCCAACCCGCTGCTCAAGGACGTGAAGAACCTCGACACGAACTGGGGCCGCCGCGGCACGGCCGCGCTGGGCGCTTCGTCTACCCTGCTGTTCACGGCGGGCCAGACGGCGGACGGGCAGAACAACCTGTTCGCGATTGACAAGAAGACCGGCAAGCGCGTCGGCGCGCTGCCAATCTCACGCGCCGGCGGCTATGGACTGATGTCCTACCTGCACAACGGCAAGCAGTACATCGTCATTCCGCAAAACGGCGGATACGCCGCAGTGGCGCTTCCGTAGTAGGCCTGCGGGCTAGCGGGCTGCGGGCTAGCAGGCTAGCGGGCTAGCGGGCTAGCGGGCTAGCAGGCTAGCAGGAATGCGGGGCCGGCTCCTTCCAGACGAGGGGCCGGCCCTTTTCTTGTACGCCCGTAGCCCGTAACCCGGCCCGTAGCCCGTAACCCGGCCCGTAGCCCGCAGCCCGTAGCCCGCAGCCCGTAGCCCGTAGCCCTCAGAACTTAACTCCCGCCCCCACGGTGAAGCGCAGCGCGCCGCCGAAGAAGCCTTCGTCGTGGATCTCGAAGTTGCTCCCGAAGGTTGGCCCCGGGTACTTCAAGAAGCGCCAGCCGGCGTCGGCGCGCAGGAAGGCACGCGAGCCGGCATCCACTTCAACGCCTCCCCCAACCTGGAACGCCGGCAATGTGTCGCCGCCTGCGAGCGCGCACCTTAGCGGTGGCGGGAAGATCGCAATGCAGACCAACGGGCCCGGTAACTGGCCCACCCGCAGGAACCCCGCCGCCACCTTCCCGAACGGCCGCACGCTTCCCAACTTCGGTCCGACCGTCGCGCCGAATAAGCCCTCAACACGCGATTGCGTAAAGGCGGGACCTTCCTTCGTGAAGTCGGACGGGTACCAGGTCAGCTCGGCATCAAGACCAATCAGGGGAATCGGCTTGAAGGTAAGCGATGCACCAACGCCCGTGTCGGTGCCATCGAACTCGCTCCACTGTGAGCCGGCGACATGCACGCCGACGCCGAACGATTGGGCAAACGCAGACGAGCATAGAAACAGAGCGACAACTGCCGATGCAACGATGGGGCGAAGGGGCATGGGTACAGGCTAGCGGGCTAGCGGGCTAGCGGGCTAGCGGGCTAGCGGGCTAGCGGGCCAGCGGGTTAGCGAAGATTCTGCAACGTCTGCTGTCAATGGGTGCGGTCGAAACTGCGTACTTGCAGGGCGCTAGGACCGAGAATCCGCCATTTCTTGAGCGGCGCGCTTCCTGCACACCGGACACCAGAGGTGAATCCCCATGATTCGGTCCTATCGTGACCTCGAGATCTGGCGCAAGAGCATCGATCTTGTCGTTGACGTGTACAGGGCAACGGAACACTTCCCGCGCACGGAGACGTTCGGACTCTCGTCGCAGCTCCGCCGTTCCGCTACGTCGATCTCCTCGAACATTGCGGAAGGCAAAGCGATCGGCGGACTGAATTACCCGAGGCACCTGAAGCTTGCGCATGGATCCGAGGCTGAACTGCAGACGCAGATCGAGATCGCAAGACGACTGACGTTGCTGACCGAAGCGGAAGCGGCGAAGTTGTTAGACTCCGCCGCTGAAATCGGACGAATGCTGGTAGGCCTGCTGCGAGCGGTGCCGAGACAATGACCCTGCTAGCCCGCTAGCCCGCTAGCCCGCAGGCCTGCTACCCCCTCGCGGCCGCTCGGCGTTTCATCTCCGAGAACTTTCGTACCGCGCGGTCGAAGCGATCCTGCAGCGGCTTGCGCTCCTCTGGCGCGAGCGGTCCGAGACGAGCCCACGCGGCCTGGGCGCTGCGCACTTCCTGATCGGCGGCGCGCTGCCGCGCGTCCTCGGCCTGTCGCGCCGCGCCGGCGCCCATGGTGTTGGCGGCGAGCGCTTCACGCCATTGGCGGGCGAGCAGTTCCGCCGGCGAGAGGTTCTTGGCCGGTTCGGTGCTATCGGCCGGCAGCTGCTTCTCGACCTTGGCGATCAGCTTCTCCATCTTGCCCTTGGTCTGATCGGGGTCGAGATCGGTGCCCTTGAAGCCATCGGGCCAGCGCGTCACCAGCGAGAACAGCGCGGCGTTGACGCGATCGGCGAGCGGCGCGAGCGTGTGGCGTGGCAGCTCGGGTCCCTGGACCCAGCGGGCACGGGCGGCCTGCACCTTCGCGTACAAATCGTCCGGCGCCGGCGCATCGGGCGCGGTGTCGGCGCCCGGCAGAAGCCCTTCGAGCTCGGCCACGGCGGTTTCGCGATCGGCCATTTTGCCCTGCAGGGCGGCCGCGTCGCGGTTCTTGAAGCGCTCGAAGAACAGATCGCACGCGCCGCGGAACTCGTTCCAGATCGCATCCGACTTGCTCTTCTTGACGGCGCCAATGGTCTTCCACTCGACCTGCAGTTTCTTGATGCGCGACGCCGCCTGTTCCCACTCAGTGGACTGCGACAGTTGCTTCGCTTCAGCGACCAGCGCCTCCTTGCGCTTGAGGTTTTCGGTCCAGTCCTGCTTGCGCTGCTTGAGATCGTCCTGTCGGCGCGTGAAGAACTTGTCGCAGGCCGCGCGGAAGCGCTCCCACACGGCCTTCTCGCTGCCACGGGTGACAGCGCCAATCGCCTTCCACTCGGCCTGCAGCGCCTTCATGGCCTCGGCGGTCTTCACCCAATCGGTGGATTCGGACATCGACTCGGCGCGCGCGCAGAGCGCGTCCTTCTTCTTCAGGTTGTCGACCCGTTCGGCTGCCTGCTGCGCGAACAGGTCCTTGCACTTCTCGTAGACCTGTTCCTGCGCCGACTTGAAGCGCGTCCAGAGCGCTTCGGCCTGCGAGCGCGGCGCCGCCGCGACCGGCTTCCAGCGTTCCTGCAGCGTGCGCATTTCGTTGGAGGCCTTTTCCGGATCGGTGTCGGCCAGCACGACCAGCGCTTCCATCTTGCCGCACAGTTCTTCCTGCACCTGGACGTTCGCCCAGCGCTTCCACTCCTCCGCTTCGCGCAGCTCCTGAATGCGGGGCGTCAACGCCGTACGCACCGCCTGCAGGCGGACCATCAGGTCATCGCGATCCTGCTTGGTCGGCAGCGGGCCCATGGTGCCCACCGCGAGCTTGACGTCCTTCATCAGCTGATCGGTCTGCCTGAGGGTCAGCCCCTCGGCCGAGGCGCGTTGTTCGAACTGCTGCACCAGCGCCTGCAGCCGCTGCAGGTTGTCGGTCTGCTGCTTGCCCCTGCCATCGCGATGCAGCTGCTCTTCGGCGTCGAACTTCTGCGCTACCGCGTCGTAGCGGGCGCGCAGGTCCACGTCAATGTCCACGCCGCGGGCAATCGCCTGCCACTGCTTGCGCAGGGCGTACCACTGACTGCGAATGTCGGCGTAATTCGGATTGGCGGCGAGCGCTTCGATTTCCGGAACCAGGGTCGGCAAGCGTTCGGCCGACTGCTTCGCCAGCTGACGCCGCTCGTGCCGCTTTTCGGCGGCGCGGCAGGCTTCAGCGAATCGGCGGTCGAGTTCCGCGGCCCATGACTCCGGCATGCCGGGCATGCCGTCCCACGCGGCCCGTGCCTGCGCGATGCCGTCGGCAATGTCGTCGCCGCTCAGCGCTTCGACCCGCGCGCACACCGCGGCCCTCTCGGCCTGTTCCTGTTCGAGGGCGCGGCGCTGGCGACCGGCCTCCGCGCGCGCAGTTTCGTCCGCGGCCAGCCGATCGCGCACCACGGTCGACGCGCTCTCGAAGTCCGCTTCGATGTTCGGTTGAATGTCGGCGTCGGCGAGCAGCTCGACCCAGGCCACCCGAGTGGCCGCGTAGCTCTCGCGCAGCTGCGCGAAGTCGCTGACCGCGGCCAGGCCCGTCATGCGGTCGATCAGGTCGCGGGCTTTCGGCTGATCGGCGTCCTTGAACGCCGGACCGCTTTCGGTCTCGAGGGGGGCCGGCGCGGCGGCCTTCAACAGCGTGCGCGCCTTTTTCTGTGCCGCCTTGGTCCGCGCCTTGTCGGCGATGGCGTTCAAGGTATCGGTGCCGGCATCGCCAAGTTTGTCGATGGCGGCGACGGCGGCGTCGGCGTATTCGCCGCGCAGCGCGACGCTTTCAATTTCAGCGGCCTCGGTCAGCCGCTCGAGCGCGACCAGGCGGGCGCCGGCTTCCGCGGCGTGCCGCGCAATGCTGCCCAGTGACTTCTCGGCGCGCACCGCGGCAATCGCGGCGCGCCGGATTTCATCCGGGCCGGCCGCCTTGGCGAGCTGTGCGAGCTCGCGCTCGCGCCCAAGCGAGGCCAGCGCCGCAACCGCCGTCATGGCGACCTCGGCATCGTGCTTCGAAGCCTGTTCGACCAGTTGGCTCAGGGCGTGATCGCGCACGCTGCCTTCCGACTCGTTGCGCACGATGTCGGCGAGCACCGACGCGTCGCCAATCCGGGCCACGGCCACCCGTCGCACGCGCGCATCGGCGTCGTCCTTCGCAAACGCGTTCAACGACTCGAGATCGGCCGGGTCGAGCTCGTGAATCGCTTCAATGCGGATGTTGGGATCGGGATGGGTGGACTTGGACTGCGGGCGGAGCTTATCGAGTATTCCCATGCGGTGTTTCAGACCCCGGCGGCTCCAATGAGCCGGCCGACGCCTCCTCAGTTGTTCATGAGCCAGCCTCGCCGAATCCTCGGCAAGACTGGGTGCCCCGAATGCAGGGCTTCGTACGGCGCAAAGAACAGGAATTATCGCATCTTGTCCGCAGACATCTATTAATGTAGATTAATGGATATGAAAGCGGACGCGGCGCTCTACCGGCTGCTGGGCGACGAGGCCCGGCTGCGGCTGCTGCGCGTGCTCGACAAGGACCGGTTCAACGTCAAGGAGCTGACCGGCATCCTCGGGCTCGCGCAATCCGGCGTGTCGCGCCACCTTGGCCTGCTCAAGGAATCGGATCTCGTCGTCGAGGAGCGGGACGGCGCCTACAGCTTCTACCGGCTGTCCCCTGCGCTCCGCGAGGACGCCAGGAGCCCGCTCTGGACGCTGCTGCAGTCGCAGTTCGAATCGGCCGCCGCCTCACCGTCGGCCAGGGCCGATGATGCGAGGCTGCAGGAAGTGCTGCGGCTGCGCCGCGAGAACTTCGAACACGTCGGCCCGGACACGCGCGACGGACGGCAGCTCGTCCCGGGACGCAGTTGGGCGGCGTGGTCACGTGCCCTCGCGCTGCTGCTGCCGGCGCTCGACGTGGCCGACCTCGGCTGCGGCGAGGGCTATCTGACCATCGAAACCGCACGATGGGCGCGGCACGTCACCGCCGTCGACCGTTCGGCAAGCGTGCTGGCGCGGGCAAAGGCGCTCGCCACCCGCAAGAAATTCACGAACATCACCTGGAAGAAGGGCGAGCTCGAGAAGCTGCCCATCGAGACCGGCACCATGGACGTGGCGCTGCTGTCGCAGTCGCTGCACCACGCGTCGGAGCCGCCGGAGGCGCTGCGCGAGGCGCTGCGCATTCTCAAGCCGGGCGGCCGGCTGCTGATTCTCGATCTGCGCCCGCACGACGAAACCTGGGTGCGGGAAAAGTTGGGCGATCGCTGGTTCGGATTCAGCGACGAACATCTGTCCGGCCTGTTGAATCGGGCCGGCTTCGGCGACGTCCGCGTCGCCCTCGGCGCGCGCCGCACCAACGACCCGTTCGCGGTGCTGCTCGCGGTCGGGACCAAGAAGAAAAAGACATGAGCGCACGTGAAACGACCGACCGCGCGGTGAACGCGCGGCATCCCCTGGCAGAGTTGCTGGCCCACCGCATTGCCATCATCGATGGCGCCATGGGCACGACCATCCGCACCTACGGCATGACCGAGGCCGACATTCGCGGCGAGCGATTCCGCAACGCCACCAAGGACCTGCTGAACAACGGCGACCTGTTCTCGCTGACGCAGCCGACGATGATCTGCGACATCCACCGCCGCTTCCTCGAGGCGGGCGCGGACATCATCGAGACCAATACGTTCGGCGCGACCAGCATTACCCAGAGCGAGTTCTTCGTTGACGACCCGCGGGAGCACGGCGGCCGCAAGGATCCGGCGTTTTACCAGCGCATCATCGAGGATCCGTTCCTGCGCCAGCTGGCGTGGGACATCAACGAGCAGTCCGCGCGCCAGTGCCGGGAGTGGGCCGACCGCGTCGCCGACGCCACCGGGCGCCGCCGCTTCGTGGCCGGCGCCATCGGGCCGCTCACCGTGTCGTTGTCGAATTCGCCCGACGCCGACGATCCCGGCTTCCGCCTTGTCACCTTCGACCAGGTGAAGACCGCCTACGCCGAACAGGTGCGCGCGCTGATTGCCGGCGGCTCGGACGTCTTGCTGGTCGAGACCATCTTCGATTCGCTCAACGCCAAGGCGGCGCTGGTCGCGATCCAGGACGTGTTTGCGGCCGATGGCGTGCGGCTGCCGATCATGATCTCCGCCGCGGTCGGGCGCGGCGGCGAGACGATGATCTCCGCGCAGACGGTGGAGGCGTTCTGGACCGCGGTGGCGCAGGTCAATCCGCTCTCGGTCGGGCTCAACTGCTCGCTGGGGCCGGACCTGATGTACCCCTTCCTGGAACAGTTGGCCGTCAAGTCGACGACGGCGGTGTCGTGCTATCCCAATGCCGGCCTGCCGAATCCGTTGTCGCCGACCGGATTCGATCTCGGCCCCGACGACATGGCGCAACACCTCGCGCACTTCGCGAAGGACGGCCTGATCAACATCGCCGGCGGGTGCTGCGGCAACACGCCGGAGCACATCGCGGCCATCGCCAGGGCGCTCGACACGCAGCCCGGACGCCCGTTGCCGGCACGCGCAGTGGCCGGCGACGACGTTCGCCGCCGTTCGGTGACGGTGCCGCGGCCGCTGCAGCTGTCGGGTTCGCAGCCCTTCGTCCAGCAGCCGGGTGTCTTCATGATGATCGGCGAGCGCACCAACGTCGCCGGCTCGCCGAAGTTCGCCACGCTGATCAAGGAAGGCAAGTTCGACGAGGCCGTGAGCGTCGCGCGCCAGCAGGTCGAAAACGGCGCCAACGTCATCGACATCTGCATGGACGAAGGGATGATCGACGGCGTCGCCGCCATGACCCGCTACCTGCAGTTGCTGGGCAGCGAGCCTGAAGTGGCCAAGGTGCCATTCATGATCGACTCCTCGAAGTGGGAAGTCATCGAGGCGGGCTTGAAGTGCCTGCAGGGCAAGGGCATCGTCAATTCGATTTCGCTCAAGGAAGGCGAAGCGGTCTTCCGCCAGCGCGCGCAGCACATCCGCGCCTATGGCGCCGCCGTCGTGGTGATGGCGTTCGATGAGCAGGGCCAGGCCGCGACGCTGGCCGACAAGATTCGCATCTGCGAGCGCGCCTACCGGATCCTGGTCGACGAGCTCGGCTTCCCGCCCGAAGACGTGATCTTCGACCCCAACATCCTGACGGTCGCCACCGGCATGGAGGAGCACAACAGCTACGCCGTGGACTTCATCGAGGCGACGCGCTGGATCAAGGCGAACCTGCCGCATGCCAAGGTGAGTGGCGGCGTGTCGAACATCTCGTTCAGCTTCCGCGGCAACAACGTGGTTCGCGAGGCCATGCATTCGGCGTTCCTCTATCACGCCATCGGCGCCGGCCTGGACATGGGCATCGTCAACGCTGGCATGCTGGAGGTCTACGAGGAGATTGAGCCGGAGCTGAAGACGCTGGTCGAAGACGTGCTGCTCAATCGCCGGCCGGACGCCACCGAGCGGCTGGTGGAGTTCGGCGACGCGCTCAAGGCCGCGGGCTCGGGCACGACCACGGATCAGAAGAAGACCGAGGAGTGGCGGCTCGGTTCCGTCGAGGCGCGGTTGTCGCACGCCCTGGTCAAAGGCATCGACAGCTACATCGACCAGGACACCGAGGAGGCTCGCGTCAAGCTGGGCCGGCCGCTGGCGGTCATCGAAGGACCGTTGATGGACGGCATGGGTGTGGTCGGCGACCTGTTCGGCGCCGGCAAGATGTTCCTGCCGCAGGTCGTCAAGTCCGCCCGGGTGATGAAGAAGGCCGTCGCGTACCTGTTCCCGTTCATGGAAGCCGAGAAAGCGGCGCTGGCCGCCGCCGGCCAGGCGGTCCGGACGCAGGGCAAGATCGTGCTGGCCACGGTCAAGGGCGACGTCCACGACATCGGCAAGAACATCGTCGGGGTCGTGCTGGCGTGCAACAACTACGAAGTGATCGACATGGGCGTGATGGTGTCATGCGAGAAGATCCTCGAACGCGCCAAGGCCGAGCAGGCCGACCTGATCGGCCTCAGCGGGCTGATCACGCCGTCGCTGGACGAGATGGTGCATGTCGCGCGCGAGATGGAGCGACAGAATTTCCATGTGCCGCTGCTGATCGGCGGCGCCACCACCAGCCGCGCGCACACGGCGATTAAGATCGCTCCGCACTACCAGGAACCTGTCGTGCACGTGCTTGATGCGAGCCGCGCCGTGCCGGTCACCACCAGCCTGCTCAGCCCCGACGGCAAGGATGCGTTCGTGACGCGGCACCGGGCGGATTACGAGGCGATCCGGCGCAACTACGGCTCGAACCGGCAACCGCTGGTCGACCTGCCGACCGCGCGCGGTCGCCGCACGCCGATCGAGTGGCGCGCCGCAGACATTCCGCAGCCGTCCTTCACCGGCGTGCGGGTCCTCGACGACTTTCCGCTGGCGACGCTGCGCGAGTTCATCGATTGGACGCCGTTCTTTCACACCTGGGAGCTGAAGGGCGTGTATCCGCGCATCTTGAGCGACGACAAATACGGCGCGCAGGCCACGCAGATCTTCACAGACGCCAACGCCCTGCTCGATCGCATCATCGCTGAACGGCTGCTCCGCGCGCGCGGCGTGTACGGCGTGTTCGCCGCCAACACCGTGGGAGACGACGTGGCGCTGTACGCGGACGATGGCCGGGCGGCTGAAACCATGCGGTTCCATTTCCTGCGGCAGCAGATCGATCGCGGCGAGGCGCATCCGTGCCGGTCGCTCAGCGACTTCATTGCGCCTGCCGGCAGCGGCTTCTCGGATCACATCGGCGCCTTCGCGGTGACCGCCGGCATCGGCCTGGCCGAACTCGGCGATCGGTTCCGCGCGCAGCACGACGACTACAACGCCATCATGGCCGAGGCCATTGCCGACCGGCTGGCAGAGGCGTTCGCAGAATGCCTCCACAAGCGAGTCCGGGATGAGTGGGGTTACGGCGGTGCCGAGAACCTGACGCCCGCGGAACTCATCCAGGAGAAGTACCGGGGCATTCGTCCAGCCGCGGGTTATCCGGCGTCTCCCGACCACACCGAAAAGGGCCCGCTCTGGCAGTTACTCAACGTCGACGCGGCGGCGGGGATAAAGCTGACCGAGTCGTACGCCATGTGGCCCGGCTCGAGCGTCAGCGGGCTGTACTTCGCTCACCCGGAGGCGCGTTACTTCACGCTTGGCAAGATCGACCGCGATCAGGTCGCCGACTACGCGCAGCGCAAGCGAATGTCCGTCGCCGAAGTCGAGCGGTGGCTGGGCCCGAACCTGAACTACGATCCGGCCGCCCGCAATGACGCCTGACACCACGCCCGTCGATCCGTCGCGTTGCCCATTGTGCGGCGAAGCCAATAGTTGCGGCGCCGACAGCGGCGCGGGGACGTGCTGGTGCTATTCGGTGCAGATACCCGGCGAGGTGCTCAACCGTGTGCCGCCTGCCGACCGCAACCGCGCCTGCATCTGCCAGAAGTGCGCCTCGGCCCAACACGTGAGTGACGCCAACGGACAAAGCGAGCCTTCGTCAGCCTCAAGGGCCTGCACCACCCATCTCACAGGCTGACGTGAACGACCTTCAGCGCCTCGATCCGGCAGCCGTCGTCATCCGCGTCTGGCCAACGGTAAGATGAGCGCGACATGACACATCCCTCAACGCCGCCGCTGCCACCCGCGGCGATGGTCGTCACGGTCAAGGCGCCCGCGGCCGCTGGCGGCATGGCGCCGATGGTCCTGCTGCAGGATCGGCAGCAGACGGTGCAGTTCCCGCAAGTCG